>Ga0272448_1000005_pt1 | contig 458330 bp, 341 predicted proteins | sample YNPCB0191_FD_202220 | JGI IMG/M metagenome (GOLD analysis project Ga0272448, IMG submission 202220) | Hot spring sediment microbial communities from Yellowstone National Park, WY, United States - YNP-CB-019-1 | ecosystem: Environmental > Aquatic > Thermal springs > Hot (42-90C) > Sediment... | reverse complement strand
TGGCCAGGGCCAGCGCCGACTTGGTCATGGGACGTTGGGGAGAGGTAGACATGGGAGCCTCCAAGCATAGCCTACTCTCCCTTTATCGGCCCCTCAGAGCATAGCGTTGAGACTTTTCTACAGAGCATTGTCAAGTGACGATATGCATTTCGGTGAATACCCCCGGAATCGCCCGCCAGACGGAACAAGCATCGGCTGGGCTCGGCGCTCTCGGCACCTGGTGGCCCGCTCAACAGTGCGAGATGCGCCTGCGGGCACCGGTCCACAACCTCATAATCCTCAAACGTGCCGGATGAGGTTTTCAACTGAGCAGGGACGATTCAAATGCGGAACCACTTGACACGAATCCCAGGGGCCATTAACCTACTGTGGGTGCGTCGGTCCTTCCCGTGCGGGGGAAGGTGGCCCGGTCGTCTAGCGTCAGTTCCAGGTTCGAGGGGGTCGAGATGGGTATCATTGCCGCAGCCATCAGCGGGGTGCGCCGGCGCGTAACGCGCGCGGCGTCGGAGGCTCTACTCAATCAGGCCGTGAGGCTGTACGCCTCCGCCAGCGACGAGACCTTGAAGACCATGTGGAGGCTCATGGAGAAGCTCGCCAGGGAACCCGGCACCAAGCTCGAGGCGCGCAGGATGCGCTACATGATCGATATCAACCACCCCGGCGCAGAGTGGCTGCGCAGGATCGCCCGCGGCGCGAACCCCAACTGCAGGCGGAAGTTCATCCAGAACCTCTACGGGAACGCGTGGTTCCTCGCGACGCCCAAGCGCGAAGAGTTCCGTCAGAAGCACGGCTTCCTGCCGCCATGGCTCATGGTCTTCGACATGACGATGCGCTGCAACCTGAAGTGCGAGGGCTGCTGGGCCGCTTCCTACAAGGCCGGCGAGAAGCCCGAGCTGGACTACGACGTCCTCGCCCGCGTGCTCAGGGAATGCCGCGACGAGATGGGCATCCACTTCTTCGTGGTGACCGGCGGGGAGCCGTTCATTCGCGAGGATAGCTGGAGGCTGTACGAGGAGTTCAACGACTGCCAGTTCCACATATACACCAACGCCACGCTCGTGGACGACGCGGCCGTGCGGAGGCTTGCCGAGCTCGGGAACTGCCAGCTCATGATTTCCATCGAGGGATCCAGGGAGTCCACTGCCCGCCGGCGCGGCGAAGGCACCTACGAGAAGGTCATGAGCGTGATGGACTCCCTCCGCGAGGCGGGGGTGCTCTTCGGTTTCTCCGCCACGCCGACGCGCCACAACTGGCAGGACATATGCTCGGACGAGTTCGTCTCGAAGATGGTCGAGAAGGGCTGCACCTACGGATGGTTCTTCCAGTACATCCCGGTCGGCAGGAACCCCGACGTCTCCCTGATGGTGCCGCCCGAGGCCCGCGAGGAGATGCGCCAGAGGCTGTATCGTTTCAGGGACAAGTATCCCATCTACCTGGTCGACTTCTGGAACGACGGGCCCGAGGTCGGCGGCTGCATGGCCGGCGGCAGGTACTACTTCCATCTCAGCGCGAACGGGGACATCGAACCCTGCGTCTTCGCTCACCTGGCGACGCACAACGTCAAGACGAGCACGATCACCGAGGCGCTCAAGTCTCCTCTGTTCAGGGCGATCCGGAACGAGATCCCCTACGAGGGCAACAGGCTCAGGCCCTGCATGATCATAGACAGGCCCGACGTGCTGCGCAGACACTGGATCGAGAACAAGGCCTATCCGACGCACCCCGGGGCCGACGTGGTGCTCGACTCGAGGGTGGCCGCGCAGCTCGAGGAGTACGCGGCCAAGGTGAAGAGTATCTTCGATCCGGTCTGGGCCGCCGGCCAGTACAGGACGATCTGGCCGACGCCTCCGGCCGACTACCAGTAGCCCGCCACCGGCCTCGCGATCGGGGCTCGCCCTCCCTCGTACTGCGGCGGTGTGAAGCCGAGCCGGCCCGTGAGTCGGCCAGAGGGCTACGCGGCAAGACCTCGAGTCGTGGGGCCGATCCGTGGATACCGAACTGCGGCTTCGGGGGACGTCTCCTGATTTAGGCCTCGACAGGCCGGCCGTCGCCCGCATCGTGCGGGGATGCCCAAGTTCGCGCGAGTCGTTGTCCCCGGGCTGCCGCATCACGCGACGCGGCGCGGCACGCGTTCTCCTGCGGCGAAGGCTACCGCCCCACATGAACGGCACCGGGGCGAAAGAACTAGGCGCGGTCGTGGGCCAGGCGGCATGGGCTGCCTGCGCAAGGGCGCAGCGGAGATCGCGCGCGTCCGCCTCGAAATGCTCGCGTCCAGAACTTCCCAATGCAACCCCATCGTCATGCGGACTTGACATGCACTGCGCGCTGCGACAAGATGATCAGGAGCCATGGGGGGACTGTTCATGACGCGATGCGCGTGGAACGTCTCGGCGTATCTGGTGCTGGTCCTCGCTGGCTGTGCCCAACTCGCGCGCGCGCCGGCCGAGGGTTTCCCGGCGCCTGGGGCTGCGGCCTTCCCGGCGCCCGCGGACATGGCGCAGGTACTCTTGGGCGCAGGCGAGGAGGAGTTGGCTCCTTCCATACCGCCCGCGCCGGCGCCCGAGACCGAGGCTCCCACCCCTGAGCCCGAGGAGGTCGCCGGGGGCACGGGCCTGCGATTCGGCGCGGGGTTCGCACTCCCGGGCGGCGGAGAGATCGGCTCGGCGCCCGGCGCGACCATACCGGCCTGGTCGGACGTCTGGACCGCAGGGTTCGTCCTCGAGGGCGTATACGAGTTCCGCGGCGGCCGCGCCAGGCCGTACGCCGAGTTCGCCTACGCGCAGTTCTACGGCCAGAGGTGGACGAACCCGTCGAACAGCGCCGACTCCTGGATCGCGTCCGACGGCGGGGTCGCGACGCTCGCCGGAGGGGCGAAGTTCGGCCTCGGACGCACCTTCTACGCCAAGGCCGCGCTCGGCCTGCTCTTCTGGCCCCAGGTCTCCAGGATCGACTACTACACGGGCGGCAACTGGCCGATCCTGGACGCGGGCGCCTCGGTGGCTCTGGCCCTCGGCGGCGGCGCGGAGTTCGAGCTCGGGAAGCTCAGGGCGTACGCGGACCTCGAGTTCGCCCTGGGGACGAAGCCCTCCGACGGGACCGAGGACGCCATGCTCTTCTGGCCTAGCTTCGAGGCCGCCGGCGTGAGCGAACTCAAGCTCACGGGCGGGGTCAGGCTCAGCTTCTGAGCCGAGTTCGCCCGCCGCTGGCTACGCAGGATTCTGACGGCGTGGCGCGCTGCGCATCCTGACATGCTGCCGACCGCCGGCGGAGCCGCGCTTGACAGGGCGGCCACCCGGCAAGACTCTTCTTCGATTACGAGATCGTGGGTCGGCCCTGCCGTCGAGGCGCAGTCCGGCGGAGTGGGTTGGGCTCTCGCTCGCCGCCACAGGCGTCGGCCCGTCGAGGAGGCGCGCTTGCCCGCCGAAGCCAAGCTCCCCGGGCGCTCCGGCTCCCCCGACGCGGGCCCTGACCGCCCGATCCGCATACCCGTCGCGGAGCTCGAGCCCGGGAGGCGGTTCGACGGGGCGCTCTTCCACAGGGACGGGACGCTCCTGCTCCTCGCGAGGTGCGCCGTCGACGAGGCGCTCGTCGCTGCGCTCCGCGCGGCCGGAATCTCCGAGGTGTTCCACTGCCGGAGCGCATCCGCCGCGCAGGAGCTGCGCGCGGCGGCGGACATGCGCCAGATCGACCCGGCGGCGATCCCGGACGAAGCCGGCGCGCCGCGCAACCTGTACAACGAGGCGGGCGAGCTCGTCTGCGCGCGCGGGCAGCGCCTGGGGGATCTGGCGAGGTCCGGCGCTTTCAAGCTCTTTGAGGAGCACTCCCCCTACGAGGCCGTCCGCGAGCGCTTCGAGGAGGCCCTGGCGCGCGCTGTCGCGGATACGCTCGAGCGGCGCATCCGCGAGGACCCGGAGCTCCTGCGCGTGCGCCCCCTCGGGAGGCCGTTCTCGGCCGGCGGCGAAGGGGTGCCGGCCGGCTCGCGCTCGCGCGCAGGGGTCGAGCGCGAACGCCGCTCGCACGCGATGGCGCTCGCTGCGACGCACGGGCTCCTCGAGCGGGCCAGACGCGAGGGCGTGATCGACCTGCCGGCTGCGCAGGATATAGTCGAGGAGGTCCTGGAGCGCGCCTTGCGCGACCTGCCGCTCGCGCTCGCCCTCGCGGGGAGCGCGTTTCATCACGACTATCTGGTGGACCATTCGCTCGCCGTCGCCATACACGCCCTCGCGATGGGACTCGCCCTGGGTTACGACCGCGCCCAGTGCGCGGAGCTGGCGCTCGCGGGGCTGCTCCACGACATTGGAATGACCCGCGTGAGCGGCGAACTCCTTAGGAAAGAAGGGCCGCTCACGCCTGATGAGCTCTCGCAGATCCGCTCGCACCCGGAGGCGGGCCTCGCGCTCCTAAGGCGGGCGAACGGCCTGGCGATGCCGATACCCTTCGTCGTCTTCCAGAACCATGAGCGCCCCGACGGCCGCGGCTACCCCAGAGGCGTCCGCGACGGATGGATCCACGACTATGCCAAGCTCGTGGCCGTGGCCGACATCTACCAGGCCATGACGGCCCCCAGGCCCTACAAGCCGCGCAGGAGCCCGCACAGGGCGGTGCTGCAGCTCCTCAGGATGGTCCAGGAGGACGCCCTCGACGCCGGCGCGGTCCGGGCGTTCCTCGAAACGCACGGTGTCTTCCCCGTCGGGAGCTGGGTGAGGCTTTCCGATGGCAGGTTCGCGCGCGTCGTGGGCGCGAACGCCCGGGCCTACGACAGGCCGTCTCTGGTCGCGGTCCTGGACGCGGAGCTCCGGCCGCTCCGGAACCCGGAGCCGGTGGAGCTCTCGTCCGGCGATCCGGCGCTCCGAATCGTCGAGGAGGCCGAGGTCCCCGCGGGGGCGGCCGACTTCGCCTCGGGCTTCCACCTCGAGCGCGGGGAGGACGTCCTGCGCCCGGAGACGCGCGGCCCCCGCGGGAGGGCAGTCCCTACGAAGTTCCTGGACTGGTCCGCGGGCTTTTCCGGCTTCCTCACCGACTTCTCGGTGCTCGACCTGATCCAGATACTGGACGTCTCGCAGAAGAGCGGGGTCCTGTTCCTGCGCTTCAGCGAGGCGATCGGCGAGATCAGGTTCAACGAGGGCGAGATCATGAGCGCGGAGCTCACCTTCGCGGACGGCACGACCCTCGCCGACGAGGAGGCGGTCTACCGCATGATAGATACGGCCGAGGGGACGTTCCGCTTCGAACAGGGTGCGGTGGACCACCGCAAGACGGTGAGATCGAACAACGCCACCATACTCATGGAGGGCTGCCGCAGGCAGGACGAGAAGAAGGCCCGAGCGAGCGGCGGCCAGGAGGGCTCGCAGTGACGAAGCGCGACGTCGTCAGGCTGGTCATGGACGGCAGGCGCCCGCCCTACGTCCCGTGGAGCTTCGGCTTCACCCGGGAGGCCCGCGCACGGCTCGAGGAACGCCTCGGCCCCGAGAGGGTGGAAGAGGAGCTCGGGAACCACCTGCTCGAGCTGGGGAACGCCGTCGGCTTCTTCACGGAGCTGGGCGGCGATCTCTTCCGGGACGCCTTCGGCGTGACGTGGGACAGGAGCGTCGACAAGGATATCGGCGTCGTCAGGGGCTGCGTGCTCCCGGAGCCCTCGCTCGCGGGGTACGAGCTGCCCGACCCGCTCGACCCGAGGTTCTTCGCAGATATTCCGGACCGCATCGCGCAGCGCGGGGACGCCTTCCGCGTCTTCCAGATCGGTTTCTCGCTCTACGAGCGGGCCTGGACCCTGCGCGGGATGGAGAACCTGCTCGTCGATTTCTACGAGAACCCCGGCTTCGTCAGGGAACTCCTGGACGCGATAGCCGACTACAATATCGCGCAGGCCAGGAGGGCCATGGAGTACGACATCGACGCGGTGTACTTCGGCGACGACTGGGGCTCGCAGCGCGGGCTCCAGATGGGACCGGGCATCTGGCGCGAGTTCATCAAGCCCGTGCTCCGCCGCATGTACTCGGCCGTCAGGGGGGCGGGCAGGTACGTGATGATCCACTCCTGCGGCGACGTGGACGAGCTCTTCGACGAACTCGTGGAGCTCGGCGTGAACTGCTTCAATCCCTTCCAGCCGGAGGTGATGGACGTGGGGGACCTCCTCCCGAGGTACAGGGGCCGCCTCGCGTTCCACGGGGGGCTCTCGACCCAGAGGACGCTGCCCTACGGCTCCCCCGAGGATGTGACGCGGGAGTCTGCCCGGCTCCTCGAGCTCGGACGCGACGGGAGCTACATCTTCGCCCCCGCTCACGCGGTGGAGGGCGACGTGCCGCTCGAGAACATGCTCGCGTTCATCGACGCGGCGCGCTCGCAGCCGGGCTATCGGCGCTCGTAGCAGCGGGCGGCACCCGCGAGGCGAAGTCGGCCGGCGCGACCGGTGCAGGGCCGTGGCGTCAGGGGCCCGCGCGCCCGCCGCCGGTCCCCGAGCGACGAGCCAGGCTCAGGATGAGCTCGACCTCGCCGCGCTCGAAGCCGGTGCGCGCGGCTATCGCAGCCGGGTCGAGCCCCGCAGCCGCGAGCTCCACGACCTCGTCCAGCCGAGTCCGCGCGCCCTGGGGGCCCGGCGCCTGGGGGCCGGGAGACCCCAGCCGCTCGGCCAGACGCTCCGCCTCGAGGATGAGTTCGTTCAGAACGCGAATGCGCGTCTCGAGCTGGGCGCGGGCCTCGCGGCCGATCGCCTCGAGCTCGGACGCGAGTCTGTCCGCGGTCTCGCGGAGCCGGCGGATCGCCTCCTGACCACCCGCGGAGGACTCTGCGGGTGTTGCGCGCCGGAAGAGCCTCCCCAGCGAGATGGCGAGGACTATCGCGCCCGCCACGAGGAGGACGCCCGCGACGTTCGCGATCTCCACCGCTAGGGGCATGTCTTCCCCCCGCCGGGCCCGGGGGCGGGCGAGCGCGCGTAGAAGAGCACCTCGCTCCTCCCCCAGCGGCGCCGGTCGACGCCCACGAGCCCGCGCGGCGCGACCTCGTCCGGCTGGGGCTGCCCGTGACGCGCTCGACGCGGCGATTCGCGCCTGAAGCAGAGCAACCCTCCGCTCGAGAGACACGCCCCGGACATTTCGAGCGTCCCGCCCGGCCCGACGAACGCCTCCTGGCGCGCGAGCTCGAAGGGCGGGTCGACGAAGACGAGGCCGAACCGTTCCTCCGGTCGCGAGGCGAGCTCGGCGAGCGCCGCCTCGACAGACATCTCGAGCACGCGGGAACACCGCGCGAAACCGGAACGCTCGAGGTGAGCGGTCAGGAGACGGGTACACGCCGGCGAGAGCTCGACGAATACGCAGCTCTCCGCCCCGCGCGAAAGGGCCTCGAGCCCCAGAGACCCCACGCCCGCGTAGAGGTCGAGGACGCGCGCGCCGCAGACGCGCTCGCCCAGGACGTCGAACCACGCCTGCTTCACGCGGTCGAGCACCGGGCGGCTCAGAAACCCTCTTGGCGCCGAGAGCCTCAGGCCCCGTCGCGAGCCCGCGATGATCCTCAAGCGCGGCCTCCGCTCAGTACTGCTTACGCTGGCGGGAGCCCGGGATGCCGAGCTTCTCGCGGTACTTCGCGACGGTGCGGCGCGCGACCTCGAGACCCTCGGCGCGGAGCTTCGACGCGATCTCGGCGTCGGAGAGCGGCGTTTTCTTGTCCTCGGCCTTGACGATCTCCGCGATCCTGTTCATGACGGTCCTGTTTGAGACCGAGTCGCCATCGGCTCCCTGCGCCTTGTAGCCGCTTGTGAAGAAATACCTTAGCGGGAACAGGCCCTGCGGGGTCTCCGCGTACTTGTCGGCGATCGCACGCGACACCGTCGAGACGTGCATCCCGATCCTGGAGGCCACGTCCTGCATCATGAGCGGCTTCAGGTGCGAGACGCCGTGTTCGAGGAAACCGCGCTGGGCCCGGACGATCTCGTTCGCTATTTTGAGGAGCGTGTTCCGCCTCTGGGCGATCGAGTCTATCAGCCATTTCGCGGACTGGAGCTTTTCGCGCAGGTACTCGCGCGTCGGCGAGCCGCGCTTCTCCTTCTTCAAGAGCTCCCGGTAGACCGGGGAGATCCTGAGAGGCGGGAGCGTCTCGTTCATCCTGACGACGTACTCTCCGTCGAGTTCCTCTATGATTATGTCCGGCACCACGTACTGGGCAGGCCTCGGCGAGAACTCGCGCCCGGGGCGCGGGTTGAGCTGGGCGATCCTAGCGATCCCCCGCTTCACGCGCTCGACATCCACGCCGAGGGCCTCGGCCACCCTGGGGAGGCGGTTGTTCAGAAGGTCGTCGAAATGCTCGCGGACCAGCCTTTTCTCGAAGGAAAAGTCTTCTCTGACCCCCGGGGGCGCCTCGGCCTCCCTGCGCTCCATCTGGAGGATGAGGCAGTCCTCGACGCTCTTCGCCCCTACCCCCGCCGGATCGAGCGAGCGTATGAGCTCGAGGGCCGCGGCCGCCTCCGCGGCGGTCACGGGGGCGGGCGGTTCCTCTTTGCCGGCGAAGACCTCCTCCACCGGGACCAGTAGGTACCCGTTGTCGTCGAGGTTGTAGGCGAGCGCCTCGGCCACCTCCCTGGTGCGTGCATCCGCCTCGGAGAGCCGGATCTGCTTGATCAGGTGCTCCTGGAGCGTCTCGGGTCTCGCGGCCGTGTTCTGCATCGCGCTCTGCTTGGGGTCCTCGTCGCGGTCGTAACTGCGCATCGGCGCGGCGGAGTAGAGCGCCTCCTCCCATTCTTCGTCCCTCGAGATCTCGTCGAGCTTCGCGAAGTCGCCCTGCTCTTCGCGCTCCGAGCGCTCGGCGGCGCCGTCGGGAAGCTCTACTTCTTCCTCGGCGATCTCGAGCGCCGGGTTCTCGGCGAGCTGGGCGTTGATCTGCTGCTCCAGGGCCATCATCGGGAGCTGCAGCATCTCGATGGACTGGATCATCTGCGCGGTCATCTTGAGCCGCTGCTCGAGACGCTGGCTGAGAATGGCCTGCATCGGCATGGCGGAGGCCTCTAGGATGTCTCCCGGCGATCCCTGAGGGCGTCGCCGAGGACCCCCGGATCAATGTACTCTATCGCGCTCCCCGCGGGCAAGCCCCTGGCGGGCCTAGTGACGCGGACGCGCAGCTCGCGCAGGCGCTCCGCGAGGAAGGCCGCCGTGGCGTCGCCCTCGGCCGTGGGATTGGTGGCGATTATCACCTCGCGGATGCCGCCCTTCGAGACGCGCTCGAGGAGCTCCCTGACGCGTATGTCCTTCGGCCCGACACCCTCCAGGGGCGAGAGCCTCCCCATCAGCACGTGATAGAGCCCCCGGTACTCGCCGGTCCTCTCGATGTGCGCGGCGTCGTGCGGCATCTCGACCACGCACACGAGCGTGCGATCTCGCTCGGGGTCCGCGCAGACGGCGCAGGTCTCCGCCTCGGAGAACCCGCCGCAGACGGAGCAACTCCTCACCTTCTCTCGCGCGGCGCGCACGGCATCCGCGAGCGCCTCGGCCTTCTCGCGCGGCCAGCGGAGTATCTGGTAGGCCATCCGCTCGGCGCTCTTCCTGCCCACGCCGGGGAGGCCGCGCAACGCCTCGATGAGCGCCTCCACCGGTCCGTCCGCCCTGCGCTTCGCGCTCATGGCGAACCGGCCTCATCCAGTCCCTGCGCCGCGTCGCGCCGCGTGCGGCCGGCAGTGACCTCTACGACGCTGCCGCCGGTCTTTTCGAGCAGCCTGCGGATACCGGGGTCCTTGAGCGCTGCGGCCTCGGCGGGCTCTTTCCCGGGGACCGTTCCGTTCCGGGACACCTGGCGTTCAGCCCTCGCTTGCAGGCGGACCTTCACAGGTCTACCGAGGAGCTTCGACGCAGTGGTCTCGACCACCTCGAGCCTCCTGGGGTCGGACAGGCTCTCCCTGTGAAAGGCGTGCCGCGCGGAGAACCCCACGAGGAGCGAGTCGCCTTCCACTCCAACAGGCTCCCCCTCGCGCAGGAAGGCCCCGACGGGGGCCGATTGCGCGGTCACAGAGGCCACGATCCACTTCCAGCGCTCGGCGACGTCCTTCAGCTTGAGCGGCTCTCCCGGAGGAGGAGGCGGCGGCGCCTGGGGCAACTCCTCCGGCGCTGGCGCGTCCCCCTCGGCGGGCTCGGTCGGCTGCGGGGCGAGTCCGCCGGGGCGCGGGGCGGTCCCCGTCGCGTCCGTCCTGTTCTGCGGAGAGCCGCCAGCCGCCGTGGTCCGCACCTCATCGCGGGCTGGCGCGGGCTCGCGCCACAGCTCGCGGGCGCGCGAGGCGAGCTCCTCCAGGTTCACCAGTTCCTTCAGACGGGAGAGCCTGAGGAGCGCAAGCTCCACCACCACCCTCGGTTGCGAGGAGGCCTTCGCCTCCCTTCGCGCCGCCTGAAGGATCGCGGCGGCGTACATGAGCTCCTCCTTGGAAAACGCCGCGGCGCTCCGGCGCGCGGAGTCGAGCTCGATCCCGCGCGCGCGGACTACCGGGCTCTGTTCGCCGCAGACGGCCAACGCGAGCGCGGAGCGCACGTGCGCCAGAAGCTGCTCGGCGAGCTCGCCCGGGTCGCTTCCGGCCTCCATGATCGCGTCGGCGATCTCGAGCACCTCGCGCGCGCGAGCGGCGGCCGCGGCCTCGACGAGCCCGGCGAGCTTCGACTCGTCGATCGCCCCCGTCAGCGCGCGGACCTGCTCGGCGGTGATCTCCCCGGTGCAGTACACCGAGAGCTGCTCGAGGAGCACCTCTGCGTCGCGCAGGCCCCCCTGGGCGTGCACGGCTATCGCGCGGAGCGCATCGTCCGTGACGGCCAGACGCTCCTGCGAGGCGATCTGTCTCAGGCGCGCCATGACCGCTGGCACGGTCACCCGGCGGAAGTCGAGCCTCTGGCAACGCGAGCGGACGGTCTCCGGGATCTTCTGGGGATCGGTCGTGCAGAGTATGAACTTCACGTGCGGCGGCGGCTCCTCGAGGACCTTGAGGAGCGCGTTGAACGCCTCCGTCGTCAGCATGTGGACCTCGTCCACGATGTAGACGCGGAATCGTGCGCGCGCTGTCGCGTTGAAGACGCCCGAGCGCAGGTCCCTGATGTCCTCGATCCGGCGGTGCGACGCGGCGTCCATCTCGATGAGATCGAGGGACGTGCCGTCGAGCATCTCGCGGCAGGTCGCGCACTCGCCGCATGGCTCGGGGGAGACGCCGCGTTCGCAGTCGAGGGCCCTGGCGAGTATCCGCGCGGTGGTGGTCTTACCGACGCCGCGGGGGCCGGTGAAGAGATAGGCGTGCGCGACCCTGCCCTGCGCTATGGCGTTGCGAAGCGTGGTGACCACGCCCTCTTGCCCGACTACTTCGTCGAAGCTCCGCGGTCTGAACCGGCGGGCGTATACCAGATACTCCAAGCGACACCCCGCTTCGGCAGCGCTCCGATCCCGCCGGACGATGCGGCTCGGCGCGCGGAAGGCGGCCGCCGCGGGCCCCGGCGACCGGCTGGGGACGAGTGAGCGTCGGCTGAACTCGCCGCCGTGGCGAAAGACCGTCCGTGCGGTCTTCGGGTCCGTGTGGGAGTCCTGCAGCCGGAGCGAAAGGGACCGTGCACCCGAGTTCGACCCCGTCCCGCCGCGCCGGTGCGCGCCGAAGGCTCGGGCCAGGCTGCCCTACGGCACATGGAGAAACCTGCTTATGGCTGCTGCTTCCGCCCTGACCAGGTTCACAGGCCCCCATTGCATAGGACCCGACCGTCAACGCCTCCGGCCGCGCCCGCGCCCGGCGAGACCGCAGGCCTCCCGCGGGAGTTCCGCCCTGCTGAGGCGAGTTGCAGGTCCCCCCTTTCGGGGTTCGAGGCATCGCCAGTTCCCCGCCTAGCACGGTCCCACATCTCCGGTTGCCACAGAGCACAGACCCCAGACCTTTCTAGCGACACGCCGCGGGGGTGTCAAGCGGTCGCCGCTCTGAGGTTGCATTAGGAAGTTCTGAGCGCGAGCATTTCGAGGCGGACGCGCGCGATCTCCGCTGGCGCTTGCGCAGGCAGCCCATGCCGCCTGGCCCGCGACCGTGCCTATGATACCCGCCTGACACGGTCCGCTATGGAACAGGCTTCGCCCTCGCGGGCGCGACCGAAGGCGCGGTGAACACAATCGTATCGCGGCCGGTGTCGCTCGGGCATACGTCGGCGACACGGGAGGGAGAACCGAACGACCCTGGATTCAACGGGGGTCGTTGACACGACCGCCGAAGGGGGCATATACTCAGGCGTTCGGCCGATCGGAGGGGCGCGTTGTTCGAGGTCACAGTGGAGTCGGAGTTCTCGGCCGCGCACAAGCTGCGCGGGTACGATGGCGACTGCGAGCGCCTGCACGGGCACAACTACCGGGTCGCCGCGACGGTCGTCGGAGAGGCGCTCGAGGACTCGGGAATGCTCGTCGATTTCAGGGTTCTGAGGGAGGCGCTCTCCTCCGTCCTCGGCGAGCTCGACCATCGTTGCCTGAACGACGACGTTCCGGCCTTCGGTTCCGGCGGCGCGAACCCGACCGCGGAGAACATCGCGCGGTGGACGGCCGAGGAGCTCCGCGCGCGCCTGCCGCGCAGCGTGAGGGTCGCGCGTGTCACGGTGTGGGAGTCCGAGCGGAGCTCCGCCGCCTATCTGCCCGGCTGGTGAGTCCCTTTGATGGGCGCGGACCGGACGCCCGGTCAGGGGGGGACGTGAGCGAATCTCGCGGAAGGCTTCCGCAGATACAGGTCGCGCTCGACTTCCTCGAGCTGGAGCGGGCCTGCGCCTGCGCCCGGGAGGCCGTCTCGGGGGGAGCCTCGCGCATCGAGGCGGGGACCCCGCTCATCAAGAGCGAGGGCCTCGACGCGGTCCGCCGGCTGCGCGCCGAGTTCCCGAAGCTCGTCGTCGTCGCCGACCTCAAGACGATGGACGCCGGGCGCCTGGAGATGGAGGCCGCCGCGAAGGCCGGGGCGGACGTGGCGGTCGTGATGGGGGCGGCCGCGGAATCCACGATCAGGGAGTGCGTGGAGGCGGGCAGGAACTACGGGCTGCGCGTGGCGCTCGACCTCCTCGGCGCGCAAGACCCCGTGGGCCTCGCGCGCGTGGCGGAGGGCTGGGGTGTAGCGGAGATCCATGTCCACCTGCCCATCGACGAGCAGATGCGTGGCGGAGAGTTGTTCGAGCTCCTCGCCAAGGTGAGGGAGGCGGTCGGCGTGCCCGTGGCCGCCGCAGGCGGTTTGCACGCGGGGAACGTCCTCGACGCCGCGAAGGCGGGAGCCGACATCCTCGTCGTGGGCGGGGCGATCACGAAGTCCGAGAATGCCGCGGAGGCCACACGGGCGATCCTGCGCGCGCTCGAGGGAGGCCGGGTGGAGCCGACGCACCTCTTCCGCCGCGGCCGCGAACAGGACATCCGCTCCATCCTGGAGAAGGTGTCGTCGGCGAACCTGTCTGACGCGCTCCACAGGGGTGGTGCCCTCCAGGGCATCCGTCCGGTCGCGCCGGGGACGAGGCTCGTCGGGCGCGCGGTGACGGTGAGAACGTACCCCGGCGACTGGGCCAAGCCCGTCGAGGCCATAGACCTGGCCGAGCAGGGCGATGTGATCGTGGTAGACGCCGGCGGCGTCCCGCCCGCAGTCTGGGGGGAGCTCGCCACGGTGAGTGCGCAGAACCGAGGCGTCGCCGGGCTCGTCGTGGACGGCGCCGTGCGGGACACAGGGGAGATCAAGGCGCTGGGCTTTCCGGTCTTCTCCAGGCACGTCGTTCCGAACGCCGGCGAGCCCAAGGGGTTCGGCGAGATCAACGTGCCCGTGAGGGTCGGCGGCGAGCGCGTCTCGCCGGGCGACTGGCTCGTGGGCGACGACGACGGCGTGATCGTCGTGCCGCACCAGTCGGCGGTGGAGTTCGCCAACCGCGCCATGGACGTGCTCGAGCGCGAGAACAGGATACGCGCGGAGATCCGCGCGGGCTCCACCTTGTCGAAGGTCGCGGAGCTCCTCCGCTGGGAGAAGGCGCGGTGAGGCGCCCGTCGCCCAGCACCTCGTGGCCGGAATCGCGGCGGGTCGCGCATCGTGACGGAGAGCGAAGGCTGACATGATCGGCGGCGTCCTGGTAGTGGGTGAGCGCATCAACGCGACGCGCGCGAGGATCGGTGCGGCGCTCGCGTCGCGAGACGTCAAGCTCATAGCGCGCGAGGCCCGCGCGCAGGCGGAGGCCGGGGCAGACTACATAGACGTGAACGCCGGCCGCGCCGGTGGTTCGGAGCCGGAGGAGCTCGCCTGGCTCGTCGAGTGCGTGCAGGCCGCCACGGACCGCCCGCTCTGTCTGGACAGCGCCGACCCGGCGGCCCTCGGAAGGGCCCTGGGGCTGACGAGGGAGAAGCCGATCATCAACTCGGTGAACGGTGACCGCGCGCGCATGGACGGCGTGCTGCCGCTCGCCGCGGCGAGCGGCGCGGGCCTGGTAGCCCTGACGATGGAGGAGGGCAGAATGCCCGAATCCGTGGCCGATCGTGTCCGCGTGGCCGAGAAGCTCGCCAGGGCGGCCGCCTCGGCGGGCATACCGCTCTCGCGTGTGTACTTCGACCCGTGCGTTCTGGCCGCGGCCACGTCGCCGGACCAGCCGCGCATCGTGCTCGAGACCGTGCGCGAGATCCGGCGCGCCTGGCCGGACTCGCACGTCATCTGCGGTCTGTCGAACGTCTCGTTCGGGCTGCCGCTCAGGGGGCTCTTGAACCGCACGTACCTCGCGATGATGGTGGCGTACGGTGCGGACGCCCTCATAATAGATCCGACAGACCCCGGGATTCGTTCGGCCCTCGCGGCGGCAGGGGTGCTCGCGGGGAGGGACGAGTACGGGATGGAGTACATCGCGGCCGTCCGGGAGGGCAGGCTCTCCGACGGCGGCGCTCGACCGGCCGGGATCGGCGGAGGCAAGGGATGATCTGCGAGAACTGCGGCAAGGCCCAGGCAAAGGTTCACATGACGGAGATCGTGAGCGAAAACGAGAAGCGCGAGCACCATCTCTGTGAGAGGTGCGCGGAGAAGCTGGGGTACACGATCAAGCAACACTTCTCCCTGTCGGAGGTCCTGGCGAGCCTGGGTGCGGCTCAGCTCGCGGCGAGGGAGGCCCAGGTGCCGGACGTGAAGTGCCCCTCCTGCGGGATCACCTTCGCCGAGTTCCAGGCCGCGGGGCGGTTCGGTTGCGCGGAGGACTACGACGTCTTCAGCGAGCTCATCGAGCCGCGCTTGGATCGTTTTCACGATTCCACCCAGCACACTGGGAAGATCCCGCGCGACGGCGACCGCGCCAGGCGGCGCGGCGCGCGCGTGCGGGCGCTCCGCTCCCAGCTCAGGGAGGCCGTGGAGAAGGAGGACTACGAGCGCGCGGCGAAACTCCGCGACGAGATAAGCCGGCTGGGCGGCGCAGGCGACGAGGTTCCCGGCAGGAGCGACGGAGGGACGAAGCCGTGACCCTGGACGAGCTTGTCAGCACTGCGGGCGGTTGGATCACTGGCTCCGGCCCGGACTCGGAGGTCGTGGTCTCGAGCCGGGCGCGACTGGCGCGCAACGTGGCCTCGTTCCCGTTCTCGACGCGAATGTCCGAGGAAGAGCGCGAAGACCTGGAGCGGCTCTGCCGCGAGGCGATCTCCAGGGCCAAGGTCGCCTCGCCGGGTTTCTACGTGGATCTCCTCGCGGCCAGCCCCCTGGACAGGAAGCTTCTCGTCGAAAGGCATCTGATCAGCAGGGAGCACGAGGAGGCGACCGGCCAGCGCGGAGTCGCGATCAGCGACGACGAATGCATCAGCATCATGGTGAACGAGGAGGATCACCTGCGTCTCCAGGCGCTCCTGCCCGGCTTTGCGATCGGAGAGGCGTGGCGCAAGATCGACGCCGTCGACACGGCCCTGGAGGCGCATCTGGACTTCGCCTTTCACCCGAAGTACGGCTACCTCACCGCCTGCCCGACCAACGCCGGCACCGGCCTGAGGGTGAGCTCGCTCCTCCACCTGCCGGCCCTCGCTATCACGAGGCAGATCGAGAAGGTGTTCCAGGCCGTCGCCAGGCTCAGGCTCTCCGTCAGGGGCCTCTACGGCGAGGGGACCGAGGCGACCGGACACTTCTACCAGATCTCCAACGAGTCGAGCCTCGGGAAGCCCGAGGAAGAGATCGTTAAGAACCTGGAGGCGGTGATCCCGCAGATCGTGAACTACGAGCGTGCAGCGCGCGAGGCGTTGCTCAGGAAAGACAGGTCGCGGCTGGAGGACCGCATGGGCCGCGCCTACGGCGTGCTCCGACACGCGCGCGTCGTGACGAGCGAGGAGGCGCTCGCGCTCCTCTCGGCCCTGAAGATGGGCGTGCACATGGGGCTCGTGAACGGCCTCGCGCCGGGGACCGTAGGCGAGCTCCTGGTCTTCTCGCAGCCCGCGCACCTCCAGAAGAGAGAGGGCCGCGAGCTTTCGCCCGCCGAGCGCGACGCGATCCGCGGCGCGTACATCAGGTCCCGTCTGTCGGGGACGAACGACAACTGACCCGGTACAGCCCCCTCCGACGGCATGTGCCCGGCGCGGCGACGCTCCAATCGGTGCGGTCCCTGGAGAAAAAAGCGGCGCGAGGGCCTGAGGCCCCCGCGCCGTGTGCCGACTCCCGAAAGTGCCTTCCGCCTCAGCCGACCTTCGCCGCGAGCGCGATGATGTCGCAGCAGCGGTTCGAGTAGCCCCACTCGTTGTCGTACCAGCTGATCACTTTCACCATGCGCTTAGACATGACCGTCGTAAGCTTCGAGTCAAAGATGCTAGACGCGGGGTTCCCGATGATGTCCGTGGAGACGATCTCGTCCTCGCAGTACTCGAGGATGCCCTTCATCGGCCCCGAGGCCGCATTCTTCATCGCGGCGTTCACCTCCTCGGGGGTGACGTCCTTCGCCATCTCGCAGGTGAGGTCCACCACGGAGCCCGTCTGAACCGGGACGCGCAGGGCGATCCCGTGCATCTTGCCCGAGAGCTCCGGTATCACCTCGCCGATCGCCTTCGCGGCGCCAGTGGTTGTGGGGGCGATGTTGATCGCCGCGGCGCGCGCGCGCCTGAGGTCCTTGTGGATCAGGTCGAGTATCTGCTGGTCGTTCGTGTAGGCGTGCACCGTAGTCATCAACCCGCGGACGATCCCGAAGCTGTCGTTCAGGACCTTCGCGATCGGCGCGAGGCAGTTCGTGGTGCACGAGGCGTTCGAGATGCACCTGTGCTCGGGCTTGAGCATCTTGTCGTTCACGCCGATGACTATAGTGACGTCGATCTTGTCCTTCGCGGGCGCAGTGAGCAGGACCTTCTTCGCGCCGGCGTCGAGGTGTGAGTCATAGCCCGGCTTCTCGCCCTTCTTGCTCGTGAAGACGCCCGTGGACTCCACGACGCAGAACGCCCCGAGCTTGCCCCAGGGGAGCTTGGAGGGGTCCTTCTCCGAGGAGACGGGTATCTTCTTCCCGTTCACGACGATGTTGGCGCCGTCCGCGGAGACCTCGCCCGGGAACTTCCTGTAGGTCGAGTCGTACTTCAGGAGATGCGCGAGCGTCTTCGCGTCGGCCAGGTCGTTGATGCCGACGACCTCGAACTGGTCCCCGCGGGCCGACATCGCCCTGAAGACGAGCCTTCCGATCCGCCCGAATCCGTTGATCCCTACCTTCACTGCCATTTCGCCCGACTCCTTTCCAGCCTTACTTTCGCCCTCTCCGCGGGGTGCGCCGCCCGCGCCGATGGATGCAATCCTAGCCCCCCCGGGCCTCGTGTCAAAAGAAGATCGCGCCTGGCGGCGACTCCCGCGGGGCGCTACCATCGAGCCCGAGGGAGGAATGCGATGAAGCTATTGCTCTCCACGTCCCCGGACCGCGATGCCGAGCGGATCGCCCGGGCCCTCCTCGACGAGAAGCTGATCGCCTGCGCGAATCTCGTGGCCGGCGTGCGGAGCCTCTACTGGTGGAAGGGCGCGGTCGAGCGGTCCGACGAGACTATCCTCGTCATGAAGACGACCGACGAACTCGCCGGCCGGGCGGTCGAGCGCCTGAAGGAGCTCCACCCCTACGAGGTCCCGGAGGCGGTGCTTCTCGACATCACCGGCGGCTGGCCGCCATACCTCGCCTGGATCGCGGAGTCTACCGCCGGGGCGGCCGGCTGAGGGACCAGGCCCGCGGCCTGTCAGGGCGTTGCGGCGCGGTCCCGGCCCGCCTAACATGCCTTCGGGGAAGCGCTGCGTGAAGATCCTCGTCACTATCCACGAGCTCGCGAGCTTCGCGGGGTCCCAGACCGCGACGCTGGCGCTCGCGCCTGCGCTCCGCGCATCCGGCCACGAGGTGACGCTCGCCGCCGGGCTCCTGGGCGCGGCGTCCGAGGCCCTGGAGCGCGCGAACTTCCGGGTCGTGGACGACCTCCGTCGCCTCGCCGATCTGGAGCTCGACGTGATCCACGCGCAGCACTGCCCGATGGCCCTGCTCGCGCGCGGGGTATTCCCCCGCACGCCTATGGTGTTCCACGGGCACGGCGTGCTCCCGGCCCTCGAGCGCCCCCCTTCCATCGACCTCGGGATCGGGGGCTACATCGCGGTCAGCGAGGAGGTGCGCGACCTCTGGCGGGCCGAGCACGGCATCCAGGACGCCGATGTGATCCGGAACGGCGTCGACACCGTCCGCTTCAGCCCCCGGGGCCGGATAGCCCCGCGGCCCAGGCGGGTGCTGGTCATCACGAACCGCATGGCGCCCGAGCGGCGCGAGCTCGTCCGCCGGGCCTGCTCGATCCTCCGCGCGCGGGTGGCGTTCATCGGCATGGTCGCCCGGCCGGTCCGGAACGTGGAGGACCGGATCAACGAGGCGGACGTCGTCGTCTCGCTCGGGCGCGGGATCATCGAGGCGATGGCCTGCGGGCGCGCGGCCTTCGTCTACGACGTGCACGGCGGCGACGGCTACGTCACGCCCGAGACCTACGAGACGCTGCGGCGCGTCAACTTCTCCGGGCGGTCCTCCAGGCGCGAGTTCACCGCCGAGGAGCTCGCGGAGGAGCTCTCCCGCTACAGCGCCCGCATGGGGGACGCGAACCGCGAGCTCGCGCTCGCCCATCACGACATCGCCAGGCTCGTCCCCGAGTACGAGGCCGCCTACCGGAAGGCGATCGGACGCGGCGCAGGCGCGGGCGCGGCGGAAGTGCCCGTGCGCGAGCTCTCGGCGCTATACGAGGAGTGGCGCGCCCTCGCGGCCTTCGAGTCGCGATACCGCGCCTTCGCGGCGAGGCCCTTCGTGCGCGCCCTGAAGACGCTCTGGCGGCTCGCGGGGTTCGGGAGGCCGTTTTGAGCCAGCATCTGCTCGTACTCTGGGGTGTGGGAGCGGTCGCGTTCATCGCGGGCGCGGCGATGCTCGCGATCGCGCGGGCCTCCGACCGCAGGAACTACATCATCGAGCGCGCGACGCCCATGCCGCTCCGGCTCGTGAACGAGAGGGACGACGTGTGGCTCAGGGGCACGGTTGAGTGCGACCGGCCGCTCGTCGCGCCGTACTTCTCGCTGCCCTGCGTCTACTACGACTACAGGCTAGAGGAGCGCGTGATGCGCACGCGCAGGACGAAGCACGGGACCTCGACGTACTACACGTGGGAGACCCGCGAGCGGAGGTCGGAGAGGGTGGACTTCCGCCTCCGCGACGGCGACCTCACGATACTGGTGCCGCTCGCGTCGGCCGAGCTCGACGACCTGCCCTCGAAGAGCGAGCAGCTCGGGAACTGGAGGCACTCCCTGAAGTTTCTCCCGTGTCCCTCGACCGTGAGCGTCGTGGGCAGCGTCGGCGAGAAGCGCGCGCGCCTGGAGCGCTTCGCCAACATACCACTGATCGTGACGCCCAGGGAGCGCGACGACTATGTCAGCTCGCTCGAGCTAGGCGAGAAGGTCCTGCGCTTCTTCGGGTTCCTCTTCCTGTGGGCGGGCGCGGCGGCGGCCTTCTACGGTCTTTTCGACTGGCTCTCCTGGCCGGGTGCGACAGGAGGCCGTTTCGCGCCCTGGACGCTCGCCTGCGCCGCGGGGGCGGCGACGGCCGTCTTCGTCCCGCTCTGGGCGCTCTACATCTACAACACCTTCGTAACATACGAGATACGCGCCGAGAATGCCTGGCGGCAGATCGACGTGGACCTGAAGATGCGCTACGACCTCGTGCCGCAGCTCGTGTCGGCCGTCAAAGGCTTCATGGAACACGAGCGCGAGCTCTTGGAGAGGCTCCTGGCGCTCCGCTCGCAGGCGCTCGCGCGCGCTCGCGCCTCGGAGATCGCCGCCGAGGGGGCGCTCTCCAGGGCCGTCGTCGAGCTCCGGGCGGCGGTCGAGCGCTACCCCGAGCTCAAGTCGCAACCCCTCGTGGCCAGACTCATGCGCGAGCTCACCGCGCTCGAGGAGAAGATCTCCCACGGCCGCACGATCTACAACCAGGCGGTGCAGGAGTACAACTCGAACGTGCTCTCCTTCCCGAGGATGATACTCGCGAGGCTCTGCGGCTTCAGAGAGAAGGAGTTCTTCCGGGCCTCGTAGCCCGGCCGGCGGGCCTCGGCTACTCGACGAGCCTCAGGGTGCCCCAGGTCTTGGGCAGGTTCTGGACGACCCACTCCTTCGGCCGGGGCCAGTAGACCTCCCGCGTGAAGCGCTCGCCCCTGACCGTCAGGTTCAGATTCAACCCGAGCTTCGCACCTGCGGCCGGCCGATACTTTTTGAGGAGGGACGCCGGCAGCAAGAACTCCATCGCGTAGCCCTCCGCCGTGCGGCGCGCGGCGGTCTTCGCCTCGCGGATGTCGTACCTGGTCGAGTCGATCTCGTCCTTGCACTTCCACTGGCCCAGGTACGCGCGGTTTTCGGCGACCAGTGGCACCAGCCAGAACTGGTGGTCGCCTGGCTCGAAGAAGCGGTGGCGCTTGTCCGCCGACGTGTCCACGAATAGCTCCAGGCAGTCCCCGTTCCAGAAGTTGCGCGGATCGGCCACGACGAGGCGCGAGTCGCGCACATCCACGGCCCCCCAGATGCCCTCGGCGGACCATGCGAGGAAGACGCGCGCCCCCGCGGCGCCGAGGGTCGAGCCCAAGAGCCAGCCCGGCAGCTCGGCGTCTGCAGGCCAGTCGTCGAGGAGCCCGTCGATGGCGAGACCGCGCGCGCGCCTGATGCGGTACTCGTTCGGTACGATGGCCCCGGTCGCCTTCCTCCCGTCGTCGCCGATGAAGATCGCCTCCGCCGGGCGGTCCGGCGCGAACTCCGGCGACCAGACGAGCTCGAGGCCGAGCTCGCGGAGCTCCTTCGGTTTGAGCCCCTCTATCCGCGTCTCGCCGCCCAGGACCCGCCAGGACTCCGGCACTCGGGCCTCGAGCCGCCCGCTCACGGTCCTCGCCGAACGGTTCGCGAGCTTGACGCGGAGTTGCGTCTTGCCGGGCGGCCCCTCGATGGGCCCGACCCTCAGCGCGACCGGCGGCTCGACGAAGACCCAGAGGAACATCTCCTTCACCTTCGTCCTGCCCTCGAATACATCGAACCGCACGCGCCTGAGGCCCAGCCCTTCCCCGCTCCCTATCGTGAACGGCATGCGGAGCCGCGCGCTCGCGCCCGGCTCGACCGAGACCGCCTCCTCGAGTTTCGCCGCGCTCCAGGGCTCCGGCAGCACCATCCTGACCGTGCAGCGGATGGCGGCGCTGCGGTTCCCGACGACGGATATCTCGGGCGAGACCTCGTCCCCCGCCGCCGCGACCACCATGTGGAGGGAATCGATCTCGTAGGCAGTCTGGGCGTAGAAGGGGTCTGTCTTCGTCAGACCGGCCAGGTATACCGGGGCCCTGGTGAGCGCTACGCTCCTCCCGGCGAGCGGATTGCCGAGGAAGTCGCGCAGCGTCCCATCCTTGAATGTCACCTTCGGGCCCTGCTCGCGCTCGACGCTCCAGAGCGCCGCCACGAGCGAGCCGCCGGCCTCGAACACGTAGCCCTGCGTGCCCTCACCGGCGTTGATGCTGCCGACGTATCTGGGGCTCGGGAGGGCGTTCGCGAGGCCAGCGAGCGCGCAGAGCGAGAGCTTCGGCTGCCCGTCGTGCGTGAGAAGCCCGCAACCGTCGAAGAAGTGGCTCGGGCTCGCCGAGTCCTGGTCGAAGAACCAGAAGCACTTGTCCGTGCCGGCGGCCATAGCGACCATCCACCCGCGCGCCAGGTACGCCGCCTGCTCGAACGGGGTCACGACGTTGCCGGCGAGGGTGTCCCAGCCGAACTCGGTGAGCCAGGACTGGCGCCTCCTGCCGTCGGAAGAGCCCGCGCGCTTCGCCTCCCTGAGCCTGTCGAAGAAGAGCATCGGGCCCTCGTCGGGGGACTTGCCGTCGAAGCCCGTGTTGAAGTTGCCCCAGTTCGCCTCGGGCGGGTCGACTCCGCAGTAGTGGTGGCTGTTCACGACGCCGATGCCGGCGAAGTCCCCGCTCTCGACGCAGGCCCTCACGCGGCCCGGCCAGATGCCCGCGCGGCCCTGCTCGACCGCGAGCAGCTCGCCGCCCCCGAAGACGCCGAGCACCTCCGCGAACCTCCTGTGGTAGGCGCGATAGTTGCGCCACTCGATCGCTTCCTCCGCCTGGCTCGCCTCGCGGTTCAGGTCGTACTCGTTGTCGAGCTCCCAGGCGGTCACCTGCGGGAACGTGCGGACGATGTCCGCGATCTCCGAGGTCCAGGTGCGATCGGGCCCGAGGGGACCATCGACCTTCCCGCCCTCGACCGCGGGGGCCTTGATGGCCTTCGCGAGGCACGGCAGCAGCATCGCGCCGGCGTCGGAGTACTTCTGGACGAGCGCCGGATAGTTCGGCCAGCCGGCGTATCTGCGGTCCTCGCCCTTCGCGCGGAGGAGCCACTCGTAGTTCCATGCGTAATCGCGGAACCACACCGCGCCGGCCTTGGAAAAGGCCCCGATGACGGTCGCAATATTGTCCTTGCCGCCGTGGACGTTCACGCCGTAGGGCGAGTTGCGTCGCTCGGCCTCCGCGAGCCTGGCGGGTGCCGGGAGCCTGGCGAACGCAAGATGCTCTTCGCGCCTCGTGCCATCGGAGAGCGCGAGGCCAGCCTCCAGGGTGTACAGCCCGAAGCGGCCGACCCCGAGCGGGATCGCGAGCCTCGCCGAGCTCTCGACCGACACCGCGCGACGCTCCTCCGCGCAGGGCCTGCCGCCCGAGTCGAGGACCCGGCAGGTCACCTCGCCGGTGAGCGCGCCGGGCCTCCAGTTCCTGATGACTATCCCGAGCGACGGCTCCTCTCCGGCGAACACGTTCGCCGGCCTCCCCGTCGCCAGCCTCACCTGGACGAGGGGCGTCACAGGGGGCCTCTGCTTGGCGGGGTCCTTCTCGTCCGGGTTCGCGCGCCAGGTCTCCAGGACGCCCGTCGCCGGATCGACCCTCGACACGTCCGTCTCGACGCGGATGTCATCGATCCAGAAGCGCGCGGTAGCCTGGGCGTTCTGAGCCGACCAGTTGTGTGTCGAGAGCCCGTCGATCGAGATCGGCTGGACCCAGTCGCCCGGCACGTCGAAGGCCGCCTCGCGCCAGCCGGTCCCTTCGCCGAGGGGAGGGGACCACTCGAGCTTCCTGTCGCCGACCTGGCCGCGGCCCCAGCCGTCCTTCAGGCTCACGATGAGCGGGTAGCCGCCGCTCGACCTGTACCGCAAGGAGATGCGTCTCGCCTCGCCCGGGATGCGCAGGACCTCGGGAGGATTCGCCGCGAACCACTCGAAGCCGCGACCGGAGAAGCGGACCTCTATCTCCATGCACCGGCCCGCGCCGCCGCCTTCCACGAGATTCGTCCGGCCGGAGGCCTTGTTCCAGGGATTCACCACCCAGGCGGAGCCCTCGAAGTCTTCGACGAGTTTCGTGACTACGGAAGGCCCGGCCGCCGAGGACGCGGCCGCGAGGACCGCCGCGATCGGGAGCAAACCCACACCCGCGACACGGATGCCCCTGCCCATGCGCGAACCTTCCGACTATCGAGCTTGCCCGGAGGCCCCGCGCGCCGGTGGGCGGCGCTCGTCTCCCCGGACCGGTCCCGAAATCGATCAGCGAGCCTTGAAGCGCTCGATCCACGCGCGCGGCTCGTCGCCCAGGTTCTCGCCGGTCGTCCTCTTCAGGTGCTCGATGATCTGTCTGGTGCAGACCCGCCTGTGCGTCTCCACGATGGCGTCGAGCTCGGCGCCTGCGGACCGTCCCTGGCCCGGAGGGTAGTAACCGAGCACGTATTCGAGATGGGCCGCGGCCTCCGCGGGCGTCCCCCGGAGCGCCCTGTCCGTCGCGTAGGCGATCACCTGGACGCGCTCCCGAGCGAGGCCGACTTCGACGGAAAGCGCGGCATACCTGACAAGGCACCAGACTGCGAGGCAGATCGCCCCGCAGGCGAGCGCCGCCAGCGCGATGACGCCCCTCCTCAGGGTCTTCGTCCCGATCCAGCGCCGGCTCGACCCCTTCCCGCCGCGATCGCTCGAAGCCACATCGAGCGGTTCCGTCGCCATCGCGAGACCCCTCCTCCGGCCGCTACTTGGTCTCGATCTCGTAGAGCATCCTTGCGCCCTCGGGCCCGGCCACGTCGAGCCTCACGACGAGCTCGCCGCGGCGGAGCTCGGCCGGGACCTCTGCGAGCCTGCGGCCGCCAGTGGAGAGGGCCCAGACCCTGGCGCGAGTCGCTCCACGGAGCCTGAGCGTCACGGTCGCCGAGCCCGCCCTGACGAGGTGGGGCAGAGCGCCCCACGCCAGCAGCGTCTGCCGCGCGCGCTCGCCGAAGCGGGCGCCGCTATTCTGGAGGTCGGTCAGATGCGTGACGAGGAGCCGGCCGCTCGAGGCGATGGGTTTGCCGTCGAGGCTGGAGACCCAGACCGTGGCGTCGGTCTTTTCGATCTTCACCGTGACCGCGCCGGCCTCGACCGTCTCGCCCTCGGGCGCGTAGCAGCCCGCGGTCATGGCGGTGTTCAGGACGAGCACGTCTCGCGGGGCGTCGACGACGAGCTCGCCGGTCTCGCTCTGGAGGCGGTTGGCGCGGAGGTCGGTCGAGTTCCCGGCGAGCCAGCCCTTGGCCTTCATGGTCTCGAGTATGCGCGAGCCGGCCTGGCCGGAATAGGGGTCCACCTCCAGCACCTCGCCGCCGCGCCAGGCCCCCGCCTGCGCGCGCCAGCCGAGCGGGAGCACGATGTCCGCCGGCACCGCCCCGGGCCTCTCGGCGACGAACGTGCCGACCCTCGTGACGAGCGCGAGCGCGTGCCAGCCCGGTGCTACGCCCACGTTCCGTTTCGGGTTCTTCACGAGCTCGTCCAGGGTCATTGCGATGCCGACCGTGTGAGGCGCCGGCCTCATGTCGCCCCTCAGGAACAGACATATCGACGCGCGCTCGGCGGCCTGATTGAGGGGGTCGGAGGCCACGTCGAAGTAGCCGGCCGGGCCGGGCGCGAACAGGTTCCCGCGGTTGTGGCTGTAGGCGAAGCGCCAGACCACGCCCCACCTCTGGAGCGCCGCCATGCAGCCCGTGATGATCCCGCCGACGCCCCGGAAGCGCCCGGGACCGGAGTAGTTGTACTCGCTGATCGCGAAAGGCTTGTCGAGCAACCTCGTGAAGGCGCAGTGGCGCCCCCCTGTCGCGCCGCCGGCGACGGGGCTCGTGTTGTCGCAGCGCGACGGCAGGTTCCAGTCCCGCTCGAGGAACTGCGGGTGATCGACGTAGAAGTGATCGTCGACGTAGCCGAACGCCGACCGCGCCGCCTGCATCTGGACGGGGTTCGTCCAGGCGTTCATGTTCGTCAGGAGCGCCCTCGTGCCGATCTCCTCGCGCAAGAACTTCTCCATGCGCAGGAACATATCGCGCTCGGTTTCCGCAAGGAACACGACGAGGTCGCGACCGCGAGGGGAGTCGTCGTAGGGGTTCCTGTGGAGAGCCACTCCGCCCGCGGCCGGGTCGCCGCCGGGGTCGACTCCCCAGGCGGCGGCGAGCGCCTGGCGGGTCCCGTATTTCTTCGCCAGCCACCTGTTCCAGGCGGCCTGCCAGTCGCGCGCGGTCCTCTCGCTGATGCCATTCAGGTAGTTGCCGAAGTTGCCCTCGTTGATCATGCTGAGCCAGGCGAGGGCAGGGTCCTTCGCGTAGCTCGTGCCCGTGTAGGGGTTCACGTGCGTGAGGAGCCTCCGCGAGAAGGCCTTCCAGTTCTCGAACGCGCGCTCGTTCACCGGGACGAGCATCTTGTAGTCGTTCATACCGACGTCGCCGGACGCGTCGTCCCAGATCTCCTTCGCCAGCACCGGCCGCGAGACGAAGAGGTCCGTCGTCACGTATATCCCGCGCTTCTTGAGCGCGGCGAACAGGTAGTCGAGCTGGTCGAGCTTGTCGGGTCTCAGCTCGGTGGACGAACCCGTCGAACGATCGACGAGCTCCGACTCGTAGTGATGGAACCTGACCGTGTTGTAGCCGATCCTGGCGAGTCTCTCGGCGAGGCGCTCGGACTCCTCGTGCGCGATGTAGTGGGCGGAGAAGCAGAAGTTGACACCGTAGAAACGCCTCGGCGTCCCGGGGCTCTTTTCGAACGCGAACTGGCCGTCCGGCCGCGCAATGACCCACCCGTGCTTGCCGGCCGGCGCGTCGTGCGCGCCCATGTTCGAGAAGTCGAGCGCCGAGCCCGGTTCGATATCTAGCTCGAGCCGGAGCGGCACCCACTCGGGGCCGGCGGAGATCGTGACTGGAGCGTCGTATTCCACGGCTATTCCCTCCTTCGTCGAGAGTTCGAAAACGACCTCCGCGGAGCGGCCGGCGGGCCAGGGCCTGGCCTCCCCGGGCTGCGGGCCCATCCTGACCGAGAAGGAGGGCCCCCAGCGGCGGTTGTCCTGCAGGAGCACCTGCGTCGGCGAGGCGAACTTGAGCGAGATCTCCGCACCGTCGCGCAGCTTCAGTTCGAGCGACCTCATCTCCCCGGCGCGCAGGTGGACCTCGCCGAACTCGGCGGGGATGACGCCACGCTCGCCGTCGGCGACATAGGAGCCCCCCGCGACGAAGTCTATCGGGAAGTCCATCGAGACGTGGAGACTGTTCAGCCTGATCTCCGAGCGCGGCGTGAGCTTGTAGGCGAGCCGGAGCGCGCCGGCCTCCTCGGAGGGCCTGAGCTCGCAGAAGACGATCCCCCCGCCAGGCGCGCGTATCTGGCTCAGTCGCGCGGTGCCCTGCGGCGTAGTCGACCCCAGCGCCCTCGGCCCGGCATAGCGCCACTCCGCCTCGAAGAGACCAGGCGACACGGTCGCCACGCGAGTCCTTCCGCGCCAGATCTCCACCTGACCCGACATGGACACCATGGCCTGCCAGCTCTCCGCGCCTGATGCCGCCGAGGCGACCGCGAACGCCGCGGCCACCAGAGACCATCGCGCGCCCATTCCCCAGCCCCCGCTCCGTGTCCATGCCGCAGTGCTTTGCATCCTATCACCGGCGCACGGCGGCTCAAGTCACCGGATCGCAGCGCCCAGCGCCGTTGACAATCGCGTCGCTCCGGCGCTCAATAATTGGGCGCGCAGTGACGCTCGGAGGGCAGACTCATGACCGGCCCTGAGGGATCCGGTCCGCAGGACCGCAGCGAACCGCTCGGCGCGGATGCAGGAGGGCCAGCCGGGCTCGTCCCGTCCGCGGATGTCTACGAGCTGGAGGAGTTCATCGTGGTGCGCATGGCGCTCCCCGGGGCGCTCGAGGAGGACATCGACGTGTCCTTCGGTCCCGAGGGGCTCACCGTGCGCGGCGAACTCGAGGCGCCCGTCGTCGCCTCGGAGGGCCGGGCCATCCTCCGCGAGTGGCGGTACGGGTATTTCGAGCGCTCGATACCGCTCCCGTGCGAGGTCGACTCGGGCGGCCTGCGCGCCTCGCTCGAGGCGGGGGTGCTCGAGCTCAGGCTTCCGAAGAGGAGTCGCTGACCCGTGACAGGCGAGAGGGACTACTACGAGGTCCTCGGCGTCCCGCGCAACGCCTCCGCCGAGGAGCTGCGCAAGGCGTACAGGAGGCTCGCGCTCAAGTACCATCCCGACAAGAACCCGGGCGACAAGGAGGCCGAACGCAAGTTCAAAGAGGTCGCCAACGCCTACGAGGTCCTGCGCGACCCCGAGAAGCGCAGGCTCTACGACCAGCGCGGCCGAGAGGGCCTCGAGGACATCGGCTTCCAGGGCTTCGGCTCGGCCGAGGACATCTTCAGCGCCTTCGGGGACATCTTCGGCGACTTCTTCGGCAAGCGCTACTACAGCCGGCAGGCGCGCGCCCCGGCCCGCGGGCAGGACCTCGCGGCCGAGATCTCCATCTCCTTCCTGGAATCCGTCGAAGGGACGAAGCGCACGCTCAGACTGGAGCGAGAGAAACCCTGCCCCGACTGCTCGGGCACCGGAGACGCCTCCGGCCATCCGAGCGGACCCTGCCCCGAGTGCTCCGGGACCGGCCGCGTCATGCGGAGGGGGCGCGAGCTGGGCGGGTTCGTCTCGGTCTCGAGCGTCTGCCCGAGGTGCGGCGGGACGGGCTACGGCAGGGGAGAGCTCTGCCGCTCCTGCGGGGGCCAGGGCGTCGTCGCCGGGCGTTCGACTATAGAGGTGAAGATCCCGAAGGGCGTCGCGGACGGCCAGGTGCTCAGGCTCGCGGGCCAGGGCTCTCCGGGCAGGCGGGGCGGGCCGCCGGGCGACCTCCTCGTCACGGTCCGGGTCGAGCCGCACCCTGAGCTCGTGCGCGACGGCAGCGACATCCGCGTGCGCGCGAAGATTCCGCTCGCGACGGCGCTCCTCGGGGGCAAGGTCCAGGTGCCCACCATCAAGGGAAGGGCGATGCTGACGGTGCCGGCCGGGACCCAGCCCGGGGACGTGCTCAGGATGGCCGGGCTCGGGGTCTCCGAAGGAGGCGCCCCGCCCGGCGACGAGCTCGTCGAGATCGAGGTCGAGCTCCCGCGTAAGCTCACGCCCAGGCAGAGGCAGTTGGTCGAGGAGCTCGCCAGGGCCGGCGAATAGGCCGCGGCGACGCCTGTCGGCGCGTCCCTGGTGCCAGACACAGTCCGAGCCGGGGACCTGTTCTCGCCGGGCGCGCGGGGCGAGCCGCACCAGACACGCCCCGCCGCCGAGCCGCCCCGAGACCCCCTCGCCCGCCGCGCAGTCGCACGCGGCTCGAAAACGCAGGGGGCGTGAAATCATCCCCAGTTTTCCTCGACCCGCCGCCTCGCCCGCTATGGGAGAACCGAACGACCCTGGGCCTGAGGAATTGGCACTTGCAACAATGTTGCATCCGCGGCCATAATCCCAGGCCATGAGGACGCGCATGCCCGGTCCCGGCGCCGTGGAGGAGGCGAGGCGCCTCCTCCGTGCGGCGCGCCTCGCGGCCACCCCGGCCCGGGTAGGGTGCCTCGCGGCCGCGATAGAGGCCGGCGGCCCCGTGACGCGCGAATCGCTCACGCGGGGCCTGGCCCGGAGGCCGGACAGGGTCACCGTCTACCGGACGCTGCGGACCCTGGAGAAGGCGGGACTCCTGAGGCGCGGACGTCCCCGCGAGGGGGCCGCGCGCGGCGAGGCCTGGTGCCTGGAGAGATGCGAGCACGGCCTAGTCAGGTGCCCCGGCCATATGCATTTCGAGTGCCGCTCCTGCGGTGCGCTCGAGTGCGTGAAGGCGGACCCGCTCCAGGTCACCCGGGCGATCAAGCGTTTCTTCGCTGGCCGGAGGCGCCTCGAGGGCGTCCGGATCGAGGCCGAGGGGCTCTGCCGGTCCTGCGGCGCGCGGGTTCGGTCCGGGAGGAAGAGACGGTGAGACGATGAATCGAAGGCTCGTCGTCTTCGCGGCGGTCGTGGCGGCCTCACTCGCCGCGTTCCTTCTCCTCGCCGGAGCGAGGGACGCGACCCGCCCCGGCGCGACGCTCGTCGCGAGCATCCATCCGCTCGCGGACATCGTCAGGAACGTGGCGGGCCCGCGCTTCACGGTGGACTGTCTGCTTCCGAGCGGCGCGAGCCCTCACACCTTCGAGCCGACCGCCAGGCAGATCGAGATGCTCTCGAAGGCGAGACTCTTCTTCCAGATCGGGCTCGACCTCGAACTCTGGGCGAGCAGGCTGCTCGAGGCGGCCTCGCTCGAACGCGCGCGAGTGGTCACGGTCTCCGAGGGCATCGAGCCGCTCCGGTTCGGCGAAGGTCGGGTCCGCAAGGGCCTCGGCCGGGGCGAATCGGCGTCGGAGACGGACGACGATCGGGCGGGGCACGAGGAGGATGAAGAACACGACGGCCACGAGCACGGTCTCTACGATCCTCACGTATGGCTCGACCCGGTGCTCGCGCTCGCCATCGTGGGGAATGTCGAGAAGGCGCTCTGCGCGGCCGACGCCGAGGGCGCGGCCGGCTACGCCGAGCGCGCCTCGAGCTACCGGGAGAAGCTGAGGGCGCTCGACGCGGAGTTCCGCGAGGCGCTGTCCCGCGCGGGCGGCAGGTTCGTCACGTTCCACAACGCCTACGCGTACCTGGCCAGGCGGTACGGCCTGGAGATCGTGGGCGTCGTCGAGGAGTCGCCGGGCAAGGAGCCCGGCGCCCGGCGCATCGCGGGGCTCGTGCGTGCCGCGCGCGAGCGCGGCGCGGCAGCGATCCTCGTCGAGCCCCAGTTCAGCCCCCGCTCCGCCGAGGCGATCGCGCGCGACGCGGGCGTCAGGGTGGCGGTGGTGGACCCCCTCGGCGACCCGGCCGACCCGCGCCGCGCGACGTACCTGGAACTCATGCGGTTCAATCTGAGGGCCCTGGTCGGCGCAGGAGGCGAGCCGTGAAACCGGTGGAGGTGCGCGATCTCGGCTACTCGGTGGGCGAGCAGGTGATCCTCGAGGGGCTGAGCCTCGAGGTCGGCGAGGCCGAGTTCGTGGGTCTCATAGGCCCGAACGGGGGCGGGAAGACCACTTTCCTGCGGATACTGCTCGGTCTCGTGCGCGGATGGAAGGGCGAGGTGCGCGTCTTCGGCCGCGACCCGCGCGAGCTCGGCGAGGCGAGGCACCTCGTCGCTTACGTCCCCCAGGATGCGCACGACTCGCCGGGCTTCCCCGCCACCGCGAGAGACGTGGTCCTGATGGGCCGCGCAGCGGTGAGGGGCCTGGGACGGAGGCTCTCCGCCTCGGATCGGGCGGTCGCCGACGAGATGCTCGATGCGGTCGGCATGCGCGAGCACGCGGACAGGGCCGTGGGCGACCTCTCCGGCGGTCAGCGCCAGAGGGTCTTCATCGCGCGGGCGCTCGCGGCGCGCCCCAGGCTCCTCATACTGGACGAGCCGATGACCGGCGTCGACAGGGCGGCGGAGGCCTCCTTCTTCGACCTCCTGGCGCGTCTCCGGCGCGACATGTCGCTCGCCATCATCATGGCCTCGCACGACCTGACGATGGTCTCGCGGCACTGCGACACGGTCGCCTGCCTGAACCGCAGGATGCACTGCCACAGCCGCCCGGAGGAGCTCGACCACGCGCAGTTGGCGAAGCTCTTCGGGAGGCACGTGGAGTTCTTCATCCACGGGGACATCCCGCACAGGGTCGTGGGAAGGCACGAGGAGCCGGGGGACGGAGGCGCCGCGGCCTCCTCCGAGCCGCGGAGGGAGGCGTGATGCTCGAGGCGCTATCTTACCCGTTCATGCAGAGGGCCCTCGCCGCAGGGCTCCTCGTCGGGGTCCTCTGCGCGGTGCTCTCCGTCTATGTGGTGCTCAAGCGGTGGGCGTTCATAGGGCACGGCGTGTCCCACGCGGCGTTCGGGGGGGTGGCGCTCGGGCTCCTTCTCGGCGTGAACGAGATCTGGACCGCGATCGTCTTCTGCGTGGCCATGGCGCTCCTCATCGGCCTGACGAGCCGCGGCGGGAAGGTCTCCTCGGACAGCGCGATCGGCATCTTCCTGACCGCCTCGGTGGCCCTCGGCGTGGTCTTCATCTGGATGAGGAGGAACTACTCGGTCGACGTCTTCGGGTACCTGTTCGGGAACATCCTCGCGGCGAACTCCTGGGATCTCGTCGCGACCGGCGCGGTCGCGGCGGTGGTGCTGGGATTCGTGTCCCTCTTCTACAAGGAGCTCTGGTGCTATACCTTCGACGAGCACATGGCCGAGGTCCAGGGCCTGCCGGTCAGACTCCTGCACTACGGCCTCCTCTCCGCGATCGCCCTCACGGTGGTCGTGGCGATCAGGGCGGTAGGGTTGATCCTCGTGAGCGCGCTCCTGGTCCTCCCCGCGGCGACTGCGAGGCCGCTCGCGCGCCACCTGCTGGACATGACATTGCTCGCGTGCGGCGTCTCGTGTTGCGGGGTGCTCTCAGGTCTCTGGGCGAGCTACGTCTACGATATCCCCTCCGGCGCGAGCATCGTCCTGAGCATGTTCGCGATGTTCCTGGTGTCGCTTGCCCTGGCGCCCCCGCGGAGGGAGCGGGCCGAGTGAGCCCGGCTGCCGGCATCCCGGGCCATTGCGAGATACGCCTATCGGGTTGACTCGGAACACCACTATCCATTGCGGCCTTCGACGCTTTCTGAGTTCCTATCGACCTCCGGAGAGGCCGGAGGACCGGGCCCGAAATGGTATGAGGCCAGAGGGCTCCGAGTCGCGTCCCATGCGCGCGGTCGCCATGCCCCGGAGTGGGACGGCTTCCGCGAGGTCGCGCGTGCGTTGGGCACTGGACCCGGGTTCGGCCGAGGCAACCGTAACGCGCGACGAGACCCAGTCCGGGCCGGCGACCCGTAGCCCACCACAGGCCGGGGGCCTCTTCGTCAACCTGATAGGCATGTTGCGAGATCGCTCCCTCGGAATGTTGCGACCATGCTCTCGGTGCTCGCGATGCCGCCGACTCGACTCGGGCGGAATGAACTTGACATCGCCAGGCGGCGCCGACAGACTCATCTCTGGCGCGGGCGATTAGCTCAGCTGGCTAGAGCGCTAGCTCGACAAGCTAGAGGCCACTGGTTCGAGTCCAGTATCGCCCACCACGGCGGCCGGACCGACCGGCTCGATGGGGAGGATGCAGACATCGCACTGGCAAAGCCCGGCGATCGGACACCCCAGCGCGGAGCCCCTCGGAAAGGGGGCGGGTTCAGGGTCAACGAGGAGATCCGGATCCGCCAGGTGAGGCTCGTTGGGGCGAACGGGGAGATGCTCGGCATCATGCCGACCGAGGAGGCTCTGGCGCGCGCGCGCGAGGCGCAGATGGACCTGGTGGAGGTGAGCCCCAACGCCGACCCGCCAGTGTGCAAGCTGCTCGACTACGGGAAGTTCAAGTACGAGCAGAAGAAGCGCGACCACGAGGCGAAGCGCAAGCAACGGGGGGGCGATTTCAAGGAGTTGCGGTTCAGGCCGAAAACGGACAAGCACGACCTCGAGATCAAACTGAACCAGGCCAGGCGATTCCTGGAAGGGGGAGACCGGGTCCGGGTCACCCTGATGTATCGCGGCCGGGAGATGCAGCACATATCCTCGGCGGAAGCGATACTCCAGGACTTCGTCAAGAAGCTGGAGGACGTCGCGAAGGTAGAGCAATCGATTGTGCGGGAGGGACGGCGGGTATTCATCGGTCTCATGCCGAAGCCGGGGGTGAAGCCCAAGGAGAAGCGACCGGCCGAGGTCGGCGGCGCGGAGAAAATCGGCGGAGCGGGAAGACAGGAGAAACAGGCGTCCGGTGACGCCGGCGGGCCGAGCGATGCCCAGGTCCCCCCGCCCCAGACATAAAAGGAGCCTCGGAGCGGCCAATGCCCAAGATGAAGACGCACAAAGGCATCAAGAAGCGCGTGAAGGTGACCGCGCGCGGGAAGATCAAGTACTACAGGTCCGGCTCGCGGCACCTGATGGCCGGAAAGAGCGCCAAGCGCAAGCGCAGGTTGAAGCGCCCGGGGATACTCGAGGGAACGCTCGCCGCAAAGATGCTCCGCTTGATCGGAGGGGGCGCGTAGTAGCGGCGCCGGCGACGGTCTACGCGCGCAGCAAGAGGGGAAGTCTAACGTGCCCAGAGTCGTGAGAGGTGCCAAGCACACCAGGCGGCGCAAGATCCTCGATCGCGCCGAGGGGTACTGGGGCGCGCGCCACCGCTGCTACCAGGTGGCCCGCGAGGCGGTCCGCAGGGCCGAGGAATACATGACGCGCGACCGGCACGACCGGAAGCGCGACATGCGGCGGCTCTGGATCACGCGCGTGAACGCCGCCTGCCGAGAGCGCGGCATGACCTACAGCCGCTTCATCGCGGTCGTCAGGAAGGCCGGAGTGGAGCTCAACCGGAAGATCCTCTCGGAGCTCGCGATCCACGACCCGGCGGCGTTCGACGAGCTCGTTCGGTCGGCGTCGGAGGCCGCCGCGGCGGGGGCCTAGGTCCCGCGCCGGAGAGCGCGAGGGCCCTCATGGCCGAACTCACCCACGAAGACGCGCAGTTCCTCGAGCAGGCCAGGCGTGAGTTCGGCACCGCCCGGACGGCGGAAGAAGTCGAGTCCCTGCGCGTGAAGTACTTGGGGCGCAGGCAGGGCCTGGTGCAGGCGAGGTTCGACTCGCTCAGGTCCGCGCGCGCAGAGGAGCGCCGCAGGCTCGGTGCATCTGCGAACGCGCTCAAGGAGGCCGTCGAGCAGGAGCTCGCCGCGGCGCAGGCGAGGGTCGGCCGGGGCGGCCGGTCATCGGAGCGGCCCATCGACGCGACGCTTCCCGGCCTGCGGCCGGGGACGGGACGCCGCCACGTCCTCGTGCGGACGCTCGAGAGACTCGTCGACGTGGCCGCGACATTGGGCTTCTCGGTCGCCGAGGGGCCGGAGGTCGAGACCGAGGAGTACAACTTCGACGCGCTCAATATCCCTTCGGAGCATCCTTCGCACGATTCCTTCGACACGTTCTACCTGGACGTCGCCAGCCTCGACGGCGGCTCGCTCCCCGAGGCCGCGAGGCCCGGCGTAAGACGGCTCCTCAGGAGCCACACCTCGCCCGTCCAGGTCCGCGAGATGAGGAAAAGGACCGGCTGGAGGCGCGACTGGCGCCGCGCCGACCTGAAAGACGCCCCTCCGCTCCGCGTGGTCGCGCCGGGGCGCGTCTACAGGCCCGACGCCGTGGACGCCAGGCACTACCATACCTTCCACCAGATCGAGGGGCTCGCGGTGGACAGGGACATCACCTTCCTCGATCTCAAGCACACGCTGCACCTCTTCATGAAGGGGCTCCTGGGCGAGGGCGTCTCCGTGCGGTTCAGGCCGAGCTTCTTCCCCTTCACGGAGCCCTCGGCGGAGATGGACGTCTCGTGCCCCTTCTGCGGGGAGAGCGGCAGGTGCGCGGTCTGCCACGGCTCAGGATGGATAGAGCTCCTGGGCTGCGGCATGGTCCACCCGAGGGTGCTTGAGGCCGGCGGCTACGACCCGGAGCGCGTCGTGGGATTCGCATTCGGCATGGGTATAGAGCGGCTGGCCATGGCGCGGCACGGGATCGACGACATCAGGCTCTTCTGCGACGCCGAGCGCGGAAACCTCTTGGGTTTCCTGGAGCAGTTCTGATGCCCGTCACCGTGACCACGGACTGGCTGCGCGAGTACGCGCCGAACGAGCTCTCGCCGGAGGCGCTCGCGGAGAGGCTCGCCTCGCTCGGGCTCGCGGTGGACGAGATCGAGGACCTCGGCGGCGGCGCCGCGAGGCTCACGCTCGACGTGACCGCGAACCGCGGCGACTGCTGGAGCGTCCTCGGCATCGCGCGGGAGCTCGCAGCGAAGCTCGGCGTCGCGCTCGCGAAGCCTGAGCTCTCGTTCCGCGAGTCGGGCCCGCCCGTGGACGAGTCGTTCAGCGTCGCGGTGGAGGACCCGAAGGGCTGCCCCCGTTACACCGCCCGGCTCGTCCGCGGCGTCCGGCTGGGCCCGTCGCCCGACTGGATGCAGAGGCGGCTCTCGGCGGTGGGGATCAGGCCGATCTCGAACGTGGTGGACGTCACGAACTACGTGATGTGCGAGATGGGCCATCCCCTGCACGCATTCGACGCCTCGCTCCTGCGCGGCCGGCGCGTGGTCGTCAGGCGCGCGCGTAGGGGCGAGCGGCTCGCGCTCATCGACGGCTCGTCGAAGGAACTCTCCCCCGAGGACATCGTCATAGCCGACGCCGAAGCCCCGGTCGCCCTCGCGGGCGTCATGGGCGGCTCCGGCACCGAGATCAGGGACTCCACGCGCGACGTGCTCCTCGAGAGCGCGTGCTTCGACCCGGTGTCGATCCGCAGGACCTCCCGCAGGCACGGCATCTCGACGGAGAGCTCCGTCCGCTTCGAGCACGGGGTGGACCCCGCGGGGGTGGAGCTCGCCTCGCGGCGCGCGGCGCGGCTCCTGGCGGAGTGCGCGGGCGGCGAGGTCGCGCCGGGCGTCGTCGACTCGAACCCCTCCGCGTGGACCCCGCGCGAGATCCGGCTCAGGCACGCGCGTATCGCGAGACTTCTCGGGTGCGAAGTGCCCCGCGAGGAGGCGGCGAGGATACTCGCGGCGCTCGGGCTCGAGCTCCTGCACGAAGAGGCCGACGCCGCGACCTGGCGCGTGCCTTCCTGGAGGCAGGACCTCTCGGTCGAGGCCGATCTCATCGAGGAGATCGCGCGCATCCGCGGCTACGACAACCTGCGCGGCGAGGCCACGATGCGGGTCTTCCCCGTGACGCCGAACCCGGTCTTCGAGGCGCGGCGCAGGGCCCGCGACTTGCTCACTGGGCTCGGCTACACGGAGATCTGCGGGGTGTCCTTCTTCTCGGCCGAGAAGGCCGCGTTCTGGTGCGCGAACGGCTCCGGCGATTCCCCGATCGCGTCCGCTGCGGCATGGCCGCGCGGTCCGCAACCGCCCCAGGCGTACAGGTTGCGGAATCCGGTGCGCAGCCGGGAGGACACGCTCAGGACGAGTCTGATCCCCTCCCTCCTAGCGGCGAAGCTCGCCAACCAGAACCGGGGGCGCCGCCGCGTGAGGCTGTTCGAGGCGGCGCCCGTCTGCGTCACGTGGAAGGACGAGCCCGACGAACGCCTGGCACTCCTCGACGACGGAGCGGAAGGCGAAGACGAGTCTCCGGAGACGCTCCTCCGCCGCGCGAAGGGCGCGGTCGAGCTGCTGGTCGAGAGGCTCGCAGGGCACCGCGAGGTCGGGTTCGGCCCCGTCGAAGCGACGCGGCTGGCCGGACTCGTCCTCGCGTACCAAGTCAGCGCGGCCGGCGAGGTGATCGGCATGGCAGGGCTCCTCGACGAGTCGGCGGCGAAGGCCTGGGACGTCCTGACGCGCCCGGCGGTTCTCGAGCTCGACCTCGCGGCCCTGGCCCGGCTCGGGGGCCGGGTCCCGCAGATGAGGCCGCTGCCCGATTATCCGGCCATAGTGCGCGACGTCGCCCTGGTCGTGGACGAGGGCACCACCTGGGCGGAGGTCAGGTCCGCGGCGGCGGAGGCCGCCGGCCGGTGGTGCCGGCCCGACGAGATCGGCTTCCTCTCAGTGTACCGCGGAAGGCCCGTCCCCGAGGGGAGGAAGTCGGTCGCGTTCCGCGTGATCTATCGCGCCGACGACAGGACGCTCACCGACGAGGACGTGAGACCCATCCACGAGGAGTATGTCAGGTCGCTCTGCGCCAGGCTCCACGCCGAGCTCAGGAAGTGAAGATGCCCGGCCCCGAACCGATCCCATTCGACGAGACGGGCGTAGGCAGCTCCGAAGACCTCCGGAAGGCCAAGGCCGAGCTCCGCCGGAGGATCGCGCGTCTCGTCGCGGCGATGAGCTTCCGCGAGCGTGCGGATGCGAGCGCCGCCGTCGCGCGCGCGGTGCTGGAGCTGCCGGAGTTCGTCCGGGCCAGGTCCATCATCTTCTATAGCGCCCTCCCCGACGAGACGGATCTCGGCGCGCTCGTCGACGACGCGATCTCCTCGGGTCGCGAGGTGCTCTTCCCGATCACAGACCGCGAGAGACACGAGCTCGCCTTCGCCTCGGTCGAGGACCCCCTGCGCGACCTCCGCGAGGGGGCCTACGGGATACTCGAGCCGCGCGAGGGGCTCCCGCTCGCCGACCTCTCGCACGTGGACCTCGTGCTCGTGCCGGGGAGGGCCTTCGACCGCGAGGGCGGCAGGCTCGGCCGGGGCAAGGGCTACTACGACGGGTTCCTCGCGCGGGTCAGACCCTTCGGCAAGGGGGGACCGTTCAAGCTCGGCGTCGCGTTCGCCTGCCAGCTCGTGGAGCGGGTGCCCGTCGGCCCGCGCGACGTCCGCGTGGACGCGGTGGTGACCGAGCTCGGCGTCGTCCGCCGGCATTGCCCCTGATGGCGCGGCGCAGACAGCGCCTCAGTTCCCCCGCGAACCGCCCCGGGGCCTGTCGCGCAGGATCACCCTCACCGGGACCTCGCCGCCGCCGGAGGGCTCGTCCCAGTACTCCCTGAAGCGATTCTCCAGGTAACGCACGTAGGACGCCGGGAAGCGGTGCGTGTCGTTCACGAACACGGCGACCGTCGGCGGGGAGACGCCGATCTGCGTCGCGTAGTAGACCCGCGGGTGCTCGCCGCGCGGGCTCGGCGGCGCGCGCTCCAGGAGGGCGCGCCGGAGCATCTTGTTCAGGGCCGAGGTCGGCTGGGTCTTGCGCGCGGTCATCGCGAGCTCGACTCCGAGCCTCGCCGCATCGACCACGCGCTCCCCCTTGAGCGCCGAAACGAAGACGATGGGGGCATGCGCGAGGCTGGGTATCCGATCCGAGAGGTACTTCTCGAAATCTTCGATCAGGCCGGTGGAGCCGACGAGGTCCCACTTGTTCACGACGATCGCGCACGGGCGGTAGCAGTCGTTCACGACGCGCGCGAGCTCCCGCTCGACGGCGCCGGCGGGCTCGCGCGCGTCCACGAGGAGCAGCACCGCCTCGGCGCGCTCGATGGTCCGCCGCGAGGCCGAGAGCGAGAAGTGATCCGGCGCCGTCCGGCCCTCCCTCCGGCGCAGGACGCCGGCCGTATCGACGAGCACGACGGGCTTCCCGTCGAGCGCGATTCTCACGTCCACCGGGTCGCGCGTGGTGCCGGGAATCTCCGAGACGACGACCCGCGCGTCACCCGCGAGCGCATTCACGAAGGTGGACTTGCCTGCGTTCTGCCTGCCGACGACCGCGAGCCTCGGCGGGAGTTCCTCCGGCGCGGGCCCCGGCGGCGGGAGCTCCGGCAGCACCTCCGCCAGGCGCGAGCGCAGGACGTCCAGGTTCCTCCTTCCCTCGGCGCTGATGGGTATCACCTCACCCAGGCCGAGCTGCTGGAAGTTGGCCGCTTCGAGCTCCTGGGCCTCCGTCTCGCACTTGCTCGCCACCACGACGATGGGCTTCGACAATCTCCTGAGGCGGTCTGCGATCTCGCGGTCCATGGGCACGAGCCCGGCCCGTGCGTCGAGGACGAACACGATCGCGTCCGCCTCGGCGATCGCCCTGTCGATCTGCGAGGCGACCTCGGAGGCGATCGCGGGCCTGTCCACCAGGCCCACGCCGCCAGTGTCGACGAGCTCGAACAAGACCTCCCGACCGTCGGGGCGCTCGGCGGTCAGCACCGCCGAGACGCGGTCGCGCGTCGTGCCCGGCACGGCGCTCACGATCGCGCGCCTCCTGCGGGCCAACACATTGAAAAGCGTGCTCTTGCCGACGTTCGGCCTGCCGACGATCGCCACGGACGGCAGTTCCCCGGGACGAACCGGCAACTCGCTCGGCGGCCGCCGATGGCGTCTGCGCCTCCTCGCGGCCGCTGACGGCGGTGCTCGTCGCATGGCTTCCCCTGTGCGGCGGCCCGGTGGGGGCGCCCGATCGTCTCAGCGCTCGGCGCCCGCGCCAGGCGCGCCGGGCGCCCGCAGGGCCTCCGCCTCGGCCCTGGCCCTGCGCGCGGCCTCGACGTCTTCCTTGATCGCCCGCGAGCGCTCATCCAGGAGACGCAGGACCGGGTCCCAGAGCACTGCGTGCAGGATCGCGGCCAGGGCCAGGAAGTTCAACCCCACGAAGACCGGGGTCATGTCCAGGACGAAGAGCTTCCCCGTCCCCCTGACCAGGATGCGCTCGCGCGCGCGTTCCCCCTTCTCGGCGTCGAACGCGAGGGCCATGCGCACGAGCCGTTCCTCGTCGAGGAGTTCGCCGGCGCGGACGATGAAGTTGCCGGCGGCGTCGCGGAGGTCTTCGCCGGCGCGGAGCGAACGCGCGGCGAACTCCCTGCAGGGCCTCGGGTCCCAGACGAGCACGGCGGCGACCTTCGCCTGCTCGAGCGCATCGAGCTCCCGCTCGCCTATCGGCTGGTAGGCCTCGAGGCCCGCCTGGGCGGCCCGCATCAGGTAGCCGGCCTCGACGATCTCGCGCTTCGCCCGCTCAAAACGCTGCTGCGAACGCCAGCCCGAGAAGTGCTCGCGCTGCGGGATCGCGAGTCGAGTGCTGAGGAGCTTCGGCCGCGGCACGAAAGCCACGGCCGCACAGCTCGCGTAGAGAAAAAGGCCCAGCCCCACGAGGTAGACGAGGCCCGCGATCTTCAAGAACTTGCGCGAGGCGCGGGACATCAGGCCTCCTGCCGCGCGCCCGTGCGCGGTCTCGGTCCGGAGGCCCTCGCCGCGAGCACGACCGCAACCTCGCCCGCCGCGACGATCGGGCCTGCGAAGCCGCCCAGCGGGACCGGCGAAAGAGGCAGCGCGCAGGCCAGACCCCAGCCGGCCACGACGGCCAGGAGCACGCCGCCAGCCGTGCCCGTCAAGAGCCCCAGGCCAGCCGAGGCGGCCGCGCGCACGGCCGGAGCGAGCCTGCCTCGCAGTGAGGTCGAGCCTGCTGGACGCTCGAAGAGCGTCGCGACGAACCGCTTCGCCATGACCATCGCGCAGGACGCGAGCGCGAGAACCATCGAGAGTTCGAGGAGCGATCTCCCCCGCGACGCCGCGAGCATGACCAGCCCGACGATATTGCACGAGATCGCGAAGAGCACGACGCTCCCGACTATCGACACGCACACCGACGGGCTGGGCCCGCTCGCGCCGGCCCCGCATGCGAGCGACAACCTCTCGGCCAGAAGTTCGGCCGCCGCCTGAGCGCGGCCGGGGATCTCCTTGAGCCTTCTCGTCAAGAGCGAGCCCCCCGCCGCCGCGAGCAGCGCGGCCACCGCCGACCAGAGCACGACGTCGCGCTGAAAGAACCCGCAGAGATCCGTAGACACGTCGTCATCCCCCCCGGCCGGAGACGCGCACACCGCCGGCGCGGATGGTGGGCATGACGATGCCGGGCTCCTCCCGGCAGTCGCTCGAGACCGCGTCCACTGCCTTGAGCAGCTCGAAGACGTTCACGCCCAGCATGGTGTTCCTCAGGGGCCAGGCGAACCGGCCGCGCTCGATCCTGAAGCCGAAGTCCACCGAGGCCGATATCTCCCCGGTCACAGGGTTCGGCGAGACCCCGCCCGAGTTCACGTATATGCCGTCTCCCACCTCCGAGATGATCTCCGCGGCCGTCTTTGCGCCGAGCGCGGGCCGCACGTTCGTCGGGCTCACGCCCCCGCCGCGGGAGCCGTGACCTGTATTGCGGGCCGGCTCGCCCCGCCGGCGCGCCTTCTCGGCGGTGTAGAGGCTGTGGAGCATCTCCCTGAAAACGCCCTTCTCCACGACCGTGACGCGCCGCCGGACGGAGCCGTCGCCGTCGAGGGCGCCGGAGCCCAGCCCCGCGGGGACGAGTCCGTCGTCCACGATCGTCAGGTGTTCGGAGGCGATCCGTTCGCCGAGCCTCCCGGCCAGGAACGACCTCCCGCGCTGAATGCCCTCGGCGCCCGCGGCGGCCGCCACGGCCGTCAGAAGCCCGTGCGCCGCGAGCGGTCCGAGGACCACGGTGAAGACACCGGTCGGGGCGTCTCTCGCGCCGAGGAAGGACTTCGCCGTCTCGGCGGTCGTGCGGCCGAGGCCGGCCGGCGAGAAATCCTCGAGCCGCCGCGCGCTGTCGAAGTCCCAGTAGCTGCCGACGTCGGAACCGTCCTTCAGCGTGGGGAAGACGTGGCAGCTCACGTAGGTCCCCTCGCGCACGTGCCGGACGCCGCACGAGTTCGCGAAGGCGCTCAGGCCCCAGCTCGACGTGGCCCCGGCCTGCACGGAGAAGCGGCTGTCCACCGCCCTCGCCGACTCCACCTCGGCGAGGAGCATCTCGACGAGGGCCGGCACGCCCAGCTCGCGCACGGCCGGGTCCGAAAGCCCCGGGACCTCCTCGAACGCCTCCGGCGCGGGCAGGCGCACGAAGTCCGGGTCGCTCTGGGCGAGTCTCGCCGCCTCGACCGCGCGTCTCGCGCACTCGACGGCGGCCTCCCGGTCGAGGCGGTTCTCGCCGGAGAAGCCCGTCGCGCCCTTCACCACGGCGCGCACGGAGATGCCGACGTGCGACCGGTCGCTCGTCGCGTGGAGGCTCGACTTCTCGACGGAGACCGAGCGGCTGCGGGACTCTCCGGCCTCGGCGTCGGCGAAATCGGCCCCCATCGAGACCGCGGCCTCCACCGCGAGCTCGGCGAGCTTGGCGATGTCGCCGGAGCCGCCCGCGCCCCTGCGCGTCCCCTTCCGGCGGCCGGGGCTCATGACTTCTCCTGCCCGCCCACGACGAGCTCCTTGACCCGCACGTACGGCCCGCCCGCGGCGATCGGCGCGCCCTGGCCGGACTTGCCGCAGGTGCCCGGCATCGAGAGCTCGAACTCGCGGGAGACGCCGTCGATGTCCTCCAGGGCCTTGAGCGTCATCCCCGACACCGAGACGTCCCGCAGGTGCTCGGCGAGCTTCCCGTTGCGGATCATCCAGCCCTCGGCGGCGTTGCAGACGAACTGCCCGCGTTCACAGAAAACATAGCCCCACTGCCCGCCGGAGAGGAAGACGCCCGTCCCTATCGGCGCGAGGAGCTCCTCGAGGCTCGACTCGCCCGGGGCTATGAACGTGTTCGACATGCGCACGATCGGGAGCGAGTGCGCCCCGTCGGCCCGCGCGGAGCCCTCGGGCGTCGCGCCGAGCCGGGCGGCCGTCTCGAGCGAATGCAGGAACTTCTTGAGCACACCTTTCTCCACCAGGACGCGCCGGGCGGACGGCGTCCCCTCCGAGTCGTAGGCGTAGCTGCCGTTCGCGCCCGGGATCGTGGCATCGTCGACGATGGTCACGTGCTCGGAGGCCACGCGCGAACCCAGCCGGCCCTCGAGGATCGACATGCCCGAGAAGACCAGGTCCGCCTCGGCGTTGTGGCCAACCGCCTCGTGGGTGAGGAGACCCGCGATCGTCGGGTGGAAAACGACCGGGAAGACGCCAGCCGGCGCCCTCCGCGCCGAGAGGAGCGCGACTGCCCTGTCCGCCGCGCGGATCGAGAGCTCCTCGGGCGGAGTCCTGTCCAGGAGCTCGAACCCGGCCAGGGCCGCTCGGTGCTCGCGGCCGCTCTGGCGGGTCTCGGCGGAGCGCGCGACCATCATCGCGGAGATGTGCGACCGTATCTGTTCGGTGACGACCCTCGTGCCCCTCGAGTTCACGACCACCTCTCGCCGCCAGGAATCGTTGTAAGAGACGATCGTGTTGACGAGCGTCTGACCGTGCCTGTCGCGCGCGGCCTTCTCGTAGGCCGCCGCACGGCGGAGCTTCTCCTCGAGGGAGACCCCCCGCGGGTCGATCTCCACCGACGCGAGCGACTCGCCCCGTGCGGGGGGGATCTCCGCGACGACGCCCGTCTCCCGCACCCGCCCCCGCGAGGCGCGGGCCTGCTCGATCGCGGAGTCGAGGCACCCTTCGAGGCGTCGCCGGTCCGGCGCGTCGGTCGAGGCGAAGCCCCAGGCGCCGTCGAGCAGCACCCTCACGCAGGCCGAAAACGAGCTGCCCCTCCCGACCTTGTCTGCCCGGCCGTCCTGGCACTGGATCCCGGTCCCCTCGGACCAGACGGCCCTCGTGTCGGCGAACGCGGCCGAGCGCCTGCGCGCCCGTTCGACGAGCGATTCGAGGACGGATATGTCGAGCTTCACGGCTTTGCGCCTCCGAACCGGCGATGGTAGGACGGGCCCCGTCGGCCGTCAACACTGCGCCGCGCAGGGACTCCGAGGCGACCCAGGAGGTTGCGCGCGAGTCGCGGGCGTTTACGATCTGCGCGGCGCCCAGTGGAGCGTCGGCAGCCGCGCGGGAGGGAGAACGCGCATGCACACGAGCGACGAGGAGAGGCGCGAGCTGCTCGGGCTCTACGAAGGGCTCCGCGTCGCGGACGTCCGCGATGGGATGGACTGGGTGCTGCTCCACCGCGTGGGCTCGATGTCGCCCTCGATCAGGCCACTCTACAGGACGCGCGTCGTCGGCATCGCGCGGACTGCCAGGTACCTCCCCTACCAGGGCGGCATCCCGCCCAGGAACTCGGAGGAATACTCCGAGTGGTCCGCCTGGTACTACGGCAACGTCTGCACCTACCCCTGGATGGAGACGATCCGCGAGGGCGACGTCTGGGTCATCGACCAGAGCGGCGTGGACGCCGGCCTCATGGGTTCGAACAACGGCCTGGCCGGCCTCCGGCGCGGCGCGCGCGCCTACGTCACGAACGGGGGCGTGCGCGACACGGACGAACTCATCCTGGAGAAGGTCCCGGTCTGGTCCGCGTTCGTCTCGCAGTCCATGGTGCAGGCGAGGCTCCAGTTCGACGCATTCGACGTGCCGGTGGCGGTGGGCGGCGTGCAGGTCAGGCCGGGGGACGTGGTCGTCGCGGACGGAGACGGCGTCATCGTCGTGCCCGGCGGCGTCGCGCGGGAGGTCGCCGCGCACGCCCGGAGGGAGCTCGTGAACGACAAGGCCGGCCGGAGGAGGCTGTACGAGGAGCTGGGACTCCCGCTCGACGACTCGGTCAGGTAGCGCGGGCGGGTGACCCAAGGTCGGACGACGCCGTTCCAGTCCTCGGAGGCGACGTGACGATTTCCGCCGGGGCTCTTTTCGGTACCGTTGTCCTTCAGGCGGCGCTCCTCGCCGGAGCGGCCGCGGGGGGTGCGCAGATGAATCCCGATTTCTACGTTTCGCCCGACGGGAACGACGCCTGGTCGGGGAAGCTCCCGGAACCGGCGAGCGGAAGGAAGGACGGCCCCTTCGCCACGCTCGAGCGCGCCCAGCGCGCCGTCCGCGAGCTCAGGCGCGCGAGCCCAGGCCTCGGGCGGCCCGTCGTCGTGGCCATGCGCGGCGGCGTCTACGAGCTCGCAGGACCCGTCGTGTTCGCGCCGGAAGACTCGGGCAGTCCCGACTCGCCCACGCTGTACACCGCATGGAAGGGCGAGCGGCCGGTCCTGAGCGGCGGGGTGAGGCTCACAGGCTGGTCCGAGGTCGCGAAGGGCCGCTGGCAGGCGAGGCTCCCCGAGGCGCCCGGCCCAGGCTGGGTCTTCTCGCAGCTCTTCGTGAACGGGGAGCGCAGGCGCCGCCCGCGACTGCCCAAGGAAGGGTACTTCCGCGTCGCGGGAGAGCTCTCTCCTTCGCCGCGCGGTCAGGGCAAGGGCCACGACCGCTTTCGCTACCGGGCTGGAGACATCCTCCCCGAGTGGGCCGGCCGCGAAGACGTGGAGCTCCTGATCATCCACATCTGGTCCATGTCGCGAATGCGCATCGCCGAGGTCGATGCGCGCGAGCGCACGGTGAGGCTCGGTGCGCCTAGCTGTAACACCTCCGCCTGGGCGGCGATCCCGGCCGGCGCGAGGTACATCGCCGAGAACGTCCGCGAGGCGCTCTCCCGGCCGGGCGAGTGGTATCTCGACAGGGAGGCGCGGATTGTGACCTACCTTCCTCTCCTGGGCGAGGACATGCGCAAGGCGGTCGTCGTCGCGCCGCGCGCGGACAGGCTCCTCGTGCTCGCAGGGGACGTGAAGGCCAGGCGCTGGGTCGAGCACCTGACATTCCGCGGGATCGAGTTCGCCTTCACGAACTGGAACCTCTCCGGAGGCGGGCGGAGCTTCCCGCAGGCCGAGGCGGACATGGACGGGGCGATCTCGGCGATCGGCGCTCGGCATTGCAGGTTCGAGTCGTGCTCTGTCGCCCACACGGGCGCCTACGCGCTCTCCTTCGGGGCGGGCTGCAAGCACGACTCGGTCGTCTCTTGCGAGCTCTTCGACCTGGGCGCCGGCGGCATCAAGATCGGCGAGATGGGCGCCTCCGACGACGAAGAGGCCGTCGCGAGCCACAACACCGTCTCCGACTGCCTGATCGCCTCGGGCGGGCGGATGCATCCGGCCGCCGTCGGGGTCTGGATCGGCCACTCGCCGCACAACACGGTCGAGCACTGCGAGATCGCCGACTTCTACTACACCGGCATTTCGCCCGGATGGTCCTGGGGCTACGGCCGCAGTCACGCCCACCACAACACGATCGCGTACAATCACATCCACGACATCGGGCAGGGGGTGCTGAGCGACATGGGCGGCATTTACACCTTGGGAGTATCGCCGGGGACCGTGCTCCACCACAACCTGATCCACGACGTCGAGTCCTTCGATTACGGGGGCTGGGGCATCTACTTCGACGAGGGGTCCACCGACATCGTGGCCGAGGACAACATCGCCTACCGAACCAAGTCGGCCCCGTTCCACCAGCACTACGGGAAGAACAACATCGTCAGGAACAACATCTTCGCCTTCGGCCGCGAGGCGCAGCTCATGAGGAGCCGCGCGGAGGAGCACCTGTCGTTCACGCTGACGCGCAACATAGTGTACTGGAAGGAGGGGTCGCTCCTCGGCTCGAACTGGTCGGGAAGCAACTACTCCCTGGACTGGAACTGCTACTGGAACGCCTCGGGCGAACCCGTCAGTTTCGCCGGCGCAAGCCTCGAGGACTGGCGGGCCAGGGGGCAGGACGTCCACTCGATCGTCGCCGATCCCCTCTTCGTGGACCCCGAGAAGGGCGACTTCCGCCTGAGACCGGGCTCGCCCGCGCTCGGGCTCGGCTTCAAGCCTATCGACATGAGCCGCACGGGAAGGCTCGCTCGCAGCGGGCCGCGCGCGTACCCGCCGCGCGAGTTCCCACCGCCCCCGGGGCCGGAGCCCATCGAGGACGACTTCGAGGACACCCCGCCGGGCGAGAAGGTGGCCCTCGCCACGACTTACGAGGAGAGCGACAAGGCCACGATCCGCATCACCGAAGAGACCGCGGCGAGCGGCAGGCGCAGCGTCAAGTTCACGGACGCCCCCGGCCAGAAGCAGAGCTGGAACCCGCACATGCACTACTCGCCGAACTTCACCTCGGGCGTCCTGGAGGGGCGTTTCGCCCTGCGGATGGAGCCCGGCGCGGTCTTCTTCCACGAGTGGCGCGACGCCCATACGCCCTACCGCGTGGGCCCGTCGCTCCGGGTCGAGTCCGACGGGAGGCTCCTCGTCGGCGGCAAGGAGCTCGCGAGGATTCCCTTGAGCAGGTGGGTGCGGTTCGAGATCTCCTGCGGTCTGGGCGAGCAAGCGACGGGCACCTGGGAGTTGGTGGTGAGGCCCGAGGGCGGCGCGCCTTCTCGCTTCTCGGGGCTCCCCTGTTCACGCGAGTTCCGCTCGGTCCGCTGGTTCGGCTTCGTCGCGGACGCACGCGAGAAGGCCGTCTTCTACCTGGACGACGTGAGGCTCGGACCCGCGAGGGCGGCGCGATGAGACGCCGCCGCCGCCGCCGCAGGTCCGGCGCCGATCGCGGCGAGCGCATGGGGGCGCTCTGGCCCGGGGTGCTCGCTCTCGTAGCCGCGCTCGGCTCGGGCTGCGTCGCGCCGGAGCCCCCCGCGCAAGGCGGCGGCGCGCAGGGCACCGAAACCCGCCGCGAGCTCTTCGACGGCTTCGAGTCGCGCCCTCGGTGGTTCGTCGACTCGGCGGACGACAGGGCGGAGCTTTCCCGCTCGAGCCTGCGCGCCACCGAGGGCCGCTCGTCGCTCCGGATCGCGTTCCAGCAGGGGCCGCGCAAGAAGGTCATGCTCCGGCGCGACTGCCCGCTCGACCTGTCGCTCGCGAGGTCGCTCTCGATCGACGTCTGGAGCGCATCGGCGGGGCTTTCGCTCGCGGTGGCGGTGGTCACCGAGCCGGGTTCGCGGTACTTCGAGTCCCAGGCCGTCAGCATACCTCAGGCGAAAGAACCCGAGCCGGGCTGGCACACGCTGCGCTTCCGGCTCGACGGCCCGCACTTCAAGAGCGCGGAGACCGGCTGGCAGTTCGGGGCGGTGCTCGCCAACGCCAACAGGGTGGAGAGGCTAGCGCTCCTCGTCTACACGGACGGCGTCGCGCAGGGGGAGGTGTTCCTCGACAACCTCTCCTTCGACCGGCCCGCCTCGGAGCTCGTCGGGACGCTCCCGCCGACCGGGCTCGAGGTTCGGGCGAAGAGCCGCTTCGTCAAGCTCTGGGGCCTCTTCGAGCTCGAGGTCTCCTTCGACGCGAGCTACCGCTCGGCCTTCGACCCTCGCGAGCTCGAGCTCCGCGCCGACATACTCGCGCCGTCGGGGCTCGTCGCGAGCGTGCCGGGGTTTCTCTCGAAAGACGGCGTCTGGCGCATCCGATACATGCCGATCGAGACGGGTCGCCACTCCTTCGAGGTGAGCGTCGCGAACTCCGCGGGGCGGATGGTCTCGCCGGGCGACGGCTTCCAGGTCTCGGGCGAGTCCGACCGGCCGCCCGTCAGGGTGAGCCGGCGCGACGCGCGGCAGTTCGAGCTCGCCTCGGGGGCGCCTTTCTACCCCATAGGCATGAACGTCGCCTGGGCGTCGGACTTCCGCCCGTACTTCCGCAAGTTCGCCGCCGCGGGCGGGAACCTGGTGAGGGTGTGGCTCGCGCCCTGGTCGCTGCCGGTGGCGTCGAGGAGGAAGGCCGGGGAGGTGGACCTCGACGCCGCCGAGCGGCTGGAGCAGGTCCTGGCGCTCGCGCGCGACTCGGGGCTCAGGGTGCAGCTCGTCCTCGCGTACCACGGGGAGTTCGACGAGGGCTGGCGCGAGAGCCCCTACGCCGCCGCGAACGGCGGCCCCTGCGCGGTGCCGGGCGAGTTCTTCTCGAACGCCGAGGCGCGCGCGGCGTTCAGGTCGTTCCTGCGCTACGTCGCGGCGCGGTGGGCGAGCTCGCCTGCGGTCTTCGCGTGGGAGCTTTTCAACGAGGTGGATCTCGTCCCGCAGATCCGCCGCTCGGACGTCCTCGACTGGCACCGCGAGATGGCCCGCTATCTGAGGCTGTGCGACCCGACCGGCCGGCCCGTTACGACGAGCACCTGCGGCCTGGGCGCGCTCCGCGAGCTGAGCGCGCTCCGCGAGATCGATTTCCTGCAGGCGCATATCTACCGCGCAGACATGGACTCGGCGGTCCTCGACGCCTCGGCGGAGCTCGCGCCCTTCCACAAGCCCGGTTTCGTCGGCGAGTTCGGCGGGGACTGGCGCGCGAGCTCCGACCAGGCGGACGAGTCCGGCGTGCGCCTGCGCGCGGGGCTGTGGCTGTCGCTCGCCTCGGACGCATCCGGGACGGCTATGCCCTGGTGGTGGGATAGCCAGATCGACCCGCACGACCTCTACAGGCTCTGGCGGCCGGTCGCCGCGCTCGCGGGGAAGATCGAGCGCCGCGGGGCGGGCTTCAGGCTCGTCCACCAGGCGCTCGGCCGCCCGGGCTCGAGCGCGGAGGTTACCAGAGGCGTCCCTGAAACCACGCGCGTCCACGGCATAATGTCGAGGACCGAAGGGCTCCTCTACATCTACGACCCGCGCGTCCTGGCGAACCCCTGGCGGCGGCCGGAGGTGCTGCCAGGGGGCGGGACGCTCGTCCTGGAGGGCCTCGTCGACGGTCCCTTCGAGGTAGAGCTCTGGAGCCCGCTTCGCGACTCGCCGCTCTCGACCGCACAGGCGACGGCCGAGGACGGAAGGCTCGCCGTCGAGCTCCCGTACTCCACGGGCGAGCTCGCGGTCCGCTTCCGCGCTGCGAGCGCGCGCGAGCCCGGCATCGCCCGTTGAGGTTTCCGGAGACGTCGCATTGCGGTCGGAGTCCCACAGGCGTGCATCAGCAACTCCGGCCTCCTGTCCGGTCTTTCGGGGCCGCCTCCGGCGCCAGGCGGCGCGGGTAGTGCTTCCGTTCCTGGTGAGCGCCTAGGTTCGATGCGCCCGGGGCGCGGTCGACCTCGCTCGAGGCGATCGCCGCGAGGAGCCTCTCGTGGAGGACGGGCATCTCGTGCCTGGACATGGCGACATGGCAGGGCGCGCAGGCCCATCACACCCGCCGGAGGGTAGGGGCGACAGAGGCCGCATAGTCCTGGAGCGCCCTGACATCGAGCGAGCCTCGGAGGAGGCTCGCGATACCGTCGACCGCAGCCTGCGCGCCCGCCACTGTGGAGACCAGGGGTATGCCTCTCGAGATCGCTTCGGAGCGGATCTTTATCTCGTCCTTGCGGGGATTGGGGCCGCTGGGGGTGTTCACGAGCATGCCGATCTCACCGTCTTTCATCAGGTCGATCACCGTGGGCCTGCGGCCCTCCGATATCCGCGCGAGGGTCCTCGTCGGGATGCCGTTCCTGGCGAGGATCCTGGCAGTGCCCTCCGTAGACACCACCTCGAGCCCGAGCTCCACGAGTCGTCTCGCTATGGGGATGATCGCGCGCTTGTCGCGATCGTTCACGCTGACGAAGACGCTCCCTTTCGTCGGCAGCCTGAGCCCGGCCGCGACTAGCGCCTTCGACATGGCGTTCCCGAGCGAGAAATCCAGGCCCATCACCTCCCCGGTGGACTTCATCTCCGGCCCGAGCGCGGCGTCGACCCCGGGGAACCGGTCGAACGGGAAGACGGGCACCTTGACCGCGATGTGCCCGATCTCGACTTCCCTCGGGAAGCCCGCCTCCTCGAGCGAGAGCCCCATCGCGCACTTCGTCGCGACCTTGGCGAGCGGCACCCCCGTCGCCTTGCTCACGAAGGGGACGGTGCGCGAGGCGCGCGGGTTCGCCTCGAGGATGTAGACCTCGCCGTGCCTCACGGCGTACTGCACGTTGATCAGACCCCGCACCTTGAGCTCCCTGGCGAGGAGCCGGGTCTGGCGCTTCATCTCTTCGACGAGCGATTCTGAAAGAGTATGGGGCGGCATGACGCAGATCGCGTCGCCGGAGTGGACCCCGGCCTCTTCCACGTGCTCGAGCACCCCCCCGATCAGCGTCTGGCGGCCGTCGGATACGGCGTCCACATCCACCTCGATCGCGTCCTCGAGGAACTTGTCTATCAGGATCGGATGCTCGGGCATCACGGCCAGGGCCTCGCCCGCGAAGCCTGCGAGGTCCTCGTCGGTGTAGACGATCGCCATCGCCCGTCCGCCCAGCACGTAAGAGGGCCGCACGAGCACTGGGTACCCGAGCGAGCGCGCCAGTTGCCTCGCCTCGTCGAGAGACCTCGCCGCGCCACCGGCCGGCTGCCTGAGCCCGAGCTTCTTGACGAGCTCGGAGAACCGCCCCCTGTCCTCGGCCAGGTGGATGTCTTCGGGCTGGGTGCCGATGATCTTCGCGCCCGCGGCCGCGAGGTCGAGGGCGAGGTTGAGGGGCGTCTGCCCTCCGAACTGGACGATGAGCCCGAGCGGCGATTCCGCGTGTGCGATCTCCAGCACATCCTCCAGGGTCAGCGGCTCGAAGTACAGCCTGTCGGACGTGTCGTAGTCGGTCGATACCGTCTCGGGATTCGAGTTGACCATGATCGTCTCGTAGCCGAGTTCGCGGAGCGCGAAGGCGGCGTGGACGCAGCAGTAGTCGAACTCTATGCCCTGGCCGATGCGGTTGGGGCCGCTCCCCAGGATCATCACCTTGTCGCGGGTCGAGGCGCGGCATTCGCTCTCGCGCTCGTAGGCGGAGTAGTAGTAGGGCGTCGCGGCCTCGAACTCGGCGGCGCAGGTGTCGACGAGCTTGTATGCCGGTCGAACGCCCAGGGCCTGGCGCCTCGTGCGGACCGTCTTCTCGTCGACGTTCCAGAGCCGCGCGAGCTGTCTGTCCGAGAAGCCCAGCCTCTTCGCGTCGAGGAAGGCCTCGGCCGAGTCGCACATCCCTGCCGAGGCCAGGGCGCGCTCGGCCTCGTCGATCTCCTTGACATTGTCGATGAACCAGGGATCGATGGCGGTGAGCTCGGCCACCTCCCTGGTCGACATCCCCGAGGCGAGCGCCTTGCGCACCCAGAGGATCCTCTCCGGACTCGGCGTCCTGAGAAGCCTCCTGAGCTCGTCCTGGCTCGCCTCGGGGAGGTCGTGCACCTCCAGGCCGCTCACCCGTTTCTCGAGGGAGCGCAGCCCCTTCTGCAGGGCCTCCTTGAACGTGCGGCCTATCGACATCGTCTCGCCGACGGACTTCATCGACGTGGTGAGCGTGCGGTCGGCCGCGGGGAACTTCTCGAACGCGAAGCGCGGTATCTTCACCACGCAGTAGTCGATGCTCGGCTCGAAGCAGGCGGGGGTCTTTTTCGTGATGTCGTTCGGAAGCTCGTCGAGCGTGTAGCCCACGGCCAGCTTCGCTGCGATCTTCGCGATGGGGAAGCCCGTCGCCTTGCTTGCCAGGGCCGAGCTCCGCGAGACCCTGGGGTTCATTTCGATCACGACCACGCGGCCGTTGGCCGGGTTCACGGCGTACTGGATGTTGGAGCCGCCCGTCTCGACCCCGATCGCGCGCATGAGCGAGATGGACCCGTCGCGCAGGACTTGGTACTCGCGGTCGGTGAGCGTCTGCGCCGGCGCGACGGTGATGCTGTCTCCCGTGTGGACGCCCATCGGGTCCAAGTTCTCTATCGGGCAGACGATCACGACGTTGTCCGCCCTGTCGCGCATGACCTCGAGCTCGAACTCCTTCCATCCGACGACCGACTCTTCGACCAGCACCTTCTTGACGAGGCTCAGGTCGAGGGCCCTGGCCACCATGTCGGCGAGCTCCTGGCGGTTGTACGCGATCCCGCCTCCGGTCCCGCCGAGGGTGAAGCTCGCGCGGACGACGAGCGGCAGGCCGATCTCGGAGGCAATGGCCAGGGCCTCTTCCACGGAGCGCGCGATGCCGCTCCTCGGGACCTCCAGGCCCGCCTCGATCGCGCACTTCTTGAAGAGCTCGCGGTCCTCCGCCCTGCGGATCACCTCGGGTGCCGCGCCGATGGTCTCGACGCCGTACTTCCGGAGGACGCCGCGCTCTGCGAGCTCGACCGCAAGGTTGAGCCCCGTCTGGCCGCCGAGGGTCGGGAGGATCGCGTCGGGGCGCTCGCGCTCGATCACCTTTTCCACAAAGGAGGCGGTCAGCGGTTCGACGTACGTCCTGTGGGCGAGCTCGGGGTCGGTCATGATCGTGGCAGGGTTAGAGTTCACGAGGACGACCTCGTAGCCCTCCTCGCGCAGGGCCTTCACGGCCTGGGTGCCCGAGTAGTCGAACTCGCAGGCCTGGCCGATGACGATGGGACCCGAGCCGATGATGAGTATCTTACGGATGTCGGTCCGTTTCGGCATCGTTCAGGTCCTGACCGTTATCCCCCGCGACCTCAGGAACTCCTTGGCGCGGGCGATCGTGAGCTCGCCGTAATGGAATATCGATGCAGCGAGCGCCGCGTCGGCCTTGCCTATGGTGAAGGCCTCGGCCAGGTGCTCGAGGCATCCGGCGCCCCCGGAGGCGATCACTGGGATCGACACCGCTTCGCTCACCGCCCGGTTGAGCTCGTTATCGTAACCGTCCTTCGTCCCGTCGCGGTCCATGCTGGTGAGGAGTATCTCGCCCGCGCCGCGCGACTCGCCCTCTCGCGCCCACTCGACGGCGTCGCGCTCGGTCGGCCTCCGGCCGGCCTCGACGTACACGAGCCAGCCGGGCCGGCCGTCCGTCCTGCGCCGGGCGTCGATCGCCAGGACCACGCACTGCGAGCCGAAGATCCGGCTCGCCTCCTCGATGAGCTCGGGGCGCCTCACCGCAGCGGTATTGACCGAGACCTTGTCCGCGCCGGCGCGGAGGATCTCCTCGACGTCCCTCGCGCTCCGGATGCCGCCGCCTACCGCGAGCGGAATCATCACCCGCTCGGCGACCCGCTCGACGAGCTGCGCGATGGTCCTGCGCGACTCCACCGTGGCCGTGATGTCGAGGAAGACGAGTTCGTCCGCGCCGGCCTCCGAGTAGGCCCCCGCGCACTCGGCCGGGTCGCCGGCATCGCGCAGATTCACGAACCGCACGCCCTTCACCACGCGGCCGCCGGCGACGTCGAGGCAGGGGATGATCCTCTTGGCGAGCACTAGGCCTCCCCGCGCGCCAACGCCACGAACTTTTTCAGTATCTCGAGACCCGCTCCGGCGCTCTTCTCCGGGTGGAACTGTGTCCCGAGCAGCCTCCCGCGCCCGACCACCGAGGCGTACTCGACGCCGTATGTCGTGACCGCGAGCACCGCGGAGTCGTCCGCGGCGCACGCGCAGTACGAATGGGCGAAGTAGTACCAGCCCCCGTCCGCTAGCGCACTCCGGTAGGGCGAGCCCGCCGCAGCCGGCCTCAGGGCGATCGTGTTCCAGCCCATCTGCGGGACCTTGAGCCCCCCTCCGAAGCGCCTGACGCTGCCTCTCACGAGCCCTAGACCCTTGTGATGCCCCATCTCTTCGCTCTCGTCGAAGAGGAGCTGCATTCCCACGCAGACGGCTAGAAATGGCCTGTCGGCGAGCGCCCAGTCGAGCACGGGGCGCACGAGGCCGGCGGCCGCGAGATTCTCCATCGCCGCTCCGAACGCCCCCACGCCCGGGAGCAGGATCGCGTCCGCGCGGGCCAAATCCTCCGGGCAGGTGGCGATCCTGACCTCGGCCCCCGCGCGGCGGAGCGAGGTGCCGATGCTCCGCAGGTTCCCCACGCGGCAGTCGATCACCGCGACGAGCGGACGGCGCGCGCGAGGCCCCGTTTCACCGGCCTCCGAGGCGGCCTGCGCTCGGTCCTCCGCGCTGCACAAGCCGGTCACTCCCACTCGATCGTCCCGGGCGGCTTGGACGTTATGTCGTAGACCACCCTGTTCACTCCCCGCACCTCGTTCACGATCCGCGAGGACATGCGCGCCAGGAGCTCGTGCGGGAGCCGCGCCCAGTCGGCGGTCATGCCGTCCTCGCTCGTCACGGCGCGCACCACCGCGACGCCCTCGTAGGTGCGTTCGTCGCCCATGACGCCCACGCTCCTCACCGGCAGGAGCAGCGCGAAGTACTGCCAGACCCTGAAGTCGAGCCGCGCGCGGTCGATCTCGTCCCTGACGATGGCGTCGACCCTCCTGAGCGTGGCCAGCCGCTCCGGCGTCACCTCGCCGATGATCCTGACCGCGAGCCCCGGCCCGGGGAACGGCTGCCGCGAGACCGTGGCCTCCGGCAACCCTAGCCTCCTGCCGAGCTCGCGCACCTCGTCTTTGAACAGGAACCGCAGCGGCTCGATCAGCTTGAACCCGAGCCTCTCGGGGAGCCCCCCGACGTTGTGGTGGCTCTTGATCCTGGCCGAGGGCCCGTCCCGGGGGCTGCGGCTCTCGATCACGTCCGGGTAGAGCGTGCCCTGGGCGAGGAACTCGTGCCTGCCGAGCCTCCGCGACTCGCGCTCGAATACCTCGATGAAGACCGCGCCGACCTTGCGGCGCTTCTCCTCTGGCTCCTCTATGCCACGGAGGGCCGTGAGGAACTCCTTCGAGGCGTCGACGACGTGCAGCCTCACGCCGAGGGCCCCGAGCGCCCGCCGCACCTCCTCGAGCTCCCCCTCGCGCAGGAGGCCGTTCTCCACGAAGACGCAATCGAGGCGGTCACCCACCGCCCGATGGCAGAGGGCCGCGGTGACAGACGAGTCGACTCCCCCCGATATTCCGCACAGGATGCTCCCCGAACCCACCTCGCGGCGGATCGCCTCGACGGCCTGATCGATGAAGGACTCCATCCGCCAGTCCCCGCGGAGGGAGCACGCGCCGAAGAGGAAGTTCGATAGGACCTCCTTTCCGCGCGGCGTATGGACGACCTCCGGATGGAACTGGACGCCGTAGAGGCGCCTCGACTCATCCGCCATGGCGGCCGCGACGCCGTTCGAGCTCCGTGCGGCGAGCGAGAAACCGGGGGGCAGTTCCACGACCCTGTCGCCGTGGCTCATCCAGACATCGAGCCGCGCGCCGAGCCCCGCGAAGAGCGTGCCGGGCTCGAGCACTTCTATCTGCGCCGGCCCGAACTCGCGCACCTGCCCGCGTTCGACGCGCCCCCCGAGCATCTTCCCCATGAGCTGCATGCCGTAGCATATGCCGAGGATCGGGAGCCCGAGCTCGAAGATCCCGGGATGCGGGGCGGGCGAGCCCTCATCTAGAACGCTCGCCGGGCCTCCCGAGAGTATGAGCCCCCTGGCCCTCCGCGAGCGCACCTCCGCCGGCGCGATGTCGCAGGGAACGATCTCCGCGTAGACGTGGAGCTCCCTCACACGCCTGGCGATGAGCTGGGCGTATTGGGAGCCGAAGTCGAGAACCAGGACCTCTTCAGTCGGCAACTCTAGCCTCCGCGTACCAGCGACGCGAAACGCTTGAAGAGTCCCCTCGCGTCGTGGGGGCCGGGTCCGGCCTCCGGGTGGAACTGTACCGAGAACGCCTTCAGCGCCGGGATCTCCAGGCCCTCGACCGTGCGGTCGTTCAGGTTCACGTGCGTGACCTTGACCTCCTGGCCGGGGAGGCTTCCGGCGTCCACGCAGAAGCCGTGGTTCTGCGCCGTGATCTCGATGCGGCCCGTGGTCAGGTCCTTCACGGGATGGTTCGAGCCGTGGTGTCCGAACCTGAGCTTGTACGTCTTCCCGCCGAGGGCCAGCCCAAGTATCTGGTGGCCCAGGCATATCCCGAAGAGCGGCACCTTGCCCGCGAGCTCCCGCGCGGCGCGCGCGGCGTCTGCGAGCGGCTCGGGGTCGCCTGGCCCGTTCGAAAGGACGACGCCGTCGGGCCGGCTCGCCAGGACCTCGCTCGCGGGGGTCGAGGCCGGAACGACGCGGACCAGGCAGCCCGCGCGCACGAGCTCGCGCAGGATGCTGCGCTTCACGCCGAAGTCGTAGACCACGACTAGCGGCGCGCGTTCGGACCCCGCGCAGGCCGGCCGCTCGGGCCAGTCGTAGGGTTCGCGGCAGGTGACTGTGCTCGCCAGGTCCCGGCCCACCATGGGGGGGCTCGCGCGCGCCTTGTCGACGAGGGTGTCCCGCGACAGGTCCACGGTCGAGATACACGCGCGCATAGCCCCGCGCTCGCGGATGTGCAGCGTGAGTGCGCGGGTGTCGATGTCCTCCGCCGCCACGACGCCGTGCGCGGCGAGGAGAGCGGGAAGAGGCGCCGAGCTCCGCCAGTTCGACGGGCTCCTCGCCGACTCGCGCACTACCAGGCCCTCGACCGTGGGCGAGGGCGACTCCGGGTCCTCGCCGTTCGACCCGTAGTTGCCGATGAGAGGGTACGTCATCGTGACGATCTGGCCCTTGTAGGAGGGATCGGTTATGATCTCCTGGTAACCGGTCATGCCGGTGTTGAAGACGATCTCGCCAGTGCGCTCGCCCTCGGCGCCGAAGGACCGGCCCACGAAGACGCGGCCGTCCTCCAGCGCGACCAGGCACGGCGGTCTCCGATGGCGGGGGACGTACAAGCCGCTCTCCCTCTATCGCGGGCTCGGCCCGGTTCGCGAGCGCTCACTCGACTGGGGACGAGACTTGAACACCGAGCAGGATACAGCGCGTCCCGCCGCGCCGCAAGCGCAGAGGACGCCGCGGTTGCATTAGGAAGTTCTGGGTACGAGCGTTTCGAGGCGGACGCGCGTGATTTCCGCTGCGCCCTTGCGCAGGCAGCCCATGCCGCGATGTGGGCCTCGCCCTCGCGAGCGCGGCGCGGCCGGCCTCGAGTCTCCTGACCTTCTGGATGCGACTCTGCGCGACGCCTTGCGATCCTCGGGCCCGGCACCGTTTGACCGGCCGTCGAGAGCGGCTGTATCCTCGGGTCCATGGATCGGTTCCTGGGTCTCGACCTCGGCCGCTTCGCGCTGAAGCTCGCGCTCGTCGACGGCGAGGGGCGCGTCGTGGCGAGCGCCGCGAGGCCGCACGGGGGCGACCCGCTCGTTACCCTGGCGAACATGCTCGCTGGTCTCGCGTGCGCGGAGGAAGGCCCGGCCGGCGGGCCGATCATGCTCGCCACCGGGATCGGTTCGGGGCTCCTCGCGCGCGCCCTCTCTGCCAGAGAGGTGGACGGGCTCTCGGCCGCCCTCGAGGGCGTGCGCGCCACGGCTGGCGGCGCGCGGGGCGTGCTCGTCCTGGGCGCAGAGGAGGCGATGCTCGCGACCGTGCCGCGCGAGTCGCATCCTGGCGAGCCCCCGAGGGACGTCCGCTTCGCCCCGAGCTGCGCGGGTGGCGTGGGGGCGTTCCTGGCGCGCTGGCTCGGATCGAGTCCGTCCGCGATCGCCCCGCGGCTCGACCCGATGCCCCCTGAGGCGGCGGCGCTCGACGGGCGGGTGTCGTCCTTCTGCGTCTCGGCGGCGGAGCGGGACCTCGCGGCCCTCGCGAGAGAGGGTGTAGGTGGTACCGTCCTGGCGGCGCTCGCGGTGCGCGCCGCGGCGAGGGTGCTCGCCGCGGGGCTCGTCCAGGGCGCGCCGGTGGAAGGGCCTGTCGCGCTCCTGGGGGGGCCAGCGCTCGCCCCGGGGCTCGCGCAGGCCCTCGAGGAGGAGTTGGGGCTCGCCCCCGGCGGAATACTCGTGGCCGAGTCGGCGCCCTTCGCCCAGGCCGTGGGCGCCGCGCGGCTTGCCCGCACGCTGGGGAGGCCCGTCGCGCTGAGTGCGCTCGGGCCGCCGGGAGACGAGAAGAGCGCCGCGTCGCCGGGAGCGAGGCACGCCCCGGCTCTCGGCGCTGCGGCCCCGCCCGGCGCGGAGGCGCTCGCCGCCGCCGCGGCCGCCCTGGGCGCCGAATGGGCCGTCAGCATCGACGAGGAGGAGATGCTCCTCGTCCGCGCCTCGACTGGTGATAAGCCGCTGGTGGAGGCGATCTACGCCCCGACCTGCTCTCGCACCGCGGGTCGCGCCCTGCGCGAGGTGGCTGAGATCCTGGGTCTTGAGAGCGCTGAAGAACTCGGGCGCCTCGCCGCGAGCGGCTCGGCCCGGTGCGGCCCTTACCTCCGCGAGCGTTGCGCCGAGACGCTGCGCTCGGACGCCGCCGCGCGCTCGGCCTCGGGCGATTCCCGCGAGAGCGTGGCCCTGGCGGCGGTCGAGGCGGTAGCACGCGCGGCTCGGCGGGCCCTCTGCCAGCGGGTCCGGCCGGTGGGAGACGTGCTCCTCGTCGGGAGGCTCGCGCATGTCGGCGGCCTCGCCGAGGCGATGTCGCGCGAGTTCGGCTGCCGCTTCAGGGTAGCTTCCCTCGAGCCCGCGCCGCCGCGGCGCGTCGCGGCGGCCGGTGGATCGGACGCTCGCGCGCGCGATCTCCTCGACGAGCGCGAGCGCCTCCTGCGCGAGCACACGCCGCTCCGAGCGAGGGGCCGCGCCCTCGCCCGGATGGGGCTGCCTCTTTCGCTCCACATGTCCGACTGCGCGCCGTTCTGGGCGAGCTTCCTCGTGGAGCTCGGCTTCGAGGTGGTGACACTCGAGCGCCCCCCGGAGATGCGACTCGCGGTGCCCGCTGCGCAGCGCACGGCCGGCGAGCCCTGCGGCGCGGCGGTCGCCCTGAGGGCCGAGACCGAGGCGCTCGCGCACTCCGGGATCGACGCGATCTTCCTGCCGGTCGAGGTGGACGCGCCGTCCGCGGGGCCCGGGGTCGCGTACCGGTGCCCGTTCGTCCAGGCCGGGGCGTATCTCTGCGGGTCGGGACTGCAGGTCGTGAGACCAGTGGTCTTCAGGGCCTTCTCGGAGCGGTCGAGCGAGCGCAGCCTCGCGGACTCCCTTTCGAGCTGGCGGATCGCCCCCGGCGCGATCGGGCGGGCCCTCCGCGTCGCGCGCGCCGCTGCCGAGCGCTTCAGGCGGGAGCTCGAACTCCGCGGCGAGCGCTTCCTGCGCGGCCTCGGAGCGGACGGCCGCGCGACGGTTCTCCTGGGCAGGGGCTATTCGCTCCGCGCGCTCGGCGCGCGCGTCCGCGAGGAGCTCGCGCGCGCAGGCGGGATGCTAGTCCCGGCGGACATGCTGCCGCTCGCCGAGGCGGAGTTCGCCGAGGCGAAGGAGCGCGTCTCCTGGGACTGCGCGCGGAGGCTCCTCGCCGCCTCGAGGCTCGTCTCGCGCGACGCGCGGCTCGCGGCCGTCTGGGTCACGCACGTCCGCTGCGGGCTCGACCCGTTCGTCCTGAAGCACGCCCGCGAGATCCTCGGAGGGGTGAACTGGACGGTCCTCGAGCTCGGGCCCGAGGCGGACGAAGGCGCGCTCCTCGAGCGTGCGGCGGCCTTCGCGGCCGCCAGGCGCCCGCGGGGCGCGGGGGGGGAGGCGCGGCCGGCCCCGGGCGCGGCGCCCGCGAGGTCCGCCAGGCGGACCGTATACTTCCCCGATATGGGCGTCGTCTCCGAGGCCGCTGTTGCCGCCCTGCGCGGCTTCGCGATACCGGCCGCGATCCTGCGCCAGGACGAGTCCTGCCTCTGCGCCGCCGCCCGATGCACCTCGGGCGGGGAGTGCCTGCCGTACGTCCTCTCGGCGGGGGCCGTGGCGAAGACCGCCTCGAGCGAGGGCTTCGACCCGGCAGGCGCGGCGTTCTTCATGGCCTCGAGCTCGGGCTCCTGCAGGTTCGGGCAGTACGCGAAGGCCCTGAGGCAGGTGCTCGACTCGCTCGGCCTGGAGGGCGTGCCGCTCGTCTCGCTCAATCAGTCGGAGGGCCACACGAGGCAGATGCCGGGGTTCGCCTTCGCGAGGCTCCTCTGGAAAGGAATAGTCGCCCTCGGGGAGCTCGAGCGGGCGGCGCTCCACCTCCGGCCGCGCGCCTGCGACCCGGAGAAGTTCGCGCTCGCGCTCGCGGAATCGCGCGAGGACATCCTCGAGTCCTTGCGCTCGCGCGGCTCGCCCTTCGAGGCGCTCGGCCGCGCGGCGAGGAGGCTGGGCGCCCTCCGCTTGGACCATGGGGCGCTCGTCGTCCCGATCGCCGTGACGGGCGAGGTGTTCGTCCGCTCCACGGAGTTCGCGAGCTCGGGCCTGGTGCGGCTCGTAGAGGAGGCCGGCGGCGAGGCGATCCTGCCTCCATTCCAGGAATGGATATACCACGTCAATAGGTGCATGTGGCTCTTCGCCCGCGCGCACGGGAACGCCCTGGGCGCCTGGGGGCTGCGCGCCGCGCTCGCCTACCTGAGACGCGAGGAGGCCGCCGCGCGACGCGCGCTCGCCGGGCTCCCGAGGCCGCCTCGGCAGCCCGCGCTCGAGGAGGCCTGGCGCGCCTCGCGCGCGGCTGGCTTCGTCCCATGGTTCGGGGACGCATCGCTCGCGCTCGGGCGAGCGATCGCCATGCGACGCCTTGGCGCGAAGGGACTCGCGAACCTGGTCCCGTTCGGCTGCCTCCCCGGCACGACCGCCGAGGCCGTCTTCGCCGCGAGGCGCGGGCCGCTCGGCGGGATGCCGGTGCTCCACCTCCATGTCGATGGCAGCGCCTCGCCCGCGGTGCGCGAGAAGGTGCTGGCGCTCGTCGAGGCCTCGCGCAGGTCTTGACGGCCCGCGCCCGCAGGGGGAGGCTTTCACCGAGGAATCGAGGAAGGCCTTGATATCCAGACGCGCCGCTTCGATGGACGCCTCGGGCATACGCAAGGTCTTCGACCTGGCGTCGAGGCTGCGCGACCCGATCGACCTGTCGATAGGTCAGCCCGACTTCGACGTGCCCGAGCCGGCGAAGGCCGCGCTCGAGGCCGCGGTCAGGCGCGGCCAGAACCGCTACACGCCCTCTGCCGGTCTCGTCGAGCTCCGCGAGGCCGTGCGCCGGCGCTGCCGGACACGGCTCGGCTTCGAGCCGGAGGACGCGATGATCACCTCCGGCACCTCGGGGGGGCTTACGCTCGCGTTCCTCGCCACACTCGACCCCGGCGACGAGGCGCTCGTCCCCGACCCGTACTTCGTGAGCTACAGACAGCTCGCGCTGATGTGCGGGGCGGTCCCGCGTTTCTACGAGCTTTACCCGGACTTCCGCCTGAGCCGCGAGTCGCTCGAGCGGGCCTGGACGCCTCGCGCGAAGGTGCTCGTGCTCAACTCGCCAGCGAACCCCACGGGGGCCGTGCTCTCCGAGGACGAGGTGCGACTCGCCTGCGAGTTCGCCCGCGAGCGCGGCATGGTCGTAGTCTCGGACGAGGTCTACGACTCGTTCTGGTACGGACTCAGGCCCGTGAGCCCGGCGAGATTCTACGAGAGGACCCTCACGCTCGGAGGATGGTCGAAGTCGCACGCCATGACCGGCTGGCGCTGCGGCTGGGCGGCCGGGCCCGCGGAGCTCCTGAGGGAGATGGTGAAGCTCCAGCAGTTCACCTTCGTCTGCGCCCCGGCGCCGGTCCAGCGGGCGGTCCTCGAGACCATCGATCTCGACACCGAGCGCGTCCGGCTCGCCTACAGGGCCAAGCGCGATATCGCCTGCTCGATCCTGCGCGAGGCGTTCGAGCTCGCGACGCCCGAGGGGGCGTTCTACGCCTTCCCGTCTCTGAGGGGCGTACCTGGGGCGAGCCTCGCCGCGAAGGCCGTCGAGCGCGGGGTGCTCGTCATCCCCGGCGGCGTCTTCAGCGCGCGCGACACGCACTTCCGGCTGAGCTTCGCCGCCACCGACGAGACGATCCGCCGCGGCTGCCGGGAGCTCGTCGCGCTCGCGCGGGAGCTCGCCTCCGGCGGGCGCGCCGTGTGAGGCTCGCGTGGCCTGGGTCCGCCGCACATACCGCAGTCGCATGGAGCCGGAAGGGCTCGTCGGCTTCCGGGTGAGGATCGGCGAGACGAACCTCCAGATCTTCGCAGAGCGCGACATTTCCGCGCTCGCCCGGCGGCTCGCGCGCGAGGCGCGGGGCGAACTCGTGCGCTACATCAGAACGGACAGGACCTTCCTCGAAACGCTCGAGCCCCACACGCCGCATCCCGGCGCGCCGCCGCTCGCCGTCGAGATGGCGCGGGCCGCTCGCGCGGCGGGGGTCGGCCCGATGGCCGCGGTCGCCGGCGCGATCGCCCAGCGCGTCGGGCGCGCGCTCCTGGAGGAATCGAGCGAGGTCATCGTCGAGAACGGCGGAGACATCTTCATGCGCATCGGGCGGACGCGGCGCGTGGCCGTCTTCGCCGGGAGGAGCCCGCTCTCCTGGAGAGTGGCTCTCGAGTTCCGTCCCGGCGAGACGCCGGTCGGGGTCGCGTGTTCCTCGGGGACCGTGGGGCCGTCGCTCAGCTTCGGCACGGCCGACGCCGCCGTGGCCGTCGCGCGCGACGCCGCTCTCGCCGACGCCGTCGCGACGGGCCTCGGGAACCGCGTCCGCTCGCGCGGGGACCTCGAGCGCGCGCTCGAGTGGGCGCTCTCGATCAGAGGGGTCCGCGGGGGGCTCGTGGTCCTCGGGGACTGCCTCGCCGTGCGCGGGCGACTGCGCCTCGCGCCTTGCGGCGGCTGACGCGCGGGGGCCGCCCGCGGCAGAGACGCCCCGTCAGAACCCGAACGCCAGGCCCGCGCCGAAGCGCGTCGAAAGGGCCTGGTAGGCCGCCTCGAAGTAGCCGTAGGACATCATCATGTCCAGGTCCAGGGCGAGACGCCTGAGCGAGCCCCCGTGCCCCGAAGGCCCGAAGCCGAGCCTGAGGCCGAGGCCGCCCTCCACGCCGATCCCGAACCGTCCGGGGCCGGACTCCTCGTCCAGCCAGGCGAGGTACGCCCCGACCGAGGCGTAGGGGTAGCTCGACGTGCATCTGGCCAGCGTCGAGCTCCTCGCCCTGACGCCGAGGCGATGCTCGAGCGTATCGCCCGGAACGGACTCGTCGTTGAACCTGGCGGCCGAGTAGGCAATACCGATGTAGATCGGGCCCATCGCAGGTGCCGTGTCGTCGCCGGGGGCGATCTCGAGCCCAATCGAGTTGCCAGTCGCGGCGACGCCGGCGATGTCCTCTCCGGTCCAGGTGACGTAGCCGGCGTCTAGCCGCGCCGCCCACATCGTCGGCTCGAGCGGGCACCCGGCGCAGGCGAGGCCCGAGGCCGCGAGCAGCGCGAAGCGCGCGCCCAAGCGAAGGGCGGGTCTCCCCGCGGTCCGACCCGAAGGCTCCGGAGGCATCATTCCGCCACCTCCTGTCCCGGCTCGGCGAAGGGCTCGACTGCGGCGTCCGCCCAGAGCCCGTCTATGTCATAATACGCGCGCAGGGCCCGGTTGAGAAGATGCACCACCACGTCGCCCGCGTCGATCACGATCCAGCCGGAGCGGTCCTCTCCCTCCCGGCCGACGAGCGTCCGGCCGAGCTCGTCCAGGAGCTCCTCGAGGGCGATCGCCAGGGCCCGGAGGTGCCGGTCGCTCTGGCCGGTGGCCAGGACCATGTAGTCCATGACGTCGGTCAGCGCCCCGACGTCGAGGACCTTCACGTCCAGGGCCTTCAGCTCGGCGACGGTGCGCGCGGCCCTCGCGGCGAGCTCGCGGCCGTCCACGGAGGGGCGCGGTGAAGCGCGCGTCTGGCGCTTGGAGAGCGCCACAGTGTCAGTTCTTCCCCATTCCGAGGAGCTCCGAGATCATCGGCGAGTACTTCACGACGAACCCCGCGACGACCACGCTCACCATGCTCATCAGCTTGATGAGTATGTTGAGCGAGGGGCCCGCCGTGTCCTTGAACGGGTCGCCAACCGTGTCGCCTACGACGCCCGCCTTGTGAGGATCGGACTTTTTGCCGCCGAAGTTGCCCATCTCGATGTACTTCTTGGCGTTGTCCCAGGCGCCGCCGGCGTCGGCCATGAAGACGGCCATCATGAAGCCCGTGGCGAGCCCGCCGGCCAGGAGCCCCATCACGCCCGAGACGCCGAAGACGAGTCCCGTTACGATCGGCACCACCACCGCGAGGAGCGAGGGGACCATCATCTCGCGCTGGGCGCCGGCGGTCGAGATCTCGACGCATCTCGCGTAGTCTGCCTTCGCGCCGCTCGCCCCTTCCAGGAGCCCCGGGATCTCCTTGAACTGCCTGCGGACCTCCTGGACCATCTTGTTCGCCGCCCGTCCGACCGCGCGGAGCGCCAGGGCGCAGAAGATGAACACCATCATCGAGCCGATGAACATCCCCGCCAGGAGCTTCGGGTTCATCAGCGTGATGTTGAACATGCTGCAGAAGTCGCCGAGCGAGACCTCGGCGAGGGGCTTCTTCGCCCCGCTGGGCAGCGTCATGAGCAGCTCGCCCCCGGCCGCCGGGGAGAGCGCCCACCGAGAGAGCTCACCGCCCGCGGCGAGGACCGAGTTCGCCACGTACCTGAGGCCCGTCCGCACCTCCTCGAGGTACGCCGCGAGGAGCGTGAGGGCCGTCAGGGCAGCCGAGCCTATCGCGAAGCCCTTCGCCACGGCGCGCGTAGTGTTCCCGATCGCGTCGAGCGAGTCGGTGCGCTTCCTGACGAACTCGGGTTGCTGGCTCATCTCGGCGTTCCCGCCGGCGTTGTCGGAGATCGGACCGTAGCAGTCGGTGGCGAGAGTGATGCCGAGCGTCGAGAGCATCCCGACCGCCGAGAGCCCCACTCCGTAGAGGCCCATCACCGTGCTCGAGAAGCCCCCCGAGACGCCGAACGCTATCACCATGCCCACGGCCACGGTCAGGACCGGGATGCCCGTCGAGAGCATCCCGACCGCAAGGCCCTCGAGGATCACGGTCGCAGGCCCGGTGAGCGCCTTCTCGGCGATACCGCGCGTAGGCGCGTAGTCGTGCGAAGTATAGTACTCGGCGGCGTTCCCGACCACGATCCCTACCGCGAGACCCACCACGAGCGCGACCCACATGCTCAGCGCGCCGAGCGGGGTCTCGGCCGCGTGGGTCCCCCTGAGCAGGAACCAACAGGCGAGGCCCGAGAGCACGACTATCAGCGCCGAGCTCCCGTAGAGGCCCATGTTCAGGGACCTCATCACGTCCTTTTCTTCCTCGGCGCCCTCGCGCGTGCGAACCATGAAGACGCCCACGATGCTCGCGACGATCCCGAGCCCGGCGATCACCATCGGCAGGGCGACGCCGTTCACGCCCAGGCCCGCCGCGGCGGCGAGGGCGGCGGTCGCCAGGATCGAGCCGCAGTAGGACTCGTAGAGGTCCGCGCCCATCCCCGCGATGTCGCCCACGTTGTCGCCGACCTGGTCCGCCATGACGGCGGGGTTCCGCGGGTCGTCCTCGGGGATGCCAGCCTCGACCTTACCCACGAGGTCGCTGCCGACGTCCGCGGCCTTCGTGAAGATGCCTCCGCCGACCCTCGCGAAGAGCGCCTGGAGCGAGGCGCCCATCCCGAAGCAGAGCATCGTCACCGTGATCTCGGTGAGCGTGTACGGATGACCGAGGGCCGGCGCGAGCCACCTGAGCGCCGCGAACCACCCGCAGATGTCGATGAGTCCGAGCCCCACCACCACCAGACCCATCACCGCGCCCGACTTGAACGCGACCTGGAGCGCCGCGTTGAGCGATTTCTTGGCCGCCGCGGTCGTCCTGTAGGAGGCCTGGGTCGATGTGTTCATGCCGAGCCATCCGCACAGGGCGCTGAAGAAACCGCCCGTCAGGAACGCGACGGGAACGACCTTGGGCAGCGTCCCCAGCACGTATGCGAGGATCGCGAAGAAGATCGCCATGACCACGAACACGATCGCCACGACCTTGTACTGGCGCACGAGGTAGGCCCTCGCGCCCTCGCGGATGTAGCCGCCGATCTCCTGGCTGCGCGGGTCGCCGGGGTCCTGCCTCTTCATCCAACGGTAGAACGCATACGCGAAGACGAGCGCGAACACCGCTCCGATGGGGGCCACCGCCCAGATCGCTGGAACCGAGTCGGAATCCGCAGCGACCGCGGCCTCCGCAGGGACGCGCGCCCCAGGCGCCTCGCCCGCCCGGGCCGAGGCCACCCAGATGATCGCGCTCAGCGCCCCTACCGCGGCCAGCCCTCCTGCCACGCCCAGCCCCTTGTGCCTCCAGACCCGACTCATCGCTCCATTCTCCTTCCCAAGATGCTCAACGCCCGGTTTGCGGACCGATTCCGCGACCCTACCAGCCCCTCCTGCGGCGAACCTCCTCGGCCGTCTCGGCCGGCGACATCCTCCAGTCCGGCCGTTCCGCTTGCAACCTCTTGTGCCAGAGCTCGGCGCTTCGCACGTCGCCCGCGCTCCACCTCTCGTAGAATGCGGAGAGCAAGAAGTTCTCGAGCGCCGCCGGGATCGTATCGTCGTCCGGCGGCCGATTCCTCGAGAGCTCCAGGAACTCCTCGTACGCGAGCTCCCAGTCGCCCATCTCCACGAGCGCGTGGACGCGCAGAGTCTCCACCCTGGTCCTCGGGACCGCAAGTGCGCCGCAGTCCGGTTTCGACTCCGCCTCCAGGAGCCAGCGGCGCGCGATGAGGAAGTTCCGCTTTTCGTCGGGCACCCAGCCCGTCCACACCTCCGCCGCTCGCGAGAGCTCGAGCGCGAGGAACTCGTCCGAATCTAACTTCTTCGCCGCGTCGTAGAGGGGCACGAGCCGCGCGCCGCGGAGCGCCGCCGGGATCGTCGGCTCGTCCGCTTCCGGCGGCGGCATCGGATGCTTGTTATCGGGCCCCACGCGGTCGGGAGCGTCGGCGTAGAGCCTTGCACCGCACTCGAGCGGATGCGTCTCGAGCGGCCCGGGTGCCTTCGCCGCGGCGAGCGCCTCGGATGGGCTCACCGCGAGGACGTACATCCTCTCCGCGCGCGCGGGGTCGCCGCCCCTGGCGCTCGCGCCGCCGAGCGCGACCCGCCCAGGGCCCGCCCTGCGCCTGTAGAGCCTGTACCGTAGCGGCAAGTCCGACCAGAGCCCCTCGTCCACGAACTCGGACGTTCCCTTGCACCACTCGGGGACCGGCGAGAGCTCCTCCTGGTAATGGCGGTAGAACGGGTCCCTGCCCTTGTGAGACAGCCTGAAAAAGTACATGTAGCCGAGCTCCCAGTAGAGCGCGTAGGAGTTGGCGTTCCGGACGACACCCTGGCGCTCCATGAGGTCGAGCCCGGCCCTGATCCAGCGCCAGCGCTCGCGCGGGGAGCTCGCCTCGAACGCTATGTTGTAGGCCATCGTCCAGGCGAGGAAGCTCCAGGCGCTCGCGAAGCGGGGCTGGAGCTCGAGGATGAGCCTGCACAGGAGCGCGATCTCGTCGTGGCGGCCCTCGTCGCGCATCTGGATCGCGCGGAGCCAGAGGAAGTCCGCCGCGAGGCCCCTGAAGCCTCCGAGCGCGCTCGCGGCGGCCTCGGCCCCTGTGCGCAGGCCCGGCGCGAGTCCCTCGGCCGCCTCGCGCGAGCGTAGCGACGAGGCCGCGAACCCCGCGAGGAGCCAGAGCCCCAGGCCGGCCGCGGCGATTCCGAGCGTGCGGGCGGGCCGGAAGCCCGTCCCTCTCGCATGTGCGCCGCAGACATCGCGCGAAGTCATCGCACCGCTCCGGAGATCATGTCTCGGCGGACGTAGCACATGCGCCTCGCCGTCGGACGGGCGCCGAATGCCGGCTGAGGGTTCATTCGCCGTACTCCCTCCGCCCGGCCAGCACCACCCCCGCCGCGAAGGCGATGCCTCCCCTGACGAAGATGAGCGCCCCCAGGCACCAGGCCACGAACGCCGCCGGCACGAGGAGCCCGTCCGCCACGCGCCCCGCCGCGCTCGCGCCGGCGAGGTCCGGCAGGAGCGCCCTGAAGAAGAGCGCCAGGGCCCCCGCCGCGCCTCCCTGGGAGCCGCCGGAGGTGATGATCGAGCTCACGAACGCTACGAGGTACCCGCCCACCGCGAACGCACCACCGAGTAGAGCGCTCGTCGGGAAGCTCAGGACCGTGGCGCCCGCACAGGTGACCAGCACGAGGAAGCTCGCCTTTGCGCTCTCGAGGATCGCCCAGCGGACGAGCGCCCCCGCGAACGTCCCCGCGCGCGGCGCGAACTCGAGGCTCCCTTCCGCCGGGAGGCGCAGGTCCGTATCCGAGAGGTTCCGGAGCTCGAGCTCCACCTCGCCGCCGCCCCAGCCCTCGAGCTCGGCGGCCGCTACGAGCATCGCGGGCTTGCGTTCGAGCGTGAGCCTCCGCGAGCTCTCGCGGCCCGCGAGGCGGATGACGAGTTCGGCCTCCTGCGTCGCCGGCTGCGCGCGCGATACCCTGAGCCTGAACGCGGGTTTCTCGGGACGTCCGCCGATCCCGAAAACCCAGAGGTAGCTCCCCCCCGGGCGGACGACCGCCTGCGAGCCGGCCAGGATGGCGATCGGCGGCGTCCCGTCGAGACGCACGGGCGCGCCGGAGCGGTTCTCGAGCTCGAGCTCCACGAGCGCGGGGCTCGTGCCGGCCCGGTCGCCGAAGGCGACGAGCTCCTCCGGCAGCTCGAAGACGAGCCCGCGCGGTCCCTGTCTGAGCGGCAGCTCCGCGCGCGCTCCGGTCTCGGGATTCGTCGCCGCGAGGACGAGCCCCCGCACCGCCTCGCCGAGCGCGAGCCTGCCCCGTAGCACCCCTCCGCGCGGCCTGGAGGGGGGCAGCGCGAATCGCCACGCGACTCGGGAAGAGGGCGCGAGCTCCACCGGCCCCGCAGGGCCCACCTGCGGCGCGCGCGCGGGGCCCGTCTCCCACGATGGCCCGAGGCAATCGCGCACGGCGAAGGACTCCTCGAGCTCGGCGGAGGCCGAAGGGTTCCTCGAGAGCTCGCGTGCCGACGCATACCTGGCGAAGAGCCACGAAAGAAGCGCCATCCCGGCGAACAGGACGACCGAGACGCCCGCCAGTCCCAGGGACCGCCCCGCAAAGAGCGCCCAGCGCGGGACGGGCTTCGTCACGAGGAGCCAGGAGGTCCTGTCGCGCGACTCGCGGTGGTAGATGAGCGATGCGAGCATGATCGCGGCGAAGGTCCCGAACGCGGAGGCTGCGGCGAGGCTCGCGACGACCGCCACCCTCACGGCGCCGGAGGGCGTCCCGTCCGTGGGGAGGAACGGGCCGGCCGCTGCCGCGGTCGCGGCGAACGCTGCCGGCACGGCGAGGACCTTCATCCGGAGGGCCTCGCGGACCGTATGCGAGGCGATCGCGGTCACCCCGCCAGCGGTCCGCAGGATGGCGTGTCCAGGCATTGCTGACCCGTCCGTCCGCCGTCGGGTCGCCAGCCCGCGAGCGGTCCGGCTCCCTCCATCGGACCGATGGTAGCGGCCCCGCTCCGACCGTCAACCTGGAAGCCCGATAGGCGGCGAAGAGGATCGGCACCGCGCGGCCGCCCTCAGCACCTCGAACTTGCCGATGTCGACCCAGTCGGCCGCCACCACGAGGCACCCTCTGGAGGCCTTGGCGGCGAGCCGCACAAGGTCCCGGAAGCCCTCGTGTCTCTGCGGGGATGGCCCCCCGCGGCCATCTTCCGCTGATGCGCCTATCGGGTTGACTCAGAACACCACTATCCATTGCGGCCTTCGACGCTTTCTGAGTTCCTATCGATCTCCGGAGAGGCCGGAGGACCGAGCCCGAACTGCCGGATTGGTATGAGGCCAGAGGGCTCCGAGTCGCGTCCCATGCGCGCGGTCGCCATGCCCCGGAGTGGAATGGCTTCCGCGAGGTCGCGCGTGCGTTGGGCACTGGACCCGGGTTCGACTGAGGCAACCGTAACGCGCGACGAGACCGGTTTCGCATGCTGCAATGACCTCCCTGACGGCCCGCATCGGGTGGGGGCCGTCAGGGAGGTCATTGCGGGGCGCCGAGCCTTCGCGAATGGCGCGGCACCAGGAGCGCAAGAGCCGTGCCGGGGGCGTCACCGGCACGGCTCTTGCGCCAGGTGCCGAGCGGCGCGCGCCGCAGTTACGCGGTGGCGAACCCCGTCGCATTGCGGTCGGAGTCCCACAGGCGTGCATCAGCAACTCCGGTCCTTTCCCGCACGGAGGGCGCAGTCCGGGCCGGCGACCCATAGCCCACCACAGGCCGGGGGCCTCTTCGTCAACCCGATAGGCGTATCCGCTGAAGTGGGACTCCCGGCGTGCCGATAGAGATAGATGGACCCCGGCGGAGGCTCTCCCCGGGGTGCCGGGGGGACGCAGTGATCCGCGGGATCGTATACCTGGCGGGGCTGCTGACACTGGGGTTCGTGGCCCTGCTGGCCGCGATCGCCTACAAGGTCCACCTCTGGCCCTGGGATCGGTATGTCGAGAGCGGCCGCGAGTTCCTTGCGGAGAGGCTCGTCGGTTCGCGCGAGCGGTCCGGGCACGGGGACGCATGCGCCCCGCCGCGGACGGACTCGCGCCCTGACGAACCCGCCGCGGGGAGGCCGGTCCTCGCCCTGCACACAGTCAGGAAGGGCGAGACGCTATACGCCATAGCGGTCCTGCATTACGGAGACGGTGAGCTCTGGCCGGAGCTCGCGCGCGCGAACTCCATCCGCAGGCCCTCCGACCTGCGCGTAGGCAGCGTCATCGTGGTGCCTGCCGTCGACGCCGTTCGTGAAGGCACCGACGGGCACCGGCCCGCGAGCAGGGGTCGTCAAGACGCCGAGGCTCGCGGGGAACGCAGGTCCGCGAGGCCCGAGGATGCCTGGAGCCTCGCCCTGACACCGGCACTCGAGGCGGAGGGAGGACGGCCGTGAGGCGCGCGATCATCCTCACGGCTGGCACTGCCGTCGTCGCGGCGGTCGCCGCCTCGCTCGCGCGGGAGGCGAAGCACCTGGAACCCGCCGGGGCGAGGACGCTGCTTTTGGGGCTATGCGTGTTCCTCGTCTTCGAGTGGTTCGCCCACTTCCTCGGCTCCAGGCCCCTCTGGGGGCTGAGGCGAGTCCGGATCGAGCGCGCCGCATGGGCGGCGATCTCGTCGGCCAGCATATGGATATCGCTCCTGGCCGCGGTGCCCTCGGCGCTCGCGCTCATGGGGGTGAACCCCACGGGACCCGCGGGCCTCGCGCTCATGGCCCTCGCGGCCGGCGGGGCGCTCGCCCTGCGACTGTGGTTCCTGCGGGAGATATACGAGCTCGACTTCGACCGCGCCGCGACGCTCTGGGCGCTCACCCGCGGGACGGCGGCGTTGATCGCGTTCGGGGCGGCCGCCCTGTACGCCCTCTCGGGGGCCGTGGGCAGGATGGCGCTCCCGGCGCTCAGCATAAGCCCCTGAGACGGGGCGATGGCCCTCTCGACGAGTCGTTCACACAAGAGGCGTACCCGCGAGCAAGCGACGCACGGCCGTGTGCGACGTCATCCGAAAGTTGCGACCGGAGACGCTAGCGTGTAGTATCCGGTCCCCGCGAGGTGGACGCCGCGACGAGAGGAGCCGCCATGCCGAAAGAGGCTATGTCCTCGCGCGAGCGGTGGCTCGCGGTGCTGCGCCGCGAGAAGCCGGATCGCGTCCCTATGGACTACTGGGCGACCGGCGAGGCCACGGCGAGGCTTCAGAGGCACCTCGGCGTCTCGTCGTGGGACGAGATGCTCGCGCGGCTGCACATCGACGCCCCGTTCGGCGTGGGCGGCCGATACGTCGGCCCGAAGCCCCGCGAGGGCGAGGACATCTGGGGTTGCCGCTACAGGCGCGTCGACTACGGGTCGGGCGCCTACGACGAGTGCATCTATCACCCGCTGGCGCGGTTCTCGAGCGTCGAGGAGATCGAGGCGGGCTATACCTGGCCCTCGCCCGACTGGTGGGACTATTCCCACCTGAAGGATGAGGTGAAGGGCCGGGAGGACAGGCCCATCCGCGGCGGGGGCTCGGAACCCTTCCTCCAGTACTGTAGCCTTCGCGGCCAGGAGCAGGCCTACATGGACCTGGCGCTCAACCCCGAGATGGTCCACTACTGCCTGGACAAGCTCTTCGGCCTGGCCTACGAAGGCACGCGGAGGATCTTCGAGGCGATCCCGGGCAAGGTGCTCTTCAGCTACGTGGCCGAGGACCTGGGCTCGCAGGAGGGGCTGCTATTCTCGCCCGAGCACATCCGCGAGTTCCTCCTGCCGCGCATGAAGCGGATGATGGACCTCGTGCATTCCGCCGGCGCATACGTCTTCACGCACAGCGATGGAGCGATACGAGAGATCATCCCGGAGCTGCTCGCGATCGGCATGGATATCCTCAACCCGATCCAGTGGCGCTGCCGCGGCATGGAGCGTGAGGGCCTGAAGCGCGACTTCGGCGACCGGCTCGTCTTCCACGGAGGGATGGACAACCAGCAGACGCTCCCATTCGGCTCGGTCGAGGACGTCCGGCGCGAGGTTCTCGACAACCTGCGGATACTCGGCTCGGGGGGCGGCTACATCCTGGCGCCGTGCCACAATATTCAGGCGGTGAGCCCGCCTGAGAACATCGTCGCCATGTACGAGGCCGGCTACGAGAACGGATGGGTCAGTTAGGCTGGCTTGCGTCTGCGCCACAGGAGCGCCGGGGCGGGCAGACGCGGGGACGAGTCGGGGGAAGGAATGGGCGAGACGCGCGACGGGCCCGTCGGGTCTCCTCTCCCACAGGACTCCCGCGACTCCGCCCAGGCCCCTCGTCCGCCGTCGCCGCCCCGGTCGGTGCCGACCGCGGAAGACGTCCTCGAGAGCGGGCCCTACGTCGACGGGTTCTCGCGCAGGACGATCCTGGGCGCGCTCTTCGTGGCGGTGGTCATGATGCCCGGCTCGATCTACCTGGGCCTGGTGGCCGGGCAGACGATGGGCTCGGCCGCCGAGTGGGTGACGATCATCCTCTTCGCGGAGCTGGCCAGACGCAGTTTCTCGCGCCTGGGGAGGCAGGAGGTCTTCGTCCTCTTCTACGTGGCGTCCTCGATAGCCGCGGTGTCGCTCGCGCACGTGGCGCTATCGGGCGGGCCCTTCGCCTGGGCGATCTGGAACCAGTACCTGCTCCAGTCGCCGCAGACGAGCGCGATCGCGAACGAAATCCCCGACTGGGTGGTGCCGCCGGTCGCGTCGGAAGCCATACAGGGGAGGAACCTCGCGCACCCGGACTGGTGGTGGAGCGCCTCCAGGGGCTTCCTCGCGCCGCTCACGCTCACCTTCTTCGGGTACGTGCTCGGGCGGATGGCCTGGTTCGGTCTCGGCTACCTGCTCTTCCGCGCGACCTCGGACCTCGAGCGGCTGCCGTTCCCCCTCGCGCCCATCGCGGCCGAGGGCGCGACCGCCCTCGCCGAGTCGACGGATCGCGAGGAGGGCGAGTCGAGCGGCAGGAGATCCTGGCGCTGGCGCGTCTTCAGTGTGGGGGCGTCGCTGGGGATCGTCTTCGGCGCGCTCTACGTCCTGATACCGGTCGTGAGCGGTCTCTTCATGGCGAAGCCGATCATGCTCTTCCCCATCCCGTTCGTGGACTTCACCTCGAACGTGGAGGGGGTCCTGCCCGCGAGCCTGATATCGCTCAGCTTCGACGCGGGGGCGTTCCTGGCGGGGATGGTTCTTCCGCCGGCGCTCGTCCTCGGCACGTGCACGGCGATCCTCCTCACGAGCGTGATCGGGAATCCGATCCTCCAGCGCCTGGGAGCGTTCAGCCACTGGACGCCGGGGAACGGGCTCCTCGTCAACCAGATGATACTGACGTACGACTTCTGGCTGAGCGCGTCGATCGGCCTCGCGGGGGCCGTCGCGCTCATCGGAGTCTGGGGCATGGCGAGGGCCTTCCTGAGGGCCGCCCGCGCCCCGGCAGCCGCGACCTCCACCGGCCAGGGCGCGCCGACGTCTGCCGGACGGCCGGACGAGCCGCCCTACAGGACCGCCTGCCGCGAGCGCGGCGACTTTCCCGTCTGGGTCGCGTGCGCCCTGTACATCGCCGGGGCGGGGGGGTTCGCGTGGCTGGCCCGCGTTCTCGTCCCCGGCTTCCCGGTCTGGATACTGCTGCTCTTCGGATTCCTCTGGTCGCCGCTCCACTCCTACATCTCGGCGAGGCTCATAGGACTCACCGGCTCGGGGCTGGGGACGCCGTATCTCAAAGAGGCCGTATTCATGGCCAGCGGCTACAAGGGCGTTGACATCTGGTTCGCGCCGATACCGCTCTTCGACTGCGGCGGGGCGGCGCAGGGCTTCCGCGTGATGGAGCTCACGCGCACCAGGTTCACGTCGATAATCAAGGCCGAGCTCCTCACGTTCCTGGTCGTTTTCGCCACGAGTTTCGTGTTCTGGTGGTTCTTCTGGCGGATGAACCAGATACCGTCGGACTCGTTCCCTTACGCCGCCAGGGTCTGGCCGGTCGCCGCGCGCCAGGCGTACCTGATCTTCACGGCGAACGCGAGCGAGCATCCGCTCCTGCTCCAGGCCCTGAAACCGGCAGTGATACTGGGGGCGCTCGGGACGGGCCTCGCGCTCTTCGGCGGGATCTCGGCCCTGGGGCTGCCGGCGGTCTTCTTCTACGGCCTCGTCGGAGGCGTGAACGCGCCCCTCCATGTGGGAGTGCCCCTCTTCTTGGGGGCCGTCCTCGGGAGGTATCTGTTCAGGCGGAACTTCGGCGCGGAGCGCTGGTCGCGTTACGTGCCGGTCGTCGCGGCGGGATTCTCGTGCGGGGTGGGCCTGGCGGGGATGGCGGCCGTCGCCTTCTCGCTCATAGCCCAGTGCACCCGCGACCTGCCGTTCTGACGGACCGACGGACGGGGGCTTGGCATGGACGGCTCGCGCCCTGTGGGGAGGATCTTCCGCGAGGGCAATGAGGCCGTGCGGAGACAGCCGGTCCTGCCGTGGAGGACCACGCTTCGCATGGCCTGGGCCAACATGCGGAACAGGGTCGGACGTCTCCTGCTGGTCCTGTTGGGCGTGGGGGTGGTGGTGGCCTTTCTCACGTCCTCGCTCGCGCGCACCGGGACGATGGCGGAGCTCGCGCGCTCGGACGACGTGCGCGTCCGCGCGGCGCTCGAGAGGGCGGGCGTCTTCGCCGACGACGAGTCCAGGCGGGAGCAGGCCGACCGCGAGAAGTGGCTGGTGGGCCTCTCGTGTCTCCTCTCGGTGGTGGTGATCGCGAACACCATGCTGATGAGCGTCACCGAGCGGACGAGCGAGATCGGGACCCTCAAGTGCCTGGGCGCGCTGGACAGGTTCATCGTCAGGGTGTTCCTCGTGGAGAGCCTCTTCGTGGGGCTGGTGGGGAGCGCCGCGGGCACTGCGGCGGGGTACCTGCTCACGCTAGTCCAGCTCGGTTCGTCGCTGGGTTTCGACGTGCTGTCGGTGCGGAGCGTGCTCGCGCCGCTCGCCTGGGCGGCGCCGCTCGCGCTCGGGGCGGGGGCGGCGATGACCGTCGCCGCGGCGGTCTACCCCGCCTACGTCGCCGCCAGGATGCGCCCCGTAGACGCCATGCGCGCGGAGGTCTAGCCAGGTGGCCAGGCGCGAGATAGTCAGGACGCACGCGCTCAGGAAGGTCTACTACCTCGGCAATCAGGAGGTCCACGCCCTGCGCGGCGTGGACGTGACGATCTGGTCCGGCGAGTACATCAGCATCATGGGGCCTTCGGGCTCCGGAAAGAGCACGTTCTTCAACATGATCGGCGGGCTCGACAGACCTACGGGCGGCGAGGTCTATATCGACGAGGTCGATATAGTCCAGCTCGACGTCTTCGAACTCGCCTGGCTCAGGCGCAGGAAGATCGGTTACATCTTCCAGACGTTCAACCTGATCCCGGTCATGAACGCGGTCGAGAATGTTTCCCTCCCGATGATATTCGCGGGGCTCAGTGCGGACGAGGCGCGCGAGAAGGCCGCGCTCCTCCTGGAGAGGGTGGGGCTCGGCGAGCGGCTGCATCACAAGCCGACCGAACTCTCCGGCGGGCAGCAACAGCGCGTGGCGGTCGCCAGGGCCTTGGCGAACGACCCCGCGATAATCCTCGCGGACGAGCCCACCGGGAACCTCGACCTCAACACCGGCCGCGAGATCATCGAGCTCCTGAAGGAGCTCAACGTCGAGCGCGGCGTGACCGTGGTCACCGCGACCCACGACGTGAAGATGATCGCGGCGAGCGACCGCGTCATATGGATCACCGACGGTCGGATATCCAGGATCCAATCCAGGGACGAGCTCGCGATCCGGATCGGCACGATCGAGGGCAAGGAGGAATAGCCCCGGTCAGGAGACGCCCGCATGGGGAAGGCGTGCGGACCGGTCCTCCCGGCTGGGACGCGCGTCAGGAGGGCCCTCGCGGGGCGATGCGCCTCATCGACCAGGCGAGCGCGGCCCGCGCGTATCTCCTGGCGGCGATCTCCTGCGGGGAGCGTTGAGCGGCCCGTCGACGCCCGAGGCTCAGAGCAGGAGCCGCTCCGGGGGGCAGTACGGGAGCCCGCACTGGGCGGCCACGGGCTTCGAGGCGAGCTCGCCCCTGCAGGTGGCGAGGCCCCTCGCGAGCGCAGGGTTCTCCCTGAGCGCCGCGCGCCAGCCCTTCCTCGCGATCTCGAGCGCCCACGGGAGCACCGCCCGCGCGAGCGCCTGGCTCGCCGTGACGGGCACCGCGCCGGGGATGTTGGCCACGCAGTAGTGCAGGACGCCGTCGACCTCGAAGGCCGGGTCGTCGTGGGTCGTGGGCCTCGAGGTCTCGACGCAGCCCCCCTGGTCTATCGAGATGTCGACGATGACGGAGCCCCTCTTCATGAGCCCGAGCATCGCGCGGGTGATCACGTGCGGGGCGCGCGCCCCCGACCTGAGGACCGCGCAGACGACGAGGTCGGCCTCGCGGAGCGCCCCCGCGAGGGCCGATTCGCCAGGGGGGAGCGCCTCTGCCTTCCCTCCCAGTGCGGACCTCGCCCGCTCGAGCCTCGCGGGGTTCGCGTCCGCGAGGGTCACTCGCGCGCCGAGCCCGCAGGCGGCGCTCGCGGCCGCGGTGCCGGCCGTGCCGGCGCCGATCACGAGGACCCTCGCGGCCTCCGCGCCTCCCACGGGTCCCCCGAGGAGCACCCCGCGCCCGCCCCTCGGGCGCTCGAGGAGCGTCGCGCCCGCCAGGAGCCCCAGCCGGCCGGCGATCTCGCTCATCGGGGCGAGGATCGGGCGCACGCCGTCGTCGGTCTCGACGGTCTCGAATGCGATGGCGACCACCTTGCGCTCGAGGAGCGCCCGCGTCAGCCGTTCGTCGGCCGCGAGGTGGAGGAACGAGAATAGCACCTGTCCCTCGCGGAGGAGTCGCCGCTCGTCCTCCAGGGGTTCCTTGACCTTGAGGATCATCTCGGAGCGGGCATAGACCTCCGCGGCGGAGGAGGCGATCTCCGCACCGGCCCGGGAGTAGGCCTCGTCGGGGTAGCCCGCGCCGAGGCCTGCCCCGGTCTCGACCAGGACCTCGTGGCCGGCCGCGGCGAGCTCGCGCGCGAGCTCGGGCAGGAGCGCGACCCGATATTCCTGTCGCTTCGTCTCTCGCGGCACTCCGACGATCACGGACGCTCCCCTCTCGCGGCATCGCGACGATCGCAGCCGCTCCTCGCGAAAAAGTGTAGGCGGCCCGCCCCCGCGCCGCAATGCGAGAGCCGGGCCCGGTCGCCCGTCTCATGCGCCAAAGGAGTCCGCCCCGCGTGGCAGGCAGGTCTCCTGGTCACGGAGCGCCGTCCGTCGTTTGCTGTCCCGGCCGGATGGGGCTTGACGCAGGGTCGAGTGGCGGCGCTACAATACCTGTTTGGCGGGGGCCTCTCGCGTCGGTGGGTGCGGCCCTGGTGAGGAGGCACCGATGAGAGTTCGAGCTTGTGCGGTCTCCCTCGCGATGCTTCTCTTCGCGGGGGGCGTCTGTGGCGCCGGGGAGCAGGGGACCGTCGTCCTGAAGAGCGTCCCGTCCGGCGCGATGGTCACGATCCGCGGCGAGGACCGGGGACGGACGCCGGTCACGCTCGCCGGCCTCCCTCCGGGCGAACTCCAAGTCGAGCTCCGGCTGCCCGGCTACGCGGCCAAGCCCATCCTGATCAACGTGGAGGCCGGCGCCACGATCGAGCACGTCGAGAAGCTCGACGTCCCGACCGCGTCGCTCGCGGTCGTCACGGAGCCGCCGGGGGCGAGCCTCTTCGTCGACGGCTGCGAGCGCGGGAAGACCCCGGCCACGCTGGACGACCTCGCCGCGGGCCCGCACGACGTCGTCGTCCGCAAACAGGGGTTCGTGCGCTCGGCGCGCAACATATACCTGGACGCGGGCGACAAGCAGACCCTGAAGCTCGACCTGGTGCGCGGCTCGGACGACGACTCGCCCGCGGTCCCCGGCATCGTCCCGCCCGCGCGGGGCCCGGAGGCGGCCTCGGAGGCCGCGAAGGCCCGCAAGGAGCTTGCGCTCGTCCTGGAAGACCTCCTCGGGCTCGTCGAGAAAGGGAACTACGCGGCGGCGCGCGAGCGGCTCGTGGGCGCGGCGGCGTCCTCCCGGGGAGGGCTTGCCGAGGCCCTGGCGGCGGCGGCGAACGTCGTGGGGGCACTCGAGTCCAGGCGCGCGTCGATCAGGGAGGCCGCGAAGGCCCTGGTCGGAACCGAGCAGTCGTTCCTCACCCGGACCGGCCCCAGGCAGGGGCGGGTGGAGGCCGTCACGGCCGCCGGGATCGTCATGACCGGCAAGATCGCCCAGCGCGACCAGGTCCTGGGCGACACGCGCTTCACGATCGCGCTCGCGGACCTCGCGCCAGAGGAGGAGAACAGGCTCGCCAGGTCGTGGAGGCCGGAGGGCCCGGACGGCCAGATCGCGCTCGCGCTCCTCGCCCTGATCCGGCGGGACCCCTCTGCCGCGGACAGCGCGCTCGACGCGGCCGGCGGCCACCCCCTCGCCGCATGGGTCAGGAACAAGGCCGACTCGATGAGGCCCGGACCCGCGGAGATCGCCGCCCGCGCCGCCTGGGCCGAGATCGAGAAGAGGGCGAGGGCGAAGCCCTCCCCCGCCGCGGCCGCCGCCATACTCGACCGGATGGCCGCCTTCGAGAAGCAGCACGGCAAGACCGCCTTCGCCTCGTCGATCGCGGATCGCTTTGCGGAGCTCAGGGCCTCCATGAAGGAGCTCGCGGGGAAACTCAAGGACGATGCGAAGGCCCCAGCGGGGAAGTGAACCGCATCGTCGCGGGATGCGAGGGGCGTATCCCGGCGTCTTCGCGGCGACCGGCACGCCGGGAGGAGGACGCGATGAGACGACTCGTCTATGGGCTCGCGATAGGCGCCGCGGCGATCCTGGCGCCGGCGACCGCCCTCGCCGCGTCACCTTACCCGGAGCCGGCGCCGCTCCTGGACGAGTCCAGGCTCGGCGAGAAAATCCAGCGTACGATGACGCTCCTCGCCACGAGCACCGCGCAGCGCCGGAACAGGGTCAGGATCCTCTTCTACGGGCAGTCGATCACCGCCCAGGGCTGGACGAGGCTCGTCGAGGAGGACCTGCGCAGGCGCTTCCCATTCGCCGACCTCCAGGTCGAGAACCGCGCCATCGGGGGCTTCGCGTCGCAGCTCCTCTCGCGGACGGCCGAGTACGATCTCTACCCCTTCTACCCGGACCTGCTCATCTTCCACGTCTACGGGAGCCACACACACTACGAGGAGATCATCAGAAACGCTCGCACCCGGACGACAGCCGAGATCCTGATGCAATCCGACCACATCACGAAGTGGCCGGAGCCCGTCAAGGGTCAGAACCCCTGGCAGTGGCCCTGGGAAGAGAACATGAACAGGAACCTGCTCCCCGCCATCGCGGCGAAGTACGGCTGCGCCTTCGTGAACATCCGCGGCGAGTGGCTCCAGTACCTGAAGGACAACGGCTACCAGCCCCGCGATCTCCTCTCCGACGATGTGCACCTGAACAGACACGGCGAGTTCCTGATGGCCAGGCTCGTCTCCCGCTATCTGCGCCACAACCCCGCCCTGGGCGACGAGTCGATGAAGGACGCGGTCAGGACCTTCGCCGTCGGCAGGGACATCAGATGGAGCTCCGGGCGACTCGAGCTCGAGTTCGACGGCAACCGGGTGGACGCCGTCTTCGCGCCGGGCCCCGCCGGCTCCGCGGCGGTGCTCGTCGACGGGAGGAAGCCGAGCGAGTTTCCGGAGCTCTATTACCACTCGCGCCCGAGCGGCACGCCCGGCGTCGGATGGCCGGCGATCAAACGCATCGGGTGGGAGAAGCCCCTGGTCCTGGAGACCTGGACCGCAGTGCTCACCGGTTTCAACGATGAGCAGACCCGGTTCGCCTTCACCGTGACCGGTTCGGCGACCGGCCCGGACGGGGCCGGGACAGCGGAGGCCAGGTTCGTGTCGAACTCGGGCCGCGTGGTCATCGAGCCAGGGGACTGGGTGTTCGAGTATTGCCGCAAGGTCTCCGGCAAGCGCGCACCGGAGGGTTTCAAGGTCACGTGGAAGGTCGTTCCCACGTTCGTCGACAGGTTCGATTCGCCTAGGGTCGAGGACCCCTCTCGGGAATATGCCGTCACCCTCGTGCAGGGCCTGGCGAACGGGCGGCACAGGCTGGAGCTCGTCGCCGATGGCGGCAGGCTCCCGCCGCTCGCGGCGATGAGGGTCTACAGGCCGCCGCTCAAGTGACTGGAGCACGACTGGGCACCCGAGCGAACTCTGCCGGGGTCGGTCGCCGGGCGCTTTCTGGCTGAACCCTGCGGGCAGGCGGAGGGTTGCATCGAGGAAGCTCTGGCGCGAGCATTTCGAGATATTGCCGCGCCCTTTCGCGTCCCTGCCTGAGGCCGCCTTCATCGCGCACAAGCGCCTTCATTCGGCGGTTGCCGCGGCTGGAATCGCGCCTTCCGGTCGAGCCTGTGCTCACACTCACAGTATCGACCATGGAGGCCCCTGCTCTCGAGGGCCCTATTTCACCACCATTGGGGGCACTTCCTGATTTCCGCCTCGGGAAGCCGGCCGTCGCCCCGCATCGTGGCGGGCCATGCCTGGGCTCGCGCACGACCGACCGGGGAGACCGGAAAAGCAGCGACGGGGCAGCCAGAAGGCGCAAACACGAATGTGGCGCCGAAATCCCCGAGGCGGGGGAGCAGCTACTCCTCGGCGCGCAGCCCCTGGACGCGGTAGGCGAGCGGACCGAGCGCCGTCCCGTCCTCGAGCTTCTGCGGCGTCTCGCCGAAGTTCACGGTCACCACGATTCCGTTCGCGAAACGGGTCTCCTGGAGCGAGCGGTCGTCCGCGAGCCACCGATGGGAGAGCATCTCGGAGTAGCCAGTGGCACGAGCGACGGGTGCCGCGGTCCTGTAGCTTTGGACGAAGCGATCCCGAAACTCCTTCCAGAGCTTCCGATCGAACATGAACATGGGCGGGGTGCCGTAGAGTACGTTCCAGAGGTCGCGGCGGTCCCAGAGGGGCGGGAGCTTGTTGTTGTAGTCGCCCCAGTACCACTGGGCGACCACGCAGTCGTGGTATACGAGCTCCCAGAGCGGCAGGCGGTAGCGGTGGCCGGTCTGGAACTTCGCGACCGGTTCGGGCACGTCGTACCAGAGCTTCTGCATGGCGCGGCCGGAGTCCGGCACGCGGTAGGGTCCGAGGCTCAGCATGCCCTCGAAGTAATGGACGACGGGCACGGCGGCGTCGTGCCCGGTCTCCGACCCGCAGACGAGCTTCATCTCCTCGCTCACTACTCGCAGGAGCTCCACCCTGTGGCGCCTGCTCTCGGAGCGCGTGCACGGGTGCCTGGGGTCGTAGCACTCGCGCCAGGGGCTCGCGGTCGTGGTGTCGATGAACCTGCACCGGTAGGGATGGGTCTTGAGCTCGGCCCCTATGCGCTCGCGGGCGTACTCGACCGCGCGCGCGTCGCAGAGGACCCCGCACGGGATCATGCCGCCGTCGGTGGTCTCGACCTCCCAGCCGCGGATCCAGTCGCCGTCGGGGCCTCGCATGATGTCACCCCTGGCCCAGGCCGCGGTCGTCCAGTCCCCGTGTTTCCAGCGGAGCCGCGGGAAGAACTCGGGGTTCATCGTGTCCTGGTAGATGTCGTAGCGGCTCGTCAGGACGCCTCCCATAGCGTTGAGCGCTTCGAGCTCGCCCGGTGGGCGGCCGTTGCTCCATAGGATGCGCCTGATGCCGGCGGCCTGGAGCTCGCGCGCGAGGCCGGGGGCGTCCGCCTCCCAGCACCACACGTTCACCGCGCCGACCAGGAGGTCCACGTTGGGATTGGCCTTCCGCTTCTCCTCGAGGGTACGGAACAGCCCGATGCGCTTCGAGTATTCGCGGTAGCGCTTGGCCATCGCCACGTAGCCGCCCCGGTCGATGAACACGTACCGGATGACGCGCCTGGGCCCGAACCGGCCCTTCTGGGGCTCCCACTCTGGCGCGAGGTGCAGGAGGCCCCCGGCGCGCCCGATCCGGACCGCGGCGTCGTCGGGGGTTTCGACTATGGCCATGACGCCGCGCGAAAGGTCCGTCTGGCCGTACCAGGCCATGCAGAGGCCGTGGCCGCCGTAGAGGTGGTAGCGCATCGGCGGGAGCGTCGCGTCGTCGGCCGGGTAGCCGATGCCCTCGTTCACCGGGAGCACCAGGATCTCGCCCCTCTCGGTCGCGAAGGGCGGCGGGAAGGCGAGCTCGCCCGACATCTCGCCGTCGCCCTCGAGCTCGAGGACGAGTTCCGGCCTCCCGCCCTCGAGGCGAATCTTGCAGCCGAACTCGCGCATGGTCGCGGGTTCGAGAAGCCGGAGGTCGATCCTGTCCTTCGTGCTGCTCGCGCCCCTGACGACCAGCGCCGCGCCGCCGGGGAGCTGCTCCCTCGCGCGCCCCGTGCGGCGCTCCAGGACCGAGAGCCGCACGTCGGAGGTATGCAGCGCGACTGCGAGCTCGGCGTTCGAGATCTCCAGCCTCTCCGGCAGGTTCTTCGGGCGAAGGGAGTCCATCGTGCCCTCCAGGGTGAGCGCCACGTCGTCGATGCGCACGCTCGCCGGCCCGTGGCCGACGAGCCTCGGCGTCATGCTCGACGCGCCCGGCGGGATCGCGAAGCGCGACACGACCTGCCGCCAGTCCGCGTTCGCGCCGACGCGCCGGCGCCCCGACGACGCCGGGGCGCGGGCGAAGACCCAGTCCAGCACCTCGCCCCTTGCGTCGCGCAGGATCGCGCAGAGCTCGGCGCTGCCCTCCCCCGCGAGGGCGATCCAGGCGCGGAAGTCATATATCTGGCCCGGCTCGACGGGGACAGGCCTCGCCTGGGCGAAGCTCCAGTCGCGCTCGCCCGTGTGCTCGATCCCGGCGCAGTTCCCTCCGCCGCGCCCCTCGCCGGCGAGAAGCCCGACCGTCCCGGCACGAGGCGTCCGGGTCCAGAGGTCGGTCCAGCCCTCCAGCCCTTTCTCGAAGGAGCCGTTCGCGATCAGGTTCTCGCCCGCCGGGACGCTCGCCGCCCCGGCGAGGAGCGAGGCGAGCGCAACTGCGCCCCTCGCTCGCGCTCGGATCGATCGCATGTCCGGCCCCTTCGCCTGCCCCCGGCCGCGTCCCGGGTCCGCAGCACGTCCGGCCTTAGGCCCGGTCGGGCGGGGGCGAGTCCGTCGCAGCCTTCCGGTCGTCCGAGGCAGGCTCCGCGGGTTGTCTTGGCGAGGCAGGCCGCGCCTTGTAATAGTCCTTACAGCGACCGTAGTAGTAGCCGCTCTGCTTCTCGACCGACTGCGGCACGCCGTTCAGCACGGTGGCCATGCGGACGCCGTCCGAGCCGCCGAGCAGGCTCCACGCCCGGGCCGCCGCGCGGCGCCGCGTGGACGCGGACCTGACCACCATCAACACGAGGTCCGCGTGAGGCGCCAGGTTCCTCGCGTCCGCGACCAGGATCACCGGGGGGCTGTCGATCCAGACGAGGCCGAAGCGCGAGCGGAGCTCGTCCAGGAGCTCCCGCATCCTCGCGGAGGCCAGGAGCTCCGCCGGGCGCGAGGTCTCGCTCCCGGCCGCGAGCAGGAAGAGGCCCGGCGCCTGCGTGGCCTCGAGGGCGCGATCGAGCGAGACGCCCCCCTCGAGGACGTCCGCGAGCCCTGGGCTCCTCGGGACGCCCATCACCGTGTGGAGCCGCGCGCGCCTCATGTCCGCATCGACGAGGACCACGGGGCTCCCGAGCTGTGCGCACGCCTCGGCGGCGTTGAGCGAGATCGTCGTCTTCCCGTCCCCGAGCCCGGGGCTGGTCACCAGGATCACCGAGCCGCGGCCGTCCTTCCCGGCGGACCGGCCGGATAGCACCCCCGTGCGCAGCGACCTGAACTGCTCCGCCAGGACCGGGGCCACGGCGCCGCCGGCCTCGAACGCACGGGCCGGCTCCCCGGCCCCCGCGCGTCCCATGTCCGAGATCATCCCCACCACGGGGGCGGGGACCGCCCGGGTCAGGTCCTCGGGGCTGCGGACGGTCTCGTCGAGGTGGTCCAGGAGGTGCGCGAACCATGCGCCCATGACGAGTCCTACCACGACCGCCACCGCCAGATACCTGATCGCCTGCGGTTCACTGGGGCTCTTGGGCGGGGTCGCGAGGTCCCATATGGTGGCGTTGGAAAGATCGAGGTTCGCCGCGAGGTCCAGCTCCGCCTGGCCCCGCGCGAGCGGGTCGAGGAGCGCCTTCAGGCTGTCGCGCCGCTGGCGCAGGGCCTCGTAGCGGCCGAGCCTGGATCTCATGCGCGCGGCCTCGGCGCGGTGCTCGGCGAGGAAGCGCGCGATCTCCTGCTCCTTCCAGCGCGCGGCCTCGTAGGCCTTCTGGAGCCGCTCGTGATAGCCGCTCGCGGCCTGCGCGAGCTCGCGCTCGATCTCCTCGAGCCGGGTCCTCGCCGTTTCGAGCTTCGGGTGCCCCTCGGAGAAGCTCTTCGAGAGCTCGGTGACGAGGGCGCTCTGGGCGAGCCTCGCGTCGAGGAGCCCCCGCACCCAGGGGTCGTCGGCGGCGACCGCGCGCGCCAGACCCTCCTGGGGACCTGAGTCCTCGCCCGCGGAGTACGACATCAGGCGCGCCTGGGCCGCCACTCGCTCGCGCCTGGCCTGCGCGAGCTCCTGCAGGAGCTCCGCCTCCTGCTGGCGGAGCGTCTCCTCCGGTTTCTCCGACGACACCACGAGCTCCTCTTCCTGGAAGCGCAGGAGCTCGGCCTCGGCCTTCTCGAGCTTCTCGTGGAGCTCGGGGAAACGCGAGGAGTACGCCCCTATCGCCTCGTTGATGAGCCTCCGCCTGTGGGCGATTGTCTCGGCGATGTAGGCCTCGGCGGTGGCGTTCGCGATCCTCGCGGCCCATTCCGGATCGCCGTGTCTGCAGGTGACATCGATGAACCTCGTCTCGCCTACGGGCTCCGCGCTCACGAGTCCCATGACTGCGGCGACGGGGTCGCTCGCCGTGCGCACGGGACCCCCTTCCATGAGCTTGAGCTTCTCGACCACCCTCTCGGCGACCGGACGGCTGCGCAGGATCAGGAGCTGCGTCTGCATCTCGTACCGGAGGAAGAAGTAGTTCCCCACGCTCCCGGTGTCGCCCTCCGCGCCAGCGAAACGCGAGCGCCTGGGTTCGATCAAAACGCGCGCTCGGGCCTTGTAGATGACAGGTCTCGTCCGGACGAGCGCCACGGCCGCGCCCACGCTCGCGGCGAGCGCGAGGAGCACGATGTAGTACCTCCGCCTGAGCGCCCTCAGGAGGTCCCACACGGGACTCTGCACGGCCGTGTCGTGAGATGTCGTCAAGCCCGGCATCCTCCTCCGAGACCGCGGGCGAGAAACCGCGCTCGCATCTAAAGATGCCAGCAGCAGGTCTCCGGCGCAAGCGGCGCCGGGCGCACGGTTGCATTAGGAAGTTCTGGGTACGGGCATTTCGAGGCGGACGCGCGCGATCTCCGCTGCGCGCTTGCGCAGGCAGCCCATGCCGCCTAGCCCACGACCGTGCCTATGATGCCAGCCTGACACGGGCCGCTATGGAACGGGCTTCGCCCTTGCGAACGCGGGCGCCGCCACGCGCGTCACTTCGGAGGACCGGCTGGCGTGCGAGGGTTTCGCGAGGGCCGTCCGTGCGTCACCGTCGGTTCGCTTCAGGAAGTACCATGCGGACCGAGGCGTTCATGGCTCCTCTTCCGGCTTTTCTCCTACCCTGCGGGGGACAGAGACGCCACCCTGGGCGCCGGGCCTCCGGGAGCAATGCACGTCGTCCACGAGCGCCTCGAGTCTCCGCCCCGGCCCGGCGAACGGCCCCACGTGGAGCCGCACCTTGTCGGAAAGCGCCGCGAACTCGACCTGCACCTTCGTCCACTCGCCGAGCTTCGCGCGGGGCAGGGAGATATTCTCCTCGCCCAGGGGCTCCCAGTCCCAGTCGGTGACGAGCACGCGGAAGGCGCCCCAGTCCTCGCCCTCCTGCCTGGTGAGCTTCACCCAGGCCGAGAGGAGATACATGGCGCCCTGCTGGACGTTGAGCGTCTGCCTCACCTCGCGGGCGATCCTTGCCGCGTATTTCCCGCCGTGCGCGCCCTCGGCGACGACGGCGTTGAGGCCGAGGCCGTCGCCCTGCTCCTCCCAACCCTTGAGGGAACCCGACTCGAAGTCCCCATTCTTCACGATATTGGAGGCCTCGGCGATGATCTTCTCCGCCTGGGACCTCATGACGGTCGCCTTCTCGGCGATGCCCTTCATGAACTGGGTGCCGCCGTGCCTCTCGAGGCAGGCGGAGAGCTTTTCCAGGAAGACGCCCGCGTCGGCGGCCGTGCGGACGCGGGGGGCGAGCTTCTCGATCTCCGCCCAGGCGGCGCGGGCCTCGGCCTCCGCCGCAGCCCGGCGTGGGGCCTCGATCCGCTCGCGCAGGCGCGGCGCGAGAACGTGGTCGCCCACGGCGTCGAGCGCCCTCTCCGCCCCGGCGAGGTCCTTCCTCCCGACGAGGACATACGCCCGGGCGACCGCGCCGTCGGGACCTTCCGGCGCCCAGGCCTTCGAGAGCCTGTCTTCTTCCTCCGGCGAGAGGTCTTTCCACCGGATCGTGAGGCGCGAGGAGCCGCGGAGCTCCCTCCCCACGACGAGCTGTACGGCGAGAGTCACGCCCTCTGCGGTGACCTCCTCGACCTTCCCCTTGCGCGGCCCCTTCGAGGTGCCGAGAGTCACCTCCGTCCCGGCGAGCCTCTCCGCCTCGCTCCGCATACAGTCGCGCCGCGCCTCGAGTGCCCTGATCACGCGGATGACGGCCTCGTACCCCGCGGAGCGGGGGAGACCCGCCTTCTCGAGCACATCCCTCGCCGCCATGTACTCGCCCTGGACCAGGAGGGAATCGACCTCCGCGACCACGGCGTCCGGCGGCGCGGTCGCGCCCGCCTGAGCGCCGCCGGGAGAAGACGCCGCTACGGGGCCTTCCTGCCCCGTCCGCGGGGCGTCCGTGCCCTTGTCGGGCCTCGCCAGGGGCGCGAGGGTCATCTCGAGCCTCTTCACCTTGCCCGGCTCGACGTCCGCGGAGGCCTCGGCCTCCGCGTGGCCCTCGAGCGAGGCGCGAAAGGTATGCCGCCCTGGTGTGAGCTCCCTGACGAGGAGCGGGGCGTTCCCCCTCGGGGTGGACTCGCCGTCCACGCGGACCGCTGCGCCGGGCGGCGTCGTCCTGACGTATACGAGGCCGGTCTCGCCGGAGTAGGAGCGTCCGGCGATCCCTGCGGCGGCTGCGACGAGAAGCGAGACAGAGAACGGAGACCGCCGGCGCCTCATCGGACCCGCCGGCGCCACGGGAAATGGCGATACCATGCCAGGATGGACCCTCATCCGCCTACTGGGCGGCCTTTCTGTCGACGACGAAACCCTTCCCCGCGCACACGTGGCACGGGACGAAGAGCGTCCCTGTCCCGGCGCAGCCCGGGCACGGGTACGCGGTCTTGGCCGAACCGCAATAGCCCTTCCCCTTGCATTGCGGACAGATCGGCGGGCCCTCCCCGTCGCCGCCGCAGAATGGGCACGCGAGTTCCTCGGGCGGTGGTCGGCGCTGGTTCCTGTCCGCCGGGCGCGGGGCCTGAAGAAACAGCTTGCCCTTCCCAGCGCAGACGGAGCACTTCGTGTGCTGTTCGAAGCCCGTTCCGCCGCAGGCCTCGCAGGGCTTCGTGGGCGCGCCGGCGGCCTCGGGGTTGGGCCTGGGGATCTTGCCCTTGCCCTTGCACAACGGACATGGGGGATGCCCCTTGCCGAGGCAGGCGCGGCAGACCTGCTCCTTGCCGCCGACGACGATCTTGCCCTCGCCCTTGCAGACGGGGCATTTGTACTCGATCTTCCGCGAACCATGGCAGACGTCGCAGACGGTGAGCTGGGCGCTCATGCCGACGGCCCCGCAGGCGGGGCAGCCGATCTCGCGGATCATGCCGCTGCCCGAGCAGGCCGGGCAGTCGACCTCGATCGTCTTCGGGACCGGCGAGGCGTCCTCCCCAGCCACCTTCCCGACCGCCAGGACCCAGAACGCGAGACAGACCCCCGCGGTCCCGGCTCCCCTGACACACCGCACGAGCGACATCTTCGCGCCCTCCCTCCAAGAGGCTCCTCCCACCCAGAGGCGCCTACTGACCCGCCTTCCTATCGATGATGAATCCGCGTCCGCCGCAAGAGTTGCAAGGAAGGAACAGCCTCCCCGTCCCGGCGCAGTTGGGGCACGGGTACGGTGCCTTGTCCGGACCCTGGTATCCCCGCCCCCTGCACTGGGGGCAGAGGGGCTGCCCCTTGCCGTCGCCGCCGCAGAAGGGGCACTTGAACCTGACGAACCATCTGATGAGGCCCTCGTTCTCGCTCGATGTCATGTCCCCCGTGCCGGAGCATGCTAGACACTTCGCGCCCTGCTCGAATCCCGTGCCGTCGCAGGCGATGCAGGGCTTCGTGGGCGCGCCGGCGGCCTCGGGGTTGGGCCTGGGGATCTTGCCCTTGCCCTTGCACATGGGACACGGAGGCGCGCCCTTCCCGAGGCAAGCGCGGCAATCGTATTCCTTCCCTCCGACCACGACCTTGCCTAGGCCCTGGCAGCTCGGGCACTTGTAGGTGACCCGCCCGCTGCCCGAGCAGGTCGGGCACAGCTCCGTCCCGATATGCCCGTCGGCCCTGCAGCTCGGACAGCCCATCTCCTTGCAGAGCCCGCTTCCCTTGCACGCAGGGCAGTCCACCTCGATGGTCCGCGGCACGGTCTCCTTCTTGGCCGGTCTGCCGACGGCGGCCTCGGGGGTCGGCCCCGGGGCGGCCGGCTCCGCCGCAGGGGGCGAATCCGCAGAGGCGAGCGTCAGCTCGAGGCCGTTCGAGCCCGCCGCGATCGTCAGCTTGCGCACGACGCTACTGTAGCCCTCCAGCTCCACCCTGATCTCGCGCTCCCCGACGGGAATCCCGGCGAGCGCGAGCGGCGTCTTTCCTCTCTCCACACCGTCCAGCCACACCGTCGCGCCCGGAGGCGTGGTGCTCACCTGGAGCTCGCCCTGAGCCGGCGCCTCCCCGACGGGTTTCAGCTCGACCTTGGCGAGAGACCCGGCCTGGACGAACACCTCCGCGCGCAGCTCCTGGCCGCTGTCCAGCTTCCCCCTCAGAGAGTGACGCCCCGGAGGGATGTCGCGGAGTAGGCAGGGCGTCCTGCCGACCGGCGAGCTGCCGTCGTCCAGGAAGACCTGGGCCCCGGCGGGGTCGCTCTTCACGTAGACCATGCCGACGGGCTCCTCCGCGAACGCCGCCGCGCCCGCGGCGCAGAGCGCGAGGGCCGCTAGCGGGCCGCTACGCAGGGCCGCCCTCGTGCGTGACATGCTCCCTCCTCCCGCGCCCTCGCCTCGGCCGCTCCTCGAGCGGCCGCCGTTCGCCCCGGTTCCAAGGTGGAATGTACTGTCCGCCTGGGCCCGGATCAAGGCGGGCCGCCGCCCGGGACGTCACCAGCCCTTCCCATCTCGTCGAAACCTTCTCCCTGAATCATAAGACGCTCCTGGGGCCCCGGGATCACACGGATTCCTGCCGGAGACCGGTTGCGGAGGGGAGACCGACACCGAGCCCCCGCACCCGGGGACCGGCCCGCGGCGCAGGAACCCGGCGCGAGCCCGAGCCGGTCCTCAAGGTCAGGGCCATTCGGTTCTACCGCGGAGGACTAGCGCGCATGCGTGAGCGGGACCCATCAGCAGATCGCCTATCGTGGGCGGCTCGGGCCTCCGGGGGCCCGCCGCCGGCGCCGCCACGACGAATGCGGCGACCGCATCGGTTCGGAGCCCCGGCTTCGCAGCCTCACCGCCGCGAACTCCGCCGGTCCCCTATGGGAGAATTGAACGACCCTGTCACAAGGTCCAGGGCGCGCGCATCGGGCGGTCGAGCCACCGGCTCGCGCCGGGGTCGCCTACGAAATCCTCCTTGACCGGGTCCCACTTGAGCGGCCGCTTGAGCCAATAGGCGATGTTCCCGAGGTGGCAGAGGCTCGCGGTGCGGTGCGCGATCTCGACGTCCCGGAACGGGCGCTCGCGCGTCTTCACGCAGTAGACGAAGTCGCCGAATATCCCGCCCCGTCCGCGATAGTTCTGAATATGGACGTTCGGGGCCGGCTCGCTGCCCTCCTTCTGACCCTTCTTCGGCAGCTCGCCGTTGGTGCCCCTGAAAGAGAGGATCCCGCCCCAGCCGCCGCCGTGGTATATCCTGATGCCGTTCGCGAAGACGTATGTGAGCTGCGGCACCCCTTGTCCCGGCGGTATGATCTCGACCGGCCCGGTCTCGTGGAGGCCGCAGGCGAAGAGCGCCCCGCCGAATCCGTGGCAACCCCAGTCCGTCATCCCACCGCCGGAGTACTCGCGGTGAGGACGGAAGCCGCCCCGGATCAGCGACGAGTGGAACGGCCTCCACGGGGCCGGCCCCAGCCACATGTCCCAGTCGACGTCTGGGGGGGTCGGCTCGGCCGGGAGGTCGCAGGGGCTGGAGGGCCCGCCGACGTTGACCCAGACCTCCTTCACGTCTCCTATCGCTCCGCCCTTGATCATCCGGTGGAACCAGTTGTAGTCCTCCCAGACCCGCTGGCTGCCGCCCGAGAAGACCCGCCCGTACCGCCGCGCCACCTGGGTCATTATGCGGCCCTGGCGGACGGTGAGCGTCTCTGGCTTCTCGCAGTAGACATCCTTGCCGCTCTTCATCGCCATGACGGAGATGATCGCGTGCCAGTGATCGGGCGTGCCGATCAGCACCGCATCGATGTCCGTGCGATCTATGATCTTGCGGAAGTCGGCGTAGGACTCGCATCGGTTGTTGCCGTAATGGCGGTCCACCTGTTGCTTGGCCATGTCGCGGTGGCCGCCCACCACGTCGCAGACGGCGACCACCTGGACCTCCGGATGGCCGAGCGCCGCGCCCATGTCGCCCCGGCCCTGCGAACCCGTTCCGATGACGGCGAGCGCGATCCGGTCGTTGGCGCCGAAGGCGCTCCGGTTAACCACGAGCGGGGCCGCGAACCCGGCCGCCGCCGCATGGGCGATGAAGCTGCGACGCGAGACCAGTCTCGCCGACATGCCGCACCCCCGTTTCCGCACACACCTCACCGCTACGGTAAACAGTCCGCCTCGGGAACAGGTCACTGCCCGTTCGCCTCCGGGCCTCTCGGGTGGCGGCACGCGCCTCAGGCGTTCATGTTCGGCACCGAGCGGAGCCACTCGACGAAAGGCTCGACGAGCTCGGCCTCGTCGAGATCGAGCACACAAGAGCGGCTGGGGCAGCTCCTCTTCCAGCAGGGCCTGCAGGGAAGCGCCTTGGCCACATATCTGTGGGTCCGAGCGAGTTCCTCCGGGACATAGAGCTCCGGCGCGCACCTCGCCGGGTCGCTCGCGCCGAACCAACTGAACGTCGGCCTCCCGAGGAGCGCCGCCACGTGGAGCGCGGCGCTGTCGGGCCCGGCGTAGGCGTCGGCCAGGGCGAGGAGCGCCACCATCTCGCGCACCGTCGTCGGGGGGGAGACCACGACGAGCGGTCCGAGCGCCGCCGCGAGTTCGCCGAGCGAGTCGCGCTCCGCCGGTCCCCAGACGAAAACGCATCGCAGTCCGAGGTCGGCCGCGGCGCGCACGAGAGCCGCCAGGCGCTCCGGCGGAACGACCTTCGTCGGCCAGCCCGCCCCGACCCCGAGCGCGAGCGTCTTGAAATGCCCTGGCGCTCTTCCGCCGCCGAGCTTCTCCTGCCACCAGTCGCGCATCCGCGCGAGGGCCGCGGCGTCGGGCGCGAGGGCTCCCCTGGGGGCCCTCGCGGGGGCGTCGAGTCCCAGGGCGCTCAAGATCGAGAGTTGCCTGCCTACCACGGACGTCCGCTCGGCGGGCGGCCGCACGAGCTCGGTCGAGAGGACGCCCGAGAGCTCGCGGCCCTCCACGCGGCCTCGCGCGAGCCCCACCCGCCGGCCCACGCGCGCCAGGAACGGCAGCACGGCGCTCTTCGTCAGGCCCTGGACGTCGAGGGATACGTCGTACCGCTCCGCCCTGATCTCGCGGACGGTCCTGGCGAGCGCGCGCAGGCCCCCTTTGCGGTCGAGGACGTGCAGCCTGTCGAGCGCCGGATCGCCCTCGAGGAGCGGCGCGGCCGCTCCCCCCACGACCCATCCCAGGTGCGCATCAGGCAACTGCAAGCGGAGTTCTCGGAGGAGGGGCAGCGTGAGCGCCGTGTCGCCGAGCGCGCTCAGCCTGACGACGAGGACTCGGAGGGCCATCGAGCCCCCATCAGGAGCGGCGCGGCGACCGGCGCGAGCGGCCGCCGGCGGTCCGAGTCGGCACACCCCGGAGCACCCCCTCGACGAGAAGCTCCAGGTCGAGCTCCTCGACGCACCGCGGCCTCGGGCAGGACTGCCGCCAGCAGGGGCTGCAGTCGAGGGGGCTCGCGATCGCGACGCCGCGGTCGTAGAGGTCGATCTCTACGGCGCAGGTCACGCCGAAATGCGCCACGACCCACTTGCCGAGCGCTATCGCCATGTGCAGCCCGGAGGTGTCCCCCGTGACGACGACATCGCAGGCGTCCACGTAGAGGAGCCCGCGCCGCGGCCCCTCGGAGGTCGGCGTCTCGAGGGCGCGCCCGCGGGTAGCGCGGGCGATCTCGGCGTTCTTCTCGGTCTCGTGAGGCCCGCCGAGGAGAAGGATCGTCGCGCCGGGGAGCCTCCTCGCCAGCCGCCGGACGAGCTCGACGAACTGCCGCGCGGAGAGGCTCTTGTTCGGGAACTGAGGGCTGGAACCCGTGTTCAGCCCCACCACCGGCCCCGGCCCCAGGCGCGACCTGTACTCGCGGACGAATGCCTTCTCAGAATCGCTTAGGACGACCACGTAAGGGTCGCGCCTCCACTCGAAGCCCAGGGCCTCCGTCGCGATCCGGGTGCCGGGGAGCCTGTTCCTCCTGAACTTGAGATCATCGTCGAGGCCGAGGTCGTACCAGTATTCGGCCTCGCGGTTGAACGGCTCTATGGCGCCCAGGGCGCTCAGCCCGAAGCCGCGTTTCTCCTTCGCGCGGATCGAACTCGCCAGGGCCGCGGAGCGGCGCGTCTTGTCGACGTTGAGCACCAGGTCGAACTCCATGGCGCCGAGGACGGACACCGTCTCGAAGTCGTACGGCATCACCCTGTCGATGAGGGGGTTCTCGAGCAGCACCGGCACGGCCGAGCTCGCGGTCACCCATGTCAGGTGGGTATCGGGGAGGCTCCGCCTGAGCGCCGGGAGCACCGCCGTCGTCTGGATGACGTTGCCGAGGTTGTCCAGGTTCACGAGGAGCGTCGTGTGGGCGACCCTGCGGAACTCGGGGCACGATTCCCCGCGGCAGACGAATCCGCCCCTGCACGGCTTGTAGCCCGTGAAACGCGCGCAGGGTATGGCCTTGAGCACGCTCGCGCGCCTACTTCCCGCGGCGGAACTTGACCCTGGTGGGCGACTGCGCCGCTATCAAGTAGCCTTTGATGAGGCCCGATTGCTCGTCGCTCAGGGCGTCGAACCTCAGGCCCATGAACACGCGGCCCTCGCCCGAAGGCTTCGTCCAGGCGACGTGCGCGTCCGCTACGAGCGGTTTTTCCACGAAGGGCAGCTCGAACTGCGCGCGGATCATGAACTTGCCGCCCCTCCCTTCCGCCTCGGGCAGCGGTGGTCCCTCGATCTGCGCCCCGCCGAGGGAGATGTCCACGAGCCTACCGCGCTGTACGGTCGCCGGCGTATCCGGCCGGAGCGGCACGAACAGGCGGTAGGACACGTCCACCTCCTGCTTGACGTTCACGCGCTCCTGCCCCCTGAGCGTGTGCGTCGTGAACCGGGCGCCCGTACCGGACTCGCCGGGCCCGACCCTGAGGGCCTGCGTCACGCCAGGGCGCGGGGTCGCGCGCGTGATGCTGGCGAGCGTCGGCCTGGTAGCCTTCGGGTCGCCCGGCGGTTGGATGCCCGTCGTCTTGCCGGCGAGGCTCGAAAGGCCCTTCGCGTCGAACCTCCGCTCGGCACCCGAGTCGCCGGCCCGCCCGCCCTGCGACGGAGCGGTCTCGCGGCCGGCTGCCCCCTCCGGCGGTCGGTCCGCAGGCTCCTGCCGGGTGCCGGTCGAGTCGGGGCGGATCGGCGGCTCCGCGTTCGCGCGCGGCGGCTGCGGTCTGATGGGCCTGGGCGTGGGCCTGTCCTTCGAGGCCTTGCTCGGCTCCGGCACGGCCCGTGGACCGCCCGTGCGATTTCCCGGCCTGGCGGACTCGCCTCCGCCGCACTTGTCTGTGGCAGTCATGGTCTTCTGATGTTACCGGCGAACTGGCCGTCGCGCAACAGCATCGGCGGGCGGCAGGTTGGTCGGCTGGCGACCGGAAGCCCCTGGGAGGCTTCCGTCCTCCTCGACAGGCGTGGGGCCGCGGGTCGTGGGCGTGCGCCCGAGAGAGGGGCGGCAACGGCCCACTCCAGAGATCGTCCGCCAGAGATGCGAGGTCGAAGAGGTGGACCGGAAAAAACGGCCGCCAACGCGCTCAGGCGTTCGCGGCGGCCACGTCCCCGGCGGTGACGATGCAGCCCATCGCGCGCAGGCGCGACTGGAGCGCCGCCACGTCGATACTCCGCGGCGAGCATCCTGCCTCCAGCGAGATCGCCGCGGCGAGCCCCGCCGCGTCGCATCTCTCCATGCCGGGTATGTACTTGCGGTAGACGGCGATCGTCTCGTACGCCTGGCGGCGCCCCTCGAGCGCCTCGCGCGTCAGGTCCTCGGCTTTCGTGGCGTCGACCCCGTTCACGTGCGTGAAGTTGACGCCGAGCCAGTCCGGCCTCGTCGGAGTCCACCACCAGCCCATGATCTGGTCCTGGAAGGGGCGCATATCGCCGGCCTCCTGCGCGGCCTTCCAGACCTGCGCGAGCTTCCAGTCGCTCCCGCGGAACTCTCGCACGCGCGCGTAGTCCACACCCCCGATCGTGAACATCAGGGTCATCGGCTGGCAGAGGCCGGATTCTTCGTCGCCCGTGTCGAACCCGCAGCCCGCCCGTGCCGCGAGGTCGCCGTCGCCCGTGCAGTCCACGAACCTCGCGGCCCTGATCACGCTCCGCCCGGACTTGTTCTGCACTACGGCGCCCACCAGGCGGCCGTCTTCGACGATGGCGTCCGAGACCAGCGAATAGTACAGCAGCTCGACCCCCCGCTCCGCGGCCATCCGCTCGAGGACGAGCTTCAACCCCTCCACCTCGAGGTCGGCGGAGGATGTGTCGTGCACGCCGTAGCCCGCCGCGGCCACCCTCTCGGCGGCCTCCCATATGTGCCCTCCCACGAGACGGGTCTTGCCGCCCCATTCGGAGTAGAGGCAGATGTGAGCGTGTCCGCCGGCCGTGGCGATCCCGCCGAGGCAGTTGAACTGCTCGACAAGGATCGCCTTCGCCCCGGCCCGGGCCGCCGCGAAGGCCGCCGAGAAGCCCGCCGGCCCTCCGCCTGCGACGAGAACGTCAGCCTCGTGCGAGACCCGCAGGACCTCTCTCCGCTCGATGCGGTCCGCGTCGCGCGCCTCAGTGCGGTCCACCTTCAGCTCCCTCCCGACACTTCGTGCCGGGCGGCGGTTCCCACTGACTGCGTTCCCGGCCACGAGTCGCGTCTACTGGGAAAGGATATCTACGAAGACCTCCGGCACCCTGAGCGGTCTGTCCGGGTCGGACCAGACCGAGGGCCACCGGGGCGTCCCGCCCTCGGCAAACGCGCGGAGCGCGAGCCCCTGCGCCGCCGCGACGTTGTCGAGCCGCGGCCGTGCAGCTTGCGCGGCCGACTCGAGCGAGGCGGACCTTAGGAAGCTCGCGGGCAGTTTCGCGACCAGTACCTTCGCCTCGAACGCCAGGGCCTCCCGCGAGAGCTCGCTGTCCGCCCAGTCCGGCCCGCCTCCGGCGGCATTCTCCCCGACCCGGCCCGAACGACCCGCGAAGACCGCTTGTGCCGCCATGCCGGTGGGACCAGGGCGCAAGATCTCGGCCCGAATGGCCTGGATGCGCGCCTTCGAGTCGTCGAGCGCGGGCCCCAGCTCCGGCGGGCGCCTCGACACAGAGGGGTCGAGCGCCGCTCGGGGGCCGGGACCCTCGACCGGGGCGAGCTCGCCCTCGCCGAGCGAGACTCGCAGAGGGTCCGGGCGGGAGCCGCCCGCGGACTCCGGCACGCCCGCAAGACGCGCGAGGGCCCGCTCGAGGCCGGAGGTCCCCAGGAGCGGCCGGCCCTTGAGCAAGAACACCGCGGCGACGTGAGCTCCCAGGGCGAGGCTCGCGCACAGGACGGCCGCGGGCAGGGAGATCTTCACTTCGCCCCTCCCACCCGCGACTCTTCAGCGGCCTTGATGCCGATCTGCTGGAGGAGCACCCGCGCCTCGCGCGCCTCCGGGAGCGAGCTTAGCACCGGGTCCGCGAGGACCTGCTCGAGCCTGTCGCGCGCGGGGGCGTACCGACCCAGGAGCGCGTAGGATCTCGCCGCGCCCACGAGCGCGCTCGCGCAGAGCCGGGCGCCCTCGCCCGCGCCTTCCGGCTCGAAGAGCAGCGCGACCATCATGAAGTCATCCCTGGCCTTGGCGGCGAGCGCCGCCCTGCGCTCGGCCTCGGCGCGACCGGCGTCCTCCAGGTGCATCTTCCCGAGCTCGACATGGGCCGCGGCCTTCGCCCAGCCGGCGCAGGAACCGGCCAGATTCTCCAGGATCACCTCGGCCTCGACGCGCCTGCCCTTCGCGGCCAGGCATCTCGCCTTGCCGAGCCTCGCGGCGGCGAGGAGCCCGGCGTCCGGCGCGCCGCCCAGGGACGTCTTCTGCGACGGTTCGGCCTGGGCGACCTGCGAGAGCACCGACTCGTAGAACCCGAGCGCGCGCTCCGTCTCGCCGGACTCCCTCGCGAGTTCCGCGAGCGCGTAGAGGAGCCTCGGCCGCTCGTCGGTGGAGCGTTCGAGCGCCATGTCGAGCACCGCGCGCGCCGCCGGGCCGTCGCCGGACTCCCTCAGGGCCTGGGCCACCCAGAGGGCGGCCTCGACAGGGGCCAGGTGGGCGAGCGCGCCGGTGACGAGTTCGCGCGCGACGGAAAGCGCGAGCTTCCTCTCGCCCGCGCGCTCGAGCGCCGACGCCGCCTCCAGGAGCGCCGATGCGCCGAGGGCGGGCCGCGACGAGGCGGTCGCGCGAGCCGCGGCGTCCCGGAAGAGGTCGGACGCCTCCTTGAGGTCCTTCCGCTCGAGCCTGGACCACGCGAGCCAGTAGGCGGCGTCCGCGGCGCGGGCGGAAGAGCCGTGTCGCTGAAGGATCTCACGGGCGAGCGAGGCCATCGCGTCGAAGTTCCCGCGCATGTACTCGGCGACCGCCGCGCCCCAGAGGAGCTCAGGCTCCTCCTTCTCGCCGCGGAAGGCCGCGGCGGCCCCTCGGAACCGGTCGGCCGCGGCGGAGGCGTCGCCCGCGGCGAGGTACGCCCTGCCTGCCGAGGCCCTCGCGAAACGGGCGAGGCCGTGGGCGGGTCTCTTCGCCGCGAACTCGTCGAAGGCCATCGCCGCCTCGCGGGCCCGCGCGAGCTCCCACAGGGCCCAGGCGCGCCGGTACTCGGCGAGCGCTGCGGTCTCCCCCTCCGCCGCCGCGGCGGCCGCGACAAAATGCTCCAGGGCCTCGGCCGGCCGCGACCTCCCCAGGGCCGCCTCGCCGGCGAGGTATCTCGCCTCGGCCGCTCGCGCATCCGGGAGGGCGAGCCCCGCCAATCTCTCCGCCGCGGCCGCCGCGAGGTCGTACCGGCCCGAACCGAGCGCCGCGAGCGCGAGGCTCTGGAGCGCCTTGTCCCGCATAGGGAAACCGGTCCTGTCGAGGAGCGACTCGAGGGCCCTGGCCGCCTCCGCATAGCGGCCGGACGAGAGGAGCGCGGCACCCTCCGCGCAGGCGGCCTCGGCCGCGAGCTCGGGCTCGGGCGCGAGCTCGCGCGAGCGCGCCGCCTCCCGCGCCGCCAGATCGAGCGCGCCTTCCGCCAGGGCCGTGAGCGCGAGCCCCAGCCTCGCATAGGGCGCGACCGGGCTCGAGGGGTACCCCTCCGCCGCGCGCCGGTAGCTCTCGCCCGCCTCCTTCGCGCGACCCGCCCGGCGGAAGAGCTCGCCTATCCTGAAGAGCGCCTCGGGGACGAGCCTCCCCTTCTCGGCCCTCTCCAGGGCGGCCCGGTAGGCACCCAGTGCGGAGTCGAAGAGCTTCTGGTCCCTGGACGCGAAGAAGGCCGCGGCGTCCAGGTCGCCCAGGGCGAGCCTTGCGTAGGCCGCCGCTGGCGAGTGCGTCTTCGACGCGGACTCCAGGGCCGCTTGGGCCTCGTCCGGGCGGCCCAGGGCCAGGAGCGACCTGGCGAGGAAGTACCGCGCGGGGCCATCGAGCGAGTTGGGCAGGTCCCGGCGGCCGAGGAGCTCGCGGAACCCGGCAGCCGCCTCCTCATGGCGGCCGAGGAGGTAGCGCACGTTCGCCACACGGAAGCGCGCGCGCGGGTCGCCCGCGCAGGACTCGAAGGCGGTCAGGGATTCCTCGAGCCTGGCCGCGCGGAACAGGGACTCCGCTGAGCGGAGCTCGGCCTCGGCGACCCTCGGGTCGCCCTGGAACTTGGCGGCGAACCCGGCGTAGGCCTCCGCCGCCTCGGCCCACCTGCCCGCGGCGAACAGGTTGGTCGCGGCCTGGAAGGCGTCGTCCCCCGGCGAGCCTCCCTCGGCGGCGCCAGCCGCGAGGGCGACAGCCGTCGAGAGCGCCGCAAGACATCGAGCCGCGCCTCGGAGCTCCGACATCGCCTTCACCGTGTTGCCCCCGGCCGCCGATACCTCCTCGCGGGACCACATATCGTTCAAGCCGCTAGGCGGCCGCACCGGTCACGTCCGGCGCTGAGGGCCGGCGGCACGCGCCGGGGTCGCAAGCCCCGAGAGCCGAGCTCAGGCCGAGCGGGACACCGACTACTGCCACTCGAGCTCGTACCAGACCGTCTTGTGCGGCGGGCCGATCCGGACCTCCGCGGTTGCGCCGGTGGCGACCGCAGGCACACCCTGTCCCCGCTGGCCGCGCTCGTCGAGCGGATAGAGCACGAGCGAACCGGCGTCGCGCGGGACGCGGATGGCCGCGGCCACAGGCTCCACGAGGCTCGGCGGGTTGCCCCAGTTCGTCCCTACGCTCGACTTCGTCTCGTCCTTCCAACCCATGCCTGTGTTCTCAGTGTAGCCGGTGGCGACGACGAGCGCGCGGCGCGGGCGGCGAGCGAACGACTCGCCCTCCACGAGGACTAGCGCCAGGGTGCACCAGCCGGTCCGGGTCCGGCCCACCTCGACCTCTACGCCGTCGCCGAGGGCGATCGCGCGCCCGTCGACATGGCCCACGAGCAGCTTCGCGCGCGGGCTGCGGACCTCGAGGACGCCCGCGTCTTTCGCCGGCAGGCGCCAGGCGACCTCGCCCGTGTCGGACGCGATGGCTCGACCATCCCCGAGCGTCTCGACGTCTGGCATCGCGGCCCTGCCCGTGAGGTCCAGGGCCACACGGTGGCGGATCGCGCCCCGGAGGTCCAGGCCGAGTTGCCACACGTCCAGCACACCCCAGGCGTGGCCCTTCTGCGCGATCAGGTCGAGCTCCCTCTCGGCCGCGAGCGGGATGGTCGAGACCTGCCTCGCCGCGGAGACGTCCCCGCTGCGGAAGACGAGCGAGGCCACCGGGACATTGGCCATGATGGTCGGGTGCTGGCCCACGTCGAAGAAGCCCGGGATGCGGCCGGCCTTGATCCCCCGCTCGTCGTGGGCGTACGTGTAGAGAAAGATCGCGTCCCAGTCCTGCAGCGCGCCGAATACCGCGGCGAAGAGCGGTCCCTCGCCGGCGTGGGTATTGGGCGCCGGGTGGTTGTACTCGCTGACCATGTGCGGCTTGCCGGCCACACGCTGGAAGGCCAGGTAGGTTACGATCGCCTTCTCGGGATAATCGACCATCGATATGTTCCTCACGAACCAGTTGTTCTGGTCCCATTCGGCGCCGGGGAACTGCGGGTGCTCCCAGTAGGCGTGCGTGTCGACCACGTCGAACTCGGCCATGAGGTGCGGAGTGGACGTCGCCACGATCGTGCCGACGATCGGCGCCTTCACGCCGAGATCGGTCTTCAGGAAACGCCGCAGCTCCGTCCAGTGCCTCCGCTCCGTCTCCCACAGGAACCGGAGCCAGTCCTTCCGACCCTCGGCGGGGAGCGCCCGGTCCGCGGCGGCCTTCGGCACGCCCACGTTGCGCCGCTCGAGGGACTCGCCCTCTGCCAGGCCCGTGCGCCCCCCCGTCCTGAGCGACAGGTCGGCGAAACGGAACTCCGCGCCCGCCTGGTTCATGTCGCCGAAGTTGAGCCGCGCGTTGTCGTCGTCCGCGTCCGCGAGGAAAGCGAACGTGAACTTCTTCATCTCTCTGTTCAGCGCGAGCGTCGTTCCGAGGCCGAGCTCCCCCCAAGGCTCGTGCGCCTGCATGAGGCTGAGGCGGATCTTGCGCTCGCGGTCGGCCGCGGCGCGGAACGAGACCGTGTAGACAGCGCCCTTCTTGACTACCAGACCCGGCTGATTGAGCTGCACGTGCCAGCCGGCCGTTCCGGTCCTGCGCACGCGGAGGACGGCCGCGCCGTTCTCGACAGTAGACTCGACTGCCGCGCCCTGATGTTGTTCGACGTTCCAGCCCTGCAGGCCCTGCGCGAACTGCGCGTTGGCGAGCATCTCGGCCCCGAGCGGCTCGTCGCGCGCGCCCCAGGCCTTGCGGAGCGAGGCGGTGTCTCCGTAGCGCCCGGCCAGCCATTCGTTCCACTGCCTGGCGAGGTCCCGCGCGAAGACCTCGGGCAGGGCGTCGAACCCGCCGCCCATCCATGTGTGGATGAGACCGTTCTCGTTGTTGAGCTCCACGAGCGCCACTACAGGGTCTTCGGCGTAGGCGAGGCCGGTGTAGGGATTGCGATGCGCGAGCAGTCGGCGGGCGTAGGCCTTCTGGGCCTCCAGGTGCGGCGCGTGGAAGAAGCCGACGGCGTGTGCGGTCTTCCAGTCGAGCTGGTTGACGCTCGGGTCCACACCGTCGCCGACGCCGAAGCGACGGCCCACGAGCAGGTTCAGGTCGATGTAGATCCCGCGCTCCTTCAGCTTGGCGACGAAGTAGTCGAGCCGGTCCAGGGCCTCGCCGTTCCAGTCCTTCCAGTCGCCGGATTCGTACCTGATGAGTCGGGGCTCGCCCCAGGTGGAGTCCAAGAAGTGCAGACGCACCGCGTTGAGCCCGAACTTGGCCATCCGCGCCGCGACCTTCTCGGCCGTCTGGTGGTCGGGGAAGCAGCCGCCACCCGTCATGTTGACGCCGAAGAGTCTCAGGCGCTGACGGCCGACGAAAAGGTGGCCGCCCTTGACCCGTACCGGACCGACCTTGCCGGTGGTGCCACTGAGGTCAGTCGGCCCGGGCGAGTCGTCGTCCCAGGGAAGTACGAACGGCACCAGCTCCGCCGCAAGCCCTCCCGCGCAGGCCGCCGATGCGAGGACCGTCGCTGCCATAAGCCGCATCCTTCCCCCTTTCATGAAGGCGTCTGTCTAGGAGACGTCTCCAAGATATCTCTTCGAAGAACCCTGTGGCCATCCCTTAAGGCTATCCGCCCAGCTCGACGCAACGTCTTCTGTAATGGAGATAGTCCTCGTACCGGACCTCTTCCGGCACTCCGTGGTCGCAGGTCGGGATGTAGCCGCCGCGCGCGCGCATGACGGGCAGTATCCGCTCGAGCTCCCGATCTATCGCGTGCCTCCCGGCCGCCAGGATTCGCTTGTCGATCCCGCCGAAGATGGCCAGCTCGGGGAAGCGCCGGCCGATCTCGACCACATCGCAGCCGGCGGCGACCTCGAACGGGCTCATGGCGTTCATCCCTATCTCTTTCATGTACAGCTCGATCACCGGAACGGCGTACCCGTCGGTGTCCACGTGGATGTAGAGCGTCCGGCTTCCGTCCAACTGGCGTCTGCGCAGCCGCGCGATGAGCTCCTGGTAGTAGGGGAACAGGAACTCGCGGATCATATCCGGCGATATCAACGGCCCGTGGTTGAAACATATGTCCTCTGCCAGGAACAGCTCGTCGATCGTGACATGCTCCTGGTGGCGGGCGATCACCGCGTCGGCGAGCGCGAGCCACGTCTTCATGCAGTCGTGGATGACGTCCGGCATGTCGTAGAAGGCGTAGAAGAGCCTCTCCGGTCCGATCAGGCTCCGCAGGTACATGTAACCGCCGATGACCCCCTGCGAGATCATCAGGCCTCGCGCGGCCTCCTGGCGGGCCTTCTCCATCCTGGCGGGGAGGTCGGCGTACCTCGAGGGCGTGTGCGGGTCGAGCCGCCATTTCACGTCCTCCTGCCACGACTTCATGTCGCGCACCGGGTGTTCGAGATACTCGGGCATGAATCCGGATCGGCGTCCCTTGAAGAAGAGGACGTGCCGCCCTGCGAAGTCCCGCACGACCTCGTGCTCGCCGCGGTCCTCGATGACCTTTTCCTCGAAGGCCGGCTCGAAGGCGGCCTCGCACCAGCCGAGCTGCCCGAGGCCGTGGCTGCCGGGGGGATCGAAGAAGAAGAGCGTCTCCAGGGGCACGTCGCAGGGCATGCCCTGTTCTTTCCAGCGCTCCAGGCAGTAGTAGCCGAACTCTCTCCGGTATAGCGGCGCGCCCGGCACGCGCGCGTAGGCGTCCCTGAGCTTGCGCGCGCCCTCGCACATGCGCTCCCTGGGGACCATCGCATGAACTCCGGGGGCGCTCGCCGGTTCGTCCGGGCCCGACCGCCGCGGAAGCGGACGCTCTGTAGTCTCAGGCACGGCCTGCCTTCCTTTCGGATCGCCATGCCGTTCCGAGACCTCATGCTACTCAGGGTATCGCGTGCAGTCCAGGCGCCTGTGACGGCCCTCACGCGGGCACGGGTTCCGTTCGCAGAGGGCCGACGGACCGAAGCTCGCGCAGGCGGGTCGTAACCTCGGCGAGAAACAACGTGCCCCGAAAACGCACCGGCCCGCCCCGTCGGGCGGGCCGGCCTCGTGGCGAGAGGGGCATGAGGCTCGGGTCACCCTGGCGCGACCTCTGTGCGGGACGATCCGCGCCCGGAGCCCTGTCCTCTCGGCGTGTCGCGACTCGTTACGCGGAGCGGCCGAAGTGCTTCTCGTAGAGGAGATCGATGGCGTTCGGCTCGCTCATCAGGGCGGCATCGGACCCGATCACCTCGGAGAAGTGCTCCTTCAGGTAGCGGACCGCCCTCTCCTGGAAGCGTCGCTCGCGCGCAGCCCTCCAACGCGCCCTCAGTCCCCTGAACATATGCGTCCCCCTTCCGCCTGCGCCCGGTGTCCGGTCCGGGCACGTGTTCTATCGGCCCTCGGCAGCCGGAGGTTGAGCGCGATCCGCCCCTGCTCGGGAGCGGCGCGCGAGCGCGGCACGTTCGACCCGAACCCTCCCGGCCGGTTCTCGACCCGGCGGAGCGCCGCATTTTCGCTTGCCATAGGACCGCGCGGGGATATATCTTCTCTCTGCTGTCCGCGGACGATGCGACGAGGGCGTTGAGCGGTTCACTGGTTGATGGGTTGGTCGGGACGGCGCTCCCGGATCAGCCGATCGACTCGTCAACCGATCTTCGCGTCCGGTCAAGCAGTGCGGCGTCCCGGCCGAAGTCGATAGGCCCGAATCTTGCCGCCGGATCCGCTGAGAGCGGGGTCCGCTCGTGCCCGGCCTAGTCGGCGCTGCTCGCCGCGGGTCTATATCCTGGTCCGAGGCCGTTCCGGCCGGAGACCGTTGGGGGAGCGATGCCAATTGAAGCCGCGAACATCAGGAACGTGGCCCTGGTCGGCCAGGCCGGCTCCGGGAAGACCATCCTTGCGGAGGCGATGCTCGCCGCCGCCGGAGTCATCAAGAAGATGGGCCGGATCGAGGACGGGAGCACGGTCTCCGACTCCACCGAGGAGGAGAAGGAGGCGCAGCGCTCAGTGACCACCGGGGTCCTGCACCTCCCGTGGAAGGACCGGCACGTCAACCTTCTCGACGCGCCCGGCTACACCGACTTCGTGGGGCAGGCCCTTGCCGCCCTGTCGGCCGTGGAGACGGCCCTCGTGACGGTGAACGCGGCGTCCGGCGTGGAGGTGGCGACGCGCAAGATGTGGGACGCCGCCGGCGCCGCCGGCGTCGCGAGGTTCCTCGTCGTCACGAGGCTCGACGCCGAGAACGCCAGGTTCGCCGAGGTGCTGGCCTCGCTGCGTTCGACCTTCGGCGCCTCCTGCACACCGGTCTCGCTCCCGAAGGGCGTCGGGGCGGATTTCTCCGGGGTCGTCGACCTCATCGCACCGGGTGAGAAGCTCGACGACGAGGCCGCGCAGATGCGCACCGCGCTGATGGAGTCGGCGATCTCATCCGACGACGCGCTCCTCGAGAAATACCTCGGTGGCGAGGAGATTCCAGCGGAGTCCCTCGAGCGCGCGTTCAGGAAGGCGATAGCCTCCGGGGCCCTGGTGCCGGTGCTCTGCGTGGCGGCTGCGAAGGCCGACCCCGCGAAGTCCGGTGTCGCCGCCCTCCTCGACTTCATCGTACGCTACGCCCCGACGCCGCTCGACTCGCGGCCGAGGCTCGCGGACGGCGGCACGCTCGAACCGAAGCCCGACGGGCAGTTCGTCGCGCGGGTCTTCAAGGTGATGAGCGACGACTACGTCGGCAAGGTCTCGTTCTTCCGCGTGTACCAGGGGACCCTCAAGGCGGGCTCGACGATCTACACGCCCGATGGCGTGAGCGCCAAGGCCGCCAAGCTCTTCCGATTCCAGGGCAAGGACCAGCAGGAGGTCCCCTCCTGCGGCACAGGCGACATCGCGGCGACGGCCAAGATCGAGGCGCTCTCCTTCGGCATGACATTCTGGGACGCCCCCGGCGGCAAGGTACTGGAACGGCCCAAGATGCCCAAGCCGATGATCGAACGCGCGGTCGAGCCCAAGACGCGCGGCGACGAGGGCAAGATATCCGGCGCGTTGCGCAAGCTCGCCGACGAGGACCCCACGTTCGAATGGCGCCAGGACCAGCAGACGAAGGAGACGGTCGTCGCCGGCATGGGCGACCGCCATTTGAAGATCCTGTTCGACCGGATGAGGAGGCGATTCCAACTCGAGATCGTCACGCGTCCGCCCAAGATAGCGTACCGCGAGACCATCACGGGGACCGCCGATGTCCGCTACCGCCACAAGAAGCAGACCGGCGGCGCGGGCCAGTTCGCAGAGTGCGCGATCAGGATCGAGCCGGCGCCACGGGGGGCGGGGTACCAGTTCAAGGACGAGATCTTCGGCGGCGCGATCGACCTCCAGTTCCGTCCCTCCGTGGACAAGGGCATCCAGGCCAAGATGGCCGAGGGCATCCTCGCCGGTTTCCCGGTCGTGGATATCATCGTGCACCTGTACGACGGGAAGACTCACCCCGTCGACTCCAAAGACATAGCGTTCCAGATCGCGGGCCGCCAGGCGATCAAGGAGGCAGTGCTGAAGGCGTCGCCGGTGCTCCTCGAGCCCATAGTCAACATGGAGGTCGTGGTGCCCACCCGGTTCATGGGGGACATCACGGGCAACATCTCGGGCCGCCGCGGCCGGATACTCGGGATGGAGACCCTGGGGGACATGCAGGTCGTGAAGGCCCAGGTCCCCGCGGCGGAGGTGCAGACGTACAGCACCGAGCTCCAGTCGCTCACCGGAGGCGAGGGGTACTTCACGATGGAGTTCTCCCATTACGATATAGTGCCCCCGAACATCGCCCAGCAGGTGATAGCTCAGTACGCGAAGGACAGGAAAGAGAAGGAAGCGGAGGAGTAGCAACCCGCTGGTCAGGAATCCGGAGGACGTCCGATGGCCAAAGAGAAGGAATCCGGCGGCGCGAAGCAGTCGGACAAGCAGGAGAAGCGGGAGAAGCAGGAAAGGGCGGCGCCTGACAAGTCCGCCCCTTCCGCCAAGAGCGCTCGGCCCGAGAAGGCCGAGAAGCCCCAGTCGGCGCAGCCCGCCGGCGAGAAGGCCGCACCCCCCGCCGGCGAAGCGAAGCCCGCCAAGGGGCGCAAGGCCGACGGCGTCCCGAGCAGGGCGCCCCAGCGGCTCAAGCCGGGCGACGGGGTCTCGCGGAAGATGGCCCACAAGTCCATACATCCACCGTATGTGGAGAGCAAGATCACCTGCGGCTGTGGGAACGTGATCGTCACGCGCTCGACCAAGGCCGCCATGACTGTCGGCGTCTGCAGCAAGTGCCACCCGTTCTACTCGGGCACGCAGAAGTTCATCGACACCGCCGGCCGCGTGGAGCGGTTCCAGAAGAAGTACGGGTGGATCGAGGGCAAGACGCCGCAGGAGGTGGCGGCCAGCCGCAAGGAGAGACTCGCACGCGCGAAGGCCGCGGCGCAGGAGCGCGTCGCGAGGGCGATCGGCATCGCGCGAGAGAAGCCCGGGCATCAGGAGGGAGCGCCTGCCGGGGGCCAGGCCCCTCAGCGGCTCGGCCTGAGCGAGCTGGGCTCGCCATCGGCGGAGAAGCAGGTGGGTCCGCTGCCCGCCGCGCAGAAGCCGCCCGCCGAGACCATGCCCGCGCCGGTCGCACCGACCGCCGCCGTGACGAGCGGCCCGGGGCCGGCGGCCGCAGCGCAGTCGGAGCCCTCGCCCGCGCCGGCCGCCCCCGCCGCCGCATCCGGCGAGACGCCTGCGCCGGTCGCGGCGAGCGCGCCAACGCCCCCTGCCGACACCCAGGCGGAAGCGCCGGCCCCCGCCCCCGCTGAGGCCGCAGGTCAGGCGCCGGCCGCTCCGGCCCAGGAATCCCCGGCGCCGCCCGTCTCCACACCCGGTCCTGAGGCGGGCGCCGCGGAGTCGCCTGAGGCGGCCGCCAGGCCCGCCAGGAAGAGGGCACCCAAGGCTGCGAAGGCGCCGAAGGAACCGAAGGCGGCCGCCCCCAAGAAGGCCGCGAAGCCCCGGGCGCCGAAGAAGGACCAGGAGACGTCCTAAAGGTACGGACTGCGGCTCTGCGCGAAGGTCTCGCGGCCTGGCGCGGGGGGTGCGGAGGACTTCGGGGCGTCGGACGGCGATCGGCTGTCGCGCCCGCCCGTTCTCGACCGGCGGGAGTGTCCCCATGGCGACGGCGCTGGAATACTTCGAAGAGTTGCGCAAGCGGCTCGCGGAGCTCGAGGCGCACCCTCCCGGCCCTGGCGACCCTGCGGCCGCAGCCCACTACCAGGAGATAGGCAGGCTCGAGAAGTCCCTGCGCCCCTACGATGAGTACCTGAAGCTCGCCGCGTCGCGCGAGGAGGCCGAGGCCCTGGCCAACGACGCCTCGCAGGACGAGGAGCTCAGGGCGCTCGCGCGCGAGGAGGCGCGCAGGCTCGCCGCGCGCGAGGCCGAGCTCTTCAAGGCGCTTCTCGTGCGGGTGGCGCTCGCCGACGGCGCCGACCGCTCGAGCGCCATCGTCGAGATCCGCGCCGGTACCGGGGGCGAGGAGGCGGCCCTCTTCGTCGCCGACCTCCTAAAGATGTACCGCAGGTACTGCGAGGAGAAGGGCTGGAAGGTCAAGATGCTCGACGCCTCGCCGACTGACCTCGGCGGATTCCGCGAGGTGATCTTCCGCGTCGAAGGGGAGGGGGCGTTCGCCCGACTGAGGCTCGAGGCGGGGACGCACCGGGTCCAGCGTGTCCCGAAAACGGAGGCGCAGGGACGGATCCACACATCGGTGGCGACAGTGGCCGTGCTCGCCGAACCGGAGCAGGTGGAGCTCCAGATCCCCGAGTCCGACCTCGAGATCACCGTCATGCGCTCGGCGGGCCCGGGCGGGCAGAGCGTGAACACGACCGATTCCTGCGTCAGGATCGTGCACAAGCCGACCGGCCTGGCCGTGAAGTGCATGGTCGAGAAGAGCCAGCACAAGAACAAGGCCCTCGCCATGAGCATACTCAGGGCCCGGCTCCTGGAGGCGGAGCAGTCGAAGAAGGACGCCGAGCGCTCGCGCATCAGGCGGACGCAGATCGGGACCGGGGAGCGCTCGGAGCGGATCCGAACCTACAACTTCCCGCAGAACCGCGTCACCGACCACAGGCTGGAGGGCGAGCGCAGCTTCCTCCTCGAGCGCGTGATCGAGGGCGATCTCGACCCGGTGATCGAGAGGCTCATCGAGCAGGCGGCCGGGGTCTCGCAGGCGGGGCGCGAGGATGCCTCCGGAGACCGGTGACTCGCAGAGGCGGCCGGCCGACTCGCGCGAGTCCTGCGCGCGGACCGTCCGCGACGTGCTCGCCCTCTCGACGCGGTACCTGGCCGAGCGCGGCGTAGCGACCGCCCGCCTCGACGCCGAGCGCCTCATGGCGGAGGTCTTGAAGACGGAAAGGCTCGAGCTCTACCTCGAGCCGGAGCGCCGGCTCGCCGAGGCCGAGCTCGCCGCGCTCAGGGAGCTCGTCAGGCGCCGGGGCGCGAGGGAACCCGCGCAGTACATCCTCGGGAAGACCGGGTTCTACGACCTGGAGCTCGCGATCGATCGGCGCGCGCTCGTCCCGCGGCGGGAGACCGAGCTCCTGGTCGACAGGGCCCTGGAGCTCGCACATGGGAAAGGGGTCTCGGCGCTCGATCTCGGCACGGGCTGCGGCTGCATCGCGCTCGCGCTCGCCGCGGGGCTGCCCGAGGGCTCGCGCGTGGTCGCTACGGACATCTCGCCCGAGTGCGTCGAGCTCGCCCGCGAGAACGCCGCGCGCGCCGGCCTCGCCGAGAAGATCGAGTTCGCCGTCGGCGACCTCTTCGAGACGACACCTCCGCTCCGCGGGCCGTTCGACCTGATCGTCGCCAACCTCCCGTACATCCCTTCCGGCGAGATCGCCGCCCTCATGCCGGAGGTGCGGGACCACGAGCCGCGGACGGCCCTCGACGGCGGGCCGGACGGGCTCGAGATCATCGCCCGCGCGGCGCGCTCCGCGCCGCAGCACCTCGCGGCCGGGGGATGGCTCCTCCTCGAGGTCGGCGAGGGCCAGGCAGAGGCGGCCGGGGCGTTTCTCCGCGAGGCCGGCCTCGAGGTCGCCAGGCCGCTCAGGGACGCGGGGGGAGTGGAGAGGGTCGTCCACGGGCGGAAGAGCTAGCGCTCGCCCTTCTCGTCTCTCAGCGGGGTACCTCGGACCTAGCGGGAGAATCCGGCAGCGGCACGGTCGCCGTCGTCTGCCTCCGCCCCTCGGCAGCGGGGCTGACGCATCAGCGGCCGAGCTGCCCCCTCGCGGGCGACCTGGGACGAAACCTCGTCTCGCCGTTCCATGTCCGCCCCGGCGATCGCCTTGCGGCCTGCGCGACGGGCGGGATAATCCCACCGCTCTGCGGCGCGGGGCCATCGCCGCCGGCGACGAACCCGGGCCGAGTTACGAAAGGGGGCCGGGCATGGCGAATCCGAGGCCGAAGCTGGGCGTCATCGGTTGCGGAAACATCAGCGGCATCTATCTGCAGAACCTGGCGAAGTTCGGGCTGGAGGTCGCGGCCTGCGCGGACCTGGACCGCGCCAAAGCGGAGGCCAGGGCGAAGGAGTTCGGCATACGCCGCTCGTGCTCCACCGAGGAGCTGCTCGAGGACCCGGAGATCGCCGTCGTCGTGAACCTGACCGTTCCGAAGGCCCACGCGCCCGTGGCGCTCGCGGCGCTCCGGGCCGGGAAGTCGGTCTACGGCGAGAAGCCCCTCGCTGTGACGCGGGCAGAGGGCAAGAAGGTCCTCGACGCCGCGAAGCGAAGGAAGCTCCGCGTGGGCTCGGCGCCGGACACCTTCCTCGGCGCGGGGCTCCAGACCTGCCGCAAGCTCGTCGACGGGGGCGCGATAGGCGAGCCCGTAGCCGCGGTCGCGTTCATGACCTGCCACGGGCACGAGAGCTGGCACCCGGACCCCGAGTTCTACTACGAGAAGGGCGGCGGGCCGGTGCTCGACATGGGGCCCTATTACCTGACCGCCCTCGTTTCCATCCTGGGTCCGGTGAGGCGCGTGACCGGGTCGGCCAGGATCAGCTTCCCGGAGCGCACGATCACGAGCGAGCCGAAGAAGGGAAAGCGCATCCGCGTCGAGGTGCCGACGCACGTGGCGGGCGTCCTCGACTTCGCGTGCGGGGCGGTCGTCACGCTCGTGATGAGCTTCGACGTCTGGGCGGCCAACCTCCCCAGGATCGAGATATACGGGAGCGAGGGGAGTCTCGCCGTCCCCGACCCCAACTGCTTCGGGGGGCCGGTGAGGATCAGGCGCGCCCAGGATGCGGACTGGAGCGAGCTGCCCGTCACGCGGCCCTACGCCGAGAACAGCCGCGGGCTCGGCGTCGCGGACATGGTCCGCTCGATGGAGGCCAAAAGGCCCCACAGGGCGAGCGGCGAGCTGGCGTACCACGTGCTCGACGTCATGGAATCGCTCCACGTCGCCAGCCGCCAGGGCAGGCACGTGAAGATCGCCTCGACCTGCGAACGGCCGAGGCCGCTCCCCGAGGGGCTCAAAGACTGGGAGCTCGATTGATGGCGCATCCGCCGGAGTGGCTGGCATGAGCGCACGCGGCAGGCTCCGCTGGCTCGTCACCGCAGGACCCACCTGCGAGGACATCGACCCGGTCCGGTTCATATCGAACAGGAGCTCGGGCCGGATGGGCTACGCCGTCGCGCGCTCGGTCGTCGAGCGCTGGGACGCGGTGACGCTCGTCTCCGGACCCGTATCGCTCGAGCCCCCCGAGGGGTGCGAGCTCGTGCCGGTCCGCTCCGCGCGCGAGATGCGCGAGGCCCTGATCGGACGCTTCGCCGAGGTGGACGTGCTCGTCATGGCCGCGGCCGTGGCGGACTTCCGCCCGAGGCGATACTCGCCCGTGAAGCTCGCCCGCGCCCGCGAGGGGCTGGTCCTCGAGCTTGAGCCCACGGAGGACATCCTGGCCGAGCTCGGAACGCTGAAGCGCGGGCAGGTCCTCGTGGGCTTCGCCCTCGAGGCCTCGGGGGAGCCGGCATCCGGCATAACCGACGCCATGCGCGCGCGTGCGGCGAGGAAGCTCGCCGAGAAACGGCTCGACCTGATCGCCCTGAACGGCCCGTCGGCCGTCGGCGCGGAGGAGAGCGAGCTCGCCGTGCTCGATTCGCGCGGGCGGTGGCTCGACTGGGGCCGGTCGCCCAAGGAGGAGCACGCGCGGCGGCTCGTGGAGCTCGCGGCGGGACTGGCGCTATCCCGGTGACGGGCGAGGGTGCGAGCCGGCCCGCCTCGCGCGTCAGGCCGAGGCCCTGCGGCGAGCGGCCTCAGGCCGGGGGCCGCCCAGGTACTCCTCGAAGAGCGCGACGTCCTTCTTGAGCATCCGCGGATCGTCCTTCGTGAAGACCCCGACGCAGACGAGGTCCTGCGGTCTCACGGCGGTCGCGCAGAAGGCGAAGGCCTACTCGGTCATGGAGGGATGGACAGGCATGGGCGTTTCCTGCGATCATTTATCTCATTCTCTCCATCCGGCTCCCGGCCTCGGCCGACTTCAGGCGGGGATGACTCGGGCCGCCTGTGAGGTCCCAGGGCGGCGCGCTAGCACCTTGACCGCCTGAGCGCCGCCGTGTAAGAGAGCGCCCCGGCCGGATCCGGCGGGCAGGCGCGGCGGCTCGCGCCAGGGCGACGCGTTCCCCAAGGAGGCGGCATGGCACTGGACAGACTCGTACCTGTGGATGGTATTACGTTCGACGACGTGTTGCTCGTACCGGGTTTCTCGGAGGTGCTCCCTGCCGAGATCGACGTCAGGTCTCGGTTCTCCAGGCACGTGCCGCTGAACATACCCATCGTGTCCGCGGCCATGGACACCGTCACCGAGTCCAGGCTCGCGATCGCCATCGCCCAGGAGGGCGGGCTGGGCGTGATCCATCGGAACCTCTCGTTGAAGGACCATGCGAACGAGGTATACAAGGTCAAGCGTTCCGAGTCCGGCGTCATCACCGATCCGGTCACGCTTACCCCGGACCACACCATCGCCGACGCGCGCGCCGCGATGGAGACCCACAACATCTCGGGCATCCCGATCGTGCTGCCCCAGAACGGCGCGCGGGACGGGCATTCGCATGGGCACGGGAAGCTCGTCGGCATACTGACGAGGCGTGACCTACGCTTCGAGGAGTCGGGCTCCAGGCGGATCGCCGAGGTCATGACGAAGGACCGCCTCGTGACCGCGCCGCCCGGGACGACCCTCGAGGAGGCCCAGAGGATCCTGAACGCGAACAAGGTAGAGAAGCTGCTCCTCGTGGACGACGAGTTCCGCCTGCGGGGGCTGATAACCATCAAGGACATCGACAAGCAGGCGCGCTTCCCTAACGCCAACAAGGACGAGCGCGGGCGGCTCCGCGTCGGGGCGGCGATCGGCGTCGACGACGACGAGCGCGCCGCGAAACTCGTCGAGGCGGGCGTCGACGTGCTCGTCATCGACACGGCGCACGGGCACTCCAGGCGGGTCCTGGACGCCGTGAGGCGCACGAAGAAGGCCTTCGCCGTGGATGTCGTCGCCGGGAACGTCGCCACGGAGGAGGGCGCGCGCGCGCTCGTGGAGGCCGGGGCGGATGCGGTGAAGGTCGGCATCGGTCCGGGCTCGATATGCACCACGCGGATAATCGCCGGCGTCGGCGTCCCCCAGGTGACGGCGATCATGGAGTGCCGCAAGGCGACCGAGGCCGCGGGGGTCCCGCTCATCGCCGACGGCGGCGTGAAGTTCTCCGGCGACATCACCAAGGCCCTGGCCTGCGGCGCGCAATGCGTGATGATCGGGAACCTCTTCGCCGGCACCGAGGAGAGCCCGGGCGAACTCGTGATCTACAAGGGCCGCTCGTTCAAGACGTACCGCGGCATGGGTTCCCTCGGCGCGATGGTGGCGGGCTCGGCCGAGCGCTACGGGCAGTCGTCGTGGTCGAAGAAGCTGGTGCCGGAGGGCATAGAGGGCCGCGTGCCGTACAAGGGGAAGCTCGCGGACTTCGTGTACCAACTGGTGGGCGGGCTGCGCGCTGGGATGGGCTACTGCGGCGCCAAGGACGTGGCGACGCTCCAGGAGCGCGCGCGCTTCATGCGTATCAGCCCGGCGTCGCTGGCCGAGAGCCACCCGCACGACGTGGTCATCACGAGGGAGGCCCCGAACTACAGGGCCGAGCCGGCCGAGGGCGAATGAGCGCGCTTGACTGGAGCGACGCGGGACGGTAGACATCCGGCTGCTGGGAGGATGAGCTGCGATGTTTCGCGTCGAGTTCGTGGCCGATACGAAAGAGCATGTTCTTGTGGCCGAGGACGGCCAAAGGCTGCCTATACGGGACGACGTCTGGAAGCGCCTTCGCGACCCGGCCGAGGTCTTCGTCGAATGGAAGAAGCTGCTGCAGAAGTGGTCCATTCACATCGAGAAGGCGCCGCTGCTCAAGCGCGAGTGCCCTACGGATCAGGAGTACCGCGCCCTGCGCACTGTCATCAGGACCTTCAAGGAACCAGACGGGAGCTGAACGTCTCGCCGTTCAGTCGGAGCCTCGGTACCTGCACACGTCTTCGGCTCGCGGGATGGCCTGTGTGTTGAGGGGGGCAGGCCGTGGGGTGGTCCGAACTCCGCGGGACGCTCGACGACCCCTACAGGCCGGTCTATCACGCTGCGCCGCCCTGCGGCTGGATGAACGACCCCAATGGCCTGATCCAGTTCCGCGGCCGCTACCATCTATTCTACCAGTACAACCCGCGCGGGACGCACTGCGCCGACTGCTGCTGGGGGCACATGGACTCCGCGGACCTGCTTCACTGGCGGCACCTCCCCATCGCGGTCTGGCCCGGGCCCGGCGGATACGACGCGGCCGGCTGCTGGTCCGGGAGCGCGCTCGACACGCCCGGCGGCATCGCGCTCCTCTACACGGGCTTTTCCGGCCAGGGGCGGGCGCAGGGCCAGTGTCTGGCGACGAGCCCCGACGGCGTGAGGTTCACGAAGAGCCTATCGAACCCCGTCATCCCGTCGCCGCCCGTCGATTTCTCGCCGCTCGATTTCCGCGACCCTAAGCTCCGCCGCGAGGACGGCCGCTACGTCGTCGTCACGGGCTCCCACCGCGAGGGCAAGGGCGCGGCGCTCCAGTTCGTCTCGGACGACCTCCTGCACTGGAGATTCTTCTCGGTCCTCGCCGAGTCGGACGGTTCCACCGGGACCATGTGGGAATGCCCCGACTTCTTCGAGCTCGACGGGAGGCACGTCCTCGTCGTTTCGCCGATGGGCATGGGCCGGGCCAGGAACATAGCCTTCATCGGGACCTACGAGCGGGACCGGGGCCGCCTCCGGCCAGAGCACTGGGTCGACCTCGACCTCGGCTGGGACTTCTACGCCGCTCAGACGTTCCCGACCAACGACGGCCGGCGCATACTCATCGCATGGATGGACAACTGGGGATCGAAGGCGCGGCCCACCGAGCCGCACGGCTGGGTCGGCTGCATGACGGTGCCTCGGGAGCTCTCGTTCCTGCCGGATGGCCGGCTCAGGTCCTGGCCGGTGCGCGAGCTCGAGAGGGCGCGAGGAGAGGGTCTCCGGGCCTCCGACCTCGCGGTCGCCGGGACGGCAGAGCTCGAGGGTGCCGGAGGCGAGGCGCTCGACATAGAGCTCGATCTCGACTGGGGTTCCGCCCGTCGGATGGGTCTCGACGTGAGGCGCTCCCCGGACGGCTCCGAGCGCTTCCGCATAGAGTTCGACCGCGAGGCGTGCACGATCAGGTGCGACCGCAGCCGCTCGGGCGCCGGCGCGGGCGAGCTCTGGCCGGAGTCGTCCGCGCGCTGCGAGACGACATCGCTCCGGGTGCTCGTCGACCGCTCCTCCGTCGAGGTCTTCGCGGACGGCGGGGCGGTGGTGCTCTCCCACAGGTGCTACCCGCAGCCCGGGAGCGACGGGGTCGCCCTCTTCGCCGAGGGCGGCGAAGCGCTCCTCAAACGCTTCGCGTGCTGGCCGATCTCCTGAGGCGCGGAAGCTTCGGCCGCCGTGCTTCTGGAGGCGCCTTCTGCCTTCGGCGTCGACAGGCCCTGGAGCTCGGTCTCCACTGCGCCTCCGCGCCCGACAATCTTGCCGCGCCTTACTGCGCACGCGACCGAGCGCCGCGCAGGGGAGGCCGGCTCGCGCGCTCCGCCGACGCACGCGCCCCGGTCCCGTAGGGGAGAATCGAATGACCCTGGGCGGCCGAGCATTCCCTTGATTTCCAGCGACCGTGCCGTATCTTCTGGGCTGGTCGCGGCGAAGGTCAGGTCCGCCCGGAGAAGGCGGTTTCTCCGATCGTCCGGCAGCCGGGAGGCATCAAGTGGCCCTTCAGTGGTTCAGGAAGCACCAGAAGCGCGTGCTGTACCCGCTCACGGCCGTGGTCGTCGTCACGTTCGTCTTCCTGTGGGGTGGCTCGAGGAGAGGCAGGGCCGGCCGCGGCGGCGAGGTCGTGGCCGAGGTCGGAGGGGAGCCGCTGACGCGCGCCCAGCAGTTCCGCCTCCTTAACATCGTCAGGCGCCTGCGCCAGGCGATGGCCATCGAAGCGGACGAGCTCGCACCGATCAGGTATCTCATGCGTGCGCGGGCGGCGCGGGACTCCGGCATCCAGGTGAGCAGGGAACAGCTCCAGGACGTGGTGCGCGGCATCATGTCGAGCGATGCCTGGCTCGGGAGCGAGCGCTTCACCGAGGCCGAGTACCGCTCGTGCCTGAGCGGCTACAACATCGCGGCGGTCGAGTTCGAGTCCTTCCTCGAGGACGTGCTCGCCGGAGATCTCATGACCGAGGCCGTCGTCCGGACCGCCTACCTCACCGAGCAAGAGAGATACCTCGCCTACTGTCGGGAGAGGGACCGGATCAGGCTCAGGACCCGGGACTTCCCGGTGAAGGATCACGAGAAGGACGCCCCCGCCCCGACGGACGACGATCTCCGCAAGTACTACGATGAAAACAAGGACCTCGACCCCGAGAGCGAGCTCGCCCTGGCGACAGAGGCCGAGGTCGCGCTCGAGTATTGCTTCGCCGACGGCAAGGCGTCGTCGAACCTACTCAACGCGCTGCGGGCGGCCGAGCCCGTGGGGGCGGCGGCTTGTTTCCTCGCGGGCCCCGGTCCGGGGCTCGCCTCGGTCCTGGGCTCGAGCGCCCTCGCGGCCGCCCGGGAGAAGGACCTCCGCGACCGCTACGAGGCGGCGAAGGCCCATCGGTTCCGCCTTCCGCCCGAGCCTCCGAAGAAGTCCGACGCCGCGAGTCCGGCCGCGCCCCTTTCGAGCGGCGCGCCGCGCGGCGGCGGGACCGGTCTCGGCTCGATGCTCGCGCTTCCCGCCCTGGGCGCCGCGGCGCCGGGCGAGACCCAGGGGCCGCCCGGTCCGAAGGGGCCGGCGAGCGAGGTCCAGCCGGGATCGACTGCCGCTCCTCAGTCCGAGCCCCCGCAGGAGCGCTACAGGCCGTTCGAGGAAGTGCGCGCCGAACTCGAGAAGGAGCTCTCGGAGAGCGAGAGCCGCGCCGCCTCGCGCCGGCGCGCCGACGAGGTGCGCACGCTCGCGGCCCGGTGGGCGCGGCCTAGGGCGGTCGGGGTGGACGCGCTCCTCGCGGGGCTCTCGCCGGGGGCGGCGGCGGCAGCCGCGGCGCTTCACGGGACTGCCGACCGGATAGAGCTCGCGCTCGCCTGCGAGCGCTCGGGCGTCGCATTCGGGCGGACGGAGCGCAAGAAGGCCTCCGAGCTCAAGTCGTGGCCGCCGCTGGGCGAGCTCAGGGGGCTCGCCGAGAGGGCCCTCTCCACGGCGAAGAGATCGAGAAGCGCCCGGCGTCCGGCCGAGCCGCTCGGGGCCATCCAGCGGCCGGCCGTGGTCGAGAACGGCTGGGCCTCCTGGCGCGTGGCGGAGTACCTCCCGCCCCGCACCCTGACCTTCGACGAGGCCAAGGAGACCATACGCAAGAGGATCGTCCACGCCCGCTCGGCTGAACTCGCCCGCAAGGCCGCGGAGAAGTTCAGGTCGGACCTGGAGTCGGGGAAGGTCGACGTGGGACAGATGGTCGAGACGCCGCCGCTCGCGGTCACGACGCCGCGGGCGCGACCGTTCGCCTTGCTCGGCGTGGGCGAGGTCTGCGCGGAACCCGTGGCCGTCCGCTCGGACCGCCCGGACGAGGCCCTTCCCGAAGAGGAATCCGCGAGGCTCGAACGTGTCGGCCTCTACCGCGTGGCCGTCGTCACCGACCGGATCTCGCCTTCGCTCGAAGACTTCAGGAAAGACAAGGCCTGGCTGGACTCCAATATCGACAGACTCCAGCGCATCCAGATGCTCTTCCTCAGGGAGCACTGGGTGGTGGATGAGGTCAGGCGGAAGGTCGAGCTCCGCCTGCTCCAGCCCCTCTCCGAGAGGCCGCACAGGCACGAGAAGCACGAAGGGGAAGAGGCCGAGTGACGCTGAGGCGGCCGCGGCGTGGAGCGCTTCCCGGGCCTCCGGGGACGCGCGGCGCGTGTCGGCTCTGGCCGAGTCTCGCCATCGTCTATGCCGTCGCGGCGGTGGCGCCCTCGGGCTGCGCTCGCCACGGAGGGCGCGAGCAGCCGAGGACGGCGCCTGAGCGCGCCCCGACGCAGCCTGCACTCCCCCCCGCGCCGCGCATAGTGCTGCCGCGGTTCGAGTCGCCTTCCCCGGGCCCTGGCCGAACCCCGCGCGAGACCTACGAGGCCGCCAAGGCCTGCGTGGCCCGCGGCGATTACCTGGGCGCGTGGGAGCTTTTCTCTGAGAGGGCTCGCGGCGAGGCGGACGGCGCGCTCCCGCCGGCCCTGGGCGAGTGGCGCTATTTCAACCCCGATGGGTTCCGCGCGGAGTTCGGCATGACGCCGTCCGAGTTCGAGAAGAGGCCCATCGCCGAACAGTACGCCCTGCTCAGCCTGCACGCGCACAGGTCCCGCCCGGAGGCACCGGAGCGCTTCGCGAGCTCGGAGTTCGTCTCGGAGTCCATCGAGGGCGACTCGGCGGAGGTGACCTACCGCACCGGCGACGGCGCCGAGTCGAAGATGAAGCTCGTCCGCGAGGGCGGGCTCTGGAAGCTCGCCAGACCCCGCTTCTAGCGCCGCGCAGTTCGAGCTCCGGGGGGAGGAGGGCGACCTCACGGAACGCGTCAGACGCAGGGCCCTGGAAGAGGGCGCGGACCTGGTCGGGTTCGCGCCGGTCTCCCGCTTCGACGGGAGCCCGGCCGAGTGGCATCCCCGCACGATCCTGCCCTGCACGCGGACGGTCGTCGCCGTCGCAGTCAGGCAGCTCAGGGGCGCGCTCAAGGCCGTCGAGGACGGCTGCTACTGGCAGGCCTACAACTGCGACTCCTATTGGTATCTGAACGAGGTCCTCTCCGTGCGGATCCTGCGCGGCATCTGCCTCGATCACCTGGAGAAGAGCGGGCGCATCCGCGCCAGGTTCGGGACGCCGCTCATCGAGCATGAGCGCTGGCGCGTGCCTCCGCGAGGAGCCGGTTGAGCCCGCACCCCAGGGCCCGACCCGGGCGATGAACGGGCGACCGCGCGCGACATCCGGCAGGCGCGGCGCCGCTCACTGTTGCCGGACGAGCGAGACGTCGTCGAACCAGACAATGACACCCGCCGCCTGGGACCACAGCCTCACGGGCGCGTTCACCTGTCTCTCGCGGACGAGCACCGTGTCCAGTCGGCGCCCATCGAGGAGGGGCCGAAGTCCTCTCCTGCGACGTGGCGGCACACGCTCGCGGTCCTGCCCTCGCTGACGTCAGCCACGGCCCAGTACGTCAGTTCGTATCAGACGCGCAGGCCGTAGGCCTCGAGCTTGCGGTAGAGCGTCTTCAGGCCGATCCCGAGGACCTTCGCCGCGCGGGTCTTGTTGCCGCCCTCGGCGCGGAGCGTGGCCTCTATGGCCCGGCGCTCGAGTTCGTCGAGGCGGATACCGGCGAGGGATTCGAGCGCGCCGCCCGCCTGCGGTTCGCGGGGCGCGAGGCCGCTCATCGCGGGGGGCAGGTGCGCGAGCTCTATCCTCGGCCCGCCCACCATGATGCAGAGGCGCTCGATCAGGTTCCTGAGCTCGCGCACGTTCCCCGGCCAGTTGTACCGCCTGAGCGCCTCCATGGCCTCGGCCGACATCTCCTTGACGGAGCCGTCCCGCCCCGGGAACTCCTCGAGGAAATGCTTGACGAGCAGCGGGATGTCGTCGGCCCGCTCGCGCAGCGGCGGCAGTTGGATGTGGATGACGTTGATCCGGAAATACAGGTCCTGCCTGAAGCGGCCCTCGCGCATGGCCTTCTCCAGGTCCTCGTTCGTCGCGCAGATCAGCCTGATGTCCGTGCGGATCGTCTCGGTGCCCCCGACGCGCTCGAACTCGCGCTCCTGGAGGACGCGTAGGAGCTTCACCTGTGTCTCCAGCGGCATCGAGCTGATCTCGTCCAGGAAGAGCGTGCCCCCGTTGGCGAGCTCGAAGCGGCCCTTGCGCTGCCTGTGCGCCCCGGTGAACGCGCCCTTCTCGTGGCCGAACAGCTCCGACTCCAGGAGGTCCCTCGGCAGGGCGCCGACCGCGACCTTCACGAATGGCTTGCCGACCCTTTCGGAAGCGGCGTAGATCGCGTTCGCCACGAGCTCCTTGCCGGTCCCGTTCTCGCCCTGGATCAGTACTGACGCCGACGTGGGAGCGACCTGCCTGATCTGTTCCTTGACGGCTCGCATCGGCGCCGAGTCGCCCACGATCTCGCCGAGCGCCACGCGCGCGTCGAGCTCGCGGTGGAGGCCGATGTTCTCCAGGTAGAGGCGCCTCACCCGCGAGGCGCCCTCGACGATCGCCCGCAGGCGGTTGAGATCAATGGGCTTGGAGAGGTAGTCGCTCGCGCCGCGCTTCATGGCGCTCACCGCGACGTCCTCGGACCCGTGTGCGGTGACGAGGATGAACGGGACCCCCGGGTGGTCGCGCTTGACGCGGTCGAGTATCTCCAGGCCGTCGATGTCCGGCAGCTTGAGATCCGCCACGACGATGTCGATCTCTCGCTCGTCGAGGAGAGCGAGCGCCTCGCGCCCGTTCCGAGCGAGCACGGCCACGTGCCCGGCCTTCCTGACCACGTCCGAGAGGGTCTCGCGCGAGCTCTCGTGGTCGTCCACTATGAGGATGGTGCATGCGCCCTCGGTCAACGCGCGAGCCCCCCCTCCCGGCGGACGAGCGGCCCGCCCGGACTCTCCGGCACGGGCACTATCGCGGATTCCACGTACTCCAGGATCTTCACCTTCGGCAGAGACACGATGAACCTGGCGCCCTTGCCCGGGTGGTTGTCCAGGGTGAGCGTGCCGCCGTGCTCCTCGACGATGCGCCGCGCTATCCCGAGTCCCAGGCCGGTGCCCTGCTCCTTCGTGGAATAGAAGAGCTGGAAGATGCGCTCCTCGTCGCCAGGCCTCACCCCCCCGCCGTTGTCTTCGACCTCCACGAGCACAGAATCCCCGACCTCGCGCGTGCGGACGACGATCTCCCCCTGCTCGCCTATCGCCTCGCGGGCGTTGGTGAGAAGGTTGAGCACGACCTGCGCGAACTGGTGGGGGTCTATCGAGACCGGGTACAGGCCCTCCTGGAACTCGCGCCGGAGCTCGATTCCGTGCCTGCGGGCCTCGGGCGCGAAGAACTCCAGTATCTCCGAGAGATACGATGCGAGGTCCACCGGCCTCGGCTCGAGGCGCGGGGGCCTGGCGAACTGGAGGAACGCATCCAGGGTCTTCGAGAGCCGCTGCGTCTCGCGCCGCAGGCGCTCCAGTCGCGCGGCGAACTCCTGGCGCTTCTCAGGGGCGACTGCGTCCAGCTCTTCCGCGAGGAGGTCGGCGTTCATCTTGATCGCGTTCAGGGGGGTCCTGATCTCGTGGGCGAGGCCGGAGGCGAGCGTCCCGATGTAGGCCAGGCGCTCGGACCTGAGCCTGGCGAGATCGCGCTCGAGGGACTTCCTGCTTCGCTTTTTCGCGGCCATGGTGGGCCCGCCCCTCAGCCGCCCTTCTTCGGGGTCGCTCCGCTCTCGCTTCAACTCACCGGAGGATCTTGAGCTTCCTCCCCTGCGCCCCCATGCGTCTGACCAGGGCTTCGGCCTGGCGCAAAACCGCCTGCGCATCCTTCTGCCACTCAACGTGTCCGTCCAGGAATAGCACGTGTGCACCTTTGAGATGATTCCCCGGGAGGTCAAACGCGACTATCAGGTTTGGCGGGTCTGTGGCCATCAGGCCCGAGACGTACGCGTATGGGATGGCCGCCGCTGGACAGGAAACTCCCATGCCCTCCAGGTATTTCGGCTCGAGATCTTGAAGGCTGGGGGGGAACTTCTCGCCGTTGTCGGACGAGTAGAGGTGGAGCGCCACCCCGACCTGCTTCAACTTGGCAAAGCACCTGTTCCGCCCGGCCCACTCGCACGTCAGGGCGAGCGCAGCACTGGCAGGGAGAGCGCTTGGTTTCCCAAAGTTCGCCACGAGTACGCGGTCGGCCGAGACGGTGAACGTGTAACTGGCGCTCGTGCTCACGACGGTCGTATCCTCTGTCCAGCAGAGGAACGTGTACCCAGCCTTTGCCGTCGCTGCGACGGTGCACGTCCCTCCGTTCGAGTACAGCCCGTTCCCTGTGACCGTCCCGCCCTCCTCGGGGTTCGCGACGGCGGCGACGATCCGCTCGTTGCAGCCGCGGAAAAAGGCCACGAGCTCGTGGTCCTCGTTCACCTCAAACGTGTAGCTGCGGTCGGCACTCGAGGTCCGTTCGGTGCTAAGGAAAGAACTCGCGGTATCAAGCCAGGCGACGAAGTCGTACCCCGTGCGCGGCGTGGCGGTAACCTTGCACGTTGACCCGTTAGCATAGTGGCCGGCACCCGTAGTCGTGCCGCTTCCCGCCGGGTGGACCGAAATGGCAACGGACCCGGCCTGGGCTGCTCCACCGACAAGCGAGAGGGCGAGAGCCGCGACAGAGCACATACGTACCAGACTCTTCATCTCAGTCTTCCCCATGACGGCCATCCTTTCGCATTCCGCGCCGCTACTCGGCGGGATCGGCGACCACCTTCAGCCTGACAGCCATGGCCTTTAGGAAGTTCTCAGAGTTCTGGACCACAACGGCATAGCTGCCCTCGGGCAAGGTGGCGACCCGGCGGAATCTCGTGACCTTGGGGGCGCTCAGAGCCATAAAATACCTGAACCTCGCCCCCTGACTGAACGCCTCCCAATCCTTCATCTCCATTACGTAGACGTTGAAACCCTTGTCTGCGTTCTTCAGGGCGGTTGCCTCGACGAGCAGCGGGCGCGCCGATGGCAGCGTGAGGCCCCGCATCTGCGCACCGTTCGCTTCGACTACGAGCTCTTCGTCGCAAACGACCTCTGGACCCCGCAGCGCGCGCCTGGCCGCCGAGCCCGCCTGGCCGGAACCCACCCATCTGAAGACGATCACGAAAAACACAACGCCCAGAACGACACCGAGCAATGTACGCGTCGGCCACGAGAGGATCGGATTCTTCGGCTTCCCTTCGGTCTGCGTCCCTGTGCCCCCGCCATTTCGCGGCAGCTTTCCGCACACCGGGCAGGTCGCTGCCTGGTCCGACACCATGTGCCCGCAGTCCACGCACTTTACGAGAGCCATCTTTCCCCTTCTCGTCACTCGCCGAGGCGATCATACATCTCCGTCGCGGCCATGGTGGGCCCGCCCCTCAGCCGCCCGAAGAACCGCGCGCGGATGGCGGCGCGGGCGGAGTCCCTTCCCGCGGAGATCCGCCCGCGGCCGGCCGTTCGCCTATGACGACCGCCTTCACGTAGACCAGGTCCTCGAGCGTCTGCCCGAGCGCTCCCCGCTCGTACTGCTTGATCACGAAGCGCCTCTTCGCTGGGGAGGTCCCCGCGGCCGGCTTCCCGGGGTCGGGTTCGCGCGGGGTCTCTTCGAGGAGAAGCACCGCGCCGCGGACGTGTCCCCTGAAGCGCCTCCCGTCTTTCATCGTCGCCTCGTGGTCGAGCCACCTTCGCGGGTACGCCCTGCCAGTATAGACCTTCTCGTCGGACCCGGCCTCCTTCCACCGCCACTCCTTTTCGAGATCCTCGGAGCGGACGCGCGCCTCGAGCCGCGCGAGCTCCTCCAGGCGCAGCTCGCGCCACTCCTTCGCCTCCGTGTCGAAGAGCTCGAGGGCGAGGCCCTGCTGGAGGCTCAGCCTCCCCTCGACGCGCTCGCCGCTCGAGAGCTCGACCGTTCCCCTGACCCCCTCGCCTGCGGGCCTCCTGGCGGCCTCCTGGCCCCTGGTCCCGAAGAGGTCGCGGCGAGGCGGGGCGGCGGGCTCGTTCTCTCCCGCCGCCGCTACGCAACTATATGCGAGTGCCAGCATTGCCAGCATCGCCGGCGGCCCCCCCGCAGGTCTGTCGAAACGACACGCAGGTTAGTCCTCGCGCGCATGGGTGTCAAGGTGACCCGCACTTGAGTTATCCCGCCTTTTCGAAACACGTCGCCGCTCCGGGCCGAAGGAAAGGGCACACCCTGGAGGAGTATCTCGGCGGGCCCGTTTCAGGAGGCGAGCCTTTCGCAGCCCGAGCGCCAGAGGCGTCCGGGCCGAACCTCTGGCGCATGAACCCCTCGGCGGGCGAGGTCTCTCGGCGCGAGGAGGGCCTCTCCCCGCCGCTCAGCGCACGAGCACCAGGACCCAGTCGTGCAGCGTGGGCAGTGTCGGCGCCCTCCACGTCCCGTCGGCCGAGGGCTCGACGGAGCCGAGGTCGACCACGGTGAAGCTCTCGGGCTCGACGTACCTCGCGCGGTAGCGGACATCCCTCTCGATGGCCCTGACGAGCGGCCCATCCCAGTGGTAGTAGCGCATGGGCAGGTACGCGACGCGGCACTCGCCGGGGATCCCCGCCGCGTAGACGCGGTACGCCGGCCGGTAGAGCTCGGCGCCCCAGCGCACGCCCAGCTCGATCCATTCGGGATGCGGCTCGAACCGGTGGAACGGCAGCGCGGAGAGGAGCTTCTTGGCGGCTCCCAGTTGGCGCGCGCCCGGGAAACCGATCGCCTCGTCCCAGAAGGTGGCATCGAAGGCGCCCCCGTCGGGACGGTCGCCTGTGGGGCGCTCGCGGTCGTTGGCCTGGAAGATACCCGCCGCCCCGTACGTGAAGCCGGAGGCCCCCGATAGCATCGCCGACCAGAAGGCGTAGCGCTGCACGTCGCACCAGTTTGAACCCATGTGCCCCTCGTAGGGCGGCTCGGCGAGGACCACGGGCTTCGAAGGCCACCGCCGCCGCGCCTCTTCCAGGAGAGACACGCCTCTCTCCAGGGACGAGGGCGGGATGTGGCCGGTCTGCAGCATGTGGAAATCGACGACCTCGGGGTCGTCGAGGTCGTCCCACGATGCGCACCGCGGGTGGATGCTGAGCGGCCGGGAGAAGGGGTCGGTCTCGCGCACGGCTCGCGCCAGGCGCGTCCACGCGGCCTTGAGCGCGCGCGAGTCGCCCTCGCGGTCCTTCGAGAGGTAGTAGCTCATGGCGAGCTCGCCCGCCAGGCACCAGACGACCGGATAGGCCCCGTAGCGCGCGACCAGGTAGCGCCAGTGCGCGCGCATCCGTTCCTCGCCCATGAAGAGCAAGTGGTACCCCCAGCTGCCGAGGATGCACGGCAGTATGCCGCTCCTCACGAGCCATTCGATCCTGACGTCCACTGCATCGAAGTAGGCCGGGTTGATGCGCGCGTAGCCCGGCTCCCACGGGGGGCCGCCCTCGTTGGATTCCCGCCCGTCGAACGGGGTGGTGTCCGGCGGGAAGCCGACGACGGTCTGGACGACGGTGAACCCCTTCGCCGCCCGGTCGGCGACGAGCGTGCGGAACCCGTCCGGCCAGCTTATCCTGTTGGACATCACCATCCACCAGGTGTCACCCATCCAGAAGAAGGGCGTGCCGTCCTCGTGCTCGAAGTGACGACCGCCCCGCGCGATCCGCACTGGGCCGTGCTCGAGAAGCGGGTTCCGCGAGCCCTCGAACGGGGCCACGACGAGCGTCCCCTCCCTGCCGTGGAGCCCGTGGTCGTGCGCGTCGGCGCAGGAGGTCCTGAAGCGGTACTCGCCCTCCACGGGAGGGGCGAAACGCACGCGCCATTCCTGACCGCCGGCCCAGAAGGCGGGGAGACGCCACCGGCGCCCATCGGCGGAGGAGACCTCGACCGTTACGGAGGTCTCCATCCAGGGATCGCTCCGCGAGACCTGCGACTCGAGGCTCCACTCGGCGACGTGCCTGGCGACGCCGAACACTCTCATGACGTCCTCCCCCGCACGAGCGGTCCGCGCTCCGGGCCGTCCGGGCGGAACCAGTACGGAGCCCGGCCGGGCGAACACGATGCGACGCAGTAGAACACAAGGGGGAGCGGTCCTCAAGCTCGTTCAGGCTGGCGTTCTGCCGATTGTTCCCGCTTGCGCATGCGCCCTAGTCCTCCGCGGTAGAACCGAACGACCCTGCAGGGGACGCGCCCTCGCACTGGTCGATCCGGACGAGAAGGCGCGCGTCTCTGCGGGGAGGACGCGAAGGAGCGGCGCCGCGTATTCCAGGAAGGAGAGCTTCCCGGAAGCAGGCACGGTCGTGGGCCAGGCGGCATGGGCTGCCTGCGCAAGCGCCAGCGGAGATCGCGCGCGTCCGCCTCGAAACGCTCGCGCCCAGAACTTCCTAATGCAACCGTCTACAGTGGAGGACTTGACACAAGACTGTATACGGTGTAGTTTCGATTGGGGGAAACATGTAGCCAGTGTCAGTATGCCTCGCATTGGAAGAGGCGTATCGGCCTCTACACAACCAGGGACAGGGACACTGGGGGGGCCTTGCAGGGAAGTGGCACCAACGGGTCGGACCCTGAGAAGGGCTTCGTCGCCCTTTCCGAGGTGTGCAGAGTTCTTGCCTGCAGCTCCTCCGATCGCGAGCTCACGAGCGGCATCCTTGAGGTCGTCCGACAGACCCTCGGCGCAGATGTCTGTACGCTGAGGGTCCTGGACGAGGCCACAGGGGAGCTGGTCCTCACGGCGAGCCTGGGCCTCAGCGGCTACTCCAAGCCCGTGCGCCTCGGCGAGAGCGTGGTCGGGCGCGCGGTCATGGAGCGCAGACCGTACGTGGTGCCGGACATCTCCAACTCCCCTTACAAGAACTCCGAGTTCGCCAGGAAGCACGGGCTGCGCTCGCTGCTGTCGGTGCCGCTCGTCCTGAGGGAAAGGGCCGTGGGGGGCGTCACGGTCTACTCGACCTCGCCCGACAGCTTCAGCGTAGGCGACGTGAGGCTCCTATCCTCCATCGCGACGCAGCTCGCGACGGTGCTTGAGAATCTCCAGCTCGTGCGCGACACCGTGAGCACCCTGGTGAGCCTGGCGAGGGCCATCGAGGCCAAGGATCCCTACACCCAAGGCCATTCGGAGCGGGTCACCGCCTATGCGGTGCGCCTGGCCGAGCAGGCAGGGGTCGGCGGGCAGGAGCTCTCCCTGCTGAAGCTGCTCGGTCCCGTCCACGACATCGGGAAGATCGGGATCAGCGAGGCGATCATCAACAAACCCGCCAGACTCTCCCCGCAGGAGCGCAGGGTGATGGAGAAGCATCCGGTGATCGGGGAGACTATCGTCAACTCGATCAGGAGCCTCAGGCCTGGCCTCTTCCTGGTAAGGAACCACCACGAGAGGTTCGACGGCTCCGGCTACCCGGACGGGCTCCGCGGGCAGGCGCTCCCGGTCACGGCGCGGATCATCGCCATCGCCGACGCCTACGACGCGATGACTACCAAGCGCCCATACCGCGACCCCATGGAGCCCACGGCGGCCTTCGAGGAGCTCGAGGCCTGCGCGGGCACGCAGTTCGACGCGGAGCTGGTCCACACGTTCTGCTCGCTCGGGCGGCAGGGTCTCCTGGGCGGGGACTGAAACCCGACCTCCGCGCGCCCCGTGCAAGCCCTCGCGACGGCGAGGGCGTTGCGCGTTCACTTCCCGAACACGCGGCCGTCCCTCGTGACGAAGACGAGCGCACCGTCGCGGGCGAGGCACGCGGGCGCGGGGTCCCTCGCGCCGAGGTCGTGCAGCCTCGCGCGGCCGGCGGGTTCGACCGACACCAGCCTGCCCGATGCGGTCCAGAGGAGCACCTCCCCGGCCCCATCGACGAGCGGCCCCTGGACGATCCTTTCGCCCGCCTCGTAGAAGACGGTCGGCATCGCCGCGCCGCGCGGGAGCTTGAGGACCGTGCCCGAGGACGAAGCGACGAAGACCGTCCCGTCGGGCCCCACCGCAGGGGGGAGGGCGTAGTCGGCCTCCGGCAGTGCGATCCGGCCCGAGGAGAGGTCGCTCGCGAGCCGCACGAGGTACCGCCGCGCGCTCACCGCCCAGGCGGTGCCATCTGGGGCCACAGCCGCGCGGGCGAGGAACGCCTCGTCCACCGGCGGAACCCCCTGCGCGAGGTCCCGCCCCGATGCGGCGTCGAGTACGTGGAGCCGCCCCGAGAGCGCCGGGACCACGACACGGCCCTCCGGGCCGACCGCGGGCGGAGCGCTCGCCGCCACGCCCTGCACGCGCCAGCGGAGCGCACCGTCCGGCTCGTGGAGGGAGACCCCGCTCGAGCTCACGAGCACTATCGCGCCGTCCGGCGCGAAGACCGGCCCGTAGCGCAGGGGGTCGAGTGGGTCGGGCGGAACGACCTGCGCGAGCTCCAGTGCAGGATCCTCCGGCGAGGCGGCGAGGAGGCCCGCCTCGCGCGTGGAGACATAGACGCGCCCGTCAGGCCCGATGGCAGGGTCGCCGACGAAGGCGCTTCGTAGCCGCACGGACGCCACGACGGCCGAGCCCCTGACTCCTACGAGCCTGCCGGGTGCCGGGCCCGCGAGAAAGAAGACCGTGTCGTCCCCGGCGAGCACCGCCGCCGAGACTCCCGAGACGCCTCCGACGCTCGCGCGCAGGACCGGTGGGAGCGAGGCGGGGAAAGGGGAGCACCCGTCGCGCCGCGCGGAGCCGCCTTCGGAGGGCCATGCGCTCGGTCTGAGCCGCGCCGGGACGAACCGCAGATCGAGCGCCCTCGTATCGGCGCGCGCGACGACCGGCGGAGACCCGGCGATCCCGAGCGAGAGCCGGTCGGACGGACCTAGCGCCCGCTCGAAGAGCCGCGTGCTCACGGTCGCGCTCCCCGAGACGACGGTCACCCGGAAGCCGCGCCCCTCCGCTTCGACCAGGAGGGCGGAGCCGCGCCCGCCGGGCCTCACGGTCCCCGCCTCGCCGAGCCTCAGCTCGAACGGCCGTTCGAGCGCCGCGGCCTTCAGGAATACCCTGCCGGAGACGAGCGCGAGTCCGCGCTCGTCGTCGGCGTCGGGCGCGACGTGCAGGGTCGAGCCCGCCTCGACGTAGAGCGAGAGTTCGGGCCCGCGCTCGACGAGCCCGTGGCCGCCTCCAGCCGCGAGCTCGAGTTCGGTCCCCGCCGCGAGCGCCGAGCCCGGCGCGGCCTCGAGGGACTCCTCGCGCCCGGGGCGCCTGACGCGCCACCCGGGCGCGGCGGCCTGCGGGGCTCCGATCCGCAGGCCGAGCGCGCGGGTCTCGAGTTCGCCCCTCCGCCGGAGGGCCTGCACGCCGAGCGTCACGAGCGTCCCGGCGCCGGCCGCAGCGATCGCGACCACGAGCCAGAGAACGGGCCCCGCGACCGGGCGGCCCCCGGCGGTCCCGCCCCGGCGGCCGAGTATCGCGGCCATCACGCGGGCGACGAAGCCGGGGTCGGCGCCAGGACCCTGGAGGGCCCTCTCGAAGGCCCTGTCCGCCCCGCGGAGCTCGGCGAGCTCGGCGCGGCAGCGCTCGCAGGACTTGAGGTGCTCCTCAAGGGCCTCCGCCTCGGCGCCGGAGAGCTCCCCGTCCAGGTGTCTGGAGAGCCTGGCGCGCAGCTCGGCCGCCGAACAGCCCAGTTCCTTCTCGCAGTCCATTCTCTCACCTTCCGACCTAGGCGCCCTTCGCCCGCCGGGCGAGCCTCTTGCGCAGCATCTGCCTGACACGGCAGAGCTTCTCGCCCACCGCGGACACTGAGAGACCGACCATCTGGGAGATCTCCTTGTACGAAAGGCCCTGCACATGCTTGAGAAGGATGATCTCGCGATAGTCGGGGCGGAGCTTCGCGAGCTCTTCGAGCGCGATCGCGTGGGTCTCCCGCGTCTCTGAGGGCGCCTCTGGGGCGCTTGCGGAGGCGTCCTCGAGCTCGGCGCCCTCGGCCTCGAGTCCCTCCACGGAGGCGCCGACGTGCCTCGCGCGGAGCCAGTCCAGGCACGAGTGCCTCGCGATGGAGTAGAGCCAGGTGGCGAACTTCGCCGGGTCCTCCAGGCGGCCGATGTGCGCATACGCCTTGAGGAACGCCTCCTGGGAGACGTCCTCGGCCGCCTGGTGGTCGCCGAGCATGTGGCGGGCGAAGCGGATGACGGTGTCGGCGTACCGCCTGACGAGCGGCTCGAAGGCCTCGGCCTCGCCGGAGGCGACCCGCCGGACGAGCTCTTCGTCGGGCGGTATGGGCCCCGGGGGGCGCCCGCGGCAATGGGGTATGTGTGTCGTGGTCAAGGATCGCTCCCGGTCCCAGCGGGCCGCATTCTGGCAGGGACGCCGGTCTCACGCAATCCCGTGGTGCCCCTGGTCATCCCCACCTTTCCCGGACGGGCCTAGGGCGTCACCCCGATGCCGCCGCCTCCTTGACCGCCGCCGACCCCCGGCTGTATATTATCCTAGGGGCCGGGGGTGTCCTGACATGCCGGAGCCGGTATCCATCCCGGGATTCGAGCTGATCGAGCAGATCGGCGCCGGGAGCGCCGGGACCGTCTACAAGGCGCGCCAGATCTCCATGGACCGGCTCGTCGCTATCAAGATCCTCCCCCCCAGGTACGCCGACGACAAGCGATTCATCGAACGCTTCTACCAGGAAGCCAGGGCCGTAGCGAAGCTCAACCACCCGCACATCGTGACGGGCATCGACGTCGGGAGCGTGGGCGACTGCCACTACTTCGTCATGGAATACGTCGACGGGGAGTCGCTGGCGGCGCGGCTCGACCGGGAAGGGGCGCTCAAGGAGGCCGAGGCCCTGGAGTTCACCAGGCAGATCGCCCTGGCGCTCGAGCACGCCTACAAGAACGGGATCGTCCACAGGGACGTGAAGCCGGCCAACATCCTCGTGACGAGGGGCGGCGTGGCGAAGCTCGCCGACCTGGGCGTCGCCAGGCGGGCCGAGTCGGACGTGGAGGCGTCCACGGGGCGCGTCTTCGGGACGCCCTACTACATGTCCCCCGAGCAGGCGCGCGGATCCGTGGACATCGACATCCGGAGCGACATATACTCGCTAGGCGCGACGCTCTACCATCTCCTCTCCGGCAAGCCGCCGTTCCACGGCTTCCCGCCGGCCGTCGTCATGGCGAAACAGATCGCGGAGGAGCCCGAGGACGTGCGGAAGCTCGCCCCGGCGGTCTCGAAGGAGGCCGCGGAGCTCCTCGCCCTGATGATGGCGAAGAACCCCGACGACCGCCCGGAGACCCCTGGAGACCTAGTCGAGGAGATCAAGCGGGTCCAGAAGGGCCGCTCGCCGTCGAAGCTCCGCGTTCAGCCCGGGCGGGAGGCGAGGCCCTCCCCTCGGAGGGCCGAGGTGCCCGCGAAGAAGTCCAGGGGCGCCGTCCTCGTGGCGGGCGGCGTGGGTCTCGTCGTCGTCGTTGCGGCGGTGGCGTCGGCGCTCCTCGTGGGTTCGGGGAAGATCGAGACGCAGGCGCTTCCTGCGCCCGGTCCCGGACTGGCCGTCCCGCCGCCTCCCTCGCCGACACAGGCGAGCGCCCCGGCTGCGCCCGCGGGCGAGGGCGTCTCCGCGGAGGACGAGGCCCGCAAGGATCTGGAGGCGCTCCGCGGCAAGGGTCTCGCCCCGGCCGAGGAGGCCGCCGCGCTGCGCCGGTTCGTGGAGAAGCACAGGGGGACATCGGCCGCAGAGGAAGCCGAGCGCCGCATCGAACACCTTCAGACGGTCATAGAAGCCGACAAGAAGCTGCGGGAGACCAAGGAGAAGGTCGCCGGGCTCCTGGCCAAGGCCCGCGAGCTCGCCGAGCAGGGACGGGCCAAGGAGGCCCTCGCGCTCCTCGACCCATCCTCGGCCTCGGGCCACGAGCGGGGCGAGCTGGAGGAGGCCGTGCGCGAGGTGAGGGGCCTGCTCGAGCTCAAGCTGCTCCAGGCCGAGGCTGCCGCCGGGAAGCTCGCCTCCGAGGGCAAGTTCGCCGAGGCCAGGGAGGCGCTCTCGGGCCCCAAGGGATGGGGCGTGCCCGAGCTCTCGGCGAGGGTGTCCCAGGCGCTCGCGAAGATAGACGAGGCGGAGGCGGCGCGCGCGAAGAAGCTCGCGGCCGAGCGCGCGAGCGCGGCGGAGAAGGCGTACTCCGCGCTCGCGGAGAAGCTCAGGGCGGAACTCCGGGCCTTCAGGACCGAAGAGGCCGAGGCGCTCCTGCGCTCGGCGGAGTCGGATCCGGCGCTCGCCCCCGTCAGGGAGTGGCTCGCCGAGGACCGCGCGATGGTGGCCCTTGTTGACGAGGTCCTGACGCATGCCTCGCGCGGGGCCTCGGGCCTGCGCGGAGAGACGTCGACGTTCAAGATGCGCGACGGGAGCGAGACATCGGGCGTGGTGCGCTCGGCCTCGAGGGAGTCCATCGAGGTCGAGAGCCGCCTCCGGGGAGGCTCCGGCGCGGTCGTGATGCGTCTTGAGTACGCGAAGCTCGCCGACGAGACGATCGCGAACCTCGCCATGCGTTCCCTCGACAAGGCCGCGCCCGCGACCTACGCAGGGCTCGCCGCGCTCTTCGCCTCTGGCGGGGACCTGGCCACTGCGCGCAGGCACGCCGAGACGGCGAAGGGCCTCGGGGCGAAGGTCGCGTCCGTCGAACGGCTCTGGCTCGCGCAGAAGCCGTCGGCGGAGCCCGCGGGCAAGGTCGCATCGGCCGCCGAGTCCAAGGGCGAGACCGGTTCGGGCCGCAAGCACACCGAGGCGCAGCCCAAGGGAGAGCCCCCCAAGCCGTCTCCGCTCGTCACGGCGGAGCTCAAGAAGCTCGAGCGGCGCGCGACGGAGCGCTACCAGGTTCTCAAGAAGATGCGCGCCCACTGGGATATCGTGCAGATGTACGTGCGCCTGGAGAAGTTCAAGGAGGCCGCCCTGGCCCTGGCGCCGATGCTCAAGTCCCGCGACCCGGGCGTCATCCCCGACCCGAGCGAACGCCCGTGGATGGATAGCGCCGGGGAGTTCGAGCTGGAGTACGCCAGGATCCTCACGTACATGGGCCAGACGCAGCTCGTCCCCCAGCTCGTGGCCGACTACCAGCGCAAGTCGGAAGCGGCCGTCGTCAGCCCGGACCCGCAGAAGCGCCCCGAGCCCTACTATCTGAGGCGGCTCAAGGCGAAGAAGGACTTCATCGCGGGCTTCGCGGCCGTCAAGCAGAAAGTGGACGCCCTCACCGAGGAGCTCGCGCAGGCCCCGGATGGCGACAAGTACTGGGAGCTGGCCGCGCTCTGCGAGCCGGCGGAGGGCAAGGCGAGCCTCGCGCTGAAGTGGTTCACGACGCTCCTGGAGCTCAAGGAAAAGTTCCCCGAGCACCCGAGGGTCAAGTCGGGGCAGGTCGATTTCACGCTGAGCTACGCGTACTCGCATCACGAGCTGTACGAGGATGCCATCGCCATCCTGGAGTCGATGCCGAAAAAGTTCCCCGAGTTTCCGGCCTGCAAGGACGGCTACTACCTCTGGGAGCTTGCCCGCGCATGGGAAAACCTGGGCCTGATGCAGGAGGCCGCGCGCGACAAGAAGGCCGTGACGAGTCTCCAGAAGGCCATCGAGACCTACAGGCAGTTCAAGACCGGCTTCCCCGAACACGGGTTCAATCAGCCCGACAGGAACGCCCTCGGCGTCGTCATCGCCCCGGTGACCGACCGCTACATCGCCAGGGCGCTCACGTACCTGGACCGCGCGAGACGGCTGTAGCTCGCCCGCGTCCCGGCGAGGGGCAAGTCCTTCCGCAGCATCTCGAGAGGCGAACGGAAACATCAAAGACCTGGCGAGACACCTGACATCACGGTTCGCCTCCCGCGGGCTTCTCCGCACGACCGGGCGGATGGTCCTGCTCGCCGGCCTGGTGGGGCTCGGCGCGGGCCTGGCGGCCGCGGCGCTGCAGGCGCTGTCGCAGGCCGTGTCGGGCCTGACGCTCGAGCTCTTCGCCGGATACAGTCCGAGGGCCCCATCGGGCGAGTGGAGCATGCTCGGGGAGCTCAGGCCCATTCTCGGGGGCTTCAGTCCGGGGCTGCTTCTCGTAGTCATCACGCTGGGCGGGCTGGTCTCCGGCGCGATCGTCCACGCCATCGCCCCGGAGGCCGAGGGACACGGCACCGACGCCGCCATCCGGGCCTATCACCACGGCGGGGCCGTCGTCCGGCCGGCGGTACCGCTGGCGAAGCTCGTCTCTTCTGCCGTCACCCTGGGCACCGGCGGCTCGGGAGGGAGGGAAGGGCCGATCACGCAGATCGGGGCGGGCCTCGGATCGCTGCTGGCCTCGTTCCTGAGGCTATCGGAGTCCGAGCGGCGGATGCTGTTCGTGGCCGGCATGGGGGCGGGCGTCGCGGCCATCTTCAGGGTTCCCCTCGCCGGGGCGATCTTCGCCACGGAGGTCCTGTACAGGGGAGGGGACTTCGAGGCGGAGGCCCTGGTCCCGTCCGTCATTTCGTCCGCCGTGGCCTACTGCGTCTTCGACCTCGTCGGCAGCGGCCTCTTCGGCGCGGGAGCGGCTTTCGAGCCGCTGTTCCCCGTCCGGCCCGGGCTGACGTTCGACGACCCGCTCCTCCTGGGACCCCTGACGTTGCTTGCGGTGGCGATGGCCGCGGCGTCCTTCCTGTACGTGCGATCGTTCTACGGATCGCAGGGACTTTTCCGCCGGCTCAGGCTGAGTCCGCGGGTGAAGCCCGCGGTCGGAGGCCTGGCGACGGGCCTCGTCGCCCTGGCGATCTTCTTCGCGTTGTCGGGGCTGGGCGCGAAGGCGCAGCAGGACTCGCTGGGCGTCCTCTCCACGGGGTACGGTCTCTTGCAGGAACTCTTGGACGGGACTTACGACTGCGGCCATGCGGCCGGCGCGGTCGTGCTCGCCGTCGTCGGGCTGGGGAAGATGCTCACGACCGCCCTGACGATCGGCTCGGGGGGCTCTGCGGGCGTCTTCGGCCCCAGCATGGTCATCGGCGGTGCGCTCGGCGGCGCGGTGGGCGCGGTCATGCAGGCGCTGTTCCCGTCGGTCGTCTCGCGGACCGACACCTTCGTGATCCTCGGCATGGCGGGCTTCTTCTCCGCGGCGGCCAAGGTCCCGCTGAGCACGATAGTCATGGTATGCGAACTCACGGCCGGCTACGGACTTCTCCTGCCGGCCATGTGGGTCTCGGCACTCGCGTACCTGCTCGGCCGGAACTGGTCGATCTACAGCGAGCAGGTCCTTTCGAGGCTGCACTCGCCGGCCCATCGGGGCGAGCTCGTCGTGGGCGTGCTGGACGGGGTCGCCGTCGGCGAGATATGGAGACCGGAAGCCCGCGAGCTCGTCGCCTTCCCGCCGGACGCGCCGCTCTCGAAGGTCATGGAGGCCATCCCCCTCACGAGCCAGACCGTCTTTCCCGTCCTGGGCGCGGATGGGCGGTACTGCGGCCTGGTGGGCCTGAACCAGGTCAGGCGCGTGATCTACGAGAATGACCTCGGGGCGCTCGCCGTGGTCGGCGACGTGATGGAGCAGGGCGTTCGGCACTTCCGTCTCGAGACGGACCTCTCCGTCGTCATGGCCGAGTTCGCCCGTTCGGAGTACGACGAACTTCCCGTGGTCGACGAGGAGTCCGGGCGCGTCCTCGGGCTCCTGCGTCGGCGCGAGGTCCTCGCGGCGTACGACGCGAGGCTCGCCAGGCTGCGGTCCGGCAGGGCTTGACGCCTGCCGGCGCAATGATAACGTTCCCATCGGCTATACGCCTGGTCACGAGAGGAGCGGGGCATGTCCGCAGAAGGCAGGACTTATGTCGTCGCCCAGAGGCACCCCGGGGCGTCGGACGGGGGCGAGGGCACCGCGGAGCACCCGTTCAGGACGATCAACCGCGCGGCGGAGCTCGCAGGGCCCGGGGATACGGTCCTCGTCCACGCCGGCGTCTACCGAGAGCGCGTGAACCCGCGCCGGGGCGGCGAGCCGGGTAGACCCGTCGTGTACACTGCCGCCCCCGGCGAAGAGGTTTGCATAAAGGGCTCCGAGATCTTCAGGCCGGATTGGAAACGCGAGGCTGGCGACGGGGTCTGGCGCGGGGGCCTGGAGGGCGTCGCGTTCGGCGAGGCCGCCTACGCGGGCCAGGTCGATGCGAGGCTGTACGGCGATTTCAATCCCTACCTGCTCGGCTTCAACCGCGCGATCAGGGCGCGACCGGCAAAAGGTCCGGTCTTCCCGACCACCCTGGGCCAGGTGTTCCTCGACGGCCGCCCGCTCGTCCAGGTGCAGACTCTGGCGGAGCTCCGCGAGATCCCGGCCACCTGGATGGTCTCGCCGGAAGGCGACGCGATCCTGGTCCACTTCCCGGCGCACGTAACGAGGCCCGAGGACTGCCTGGTCGAGCTCGCCGTCAGACACACCGTCTTCTCGCCGCTTGCGCGCGGGCTCGGGTACATACACCTGAGGGGTTTCGTCATCGAGCACGGGGCGAACCACTTCCCGACCTGGGGCGAGCGCGGTTGGGCGCAGGCGGGCCTGGTGAGCTGCCGTAGCGGCCATCACTGGGTCGTCGAGGGGAACGTCATCCGCTACGCCAAAGGCATAGGCGTCGATTGCGGTTCTGAGGGCGGAAGGGAGGCGATGGAGAATCCCGGCGAACAGGCCGACCGACTCTCGGAGCTCGCGCGATTCGCTCGCGAGGGCCGCGAGCCGCCGGAGGACGCCCCCGGCCGCCACGAGATCCGGGACAACCACATCTGCGACAACGGTCTCTGCGGCATCGCGGGGATAGGCCACTACGGGACGAGGGTCGTCGGCAACGTCATAGAGCGCAACAACCGCGACGGCTGGACCTCCCCCTGGTGGGAGTTCGCAGGGATCAAGTTTCACTTCTTCTTCGACGGGCTCATCGAGGGCAATCTCATCCGCGACAACGACGCGCACGGCGTATGGCTCGACAACCAGTGGCGCGGCTCGCGCGTCACGCGGAACGTCATAATCGACAATCTCTGGTCGGGGATCAACGTGGAGCTCGGGCGCGGGCCGGTGCTGATCGACAACAACATAATCGCATATACCCGCCAGGGCGACGGCGTATACGGCCACGACGTGGCGGACGTGTGCATCGCCCATAATCTGATATACGCGAACGCCAACTTCGGCGCCTGGTTCGCGTACTGCACGAAGCGCGTCAGGAACGAAGACGGCTGCTGGGACATCAAGATCTTCAACAACATGATCCTGGGGAACCGTGCGGGGGCGATCGCCTATCCGATCCCGTGGGAGTGCGCCGGGAACAATCTCTCGGACGGGAACCTCCTGATGGGCGCCGGGGAGTACCTGGACGAGGGCTCCGGGCCGAATCCTCCGCTCTTCCAGTTCAGCAACAAGGCGCACTGCGGCCAGTTCCCGGAGCACTGCGGCGCGAAGGTCCCGATGACTCGGGAGAATACGCTCGCGCTCTTCGAGCGCTCGCTCCGCGCCGCGGGTGTCCCGGAGGAGGACTGGCCCAACCTCCGCTGGTGGCAGGAGCACTATCTGGTTTCGCTCGAGATCTGGCGGAAGGTCCTGGGGAATGACCTGGAGAGCCGAGTCGTCAGAGCGATCCGAGACGGGCTCCAGAGCCGCGTGGTGTCCTGGGAGTTCGACCTCGACGACGCCGTCCGCGAGGTGCAGTGCAAACCGGTGAGCGGGGTGGACAGGGACTTCCTGGGAAGGCCCGTCCCGCGCGAGCGGCCCCTGCCGGGGCCCTTCCAGGAGCTCGAGCGCGGCCGGAACCGGGTCACGCTCTGGCCGGTGAGGGGCGTGCCGACGAGGTGGCTGCTCGACTGACCCGTCGCGGCGCGGGCGCGCATCACGTCGGGCGCGCCGAGGGCACTCGCGCCTCGTCGTCGGACGGGGGGCGCAGGACGAAGGCCGCCGCTGCCGCTGCGGCTCCGCAAGACAGGCTGCGGTCCCGCTGCGTCGCCGCTCGGGACGCGGTCTTGTTCCCCCGGCCCCGGGCGGCTGCGGTTCGCCCCTGAAATACCTCTGCGGAAGACTGCCTCCTGCCGACGATCCGCATGCTGCGCGCGACGGCGAGAAGTGCCTGCGCCAGCTCCGGCAGGTCCGACTCGCGCGCGCTCAGGGTGAAGACGTAGGCGTCTCGCCCCGCGCTCACCACGAGGCAGCGTCTGGCCCACCGGGCGTCCTCGCTGCGGAACGAGCAGGTGAAGTCGAACGCCTCCCTCTCGCCGAGCGCGAGGACCTCGCCCTCCGTCGCGCGCAGGTCCTCGACGCCCCCGGCCCTGAGCTCCGAGATCATGCGGACCCTGACCCGCACCGGCTGAGGGTCGCCCGCGCGGAGCTCGATCTGGATGCGGGCGCGGGGGAACCTCGCAGGGGCGATGAGCATGCCCTCGCCCGTCGGGGTCCAGCCTGCCGGGCAATCGACCTCGAGCCCCAGCAAGGGGAAGGCGATCGTGTTCCCTCGCGGCCCCGAGGGTGCGGGCAGTCCCGCGCGGGCGAGCACGTCCTGCGGCTTGAGGATGTCGCTTGCGCCTGCCCCTTCGACCTCGGCGAGCGCGATGGGTTCGACCGAGACCTCGCCCACCCGCGCCAGGCCCGAGAGGGCCTCGTTCGGCCCGAGGCGCCAGTGGCTTCGGACGATCTCGAGCGCGGCGCCGGCCCCCAGTTCTCCGGAGACCCTCCCCAGGATGTTCGAGCGCCTGACGACGATCCTCAGCCGCTCGGCCGGGACGGTGCTCCGGACCTCGAGGCACGCCCGGGGGGCGCCGGCCTCGGCCGCGCCTGCGGGGGCCTCGCAAAGCTCGCAGCGCTCGAAGGTCCACTCGGCGAGTCTCGCGGGCGGTCTCGGCTCGAGTCCGAGCCCGGCCATGAACGTCGAGCGCTCGACGAAGCAGTTCGCCAGCCCCGAGAGCGCGACCTCCCGCGAGAAGAGCGCGCCCTGTGCCCTGAACTCCGCGTCGGGGCCGGGGGCGACGACTGGCATCGCGACGAGCGTGGGTTCCGCGCTCGTCCCCTCTATGACCAGGGCGCCGCCGTCCACGCTCAGGATCGCCTCGCCCCTGCCGACGAGGGATACGCCCTTCCCGATCTTGAGCGTGGCGCCGCGCGGGATCGAGACGCGGGCCGTCACGAGGCGAGGCCGGCCGGTGTCCGCCACAGTCACCGTGCCGGAGATCGCGCCCCCGGCGAGGGCGTCAGAGGCGGGAACCGGGCCGGCGGCCCTCGCAGCCGAGCCCCCTGCGTTCGTGGGGCCGGGGAGCTGTTGAGGCGCCCGCGCATTCGCTTCCGAATCGGGGGTACGAGTCTCCTCCCGCCGGGGAGGGGTCTTCCCTGCGAGCGACCAGAGCGTTCCCGATCGCCAGAGCCAGACAGCGAGCGCGACGATCGCGATCGCCCCGAGAGGGCCGAGGATCGCCCCGGGCGTCACCCTGCGCCTCTCGCAGAACTCGCGGAGGAGGACCCTACCGGTCCTGAGGTCCAGCCCGCAGATCGGGCACAGGACCGCGCCGGGCATGAGTATCGAGTTGCAATGCGGGCAGCGCTCGTCCTGCGAGCGAATCGGCGCGGGCGGCGACTGCTGCGGCATCCGCCCGCTCGCGCGCTGAGGCCGCGCGGAGGGACGCTGCACGAAGACCGCCGCCTTGCACTCCGGGCAGGTGATCGTTCTGCCGACCATCTCGTCCGGTACCGACAGAACCTGCCCGCACCGGCAGCGCAGCTCGACGGGCATACGCCATCACCCTGCCGGCGTCCCGGCGCCTCGGAGGCCAGCCCCCCGCGCCGGGAGCGTCAGTCGTCGCTGGAGGACGAGGAGCCGACCGTGCTCACCGGCGGCGTGATGCCCAGGCGGCGCAGCTCCGCCCGCACCGCCTCCATCTCGCGGCGCCACTTCACGCGGCCCTCGAAGCCGACCACGACCTCGTACATGTGTTCGGCCTTCTTGAGCTCGCGCTCGAGCGCCCTGATCCGCTCCGGGTCGTCGTGGATATGCTCCCGCTGGGCCGGCGCGGAGGAGTCGTCGCCGGAACCAGAGCGGCGGCCCCGCCAGAGCTGGCTATAGTGCCGTCGGCAGTAGCCGCGCGCGTGCATAGGGGCCCTGCAGCCCGGGACCGCGCAGCGCTTCCGCCTTTCCATGGTCTCTCCAGATGCGAAGTTCATTCTCCCGGAGACAGACGCGAAGTTGCCTCCGACTTCCCTACGTCATTATAAGGTCGTGTTCGCGCTGGCGTCAAGGGCAGAACCGAATCCCGCCTAACGCCTTGCCGCTGGGAATGTTGCGGCGGTCGCCGCCGAGTCCCGTCCGGCGGGACCGGCGGGGGAGCGCCATTTCCCGGCCAGGACGGCCGCATTCCTTTTTCGCACCAGGACGCGATATCTCTACAAGACGAGGACCTGGGGCGAGACTGTCCCAGGGTCGCACAGCCGCGTCGCGTTAGGTCCTGTGGTGCGCCGCCAGGGATTCGAACCCCGGACCCGGTGATTAAGAATCACCTGCTCTACCTAGCTGAGCTAGCGGCGCACGCCGACAGTCTAGAGCACAGGCGGCGAGGCCAGGCAAGCCGCGCCCCCGAGCCCAGCTCACACATAGCACGCAGACGGACGCCGTGCAACAGGATTTCCGCGCCACCTACCGCCGGAGCGCACCGAGCGCGTCCCGGGCGCTCACAAGCCGTATCCCCAGAGATTCTACCCTGCGTCTCACGTCGATGTCGCACAGGACCTGCAGGTCCGTGTAGCGGAGCGAGCGCCCCCAGTGCTCGGGGGGTCCGGCCGCGTCCGCCTCGTACATGTCTTCGCAAGGATGGCAGGCCATCCAGGTCAGGCCCTCCGGGAGGCCCTCCAGTATCGCGAGCATGCGCGCCTTCTTTTCCGCGTAAGGGATATCGCTGCTGATGCTCTCGAAGCGGTCGACGGGGATGAAGGCCTCGTCGGGGAGGGCGGCGAGCGAGCCGCGGACGGAGGACGGCGCCGCGAACGGCAGGCGGAACTCGCGCCACGCCGCCTCGACGGCCCCGGAGAAGGCGCCATCCCAGCGGGGGACCGCGCCCATGTGGGCGTCCAGGTGACCGGGCCGCACGCCCGAACCGAGGACGCGCGCGACCTGCGCCAGGACCTCCTGCTCCACGGCCCCGGCGTGCGAGCCGTCAAGGCGGTCGGGGCTCGTCGGGAAGACCCAGCCCCTGCCGTCGATGGAGAGCTCCGGCGCGCGCGTCAGCGGGCCGAAGCGGCTGCGCGAGTACTCGCAGGTGAGCGTGGCGTGGACGCCGACCGGTATGCCGTATCGGCAGGCGAGCTCCATCGCCTCGTCGAACCACGGCGCCGGCGCGATCGCGCTCGCGCTCGTGAGTATGCCCTGCCTGAACGCGCGGACGACGGCCAGATTGGTGGCGTGATTGACGCCGAAGTCGTCGCCATTGACGACGAGGAGTCTCGCGCGGCTCATGCCCTCCGACCCGGCCTTCCCAGGACCACTCTCACCCGGTGGACGCCAGGGCCTGCGAGATCGAAGACCACGTAGCGCGAGCGTTCCACCTTCTCGAGCGCGAACGGGGCTCGTGCGCCGTCCACCTCGACAGACGCCACCGCCTGCCCGGTGCGCGGAAGTAACAGCTTCACTGTCGCGCGCTCCATGCTTCCGGTGATCTCGAGCGCGACGGCCTTCCCGGCCGCGTCGCGCGAGTACCTGTAGCGGACATAGCCGCCCGAGGCCTCGTACTTCGCGGTGGCCGTGACCTCGCGCACGCCCGCCGCCTCCCAGCGCGGAGCGATGAGCGCGCGGTCGAAGGCCGCCCCCGCGTCCTTGATCCCTGCCAGGCCCTCCAAGAGGGCGTAGACGACCGCCGCCGCGCCCCAGTTGTCGGGGATGCCGTAGGAGACTTCGCCCGGGCGGAACCAGACGGGCGAATCCGAAAGCGTCACCCCGATCACGAACCAGAACGGGCCGTCCCGCGCGGCCTCGAGTACGATGCGCGCGATCTCCCTCTCGGGATGCGGGTTGTCGAAGCCCCAGGCGACCACGCCCACGCGCGGGCACTCGGGGTTCTTCCCCTCCCAGGCGAGCGCCATCCTCGGGATGCCGCGCTCCTGGACGGGCAGCTCCGGCATCCACCAGTTGACCACCTCGGAACCGACGTGCACGTATTTCACCGCACTCGTCCCGTCGCGGTATTCGAGCCTCGCTGAGCCCGCCAGGCCCCCGCCGGCGGCCGCGGCGTGCAGGAAATAGATCGACGCCGCCTTGCGCCACACCGGTATCGCCACGCGAGACGCGTAGCCGACGCGATCGGCGAGGCCGATGCAGGCCCTCCGGCGGTTCCTCGCGGGGTCGGTCACCAGGAACGGCACCCCTGCGAACTTGCGCCTGCCGACGGGCATCTCTCGGAGATCGTTACTGCCCTGGAGCGTCCAGCCCGGGACGCCCGGGGCGCCCTCCCCTAGGAAGTCCACGTTCGCCACCGCGGAGAGGTCGAGGGGCTCGAACGACCGCGCGGGCTCCCGCGGTATGGAGCCGCGGAAGCAGCAGTGCAGGTAGCCGCCGTGCCTCCTGGCGAGTTCGCGCACCCGGAGCAGGATGTCCGAGCCGTAGTCCTCGAAGCCGTGCTCGAACGCCCCGTGGGCGAGTTCGCCCGCGGCTATCGTCAGGACGCCGCCGTTCATGTACTCCCACTCGCGCGCATGCTCGTCGAAACCCTTCGGGAACGGCGGATAGATCGAGTACCACTCGCCCGGAGAGCCCTCCGGAAGCTCGCGCCTGATGCGCTGGTACTCGCGGATGATCGCGACGCACTGCTCGTGCGAGATGCCCCTGTTCAGCGCGTAGGTGTTCGAGAGGGACACCTGCTCGGACTGGTCCACGCCCAGGTCGCGCCTGACGCGAGGGTCTTCGCTCACGTGGTGGACGAAGAACCGGCCGTTCCAGGCGAGCCTGTCGAGCCGCCGCCTGAGCTGGGCGGCGAAGGCCCTCCAGCGCGCGGCCTCGCGCGCCCGCCCGACGTGCTCCAGCATCTCCGCGAGGTATAGGCAGCTTGCGGCGAGACCGGTGTTGTCGCCGTGCATGATCCCGAAGCGGGTCTTTCGCCGGTCGATCACCATCGGGTGCCCGGTCCTGGCCGCGTCCTCCTCGGCCTGGAAGTCCCACGTGTCGATGGTGAAGCCGCGTTTCAGGAGCCCGTGTCTGCGGGACCAGCGGAGCTCGTCTGTCGTCGCGTATTCCAGGGCCCTGACCGCGGAGTCGAGGCAGGAGGCCATCCAGGCGCCGTCGCCGCAGGCCTTCCAGGTGTAGTACAGCCCCTCGACGAAGAGGTATTCCACGTCGTTCTCGACGGGTATACGCTTGAACTCCGCCGTGCGGCCCTCGATGGGCATGACGAACCGGCCTGGGCCGAAGACCTGGTCCCAGTGGTTCGCCCCGCGGGAGCGCTCGTAGATATTGTCCCAGATCATGCCGTCCGGGCGCTGGCTGTCCCTGTAGAGCTCGATCGCCGACTTCAGGTCCGCCCAGAAGTACTTCATGCCCTTCAGGGTGTGCACATGGTCTCGCAGCCATCTCACGAAGAACTTGTACACGCGCCCGCGGTAGAGGGCGCTCGAGACCTCGCTCCACTTCGTCATCGTGTACTGGAGCATGCGCAGGAGCTCGGAGAAGCGGCCCCCTCGGTCTTCGATCGCGGTGCGGCAATCGACGCGGAAGCGCAGCCGCTCAAGCTCGCGCCCCTCCGCGTCCCGCAGTACTGCCAGGTGGTTCCCGAGCGAGCCGCCCGCGGCGAACCGCACGGTCCTCCGGGCCGCTGCGCGGAGGTACTCCCGCCCCAGTCCGTCGGACACGGAGAGAATCCCGCCCGGCAGCGGCTCGCAGCGTACGGTGACCGTCTCCAGGGGCTCGAAAACGTCCGAGAGAGCCCGCGCCTCGATCCTGAGCATGCGAGTCTCCGCACGTCGAGCGCTCATCGGCGCCGCTCGATCGAGGGATGGTAGCCGAGCGGCCACGTACGTCAAACCAGAGTCGCCTTCCGGACACGCGAGGCCCCGATGCACAATCGTTGCGTGGACGATGGCCGGCAATGGCCGGGCCTGAGACGTCCCCGCCAAGGCCGCTCCCTGCCCCGTCGCGCCGTTGGCCGAAGGCCCGCTCATCCCGCGGCGCCCTCCCTGCCCGCCACCCGACCGGACGGGTCGCACCAGGCCCCGCCACGAGTCATCCATGCGCTCCCGCGTCCGTCACGATCTGATTCGCGTGGCCGGCTCGAGGCGTCCCGCGCTCGCTCGGGCGATGGGGCGCGAAGAAGATGGGATGACTCAGCAGCGCGGGGCGTTGACAGGCCGCCTGCCCGAGGGTTATTCTATTGCTGTACAGGCCACCTTGAACGGGGACGCGGGGGCCTCCCCGCGCGAAGCTCTGGCGCGGGGCGCACATGGAAGGCGCTCCCCGGGGGCGAGAGAATGGCAGAGGCGATCGTCTACTGCGACCGGTGCGGGCGCATGATCAACCCCGCGGAGTTCAGGAGCGGACGGGCGGTCGTCGGGCCGACGATGGCGGTCTGCCCCTCGTGTGCGGAGGCGCTCTCTCCGGAGGAGCGCGCAGCGCTCCGGACCGCAGGCGCACCGCGGCCGCGAGCGACCCCCGCGGCTCGCGGCGGGGGCTCCGCCAGGCTGGATGCGACCCAGCCGCGGGACTCCGCCCGAAAGAGCGCTCGCTTCGCCGAGGCCGAGCAGCAGCCGAGATCGTCGAAGGGCGTGCTCGTCATCGGCGGGGTGCTCGTGGGGCTCCTCGCCGGCGCCGCCGCCGCGGTGCTTCTGGTCGGCAAGCCGAAGCCGGCGGTGAAACGCCCGCCGCTGCCCGGCGGGGTGCCGCCGGTCGCATCTGCACCCGTCGCGCCTGTCGCCCCGGCATGGGGGGGTGCCGAGGCACCCGCGCCCCAAGCGCAGGAGGCGGCGGCCGCGCCCGCGGAGGAGCTTTCTCCGGCGCGCAAGCGACTCATCGCGATCCGTGCGATGCTCGATCCGTCGCTCACCCGGTACGACGAGATCAGGCGGGAGCTCGAGGCGTTCCTGAAGGAGTTCGCCTCGACGCCCGAGGCCGCCGAGGCGAACTCGCTCCTCGCCGAGATCGACTCCAGACGTCTCTCCGCGGGAGACAGGGCCTTCTGGGAGGCGAGTGAGTCCGCCTACGCGCTCACCGCGCAGCGCAAGTTCGACGAGGCCGCGTCGGTGCTCCGCTCGCTCCGGGAGCGCGCGGACCTCGCCGGTTGGCTCCGCGAGAGGGGCGAGTCGAGGATCGAGACGCTGCTCAAGAGGATAGAGGCGTCGCGGGCGGCCGAGGCCGAGCGGGTGCGTTCGCGCGAACGCGAGACGGCGAGGCGCGCGCTCCTCGCCAGCCTCAAGGAGGCCGGGAGCAAGGGAGTGGCCGAGGTGAGGGCGCTCTTGGAGCGCGAAAAGACCAGGTTCAACGAGCTCTCGCTCACGGAGGAGGCCTCGAGACTCGCCGCCCACGTCCGGGACGCCCAGGCCGTCGAGGAGCTGATCCTGGACGGGCTCAGGAACGCGGCGGGGCTAGTGCGCGTGCAGTGGCAGGGCCGGCCCTACTCCGGCAAGGTCGCCGGGATCGCAGGGGGCGTCCTTTCGCTCAAGCCGGTCGTAGGCCAGCAGCTCGATATTCCCCTGGCCGAGGTGTCTCCCGAGGAGCTCGTGCAGGCCTCGGGCATCGCGAAGCTGGGTACCGTTCCGGCCGTGAAGATCGCGCGGTACCTCTTCGTGAGGGGGGACATCGAAGGGGCGCGCAGGCTCGCGCGCGACGCGACGGGAGAGGGCGCGCAGGCGCTCCGCGACGACATCGAGTGGTACTCCTCGGCCCTGGCGCCGGCGAGCGCCCCGGCCGCGGAGGAGGAGGTCGCCGCGCCGGTAGCGGTCGCCCAGGCCGCGGCGGAGATCGCGCCCCCCGCGGCGTCCGACCATCCGCTCGACACGGACCCCGCCCTCGTGGGCTACTGGAGCTTCGACGAGGGCTCCGGGACTTCCGCGCGCGATCGCTCCGGCAGGGGCGCCGATGCGATCCTCAAGGGGGCGCTCTGGGCCGAGGGCAGGTTCGGATCGGGGCTCCAGGTCGGTGGCGGGACCTACGCTGAGGTCTCGGACTCCGAGAACCTGGCCCGGCTCCTGGAAGGCGACTACACGATCGCCGCGTGGTTCAGGCCGGAGTCCACCCCCACGGGGACGGGGAACGCGAACGACGCGGCCTACGGGATAGTGATCAGGACCGGCTGGCACTCCGGTCTCCACTACAACAGCGACGGCCGGTTCGTGGCGGAGTACTGGCTGCTCACGCCGGACAGGGACGTCTACGTCTCGAGCAAGCCGTTCCCGCCCGGCACCTACTACCACCTGGCGGCGGTCGTGAACAGGGCCGAGGGCACACACAAGCTCTATGTCAACGGGGTTCTCGAGGGCACCGGCACGTTCGACCCGAACGCCACACCGCGCAGCTACCGAGGGATACCCTGGAGGATCGGGATCGCCTCCCCGGGCGCGACGCAGTTCGCCTGGCCCGCGAAAGGGATCGTCGACGAGGTGCGCCTGTACTCCCGCGCCCTGCGTGCCGAAGAGGTATCGGGCCTGGCCCGGTACGAGGTGAAGGCGGCGCCGACGAGGCTCGCCTCGGCTGCGCGCGCCCAGCAGGGGCTCGTGGGCGAGTACTTCGAAGGCACCGACCGGAATCCGGACAAGCTCAAGCTCCGCCGCGTCGATCCCACGATCGATTTCGACTGGGGCGGCGGTTCGCCTGCGCCGGAGCTCCCCGCCGACAAATTCTCGGTCCGCTGGACGGGCGAGCTCAGGGTGCCTGCCGACGGGCGCTACGAGTTCACGGTGAAGCGGGACAACGGCTTCGCCCTCTGGGTGGACGGCAGGCCCGTCATTCAGAAGCTGGACGGCGGCTTCGGCACGGAGACGGGCTCGGTCGAGCTCAAGGCAGGCTGGGTCCCGATCAGGGCGGAGTATTACGAGGACGGTGGCGACGCAAGCGTGAGGCTCGCCTGGAGCGGCCCCGGGGTCTCGGGGGTGCTGCCGCCCGAGAACCTGCGCGCCGCCGCCGAGCCCACGGCGGTCGCGTCGGCCACGAGCGGGCAACAAGTGAAGGAGCCTGCGGCGGCCGTTCCGTCCGAGGAGTGGCCGAAGGAGCCGCTTCCGGGCGAGAGCGGTCTCCCAGGGCAATGGGCGCCGGGCCTGATCTGCGAGGTATTCCAGGGCGACGGCTTCAGGACGCGCTACGCCGCGAGGATCGACCGGTGCGTCGACTTCCTCTTCGGTCACGCCTCGCCGGATCTCAAGGACTTCTCGGGGCCCTACAAGATCAGGTGGAGCGGATGGTTGCTCGTTCCCTTCGACGGCAGTTACTCCTTCGAGCTGGAGTCCGGCGAGGAGTCGATAGCCATGGCGCTCGGCGGTAGGCCCCTCGTGAACGTGCCGAAGGGGAAGGGGCGGTCGCAGGAGCTGGAGCTCAAGGCGGGACTCCACCCGATCACCGTCACGCTCGACGCATCGAAGCGGTGGTGGGCGCTCGCCGTGCTCCGCTGGCAGCCCGCGGGTTCGAGCCTCGTCCCCGTCCCGGAGGAGTTCCTGTTCCACGAGGTGCCCCAGCTCGGGCAGCTCGGACCGGCGGCGAAGACGGTCCAGGGCCTCTGGGCCGAGTACTTCGCAGACGAGAACTTCGGCAAGAAGGTGGCCGAGGGGCCCGTCGAGTCGCTCGATCTCTTCTATGGAACACTTCCCCCCTGCCAGCTCGTGGCCAGGGGGCGCTTCTCGATGAAGATCCGCGGCTACCTCCTCGTCTTCCAGGACAAGGAATACGGCTTCGAGCTGACCTCCGACGGGCCCGCGAAGCTCGTTATCGGCGGCACCGTGGTGGCCGATAACCTGAGCGGCCGCGGGCCGACGTCGCTCACGACCACGCAGAAGCTCGAACGCGGGCTGCGCGAGCTCGAGCTGGACTACGTCCACAAGGCGGGCGACGCCAGGGTAAAGGTCCGCTGGGGGATGTGGGAGCCGAACAACCTCGGCGACCTCGGGAAGAACTTCCTCTTCCGCAAGGTCTCGAAGGCCCGGCTCGTCGACAGGGCCGGCCTGGCGCCCGGGCTCTTCGGAAACCTCTTCCCGGGCGAGAAGCCCGGCGCCACACGGGCGATCCAGGCCCGCTACGACCCGGCGGCGTTCTTCACCTGGGGCGACCGCCCGCCCGTCCAGAACCTGCCCGGCAAGGCCTTCTCCGGCGCGTGGAACGGTATGCTCCTCGTCCCCGAGAGCGGGCAGTACGCCTTCCGCGTGAAACTGCAGGGAAGCCTGCAGCTCGCGGTCGGGGGCAAGCCCCTGATCAACAGGACGGAATCCAAGGAGGACTGGAGCGACGCGACGATGGCGCTCTCCGCCGGGAAGGTGCCCATCAGCCTGACCTACTCGTTGAAAGAGGGGCGCTCGATCATGGAGTTGTACTGGTCGGGCCCGACCTTCGGCCTCAAGAAGCTCGGCGGGGACGCGCTCGCCCACGCCGCGAAGCGCCTCCCGATAGCCGAGCCTCTGAAGGAGCCGGAGCAGGAGGTCGCCGCGAAAGCGGGCGGAGCGGCCGCACCAGCCGTCCCGGCGGCCCCTGGCGAGAAGCCGCCGGAGAAACCCCCCGAAGGGAACCTCGTCGCGAACGGCAGCTTCGAAGAGCAGGACCAGGACGGTCGTTTCGCCGCCCGATGGACGGCTCACCAGTGGGGCCCGGCGAACGCCGCTCACATAGTCCGGATAGATCGCGGGAACGCCCGCACCGGCGACAAGGCGCTCCTGGTCCAGGCCCAGGCGGACGGGGCGCTCCCGGGCGCGTTCACAACGCTCACGGCCTCGCTCCCGCCGGCGAAGTACCAGGTTCGTTTCTGGGCCTGCGCGGACGTGGGGAAGAGCGCCACGGTCCAGGCGAACCTGGCCGGGCGGGACGCCGGGAGCGCCACTGTGGGCGAGGACTGGAAGCAGGTCTCGTTCACGGTAGAGCTCACCGAGAAGAAGATCGGCGCGAATCTGCGAATCTGGAGCTCCACCCCGCGGGTGAGGGTCTGGTTCGACGACGTCGAGGTGGAGGCGGCGAAGTAGGCCGCGTCGGCGCGCCCCCGACGCAGCGGCGCAAACATCGGGGCCGTTCCAGCGGCGGCTGGCGGGATGTAACCGCCCCGCTCTCGCATCGTCCCGCGTTCGGGCGGGGCGGCGACGGAAAGATGCCGTGTTCCTGAACCCCCTCTTTCTGATCGGCGCGGCCTCGGCGGGTGTGCCGGTGCTCATCCATCTCATGCACAGGCGGCACACGAGCACGATCGAGTGGCCGTCGCTCAAGTTTCTCCTCGCCTCGCACCGCCGCACGTCCCGGCGCAGGCAGGTCGAGGAGATACTGCTCCTCGTTCTCAGGGCGGGGCTGCTCGCGCTCGTCTCGGTGGCCCTGGCGAGGCCCGTGCTCCGCGCGGGCGGCCTCCTGGGCGAGGGGGCCGAGTGCGCGATCGCGCTCGTCCTCGACAACTCCATGAGCATGTCGGCGCGCCGGCCCGGCGCTCAAGACCCTGAGGCCACGCGCTTCGCGCTGGCGAAGGCCTCGGCCCTGGAGATCCTCCAGGGGGCGCCCCGCGGCTCGCGCCTCGCGCTCAGGCTCGCGGACGGGACCGAGCCGCCCTCGGCTGGAGCGCTCTCTCCGAACCGCGAGGCCGTCGAGGCCGCGCTCCGCTCGGCCCAGGTCTCGGATGCCCGCGGGGAGATGCTAGCGCAGGTCGCGCGAGCGATAGAAGACCTCAGGAAATCGCCGGCGGCGCGACTGGAGCTCTACTGCCTGACCGACCTCCAGGCGACGGCGTTCGGCCGCGAGGCGAAGCTCGGTCCGGGCGGCAGGCCAGTCTCGCTCGTCTTCGTCGACTGCGGCGAGTCTCCCGTGCAGGGGGTGCTCGTCGCCTCGGCGACTGCGCGCGCGATGCGCCCCGTCGCCCGCGTGCCGTTCGCCGTCGAGGTGAGGCTCAAGAGCCATGCTCCGATCGATGTCGAGCGCAAGGTCGTCCTCGAGATCGACGGGGAGGCCCCCGGCGGCGGGAGCGGTCCGGTCTCGGAGCGCCTGGTGAAGCTCGCGCCCGGCGGGACCGTTTCGTTCGCCTTCCAGCTCGCCCTCGAGCGGGCCGGCGAACGCACGGGCAGGGTACGTCTCTCGCCGACGGACGACCTCCCGGCCGACGATGTGCGACATTTCCGGATCCACCTTGCCGAGCGGATCCCGGTCTTCGTCGTGGAGCGCTCGCCGAGCGCCGTCGAGCGTGAGCGACCGTCGTTCTTCGTCTCGCTCGCCCTCGCCCCGGGAGGGGCCTCGCCCCTCGTCCCGAAGGTGGTGCGTCCGGAGGAACTCGCCTCGAGGACCGCGAGCGACCTCCTCCGGGAGTCGCCGGTGGCGGTCCTCGTCGATCTCGCGGCGCCCTCGGAGCGCGAGGCGGTGCTCTGGACGGAATACGTGCGCCTTGGCGGGGCGCTCGTGGTGTTCCCCTCGGAGTCGCACGAGCTCGCCCCGGCTGCGCAGGTGCTCGCGCGCGCGGCGGGCGAGAGCTTCCTCCCCGCCGAGCCCGGGGAGGTCCGCGGCGACGCGCGCTCGCGCTCGTCCGTCAGGCGGATCGATGTCGAACACGTGGACTTCCAGCATGAAGAGCTGCTCTCCGCGTTCCGCGACCTGGAGCCGACGCTCAAGGCCGTCTCCGTCTGGAGGGCCTACGACCTGAGGACGCAGGGCGTTCCTCAAGCGAGGACGGTGCTGCCCCTGGATGGGGGTGGGGCGCTCCTCGCGGCCCGGAGGTTCGGCGATGGAGAGGTCTATCTCTTCGCTGTGCCCGCAGGTGCGGGCTGGAGCGACCTCCCGGCGCGGGCCCTCTTCCTGCCGCTCGTGCACAGCATCGTCCACAGGGTCGCCGCGCCGCGCGAGCAGGAGCGCAGCTTCCTGGCGGGCTCGTCGCCGAGGATACCGCTGCCGCTCGAGGCCGCGGGCAGGCCCGTGCGTCTCGTCGATCCGGACGGCAGGCGAAGGGAACTCGTGCCCAGACCGGTCGAGTCCGGACGCGTCGAACTCGAGCTCCCGCCTCTCGTCCGCGCGGGCGTCTGGCGGCTGGAGCCCGAGCAGGGGGCGGGAACGCCGCTCGCTCTCGTCGTGAACCCGGACCCCGAGGAGTCAGACCCCGCCCGCGTGGGAATCGCCCGCCTGAGGGAGCTCTACGCCGGTGCGGCCTCCGCGGAGCCGGTCGTGGTGACTCCTGCCGGCCTCGCTCGCGCCGTGGCGCGCGTCAGGAAGGGCCTCGAGCTGTGGGACGCCGTTTTCGCGGCGGCGCTCGGCCTCGCCCTGTTCGAGAGCTTCTTCTCGAACAGGCTCGCGGCGGGCTCGCGGCGCTCCACGGCGGCCCCATAGGCCTCGGCGGCCCGCACCGGGAATCGACCCCGAGAGGCCGAGGTCCCCGGCCCCTCGCCAATCACTCGAACTCGGGTTCGGGCTTCTCGTCCGGAGCCGCCGCGGGCGCGGCGGGCGCGTCCTCCTCCTCTTCCTCCTCGTCGTCCTCCTCGTCCTCGTTGTCCCCCTCGTCCGGAGCCATACCGTCCGTCGGCGAGCCCTCGCCCCAGTCGAAGTCGATCGTGGCGTCCCGGCGGACGACCTTCCGCTCGCCGAACTCCATGTCGTCGAAGTACTCGCCCCTGAGGCCGTTCCCGGTCTCGGGCGCTGGAGGGAAGAGGCACTCCTGCGGGACGATCTCCTTCGTCTGGCTCGGACTCTCCCAGAAGAGCCTGGCGACCGCGCCGCCGCCGTTCTCGTACATCTCCATCTTGATCTCGTACTTCTTGCCCGCGGCGAGCTCTATCGTGCCGCTGTCCTCCTGCGGCGCGTGGTCGGTCCAGTTGTCAATCAGGAGCTGACCGTTCACCCAGAGCCTGACGCCGTCGTCGGACTCGGTGTAGAACGTGTAGACCTCCGAGAACCGCGGCGAGACGAGGCCCGTCCAGCGGACCGAGAAAGTATCGGCCTCCATCGGCTCGGCCTTCTCTTCTCGGACAGGCCTCGTCACCAGGGCGACGTCCGGGGGCGCGGTCTTCGGTTCGGCGGCCGGCGAGCGCCGCAGTGCGCCTTCCAGTTCCGCGACCCTGCCCTTGAGATCGGCCAGCTCGCCGACCGCGCCGCGCAGTTCGGCCGCCTCCTTCTCGAGAGATGCGAGTCTAGAGCGCAATGCGGCGTTCTCGGTCGAGAGCCGGTCGAGCTCGATGCGACTGGCGGCCAGGGCCGCGTTGGAGGAGCTCGTGCGCGCGTGATTCACCGCAGCGCTGAGGACGGCCACCGCGACCGCGCTGGCCAGGCCTATCTCGAGCGGCCTCATGCACCCCCCGGGGCCCTAGTCTGTCGGCGAGCCCTCGCCCCAGTCGAAGTCGATCGTGGCGTCCCGGCGGACGACCTTCCGCTCGCCGAACTCCATGTCGTCGAAGTACTCGCCCCTGAGGCCGTTCCCGGTCTCGGGCGCTGGAGGGAAGAGGCACTCCTGCGGGACGATCTCCTTCGTCTGGCTCGGACTCTCCCAGAAGAGCCTGGCGACCGCGCCGCCGCCGTTCTCGTACATCTCCATCTTGATCTCGTACTTCTTGCCCGCGGCGAGCTCTATCGTGCCGCTGTCCTCCTGCGGCGCGTGGTCGGTCCAGTTGTCAATCAGGAGCTGACCGTTCACCCAGAGCCTGACGCCGTCGTCGGACTCGGTGTAGAACGTGTAGACCTCCGAGAACCGCGGCGAGACGAAGCCCGTCCATCGGACCGAGAAGGTATCGGCCTCGATCGTTCCGCCCGAAGCCGGACCTGGCGCCGCCGCCTCCGCCCCGGTCGCGGGGGCCCCTGCCTCGAAGGTCATGCCGTCCGTGGGCGAGCCCTCGCCCCAGTCGAAGTCGATCGTGGCGTCCCGGCGGACCATCGCCAGCACGCCGAACTCCATGTCGTCGAAGTACTCGCCCCTGAGGCCGTTCCCGGTCTCGGGCGCCGGAGGGAAGAGGCACTCCTGCGGGACGATCTCCTTAGCCTGGCTCGGGCTCTCCCAGAAGAGCCTGGCGACCGCGCCGCCGCCGTTTTCGTACATCTCCATCTTGATCTCGTACTTCTTGCCCGCGACGAGCTCTATCGTGCCGCTGTCCTCCTGCGGCGCGTGGTCGGTCCAGTTGTCGATCAGGAGCTGACCGTTCACCCAGAGCCTGACACCGTCATCGGACTCGGTGTAGAAGACATAAACCTCTGAGAACCGCGGCGAGACGAAGCCCGTCCATCGGACCGAGAAGGTATCGGCCTCCATCGGTCCTCCGGAAGGGGTCGGGCTCGGCCGCCCGGGGGCCGCCGCGGGCGGCGCCGGTGCCTGTTCTGAGGGGGACGCAGGGGCCTTTTCGGCCGCCGAGACGGCCTCTGCAGGCGCCGCCTCCCCGGCGGTCTCCGAGACGCTCGGAATCGCACCGCAACCCACGGCCAATGCGACCACGCACGTACACAGCATCCACCTCGGCATGAACGCCCCCTTCCATGAACCCCGCTGCCGGGCACGGGCCCCCGTCACGGCCCTGGCATCCCCATAACGCCAGAGGGCCGGAGTTGTGACCAGGTAGCCAGCCGCGGAGTACCCCCGCGCAGACGCTCCCGAGTTCTTACGAACCGCCGGCAGGGCCGTCGGTCACGGCGGAAGGCCAGGCCCGTGCCCGCGGCCGTCCTGCCCCCCCGGCCGCGCTCAGATTCGCCATCGCCGGCCAACCGGACGGTCTTCCACGCCGCTTCTTACCGAATGCCGCCGGGGTGTGCCGCCCGGCCCCATCCCGGACGGTTCAATGCCCCCTGGTCGAGACGGCGTTCGCGTTGACCTTGACGCCGCCCTGGTGTACTTTGCTAGGGATGCAGAGGAATCGCTCTCCAGGCGGTGTCTCCGTTCCTTGTCGCGAACGGCGCCAGGGCGCGGCGGCCCGGGGGTTTGCCGCGCGGGCCGGCCTGCGCTGGCTCGCCGCGGCCTGCGCGATCCTCGGCGCGTGCGTCCACGAGGACCGTGACAGCACCTCCTCCCCCGCCGGGCCGCTCATCGTGGAGCCGATCCCTGTCACCCTGTACGCGCAGGTCGGCGACACGGGTACGGTGAGCGCGGAACTCACGCTCAGGCTCCAGGGGACCACGGACTCGTCCTGGAGCGCAACGAGCGCGGACTCGTGGCTCGAGGTCTCCCCCGACTCCGGGAACCTGCCGGGCGGCGGCTCGGTTTCGGTCGAGCTTGCCGCGGTCGTCGACGGACTCTCCGCGGGGGTCTATCTCACATCGGTCACGTTTTCGACGCCTTCCGGCGACACCGTGGTGAAGGTCGCGCTCGCGGTGAGGCCGTCCGCTCGGGGGGGCTACCTGCTCTACTATCTCTCGCGGATAGACGACTCGCTCCAGCCCTACGGGCTCTATCTGCCCGCCTCCTACACGAGGGGGACGCCGGCCCCTCTCGTAGTGAAGCTCCACGGCTACGACGGCCACGCGAGCGATTCGTTCGCATCGAGCGTGACGACCCGCGCCGACGTGCGCGGCTGGATCGTCGTGAATCTCGAGGGCCGCGGGAACCACTTCTACGACGGCCCCGCCGAGACCGACCTCTTCGAGGTCATCGAGGACGTGGACAGGAGCTACGGGATCGACCGCACGCGCGTCTTCATCGAGGGGCTCTCGATGGGCGCGACCGGCGCCTACAGGCACATCGCGCGCCATCCGGGGGTCTTTGCGGGCGCCGCCGGCTCCGACGGCTGGACCGACTTCCGCGAGTGGCACAGGCACTGGTACGCCCCGGCGGGCTCGCCGAACGAGTTCCACGCGGCGAGGGAGTCGAACCTGGAGCACTCGAGCCCCCTCACCCACGCGGAGAACATCCTCGAGGGCAGGCTCTACATCGGCACGGACGGCTCCGACACGATAGTGCTCCCCGAGAACGGGGTGAAGCTCCACGAGAGGCTCCAGAGGCTCTCGACCGCGCACGCCTATGTCTTCAACGCTTCGGGCGGCCACTGCGCGACGTACGACCAGGCCGCGATGCACGACTTCTTCGCGGGCCTCGCGCCGCTCGACGCCGACCCTGCGAACATCAGGCTCCGCTCGAACCGGCTCCGCACCTGCGCGCGGGCGTGGCTGAGGGTGGAGCGCTTCGCGTGGGACGGCTTCGCGGACATCGAGGCGAGCCGGTCGCTCGACTCGGGGACGTGCACCTACACCGTCCTGGCGCGCAACGTCGAGCGGTTCACGATAACCTCCGCGCCGGCGGCCTCCCGCTACGTCGTCGTGGCGAACGGCGTCGTCTGCGCGGATTTCGCTTCGGGCGAGCGGAGCTTTCCGCTCACGCTCGAGCTCACCCTGGACGGGACGGGAGAGGTCGTCGCTGGGGGGGTCTTCTCAGGCGCGCCCGCGACGCTCCAGAAGACCCCGGCGCTCGAGGGCCCGATCGCGCGCGCGGTCTCGGATAGGTTCCTCGTGGCCTGGGGCAGCTCCGACTCGCGCTACGAAGAGAAGAACCGCGCCGAGGCCGAGGAGTTCTGCAAGTACTGGGAGGACGTCTGGAACAGCGGCAGGTTCGGCTTCAATGCCAGCATCTCTCCCGTGGACGAGGACGCGCTCTCGGCGGCGATGCTCGCCTCGGCGAACCTCGTCATCTTCGGGAGCGAGGAATCGAGCGACCTTCTCGCCAGGATGTGCGGCGACAGGACGCTGCCATTCAACCTGCCGGTCCGGCTCGCGGAGGACGCGATAACGTTCGCGGACGAGCCCCCGCTCTCGGGGACGCAGTACGGCATCTGGATGGTCTACCCCAACCCGCTCGCGCCGACGAGGCTCGTCGTGGTCGGCCACAACGTGATCGGCGAGACCCCGGGGCTCCAGGGCGCGATCTTCTGGACCCAGGAGGGCTGGTCCTGGATGTGGCCCGACTATGTGATTATCGACACGAGCAGCTCGACCAGGAGCGAGGTGGACGGCGGCTACTACGTCGCCGACCAGTACGTTCTCGCCGGCAGCTTCGACCGCGACTGGCTCCCGCCGCTCGCGGGCTCGCCGAGGACCGAGGTCGCGGTGTCGGTGGCTCCGGCGAGCTACGCGAAGGCCTCGGGGCCCGCGCTCCTGAGCGTGACCGTGACCGACGGCGTCACGCCCGTCGCCGGGCTCCCGGAGGGCTCGTTCGACTTCAGGCTCGACGGCGAGTCGCGCGCGGCGACGCTCGTCGGCGAGTCGGGGGGCGTGTACAGTTGGCAGCTCCCGATCGCGGATCTCGAAATCGGGACGCTCTCTAGCGTCGGCTTCGACGTCACCGTCGAGGTCGCCAGGCCGGTCGGCGGAAGGCCGGTCGTCGGGCGCGGCCGCGCGCGGTTCACGATCACGCAGTAGCCGAGCGCCAGGCGAGAGCGGACTTGACGCTCAGCCGCCCCCTTCCCGTGGAGACGGGGACCGCAGGCGGCCGGCGGCCCTGGGAAGCCTGCGTCAGCACCATCCCCTTGCCTATCCGGTGGGCGGCCACGGCTATCTTCCCCTGTCCGGCCGGCCTCTCTCAGGTCGTAGCGCAGGACCTCGCGCAGATAGCGGTGCCAGTGGAGGGTCTCGGCCGGAGGAGTCGGCGACGCTTCTCGGCGGTCGCCAGCGCAGCAGCACGGCCCGCCCGAGCGGGACTGCCGGGCGCTACCGGCGGCCGCCGACGAGCGCGCCCCACCTCGAGAGCGCCGCCGGATCTTGGGTATCGATGGCGAGCTCCACGAGCACGGCCCCATCCGGTTCGGGCGGGGGCTCGACGCAGATCACCCTAGCCTGGAGCGCGAAGGGCTGCGAGAGCCTGGGCGTCACGAGGAGCCGCACCCGTCTCCCCGCGACGAGGAAGTCGCGCGTGCCGACCGAGCGCGTCCCCAGGGCGACCTCGAGCGCCTCTTCCGACGCGCGCGCGCAGAGCCCGCAGGTCCACCGGCCGCAGTGTTCGAGACCTATCTCGACCCTCACCGCCTCGGTGAGCGCCTCCAGGCCGCCCGGGGCGGACTGCTCGCCGGGCTGGCCCCGGGCCCGGGGCGGACACGGCACGGCGACATTGCCGAATGGAGGAGTGCCGGGCCGCGGCGAGAGCGCGTGCCTGATCTCCCTGGGCCCGAAGATGGGCTCCGGTTCCGCCCAGGGATCCCAGACCTTCTTGACCTTCTGCTGGACCCCGGCCTGGCCCCGGGGACTGGACTGCGGCCCGCTCGCGCTCTCGATTCCGCCGGAGCGGCCGGGGTCGGGCCCCAACGTCAGGCGGGAGGTGCGCGCCCTCGTATGTGGGTCGGACTGGCCAAGCTCGTGAGGTTCGAACCTGGCCCTCATGCCGCGCGCGGCGGCCCCGTGGCGACCTCCCCCGTCGTTGTCCCCGAGTCCCCCCATGCCCGCCCCCGGCCCCCTTTTGGCCCTCCTCCTACAGGGCCAGCCTCCGGCGGTGTGTCCTGGGGTCTACAAGCAAAAGGCGGGCCCCTATGCTGACGTTGTGTGATCGGGGCAAGCTACTTGCCACCTCAATGCGGCCGGAGTTGCGAGGAATATCACATCAGATGGAAGGTGTTCAGGTCTGTTACCGATTTGCTACGATTCTTAGCGCATCGTAGCATCATAGTAACAAGCGCGAGAGAACAGTAACACGTCCGTCCCACCTCCAGACTTGGCCCGGTTGCGGCATCACTACGCTCGGGTCGTCACGGTCGATCACTTGGACGCGCGTCGGCCGGGCACGGACAGCCCCCACTTGCGCATGTTTCGGTAGAGCGTGCTCCTGTCGATACCGAGGATGCGTGCTGCCTTCGCTCGGTCGTACCCTGCTGCCTCCAGGGCCTTTCGGATCGCCTCCCGCCGGACGTCCTGGAGCGTGGGGAGCCCGGTCCCCGCGACCGGTTCGGCCGTGGCCTCGGCGGTCGAGAACAAGATCGACGGCGGGAGGTCCGAGCGCTCGATCCTGAGCCCCGGCGCGAGGGCGCAGCATCGTTCGATCACGTTCTCCAGCTCGCGCACGTTTCCCGGCCAGGAATAGGCCTTGAGCGCGCTCATCGCGTCCGCTGATACGCTCTCGCAGATCGAGCCGGAGCGACGGTGCCGCGCGAGGAAGTGCTCGGCGAGGAGGGCGATGTCCTCCTTCCTCTCTCTCAGGGGAGGGAGCCGGATCGTGACCACGTTCAGCCGGAAGAATAGATCTCGCCTGAAGGATAGGTCTTTCTCCAGGTCCCTGTTCGTCGCGGCTATCACGCGGACGTCGACCTGCTGGAGCGCGGTCGCTCCCACCGGGCGGAGCTCGCCGGCCTCGAGCACGCGCAGGAGCCTCGCCTGCGCCTCGGGGGGCATCTCGCCGATCTCGTCGAGGAAGAGCGTCCCGCGGTCGGCCGCTCCGATCAGACCCTCGCGGTCCCGATCGGCCCCCGTGAAGGCGCCCTTCACGTGGCCGAAGAGCTCCGATTCGATGAGCGTGGGCGCGATGGCGGCGCAATCCACCGCGACGAAGGGCTCGTCCCGCCGGGGGCTGGCGGCGTGGATCGCGCGGGCCACCACCTCCTTGCCCGTGCCCGACTCTCCCAGGATGAGCACGGAGACATCGCTCGGCGCCACCCTGCGGACGAGCCTGCGGAGCTCGGCCATGGCCCTCGAGCGCCCGACGAGCGTAGGGGGAGGGCTCTGGAGCGCCCTGCGGAGCCTGCGCGTCTCCCTCGCCAGATCCCCAGTCCGTGACGCGACCAGGAGCGCCCTCGCCAGGTCCTCGGCCCCGAAGGGCTTGACCAGGTAGTCGGCGGCGCCCGAGCGCATCGCCTCCACGGCCCAGTTCACCGAGGCGTGGCCGCTCATCATGACGATCTCGACGCCCGGATGCGACGCGCGGATCTCCTTCAGGGCCTGGAGGCCGTTCGTCTCGCCGAGCAGGATGTCCAATAGCACCACGTCGAAGCGGCTCCTCCGGAGGCGGGCGAGCGCGTCCTCCGCGGAGGACACCCCCTCGGCCGAGTGTCCGAGCGATAACAGGGTGAGCACACACGTCCGGAGGAAGTCGGCGTCGTCGTCGACCACGAGGATCGAGAGCCTGTCGGTCCCGCCGGGGGCAGGATTCTCGGCCGAATGGATTCGATGCGCTCGGGCCACGCCTGGCCTCCGGGGGGCCGGGCTACCGGCGAGGTGCGGTCTCGAGCGGGAGCACGCGGGCGTTCCGGACGAGGACCCGCCCGGCGCGGGCCTCGAACGCGATCGTACCGCCCTCCGGACCGACCGCCCCGGCGCCTTCGGGCTCCACGCCCTCGCCGTCGATCAGGATCGCGGCCCGGCCGCCCCTCACTGTGGCGTCCACCCGCTGCCAGATGGCGTCGCCTCTCGGCGGCAGGCGCAGCCTGATCCCTCCGCGCGCGGCCTGCGGAGGCTTCGCCAGGATCAGGTAGGCCTCCGAGTCGGTCGACGCGGCGAGTTCGGCGCGGAACCGGTACTCCGTGAACGTCTGCGCCGTCTCGAGTCTCCCGGCGTGCGGCCCCGAGCTCTCTATCGAACCACCGGCCGCGCGCCAGCCGCGGGTACCGGACGAGATCCAACCTGCGAGGCTCTGTCCGTCGAATAGCGGCGTCCAGCCGCGGGCGTCGTCCCTGGTGGACTGGCCGCCGTTCGCGCGCATCCTGTCCGCCACGCCCTCGGCCGCCTCGCGGAGCTTCTCGACGACGTCGGGCCTGGACCTCGCGACGAGCACCGCCACCCCGGCCGCGATGCCGAGCCCGAGCGTCATCCCCACCACGAGCGTCGCGTATCCGCGCGAGGCCCTGGCAGGCTCGCGGCCCTTTCCGGAATGGCGCTCCGCGAGCTTCCGGAACTCCGCAGCCTTCATGATCGCCGAGCGCCCGGGGGCGAGCCCCTCTACCGAGGGAGGCTTGTCCTCCAGGAGCTTCTCGAGGTCAGCCACGAGATGCGCCGGGTCCTGGTATCGGTCGTTCCGATCCTTGGCGAGCATCTTCTCGAGGACCGTGACGAGCCCAGTGGAGATCTCCGGCACCAGGTCCCTCGGGTTGGGGAGCTCCTCGGTCAGGTGCTTGGCGACGATGACGGCGGGGCTGGAGCCCTCGAAGGGCACGCGGCCGGTCACGAGGTGATAGAGCGTCGCACCCAGGGAGTAGATATCGCTCCTGATGTCCAGGTCCGGGGCCCCCATCGCCTGCTCGGGGGAGATGTAATGCGGCGTCCCCATCGTGATCCCGGCCTGCGTGAGCTTGGCCGCGGTGGCGGAGGTCGACTTGGCCAGGCCCAGGTCGGTCAGGAACGCCTTGCCGTCCCGCGTCACGAGGATGTTCGCGGGCTTGATGTCCCTGTGGACGAGCCGCTTCGTGGAGGCGTACTGGAGGGCCTTCGCCACCTGGAGCGCTATGCGCACGGCCTCCTTCTCGGGCAGTCGCTCGCGCCGGGCCAGGAGCTTGTCGCAGTCCTGCCCGTCGACGAACTCCATCGCGATGTAGTGGGCGCCGTCGGAGGAGCCGACATCGAGTCCGCGGACGATGTTGGGATGCTCGAGCCTGGTGACCGCGAGGGCCTCGCGCTGGAAGCGGCCCATGAACGTCTTGTCCTGGGCCAGGTTGGGGGGAAGGACCTTGAGCGCGACTATGCGGCCGTTCGAAGTGTCCCGGGCCTTGTAGACAGAGCCCATCCCGCCCTCGCCGATCTTCTCGATGAGCTCGTAGCGCCCTATGCGCTCGGGGCCGAGCTGCTTCTCGGCGATCTCGCGGACGATATCGCGCTGAGTGCGGCTGAGGTAGCCGCGCCTGACGAGAATATCGGCGAGCGTGAGGCCGGGCTCGGAGCTTGCGCGCCTGGCGAGCTCCGACATGCACTCCCGAACCTGGTGCGGGGCCACGAAATGCCTGGCGATGGCAACCTGGCCGAAGGCCGCGTCGGCGCGACTGGGTTCAAATCCCGGGGGCAGCTCGCCCACGCTCGGAGTCTCCTCGGCTTGCGACCCTAGCTCCGCCTGCGGCCGCCCGTGCGGCTGCATTCCATCCAGCGGGTTGATTGTAGGAGGGCATGAGCAGGCGTTCAAGTCTGATTCCGCCAGAGAGCGGGCCCAAAACGCAGGGCTTGCCGCGCACCAAGTGTCGGCAAGAGATGCGGCGGCGGTTTCCCAGGCGCGTATACGACGAGAGTCGGCAGGTGGAGGGCGCGTTCAGCCGGAACGAGCGTCAGCTGGGCTCGGCGCTCTCGGCAGCTGATGGAGCGGGCAGCAGCGCGAGATGCGCCTGCGGGCGCTGGTCCACAACCTCATGATCCTCAAACGTACCGGATGAGGTTTTCAACTGAGCGAATGACCCTGATTCGATCCGTGCGCGGCTTGACGGGCGTCAGCGGCGGTCCTAGGCTCGGAGACGTACTGATTGGCGGATCCCCGTCGCCGGCCGCATCCGTGCGCCCTTCGGGGGAGGTGCAGGCTTGGCCAGGATAGAGCTGGGGCTCATCGTCGGCCTCCACGACGACCCTTCGGCGGAGTTCGCCCGCGTGGCGGAGCTCGGGCTTCCGACCTGCCAGGTCAGCACGACCCTCGACGGGCTCGTCCGCGCGGGGGGGGCGGAGGCCGTCGAGAAGGCGGCGGTCCGCGCTGGCGTAAGGATCAGCGCGTTCTTCCAGGTCTATCCCGGACAGACATACAACCTCGCGGAGGGGCCGTCGACGGACGGCCTGGTGCCCGAGGCGTACCGCGATATGCGCCTGCGCGAGTCGCTGGAGTTCGTGGAGCTCGTCTCGCGCTCGGGGGTGCGCGACTACGCCGCGCACATGGGCTTCATCCCGGACGACCCCGAGAGCCCCCTCTACCGGAGACTGCTCACCGCCCTGGGGAAGCTCCTCGACAGGCTCGAGGCGGCGCGGATGCGGCTCCTCTTCGAGACGGGCCAGGAGACGGCCTCCACGCTAGCCAGGACGATCCGCGACCTTGACGCCCCCCACGCGGGCGTGAACCTCGACCCAGCGAACCTGATCCTCTACGGGATGAGCCATCCGCTCGACGCGGTCGAGCTCCTGGGCGAGCGCGTCTGGGGCATGCACGCGAAGGACGGCCTCCCGCCGAACAGGGGCGAATCGCTCGGCGTGGAGACCCCGCTCGGCGAGGGCAAGGTGCCGTTCCCGCTCGTCCTGGCGCGCCTCCGCGAGAAGGGCTTCGCGGGCCCGGTCACGATCGAGCGCGAGATAACCGGGCCGAAGCAGCGCGAGGACATCCTCCGCGCGGCGAGGCTCCTGGAGCCCCTCCTCGCCTGAACCGGCGGCCTCTCCCTGGACCGCAAGCCCATAGTGCCCCCAGCGCCCGCTCGCGCCTGCGAGGCCGGGATTCTTCCGGCTCGGCCGGATGCGTTTCGCATATACCTCAGGGAACTGGGACATGGGGGAGCAGCCGATGCGCTGTCCGGAGCTGTCGAGCCTCGTCGCGGCCTGCGGGCTTCTCCTGGCGGCGCGGACCGCGCTCGGGGAGCAGTTCACTCTGTTCGAGGGGACTTTCGTGCACACGGTCTCTTCGAAGGCGTTCTCGTATCCGAGGATGTCCGAGGGCGTGCCGTCCAACTGGGTCAGTCCGGTGAACTACGCCGAGGGCAAGGCCTACGCGGAGTACGAGCTCAGGAGCATGGCGAGCGACCGCCCGATCAGCTACCAGTGGTGTCTTTTCCAGGGCGGCTCGAATCATACCTGCTGCCGTTGCGTGAAGTTCGCCAAGCCGGGGCTGTACACGATGGAGGAACAGGTGGACAGGATGTGGGCGAACTTCAAGGTCGATTTCACGAGGCCCTTCGACAAGTTCATGCTTGTGGTGAAGGACGAGCGCGGCAACCCCGTGGACGACCGTTACGGTTTCGGCGGCGGCTGGGCCGGGAGCCCCGACTTCTCGCTCTACTACCCGTTCGAGGTCCGCGTGAAGGTGGTCATCGTCTCGAAGGGGGCGACCTACAACCCCTACTGGGAGACCGGAGGCGTGCGGGTCTCCGACCTCGTGCACCTGAGCGCGGCCGCCGCCGCGCTCCAGCTCGGAGAGCTCGGCAAGGCGCTCGCCATCGCGGAGGGAGAGCTCGCCTCCACAGACGCCGCGCGCGCCGCCGAGGCGAGGCGACTGGCCGAGGCCCTGAGGAGCTACGCCAGGGAGCGCACCGCCCAGCTCGCGGCGATGAAGCAGGCGGACCCCGCCTACGCCATCAAGTCGCTCGCGGAGCTCGCCCGGAGATTCGCGCCCTCGGGCCTGGCGAAGGAACTCCTCGCGGAGGCGGCCGCCTGGCAGAAAGACCCCGCGGTGGCGAGGGAGATGAGCGCGAGGACCTTGCTCGAGGTCGTGGAGCGGTCCGCATCCAGGATCAGAACGAAAGGCACGGCCGCCGATCCGAAGTTCGCCCAGCGCTACGCGGTGGAACTCCAGACGATCGCGGCCTGCGCGATGCGGCTCAGGCGGGAGTACCCCGGCACCTCGAGCGCCGCGCGCGCCGGGGAGATCGCGAAAGGTCTCGGACTCGCCCTGCCGGAGAACTGACCCGTCCCCGGCCGCGCCGCCTATCTCCTGTGTCGGCGGCCGCGCTTGCGGCGCGACTCGTCCCTGGCGTCCGGCTCCTCGGCTTCCTCGGCCTCTTCGGGTTCGGGGGCCTTCTCGTCCGGCGTCTCTATCAGCTCGCCCTCCTCGACCTCCTCGATGGGCTCGGCCTCGGCCACCTCTTCCGGCTCGGCCGGCAGGGCACCGTCTGCGGGCGGCTCGGCCGCCCCCTCGCCCTCGACCGGCTGCGGTTCGACAGGAGGCAGGTCTTCGCCCTCCGGCGCGCTCGTCGGGGGGACGGCGTCCTGCTCGCCCAGGCCGTCCGGGCCGGACCGCTGGGCGAGCTGGCCTTCGGCCGACAGGGCGCTCGCGGCGCGGAGCCTGAACCGCGTAGAGGGCGAGGGCCCCTTTGGCATCGCGGGCCTCGCCGGCTCCTTCCTGCCGCCGAACAGACCCCTGAGGAGACCCTTTCGTTCCTCGGCGGCCGTGGCCGAGCTGGAGAGCCGCTCGATCTCCTCCTCGGCCGCCTTGAGGATGTCCTCGCTCGCCTTCCTGGCCGCGGCGAGGTCCTTGCGCGTGCGCTCGAGCTCGGCCGCGATGTCTTCCTTCTCGTGCTTGAGCGCGTCCATGTCCGTGCGCAGCGCCGCGAATGCGAGCCGGCGCTCCTCGGCCTCCTGCTTGGCCTTCCGAAGCTCGGCGGTGAAGTCGGGCAGGTTGATCGCACCCGCCTCGACGCCGAGTTCGTCGAAGCGCTTGAGCGCCTCGGCGAGCGGTTCGCGCAGCCGCGCGATCGCCTCCCTCAGGGCGCTCAGCTTGGCGCCGCCCTCGGAGAGTCGCTTCTCGACGTCCTCTTTGTCCGCGTAGAACTTCTTCGTCTCCTCGCGCGAGGGGCGCTCCGAGAGCTCTCTCTCGAGCTGCTTGATGCGTTCGTCCCGGGCCGCGAGGTCGGCGTCCCTGATCTTGAGCAGTTTCTCCACGTCCTCCAGGCGCGTCTTCAGGCCGGCCAGCTCCTCCACCCTGGCGGAGATCTCCTGCTGGAGCGCGCCGATCTCGGCGGACTGCCTGGTGTTCCTCTCCTGGAGCGTGCGGATCTCCTCGGCCCGCCGGCCGAGCTCAGACTCCTTGTCCTGGAGCGCGCGCTCCTTCTCTTCGAGCTCCGACTGCATCCGTCGCAGGCGGGACTCGCTCTCCTCGGCCGCCGCCTTGTGCCTCTGCACGGCCGCCCGGAGATCGGCGATCTCCGAGGAAGAGACCGCCTCTCCCGCCGGGGCGCGCCTGGGGGCACGCGCCGTCTCGACTCCGGCGACGTCCATCTCGTCCGTCTCGGAGAGCTCGATGGGTATCTTGCGCTGGACGGGCGCCGCCTGTCTCGAGGACCCCGCTCCCACGCCAGCGCCCGCGGGCTTGCCGGGCTCCCGGATCGTGATCATCTGTCCGCAGGCCTTGCACTTGAACCGGGTGCCCGCGGGGCGTCCCACGACGCCGTAGCGCTTCCAGCAGTTCGTGCAGTGGGCGACCCCGAACTGCTCCTTCACGGGCCGCGCGGGGACGGTCAGCCTGTTCCCGCACTTGCACCGCCCGATGTGACCGGGCGGCCCCTCCAGCTCGACGGCGGTCCCGCAGTTGGCGCATTCGATCTTCATGGTCCCCCTCCGCGATCCCGGCGCCGCGCCGGCCGAATCGTTGAACAGATCGACGCAGACCCGCTCGGCATGGCGCTCCCCCTCGGGGGTCCGTGCCGACCCCCCGTGCTCCCTTGCGCGTACCCCCTTACGCGTAGCCGTCCGTGAACGGTCGCGGCAGACACGCCTGAAGCCTGAAGAGGCTCAGCCTCCTCCGGTCATCGTCCGAGATGCTCAGGACCTGTACGCCGTAGAGGAAGAGCGCCTCGCCGCTTGCGCGCTCCTCCCGGACTGCCGTCGCCCTGACGAGATCGCAGGGGGCGCGGACAGGCTCCTTCTGGTTCGGCAAGAGCAAGTGGACGCCCACGTGCAGCCTCCTCCCCTGCGCATGCAATACCTCCACTCCGGCAGGTGCGGGCCCCAAGAAGAGTATTCCGGTCTCGGAGAGGTTCTTGGTCAGTCCGGTCAGCACGTTCCCGTGGAGCGGGCGCCATGCCTCGTCGTAGAGCTTGTAGCGCACCGAGAGGTCGGCGCGGAATCTCGCCGAGCGGCGTCGGTTCCGGGAGATGTTGAACGCCTTCTGTATCGCCGAGATGATCTGTCGTTCGCTGGCGATCATCACCTTCACCGACCTGTTGTATTGCCGTTCGAGTTGTTCGACGACGCTCGGGTCGAGGGGCGCAGCGGCGCCGAGCACGAGCCTGCGGGCGTCCACGGAGATCGGCACGAAGAGGTGCCGCGTGACCATCGCTTCGCCGATCTGCCGCACCTTCAGCAGGTCCACGCCCTCGACGTCCAGGTCCGCATACGGGAGCCCGGACTGCTCTGCCAGGGCCCTGGCGACGGCGCTCTCGGAGACCTTGCCCCGGGCGACGAGCTGCCTGCCGATCGGGCCGTCGGCCCGATACTCCTCGCGCATGAAGCTCTCGAGTTCCTCACGACCGATGGCACCGCGGGCGACCAGGATGTCGCCCAGGCGGCGGCCCTCGGGTCTGCCCGCCGCACGGGGCGAACGCGCGAGCAGCTCCCCTCGCTCCGCGATCTTCGCCGTGGCGAGGTCGAGCACGGCGCCGCGCAGCGCGTTGCGCTCCTCCGGAGAGAGCATCGTGAACTCGATCGATACCTCCCACTCTCTGCCGGGGCCGCCCTTCTTGATGCGCCTGACGACACCCGGCAGCCTCAGCGAACCGCTCGGGAGCGCCTCGACCGTGACGATGACGTGCTCTCCTTCGGAGGGGAGCCCAGCGAATTCGCGCGGTACCGCGAACCTGAGGCCGCCCTCGCTGATGTCCCGCAGGGGCCAGCCCGCCCCGAGGAGCTCGCCCGCGCGTCTGCCGAGGGCGACGAGCCCCTTGTCGGTCAGGAGCCGTATGGTGCGGCGGCGCTCCATCTGGACGGCCTCTTGCGATTCCCTCATGCAGGTCGTTCAGGCCGAACCCGCCACCGCCACGGACGCGCGAAGCAGCGGACGGGCATCGGACCGGACCCTCGACAGCCCGGCCGGTCTCGGGCCGGACAGGACCCTCGAGCTCCCCCCGGGACGGCCGCCGAGTCGTTCAGACCGAACCTCTGTCAGACCTGAGCCCTGGCATAGTAGCGCGGCGCCCGTCTCCGTCAACGCCCGTTCGGGAGCCCTGGCAAATGGTCGACGCGCTCCGCCCGGCTCGGGAGCGCCCCCGCAGCCCAGGCCGCCCATGCGGCCGGCTCGGGCCCCAGGTCCGCCCCGGTGAGGGCGGCCAGGTCCTCGGCGATCCTCGCGCGGGCCCCCTCCGGGACCGCGCCGATCGCCCGCACGAGGAGCCGCGCCGCCTCGGTCCTGTCGAGCCGCCCGAGTGCCGTCGGAGCCGCGAAAGGCGAACCGGCCCCGCGGGCGCCTTCCAGCGGGGCAGGCCGGCCGTGCGCCTGCGCCAGCTCTCGCGCCTCCGCGAGGGCGTGCCTGAGCTCGGCCCGGCCGAGGACCGGCACGAGCTCCTGGTTCGAGACGAGGAGCACCACCGGCCCCCCGGCGCCGAGCTCCGCGAGCTCCTGGGCGTCGGCGTCGAGGAACGCGCGCGAGGCGGCGAGCTCCGCCGCGGCGCGGACCTCCGCAGGGTCTAGCCCGCACGCGAGGAGCGGGTCCTGCCAGTAGCTCGAACCCACGCGGGCCAGACGCGCACGAAGGTACGCCTCGAGCTTCTCCGGCCAGCGCTCGTGAACGGCCACGTCGCGGAGCATCGTTTCGAGCTCGGCGAGCCCACCGGGGGCCGCGAGCCGCCCCTCCGCGTCCCTGTATACGGCCGAGCGCAGCCGGACGGGCGGCGCGTCGCCGGCGGCGGCGAGCCGAAGGACCTCGTCGAGGGCCTCCGCCGCCGCCGTGGAGTGCGGGGCGAGGAAGATGTCCACCAGCCCCGGGACGCGCTCTCTCGTCAGGTCCTGGTGGGAACCTGCGAGCCGCGGCTCCAGAATCAGGCTCCCGCCGGGCGGTTCGGGCCGCTTGCCCGAACTCCGGTCCGGCGGGGCGGCCGACGGGACGAACGCCTCCCGGATGCCCTCGATCTTCCGCTCGCTCAGGGCCTCCCGGCCGAGGATGTACGCGGGGAGCCTCTCGAGCTTGTGGAGCCTCGCGAGGGCCTCCCCCTCGGCCGAACGATACTCCACTCTGGTCACGACGAGCCCGGGGAAGAAGACGCGGAGCGAATCCACGATGCGCGAGGACGGCGAGTAGACCGCGGAGCCGTCCTCGACGACGGTGAGCGGCACGCGCACGGCCGGGTGGTGGACGCAGACGGCTCGCGGGGTGCCGGGCTCGACGCACTCTCCGACGAAGCCGGGCCTCCGGCAGTCGGCGTCCGAGAAGCAGGCCGGCAGGCCCTTGCAGATCGCCTCCGCCTCGGCGCCGGGCGGTTCGGACCCGGCCCCCGCATGGGGCGCCCTCCGACCGGGGAGCGCCGCGCAGATCGCGCGGAGGATCGCCCCACGCTCGTGAGGGCCGTCGTACCTCCTCCCGCCGAGGTATAGCACGGGCGACCCTTCGATCCGCAGCCGCTCCACCCTGTCGGCGCAGCGGGCGAGGAGTTGATCCGCCTCGCCGGAGGCGATCGCCCCCTTGAGCCGCGAGGCGCTCATCCCGAGCCTGCGGCAGGCGAGTTCCCAGTCCGCGTCGAAGGGGCTCGCCGCGCGCCACTCGGCGTAGGACCAGTACCGGTCGGGGTAGAACTCGAATATCGCGGCCTGCCTGCGGGCCTCCTCGAGCTCGGCCCTGCCCCGCAGCGATTGGAGCTCGCCGCGCGGGGACCTCCTCACGACCTGCGTGACGCGCACGTCGAGCCTCGGGCCGAGCGAGGCCTTCGCCTCGGCGATCGTCTTCTCTACTGCGGAAGCATACGGGCAGAGCGCCATCTTGAAGACCTCCACGGGCAGCACGCGCCGCGCCGCGAGGGCCTCGAGCATGGCCTTCGCTTCGCGCACGATCCCCGCCACGCCCGGCTCATCGGGGAGCTCGGGCCCGAGCGAGATCGGATCGAGCGGCCTCAGCCGCAGTTTGCCCCGCTCGAGCCCGAGCTCGGCGCGGAGGAGCGATCGGCCCTGGAAGTCGAACTGAAGCACGGGCACCCCGCCCGCGTGAAAGAACGGCGAGGCGGTCGAGCGCCTGTGCGCGTTGATGACGATATCCGCGCGCTCCACCTCGCGGGCGAGCCTTTCGGAGGCCTCCTCGCCGAGGGGGGAGAGGAGCACGATCGCCTCGGCCCCCGACTCGCGGGCCTGCCGTACGGCCTCGCGCGCGGCCTTCGCGGGGTCCGTCGTGTCGAAACGCGCGGCGGCCGCAGGTGCGAGGACGTCGAGCCCCGTCGTCGTCAGGCCGACGATGCCGACCTTCCAGCCGCCTCTCTCGACGACCCTGAACGCCGGGAGGAAGGCCTTCCCCGTCGCGCGCTCGACCAGGTTCGCGCTGACGAGCGGAAGCCGCCCCTCGGCGGCGAGCCGCGCGATCAGTTCCCCGCCGTCCAGGAGTTCCTCGTCGGAGACGGCCACCGCGTCGTAGCCCATGAGGGCCATCGCGCGGACCGTCGCCTCCGACCTCAGGCGATCGGCCTCGGCGCCCTCCGTGTACTCGTCGTAGAGCCCGCCGGCGGCCCAGCCCCCGGCGTCGACGAGGATCGCGCACCCGGAGCGGAGCTCGGCCGAGATGGCCGCGGCCCGCCTGGCGAGGCCCCCCTCAGGCCTCAATGGGCACTCGCAGGGCTCGAGCATCGCGTGGGTCTCGCCCGTCCAGAGGAGGACGAGGGGCGCTTTTTGCGCCTCCCCGGTCGCGGCGGAGCAGGCCGCCGCGACCGCGAACGCCCCGGCCGCGAGAACAGTCACGACAGTCCTTCCCTCGCGAGGAGCGCCCTCGCCGACTCCACGTCATGCGCGATCTGGCCGGCCAGTTCGGCGTCCGTGCCGAAGCGGCGCTCGTCGCGGATCTTCGCGACGAACTCGACCTCCATCGTCCGGCCGTAGATCTCGCCCGTGGGCGGCCGGAGGAGATGCGTCTCGATGAGCCTGTCGCGCCGGAGGCCCGAGCGCATCTCCGGTTCGAAGGTCGGCCGGAAGCCGACGTTCGTGACTGACGGAAGGCGCTCGCCCGCGATGACTGCCACCGTAGCATATACGCCGTAGGGCGGGCGGACCTCGCGCTGGACGTCGAGGTTCGCGGTCGGGAAACCGAGCCTCCTCCCCCGCCCGTCGCCGGGCACCACCGTCCCGAGCACGGAGACGCGGCGGCCGAGGAGCGCCTCGGCGGCGGCGAGGTCCCCCGCGCGGATGCGCTCGCGCACGGCGGTGCTCGAGACGATCTGCCCGTTCACGACGACCGGCGGCACGATCCTGGGCTCGATGCCGCACGAGCGGGCGATCGCCGCCACCTGCGCGGAGTCGGCGGAGCGCGAGCGCCCCATGCGAGCGTCGCTTCCGAGCACGAGGGCCCTCGCGCCGAGCCTCCCGCGGAGGAGCTCGCAGACGAAGCGCTCGGCGGTGAGCGAACCCAGCTCGTCGGTGAACTCGGTCGCGATGGCCACGTCGAGCCCGGCCCTCTCGAGGAGGACGAGCCTGTGCTCGAGGCTGGTGATGAGGTCCTGCGTCCCCCGCCCCAGCACCTCCCTGGGGTGGTTGCGGAACGTCACCACGCAGGATGGGACCTGGTGGGCGCGCGCGGCCGCGAGCGTCTCCTGGACGAGACGCCTATGGCCGAGGTGCAGGCCGTCGAAGACGCCCACCGTCACCGCGCAACCGGCCGCCGGGTCGAACTCCTCGAACCTGTACAGGACCTTCACACCGCGCCCCCGTCGGATGGACGCTAGCGTCGCGGCAGGGGTGCGTCAACCCGACTGGCGCTTGAATCATCCCCGGTTTTCCTCGACCTGTTCGGCGAATTGCTTATGCGCCTATCGGGTTGACTCAGAACACATGTATTGTCAAGTGGCGATATGCATTTTCGGCGAGTATGCGCACTAAGCACCTCGGGGACCGGCCGCCAATCGCCATTTTTGTCACATGTACCGCCCTATCGTGGGGCCTCCAGGCCAGCTCTCTACATTTCGTGGTCGCCGATGCCCAATGCGCCCCTGATATAGCCTCCCGGCACACGGCATTTCAGCGGAGAGAACTGAATGACCCTGGCGTATGTCCTGATGAACTCCGCTCGCGCATGCGCCACAGTCCTCCGCAGTAGAACTGGATGGCCCTGAGATGGGCTTGACTCCCCGCGCGCGCGAACGTACCTTGAGAGTGTGGCAGGTCACCCGGACGTGAGAAGACTCTGTATCGCGGCCGCGGCCCTGGTGCTCGGGTCCTGCACGAGGACCCATGTCCTGGTCGCGCCCGAGGCCCGCGCAGTGCCCGTCCGGCGGATAGCCGTGATGGACTTCGCCTACAACTACTCGGACAAGCCCAGCGCCAAGATCATGAACGTGCTCCTGGCCGGGAGCTACGTGAACCCCGGGGCCGGCCGCTTGGTGGCCGAGCGGCTCGGCGCGGAGCTCATGCGCACCGGTCGCTACCGTATCGTCGAGAGGAGTCAGATCGACAAGCTCCTCGGCGAGCACCAGTTCCAGAAGACCGACTTCGCCTCGCTCGACGGCGTGCGGAGGCTCGGAAAGCTCCTGGGCGTGGACGCCATAGTCGTGGGCACGGTCGACCTCTTCCAGATCACGTGGGTGCTGTTCTACGTGCGCTCCGACGTCGGCTTCTCCGCGCGGCTGGTGGACGTGGAGAGCGGCGAGGTCCTCTGGGCCGCGAGGGCGCGGCGGAGCTTCTTCTACGGCGCGCCGGAGGACGCCGCGGACGGGCTCGTCTCGAAGCTCGCATCCGAGGTGGACGCGGCGCTCTCGGGGAGCGGCCCCGGCGGGGAGCTCGCCCCGCAGGAGACGTCTCAGGCCCCCCCTGCCGCGACCGGCCCGGCCGAACCGCCCCCCGCGGCCGCCCCGGAGGCCGGCAGGTAGCTCTCCACACGAGATCGCACCCCGCGTCTTGCCGCCGCTCACTGTGACCTGTCACCGATCTTCTCTGTGTCAGTATGAGGTGGGGTTTATGCGGCTGGCGGGCCCGTCGGTCGGCACCGGAGCGCCTAGACCGGGCGGGGCTTGGGAGGACCAGGCATGAAGAAGCGGACCATCGGCAGGCGCGTCTTCGTGAAGGGGGCGGCCGGCGCGGCCGTGGCGATGTTCATCCCGAGCCGCGCGTTCGGCGCCAACAACAGGCTGAACGTCGCCTGCATCGGCTGCGGTGGGAAGGGCGCAGGCGACGTCAGCGACGTGAGCGGCGAGAACATCGTGGCCCTCTGCGACGTGGACGAGAAGCAGGCGGAAGGGACCTTCAGACGATTCCCCGACGTGAAGAAGTACAGGGACTTCCGCAAGATGTTCGACGAGATGGGGAACCAGATCGACGCCGTCACCGTGAGCACTCCCGACCACATGCACTATCCGGCGTCGTACATGGCGATCATGCTCGGGAAGCATGTCTTCTGCCAGAAGCCCCTCACCCACAACATCTGGGAGGCCAGGCGCCTCACCGAGCTCGCTCGCGAGAAGAAGGTCGCCACGCAGATGGGCATCCAGGGCCACTCCAACGAGGGTACCCGTCTCCTCTGCGAGTGGGTCTGGGCCGGCGCCATAGGTCCCGTCCGCGAGGTCCACTACTGGACCAACAGGCCCATCTGGCCGCAGGGGATCAACCGCCCCTCCGACAGGCCTCCGGTCCCCCCCACGCTGGACTGGGACGTCTGGCTCGGGCCCGCCCCTGACCGGCCCTACCACCCGGCCTACCTGCCGTTCAGGTGGCGCGGCTGGTGGGACTTCGGCTGCGGCGCGTTGGGGGACATCGGTTGCCACGCCATGGACGCGGCCTTCTGGGCGCTCAAGCTCGCGCACCCGACTAGCGTCGAGGCGCAGACCTCGCCCGTGAACGACGAGACCGCGCCGTCGTGGTCCATCGTAACGTACCAGTTCCCCGCGCGCGGCGAGTTGCCTCCCGTGAAGGTGATCTGGCACGACGGCGGGAAGCGCCCGCCCAGGCCGAAGGATCTCGAGCCGGACCGCGACATCCCCGGCGACATAGGCGGGCAGCTCCTCTTCGGGGACGCGGGCACGATCATGGCCGACGTCTACTGCGGGAGCCCACGGATCATCCCCGAGGCGAAGATGCGCGAGTTCCTGCCGAAGCGCCCGCCGAAGACGCTCCCCCGCTCCCCCGGTCACATGCGCGAGTGGATAGAGGCGTGCAAGGGCGGACCCGCCCCGGGCGCGAACTTCGATTTCGCCGGGCCGCTCACCGAGATGGTCCTCCTGGGGAACCTGGCCGTGCGGACGGGCCAGAGGATCATGTGGGACCCGGTCAACATGAAGGTGACGAACGTCCCGGAGGCGAACCGGTACGTCCGCCGCGAGCCGCGGAAGGGCTGGGAGGAGTTCTACCGGGTCAAGGAGCCGCCGAAGGAGAAGCCCAGGCCCGCGGCGCAGCCGAGGCCGGCTCAGGCGCCAGTCGACAGGGCGGCCGCCGAGGCCGAGAAGCTCTTCAATATGGCCCGCCAGGCCGAGCAGATGGGCCAGCGCGACGCGGCCGTGAGCTTCTACAAGAAGCTCGTGAGCGAATACCCCGGCTCGACCTTCGCCGCGCGAGCGACCGAGAGGCTCGCGGCCCTGGGGCACTGAATCGGTCGGCGGGCGCCTCGATCGCCCGCGCGGCGGCTTTCGCTGCGTGGGTCCCCCATGCCTTCGGCGAGAAGCCCGTGGCCGGGCGCGCCCATCGGAGTTCATCGTGAGGACGCGGTCTTGCGACGGCCCCGCCGTGGCCGCCATGTGGGTTGCGCCGAAGGGGCGGGTGCGCGAGTATTACCGGAGAGAACGGGGGCGCGCATGGCGAAGCGAAAGGCCGTGTACGCCGGGTCCTTCGATCCGGTGACGAACGGTCACCTCTACATGATCCGGGAGGGCGCGAGGCTTTTCGACGAGTTCGTGGTCGCAGTGGGCACCAATCCCGAGAAGCGCTACAGTTTCACCGCCGACGAGCGCCTCGCCATGCTCCGCGCGGTCACCAGGGGCATGCGCAATGTCCGGATCATGCAGATGGAGGGCGTCTTCCTCGTCGATTTCGCCCGCTCGGTGGGCGCCTCGTACATACTCAGGGGTATCAGGAACGAGGCGGACTACCTCTACGAGCGCACGATGCGTAACGTCAACGACGACATGCGCCCCGAGATCACGACAGTGTTCCTGATACCGCCCAGGGAGATCGCAGACGTGTCGAGCTCCTTCGTGAAGGGGCTGGTGGGACCCGAGGGCTGGGAGCGAGTGGTCGCCAGGTATCTTCCGAAGGAGGTCTGCAAGATGCTCTGCGGGCGCCCCGGCGCCAAAGGCGCGTGAGGTCCGGCATGGCGCGCGCTCGGGGGGAGAGATGCCTTTCTCGGGCACCCGCTCCGCGCTGAGGAATCTCAGGCGGCTCCGCCAGATAGCGAAGGTGCTGGCGCGGCACGGCTTCGCGGAGCTCGCCGAGCGGCTCGACCTCAGGCGCTACGTTCCCTTTCTCGGCCGCGGGCGTCCGGGGAGCGACCAGCGCAGCACGGCAGAGCGCGCCGCGGACGTCCTCCAGGAGCTCGGCCCGACGTTCGTCAAGCTCGGTCAGGCCCTCTCCCAGAGGCCGGACCTCCTGAGCGAGGAGTACCTGCGCTCGTTCGCCCGCCTGCAGGACAGGGTGCGGCCGTTCCCCTGCGAGGAGGCGAAGGCGCTCGTCAGGCGGCACCTGGGCGAGAAGGCGGAGTTCTTGGAGTTCGAGGACCACCCGCTCGCATCCGGCTCCATCGCGCAGGTCCACGCCGCGACCCTCCCCGACGGCCGGGCTGTAGCCGTGAAGATCCGCAGGCCCGGCATCGAGGCCGAGGTGGAGGCCGATCTCGCGCTCCTGGCGCAGCTCGCGGAGCTCGCGGAGCGACATATCGAGGAGCTCAGGGTCTACAGGCCCGTGGAGGTGGTCGCGGAGCTCTCCAGGTCGCTCAGGCGCGAGCTCGACTTCACGGCCGAGGCGGCAGCCGTCGCCCAGTTCGAGAACCGCTTCCGTTCAGACCCCGACGTCGCGGTGCCCGAGGTGATCTGGCCCTACACGGCTGGCCCCGTGCTCACGCTCACGCGGATCCGCGGGACGCCGCTCAGCGATCTCGACGCCCTGGATCGCGCGGGCGTCGACCGCCGCAGGCTCGCCCGGGTCGTGGCCGACTGCTTCCTCAGGCAGTTCTTCGAGTTCGGCATGTTCCACGCCGACCCTCACCCCGGGAACCTGGTGGTCCTGGACGGAGGGCGGCTCGGGCTCCTCGACTTCGGGGCGGTCGGCCACCTCTCGGACGAGCTCGTCTCGGAGCTCGCCGCCATCCTCTACGCCCTCTCTGCGGGCGACGTGCCGCTCATCGCGAGCGTCTACGAGGAGCTGGGCGTCCTCGATTCAGGCGCCCTGAACAGAGCCGCGATGCTCGCCGACTTCCAGGAGTTCTTCGACCGCTACTGGGGCCTGCCATCGGACCGCGTGGACCTGATGCGCGCCTTCGGGGACGCCGTCCAGATCGCGCGCACGCACGGCGCGAGGCTGCCGGGGGAGCTCGTCCTGTTCGGCAGGGCGCTCGTGAGCGCGCTCTCGACGGTGCGCAGGCTCGACCCCGGCGTGCGAATCTCGGAGATCGTGCGGCCCTACGCGGGGAGGCTCATGGTCGGGAGACTCTCGCCCTCCACGCTCTCCCGCGCCGGGGCGCGGACCGGCTACCACGTGGCGAGCCTCGTCAAGCACCTGCCCGGGGACCTGCGCGCCATCGTGCGCTCGCTCAGGCAGGGGAGGCTGAGGCTCTCGTTCAGGCACGAGGGGCTGGAGGGGTTCTCCGCCGAGCTCGATCGCGCCTCGAACAGGCTGGCGTTCTCGGTCGTGATAGGCGCGATCATAATCGGGTCGAGCTACATAATGAGCGCCGGGGTCGGGCCGAAGTGGCGCGCGCTCGACTTCATCGGGCTGGGCGAGGTGCCGCTCCTCGGCCTCGCGGGGTTCCTCGTGGCGGGTGTCCTGGGTCTCGCCCTGGCCTGGGCGATATTCAGGTCGGGGAAGCTCCGGGACTGAGAGGCCCCGCAGGAGATACATTCGGGATAGGCACGTGGCAGGCGGCGCGCCGCGCGTCAAAGCTACTAGATCGGCCCGACTCGCGGCAGATGCCGCTGGCGCGTCCCGGACCGGCTGAGGAGAGTTCGGTTGGAGATCTTCTACTGCGAGCAGTGCGGCACGCGCGTCAGCGAAACGCAGGTGGACTCCGGCGAGGCGCTCGTCAAGGGCCTGGCGGTTTACTGCCCCAAGTGCGTCCGCGCGAACCCCGAGCTACAGCGGCTCCTCCTAGAGACCTCCCGCTCGTCGATCCCCGCCGCCAAGAAGCGCCTGGGCCCGAAGGGCTCGGGCCGCTCCACGGCGACGGCGCTCTCGCCGGCGGGGGCGCGCCGCTCGGCGACGACGGCGGCGCTCTTCGTCGTCGGCGCGGCTGTCGCCGCCCTGGCGCTCGTATTCATGCTCGGCGGCGGCCGCTCGAGGACCAGATCAGGTCCCAGGGCCGCGCCGAACGTCGACCCGAGGAAGCCCCTCGCCCCGCTGGACATGCCGACCGAGGGCACCGGGTCCCCAACGCCGACACCGCCTGCCGAGCGCGCCTCGATCGAACGGCCCGGCCTGAGCCTGCTGACGAGCCTCCAGCCGGGTGCTAGCGTCGAGGGGACGCCTCCGTCTCCGCCGCAGCCTCCGGCCGAGCCCGCCCCGGTGCCCGCCCCGACGGAGGAGAAGACGGCCGGGCCGGCCCCCTCGGCCGATCCCGGGCCTCAGGGCGGCGCAGCCTGGACGGAGTTCGCCGCGGAGTTCGTCCGGGAGGGGCGGAAGGGCCTCGCGGAGGCCAGGGCGTTCCTGGAAAGGGAGCGCGAACGGCTCGGAGCGCTCGGCCTCGCGGAGCGTCTGGGACGGCTCGAGCTCCGCCTGCGCGACGCCGAGCAGGTCGAGTCCCTCGCGGCGGACAGCCTCGCCGCCTCCCGGCTCCCGGTCCGGCTCAGGTGCAGGGAAAGGCCCGTCTCCGGCAAGGTCGTCAGCGTGGAGAAGGGCAAGGTCGCGCTCCGGCCGGCCCTCGGGGCGGACATCGTTATCGCGCTCTCGGACGTGCTGCCGGAGGAGATGGCGAGGCTCGCGGGGCTCCTCGTCGGCGAGTCGGCGGACCCGGTGCGCGCCGCAGCCTACTGCCTGACCAGGGGCGAGCTCGACGCGGCGCGGTCTCTGCTGGGGTCCGCGACGGGCCGCAGGGCGGAGGTCCTGCGCGAGGAGCTCGAAGAGCTCGCAGCGGTCCTGGCCCCGCGCAAGGAGCCCGCCCCTGCAGGTGCGACGGCCGAGCCCTCGACCCCGCCCGGCAGGCCCGAGCCGCCCGCCGCGCCCGCGGAGGCGACTCCGCATTCCGCACCCCGGACCGCCGGCGCCGGCCTTCCGCAGCCGCTGATCTACCTGAGCTTCGACGAGGGCATCGGCTCGAATACCATGAACGCGGGCAGCACCGCGGCGTCGAGCCCGGCCGCGACGCTCGTCGGGAGCCCGCCGAGCTGGATCGCCAGCGTCCCTCCGGGCGGCGGCTCGTCGGCCCTGGACTTCGGCACGACGGCCGCGCCCTGCGGCGTGGATCTCCCCGCGCCGGAGGAGCTCAAGGGGCTCAAGTCTTTCACCATCACGGGCTGGGTGAACTGCCGGAACTCCGCCGAGGGCGGCGGTGGCAACCGCATCGTGAGCTGGTCCAGGATCGACGGCTCGGCCGACGGCGTCGACCTAGTGTACAAGTCGGACGGCTCGCTCCAGATCGGCATCAACCGCCACCCCGACAACTCGCCCGCGAGGAGCTCGCCCGGGAAGATACCCACGGACCCAGCCGCCGGGTCGGCGAACTGGCGCTTCTTCGCGGTCACCTACGACGAGACGCTCGTCTCGGGGCACGTGAAGTTCTACTTCGGCACGCCGACCGAGGGCGCGACGCTCGACTGCGCCAGGGACCACGACCAGGGTCCCCTGGGGCCGAACATCGCCCCGTGCGTGACGATCGGCAACTTCGTGCCGGCCTGCCGCACCACCGGCAACCGCCACGACAGGATGTTCCGCGGCCTCATCGACGAGATCCGCATCTACGGGAGCGCCCGCGACGGGACCGGCGCGCTCGCGCTCGAGGAGATCGCCGCCGTCCAGTCCGCGCGGGGGGGCGTTTCGGCCGCGGAGCTCGCGCTCCTCGCGCCGACGCCGGAGGAGCGCAGCTCCCTCGTCGCCGAGTGCTCTAGGAGGCCGATCACCGACGGCTTCCTGCTCGACCCCGGCACCGTGGTATCGCTCGCGAGGCGCTACGCGCCCGAAAGGGTCGTGCCCAGGAAGATAGCGGTCATCGGCGGCTCGGTCGCGGCGAGCCAGGCGCTGGACCAGCGCCTCAGGAAGGAACTCGGCGCGACCGAGGGCTACGTCTTCGCGACCCGCGTGGGCCTCGCGAGCGCCGGCGCGACCCTGGGCGAGATCCGGAAGGGCGTCCCGCGCGCGCTCGATCGCGAGAAGCCGGAGCTCGTCAGGATCTGCCCGGACCTCGCGGACGCACTGCGCGCGAAGGGGACCGTGGGCCCCAGGGCCGACCTGGCCGCCCTGATCGAGGCGGTGCAGGAGCGGGGCGCCGTGCCGGTCCTCTACACGCTGATCGCCCCGCGGGAACTCGGCGACAGGCAGGCCGAGCTCCAGGTCGCGGCGTTCAACGCGATGGTGATAGCGCTCGCCATAGAGACGAAAGTCCCGTGCGTGGACGCCTGGAGGATCCTCAACGAGGCCACAGGGGCGGCGACGTTTTTCCGCGGGACCGCGCCCACGCAGGCGGGCTTCGACGCGCTCGCCGGCAGGTTTCTCGGGCTGTACAGGCTTCTCGAGAAATGGGTCATGCGCCGCGCGGGTTCCGGCGCCGCGCAGCGCTAGATGCGATTCCGGGGGGCGAGGTCGTGCAGGAGTGACCCTTCCCGTCGCCAGCCTGTTCGGAGCGAGTGGGGGCCGGGCCTCGCCACCGGGGGACTTCTCGCATGGGTGTTTTCGGGACGCGCCTCTCGCGGCGCGAGTTCGTGAGGAGCGCGGTAGCAGCGGCCGCGGCGCCACACCTCGCGGGAGTCGCCGCGCTGGCCGGAGAGCCCCGCGGAAGGGAAGCCATGGACGCGAAGACACCCCTCGACGGGGCCGAGCCTAGGATCAGAGAGCACAGGACCGCGCTCGCGAAGCTGAGGCTCCTGGACCGCGCCGGGCGGCCGGTCGCCAGGGCGGCGGTAGAGGTCCGGCTCGTGCGCCACGAGTTCAAGCTCGGCGCGAACGCCTTCCGCCTGGGCGCGATCAAAGACGCGAAGCTCCAGTCGCTCTACGAGGAACGCTTCGCAGGTCTCCTCAACTACGCCACGCTTCCCTTCTACTGGGGCTCCTACGAACCCGAGAGGGGAAAGACCAGCGAGCGGCGCCTGGAGTCCATGGCGCGCTGGTGCCGCGATCACGGCGTGACGCCCAAGGGGCACCCGCTCGTCTGGCACGAGGTCTACCCCTCCTGGGCGAAGGGTCTCTCCGATGCGGAGGTTCTCGGGCTCCAGGAGAAACGGGTGAGGGAGATCGTCGCCCGCTTCGCGGGGCTCATCGACATCTGGGACGTGGTGAACGAGGCCACGGTCTCGCACAGGTTCGAGAACGCCCTCGGCCGCTGGATCGCGCGCGAGGGCGCCGCGCGGTGCGTGGGACAGGCCCTCTCCTGGGCGCGCGAGTCGGGGCCGAAGGCGACGCTCCTCTACAACGATTTCAACGTCTCCCCGGAGTTCGAGGCCCTCGTGCGCGGACTCCTAGAGGCGCGCTCGCCTCTTGACGCGATCGGCATCCAGAGCCACATGCACAAGGGGACCTGGCCCCTCGCGCGGGCCTGGGAGGTCTGCGAGACCTACAGCCGTTTCGGTCTGCCGCTCCATTTCACCGAGCTCACGATCCTGTCGGGAAGGCTCAAGGCCCAGGACGACAACGACTGGCACAGGGTCCAGCCGGACTGGGCGAGCACGGCGGAGGGGGAGGCGGCGCAGCTCGAATACGGGAGCGGGTTGTATACCCTGCTGTTCAGCCACCCGGCAGTGGAGGCGATCACCTGCTGGGACTTCAGCGACGACGGCGCCTGGCAGGGTGCGCCCGCGGGGCTCGTCCGGAGGGACATGTCGCCCAAGCCGCTCTACGACTGGCTCGTCGACGCATTCCACAGGCGCTGGGTCACGAGGGAGAAGACCCGGTCGGACGCCTCCGGGGTGGTGAACGTGCGCTGCTTCTTCGGCGAGCACGAACTCCGCGCACGCACCGCCTCCGGCGAGGAACTCGGCGCCAGCTTCCGCCTCTCCAGGCGCGGGACGAGAGAGCTGACGGTCGAGGTGGCCTAGCGGTCCGCGGGAGGTTCGGGGCCGTCGGCGGCCAGGCCCGGAAGGACGGGAGCCCCGATGACGCCCCGGGGTCAGCCCTGCAGGCGGCGCGCCTGAGGCGCGGCCGGGCCGTCCTGGCTGCGCTCGCACCGGCGACCACGGTCGCAGAGGCGCTCTCCGCCGGCGAAGGCGCGGTCTTGGAGCGCCTCAGGTGGACCCGCTCGGACTCGACGTGACCAGGCCCAGGCTGAGCTGGCAGATCAGGTCGCAGCGAAGGGGAGAAGCGCAGACGGCGTACCAGGTCCAGGTCGCGTCGAGCGAAGAGCTCCTCCGCGCCGGTGCGCCCGACCTATGGGACACGGGCAGGGTGGCCTCGGACCGATCGATCCGCATCGAGTACGCCGGGAGGCCAGTCGTTGCGCACGGAGGACGGCTGCGCCGTCTTCGAGGCGGGCTCGGGGAGCTATTCGTTCTCGGCCCCGGCCACCGCCGGGGCCGCTCGCGCAGGCGTCCTGTGGCAGACGCCCGCCGGGACGGCGCCCCCCTGATCTCCAAGGACTCAGCGCACCGCGCAGTCAGTGGCGCCAGGGACGTCCGCTTTGTAGAAGAACGTGCGGTATCCGCCCCGCCCGCGGCCGCGGGGGCGCAAGGAGGAGGCTCGCGATGCTAGTCACTCGTACCGGCGGTTTCCCGATCGGCTTCAGACGGATGGGCTCGGAGTGGCAGAAGGACCTGGACGGCCTCGTCAGATGGGCGAAGGCGGCCGGCTTTGGGGCGATCGACCTCGGCGGAGACGCCGACGCGGTCGCGGCGAAGGTGACCTCCGCGGGGCTCGCCGTGGGCTCGGCGGACCTGCTCGACTGGCGCAGGCTCGTCTCGGGCGACAGGTCCGCTCGCGAGGCCGCCGTCGCGCGCAACTCGGCCTATGTCGAGGCCTGCGCCCGCGCCGGAGTGCGCGAGTTCTTCATCGTGATGCTGCCCGAGAAACCGGAGCTGCCGCGGCGGGAGAACTTCGGCTACATGGTGGAGAGTCTCAACGCCCTCGCGCCGGCCCTGGAGCGCGTCGGGGCGAGGATGGTCATCGAGGGCTGGCCGGGTCCAGGGGCCCTCTGCTGCACGCCGGAGACCCTGCGCGCGACCTTCAAGAGCTGCCCGTCCCGGGCGATCGGCATCAACTACGACCCGTCGCACCTCGTCCGCATGGGGATCGATCACGTAAGGTTCGTCGAGGAGTTCGGCGACAGGATCTACCACGTGCACGGGAAGGACGCGGAGCTCCTGGACGAGAACCTGTACGAGTTCGGCCTCGAGCAGCCGCCCACGTTCGCGAGGCCCGTGGGCTTCGGCGGGATGACCTGGAGGTACACGATCCCCGGCCATGGCCAGGTCCGCTGGACGAGGGTATTCTCGCTTCTGAAGGAGAAGCATTACAAGGGGAGCGTCTCCGTCGAGCTCGAGGACGCCAACTTCAACGGCTCGGAGCAGGGCGAGAAAGAGGGGCTCCTGGCGGGCGCGCAGTTCCTGGCCTCGGCGTGACATCGCGCCGCCCGTTCCGGGATCTGCACACCGCCCGGCCGAAGGAGGGATCATGGGCGAATCGACGATTCCGTACATCCTGCGTCCGATGCGCGAGTACCTCGACGCCGCCGCCGCAGGGACGCCCACGCCCGGGGGGGGCTCCGTGAGCGCCCTCGCCGGGGCCCTCGGGACGACTATGGCCTCGATGGCCGCGAACTTCACGATCGGCAAGAAGAAGTTCAAGGACGTGGAGCAGGAGGCCATGGCCATCGCCTCGAGCATGGAGAAGCTCCGCGCGAGGCTCACGGACGCCATGCAGAAGGACACCGAGGCCTATTCGGAGGTCGGCGCCGCCTATGCCATGCCCAAGCTCACCGCCGAGGAGCGCTCCGCGCGCGCGGGGGCGATCCAGAAGGCCCTGAGGACGGCAATGGGCCCCCCCCTCGAGGTGGTGCGCGCCTCGCTCGAGGCCCTGAGGCTCGCGCGGCGGCTCGCGGACATCGCCAATCCCAACCTGATCACCGACGTCGGGGTCGCGGCGATCCTCCTGGAGGCCGCCGCGAAGGGCGCATATCTCAACGTCGTGGTGAACCTGGCCGGACTCGACGACGCGGAGCTCGTCCGGCGCACGTCCTCCGAATGCACCGAGGCGCTCGCGGAGGCGGCGCGCCTCCAGAAGGAGACCTCGGAGATCGTCGAGGCCACCTTAAGGAAGGGCGCCGGGTGATGCGCCCGGCATGCGGACGCGCCGGGCCGGCGGGCCTCCTCTCGCTCCGGATCGGGGCGCTCGCGCTCGTCGGCGCGGGGTTCGCCCGGACCGCCTCCGCGCTCTCCGCGAACGAGCTCGAGTTCGCGCTCGCGCAGGTGGTCGACTCGCCGCTCATGCCCGAGGAGGCCGCCGCGATCGAGGAGAGGCCTTACCGTCTGCTCCTCGAGAAGGTGAGGCTGGGGCCCGACCAGCGCACCCTCGCGTCGCTCGAGTGGCGCTTCACGTACGAGGGTCTCCGGAGCTCCCCGGACCGCTTCAGGGGCAGGATCGTGTACGACGCGGCGTGCACGATCGCCGAGATACGCAGGAGCCCCGCGCCCGGCGCGGGGCGCTTCGACAGGGACGAGGTCTACGCCGGCGTCGCCGCGAACGTCGACGGACGGACGGGACGCCTGCGCCTCTGGGCCTTCAGGTTCCTCAGGAGGCCCGGCGACGCGCTCGTCTACCCCGGCGATCGCGTGAACATCGCGGGCTATTTTCTGAAGAACGTCCCGCTCCTCGACGCGAGCGGCGAGGTGCACTGGATGCCGCTCCTGGTGGGGCCGTGGCCGACCTATACCGGGCGCTGGTGGCCCGCATCGGCGCTGAGGCGTATCTGCCCGGGCCTACTCCCGTCCCGCGAGATCCCTCACGAGGAGCTGCGCAGCCGGGCCGTCCTCAGCGTCCTCGCGGACGGCGCGATCCTCCTCGGCGGGAGGGCCCTCAGCCGCGAGCGCGCGGTCGCCGAGCTCCGCCGGAGCGCCCACGCGCACCCGCGGCGGGCGGTCGTGGCCGAGTTCGCCTCGCCCGGCGCGAGGGAGCTCGCGCAGGCGCTACTCGACGAGGCCGGCGTCGAGAAGGTCGCATGGAAGGAACTCGGGGACTCGCGCCTGCCGCCGCCCGGGACGTGACCAGTCGCCGAGCGGTCGCGCGACTCCGCCGAACTCGTGCGAGTGGCAGGGTAGCGTCCTGTCGACTCCGGCGCTTCCGGAGCCCCCGAAGCGGCGCGGCCGTCCGGCCGATGAATGGGTTGCGGAATCTTTTCCATCGGAGGACGACCGCGGACCCTGCGATCACTGCTTCGGCGTTCCACATGCTGCCCCTGAGCTTCGCCGCGTGCTTCACCTCACCCGCGCGGAAGACCTTCGTGACGGTAGCGGTGGGCTGAGCGCCGCGCACGGGGCGGCCGACCGCCAGGTGCATCGTCGCGTCGGCAGGAAAACTCCCGACCAAGTGCGCCCAGGGACCGCCTGTCGGCCCGTGTACTGCCTGCTGGGCCGCTGATCGTCGCCTCGCGCGGCCAGGCTGCGGCGGGCAGGGCCGGGTAACTGGACGGCTGCATGTCTTTCATTTTCCTCCCGTTCCGGACGATACCGAGGGCGACGCGGACGGCGGCGCGTGCAACTGGCTGACCGGAATCGGCGACCACGCGCCGGGCCAGGTGCCGCGAGGCGTCGCCCAGGTGAGCCTGATGCCCTGATCGGTCGTCGGGTGCGTCTCGGCGGGATCGTAGACGATCTCCACCGGATACCGCTTGCCCGCCTCGAGCTCGACCTCGTTGAACGAATGCCGCCGCAGTTCGATGCCGGCTATGCGGTACACGGTGCGCGGCGGATAGTGTTCGGCTGCGAACGCGTGCCAGCCGCTCTGGAAGGCCTCCAGCTCGCCCGTCACGCGGACGAGCCTGCCGTCGGCGGCGCGGATGCCGTCGGGGCCCCTGCCCGGCCCCCAGTGCTCGTTGTGGATATCGGTGAGCCGCCGGATCGACGGAGTGCCGTCGGGCCTCGGGCGGTCGGGATCCCACGCCTCGAGGAGAAGCCCCCGACCCGCACCCGGCGGCACAGCCGTCAGGGGCGGCGCAGCCGGCGGCGCCGCCGCGGTGAGCCTCACCGTCCCCGCGGAGCGCATCCAGCCGTCCCACCCGGTGACGCGGCCGACGCGCACGTCGTTGTATCCGTGCCAGAAGAGGAGCGTGTCTCCCGTCCGGGGATCGTCGACCAGGACCGTGCCGAGCGCCTCGCCCCCCGCGCCGTAGCGCCATACCGGTGCGGCCCGACGGTCGATCTCGTCCATGACCCCGCCGACCCAGAGCCCGTCGCGGTCCCAGACGTAGCTCGTGAGCGGCCACTCGCCCTCGTGGAAGTCATTCACCACGACGCAGTCGTGAGTGCAGCCCGCGATGCGGCGGAAACAGCCGATCTCGCCCGGCGCCAGGTGCGACTGCGGGCTGCCGATCGTCCTGCCGCCGGCGGTCCAGCGGCGGGATCCGTCGGAGTCGTAGGCGATCAGGAACGAATCGGTGGTGCGACCCCAGTCGGTCATCGATGCGTTGATGGCCACGTACCACGTGCCGGTCTTGGAATCGCGCGCGATGTACGAACCCCAGCGGCCTTCGATACCTCGACCCGCCAGGGCGCGGGGCGGCAGCTCCAGGAAAGGCGCGCCGACGGGGTAATCCCCCAGGAGTGGCGCCCCGACGGCGTTCCAGCCGGTGATCTGCCAGCGATGGACGGCCTTGTCGCGCACGGCGTATATCCCGTCCGCCTGCCACTCCGCCAGGCCCGGCCAGCCGCCGTCCCGTTCGAAGAAGGCGACCTCCTCGCGCTGGGGCCGGCCGTCGCCGTTCGCATCGGTCCAGACGAAGGAGCTATGTCCGTCGGCCGCCCATTCGCGCACCAGGTCTGCCTGCTGGTCCCAGTAGTGGCGCATCTGAGGCATGGCGACCACGGCCGGCACCAGTTGGTCGCCGGCGTCGTCGACCCGGAACACCGTCCAGGGCCAGTGGCAACGGGCGAGGTAGAGCTTGCCCTCGTGGCGGAACGCCCTGTAGAGGAGCGCGTTGTCGTGGCCGCGCACGAGTCCCGCTCCCATCGCACCCGTGTGATGGACCGAGCGGATACGCCAGGTCTTCCTGCCGTAGTCGACCTCGAGTCGCATGATGGCGCCCCACGAGGTGGGCATGAAGACCGTGCGCGGGTCTTCGGGGTCGACGGCGATCCAGGGTGCCCAGACGTTCCCGCCGTACCACTCCCGCACCAGGCGGCCGTCGGGCCCGAACCAGGCCGTGCGGCGGGGCCCGGTGTTGGGCTCGGCGACCAGGAAGCCGCCGTCAGGTGCAGCAGCGAGGGCCGTGACATCGAGGAAGCTCTCCTGCGCGCTGCCGTCGTAGCGTCCGTCCCGCCGGCCCCCGGCGCGACCGTACGCGGCGAGTCGCCGGCCGACCGCGCTGAAGCGGAAGACCTGCTCGCTTCCGCGCTCGTAGACCAGGAGTTCGCCCCTGGCGTTCAGTGCGATCAAGGTGGGCTTGGCCAGTCCGGTGACGAGCACCGAGTGCTGCTTGCCCGAGCGGTCGAGTCGTACGACAGAAGCGCCGCAGACGGCGTACGTGGTCCCGTCCGGCCCCATCGCCAGGGCGACCGGCCGGTCCAGGCCCGCGACCTCGCTCACGAGCCTGCCGCTGACCGGATCGCACCAGCGCACCAGGCCGCGGCCGGGGTAGCACAGGGCCATCTGTTGGTCGTTCGCCGCGATGCCGGAGGGGAAGCGGTCGGGATCCTTCTCGCCCTTGTCGCCGGGCGGGAGCGCGGTCTGGATGGTCGGCAGATCCGCGCCGTCGTCCGCCGCATAGGGCCAGATCTCGCCCTGGTTGGTGGACAGCACGAGCAGCCGCCCGCCGCTGCGCGCCATCGCCAGCGCGCCGTTCCAGGGGACCCGGTGCAGCTTCGACCACAACCTGGTCTTGCCGTCGAGCGAGAGCTTGACGAGGAAGTTCTCTATGTTCTCGGTGCAACTGGCACCGATGTAGACGCCGGTCGAATCGGCCGCGACCGCCGTAGGACCCCCGTGGGTGCCGGGGGCCACCTCGCGAAACTGCTCGGCCTCCCGCAACGGATCGGCCTTGGGGTCCGGATAGTTGGTGCCGACCGTGAGAAGATACTCTGTCTTCAGGCGCCCGGGCATCGCGAGCACCTTCCAGGCATACTCGCCCGGCGGCACCGGCCGCCCGGACTGGTCGCGGCCGTCCCAGAACTCGCGCTGCCTGCCCGCCGGCCGCGGCGCACCGCAGAGCAGGCTGCGCACGATCTGCCCCCGTGCGTCGTAGAGATTGAGCGAGACGCGCATCGGTCGAGCGAGGTTGTAGAGTACCTCGGCACCCTGGCCGCGTGCGGCCGCCGGCTCCCCGCCGTGGCCCTGGAGCGCCGCTAGGCACGCCAGCGCGGCGAGCAGGCCGGCCCGCGCGCCGACGGCCCGTTCGAGCGCCGCCACGAATGTCACCATCGCCTCACCCCCCCCTTTTTTTCGCGCAAGCAACGTCGCCAGGCGACCGCCCGGCCGATCCGCCGCCCCAGCTTCCGCGCGGGCTCGGTTGCGCCGCCACCAGCCGGCACGCCCGCGAGGCCGAGCGCGGCCGAGGCGAGCGGCATGCGCTGCTCAACAGCCCGTCGGACCTGCCCCCTCGGTGGATGGAGCAAGCGCCCCCTCCGTCCGTTGCTACGCCGCCGCTACGGCTCGATACCGAGCCCGATCCGCGCGAGGAATCCGTCGACGATGTCAGTGTGAACGAGCCGGACATGATGCCTCCCGGCCGGGATGGCGACCCGGCCGGCGAGCCTGGTCACCACCTCCTCGACCGCCTTCTTCGGACTGCTCACGAAAGCCTCGAGCTCCACTTCCTTCAGCTCGGTTTTCGCCGGCGCGAGCCTGCCTGCCGGTCTCTCGTCGACGAAGACGTCGATCGCCATCGGCCGGCGCTCGTTCGGCACGAGCCTCTCCCTGAGCTTGAGCACGTCGTCCCACTGGGGCTGCCAGCGCGGGGTCCGGTCGGAGTAGCGGAAGACCCCCAGTGCGACGAGCTCGACATCCCCGGGGCGTTCCGCCTCCACCTCAAGGACCACCGACTCGGAGAACCGCAGGTCGGGCACCAGGGGCTCGGCGGTGGCCGTCTCGATCCAGCGGCCGCCGTAGCGATAGTTGAGGACATACTGCTTCGGTTCGGCGATGCCAGGCACCTTCACGACCGGGTGCACGGGTCTCTCCGGGCGCTTGATCGCGGCCTTCGCGGGCGGCCGGGCATCGGGGAAGCGGATGGAGAAAGGCGAAGGCGCGCGCGTCGATGTCAGCCCCTCGCTGGTCGCGCCGGCGGCGAGGGCCGCGAGCGACCCGCTTAGGACGCATCCGGCGAGCGTGCGCCTGGGCAGGGCCGCCCGGCGACCGATGCGCGAGCGCCCGGACGAGATCATCGCTTCGCCTCCTCCCGGATGGCGGGACTCGGCCCGCGCTCCCCTTCGAGCCGGGCAGCCACGCTCGTCTTCGGCCTGGCGCGGGCGCCGCGACGGATCTCGGCCAGCCTCTTGAGGCATATCTCGAGGATCTGGCGCGACTCGAAGCCGATGCGCGTGACAGGGATCGCCACCTGCTGCCGCGTGGGGAAGTTCGCGTGCACGACCACCTCGATGTCTTCCGGGGCGCGCGCGCCCGCGGCGACCAGGCCCACCGCCGCGTGCGGCAGGATGTGCTCGTCGGCGACGATCAGCGCGTCAGGTCTATCGGGTTGCTCGGGGGCCAGCAGCAACTGCACGGTGTTGGATGCCCACGTGGGATCGTCGTGCGGGACGCCGTGAACCCATCGCGGTCTCGTCTCGATCCCGAGCCTGCGGGCGGCCTCGGCTAGGTAAGGCAGCCATTCGTCGCGCGAATGCGGCAGCGTCATCATGGCCGCGCGGCGGCGGCCCCTGCCCGCCAGGAACTCCAGGGCCCGATCGATGAACGACCTTATGTCCGGATAGACCGCCGGCACGTGCGGGAACTGCGAGTTCGGCTCCGACATCACCGCCACGCGCGGGAGCCCGTCATCGGCGAGCAGCGGCGTGCCGATGAGCTCGTACGGGTGCTGGCAGAAGACGATCCCAGCGAGGCGCCCCGCCGCCATGTCGGCCAGCAGCGCGCGGCACGGCTCGCCATCGACGGGGGGGCGGACGTCGTAGTGGTGGCGGAACCTGGTCGGCGAGCCCTCTTCGATCGCGCGCGCCGCGTCGATCAGCGAGGTATAGAAGAGCGACCAGCTCTCCGACGACGGCGAGCAGGGAAAGACCAGCGCGAAACAGTGGAGCGACGGCGGGTGCGCGGCTACGAACGTCCCGGCGCGCCCGCGGGTCGTCACGAAGCCGTCGAGGCGGAGCTTGTCGAAGGCCAGTTGCAGGGTCACCGGGGCGACCCGGAGCTGCCCGATGAGCTGGCGCCTGGTGGGCAGGCGACCGCCAGGGGCGAGCTCGCCTCTGAGGATGCGCTCCCGGAGCATCGCGACGACGCCGTCGCGCTTCGCCGCCGACCGCCGGGAGGTCTTCGCCGCACTGCGGCGGGCTCGGGCCCTTGACGCTGCCATGTGTCCCCCGGAACGCCGTATTCCCAGAACCGTTGAAGCCTGATACTGTCACACTGATTGTGAGATGTATCATAGATTTCGTCAAGTGAACTATTATCTCCCCCGGCGGATGGACTCTTCATCCCCCGTCCGCCACGACTGGTTACGCTACGAGCCTTCTTGCGTCACTCTCTGTCCATGGGTCCGTCGCGCGAACCGCGCGGAGCGCGTGCCGGGACCCGGTCGAGGCCCCATCCGGTCGCCCATCCTCGACAACATGATGGTATGGCACGGCAGGGTCGCCGATCGCCCCTTCGGGACCTCCGGCGCGCTCGCCGCCGACCTCAAGCACCGCCTCGGCGCCCGTGCGCCAGGGTCGTCGACCCGTACGAGGGCTTCTTCGACATCTCCGTCGCGCCGGGCGGCCTGGCTCGATAGGGCCCGGCCGGCCGAGAATGCCACGCCTGTACACGAGGAGCTGCGCGCATGCCGGGGAGACCCGCTGCGCATCAGCCCCCTCTCCGCCGGAGGGGTCCGGGATATGATTAAGCTTCGAGAGCTTGTCCGAGTCCTGGCCCGCAGGTCCGGACCGCAAGAGGAGCGGACCTCCCGGGCGGACGCAGAATTGAACGCTCCTGCAGCGAGCCGGCGCCGGTTGCGCCGGTGGGGGTGGCGTGGTACCCTCGTAAAGGGAGCCCAGGGGCGGCGGTATGACAAGAGGGTCGTGTCTATGGGCAGCGGGGACGCGTCTAGACACCGCGGGGCCGGCCCTCAGAACGACGAGCCCGCCGGAAAGACGGGCGCCGCCGCCCTGAAGGCCTTCCTCTCGAAGGCGAAGGCCGCGACCGCCAGGGCGGCGCAGGGCCTGGGCGGGGCCTCGGCCCTGGGCGCCTACCTCGCCGAGGACGCAGTCGACGCGACGGCCGGCGCGGAGTACAGCCCCCGTACGCTCTCGGATCATCGCGACAGACAGAAGAGGACGATCTCCGTTCGCGTCATGGGCGCCGAGGGCCCCTCCGGTCATGAGGTATGGTTGACGGTCTGGTCCAGGAGTGCCTCCGAGGTCATCGCCGCAGTGGAGCGCTCGGCGCGGCGTTCCGGGTGGGAGGCGCTCGGAGAGGTCTCGGGGAAGGTCCTCCGCGTCCGCGGCCCGGTCGAGCTCGCCTGCGCCCCGAGCGAGGGGACCGTGTCCCTGGTCTACAGGGAGCGCCGCGACAAGCCCTTCTCCTCCGCCGAGTTCGCCGCGCACCTGGAGGAGCTGTTCGCCGAGATGGAGAAGCTCCTGTCGGCGGACACGGCGGCCGCGGAGGGCGCGGCGGCAGGGGGGCATGCCGCGCTTCCCGAGCTCGGGCCCGGAGACGTCTACGACGGCCCGGAGGCGCTCGTCGCGGCCCTGAGCTCGGGGCGGGCCTCCCTCGGCGAGCGGAAGCTCCGGTTGAGGATCGCATCGTGCGAGGCCGCCATCTCGGTCGCCGAAAGCCCAAAGGGCAAGAAGATCGAACTCGACCTCGAGGCGAGCGCGCCTCCGCCCGTCGGGGCGCTCGCATGGTCCAGGCAGGAGCTCGGCGATCCTTCGTTCTCCGTGAGAGGCCTCGGCGAGCGGACCTTTTCCATAAGGAGGACGGTGAGGTCGGGCCCCGCGCTCGCCGAGATCAGACAGACGCTTGACTATGCCGTCCGCTTCCTCGGGAAGCTCGGCGAGTACGCCACCGCGGCGGCCGCGCGGAGCAGCGGCCTTTCGAGCGCCGGAGCCGAGGTCGGGGCGCCAGGGGGCACGGAGTCCGTCGCAGCCGAGGAGAAGGAAACCGCCGCAGCGAGCGCGCAGGCGGAGAACCGACCGGCCGCCGGCGGCGAGATAGTCGAAGAAGAAGAGGTCTCGCTGGACGAGCTCCTGGCCGGCGCGGCCGACGAGAAGACCTCGGCGGGACCCGCTCCGGAGCAACCGGCCGTCGCGCCCCCGCCGCCGGTTGCGAAACCTCCAGCGGAGGCCGCGCCTGGGCCTGCCGGCGCCGACGCCGCCGAGGTCCCGCCGGTGCCCGCCGCTCCGGCCCCTGTTGCGGTCGTTTCTCCGGCGCCTAGCGCGGGCGAGGCTCGTGTCACTGCAACCAGGCCCCCGGCCGCCAGGGCCGAGCCCGTGCCCGATACGCCTTTCGGGAACTTCCGCGCGGTGGAGAAGATAGGCCGCGACGTCCTCGGCGTGCTCTACAAGGCGCACGACCCGCAAGGCCAGACCGTCGCGCTCAAGGTCCTGGACAGGGAGCACACCCTCGACCCGGTCTTCGCCAGGCGCTTCGTCCGCGAGACCTGGCCCGCCGCGAAGCTCTCGCACCCGGCGCTCAAGCGCGTCCTCGCCTCGGGCCGTACGAAGGACCAGGTCTTCTACTACGCCTCCGAGTTCGTCGAGGGCCTGTCGGCAAAACAGACCGTGGAGTCGGGCCGCGTCTTCGAGCCCGCCGAACTGGTGCGCGTGGCGCGCACACTCGCGGAGGCGCTCGAGTACGCGCACTCGAAGGGCGTTTTCCACGGCGACGTGAGGCCGAGCCTCGTCCTGCTCGCCTCGGATGGCTCCGTGAAGCTCGCGGAGACCGGCGTGGCGAGGGACTTCTGGGGGGCGATCGACCGCCTGCTCTCCCACCAGGGCTGGGTCATCTCGGACGCCAGGACCAAGAAGGACGCGAGGGAGGCGCTCGAGACGATAGTCCGCGAGCGCTCGGTCTCTCTGTGGTTCCTGGCCCCTGAGCTCGCCGCGCCGAGGTCCGTCCCCGACGCGCGCACCGACGTCTACGGCCTCGGCGCGACGCTCTACTTCATGGCGACGGGAAGAGTGCCCTTCGAGGGGGCGAGCGCGCTCGAGCTCCTCTCCGGCGAACAGGGCGCGGCCGCGCCGGCCCACGAGCTCGCCCCGCGCGTCCCCCGCGAACTCGGCGCAGTGATAGCGAAGATGATGGCGCCAGGCTCCGTCGACCGGTACCAGTCGATGGGCGAGGTCCTGGCGGCGCTCGCCGCGCTCAGGCCCCCGAGCACGGGCCCCAGGTGACGGCGCCGCGCCGCGGGGTCGAGCGGCGCACGCTCAGAACGCCGCACTGAACTCCAGGGAGAAACCGATCGCCGGGTCGCGCGCGTCGGGCGCGAAGAACTCGCCCGGCAAGAGGGCCGAGACCGTCGCACGCAGCCCGCCCCCGGGGCGGCGGGAACCGGCGCCGAAGCTGCGGCCGAGGTCGCCCTCGCGCCGCTCGCCGTAGAGCGGCATCTCCACGCCGAGCGAAAGGACCTCGCCGATCCTCGAGCCGCCCCCCGAGCCCCCGTTCATCAGGAAGCCCGAGCCGTCGGGGGAGTCCGGCTCGTCCGCGAAGGCCTGGGTGAACTCGAGCGCCAAAGCCGGCCCCCGCGCCGAGGGGACGAACCGCGCGCGGAGTCCCCACGCCGCCGCGTTCCGCGAGCTGAGGAGCCCGAGGGAGTCCCAGCGCCCGCTCGCGTCCTGGGCCAGGGGCAGGAACCCCTCGTGGACGCCCGTCGTGGAGAGCCGGTCCCCCGTCGCGAACGCGGCGAATATACTCCCCGAGAGATTCCCGCCGGCGAGATCGAGCCTCGCCTCGCAGGCGAACGAGTCGCGTATCTCCTTGGTGCCGAACTCGCCCCACTGCGCGGCCGCCTCGAGCCGTAGCCGCGCCGAGGGGGCGAGCACAGCGGTGCACTCAGCGCCCGCGGTGTGCACCGTCAAGCCGGGGTACGTCTCGTAGTGGAACGGGTCCGTCGTCGTGACCTCACCCACCCTAGCCGAGACCAGGTACCCAGCGAGCGACGTGTCGGGGACAACCCCCTTCGCCTCGAAGCGGAGCCCCGCGAGCTCGACGTCGGGGCTGGACGCCGGGTCCACAGGGCCGTCGATGCGCGTCGCTATAGCGTGCGCGGAGAGAGGGCTCGCCTTCGCCAGGAAGAGATCGACTCGCCGGCCGGCCCCCGTCTCGCAGGTCACCCGCGCGCCGTCGTACCTCAGCCCTACTCCGGAGGCGGGGGAGCCGAGCAGAAAGCCCTCGCCGAAGGCGAGCTCCTGTCTCCCCAGCACGAGCGTCGTTGGGACGTGCGCGAGTCTGCCGAGGAGATTGAAGCCCGGAAGCCGCAGCTCCGCCCGCGAGAGCTCGAGCTCTGGCGCATGCTCGAAAAGTATGCCCGGATCGATGCCCGGCGAGAGCGCCGGGGGCGGGAAGAGCCCCGAGGGCCCGTCTCGCGCGAGCGCCTCGGCGCGCAGGACGCCCCTGAGTTCGAGCTCCAGCTCCAGCCCCCCAACGAGCGCGTACGACGTCCAGAACCGCGCCGCGGTCTCGGAGAAGTCCACGCGGTCGGAGGAGCCCCAGTCGAGGTCGAGGAGATTCTCCCAGGCCTTGTAGCGGACGCTGAGCTCCCCTGCGAGCGCCGCGCGGCCGACCGAGCGCTCGAGCGGTTTGAGCTCGCGGTCCGTCCAGGCGGGGCCGCCGAGCCCCCGGTCCTCGAGGTAGTCCTCGACGGCCTCGCGCAAGGGCTGGTTAGATCTCCGCTCGAGCTCCTCCTGTCGGCGCGAGAGCGCTTCGATCTCGAGCCGCAGGCGTTCGAGCTCTTCGCCCCCCGGCATCTCTACGGGCCCCGTGGGGCTGCGACCCTCGGCCTGCGAGGCGAGAACCGCGAGGACGAGGGCCGCCGCCGGACCCAACCGCAGCGAGTTCGCCGCGGCGCGGACGCACGGGGGCCGCTCCCCACCGCTCCCCTCCGGCGGACTCACTGGCCCCCGCCCCTCGCGAGAACGATGAGCACCGAAACGAACCCCAGGAGGAAGAGCCCCGCCGTGGCGGCCGCGGCGATGAACGCCTTCTTCGTGCGCGAGAGGCGGGAGCGCAGCGACTCGAGCTCCTCTTGGAGGCGGTCGAGGCGCGCCTTCTCGATCTTGAAGGCGCGCAAGATCGTCGCCTTGCCCGCCCCCACGGGGCCGGCCGGGTCCTGCCCCATGCGGACCAGCTCTATGTCCTCGAAGAGCGCCTGCGTCGACTCGTAGCGGTCATCGGGGTTCTTGGCCATCATCTTCTGGAGCAGGTGCACCACCGACTCCGGGATGTCCTTCACGAACTGCCTGGGGTCGGGGGGGTCCTCCTTGATGTGCTTCTGCATGACCTCGGAGCTCGTCCCGCCGAACGGCGGGCGGCCCGTGAGCATGTGGTAGAGAGCCGCCCCCAAGGAGTATATGTCGGATCGGAAATCGATCTCGCTCTGTCCCAGGGCCTGCTCGGGCGATATGTAGTCGGGCGTCCCGAGGACCTCGCCGTCGGTGGACAAGAGCGGATCGAACTTGGACTTGACGAAGCCGAAGTCCGCAAGCTTCGCCACCCCGCCCCGCGTCACCATGATGTTCCCCGGCTTGATGTCCCTGTGGACGATCTTGTGCTTCCATATGTATGTGATCGCCCTCAGGACCTGTATCACGATGTCGAGGGCGGTCTCGACGGGCATAGGGCCGTCGCGGTCGACCATCTGTTCGACGGTCTCGCCGTCGACGTACTCCATGGAGAAATAGTACGTGTCCTTCTCGCGTCCGACGTCGTAGACCTGGATCAGGTTCTGGTGCGAGAGCCTCCCGGCGAGCCTCGCCTCCAGGAGGAAGCGCTTCTTGAACTCCTCGTCCTTCATCCACTTCTTGTGGAGGACTTTGAGCGCGACGATGCGGCCCATCGAGACCTGCCGCGCCTTGTAGACGGTCCCGAGGCCCCCGTCCCCGAGCTTCCCTAGGATCTCGTAGCCGCCGATCCTGAGCGGCTGGCTCCTGGCCTCGTCCCGGCGGAGGCGCTCCTCCGCCTTCTTGACCAGGCGGACCTGATCGTCGGTCATGTAGCCCTTCTGGACGACGAGCGTCTCGACGTCGGCGGGAGTCTTGCCCTGGGCCTTGCACTCCTCCCGGATCTTCCAGCATTCCATGAGCTGCTCCTCAGTGAGGAGCCCTGCCTCCACCGCGAGCTGAGCGAAGCTGCGGGCTGTAGCGGCACGTCTGGTCACTTGCCACGGTCCTCCTGTTCCCGACACGACACTGCGTTCAGCCCCCCCGGCGTCCAGGCGGCGCCGGCCTGAAGGGCCGAGCGCGCTCAGCGGCGCTGCGGCGCTGTCTTGCAGAGTTCGCCCCAGGCCCTGACCGCCGCCTCCTGCTCAGGCGTCTCGACCGACCCCGGCCTGACCCGCCGGACGAGCTCCAAGGCCTCGTCCGGGCTCCGGCCCTCCGAGACCAGGTAGCAGGCGAGCATGGTCCCCGTCCTGCCGAGACCCGAGCCGCAGTGCACGGCGACGGCGCCCTTTCGCCGGGCGACCACGCGCCTCACGAAGTCCACGAACTTGGCCACGTCCGATGTCGCAGGGGCCTCGAAGTCCCTCACCGGGATGTGCAGGTACTCCATGCCCGAGCGCTCGACGACCGCGGCGTCGAGCGGCGACTCGGTAAGGCTCACGAGACCTACGAAGCCGGACCTCGCGAGCTTCGCGATGTCGTCGTCGGGCCCCCCGACCCGGGGTCTGGCGAGCCCGGCGAGCACGCCGTCGATCACGAAGCACGGTTCTCTTCCGAAAGACTCCGCCACCGGCCCGGGCACCTCCGTTGCTCGCGTTCGCCTCTCGGCCGCCCGTCCTCACGCCCCGGGCTCAGCCCGCACGCACGGCGCTCGTGGCCCGGCCTCGCTGTGCGAGTCCCCTTCGCGGAGCAGCCGCCTGATCACCTTCCCGGTAGGCGCCTTCGGGAGCTCCTTCCTGAAGGCGATCTCCCTGGGCACCTTGTAGAGGGGCAGCCTCTCGCGGCAGAAGGCCTTGAGCTCATCGCCCGATACGCTCGCGCCTTCCTTGAGGACGACGAACGCCTTGGGTGCCTCGCCCCGACGCTCGTCGCTCACCCCGATCACGCCAACGTCCGCGACGGCCGGGTGGCGCGAGAGGCAGTCCTCCACCTCCGCGGGGTAGACCATCTCCCCGCCCACCTTGATCATCTCCTTCTTGCGGCCGGTGATCCAGAGGTAGCCGTCGGCGTCGAGCCTCCCCATGTCGCCGGTGCGGAGCCATCCGTCGGGGGAGAGCACCGCCGAGGTCTCTTCGGGCCTCTCGTGGTAGCCGAGCATGACCGTCGGTCCGCGGACCAGGATCTCGCCGGTCGAGCCCGGCTCGAGCGTCCGGCCCTGCTCGTCCGCTATCCTGACCTCGACGGACCTGAGCGGCTTTCCGACCGAGCCCGGCCGGTTCGCGCCGGGCGGGTTCAGGCTCACCACGGGCGAGGTCTCCGTGAGGCCGTAGCCCTCCAGGATCTCCAGGCCGAACAGCTCCCTGAACCGGTCGCGCACCTCGCCTGGCAGCGGCTCGCCGCCGGAGATCGCGCACCTGAGCGAGCTCACGTCGCGCCTCCGCGACTCCTGGCTGCGGTTGAGCACCCTGTACATGGACGGTATCGCCACGAGGAAACTGACCCTGTGCCGCTCGATGGCGTCCAGGACCGGGTCGGGCGCGAAGCGCTTGATCGCTATCGACGTGCCCCCGCGCGCGAGCGGCGCGCCCATCGTCACCGTGAGCGCGAAGGTGTGGAAGAGCGGCAGCACCTGCACCGCGATGTCGTCGCCGGTATAGCCCGAAACCTCCACCGCACTCTCGATGTCCTGGACGATGTTCCTGTGCGTGAGGCACACGCCTTTCGGTCGGCCAGTCGTGCCGGAGGTGTAGAGCAGGGTCACGAGCTCCCCTTCCGGCACGATGCGCGGCCTGAAGAAGGCGCCCCTCGCCAGGAGCCTCATCTTCTTCCAGCGCGTCCCGGCCACGTCCTCCAGGCAGATCACCTTCGGAACGGCGCGCGCGATCGCCTCCTCGCGGCCCATGATCTCCATGAACCTCTTGGATGTGATCACCGCGTCGAGCCGCGCGTCCCGGGCGATGAACTCGAGGTCCTCGCCGGAGAGCAGGATGTTGAACGGGAGCGTCGACCTGCCCGCCATCAGGATCGCCATGTACGAGATCACGAACTCCTTGCACGTCGGCAGGAAGATCCCGACGGTCGGGCGGTCCGTGGCTCCCGCCACTACCGACGCCAGGCCCCTGGAGGCCCTGAGCAGGTTCCTGAAGCTGAGCTCGAAGCCGTCGTCGATTATAGCGGTTTTTCGCTCGTCGCGGGAGGCCCCGTTCAGAAAGAGCTCGAGCAGGTTCATTCGGCACCATCCTTTCCCCCTGCCGGGCCCCCCGAGGGCCGCTCCGAGGGAGCGACGGGGGGGCTCTCCGCCCGGGCGCCTGAGCCATGCGCGGAGCTCTGGCCTCCGGCGGCGGCTGGCCGCGACTCCGCGCCCTCGGTCCTGGCGCTCGGGCGCGCGCCTGCCGGCCGGCGACCTGGGCCGTGTCGCCCGGAGCCGGCGGGGGGGCTTGCGGCCTGGCGATGCGACTGGCTCTCTCCCCGTCCGGAGGGGCTGCGCGCCTCCCCCCGGTCGGGTCGGCCTTCGGTCGGGCCGCCCCCGTCGTCGCGCGAGATGCGGCTGCCGCTCGCCGCGATCATCTCGAGCTCGGAGACGTGGACCTTTGCCATCTCTCCATCGCCATACCTGACCACGACCTTCTGCGTCAAGGTCTCCGTGGACACCACCTCGCCCTCTGCGGCACCGACCCTCACGCGCGCGCCGCGGGGCGGGAGCGACCTGGCGAGCTCCCTGTACACCTCGTCCTCGAACCTGAGGCAGCACATCAGGCGCCCGCAGCGCCCCGAGATCTTGTGCGGGTCGAGGGTCGTCCTCTGGAGCTTGGCCATCCGCATGCTCACGGGCTCGAGGGTCGTCAGGAAGGCCCTGCAACAGAGCTCCCTCCCGCAGTGCTCGAAGTCGGCGAGGAGTCTAGCCTCGTCCCGGGCCCCGATCTGCCTGAGCTCTATCCTGGTGTGGAAGTGCCAGGCCAGGTCCCTCACGAGGGCCCGGAAGTCCACCCGCCGCTCGGCCGTGAAGTAGAAGACGATCCGCTCGCCGCCCCAGATGTGCTCGACGCCCGAGAGCTTCATCTTCAGGCCGCGCTCCTGTATCTTCTGTCGGCAGTATCGGGTCTCCTCCGGCTCGAGCTTCTCTTCGATCTCCCTCTGGCGCTGGATGTCGGCCTCGGTGGCCGCGCGCACGACATGGCCCACGGTGGCGCCGAGCTCGCCCTCGGCGGCCCGGGGCCTGGAGAGGGCGACTCCCATCTCGGTCCCGCGGCTCGTGCGCACGATGACGGCCGTGCCTGGCGCGATCGTCCCCTCTGTGGCCGTGGCGTTCCCGGTGACGGGCAGCGCCCCCACGCGAACCCGCACCAGGAACCGCCCCGATCCCGGCCGCTCCTGCGGCGTGACGGGGGCGCTCGCCTCGGCCCCCGGGGGGGCCTCCTCGATCACCTCTCCCGGCGCCTCCTCGACGGGGCGAGGCTCCTCGTCGCCATCCTCCGGGACGCGCATGGCCTGAGGGGGCCCGGCCTCCGCCGCGGTTCGGCCCGACGCCCGGCGCGAGGAAGGCCTCGAGTCCGCCCCAGGGCCATCTTCCCGGACGGGTCGGATTTCGTCTTCGCTCATGGGCGACGCCGCTCTCAGAACTGCCAGGCCGTCGGGGACTAGGCCTGGCCGGATAACGCGAGCTTCGGCTCGCCGCACGCGAGGGCCGCTGCCGCGGCGGAGAGCACGAGCTCGACTCGCACATTCTGCCCTATCGCCTCCCCCGACGCCAGCGCCACTTCGATGCCGGAGATCAGGTCCCCCGGACGCCGGGCCGGACCTGTCGGCACCGGCCCGCCGCGCAGGGGACGACGGTCTCCGTCCACGAGCGCATCGGTCCGAGAGAGCCGGTCGAGCAGCCTCTCCCGCAGAACGAGCGAGAGGGCCTCGAGGAGCCCGAGCGCCGCGCGCCGGCGGGGCTCGAGCCCCGATGGCCTCTGCGCCTCGTCGCCGCCCGGTTCGGACTCCTCGTCTCCGCGGGGGGTGGCGTCGCGCCGCCCTGCGAGCGCGGCGGTCCGCTCTATGAGGGCTCGAGCCATCCCAGGCCCTGCGTGGCTCCCCGAGCCGACCCTGCTCAGGACCATCTCCTCGAGGAAACGCCTGTTCTCGGCCCATGCCTCGGAGACGAGCTCGACCGCCCGCGAGAAACTCCCCTCCGCTGCCAGGGCGACGCCCTCGGCCTCTGGCCCCGCGAGAAGTCCCCTCGCGGCGAGCTCCTGGGCGATCGTCTTCGTCGGCAGTCGGCCGAACCGCACCGGGCAGAGCCGGGAGCGCACCGTCGCCAGGAGCCTCGAGGGATCCTCGGCCGTGAGGATCCAGAGCCTGGGACCGGGCGGCTCCTCCAGCGACTTGAGGAGGGTGTTCTGGCAGACCTCGTTCATGCGCTCTGCGCGGGGGAGGAGCACGACGCGCAGGTCCCCCCGCGAGGCGCGGAGCGCCACCCGGTCGAGCAACGGCGAGATCGTCTTGTTCAGCGTTATCTCGCGGTCCTCGTCGGAGAGATCTCTTGCGGTCTCGCCGCCGCCATGCTTCTCACGGACCACCGGCTCGATCAGGTCCGCGTTCACACCGGAGGCGAGCTCGCGGCAGGACTGGCACGAGCCGCAGGCCTCATCCAGGGGCGGTCGCCTCGCCTGGCAGAGGGCGGCCGCGGCGAGGATCTTCGCGGCAGTGCGCTTGCCGACGCCCCGCGGCCCCCAGAAGAGGAGCGCGTGCGGGAGCCTTCCCGACGAGAGCGCCCTCCTCAGAAAGGCGGCCGCGGGCCCCTGCGCGAGGAGCCCGGCCCACCCGAAGGGGAAATCAGGGGAGGACATCCCTGACCAACCTCATAACGTCCTGGTGGACCACCTCGACCGGGCGGGAGGCGTCCACGACGAAGACGCCCTTCAGGTCCCGCCTGGCGAGCGAAAGGAACCCCTGCCTGACGCGCTCGTGATAGCTGCGGCCGCGCTGCTCGATCCTGTCGGAGCGGCCGGCGCGGCGGAGCCCTGTCTCGGCGTCGACGTCGAGGATCACGGTCAGGTCGGGCACCAGCCCCCCCGTGGCCGAGCGGCCGATGCTCTCGACCTCGCCGGCCGGGATCGAACCCGCCAGGCCCTGATATACTATCGACGAGAGGACGTAGCGCTCGCTCACGACGATCCGGCCCGCCTCCAGGGCCGGGCGGACGAGCGACTCCACAAGCTGTGCCCTCGCGGCCATGAAGAGGAAGAGCTCGGCCCGCGCCCCGATCTCGGGACCGTCAGTGGAAAGAAGGAGCTCGCGCAGGCGCTCGCCGAGCGGCGTCCCGCCGGGTTCGCGCGTGAGCTCGACCACCCGGCCCTCCCTCGAGAGCGCCTCGCAGAGGAGGTTCGCCTGCGTCGTCTTCCCGCCCCCGTCCGGGCCGTCGAGGACGATGAATCTCCCCTTGAAGAGTGACCTGCCCGAAGGGCTCGGGCGGAGACCCGGTTCTCTGGCCGATGCAGGCAACTTCGATGCCTCCCAGGCGACTCGTCTCGTCGCCGCCGGATGCGGAGACTACCGCGAGGCGGCCGCCCTGTCCACTGGCCGCCGGAGCGTGTCCCCCAGCGGCCACCCTCGCGCCGCCTGCCAGGCGGTTGACCGGCCCATGACGGGCGGATACCTTCGAGCATTTACGAAAGGGCCGGTGGAGGCACCCCCCCGCCGTGAGGCGAGGGGGCCGCGCCCAGCGGCGGGTCTGTCATGGCGGAAGCTTCCGGCACCCACGACGGTTTCATCCGCGTCCGCGGGGCGCGCGAACACAATCTAAAGAACGTCAACCTCGACATCCCCCGCGACAAGCTCGTGGTGATCACGGGCGTCTCGGGCTCCGGGAAGAGCTCGCTCGCCTTCGACACGATCTACGCCGAGGGGCAGCGGCGATATGTCGAGAGCCTCTCCGCCTACGCGAGGCAGTTCCTAGAGCAGATGCCGAAGCCCGACGTCGAGCGGATCGAGGGCCTGACGCCCACGATCGCCATAGAGCAGCGCTCCGGCTCGGCGAATCCGCGCTCCACGGTGGCGACGACGACGGAGATCTACGACTACCTGAGGCTCCTCTACGCCCGCGCGGGCGAGCCTCACTGCCCGAAATGCGGCCTGCCCATCTCCAGCCAGTCGGCCGAGGAGATCGTGGACAGGCTCATGGCCCTCCCCGAGGGCACGCGCGTGCAGGTGCTCGCGGTGCTCGTCCGGGGCAGGCGCGGGGAGCACAGGGATGTGATCGCCGCGGCGAAGCGCGAGGGATTCGTCCGCCTCAGGATCGACGGCGCGGTCGTCGACGCGCGCGAGGTGAGCACCCTCGACAAGAAGCGCAAGCACGAGATCGAGGCCGTCGTGGACAGGCTCGCCATAGGGCCCGCGGTGCGCTCGCGCCTGACCGATTCCGTCGAGACCGCCCTCAAGCTCGGCGAGGGCCTGATGATCGCCGCCCGGGAGAAGTCGCCCGGTTCGAACGAATGGGAGGACAGCCTCTACAGCGAGCTCTACGCCTGTCCGGTATGCGACGTCTCTTTCGAGGAGCTGGAGCCGCGCATCTTCAGCTTCAACTCGCCTTACGGCGCCTGTCCGACCTGCGGCGGGCTCGGGACGCGCATGGAGCTCGACCCGGACCTGATAGTCCCCGACAGGTCGCGCAGCCTCCAGGACGGGGCGATCGAGGCCTGGCGGCGCGGCGGGAAACTCATGAACATCTTCTACAGCCGCGCGATAGAGTCCTTCTGCCGGGACTTCCGCTGCTCGCCCTTCGTCCCCTTCGAGGAGCTCAGCGAGGAGACGAGGCGCATACTCCTCTACGGCACCAGGCCCGAACACGCGGCGAAGTACGGCGCGGAGTTCGAGGGGGTGATCCCGAACTTGGAGCGCCGCTTCCAGACCACCGATTCCGACTTCGTGAAGAGCCGCATCCACGAGTACATGTCGGCGCTGCCCTGCCCGTCGTGCAAGGGGGCCAGGCTGAGGCCGGAGTCCCTCGCGGTGCTCGTCGGTGGGAAGAACATCTACGAGGTGACCCGCCTGAGCATCGAGGAGGCCCTGGGCTTCTTCGAGCGGCTCGAGCTTCCGCCGAGGGAGTCCGAGATCGCCAGGCCCATACTCAAGGAGATCCGGGACAGGTTGCGTTTCCTCGTCGACGTGGGCCTGGCGTACCTGACGCTCGACCGCTCCTCCGGAACGCTCGCGGGCGGCGAGGCGCAGAGGCTCAGGCTCGCCTCCCAGGTCGGTTCCCGCCTGGTCGGGGTGACATACGTCCTCGACGAGCCGACGATCGGCCTCCACGCGCGGGACAGCGCCAAGCTCATCGCCACGCTCAAGGCCCTCAGGGACCTCGGCAACACGGTCCTCGTGGTCGAACACGACGAGGAGATGATGCGCGAGGCGGACCTGATAGTGGACCTCGGGCCGGGCGCGGGGAAGTGCGGCGGGGAGGTCGTGGCGCAGGGCACGCCCGAGGAACTTGCGCGCTGCGAGCGCTCGCTCACGGGGGCATACCTGTCCGGAAGACTCGAGATCAAAGTCCCCGCGAGGCGCAGGCCCGTCCACCCGGGCCGCGTCGTGTCCGTCAGGGGCGCGCGCGAAAACAACCTCAAGAAGCTGGATGTGGACATCCCGCTCGGCGTCTTCACCTGTGTCACAGGGGTCTCGGGCTCCGGGAAGAGCACCCTCGTCACGGAGATCCTCTACAAGGGCCTCGCGAGGATCCTCCACCGCTCCCGCGAGAAGCCCGGGAAGCACTCCCGCATCCTCGGGGCGGGTCAGATAGAGAGCGTGGTGGCGATCGACCAGTCTCCGATAGGGAAGACCCCCCGCTCGAACCCCGCGACGTACACGGGCGTCCTGGACGAGATCAGGGCGCTCTTCGCGAAGCTCCCCGAGGCCCAGATCAGGGGCTACGGACCCGGCCGGTTCAGCTTCAACGTGAAGGGCGGTCGCTGCGAGGCCTGCGAGGGCCAGGGCACGACGCTCGTCGAGATGCATTTCCTGCCCGACGTCTACGTCCGCTGCGACGTCTGCCGCGGCAGGCGGTACAACCGCGAGACCCTGGAGATCCGCTACAGGGGCAGGAACATCGCCGAGGTGCTCGACATGAGCGTCGCGGAGGCGCTCGACTTCTTCAGGAACGTGCCCAGGCTTCGCGAACTGCTCCAGACGCTCGCGGACGTCGGCCTGGGCTACATGGCGCTCGGCCAGAGCTCGACCACGCTCTCGGGCGGCGAGGCGCAGCGCGTGAAGCTCGCGGCCGAGCTCTCCAGGCGCGAGACCGGTCGCACGTTGTACGTGCTGGACGAGCCTACGACAGGGCTCCACTTCGCCGACATCTCGAAGCTCCTCGACGTGTTGAACCGCCTCGTCGATCGCGGCAACACCGTGGTGATCATCGAGCACAACCTCGACGTCGTGAAGACCGCCGACTGGATCATCGACCTGGGCCCGGAGGGCGGCGACGGGGGCGGGACCATCGTCGCCCAGGGGACGCCGGAGGAGGTCGCACGCGTGCCGGGTTCGCACACCGGACGATTCCTCGCGGGGGTCCTGAACAGGGGCGAACGGGCGAGGGGACCCGCCACCAGGGCCGCCTCGGGTCGCTGAGGACCGCGCCGGCAGCGGCTCGCCGCTACTGAGCGACGGTCTGGTCGAAGAGTATGACCGCGACGCGCCCGACGACCTTGCCGGTGGTGTCCTTGAGCGTCTGGCGGAATATGCGGACGGGGTACTCGACGAAGTCTATGATGACTCTGCCCCTCGTGGCGTAGACCTCGGTGCCGGGGAGGGGCTTCGGCACGAGCTGCGGCGTCTCGCCCCTGAAGGCGAACTGGCGATTCAAGGCGAAGACCCTGGGCTCGAAGGTCACCGAGCCCGCCGGCTGCTCCTGGATGATCACCTGTACGACATCGGGCTCGCGGAAGCGCGTGTAGAACTCCGGGGGGACGCGCTTCTTGCCCGAGACGAAGTACTCCACGGCCATACGGGCCGCATCCACGGCGAGCGTCGCGCCCCGCGCCAGGAGCGCGCGCTCCATCTCCGCAGCCTCGCGCCTGCGCCAACTGGATCGCAGCGCTAGCGCCACTACGACCCCGAGTACGGCCAGACCCGCGACCCCCGCCGCGATCGCCTTGAGCGCCGTGGGACTCAGGCCCAGGAGGAGCTCCGGCCGGCCGGCCTCTTCTTCTTGCTCCAGGCCCTCATCCTCCGGGGGTTCCTCCTCGGGGGCGGCGGGTTCCCGCACGCGGCTGGCCTTCTTCTTCGGGGGGGGCTCAGCGACCTCGCCGAGGTCGAGCTCGAACGGCTCCTCCTCGATTCCATCGGGGCGCTGCGTAGCCATCGTCGACTTCCTCATCCGGGCGGCCGGGCGCGGGCTGCCACATAGGACCGGGCGAGCTCCGCGAAGGTGTCCCCGCGCTCCGCGAAGTTCGCGAACTCGTCGAGGCTCGCGGCGCCCGGGCTCAAGAGGATCGTACCGCGCCCGGCCATGAAAGTCACGGCCTTGTCGAAAGCATCCCTGAAATCGCGCGCCTCCTCTATCCGGATCGGGCTCGCCAATCTCGCGGCCGCCTCCCGCACCGCCTTCGCGAGCCTGGCCCCGGCGGCGCCGACGAGCGCCACGCCCGCGGCCCTCCTGGCGAGCTCGAGTGCCAGGGCATCGAAAGGGGCGCCCTTGTCGTTCCCGCCCGCGATTACGTACACCGGTCCCTCGACGGAGGCCAGGGCTGCGATCGCGCTCTCCGGCGTCGTCGCCGAGGAATCGTCGACGAACCTGAGCTCGCCTGCGCGCGCCACCTCTTCCAATCTGTGCCTGAGGGGCCTGTAGGCCTCGAGCCCCTTCTGGACGGACTCCGCGCGCGCGCCCCACTCGAGCGCGGCGGCCGCCGCGGCGGCCGAGTTCTCCAGGTCGTGCCGACCGTGCAGCGCGACCCGGCCGAGCCGGGCGAGCGAGTCATCGCGCCCGTTCCGACGCACGAGCAGGCGATCGCCTTCCGCCCACACCCCCTCGCCCTCCGGAGGGGAGCCGCACGAGAACCACGAGACGCGCCGGCCTACGGCCGCGCCCCATCGCCTGAGGACGGGATCGGCGGCGTTCAGGACGAGCGGGCCGCGCTCCGGCAGGAAATCTATGAGTCTCCGCTTCGCGCCGTAGTACTCGTCGAGCGTGCGGTGCCAGTCGAGGTGGTTCGGGGCGAGGTTGGTGATGACGGCGACCGCGAGGGCAGGGAACGCCGAGAGGCGCTCGAGCTGAAAGCTCGACACCTCTAGCACCAGGCTCGCGCCCTCCGGGAGCGAGTCCGCGAGGGCTAGGAGCGAGCCTCCCAGGTTTCCGCCCGAGCGCGTGCGCGGGTCCTCCTGCGCCAGGATCGACGCGAGCATGGCGGCGGTGGTGGACTTGCCGTTCGTGCCGGTCACCGCGAGCACCCGGGCTCCCCTGGCGGCGGCGCGCTCGAGGCCGAGCTCGAACTCGCTCGTCACGCGGGCGCCCGAGCGCCGCGCGAGCTCCACGAAGGGGTTCGCCGGGCGGACGCCGGGATTCACGACCAGGACGTCGCAGGAGGCGAAGTCCTCCTCCCTGTGGCCGCCGAGGACGTACCGGATCGGAAGCCCCGCGAGCGACTCGATCGCCGGGGCGAGGACCTTTTCGTCGCGCAGATCGGTCACCGTGACGGCGCAGCCGCGCTCGGCGAAATGCCTGGCCGCGCCTGCGCCCCCGCCGAAGAGGCCCAGGCCCATCACGGTCACGCGGGTCGCTCGCCCCTCAGCCACGGTGCCCCCAGCACGGCAGCCACTGGCCGCATCCTGACCGCCGGGGCGGACCCGTCAAGGCCAGCGGGTGGGCGGGTCGCTCGCTGGAGTTGAAATCCTTGCCGGGTGCGCTTATGAACCCTCCGAGCGGGGTGATGGTGTCCCCTGGAAGATGATGGAGGACTAACGTGGCGAAGAAGAGCGGAAAGCCGACCGGAGCGGCCGCTCGGAAGGGCGGGGCCAAACTTCGCGCCGCCGTGATAGGCGTCGGAGGGATCGGCAGGCACCACCTCAGGGAATACGCGAAGAGCGCCCGCGCGGAGGTGGTCGCCGTGTGCGATTCGAGCGCGGAGGCGCTCGAGGCCGTCCGCAAGGAGGGCGTGACCTGCGAGGCCTACCAGGACTACAAGGCGATGCTCGCGGAGGCGAGGCCGGACGTGGTGTCCGTCTGCCTGCCGAACAACCTCCACGCGCCCGTCACGATCGCGGCCCTCGAGGCCGGCGCGCACGTCCTGTGCGAGAAGCCCCTCGCCACGAGCGCCGCGGACGCCGCGCGCATGGTCGAGACCGCGCGCAGGCGCAGGCTCAAGCTCGGCGTGAACCTGAGCTACCGCTTCAACGGCTTCTCCCTCTTCCTCCACGAGCTGGCCGAGAAGGGCGAGTTCGGCGAGGTCTACTTCGCGCACACCGTGTGGCACAGGCGCCGGGGCGTCCCGAGGGGCACAGGCTGGTTCGTGGACAGGTCGCGCGCCGGCGGCGGACCGCTCATCGACCTGGGCGTGCACAGGCTCGACCTGGCCTGGTGGCTCATGGGGAGGCCCAGGCCCGTGCGGGCGACAGGCGTCACGTACGCCAAGTTCGCGAAGCTCTACTCGGAGAAGTTCGGCATACCCGTGACGACCGAGGACCTGGCGGCCGGCTTCGTCCGTTTCGCGAACGGCGCCGCGCTCTCCGTCCAGGCGAGCTGGGCCGGGAACACCGAGAGGCACGAGAGGATGGTCACGCGCCTCTGGGGCACGAAGGCCGGGGCCGTGCAGGAGAACGTGGGCGACGGGTACGATTTCACCTGCCGCGTATTCCGCAGCGAGTCCGGCGCGGAGGTCGACATATCGCCGCACCCCGGGATGCTTCCCGCGGCGGCGAGCTCCGTGGAGGATTTCTGCCTGGCCGTCGCCGAGGGGAAGCCCATGCTCGCCCCTGGCGAGGACGGCCTGGCGGTGCAGAAGATGCTCGACGCGATCTACCGCTCCGCCGAACTGGGCCGCGAGGTGGAGATCGACTGAGCTTCGGACGGTGCGGCTCCGGGACGGCCGCCGTCCACGAGTCCGAGAGGGCTCCGCGCCGCTCGGAGACGAGGCGTTCGAGGCGGCGTCTCCGTCGGGGGGAGCGGGCGCGCCGTTCTCGCCGTGTGTCGGCCGGGCGCGCCTCGTGTCGCGCCGGGTCCATCGACGCACCCGCGCAGTTGCGCCGCGACTCGCCGGCACGTAGTATGATCACCCGGTCCGACGTAGTAGGCGCGGAGCGCAGATGAATAGCGCCGTCAAGTACCTCTGGTTCAACACGAAAGAGAGCCGCGAGTTCATCGACATCACCGATGTCGTGGAGGAGTTCGTCCGCTCCAGCGGAATCAAGGAAGGCCTCTGCCTGGTGAGCGCGATGCACATCACCTCGGGCGTCTTCGTGAACGATGCCGAAAGCGGCATCCTGAAGGACATCGCCGACTGGGCCGAGCGCCTCGCCCCGGAGGGCCCGGAGTACCGCCACCACGAGACCGGCGAGACCAACGCCCACGCCCACCTGAAGAGCATACTGGTCCACCACCAGGTGATCGTGCCCGTCACGGGCTACAAGCTCGACCTCGGGCCGTGGCAGCGGATATTCTACGCCGAGTTCGACGGCCGCAGGCGGAAGCGCGTGATCCTGAAGCTAATCGGGGAGTAGGCCGGCGGAGGCGGCTCTCCCCTTGCGGCGCGCGCGCGCGGCGCTATATCTGCCCTCGATGCACGGCCCCGGGCGGAGGTCCATCGGAATCGGGAGACCATCGGCTTGCAGATAGACCAGTCCAAGCTCCACCTGATGAAAGTCGATCCGCGCGTCGAGACCTACACGGTCGGGGACGATTACCTCCTCGATCGGAGGCTCGTCGAGGCCGACTGCTTCGGCTCGGCGGCCCACGCCTCGGGGCTGGCGCGCATAGGGCTCCTCTCACAGGAGGAGCTCAGGTCGCTACTGGAGGGCCTCCGCGAGATAGTCTTGCTCGACCGCCAGGGCCGCTTCGAGATCCGTCGCGAGCAGGAGGACGTCCACACCGCGATCGAGACGCATCTCACCCGGACGCGCGGCGAGGTCGGCAAGCGCATCCACGCCGCCAGGAGCCGCAACGACCAGGTCGTCTGCGCGCTGAGGCTCTTCGGCAAGTGGGAGATGCTGCGCCTGTCGAGCTCGATCGCGTCGCTGGCGCGCGCGGCGATAGAGCTCGCCGAGAGGCACGAGGCGGTCCCCATGGTCGGCCGGACGCACATGCAGCGCGCCATGCCGAGCTCGGTCGGGCTCTGGCTCGGCGCGCTCGCCGAGGCCCTGGTGGACGACCTCGCGCTCCTCCGCGCGGCCTACGAGCTGAACGACCAGTGCCCCCTGGGCTCGGCCGCGAGCTACGGCGTGCCGGTCGGGCTCGACAGGGAATACGTCTCGAAGCTCCTCGGCTTCGCGAGGCTCCAGAACAACACGCTCTATGTGGCGAACTCCCGGGGCAAGGTCGAGGGCGCGATCCTCTCGGCCTGCGCGCAGGTGATGCTCGACCTCTCGCGCTACGCGCAGGACCTGATGCTCTTCACGATGCCGGAGTTCGGCTACTTCTCGATCCCGGCCGAGCTCTGCACGGGCTCGAGCCTCATGCCGCAGAAGCGGAACCCCTGCGTGCTCGAACTCGTCCGCGCGCGGACATCCACCGTGCTCGCCGAGCACGAGCGGGTCATGTCGATCGTCAAGGCCCTCCCCACCGGCTATAACCGCGACGGGCAGGAGACGAAGGGCCCCTTCATGGCCGGGCTCGACCTGACGCGCGCGAGCGTGGAGATGATGGAGCTCACGCTCAGGGGGCTGGAGGTCCACGAGGAGAGGCTCCTCGCGGGCTTCCACCCAGAGGTCTTCGCCACAGACCGCGCGCTCGAGCTCGTCGCGCAGGGCAGGCCCTTCCGGGACGCCTACAGGGAGGTGAAGGAGAACCTGTCCGCGCTCTCCGCGGTCGATCCGCGGGAGGCGATCCGCAGGAAGACCCACGCTGGGGCGACGGGGAATCTCGGACTGGAACAGGTCTCGCGGGCGCTCCAGGCACATGTCGACCGCACGGAGAGCGAAGTGCGCCGCGCCAAGGAGGCGTTCGGAGGACTCATGGGGCTCGAGGGGCCGGCGGTCCTGTAGCCGTCTCCCCGCCGGTTCGGGAACGGGTGGGATGCTCGAGTGGTGCTCGTAGCGATCCTCAGCGGCTTGGCGGGCGCGGTCCTGGGGGCCGCCGCAGCCGGGCTATTCTGCGCGAGCCGCCGCGCCAAGGGCGAGACCCCTCGGCCAGGCGGCGGAGGAGCGTCTTTTCCGCCATCGCGGCAGGAGTTGCCCATCCACGGGAGGCCGCAAGGGGACGAGGCCCCGTCGGCCAGGGCCGCCCAGGTCTCCCCGACCGAGGCGCCGAAGGACCTCTCCCCCGGCGGCCCGCGAGCGACGACGAGCCTCCCCACGCTCCAGGCGAGGCTGGAGCGCTCCGCGCACGACCTTTTGATGAACGTGCCCCTGATCGCGCTCACCGTGGGGCCCGACCTGCGCGTGGGGCCGGGGAGCGCCTCGCGCCTGGCGGAGAAGCTCCTCGGCGCGGGCGCACCGCTCGCCGGGAGGGAATTCTCCGAGCTCGTCCTGCCCGGCCCCGAGCTCGCCGAGAAGCGCAGGCTCCTGGAAGACTGGCTCAGGCTCGCCTTCGAGAAGCCGGACCAGGACTGGGAGACGCTCGTCGAGCTCTGTCCGCTCGAAGAGATCCGGCTCCCCGACCCGGCCACGAAAGAACCCCGCGAGTTCCGGATGTACTACCACCCCGTCAGGGCCGGCGAGCAGGGGCCTGTGGTCCGCGTGCTCGTGGTCGGGCTCGACGTGACCGCGGAGAGGGCGCTCGCCCGCGAGCTCGACTCGCGCGACAAGGAGGGCGACGCATCGGTCAGGCGCTTCGCGGAGGTGCTCAAGCTGGGCGCGGAGACGTTCCGGCGATTCCTGAACGAGAGCCAGTCGCGCATCGCCGAGGCCGCCGGCGCGGCCGAGCGACTCGCCGCCGAGCCTGCGGACACCGAGGCGGCGAAGGCCCTCTTCCGCCAGGTCCACACGCTCAGGGCCAACGCGAGCGCCTTCCGGCTGGACTGGATCGCCGAGGCAGCGGGCCAGGTCGAGGAGGCGCTCTCCGAGCTCCGCGAGAGCGCCACACCCGGCGAGCACCCGGCGCTCGAGCAGGCGCTTGAGCGCCTGGAGTCCCTCCGCGTGCTCATGGAAGAGACCGAGGACCTGGGCAACACCGTGTTCGGGCGCACGCTCGACCCGGGGGAGGTGCGCGCGCGGGAGAGGGACCTCGAGGTGCCCGTCCGGGTCGGCAGGTTGGAGAGCGCGCTTGCGCTCGTCCGCGGCGCCCGCTCGGTGCTGAGCCGGAAGGACGCCGACACGGCCTCCAGCCTCCTCCTCAAGGCCGACGCCGCGCTCGACTCGCTCAGGAACGTGCCGGCGCGACACCTTTTCCAGCGGTTCCCGAAGATGGTCGCGGACCTGGCGGCCATGCTCGGCAAGCGCGTGAACCCGCTGCGCCTGGCGGGCGGCGACACCCCGGTCAACATCCGCGCCCTGGACAGGGCCGGCGACGCGCTCGTGCACCTCCTCAGGAACGCGGTGGCGCACGGGATCGAGTCGGCCGAGGGGCGGATCTCGGCAGGAAAGCCCGAGGCCGGCACGATCGAGCTCTCCTGCCGCCGCGAGGGCGGGCGGATCGTCTTCGAGGTCTCCGACGACGGCGCGGGCATAGACAGAGAGGCGGTGCGGAGGGCGGCCGTCTCGCGCGGGCTCATCCCGGCCGAGCGCGCCTCGCAGATCTCTGACGCCGAGCTCGACCGGCTTCTAGTCGGCTCAGGCATCACGACCTCCGCGCGCGCGACCGAGGGCTCCGGCCGTGGCGTGGGCCTGGACACGGTGAGGGCCGCGGCGGAGTTCCTCGAGGGCGAGGTGACGATCGAAAGCGCCCCGGGGCGAGGAACGCGCGTGCGGCTGGCGATCCCCGACCGGGGCCCTTGCTAGGCGGGGGCGCCCCATTGGCTGACGGAGTCGCCGGAGCCCCGGTCGTCCTGGTCGTCGACGATTCGATGACCATGCGGCGCATCATGATCGACGCCCTCCGCTCCTTCGCGGAAGCGAGGGTCCACGAGGCCGCCTCGGCCGAGGAGGCGCTCGAGTTCCTCCGCGCCTCGGGCGCGGACCTGGTCCTCCTCGACTGGCATCTGCCGGGCATGAGCGGGCTCGACCTGATCGTCAAGATGCAGGCGGACGCCCGCCTCGCGCGGATCCCTGTGGTGATGGTCACCTCCGAGCGCGAGAAGGCCAACGTCATCGCCGCCCTCCGGGCCGGCGCCAGGAACTACATAGTCAAGCCCTTCACGCAGCCCGTGTTCCGCAAGAAGGTGGGTCCGTTCCTCGAGGCTGGCGGCAGGGCTCTGGAGGAGACGCGGGGAAGGCTCGTCGGGAACCTCGCGCAGACCTCGCCGCTAGAGGTCGTGCAGCTCATCTCGATGACCAGGAAGACGGGCGTCCTGGAGATGGAAGGCTCCGGGGGGCGGTTCTCGCTCTATTTCGAGAACGGCAACCTCGTCCACGCGGAGGGCGGCGAGACCTCCGGCGAGGAGGCGTTCGCGGCCTGCGCCGCGCTCTCGGACGGGACGTTCACATTCAAGGCGGAGGCCCCGGCGCACCCGATCTCGGTGCGGAGGCCGACGAACGTGATCCTGCTGGAACAGTTATCGAAGGGGTAGGCCCGTCGCATGCGCGGGATCGTCCGCCCTGGTGTAGTTTCCGCGTGTTCCGGCCTGCGCCCGAGCGGCGGCGCGGATCGGGCGAGGGCCGCGGCGGGGTCGGCATAGTCGAGAGGCGCGGTCGGGGCGCGAGGGGGCGCGAGCTCCCAGCCGGCCCGTCGGCGAGGCGCACCGTGGGGAGGGTCGACGAGTTGGAGGACCGTTCCGCCTCGACCGGTTCCGGCGAGCTCGCGACGAGGCTTAGATCGCTCGCCGGGGCACTGGCCTCCCTCTCGTTCGTGCCCGGCACATCGGCCGGGCGGCGCGAGGAGGCGGTTCTCGCGCGCGCGAGGAGGATCGTCGGCGCGAAGCTCCTCGTCGAGCTCGAGCGCTCCTTCGCGCCGCCGCTCCTGGCGCTCGTCGCGGGCGGCACGAACGTGGGCAAGTCGACACTGTTCAACGCGATCCTCGGCGAAGAGCTCTCCTCCGTCGACCCGCGGGCGGCGCACACGGTCTGGCCCGTGGCGAGGGGCCCGGCGGGCTCGCGGGAGGCGCTCGCGCAGCTCCTGCCCGGCTGCAGCGTGCTCGAGGCCAGGGCCCCGGCCGGCGCCGAGATAGCCGGCGCGCCGGCCGGAGGTCGAGAGAGGTCGTCCGAGGCCGCTCGGGATTCCAGTGAGTCGCTGCTATTCCTGGACGAAAGGGGCGGCCGCAGCGACGCGCTCCTCATCATCGATTCACCCGACGTGGACAGCGCCCTCCGCGCCCACCACGCCCGTACCGACGAGCTCCTGATCGCCGCGGACGAGCTCGTCTTCGTGACCTCGCCCACCAAGTACAACGACAAGCGCTGCGTCGAGTTCCTGCTCGATGCGGCGGCGATGGGCAAGAGGCTCCTCGTGCTTTTCAACCTCCTTCCCGCGGCACAGGAGACGAGGCGCGAGATACTCGAGGATTTCCGCCGGAGCGTCCTGGCCAGGCTCCCGCGCGAGGCGGACTCGCCGCCCGTCGTGGAGTTCGGCGCGCTCGCCGGCGGCCTGGCGGTGGGCGCCTCCGGCGGCCCTGCGGACGCGGCGCGCGCGCACTTGGGGCGCGACTCCGCTCGCGCGGCGAGCGTCAAGCGGGCGGTCTGCTCCGGAGGCGCGCGCTACGTAGCGGCGAGCCTCAGGCCCGCGCTCAGGGCGCTCCGCGAGCAGGCCTTGTCACTCCAGTTCGTGCGCGAGGCGCTCGACCGCGCGGGGGAGCGCGCTGCCGCGGAGTACGAGACATACCTCAGGGGGCTCGAGTTCCTCGACCTGGAGCTCGCGCTCGGGAGGCTCCTGGATCGTTTCCGCGTCCCCGTGCTCGACGACATCCTCGACATCGCCTCCGCGCTCCCCAGGAGGCTGGCGCTCGCCGTGCTCAGGAGGCCGTCCCTCGACGAGCGGCGCCGCGAACAGGCGGCGGCCGTCGCGAAGAAGGAGCTCGATCTCGTGTCCCGCTCGCGCGTGGAGTTCGCGCGCTGCCTCGAGGAGCGCTCCACCGACGAGGTGGCGGGCAAGCTCTATCGCGAGCTCGTCACCGCGGAGTACTACTCGCGCGACCTGGCTGCGGCGTGGGCCGCCGGGGAGAGGGCGCGCGCCGGCGTCCGCGAGGCCTGGCTCCGGGCCTTCGAGGGAGAAATGGCCGCGAGGATAGAGCGCTCGGGGGCGCTTCGGGCGACGCTCAAGGCCGTCAGGGCGCTCCTGGAGCTCGGCGCGGGCGTCGCGGCGGCGGTGCTCACCGGGGGGCTCGGGACGGGCGACCTGGTCTGGACGCCGCTCGCCACGAAGGCCGCCCAGCTCGCGGTGGAGCGACTCGGGCGCGAGTACTTCCGCGCGAAGCGGGAAGAGTACATAGACCTCATGCGGGCGACGTTCGCGGCGGGGCTCGAGGAGGTGCTCCTCGGCCCGCTTCGCGAGCGTGTGCCCTCGGCCCCCAAGCTCGAGGACATCGAGGCGGTGGAGCAGGAACTCCGGTGGCTCGCCCGCGCGTTTCCGTCGTCCCGGGGAGGTGAGGCGTGAGCCCTGCCGACGCACAGCCCGCGGCGCCTCCTCCCGCCGACCCCGGCGCCCCGTTCGCCCGCGCGGCGGTGCGCCTGCGCTCGGCCCTGGCGGGGGCGGAGCTCTGGCCGGCGCTCGCCTCCTCGCGCGCGCAGCTCGAGGCCGGGATCGAGGCCGTCCGCCGCTCGCAGGCGAGCCTCCAGGGGAGCCTCTGGATTCTCCTCCTGGGCGGGACCGGCGTCGGGAAGTCCACGCTCCTGAACGCGCTCGCGGGCAAGGTCGTGGCCCCAGCCTCCGTGCGGAGGCCGACCACGACCCGCACGACGTTCTACGCCCACCGGGAGGCGAGCCTCGCGCCGCTGGGCGAACTCCCCCAGGGCGAGCTCGAGCTCGTCTTCCACGAGATCGAGTCGCTCCGCGACAAGGTCGTGATCGATCCGCCGGACTTCGATAGCAGTGTCGAGGCGAACAGGAGGCGCCTGGAGCCGCTCCTCGCGGCCTCAGACATGGCCATCGTGGTCGCCGATCGCGAGAAGTACCGCGACCAGGCGCTCTACGAGCTCCTCGCCAGGCACGCGGGGGAGAAGACCTTCCTCTTCGTCGTGAACAAGCTGGACCTGGGCGTCCCGGAGGAGCTCCGTGCGGATTTCCGGCGCGCGCTCGAGGAGTGCGGCATCGCCGACGCGAAGGTGTTGGTGCTCTCGGCCGAGGAGGCGCTGCGCGGGCGCCTGTCCGGCGTGGCGGACGCGCGCGCTCGCTCCGGCGAGTTCGCCGAGCTCGAGCGGATCATCGCGCAGGAGCTCGACCGCGCCCGCATCCGCGAGATCAAGCGCGCGAACCTCGCGGGGCTCGCCTCGCACGTCCTCGCCTCCTTCGACCGGCTCCTGGGCCCGGACGCCCGCGCGAGGCTCGACTCGGGGCTCGCGCGCTGCCGCGAGGTCGCCGAGCGCAGGGCCTCGCGCCTCCGCTCGGTCTTCACCAAAGCCATGGTGGGCGCCGAGGCCCTGAGGGCGTACCTGAGGGGCCTGGAGCTCTTCTCCCTGGGCGGGGTCTTCGGGATGTACCTCGCGCTCACGGAGCGGCTGCGGGCCTTCCTGGGGAGGGCCTGGCCGAGACCCGTGGACCGGGCCGAGGCCCAGGCGCTCGCGGAGTCGCGCGCGCGCGCGGTGGACGAGCGCGAGGTGTGGCTCGAGCTCTCGTCGGGCGCGGCGGAGGCGACGGCCGCGCTCGCCGCCTGCGGGCTTTCGCCAGAGGTCGTGCGGGCGCGCCTGGAGCCCTCGCGCTCGGGGCTCTCGGCCGAGGCAGTTGCGCGCGAGGCCGCCGCCGGGGCGGCCGAGGCGCTCGTCGGGATCACCGAGGCCGCGCTCGGCGGGCGCGCCTCGCGCGCGAGGAACTTTCTCTACAATCTCGTCCCGACGGCGGCGCTGGCGGCGATCCCGGCGTACGCGGGGTGGCTGGTCTGGTCGCGGGAGCCTCTCGCGGCGGTCGGCTCGCTATCGGACGCCGCGGCGATGGCCCTCGCGGCGGCGGCCCTCGCGTGCGTGCTCGAGGCGGGCCTCGTCGAGCGAACCTTCGCGCGGGGGAGCGCGCGGTCGCTCCTCGAGGTCGAGAACCGCATGGCCGCGCGGGTCACCGGCTGGGTGCAGGGCAGGCTCCTCGGCCCCTGCGAGGACCTCGTCCGGGAGGCCGCTCGCGTGCTCGACGAGCTCGACGCGGCCCGGCGCGAGATCGGCCTCGAGGCTGGATTCGCGCGGCGGGGTCCGCTTGCATAGACGGAGCGCCGCCAGGTCCGGGCGCGGCGACGAATACCGCCGCTATCGCACCGCTTCGAACGGCCGGCCCCTCGCATCCATGGCCGCGCCGAGGGGCGGCTCGCGCGCTCCGCCGACGCATGCGCCCCAGCCCCGTAGGGAGAATTGAACGACCCTGCGTTCGGGGCGCCGGGCTTGACGCCGTCCCGCGGCAGGGATAACCTGACATCCGCCCGGTCAGAGTGCGGATCTCCGACTCGTGACGTGCGGCTGCGGACCGGCCCCGTTCGGGCTGCGAGCGGGCCGACCCGGACGGGGGCTCCGATGAACCTGGACGAACTCCTGCACAAGCTCGCCGAGCGGGGAGGGAGCGACCTGCACCTGAAGGTCGGCAGGCCTCCCCTTTTCAGAATAGCAGGGGACCTCCTCGCGACCTCGTTCCCCGAGGTGACGCGGCAGGAGATGCAGGAGGCGATGTTCCGGATCATGACGCCTCCGGTGAAACGCAAGTTCGAGAAGTCCCTGGAGGTCGACTTCGCCTACGAGGTGCCGGGGCTCGCGCGCTTCCGCGTGAACGCCTACGTCCAGCGCCAGGACATCGCGGCCGCGTTCAGGTTGATACCGCTCGAGGTCCCCACGATAGACGCCCTCGGGCTTCCGGAGGTCTTCAAAGACGTCGCCTCGCACCAGAACGGGCTCGTCATAGTCACCGGCCCCACCGGGAGCGGCAAGTCCACGACGCTCGCGGCGATAATCCAGCACGTGAACCAGAACCGCCCCGTCCACATCATCACGATCGAAGACCCGATCGAGTTCGTCTACACCGACGAGCTGGCGACGATCAGCCAGCGCGAGCTCGGCGTCGACACCTACGACCTCCTCGCGGCGCTGCGCTCGGCCCTGCGACAGGACCCCGACGTCATCCTCATGGGCGAGATGCGCGACCGCGCGACGATGGAGTTCGCCATCACCGCCGCCGAGACGGGCCACCTCGTCTTCAGCACGCTCCACACGAACGACGCCAAGCAGACGCTCGACAGGATCATCGACGCATTCTCCCAGACGGAGTACGCCAAGCAGATCAGGCAGCAGCTTGCGCTCTCGCTGAGGGCGGTGATCTGCCAGAGGCTGCTCAAGCGCGCGGACGGCACCGGGATGGTGCCGACGATAGAAATACTCATCAACTCGCCCAACGTGCGCCAGATACTCGCCGAGGGGGCCACGCGCGACCTCGACAAGGTGATGGAGAACGACACCTACTACAAGATGCAGACGTTCAACCAGTCGCTCCTCTCGCTCGTCAAGCAGGGCCTGGTGACCGAGGAGGAGGCGATCGCCGCGTCGAGCGCCCCCGAGGACCTGAAGCTGGGCCTGCGCGGCGTCGTCAGGCGGGCCTCCGCCGACGAGTTCGACCAGGACTTCGGCGGCGCGCGCCGCGCCGGTCCCAGGGGCGGCCAGAGGGGCGGGATCCAGAGGGGCTTCGAGTTCTGAGCGGGCGCGCCGGCCGTGACGGAGGAGGGCCTGTCTTGCCGAAGCGATCTCCCGAAGAAGAGACGCTCCGCAGGCTCGCCGAGTCAGGCGCGGCAGGCACCCAGCGGGACGAACTCGCGAGGGCCCTCGCCAGGCTCGCATTCGGCATCCTCGTCAGGCGCGCGCGCTCGGCGGACGAGGCCAGGACCGCGCTCCCCGAGGCCGTGAGGCTCCTGCTCGCATCGCGCAGGCGCTGGAGGCAAGAGCAGTCCTCGAGGGTCTGGGCGCTCTCGGTGTTGCGAGGTCTCGCGCTCCCCGGGCCCTCCGAGGCGGCCGAAGGGCGTGCGCCCGCCTCGCTCGACGCCATCGCCCGCGCCGATCCGGCATCGTTCGCGTCGGACCCGGCGCTCGTGGACGCCCTGCGCGCGGCGCTCGGGTCGCTCGAGCCGGATCCTCGCGAGGCGCTCGAGCTCGTGGCGATCGAGGGGCTCTCCTTCGGCGAGGCTGCGCAGCTCCTCGGGCAACCGCCGGCGGTCGTCGAGCAGCGCGCGTCTGTGGCCTTCGCGGCGCTCGCCCGAGCGGGCGAGCCCGCGTCGAGCGGCTGCGCTGCACTCAGGGAGGCGCTCCTGGCGCGGGCGCTCGGCAGGCTTTCCGCGGAAGAGCTCTCGGACCTGGACCAGCACGCCCGCGCCTGCGAGATCTGCGCGGGGCTCCTCCGGTCTTCCGAGAGGGCGATGGCGCTCCTCCGGGCCTACCGCGAGGCGACCGACCTCCCGGTGGACGGGCCGGCCATGGAGGCCGTCCTCGGGGCGCTCGCCGAGCGCGACATGGAGCGCGCGGCGCGGCAGGAGCGCTCGCGCCGCGCCCAGGCGGAGTCCTCCCGGCCGGCGAGGCGCAGGCTCCTCCTCGGTGCGGCAGGAGCGCTTGCGCTCGTCGCAGTCGCGGGCGTCGCGACGAGGTACGCGTTCTTCAGGACCGAGCCGCCCAGGCCCAATCCTGTGCTCGAACTCCTGGGCGAGGTCACGGACGCCGCGCGCGCGCGGGACCTCGCCTGCGTGCTCGACATCCAGCTCCAGGAGGAGTGGGCCCGGGAGGCCGTGAGGGAAAGGCGCGTCGCGACGCTGCTCCTCGCCCGCTGGCTCGCCAGGCGCGAGGGCTTCGCGGACTCCCTCGCATTCCTGAGGGCCGTGCTCTCGGAGCACGCCCGGACCGTGCGGGCGCGCCGCCCGGGGGGGACGGTCTTCGCCGCGGAGCGCGGAGACCCCTTGAGGCTCGCGGGCGAGCTCAAGCAGGCGGGGCTCCACGCACTCGCCGCGAAGGAGTGCGCGCGCGTCGCCGACTCCGCGAAGGACGCACTCCTCCGCAGGCGCGCTAGGCTCCACGGGGCGGCGTCGCTCCTCCTGGAAGGCAGACTCGACGAGGCCGCCGCGGCGCTCTCGGAGCTGCGCGGCGAGTCCGTAGAAGCGGGTGGCGACTTCCACGGGAGGCTCGCCTCGCTGCTACAGGCGAGGCTCGATCGCGCGAGGGAGGCCCGCGAGGCGCTCAAGACCCATTCGAGACCAAAGCCCGACGAGTCCGACTACAGGGGCGGCGAGCTCGGCCTGAGGGCGCTCGACAGGGCCTGCGCCCTGGAGGCCTTCGCCGGCGCCGAGCAGCCCATACTCGTGGGCCTCCTCTCGTCCGCATGGGCGAAGCTCCTCGCGGGCGAGACGCTCTCCGCGCGGGTGGACCTCTCGAACTGCTTCCAGAGGGGACAGAAGCGCTTCACCAGGTCGCTCGCGCAGCTCGGGCTCGCCGAGGCGGCGTTCCTAGAGGGGCGCTACCTCTCGGGGCTCGGGCACCTCAGGCTCGCGCAGGAGCACGCCCCGGACACCGAGGGCGCGAGCCACTACGTCTCGATGGTCTCGCTCCTGCAGGGCCTGAGGGAGCTCGTGGACCTCGGGAGCGCGCCGTCGGCCGACAGCTTCCTCAAGACCACCGAGCAGGTCGGCGCGGTCGAGGAGCTCCTCCGCTCGGCCTACGAGCCGCGAGTTGCGCCCCTCGCCGCGAAGCGAGACGCCGTCACCAGGGACTGGCCGAAGAGCGACTCCCCATTCCACAAGGTCCTGGGGCGGACGCCGGGGAGCGTCGTCGGCACGGACGCCCTGCTCGCGAGCTTCGAGCAGGGACCGGGGGAACTCTCCCCCGAACAGGGTTCGACGCTCTCGTCGGTCGAAGGCCTGAGCGGGCGTGGCGTCCGCGTGGAGTCGGGCGGCCCGGTCGCCTCCGTCGGGCTCGCGCTCGACATCCCCGAGATCGAAACCTGGGCGATACTCGCGGCGAGGCCCTCCGGCCCCGGCCGCTTCGAGCTCCGCGCCGCGGACTCAGGAGGCCGGCTCTACCGGTGGCGCACGTTCCTGCTCGTGGGCGGCGAGTGGAACCGCCTCGCGGTCCCCCTCGGCGCGTTCGAGCCAGAGGAGCCGTCGAGCGCGGAGGACTCGCTCCTCGCGCAGCGGATCGCCCGGATATCTCTCTCGTTCGAGCCGCAGCCCGGGGCGCCCGCACGGTTCGACCTGGACGAACTCGTCGTCAGGCACGGCCAGAAGACCGAGGAGCGGGGCGCGGACGCACCCGTCTCCAGGTAGGCGCATCGGATGCCCGAGCGAGCCGCGGCCGTCACGCTCGTCCACCCGCGCGAGATCATCGCGGGCGCGCTCCTCGTCCTCGCGCTGGGTTCCGCAGCCGGACTCTCGCTCTTGGTCCTTGCGAGGTGGTGCGCCGGCGGGAGCCACTCCCCCGGCCTGCTCGACTCGCGCGGCGCGAGGGCAGGCGCGCTCGCGGTGCTCGCGGCGCTGGCGGCCGGCTGGGTCTGGGCGAGGTTCATCGAGCCGAGGCTCCTCGCCACGACTCGCCTCGCCGTGCCCGGCGCGAAGCCGCGGCCGCGACTCGTATTCGTCTCGGACCTCCATGTCGAGGGGAGCTGGCACCTGCGCGAGGCGCTCGTCGAGAGGGTGAGGGCGCTCGCGCCGGAGGCGATCCTCCTCGGCGGGGACTACCTGAACGACCGGGGCGAGCGCTCCAGGGAAACCCTGGCCAGGATAGCCCGCGGCCTCTCCGAGATCGCGCCGGCGGTCGCTGCCCTAGGGAACGCTGACGCCGCCTTCCCGGACCTGCGAGCGCTGCTCGAGTCGTGCGGCGTTCGCGTCCTCGGCGGCGGGAGCCCCGCGGAGCTCCCGGGCGGCGCCGTGGTCTGGGGCGTCGATTTCGTCGACGAGGCCGGCCTCGCGGCGGCCGCGTCACGACTCGACAGATCGAGGTTCAACATCCTTCTGACGCACGAGCCGTCGCTCTTCCCCGCGGCGGCGCGCGCAGGCTTCGACCTGTGCCTGGCCGGCCACACGCACGGGGGCCAGGTGAGGCTGCCCGTCTACGGCGCGGTCGTCACGCTGGCAGTCCTGGGGAAGCGCTTCGAGGCCGGCGCGTACGAACTGGGCGGCGCGACCTGCTACGTCACGAGGGGCGTAGGGCTCGAGGGCGGGACGCTCGTCCCGCGCGTGCGGTTCCTCTGCCGGCCGGAGGTGGTCGTGGTCGAGGGTTCGGGCTGGACCGTACCGGCGGCGGTCCCGTGAGACCCGTCAGCCGCCGAGCGCGGCCACGGCGAGCGAGCTCCCCCACACGAGGACGCCGGCCATCGCGAAGCCGGCGAGGGCCTTCCCGCGCGCGAGCGGCCTCCCGGCGAGCGCCCAGACGCTCCCCGCGAGCGCCCCGCCTAGGGCGAGCGACGACGCGAGCACCACCCAGAACCCCGCCCCGCGGCCTGCGAGCGCGAGAGCCCCCGGCGAGGCGTCCGAGAGGGCGCTCACGCGCAGCACGTTTCCGAGCGCCGCCGCAGGCGCGAGCCACAGCGTCTCGCTCGACCCCGAGGCCCAAAGGCCCAGCCCCAGCCAGCACGGGAGCGCCCCGGCGACGACCGCCGCGAGGAGGGCACCAGTGTGCGTCCTGCCGGGCGGCGGCGCGACGAAGAGGACGAGCGCGAGCGCCAGGCCCGCGAGCGCGGCGACGGAAAGCCCCGAGACAGGCAGCACCTTCGTCAAGAGGCCGCCGCAGTCCGTCGCGGCCGAGCGGCTCGAGAGCGCCGCGATCTCGACCGCCGAACGCCACGCGGCGAGGGCCGCTCCGGCGAGCGCGAGCGCCCCCCCGATCGCGGGGCGCGCCCTGCGCCGCGGGGGACGCCTCGCGCTCCGGCCGGAAAGCCGCCGGCGGATGCTGTCGAGTCCCGCCGGATGCTCGCCGCCGGGTTCGTCCGCCCCCGCGCCGCCGGCGAGGGCGCCCGCTGCGGCCGCGAGCGCGACGGCGAGCCCCGCGAGGCCCGCCAAGATCCACGCCGAGGCGGCAGGAAGGTCTCCGACGAGGGAGCCCGACCTGAGCTTCGAGGCGGCGAGCACCACGGCGGCCGGCCCGAGGAATAGCGCGACGCCAGCCGCCCATGCGCGAGCTCGGCACCAGGCGACCGCGGACACGAAGGAGAATACGACGAGCGCCGCGCGGGCGAGCTCGCGGACGAGGTCCGGCGTCTTCCATGTGTCTGGGTTCGACATGACGGCGCGCACGAGCGCGAGCGCCCCGGCCCAGAGGGCGGCGAGCGCGGCGAGCTCACCGGCGACGAGCCCCGCGACGGTGCGGCCGGTCGCCCCGGGCGCAGCGGCCGATTCCTCGGCCGATGCGAGCCTCTCCGCGCAGCTCCGGCAGATGCCGTCTGCGATCTCCTCGATGTCGAGAGGGCGTTCGCACTCCTTGCAGCGGGGGAGGAATAGCGCCTCGTCCGCGCTAGCGCGCCGCTCCTCCGACACGGCTGGAGGGGAGACCGGCGGCGCGGGTGCGGCCGGCGGGACAGGGCTCGGCGCTCGGACGGCCTGCATCACTCGCGTCGCGTCGAAGGCCCCAGGCAGGGGGGGCGTCTCGTCGCGAGGGGCCTTCAGGACCTCGCTGGGTCTCACGGGCTCCAGCCTGAACTCGCTCTCGAAGACGGGCTTCGCCCCTAGCGCCGGCGTCTTCTCGTCGTGCGCGAGCGCTCCTCCGAGCGGGGCCGCGCGGCGGTCGTGGAGCATCGTCTCTTGTTCGAGGCGCCTGCAAGTAGCGCAGAAGAAGCCGCCTGTGGTCGGGAGCATCGGTTTCCCGCAGCTCGGGCATGGCGGCTCGTCGGCGGGACGTTCCTGCGTACCTGCGGCCATGAGCTCGACGGCCAACTCGGGCTCCCTCCGACCCGGACGGCTGCCCGGTCCTGCGCGATCCCGCGGGTCAGGGGACCAGGCGGCGGCTCCGGCGGCGCGCCGCCCTCGGGAGATCGACGACCTCGCGTTCCCGAATGCCGCGCCCTGGCGCGCTCGCTCAGCGCTGTGGCACCACGTAGACGGACCTGCAGCGGGGGCAGCCCACCTTCTGGCCGGGAGACCTGGCGCCGATGTGGGTCTTCGCCCCGCACTTGCCGCACTTCATGAAGCCCTCGCTGAAGACGGTCCCATCGGCCGCGGTGAGGGCTTCCCCGGAGGAGGCAGCCGCCCCGCGCCGGGCCCCGAGCGCACCGAAGAGCCTGGAGAGCCAGGAACGCCTGGGGCTCAGGGGGTCGTCGAACACGATCTCGGTGGAGCCGATGCGGATGCGATCGCCGGAGCAGAGCTGGACGGCGCTGCCGCCCAGGTCTCGCCCGTTGAGGCGCGTGCCGTTCGCGGAGCCGGCGTCCTCGACCACGAACGTCCCGCCGGAGCGTCGGATCCGGCAGTGAGTCCGTGAGATGCCGGCGTCGCCCGTGAGCGTTATCGTGTTCCCCCTCTCGCGGCCGATGGTGACCTGGTCCTCGGTCATCTCGTATTTCATCGCTTCTCTGCCGGGCATGTGGATGAGGAGCACCGGCATGCAGCGCACTCCTGCTGGTCCCGACCGCGGCCGGACTCTCCGAGAGTATGATAATCTCCGAGCACGACGAGCGTCAAGGACGCGCCGTGTTGAATCGGGACCTTATATTGTCTACTGGCCTTTCGCAGGTTCTCACGCCGCCTTCGTGGTGACGGTGAACAGATGCCCGAGCAGGCTGGAAATTCGGCGTGAGCCCGTGCGCCTGGGGCCCGATGCGAAAATGGTCTGTGTGACGACCTCTTCGCGGATGGCCGCGAGCTTGGCAGAGAAGGGCTTCGGACGCCGGTGTGCCCAGACCTCGACGAAGGTGACCAGCACCATGGAGAGCGCCGCGTGACGCAGCACCGACCGCCCCTTGCGCACCTCGGCCGAGTCGAACCCCATCTGGTTCTTCGCCGCCGAGAAGAGCTGCTCGATCGTCCACCGACGCGCGAATTGTTCCACGACCGCCACGGCAGTCAGGGCGAGGTCGGTCGTCATGAGGTATGCGATTCGCCTCCGGCGCTTCGGCTCCCGCGTGATCACCACCTTCACCACGCAGTCGAGCGCCGGCCAGTACGCGACGAGTTCCCGGAGCTCGAGTCTCGCCGTCTTCCCGTAGATCGCCACGGTCTCGGCGGTGAACTTCCGCGTCTGGCGCGCGAGCGTCAAGAGGCTCGGCAGCCACGGCCCGTGCTTCGGCTTGGCACCCCGCTTGGATTTCGGCCGCGGGCCCGGCTCGACCTCGCGCAGGCTGGCGTCCGAGCGAATCCGGGTTGTGACAATAATCTGAAGCTCGCACGCAGGGCCGACGAGCGAGCAGTTGTTGTATGCCCCATCGGCAAGGAGCGAGATCGTGCCCGAAAACCATGTTCGGACGAGCTTCAGCGCCTCCACCGCCAGTTCGTGTCGCGTGCGGAACGTTCCCTTCGGGCACTGTTTCTCCGGGCGATAGCTCGCGATCCAGAACGGCAGCGCGGCCCACCCGACCCGCCCGATCTGCACGACGACGGCCAGGACCACCCAGTTGTGCCCCCAGATGTAGCCCGCGCGCGGCCGCGCCGTGTGGTCGAAGAACCCACCTTGTAGTGAGCCACGGCCCGGCCTCCGATCGAAATCGCCTCGCAACGATTTCATCGGCATGCCGGGCCGCCTCACTTTACAGGTATCTGCCGCCGCAATCAGTCAGCTCCGCGAAAACCTGCGAAAGGCCAGTTGTCAAGTGACGATATGCATTCTTCCTAATGCAACCGGTTCCGGGACAGGAGTTGCGCGGTCGAGGCCGTGAGCTACAATCGCGCAGGGCTCCGGACCTCGTAGCGGCGTCCGCCGAAAAGGGACCGACTTCGCAATGGGCCTCCTCGACCGCTTGAGCGACGCGCTCCACGACTTCGTCGAGGAGGGCTGTCCGGTCATCCGCGACCAGTACACCGGCCGCCGCTGCGGGCGGCGCAGGTACTGGGGAAGGCGGTGCCTCGCCTGCGCCGAGATCAAGGGAAAGCCCCTGGACCTCGTCGCGGCGCATGCCGCGGAGTACGGTCTCAGCCTCCGCGGGGCCTACCTGGAGGAAGCGAAGCTCGCCGGCGGCGATCTCCGCTGGGTCTCGATGCAACTGGCGCGCCTGCGCGGCGCAGAGCTCGCCGGGGCGGATCTGCGCGACGCTGATTTCTCTTACGCCGACCTCGCTGGCGCGAACTTCCGCGGGGCGGACCTCACGCATGCCAGGTTCCGGCAGGTGAAGGACCTCTCGGGTGCGAACTTCGTAGGGGCCGTGCTCGAGGAGGCGGCGCTCGCCCCGGCGGAAGATGCCCCTGTCGTCGGGGCGAGCTTCGAGCGCGCGGACCTGACGCGCGCCAGACTCGCCGACGCCCGGCTGGGCGGCGTCAACTTCCGGGGCGCGCGCCTGGTGGGGGCCGATCTCAGGCGGGCCAGGCTCGACGGCGCCGATTTCACCGACGCGGACCTCTCGGACGCGGACCTATCGGGGGCCGAGTTGTCCGGGGCGTGCTTCGAGGGCGCGAGGCTCGAAGGCGCGCGCCTGAGCGGGGGCAGGTCCCCCGCCAGCCTCCAGTCGAGACCCGCCCCGGCCGACGCCTCGAAGACCGTTCTCGGCGCTTGCATGCGCGAGTTCGCGCTAGCGCCAGCGGCCAGAGACGGGACGCGACTCCGCGTCCTCGCGCGCAAGGCCCTCGAGATGCGTCGCGAGGAGGCGCTCGATTTGATCCTCCCCATACTCGAAAAGCATGAGACCGCCGAGCGTTTCGCGGAGGAGGCGATCGCCGCCCTCCGGGCGCTCGGGCGCGACCCCTCGACGCGCCCCTTCCTGGTGGGACTCCTCTCGCGCGGGGCGGAGAGGATGCGTCTGGAGGCGGCGTCCATCCTGGCGGAGCCGCCGCTCGACGAGGAGACGGCCGCGCTCTTCCGCTCGATCCTCGCGTCCGGCGATGCGACGGCGAGTTTCAGGCAGGGAGTGTTCAGGGCGCTCGCGCCGGGCATAGAGGACAGGGACCCGGGGTCGCTCGCCATGGCGCGTTCGCTCCTCGAGGCCGGCGAGACCTTCGAAGGCGAGCTCATCTCCGCGCTCGCCCAGGCCGGGGTCGACGACGAGGCCTACAGGCAGCGCATCGCCGCCATCGCGTCCGACAGGTCGCTGCCGGAGCAGGTCAGGCTCGCCGCCTCGCGCGACCTGGCGGAGCGCTTCTTCTCGCCGGAGGTCGCCTCGAGTCTGGGCGAGGTCTTCGAGCGGGCCGGGGAGTCCAGGGAGTTCCGGAGGAACATGTTCTGGTTCGTGGCGCGCCGCGTCGCCGCGGGCGAACCCGAGGCCATCGCCCTGGCCAGGAGGATCCTCGCCGCCGACCGCGAGATGGAGCCCGATGTCAGGTGGGCGCTCGCCGAGGGCGGAGACCGCTCGCAGGCGGCGTACTTCGCCGACGTGGTCCGCCGGGGCGCGGAGCTCGGCTGGCGCGAGGCTGCCTCCGGCGGGAGCTCCGGGGACGCCCCGGCCTACGACGATCTCGTCCGCGCGGCGCAGGTTCTGGGCAAGATCGGGACGGCTGAGGCGATCCAGTACCTGTCCGCACTGATCAGGCGCGACCGCCAGGCGGGGGCCTCGCCGCCCGGCGCCCCATTTACGCTCACCGAGGCGGCGCGCGACGCGATCCTCGAGTTGAGGAAGAGCGGGGTCGTACCTGCAGGCGTCCCCGGGGCCGAGGAAACGGCTGTCATCGAGCCGGCCGCCTCTCCTCCGCCCGAGGCCGCGGAGCCCCCGGCGGTCCCAGCCGAGGCCGGGGCCGGGACAGCACCGCCCCCGCCGCAGGCCGAGGCGCCGGCCGGGCGGGCGGAGGCGGCTCCTTCGGTCACCGAACGGATACCGGAGGCGCCGGCGGCCGGTGCTCCGGGTTCGTTGCCTGAGACGCCGGCGGTCGAAGAACCGCACCTCGCCGAGGAGGCCCGCAGGGCCGAAGAGGCTCGTCTCGCGGAAGAAGCACGCAAAGCCGAAGAGGCCAGAAAAGCCGAGGAAGCTCGACTCGCAGAGGAGGCCAGGAGGGCCGCCGAGGAGCTTCGCAGGGCGGAGGAGGCCCGGCTCGCCGAAGAGGCCCGCAGGGCCGAAGAAGCCCGCCTTTCCGCGATTGCGCCAGCGCCGGGGGAGACGGAACCAGCTTCCGGGGCCGCCCCCAAGGGCAAGTCCGGTGCCAGGAGGAGAGCGGCGGAAAAGCCGATGCCCTCCGTGTCGGAAGGGGCCGCCGCCGGGGCAGCGCCGGTCAAGGGCGGAGGCAGGTCCGTCAGGAAGGCCGCCGCGAAGCGCACGACCGCCTCGCGCAAGCCGAAGGCCGGAAAGAGCGCGAGTAAGCGTCCCCCCCGCAAGAAGAAGGAATAGCGGTGCAGGACGAGCGGAACGCGGATGCCGCGTGCGGATCGGGCGAGGAGCAGTGCGCCGCCGGACGGTGGCTTCCCGCTCGAGCGGCGGTCGTCGGGGCCGGCGTCATGGGCACCGGGATCGCCCAGGTCCTCGCCTCCGCCGGCATCGAGGTGACGCTCATCGACGTGAACGAACAGGCGCTCTCGCGCGCCTGCGCTTTGCTCGAGACCAGGCTCGGCCGCCTGAGCCGCGCACCGGAGGTGCGGGGAAGCCTGCGGATCGAAGACGCCCGCGACGCGGAGGCGGTCGTGGAGGCGGTCTTCGAGGACCTGGACGTCAAGCGCGCGACCTTCGCCGAGCTCGGCCGCGTCGCGTCGAGCGGGGCGCTCCTCGCGACTAACACGTCCTCGCTCTCCGTGAGCGCCATCGCGGAGGCCGCCGCTCACCCCGAGCGGGTCGTCGGCATGCACTTCATGAACCCTCCCGCCGTGATGAGGCTGGTGGAGGTCGTCAGGGGAAAGGCGAGCTCCGAGGAGTCCGTCGCGCGCGCCGCGGCGCTCGCCCGCTCGGTGGGCAAGACCCCCGTGGTCGTCGCCGACAGGCCCGGCTTCGTGGTGAACAGGCTTCTCATCCCGCTGATCAACGAGGCGGCCCGCGAGCTCGAGGAGGGCGTCGCGAGCGCGGAGTCCATCGATACCGCGATGAAGCTGGGCGCCAACTTCCCCATGGGGCCGCTCCACCTCGCCGACCTGATCGGGATCGATGTCGTCGTTCAAGAGCTCCGCGAGCTCGAGCGCGAGCTCGGGGCGTTCTACCGGGCGGCCTCTCCGCTACTGGAGCGGCTCGCTCGCGGGGAGCTCGGCAGGAAGACGGGGAAGGGCTTCTTCACCTACGAGCGCGGATAGGCCTCCCCGGCCAGGCGCCCCTGGCCCGCTTCGCCGACACGGGCGGCCCGGAGGCCCTGCCTGCCGCGCGGAACGCCTCGCCTCACGACTGCGGCGGCAGATCGTCGGAGAGGTAGAATGCCTGGGTCGTCGCCTCGAGGCGGAACCCGTCCTCCAGCACGTCCGCGAGGCAGACGGCGCGCACGAAGGTCTCGCGGCCGGTGAAGCGGTAGCTCGCCTCGGTCCCGAAGGCCCCGCCGAGGACTGCGCCCCCCGCCCCGCGGAAGAGCATCTGGCAGGGCTCCTTCGTCCGGACCGTGAGCGTGTCGCCCTGGACCTCGACGCCGGTGATTCGCGGGCCGGTCGTGACGTAGAAACTCCCCCTCGCGAGCGCCGCGACGAGCGCCTCCTCCGTGAGCGCCTCCGCGAGGACGCCCACCAGTTCCACGCGCGGCGGGAGCGAATCCTCGGGCAGGTCCTTACCGTCGAGCACCTGCGACGGGAAGAGGAACATCCTGCGCCCGCGCTCGAGCACGCGCTCCCAGACCTCGCTGGGCGCGCCGAGCCCTTCGACGCCCTCCAGCCCCGCCGGAAGCTCCGGGGGCGCATTCGCGGACGAGTCGCAGACGAAGACCGCGCCGCCCGCCGAGAGCGCGCTCCGGACCGCATCGTAGGTCTCGACGGAGCCCGCCGGCAGCGCCCCGGCCGGGAGCCCGATGCAGACCGCGCTCGGGTGCAGTCCGACCTCCGCCGCCCTCAGGACCACGAACGAGCCCGGCCGCGAGAGCTTCCAGTCCTCCGCCACCCAGGGCTTCCCCTGCTCCGCAGCGGAGCGCGAGTAGTCGCGGACGTACGCCTCGCGCCCGCGGTCCTCCCGGACGGCCCGGCCTGAGCGCTCGATCCTGCGCGCCTGCGGCGAGACCGCGCCGTCCCCGTTCCAATCGTGCAGGCCGTCGCCGTCCTGGTCCCCGCCCTCCGGGCGGTCGGCGAAGGCGACGAACTGGAGCCCGGCCGCCGCGAGCTTTCGCGCGAACTCGGAGGCGGAGGTGGTCCCATAGGAATGATCGGTCCTCGCCCTCAGCACGCCGACGTACCAGCTCGCGCCCGCGGACGCGGCGTACGGATTCACGATCGAGAGGCTGCCCCGACGGAGGAGCCTCGAGCGCGCCACTTCCCTGCAACTCGCGAACTTGTTCCGCAGGTCGTTCAGGAGCTCGAGCTGGAGCTTCCCCTTCGCATGTGGCGATCGGAAGGCGTCGACACTGTCGAGGGCGGCCCTGAAGGCCCCTGCGGCCTCCTGGAACGCCGACGAGTCCTCGGCGAGCGCCTCCGAGAGCTGCCCCACCTTCCGCTCCATCGCCTCCACTTCCGACCAGAGGTCCGGCAACAGGAACGAGAGCCCTGCCACGTACTCCGGGGTCCCTGGTCGCTTGGCGAGGATGTCGGCCAGTTCTTCCTCGGAGAGCTCGCGGCCGGCCTCCGCCTCGATGGCGGCGATCTCCTCCTCGGTCGGCTCCTGGGGCGGCCGGTACGGAATCCTGACGGTGTAGCGATACAAACCGGGCCTCGCCACGCGGAACTTGAAACGCGATGCGTCCTTGCTCCTGAGACGCGCGGCGGGCGGCGGGCGCAGCGACACCTCGACGCCCTCCGGGATGATCCCCTTCTCGAACGAGACGCATATCTCGTTCACGCCGAAGCCGCCGCCCGCGTACCGCGCGAGCTCGAGCGGCCGGGCGGTCCGCCCGCCCTGGAAGTGCAAGACCCCCGTAGGCTGGCCGCGAGCAGCGCCCCAGGCCGAGAGCTCGCGAAGGCCCGCACTAGGTCCGCTCACGGCCTCCCTGCGCCACCGGAGGAGCCCCAGGCCCCAGGTGTCGCCGTCCAGGGGCGTGCCGCGCAGGTCCCCCTCGAGGCCCAGGTCGGCGAAGGGCAACCGCAGCAGGACGAGCCACGCCTTCGGCTCCTTGCGGACCTCGACCCTGCACTCGGGCTGCGCGCACGCGCCGCCCGGGAGGAGGATCTCGCACGCGGCCGCCGGCGTGACGCGGACGGACCAGTAGAAGCTGCGCGAGGCGTACGGGTCCAGGAGGAGTTCCACGCAGTCGTCCAGGTCGAGCCTCCGTTGCCCCTGGCTCCTCCTCGCCCAGAGGCCGTCCATTTCTGGCTCCTCGCACCTGACGTGGACCGCGAGATACCTGGCGTCGTGAGCCAGCCTGAGCTCGGTCTGCGGAACCACCTGGGCGTAGCCCTCGACAGGTGCCAGAGGCCCCCAGCGCGGCAGGGCGAGCCAGAATGGCGAGTCGATCCCCTCCGGTAGTCCCCCCGGGTCCGTGACGAAGACGCTCGCGGCCTCCGGGGCCTGCGGCGCCGCAGGCGCATCAGGGGGCACGACCCTCTCGATCCGTTGTGTCTCGTCTGCAGGTTCGCCCATCGCTGCCTTCCTACTAGAGCAGATTGAGCGCGCGGCGGACGGTCTGCCGCGCCGCCTTCGCGACGGCGACCGGGTTCTCGTGGGGCCCCGGGCACTCCACGGTGACCCAGCCGCAGTAATCCGCGGCCTCGATGCGCCGGCCGATGGCGCTCAGATTCACGATCCCCTTGCCGAGCACGGCCGGGTGCTGGGGAGGGGCGCGACCCTTCCGCGCCGGGGGCTTCCGCACGTCGCTGATGTGTATGTAATCGATCCGTTCCCCGTATTTCTTGAAGAAGTGCGGCGCGGACATCCCGGCCCAGGCGAGGAAGCCGACGTCCGCGCACACCCTGACGAACTCGGCCTCGGTCTGCTGGAGCAGCTTCTCGACCTCGCGGCGGGTCTCGGCGATCGTCCCTGCCGCGGGGTGGACGCAGGTCCGCACATCCAGGTCGAGGGTCCTCTTGCCGATCTGGCCGATGGCCTCAACGGCCAGCTTCCAGTCCTCGGCGTCCTCCCCCTCTGGGCTCCTCTCGGGCGGGTAGAGCACGAGCAGCTCGGACCTGTTCGCCCGGAGGAACCTGGCGACGTTGGCGCAGCGCTCGATCTCCTCCTCGAGTATCTCGAGGCTGATCTGACGGAGGCGCACCTCGATGGCCGCGAGCGTCACGCCCTGCCTGGACATCATCTCCTGGAACACCGCCACCCTGTCCTCGTACTCGGGCACAACGCTTGAGGTCAGCTCCATCGCGCGGAAACCGGCCTCCGCGGTCCCCGCGAGGCCCCGCACGAACTCCCCCTCAGGCCACGCAGAGATGTGAAAGGCCAGCTCCACCTCGCCCATGCGGACGGGCCCCGCTTCCGCGATGCAGAAAGACGACTCCGGACAAGAGAGAGCGTGATGATACGCGTCCTTCGGTGCAAGTCAAGGACCGCGACGCTTGAATCGGGGTCATTTGCCCGGTTGAAAGCCGAGGCCGGGAGCGCGTCTCCGCGGGGAGGACGCGAAGGAGCGGCGCCGCGTATTCCAGAAAGGAGAGTTTCCCGGAAGCAGGCACGGCCGTGGGCCAGGCGGCATGGGCTGCCTGCGCAAGCGCCAGCGGAGATCGTGCGCGTCCGCCTGAAATGCTCGCGCCCAGAGCTTCCTGATGCGACCTCAACCTTCCTCGGGCTTGACAGTCCGCCGAGCGACACGTATGTTCCTGTTCTATGCCGCGTAGAGGGCGGGCCGCAGGGGGATACTGGGCGTCTGCGTCCTTTGCTTTTCTGCGGGGCGTGGGTGGGCGGCTGGCGAGGGAACTGTAGATGGCGTTGTACAGGGTGATCCTGCCATACGGCGATGCGTCCCCCGGTTCGGCCGTCCGCTACACGACTATCGAGGTCGAGGCGGAGAGCGAACAGGACGCGAAGCGTCTCGCGCTCGCGGAGTTCGGCAGCATGGCCGTGCTGGGGCCCTCCGGCGGGCGGCCTCGGGTTGTCGAGGGCGAGATCAAGGTCGAGCGGGCGCCCGTCGCGCGCAGGGCCTCGCTCGAGGTGACCACGACGCCCCTGGGGCCCCAGCTCGCGGCGATGAGGCTGGTCGGTTCGCTCAACTCGTCCAACTTCACCCAGCTCCAGCAGGCGCTCGACGAGCTCAGGGCCGCCGGCTTCGCGAGGCTCGTCATGGACCTGAGTGGCCTGACCTACGTCAACAGCACCGGTCTTTCCCTCTTCGTGGCCGCAGGGGACCTCTTCGAGATGAGGCTCGCGGCGGTCCCCAACCGCATCCTGCGGTTGCTCAAGATGATCGGCCTCGACAAGCTCTTCCAGACGTTCAACACGGTCGCCGAGGCGGCGAAGGCATTCTCAGCGGCTCCGGGGGGTCCGCCGCCCACCGCGCGCGCGGCGACCGGCGGGCACCCGTCCTGAAGTGGGGCGGGGGAGCGGCGCACGGGATGTCCGATTCGCGGGCGCCGCGAACACTACGCCTAAGTGGGTCCGCGGAACCAATGCGCCGAGAGGAGGACAAACCGCGTGGGCGCGTTCACCGAGGTGAAGGAGAGGCTCGCCAATGCACGGGGGAGGCTCTCCGAGCTCAGGGACTCTCTTTGACCTCCCCGCCAAGGAGAGGCGTATCGCCGAGATAGAGTCTGAGATGTCGCGCCCGGGCTTCTGGGACGTGCAGGAGCGCGCGCAGGCGCTCGTGGCCGAGCGTTCGCGCCTGGCGGCTCTCGTGGGGCCTTTGCAAGAAGCGAGTCGCGCCGTCTCCGACGCGCTCGAGCTCGCGGAACTCGCCGAGAGTGCGTCCGACGAATCCGCTCTGGCGGAGATCGAGCGCGAGGCCGAGGAGGCCGAGCGCGTGGTTCGCGAGGCCGAGCTCCGCGCCACGCTCTCCGGCCCGAACGACGCCAGGAACGCGTTCCTTAGGATACACGCCGGCGCGGGCGGCACGGACTCCTGCGACTGGGCGCAGATGCTCCTGCGCATGTACACTAGATACCTGGAAAGGAAGGGGCTCAAGGCGACGATCGTCGACGTCCTGCCGAACGAGGAGGCGGGCATCAAACACGCCACCGTGCGAGTGGACGGGCCGTTCGCGTACGGCTGGCTCAGGAGCGAGATCGGCGTCCACCGGCTCGTCAGGATAAGCCCCTTCGACGCGAATCACAGGCGGCACACGTCCTTCGCGTCCGCCGACGTCGTGCCGGAGGTCGAGGACGTCGAGATCGAGATCCAGGAGAAGGACCTCAGGATCGACGTCTACCGCTCGGGCGGCAAGGGCGGCCAGCACGTCAACATGACGGACTCGGCCGTGCGCATCACGCATATCCCGACTGGCATCGTCGCGGCGTGCCAGAACGAGCGGAGCCAGCACCAGAATAGGGCCATGGCGATGAAGCTCCTGCGAGCGAAGCTCAAGCAGCTCAAGGACCTCGAGCGCGAAAAGGAGCTGGCCAAGCTCTACGGCGAGAAGGGCGAGATCGCCTGGGGGAACCAGATACGCTCGTACACGCTCCAGCCCTTCCAGCTCGTGAAGGACCACAGGACTGGAGTCGAGGTCACGGCGGTCCAGGCGGTGCTCGACGGGGAGATAGACGTCTTCGTCGAGGCCTACCTCAGGCAGTTCGCCGGGCACGGGTGATCCGCGGCAGGGGCCAGGGCTCGTTCGAGACCGGGTCCAGTGCCCAACGCACGCGCGACCTCGCGCATGGGACGCGACTCGGAGCCCTCTGGCCTCATGGGAAGACGCGATGGGTTGTCTGAACTGAGCAGGGACGCGGTGGGGGTGGAAGCATCCCAACCCGTTGTGGGCTGAGGGAGCTCAGTTGTTGAGTGACGATAAGCAGTTTAGGAAGTCCCTGGGTACGAGCATTTCGAGGCGGACGCGCGCGATCTCCGCCGGCGCTTGCGCAGGCAGCCCATGCCGCCTGGCCCACGACCGTGCCTGGTTCTTCTCCATCGGGTGCCGTTCATGTGGGGCGGCAACTCCGGCCGTATCCGCTCGAGCTTCCGATACGTGAAAAAGCCCTCCCCAGTAGGCTTCGCCCTCGCGAGCGCGGCGACGAATACCGCCGCTATCGCGGCCGGCTCCTCGCATCCATGGCCGCGCCGAGGGGCCCCTCGCGCGCTCCGCCGACGCATGCGACCCAGTCCAGTGAATTGAACGACCCTGCCCAGCGCCCCGAGTCCCTTGCGCCAGAGGCGGAAGCCGGGTAGTTATGGGTATGGGGAGCATCGCTGCAGGGCGGGAATCCGTGTCCGCCGCGAGGCTCCGGGGGCAACAAGAGGGTAGGGAGCAGCGCGCGGAAGGGCGCCTGTTGCGGGGCGTCGGCAGGGGCCAGGGGCTGCCTGCGGCTCGTCCCGGCGCCGGGAGGTGGTGCGGCATGTCAGGGCCGAACAGACGGGGGTACCTGCGCGGGTTCACGCTGATCGAGCTCCTGGTGGTGGTCAGCATAATCATGATACTCGCGGGCCTGCTCTCGGTCGCGGCCTTCGCGGTCCTCCGCCGGGCCCGCTCGAAGGCGGCCAAGGCCGACATCGAGAGCTTCGTCATGGCCCTGAGCATCTACCAGCGCGACCTGGGGGCCTACCCGCCGGACGACGCCATACCCGAGCAGACATGGGACACCGGCCAGACGCCGGAGCACAGGTCGAACGAGGCGCTCGTGTACCATCTCACCAGGAAGCTCAAGAAGGGCCTGAACTGGTACGGGCCGTACCTGGCGCTCAAGAAGGAGCGCCTCAGGGACGACGACAACGACGGCTTCGAGGAGTACCGCGATCCGTTCGGCAATCTGTACCTGTACGCGGAGAACGCCTCGTTTCCGGGCTGCGAGGGGAGGAACCCCAAGTCGTACGTGATCGTGAGCCCGGGCGAGGACGGGAAGTTGGGCGGGACGTTCGACACGACCCACGGTTACAGGGACGCGACGACCGACCTCGGCAAGGCCGAGGAGGCCGACAACATCACGAACTGGAGCAGGTGATGCGCAGGGCATTCACGGCCATCGAGCTCATGATCGTGATCGCGGTGCTCATGATCCTGGTGGGGCTCATGGTGCCCACGATCTCGGGGATCCAGAAACGGGCCAGGATGAAGCTCGCCAAGACGAGACTCACCGCCATCTGTCTGGCCCTGGAGAGCTACAGGAGGACGAACGCGAACTACCCGCCCGACACCGGCCCCGAGAACGAGGACGGGGACACGACCAACGATCCTTGTTCGCTCTACAAGTACCTGGGCAAGGGCGGCTACATGGAGTTCGACAAGGAGGACCTGCGCTTCGTCGGCCCGGGCGAGTACGACTACATCGCCCTCGACCCCTGGGGCAACCCATGGGTCTATGAGGAGCACAGGTCCATCTTCACGCAGCCCATGACACAGGCCCAGTATCAGGCCAAGCTCGCGGCGATCAGGCCGCACAACCCCATGTCGTTCGACCTCTACTCGACCGGTCCCGACGGCCAGAAGGACCCCATGCACAACGGGCTCGACGATGACGGCGACGGAAAGGTGGACGAGGCCGATGAGCTCGTCGATGACGTCACGAACTGGTAGGCGGGCGTTCACGCTGGTCGAGCTGCTGGTCGTGATCGCGATCATAGGCCTGCTCGCGGGGCTACTGCTGCCGCTCTTGGGCACGGTGACGGTCCGGGCGAGGAAGGCGCAGGCCCAGAAGGAAGTGCGGGAGATCCTGAGCGCGATCCAGACCTACCACATGCAGTACAACGTCTTCCCGCCGGACACGGCCGACTGGGGCGGCGCGGGCATGGGCTACACGGAGAACATGCCCGGCACCCTTATGAACAAGGACATCGATCCCCGATCGATCCACCGTTACCTGGCGAGCCCCGTCAGGTCTGCGCCGGGCAAGAAGGTGACGCAGCAGATGTCGATCAAGGAGGACAGGCTCGACCCCGACAGCATCGACGCCGATGGCATCGGCATCTATTGCGACCCGTGGGGCAAGCCCTACCACATCGACTGCGTGCACATGTACTACTCCCAGGGGACCTGGAAGCAGAAGGGCTGGCCCTACAGGAACACGCGGGGCGCCGCATCGGAGCCCACGGACCTCGACAAGCGCAAGATGGCCCTCGACTTCAAGGTCGTATCGTTCGGGCCGGACATGAAATCTACCGCGTACCCGTTCGAGGAGGACCCTGGCTCGCTCGACGACGATGACGACATAAGATCCTGGTAGCGGCCGCAGGGCGGCCGGGAGGGGGCGATGCGCGCGCGCGCCGGCATGACGCTGATCGAGCTCCTCGTGGTCATGGCCATACTGGCCATACTCGTGAGCTCAGTCGCAGCGGTATGGCTCCACGCCTCCGGCGTCGGACCGATAGAGGCCGCGAAGGCGGACATCAACAAGATTTCGCTCGCGCTCGACGAGTACAAGCTGCAGTTCCACACTTATCCGCCCGACACCGGTTTCGGGCTGGACATGACCGCGAGCCCCGGCACCTACGACCCGGGCTCGCTCTGGAGGTATCTGGTGAAACCGGTCTACGACCAGCGCACCGGCAAGCTCTACGGACCCTACCTGGAGTGGGAGCAGGACAGGATGGTGGCCTACAACGACAGGTTCGCAGGACGATCGTTCTACCTAGTGGACCCATGGGGCAAGCCCTACGGCTTCATCGGCGACAAGAAGAGGGTGATACACAACCAGGGCTCGTTCGACCTGTTCTCGTCCGGTCCTGACGGCCTGACCGCCTGCAACAACGGGATCGACGACCCCGAGGAGCACCCGGACGGCTGGGGCGACCCGGCCACGGACAATCCGCTCTCTACGCGAGAAGGCGACAACAGGGCCTACAACAACATCGACGACGACAGGAACGGATTCGTGGACGACTCGCTCGAATTCGGTCCGGAAGCGACCCTGAACGGCGACGTAGGTGATGACATAAACAACTGGTCGAGCAGGGAGTAGGGCTGGGAACGGGGGTCTCGGGAGATGAGCGCGCCCAGGCGTGCGTATACGCTCATAGAGCTCTTGGTGGTCCTGGCGATCGTGGCGATGGTGCTGACGCTCGCGTTGCCCTACGTCTCCGGGATGATGAGGACCACGAAGATCGCCGCCGCCACGGACATGCTGCGCGCGGCCGTGAGCAAGTCGAGGAGCACGGCCATATCCACCAGGCGCGGCTGCTCCCTGGACATCTCCTATACCGAGGCCGAGGGTGTGACGGAGAGATTCACCTCTTCGGTCACGCTCCTGGCCGAGGATTTCGAGCGCTACCCGGACTTCAGGCAGTACCAGATCGGCCCTGACAAGGAGGCGGTGACGGAGGTCAGCAAGCACTGGGCGTTCTATCCCAAGCTGCAGGAGTTGGTCAAGACCAACGCGTGGCAGATCGTGAGCGGCCGCACGCGCGAGCTGCGCGCGGGGCTCGACAGCGGGGCGATCGGGAACGCCTACGCCTGGAGCCTGGACACCGCCACCCCCGAGAGGCCCAGCATAGACGTGGAGAGGACGATCCAGGCGCGCTTCTGCATGCGGCGGGTGAACCCGGAGGAGCCCCGCGCCGTCTGGGGCTTCGGGCTCGTGGCCCACTTCGTGAGAGACAGGAAACAGCTCCTCGGCTACAGGTTCTGCGTCCGCGCACAGAGCGCCGACTCCGGCTGGAACCTTTCAAGCGAGGCGGTGCTCCAGAAGATATACAACCCCGCCAACCCCGAGGCCGAGAGGGCGTACGACGCCCAGGCGCCGGGCGTCGTGTGCAAGTACTCGTTCGACAAGCCGCATATCTCCGCGGCCCTGGCACCGGACGTCTGGTATCGCATGAAGATGTATGTCAAGCGCGAGGGCATGATCGTCAAGCTCGCGGGCAAGGTCTGGGTGGACGGCTCTCCCGAGTTCCAGGAATGGACCGTCGGGCCTGTCTGCGACCCGTTCTCGGGGGCGAGCCTGCCCCCGGACGTGGTCGACGCCTTCAAGCAGGGCGGGGACGCCTTCTCCGGGGGATACTCCGGCGTGTGGGTCGCCGGCGGCGAGTTCGCCATCGACGACTTCACCGTGGACACGCGCGAGTCGTGGCTCCTGCCGGGCGGTATCCAGGTGCGCGCCAAGAAGATCGAGAGGGACTCGAACGGCAACGTGACGAGCATCACGGACCTCAAGCCGTACGAGCCGGGAGGCTTTCCGCTCGTCTACAGGCCCGATGGATCGGCTGCGGTACAGCGCACCGTGTACGTGTGCATAACGGACGTGGCGAGCGGCAACTTCAGGTATGTCCGCATAGACCCGAACACCGGGCGCGTTGAGAACGTCGACGATCTGAGCGAGCGGACCTAGCGCCCCGTCGCAGGCGTTCTGCGACGGAGCTCGCTGGGAGCGACGGGCGGCGGAAGGGCTTCCGGACGCTTCGGACCGCTCGTCGAGGCGGCGAAGGGGCGCGAGTGGGCTCGGCTCGCGGAGGGCCCCGAAGTTCCGGCGGCTCGGTCAAGATCGCGCCGAGGCAGGACGGGAGGCTGGCGAGATGCGTAGAGGCGCACCTGGCTTCACGCTCATCGAGATCCTGATGGCGCTCATGGTCCTGGCCGTGGGCCTGGCGAGCGTGCTGGCGGTGTTCGTCGCGGGGGTCAGGTCCTCGCACCGCGTCGTGGACGAGTCGGCCGCGGCGCTCGCCGCGAGCGCGGCGCTCTCGCGGATCCTCTCGGAGGACACGAAGCCCCCGCTCGGAGAGCGCGACTTCCTGTCCACGATCGAGCTCGCGCGGGAGCAGGGCCGCGACTACGTCTGGATCACGCCGTTCGAAGGCAAGAAGGCGATACCTGTTGGGATCGATATGCCCGAATCCCTCTACTGCTGGCGCGCCAGGGCCAGCCGCTTCCGCGGCGACGTGCGCGACCCCATGAAGGACACCGCACGCAGGCTCATTGAGGGACGGGTCTCCGACACGCAGAAGCGGAACCCCGACTCCGACGAGCTCTGGCGGGTGACCGTGGAGATATACAGGTCCGTCGGGCAGGACGAGCAGGGCAACATGGACGTCTCGAAGCAGACGCCAGTCTCGGTCTACCAGACCTACGTCTGCACGGCGCACAGATAGGGGCCGCGGGCATGAGTCGAAGAGAGCGACGAGTCTCGCGCGGGTTCACCCTCCTGGAGCTCGTGGTCGCCATCGGTCTGATGGTGATGCTCCTGGGGGTGCTGGCCTTCGTCTTCAGACAGTCGGCCGAGGCGGTCGGCGCGGCGAGCGAGGCGGTCGCCGTGGTCCAGCGGGCGCGGATACTCGGCACCAGGATGGGCCGGGAGCTCGGCGCGGCGGTCGAGTACTTCGTCCCCAACCCCATGGACAAGCGCGAGATCATACTCGCCTTCGAGATCGCCTCCGACAACAAGGCCGTGGAGTTCGTCAGCCAGACGCTGCAGGACGGGGTGCTCGACACCTGGGACATCAAGTACTACTACCTCGAGGACCCAGGTGGCAAGGGCTACGGGGCGATCTACCGGCGGGTGCGCCAGAAGGAGAAATACGGGCTCCCCGCGACGTCGAGCGACGTGAACGAGGTCGTCGCCTGGCCGGTGAAGGGCGTGTACATCCGCGCGATCGGGAGCGACCCCAAGCTCACGAGCAGGCTCCCGGCCGCGGTGGAGGTCAGGGTGACGTTCCTCGATAGCTGGGACAAGGCGCACTGCGGCAGGAAGTTCACGCTGCCGCAGGCGTTCTACATTCCGATCTATCAGGGACACTAGGCGCGGAGGGCCCGTCATGAGATGCTCCAGGGCAGGTGCCCGCGGACGGCCGGCGAGGCGAGGACTGGTGCTCGTCGCGGCCGTCGGCGTGCTCGGCGTGATATCGGTCATGGGCCTCGCGTTCGCGACGGTCATGCGCCTGGAGGCGCGGGCCGCGCGGAACTTCACCGAGGCGATCCGCGCCGAGTTCGTCGCGCGCGCAGGCATAGAGGACGCCATCGCGCGCCTGCGCGCGATGGTCCGGGACGGGGCGGAGCTCCCCTACGACGAGACCGGCAAGCCCGCGGCCTGGTACACCTGGCGCGGGACGGCGGGCGGCGACCACAAGATCTCCTTCGCCGCCAACCAGGCCACCAACGGCCTGGACGACGATGGCGACGGGCTCCTGGACGAAGCTGACCGCGACGAGATCGAGGAGCTGCCCTACTCCGACTGGGTCTCGAGCACGTACATCGACGGCGGCGACAACTACGTGCTCAGGGTGGAGGACGCCGCGAGCAAGATCAACATCAACGCCGGCGACAACCTGGGCACGATCCTGGACAACCTATGCCGCGTGATCGGCCCCCCGCTCGTGGCGGCCGACCAGAGGGCGCTCGTGCCGAAGTGGTTCGCTGACATAGCGCCTGCGTATTCGAGCGAGCTCAACGCGGGCGATCTCCCGGGCAAGCTCGACTTCTTCTACAGGCTCGACGGGCCCACGGGCCAGACGGGCCGGCCGATCACGGACGACACCGGCCGGGCGATCTTCGGCGACGGCTACGCCATAGCCGGCTACCGGGCGCGGCACGGCGAGTTCCTATCCGTCGAGGACGTGCGCTCGGCCTTGACGTGGATCGAGCGCGGCGACGGCGACGGAGACGGGGACCCGGACGGCCCCGAGGTGGACACCCTCGAGGAGCAGACCGAGATCGAGGCGAAGCTCGCCGCGCTGAGGCCCTACATAACGATAAGCTCCTACGTCGACACCGACCAGATCGGCTACGGCAAGTTCGAGCAGATCAAGGTCGAGGGCTCGCGCATCCTCCTCACCGACAGGAACAAGACCTGGAACCGGTGCCGCAACAAGAACCCCTCGAACACCGAGAACGGGGGCTGGGACGGCGAGCTCAAGGACTGCCTCGTCGCGATCGTGAATGGGGTCGGGCAGGGCCAGCTCAAGACGATCGCGTGGAACTCCATCGACACGATCGTCCTGGACGAGTCGCGGAACCCCGGCAGCATGATGCTCGTGCCGCCGAACCACGAGTCGTCCTACGTGATCATTGGGAAGGATCACCGCTCCGACATAGCGTCCTGGCAGGAGCAGGCGAAGCTCTACTCCAGGCAGCCACTCTCCATCCACAGGGCGCCGGTGAACGTGAATACCGCCAAGGACAAGGTGCTCATCGCGCTCCTCATGGGTCTGCAGACCAACTGGGGCGCGGCCGGCTACTACACCGACGAGAAATACGATGACAAGGGCCGGCTGGTGAGGCATGGCACGGTCATCGTGGCCGACGCCTTCTCCGTCTGCCCGAGCGTGATCTCCCTGGGCAGGGACGACAATAACGCCTTCCTCAGGTTCAACCTCCCTTGTCCGAACGACACGACCTTCGACCGCTGCGACGCGAACCAGTCCCGCTACGGCCACGCCAGGGGCAGGGCGCCATTCTGCTTCTTCTGCAGTTTCGGCAGGCTTTCGGAGGTCGTGCAGGGCGCCTCTAAGCTCGGCTCCCAGCCCACGATGGTGAACGAGGCCCACTATATCGCCTGGCAGATCCTGAAGGAGCGCGAGCAGACGAAGGAAGCCGACGAGTCCGCGGGCGGGCTCCCCAACGGCTACGGTCCGTTCAAGGGCTGGGATCACCTGTACTTTCGCGTCTTCAGACCTTGGGAAAGGGGCCAGGCCCTCGCGAAGGAGCTGAGCGTCGCACCCAGGGAGGTGGTCAAGTCCGCCGCCGGGCGGGGCACGGCCGCCAGCATGATAGGCGGCCCGACCGGCTCGACTACCGGCCACCCCGGTGTCGCGCGGCTCTGCATGGCGAACTTCAACTCGAACACGGACATCCTCAAGTTCCAGCCGAACATCGAGTGGATCAACCGCTGGGGGCCGAACTTCACCGACCTCTACATGCCCCAGCCCTGGAAGATCGCCGTCGAGGCCACCCAGGGCGGCGGCGACGTCAAGCTCCGTACGCGGCCGGGCGAGCTCCTGGACAAGACCGACCTGAACATCGGCACGACCGAGTTCTGCTTCGACTCGGGCGGCATCTACGAAATCGAGTCCATCGGCCGCGTCTACGACACCGACGGCGTAGTCGCCGAGCGCAAGTTCAATGCGCTCGTCAGGATCTACGACGTCTGGCGCGAGTCGACGCAGCGCGAGTTCGTCGCTGGGAGCATATCGAGGGCGGAAGGCGCAGTCGGCTCCCGCCGGGCCGGGCAGATCGCAGTGGACAGGGTGAGCATCGCGGCCGGCCGGAAGGGCGGTGCCCCCGCCGAGAGGAAGTCGCTCTGCACCTACCCCGAGCCGCTCGTGCCCGGGGACTACCCGAGCCCGGCGAACCCGGCGCCGCTCGCCCTGGAGACCGGCAGGAGCAGGGTCCAGCCCGCCGGTTACGACGGGCAGATACTCCTCGCGACGAACTCCTTCGCCACGCACCGCGAGGCGCCGCCGGACCCCGACACCGCCCTGCTCGACAGCTTCACGGGCGGGCTCACCGCCGATTTCGCGAAGGGCGACCCGAAACCCATCGAGCGCGAAAGACTCGGCAAGAAGTACTGGCCGCTCGACGAGGTCGGGCTCCTGGGCGTCCGCGACAGCACCGACTTCGACATGGAGCCCGTCAGGGGCCAGGGCGGCGTATACATAGAAGGTGAAGGCAAGGGAGGGGACCTGCGCCCGGACGGCTGCTACTTCGGCGTCGTGGGCTCCAAGATACTCGACGGCTCCATCGAGTTCGGCCCGCCGCCGGGGTACAACTTCAACAAGGGCACGATCACCCTCTGGGTGAAGCCCACTTGGCACCACGGGACCTACGGCTACGCCTCGCTCCCGCCGAACTATATCAACGACGACGACGGCTCCGACGAGAAGGGCTCGACGGTCCACATGTGGAAGGTCTGGGCGCGTCCTGGTGCGAAGAACCCCGCCGAGATCAAGGCGAAGTGGCCCTGCGCCAAGCAGTTCTACGACTCGGAGGCCAGCCGCGACGGGCTGGGCTACATCCGCGACAGGTTCGAGCACGAGTTCTTCAACGGTTCCAAGCCCGGCTCAGGCTGGGGTTCGACGCTCTTCAGGTTCATGAAGGCCGGTGACTTCCAGAACTCCGAGGCCGACCTGGACATCGCGCTCGGGGACGAGACGATGCGCATTCCGTCCCAGGGCGGCCCGGGCCAGGGCACCGTGAACTTCGCCGCCCTCACCGCGGAGATCGAGCCGTGCGAGAACGGCGGAAACTGGGAGACCTGGACCTGGCTGCCGGGGCATCTCGCCCCCGACAGCAAGCCCTTCTACAGGTTCGTCCCGTACCGCTGGCACTACACCGGGTTCATCTGGAACGTGAGCGTCTCCGGGAGGACGGCCAAGCAGACGCAGGACACGATCGACGCCGGGCGTCACGAGGCCAAGGTGGAGATCCACGACGTTTACGGCCAACCCCTCGAGTACAGGCAGTGGACTGGCCTCCCGGCCTGGGGCGCGCTCGGCCAGGACGGCGAGACCATCGAAGCGGGCAAAGAGCCGATCCCCTACGGCCACAAGAAAGACCGCACCGCGCACGATCATCTGACCTGGGTCATGGTCACGCGTTCGTTCGTCGACACGATGCGCACCTGGGGCAAGATGCCGAAGCTGGTGGACGACGACGGCGCGGAGTACGACAACAGAAAGGGGCCGCTGAGTGCCTACGACCTCGAGGACTGGGCCTTCGAGCAGTACGGCTGCGCATCGCAGGTCTGGGGGGGCTACAACGGGAGCACGAACCTCGGCAACGCCTGGCAGAACTTCGGCATCAACAGGCTCCGCCCCGAGGGCACCGAGCACGTCTATCAGCGGGCGTACTCCGGCACGTATGCCGTGATCGACGAGTACAGGCTGACCACGAACTGGCCCGCGGATCCGAGGACCGAGAGCGGGTTCCGGTGGCCCTATGTGCAGCGCAGGATGGGCAGGTACTACTTCGCCCACCCGAACGAGAACATGCCTATCTTCACGTCGCAGACGCTCTACGACTCGGAGAGCTCCCAGTCCTACACGCTCGCCGAGGACGAGAAGGACGACCTAGTGGAGCTCGGCACGGTACGGTGGACGGTGTTCACTCCCTATTACTGTATGCACAAGCCGGGCGTGGACGATTACGAGTTCCCCTACGACACCTATTTCGCCGATACGACGGGCCAGTCGCGCCTGCCCGACGGGACGCTCCGCACCGGGATCACCCAGGCCTTCCGGCCGAGCCCGAGAGACTGGAACTTCGACCCCACGTCGAGGAAGTCCTCGCAGCGCGGTTGCCAGGTCAGGGTCGACGCCGGGATGGGCGGCGTCCCGACCGATCCGAACGAGTGGTACACGAACCCCGAGGCGTGGCAGCCCATCACGGGGGACCGCAGGACAGCCAAGCCGCAGCAGCACGCCAGGGGGATGCCGGCCAACATCAGGTACATGGTCCGGTTCAGGTTCTCCGACGAGGAGTACCGGAACATCAACGAGGACACCGTCCTGCTCGACTCGCCCGTGTTCGACGACATTACGATCACCTACATGCGCAGGCCGAAGGTCCTGGTCTGGCGCGAGGTGAGCGAGTAGCCGGGACTCGGCCGGGTTCGATATCAGCCGCACGCGCCCGGGGCACCTACGCCTCGGGCGCGCCTTTTCCTGGACGAGATGACCGCCGCGGCCGCGACGGCGTGGGCGCCGACCAGGGCGAGCGGCGCGAGGTCCCCCAGCCGGGCGTAGGGCGTGAGCGAGCGCGCCCCCGCGGCGAGCGGCACGACCGCGAGGAGCGCCCCCCTCGCGCCGCCGGGCGAGTCGCCGCCCTCGAGCCGCCCCGTCACGCGGCCCGCCGGGTCGATGACGGCCGTCACGCCGACGTTGCAGCACCTGACGAGCGGCATGCGCATCTCCACGGCGCGGAAGCGCGAGATCCGGAAGTGCTGCGGGATCTCTGCGGTGCCGGCGAACCAGGCCTCGCTCGACAGGTTCACGAGGAACTCCGCGCCCATGCGCGCCGCGCGGGCGGCGAGCTCCGCGAAGGCGTCCTCGTAGCAGATCAGGACGCCGAAGCGCCTCCCCGCGAACTCCATGAGCGGCTGGCCGGGGTCCCCGTGCGCGTAGCCGGGGTCCTCGGCGGCGTAGGGCGTCAGGCGCGCGAAGAGCGGCCAGCGCGCCAGGGGCACGTACTCTCCGAAAGGGACGAGGTGCATCTTGTCGTACCGCCCGAGGATGGAGCCGTCCGGCGCGACGAGGAACGCGGAGTTGTAGTCGAGCCGCCCTGGCCGCGGAGGGCCGCTTGCGCGCACGAGCGGGTGGGGGCCGGTCGCGTTCGAGCCGGCCAATAGCGGCCGGCCGAGCTCGCCGAGCAGGGCCGCGAGTTTCCTCCGCCAGAGCTCCGCATCGGGGTCGGCCGGGTCGTTGTAGTAGCCGGGGAGCATGGACTCAGACCAGACCACGAGCTCCGCACCGCTCGCGTGCGCGCGGCTGAGCTCCTCGTGCACGCGCCAGATCTCAAGATCGACCTCCTCGGCGGCCTGGGCGCTCGCGGCGGCCCGAGGGGTGTCGATATTGCCCTGGACGAGGAGCAGCCGCGGTCCCTCGTCCGTCCGCACCAAAGCGAGACGAGCCGCGCCGTAGGCGGCCGTCGCACAGAGCGCGACGAGCGCGGGGGCCATCGCGCCTGCGGCAGCCCGAACCATCGAGCGGCCGATCGCCCTGGCCTGGAGCGACTCGCGCGCGGCGTCCGCGAGACCCGAGCACCAGAGCGCCGCCACGTAGGAGACGGCGTAGGCGCCTCCCAGGTCGGCGATCTGGACGAGCGCGAGCCTGTCCGAGAGCGCGTGTCCGAGGAAGAGCCAGGGGAACCCGGTGAACACCCTCGCGCGCACGAGCTCGAGCGCGAGGAGCGTCGGCGGCGCGACGAGCCGGACGACGAGCCCCCTCGCAGTCGCGAGCGACACCGCCGCGCCGAGCGCCGCGAAGCTCGCCGCGAAGGCGGCCACGAGCGCCGCCCATCCGAGCCACGTGACCGCCCCGACCCACGCGAGGGCCACAGCCGAGAACGCGGCACCGAACGCCGCGCCAGAGAGCGCGGCGCGCGACACAGTCGCCTGCGCGGCGAAGAAGAGGAGCGCCGCAGGCGCGAAGAGCGCGAGCTCCGGCCAGCTCGGCCCCACGTAGGCGAGGGAAAGGACGAGCCCCGCCGCCGCCGAAAGGAGCACCGGGCTCGGGCGCGCGCGAGACCCTCTCGCCAGCGTAGACGGAGACGCCTTGCGCCCTCCTTCGGCGGTTCCGTCGGGTGGAGGGGCCGCCGGCGCAGAACCCTCCCTCGCGGCCTGCAAGGCACCCCCCCGCTCGCGCGAGTCAGTCGGCCGGGACGACCTCCACGTCGTCGAACCACACGCGCACCTGAGGCGTGGCGCTCCAGAGCTTCAGGCTCGCCCCGGCGAGAGGCTTCTCGACGTCGACGACCCCCCCGAGCCGCGCCCAGTCGTCCCCGATGGCGAGCGCCGGCAGCTCCTTGCCCGCGAGCTGAGCCTGGACCTGGGCCTTCTGTCCGACGTCGGCGCAGGCCCACGCCCTGAGCTCCCACCTGCCCGGCCCGAGCTTGATGGTGGTCTGCGCCCCCGCCCGTGCACCCTCCACCGCGGGCCTCACGAGGAGGGCCCTCTCGCCGCTGCGGGGATTCGACCGGTCGAGCCGAATATGCGACTGCGCCGCCGCGCGCTCGCCGTGGTAGGGAGACCAGCCCGCCGCCAGGGACCCCGGCGGGCCAGCGTCTTCGAAGCCGCCGTTCGCGACCGCGTTCGACCTGGCCGTGCCGCTCGCCAGCCCGGCGGTCGGGGTCCCGCGGCCGAACACGCAACGGCCCTCGTCCACGCGTCGGGATCGACAGAGCCCTCGCCGGCCCCGCCAGGCGCCGCAGCGGTCACGATGCCCGTCACGCGCCGCGGAGACCGTTCGGCCTCCGGGGACGGCCTCCTGGGGGCAGGAGCGTGTCTTGCGAGCTCTCCCCAGGCGGACGCCGGCGCCTGCGCGGGAGGTGTCGCTCGTCGCTCAGGCGCCAGGGACCTCGCGCAGTTCGCGCAGGCGTAGCCCGCGGGCAGCTTGAGCGCCTCGCCGTGCGTGATGTCGCTCGGCGGGATCAGCCTCCCGCACACGTCGCAGTACACGATCTCCGCCGGCACGGCTCCCCCCGGTGCCTCAGGGACACCTCGCGAGCAACGCGGGGCCGGAGCGCCATCCGCACACTCGCGAGGACACGAAGGCAGGCGCCTCGAGCCGTATTCCGCCCCGGGGCGCCTGGCGCCCTCAGGCTATCCTGTCATAGAACGCCCTGCTCCGCCGATCGAGGGCGTCCAGGTCCGGGATCTCGTAGGTGTTCCCGTCGACGTCCGTCACGCGCACCTTCCGCACGCGCCGCCCGACGGCGACCGGGACGGGCACGGAACGGATGTCGTCCCTGGGGCTCCTGATCGTGAACGCGCGCGGGCCGCGATCCGTCTGGACGCGCCAGAGCCACATGCCGAAGTCGCTCCTGATCTCCTCGATCTCCCGGATGATAGGCACCACATACCGCTCTCGCAGGAGCTCCTCGGCGATGGAACGCGACTCGGCGTCGAGCCCCGCCAGGCCCTTGAGCATCCCCGCCGACTCGCCCCCCTCCTCGCGGAGCTCCACGAACGAGTCCGGCGCGCTCAGCGGGAACGCCCTGTAGAGCGCGGGCCTCAGCACCGAGCAGAGGCCTCTCACCGTTGCCCGCACCGAGCCCGACCCGTCGCGGAAGAACTTCACGTCGCGAGCGTCCAGCCAGCGGATGCGGCCCTCGTCGCTATCTCGTCCCGAGGCCAATGCCCTCTCCCCCGCAGGCGCCGGACACCCGACGCTCGCGCGTCAGAACTCGGCGATGAACCACCTCTCGCCCTCGAACGCCATGCGCATCCTGTTACGGCCAGCCGGTCCCAGGAGGACGAGCACCGCGACCGGGCCATTGACCTCGACCGACTCCACCCTGCGGGAGAGCAGCATCTGCCGCTGGATGGGGTCCGAGAGCTGGCGCCGGAGTTCGAGCGCGAGGACGTCCCGCGGCTCCATCGCGACGAACTCCTCCGCGGTCACGCCGTATCGCCGCTCGAAGTCCCGCCTGGGGCCCCCATCGAGGCCTCGCACCTCCTCCTGGCTGCGCTTGAAGCTCTCGGCGAGGCGCTCGCGGTTCTCCGAGGCCAGAAGCCCCCACACGTCCGCGTACGCCCCGTCGGCGAGGCAGGCGACGAAGGCGTCGTAGGTCTCCTGGGGGGTCCTGCCCGGCTCGCGCGAGCGCTCCTGGAGCCTCACCGCCTTGAACAGATCGTTCACGTCAGGTATGCGCCAGAGGCCGTTCTCGAGGACGAGCGTGAGCTCCCCCGGCGGTTCCCCGGGCATCTCTATCTTGAGAGTCGCGCTGCGATCCCCGAGCTTCGTCTCGGCCACACGAGCGCCCGAGAGGGCCCTCCTCAACGTGGCGGCGAGTCTCGCGGTGTTCCGCACCTGCGCCGCGAAGGCCTCCGCCGGGGAGAGGTTCACGAACTCGTCCGGCATGATGCCATTCTCGCGGAGGAACCTCTCCTTGTGCGAATCCGTCATGTTGGGGAGCTCGGATGCGATCTGCCGCTGGAGCGCGGCGATCCGCGCGGCCTCGTCGTTGCGGGAGCGCTCGGCGAGGAGCGCCCAGAGCCCCTCGTAACGATCCTCGAGTATGGCGCGCCTCGCGGCTTCGAAGGTCGCCTCGGGCCTGCGTCCCGGCTTGACCCCGCCGCACCCGGCGGCCAAGGCCGCCGCGAGTACTACCCTTGCGATCGCGTGCGCCTTCTTCATCATCGGAACCCCTCCCGCAGCCCCAAGCCCGCGAGCGCTCACGCCCGGTCAGTTCGCGTCCACGATGGACATGCTTGTGCGCCCCTGGAGGGCGTTCGCTCGCGTGTGGTACTCCACCAGGTCCCCCTCGCGTCCGAGCAGGATGTACACCGCGCTCACGCCGAAGCGGCCGAGCGTCGGGTCGACCGGTATCCAGCTCCCCTCCGCGAAGACCTCCGCCCATGCGTGGAACTGGAAGCCCTCCCCGTCGTGGACGAGCCCCATCGCCTGCCTGGCGGGAAGCCCCGCGGCGCGCGCGAGCGCCGTGAAGAGCGCCGCGTGCTCCGTGCAGTCTCCCGCGCGCGCGCGGAGCGTCTCCAGGGCGCTCGCGGTCGAGGGCCCCGCGCTCCGCTTCGACAGGTTCCTGTACACCCACCGCGCGATGAAGAGCGCCCGCTTGAGCGGCTCCGGCTCCCCGCCCGCGATCCGCCCGGCGAGCTCGGCGATGGCGCGCTCGTCCGATTCGATCATCGGAGAGCCCGCCGTGAAGCGCCGGCGGTCGGCCTCGCTGAGCTCTTCGAGCGGCAGCCGCCCGTCGGGGCGGGCCTCGGAGAGCTCCAGGCGCCACGACCCGTCCGGCTCGCGCCAGGCCTTGCAGTACACGGAGCTTGTGAAAAGCCCCGCCTGGGCGTCCGGCGGCGTCGTCGCCTCCACCCTCATCGAGCGGATCTCGTCGAGCCGCGTCACGCGCTCGGTGGGGATCCGGTTCTCGAGCACCGGCGGCGTGCGGGGGAGCCTCGCCTCCTCGGGCCCGACCCTCTGCACGACCATGGGCCCGATGACGATCTTCGTCGTGCGGCCGGAGGCGTCGCAGAAGACATCCCAGGGCTCGCCGGCGGCGTTCACGTTGGAGACCCTTATGCGGGTCCCCCCTGGGCCGCCGGGGCTAGCCTCGAGGCGCTCGAGCACTCGCGCCTCCAGCTCCGCGATGCCCAGCTCCACCCTGGCCACGACGAAGCTGCGGAGCGTCCGGCCCGGCTCGAGCTCTCCCCTCGCGGCGAAGGCCTCGCCGTCCAGGTCGAACCTGACCGGTCCCTCGCACGTGGCGTGCAGCTCGCGCTCGCGACCTGCGACTCGCGTGCGGAACACCGCCTTCCCCTCCTGGACTGCGATCGCCAGGTCCACGACCTGCCCTGCCTCCTCGCGCGTCTCGCGGAGGGCGATCGCGAGCCCCTGCTCGTCGACGAGCTCTTCGCGGACCGTCACGGCGTGGCTCGTCACGCCGCGCGTGCTGATGCGCGTCTCCTCGCGGATCTCGGATAGGAACGCCCTCTTGCCGCCCGAGCTCCCCTCGCGGACCGCGACGTGCCGCACGCCGATCACGCGGCCGTTGTGGGCCATGACGTAGTGCGCCTCCTCGCGGGGGACCCAGGTCCCGGACTCCCTGGGCCAGGCCCAGACGCCGCCTCCTGCGGCGGTCGATGCGAGGAGAACCGCTGCTACAGCGCCCACGAGCGCACCCACCGGACGGCCGCCCCCTGCGCGGGCGTCACGAAGTACTCGCCCCAGGAGGCCGGCACGAGAACCGTGTCCCCGGCCTGGAGGTCCTCCCCGCGGCCCGAGGGACCCGACAACTCCGCCCTCCCCGAGAGGAAACTCGCGATCTCGAAGCGATCGCCGAGCATGCCGACGCGGGCCGCCCCGGCCGCCGAGGCGAGCTCCAGGTGGAACGGATACGAATCCCTGAAGATCGCCCTGTCCAGGGCGCCCTCGGTCCTGCGCTGCGCCGCCGCCTTCGGCGGGCCGGCAGGGGCGAAGCTCATCGCCTCCCACGCCTCGGCGAGATGGAGCGGCCTCGGTTTTCCGTCGAGGCCCGTGCGACCCCAGTCGTAGACCCTGTACGTGAGGTCCGAGCTCTGCTGGACCTCGCAGAGGAGGAGCCCCCGACCTATCGCATGGACGACCCCCGCAGGGAGGTCTATCACGTCGCCTGGCGCGACCTCGACGCGCTCGAGGCACCGCTCGACCGCCTCCGGGGAGCCGGAGTCGAGCGCCTCGCGGAACTCGTTCCTGCCCACGGCGTCCCTGAAGCCGCGGTACACGCAGGAACCTGTCTCCGCGGACACGACGACCCACGCCTCCGACTTCCCGTTCGGGAAGCCCCGCGCGCGCGCCAGCTCGTCGCCGGGATGCACCTGCACCGAGAGGACGTCCGAGGCGTCGATGAACTTCACGAGGAGAGGGAACTCCCGCCTGCACGACTCGAGCAGCGCCGCGCCGAAGACCTCCTCGCCGCGCGCGCCGCGGGCGATCCGGTAGACGTCGGCGCCCCGGAAGGGGCCCGAGGCGACCGGCGTCAGCGCCTCCCGGAGACCCGAGAGCTCCCAGCTCTCGCCGATGCGCTTGCCAGCCGGGAGCCTCCTGCCGAAGACCGTCTCCAGGCGCCTGCCGCCCCAGGGCTTCTCGACGAGGACCGGCCTCCAGCGGAGCGGACCGCATACCGGCCGCGCCGCCGCCTTCGGCGCGCGCACAGGCCGCCCGCCTTTCCTCCCGCGACGACGTCCGCAAGGCGTTTCCATTCTCGCCCCCGCCCGGAGACGGACAGCTCCGATCCTACCGGCCGGCGCGCGGTCCCGCAATATCGCCCGCGACGAGGGTTGCGTTGGGAAGTTCTGCCGCAACGAGCACCCGCCTCGGTTGCGACACCTCTCGAGCATGCGGAGACCCTACCTGTGCCAGTGGCTCAGGTCCCTCCCTATCAGCTCGGCGAGGAGGTCCACGTCCTCGCGGAACTCCTCGACGAGCTCGCGCCTGAACTCCGGCCGCATCGGCGCGCGGGCGGCCGGAGCGGTGTTGAGCCTCGTCGCCAGACGCCAGAGCCCCCGAAGCACGGGCGTCCTCAGCGCGAACCGCCTGACGGCCCCGAGCGGGGGCGGGGGATTCAGGAGGAGCCGTCCGAGCCAGCGCACGCGGTTCCGTTTGCTCTCGTTCACCCTGGGGAAGGCCGTGCGGCCGTCCGAAGGCACGCCCAGGAACGAGAGCACGTCCTCATATACCGCTCTAGTGTTCGCGGCGAGGTCCTCCAAGAGGATGAACTTGACCTGCTCGCGCGGGAAGACGCCGAGGAGCCTCCGCACCTGCTCGCCGAGCCTGGCCATGTCCGCCCAGAGGAGGACCGTCACCTGACTGCACGAGCGGGGGACCATGAGGCCCTTGCGCCTGAGCGGCTGGAGCCGCCAGGCCTTCTCGAAGTCCGTCTCCTCCTCGACGAACCAGTACAGGCACTCCATGTGGGCGGCGTGCGCCAGGTCCACTGGGTTCCTGAGCATTACGATCAGCCGGGCGGAGGGGTTGAACTCCCTGATGCCGCGGATCGCCGCCGAGGAGTACAGGTACTGCGGCGAGGCCTCTCCGACCGCCAGGTGTTGCGGGCCCGCCGCCTCGAAAAGCGCCATGTACTCCTCGAGCGTGGCGACCCTGTTCATCAGGCGGGGCATGTCAAAGGCGAAATAGCGGGGCTCCTTCACGGCCGGCATGAAGATGCGCGGGTGCGCCCGCAGATACTCGTAGAGCGCGGTCGTCCCGCACTTGCCCGCGCCGACGATGAAGAAGTCGGGCTTCCTCACGGACGCCTGCCCTGCGCGCGCCGCCCCCCGGGCCGGGGAGCTGGGACCCGTCAGAGAAAGAACCTGATCCCGACCGCCACGCCCAGGTTGACATCCTCCGCCTCGGGCCAGACGGTCGGCGCGAGCTCCAGGAAGAGATCGCCCGAGGCCCCCTGCAGGAAGACGTCCACGCCCAGGGGCACCCTGAGCCCGGCGGTCTGGGCATCGGTCCTGGCGACGATCGCCGCGCCCAGGCCCCAGTAGAGAACCATCTCGCCGGAGCCGGGGCGGCCCTCGTAACGGATCCAATCGATGTTGCCGTAGTAGACATCCCTGTCGAAGGAGTCGAGGCCGACGCCGATCACCAGGGCCTCGCCGCCGCTCAGCTCCTGCTTGATCGAAAGGCCCGTGGGGTCGCCCACCACGAGGCCGACGGCCCGGCGGCCGTCGCACGACGCGAGAAGAACACACGCCGCCGCGAACACCGCTCCGGCCGAGCGCATCATCGCCGCCCCCTTTCCGTCCTTTCCCGATCCCGTCTCGTTACTCTCTCCACACTACCCGACCAGCTCGCTCAAGTATACGCCGGCCCGGGCGAAATAGAGGCCGATCTCCTTCACCGGCTCGCGAACCTGCCGCGCCAGGGCCTCGGCGTACAGCCGGACCTGCGGCATGTACTTCCCGGCCGCCCGCAGGGCCCCTTCCCGCGTCACGCGGTCGGTCTTGTAGTCCACGACCACCCAGCCGTCGTCCTCGAGGAATGCGAGATCGAGACGGCCGCGCACCACGCCGGCGGGGGCGGCCTCCGCGCGCTCTATCGCGAAAGGCGCCTCGACGAGCCTCCTGGCGGCCCTGCGCGAGCGCTTCCAGAGCTCGGAGCGCACGACCGCGCCCGCGCATTCGACGGCCTCCTCCGCCTCCGCCCCCCGGAGCCCGAGCCTGTCGGCCTCCTTGCGTAGATCGACCTGGCCTTCGCGCGCGGCGAGCTCGAGCAACCGGTGCACGGCCTCCGCGAACTCCAGGACGCGCTCGTCCTCGGCGGACCGGGGGGGGCCGACGAAGACCGCCTTCGCCGCCCGGACCTCGTAGCTCGGCGCGACCGCCGCGAGCCATCTCGCGCGGATCGCCTCGGCCGCCGAGGCGGCCTCCGCGCAGACGGCCTCGGCCTCTCGTTCGGACACGGGCGCCTCCGGTCGCGCGGAGGTGCTCGGCCGCTCGCCATCCGAAGGGCCTTCCTCCTCGGGTAGCGCCATGAGTTCCTGGCAACCCTGGAGATGCCCCTCGAAGAACCGCCAGGGATTGAAATGGTTCCCCTTCTCTCGCTGCACTATGACGAGCTCCGACCTGGCCCTGGTCGCCGCGACGTAGAAGAGACGCACGCGCTCCGCGTCCAGGAAGCTCTGCTCCCTCGCCGCGAGCTCCTCCCAGCCATGGGGGCAGGCGAGTAGCGGCGCCCGCGCCTGACCGCGGCGCTCGCCGTAGAGTGCGAGGTATCCGAGCACTTTTTCCCCGGAGCGGTCGACGTGGAAGCTCACCCCGTGGGAGGACTCCCCCGAGGCGTCCGCGAGGAACACCACGTCCGCCTCGAGCCCCTTCGCCTTGTGCAGGTTCATAACGCGCACGACGTCCGTGCCCTCGCCCAGGGCCGGTTCGCCGTCGTGCCTGTCGGCGTCTTCCGACGCGGTGACGAGCCGCCGGAGGTACTCGACGGCCTCCGCGGGGCCGGAGGCCCCGCTCGCGCGCAGGAGCTCGATCGCCTTGAGGAGGCTCCCGGCGCGGAAGTCGCCCCCCGGCCCGGAGGCCGCTCGCTCGAGAAGGCCCAGCTCCTCCGCCGCGACGCGCGAGGCGGCCGCAGGGGGCATCTCCGAGAGAATCCGCGCGCATCTCTTCAAGGCCGAGAAGGCCCTCTCGAAGGCTGCGGCGGTCTCCGGGCGGAGGCCGCCGGGCAGGGGCTCCAGGAGAGAGAAGCGCCCCCCCGCGCGCGAGAACTCCCAGAGCTGCTCGTCGCTCACGCCGAACGCGGCGCTCCTCAGGGCGGCGACGAGGGCGACGCCGTCCTCGGGGGCGTTCGCGGCTTCGAGACACAGGTAGAGGAGCCCGAGCTCCTCCACGTCGTTCAGGGCCGTCCCGCCGGTCACGCGGTGCGGGATGCCGAGGCTCTCGAGCGCCCGCGCGTACACGCCGAGCTGCCGCCCGTAGAAGGTCACGATCATGAACTCGCCGGGCGACCTGCCCGAGGCGATCCCTTCGCGGATCGCCCCGGCTATGACGCGCGCCTCGTACTCGGCTGCGGAGAGCTTGTCTCCGTACTCTTCGGGTATCCTGATGACCTTCACCGCGGCGGCATCTTTACGAGCGCCCCCGGCGGAGATCAGCTCGACGTAGGCGGGCGCGATCTCGGAGGCGTCGTCCGGGAACTGCCCGCGGAAGACGCCGTTCACCCAGGAGACGAGCGCGCCGGATGCGCGGAAGCTCTTCGAGAGCCTGACGATCAGGCCGCCGCTCTCCTCGACGATCCTCGCCACGCGCATGTAGGTGGAGATGTCCGCCCTCCTGAAGCGGTATATCGACTGCTTGGGGTCCCCGACCGCGAAGAACGCGCCCGGCCGCGGCCTGGCGCGCCGCCAGTCGCGCTCGCGCGGATCGTCCGCGGCGAGCAGCAGGATCACCTCGGCCTGCAGCGGATCGGTGTCCTGGAACTCGTCGACCAGGATCCTCCGGAATCGGTCGGCGAAGTACCTGCGCACTTCGGGCTCGTCCCTGAGGAGCGCAGCCGCCTTCATGAGCAGGTCCTGGTAGCTGAGCGCGCCGCGCTCGCGCCTGAGCCTGTCGTAGAACGACCTGGCCTCCGCGAGGGCCTTCATCGCGACGGCGTAGCGGCGCTCGCGCACAGCGTCTGCAAAGGGGCGCGCGACCGATCGCGCGAACGTCGTCCAGCGGTCGAGCTCCTCTTCGGCCTGGGCCTTCCCCCCGGGCCATTCCTTCCTCACGATCTTGGGCTCCTTGAGGAAAACCTCCATGACCTCCATGAGCTCTGCGACGCTCCCGAGGTCAGAATGGCCCGCCATCCGATGGACCTGCCGCATCGCGGGGATGAGCCCGTCGTTCCCGGGGTTCTCGGGAAGCCCGGAGAGCAGCCCCTCGACCTCCGCGAGGTAGCCGCGCAGCGCCTCGGCGGCGCCCGAGACGTCGAGGGGAGAGGCGGCCTCCGCGGGCCAGTCTTCCACATCAGGATAGTCGCTGAAGGTGCGAAACGCCGCGCGCAGCGAGCCCAGCTCGACCCCGAGTTCGTCGAGCTCGCCCACCGCGCGGGAACCCGCGTCGTAGACGTGCGCGAGGAACTCCGTCCAGGCCTCCTCGCGGAGCGCCATGTCCTCCGCGTCCTCGAGCTCGCGGAAGCCGATCTCGACCCCCGCCTCGACCGGCCGCTCGCGCAGGATCCGCGCGCAAAAGGAATGGATCGTCCCTATGAAGCCGCAGCCGGCGCCCTCGCGCGCGCGGGCGAGCCGCTCCCGGCGGACGCCCGCCTCGCGCCGTACGGCCTCCTCGACCGCGGCCTCGAAGCGCGAGCGGAGCTCGGCCGCGGCCTTCCGCGTGAACGTGACCGCAGCGATCTGCTCGGGGCCGCAGACGCCCTCGGCGATCAGGGCGACCATGCGGTCGACCATGCCCTTGGTCTTGCCGGTGCCGGCGGCGGCCTCGACGAGCATGCAGACGTCGAGCTTGTTCACGATGCTCTCGCGCGCAGCGGAGTCGTCGGTCGATGCGCGCGCGTCCGCCGGACCCGCGCGGCGCGCGAGGTCAGTCGCCTTCTTCTTCGTCTTTCCCGCCAAGGCCCCTGAGCTCCCTGAAAGGTGCGAGGACGGGGTCGCCGCCCACGCACAACTTGAGCCTCGTGCGCCTCGCGACCTCCGAGGCGTCGCCGCAGACCTCCGAGAAGCCGCAGCGTTCGCAGTCGCTGGCGCTGTCGGTCTGCACGTACGCGCCGCGGCGAGCGAGCTCGCAGAGCAGCTCTATGACCCGGAGGCCGGTCCCCAGTTCCTCCCGCGAGTAGCGCACGCGCTCGCCCCTCCCGCGCAGGCCGGGGAAGAAGTAGCCGAACAGGCGCACGCTCGCGCGCGGCGAGAGCCTCCTCAACCTGGCCTCGGCCAGGGCGAGGTAGAGCGCCGGCTGCAACCTCCTCCCGCCGTCGAACGGATCGCTCCGAGCGCCGCCCCTCCTGTACGGCGAGGGCGAGCCGGTCTTGTAGTCCCACACGCTGTAATGCTCCCGGCCCGAGGCGTCGCGGTCCACCCTGTCGAGCCTCCCGCGCGCGCGAATCGCCCCGCCGCCGGGCAGTTTCACCTGCTCCGGCTCGGGAGAATCCATCTCCGTAGGCGGACCCGTCTGCTCGCAGCCGATGGCGGCCTCGAGGTAGACGGGGACGCGCTCCCCCCAGGCCCTCTCCTCCTCCGCGAGGAATATCCTCGCCGCGTGTTCGAGCTCGCCGCACTCCCTGCGGAAGGCGAACTCGCTCCGCGGCGGCGACTCGCGCCTCCGCGCGTCGATCTCCTCGCGCAGGATCTCCATGAGCCTCCGGGCGTGCCGCGCGCGCTCGGGGCGCTCGCCCCTCTCGACGAGCTCCGCGAGGAATCGCCGGAAGACCTCGTGCAGGAGCTCGCCCGACTCGAGCGGCCCCAGCCACTCCTCGGGCTCGCGCGGGGGAGGCTCCGGCCGGGGCAACGCCAGCACGTACTCGAGGAAGTACGAGAAGGGGCATCTACCCAGGGCCTCGAGCCTCGTGGCGGACATCGGCGGTCCGTCGCTGCGGAGCGGGTCGAGCGCCGCCCCCGGATCGGGCAAGCGGCCGTCGAATACCGTGAAGGCGGCCGAACCGCGCATGCGCTCGGCCTCGAGACCCGCCGCGAGATGCTGGAACCTGCGCGCCACGGCCGAGAGGCCGCCCTCGCCCGCGCTGCGCGTCCCGGAGGCCGGTTCGGGCTTGGCGGCGCAGAGGAGCCGCCAGAGCCACCACTCACCCTCGTCGAGGGCCCGTTCGGCGGAGGGCGGGACGAACGCAGCCGCCTGGGGAGGGTTCGGCAGGCCGTCCGGCAGCGCCAGTGGCGCGGCCACGGCCCCCCCCGCGACCGACACGAACGCCCTGCTGGGGAACGCCTCGCGCTCGCGGGCGATGTCGCGTGACGAATACGAGAATGTGACTCGTCCCCTCAGCCGCGCGCAGAGCCTCCGGAAGGCGAGCTCCCTCTCTTCGAGCTCGCGCCTGGAGTCCAGGAGGTCGCGCGAGAGCCGCGAACGCTCGGCATCGAGCAGTATCGGGTCCTGGATCGCGGCGGACGGCATCCGGCCGTCGTCGAGCCCGACTATGAACGTCCGCGGCCGGCCCGAGTGACCTCCGGAGAATATCCCGGCCACGTGGAGCATCCCCGGCCGCGGGCCCGAACCGCCCGAGCGGAGCGAGCCGGGGAGCCCGTCGAGCCAGTCGCGGACGTCGAGCCCCGCCTCCTGGGCCGGTGCGAGGAGGGAGGACATCTCGTCGATCCTCTCGGCGAGCATGTCCCTGGAGATGGCGTCGAACTCGTCGGCGACGCGGGCCTTCTCCCGCACGAGCCGCGAGGCGCCTGCGAATAGCGCCTCGGGCGTGGAGCTTACCGGAGGCGAAAGCTCCAAGAGACCCTCTACGAGCCGCCTCAATAGCTCGAGCTCCCGCGAGCGCCTCTCGTCGCGAGCGCGCGCGCCGCCGGAGCCGTCGTCATCGCGCCCGCGCCGGACCCTCCCTGGCCCGGCGTCCGGCCGCTTGAGGGCCGCGAGGTACCGGTCGCGGTCCGGAGGGATGCGGAGGTCCGCCAGCGTCCCGGCGAGAGACGCGAAACTCGTGTCGGCCGAGGCCATGCCGGGGACATCGAGCAGCCCGTCGGAGATCGCCGAGGCGAGGTGTGCGGGCTGGTAGCCCTCCGAGACCCAGCGGAGCCAGGCCGAAAGCGCCCTCCCAGGGCGGGACAGCCGCACCGGCAGGCCCTCCGCGAACGTGGCCGGCACGCCCGCCGTCCCGCCCTCCTTGCCGGCCGGTAGCCCGAGCGAGAGCAGCGTCTCGTGGACGATCGGCACGTAGGTCTCGTAGTCGGTGTGGAGGAGCTCCACCTCGTCCAGAGACAGCCGCTCGTCCAGCACGAGCCTCAGCACCTCGCGCACCTCGCAGGCGTGCCCCGAGGCGACGAAGGCCGTCATCTCGGACCGCCCGGAGGCAGTCTCTCCCGAAGGGGCATCGGCCGCGGGACCGGCGGGCTCGTCGACCGGCAGCTCGACCACGCGCCCCCTCGGAAGCGCGGTGAGGAGCTCGCGCTCGAGCCTGCGAAGCCGCAGGTCCGAGGGCAGGACGACGATTCCCTCGAAATGGACCTCCCCGCTCGCGAGGCTTCGCGCGGCGAGCCGCAGGGCCTCGGCGTAGTCGACGAGCGACCTGAGCCGGAGCTCGTCCAGGTAGTTTGCGAGAAGGGCCGAGAGCTCCCTGCCCTTCGCCTCGGCCTCGAAGCCCGCGCGGGCGAGTTCCTCGGGGCCGAGCCCCGCGAGCCGCAGCGAATCGACGGCGCCCCTCAGCGTCTCGACGAGGCGATAGGTGGGCTCGAGCCGCGAGAGATACCCGCCCCCGCGCGGGGGGCTCGCCCCGGCCGGACTTCCGGCGGCGCGGGCCCAGGCCCTGCCGACGAGCACCGTCCTCGCGAGATCCGACGCGAGGCGCGCGTCGCGGGCGCGCATCCCCGGTTGCGCGAGCTCGAGCGCGAGCGACCCGAGCGTCGCCGGCCGCAGATTGAGCGCCGCAGTCCCCGAACGGGCGAGCGACTCCACCCACTGATGGGCGATCCTGAGCGACGGGGCGAGGAGCCGCTTCTCCTCGAGGGGCCTCTCCTCGCAGAGGCGGCCGAGCGCGCTCAGGAAGACGTTCATGCCGTGCGAGCTTCCAGGCCGTCCGGGCCGCGTGCCGCCGGGAGGCCGCCCGACGAGGGCTTACAACCCCTCAGGCCGCCTGTCGGCGGCATCCTTGGCGGCGACCTTCTCCGCGATGCGGGGCCTCGCCTCCTCGAAGAAAGGCTCGGCGAACTCGCGGGTCCAGGTCCGCTCCTCGAAGGGGCGCGTCTCGACGAGCCTCAGGAAGAGCTCCTCGAACGCCTTGCGGCGGCGGCCGTAGATGTGGTAAGAGTCCGAAAGGTCGCAGTACCGCCCGAGAAGGACCTGCCGGCCCGCCAGCTCTCCGATCCTGCGCGCCATCCTCTCCATCAGGTGGACGAAGGCGAAGCAGTTCATGAACGCCGCGTCGAAGGCGTCGCGCGAGCGGAAGCGGACGTTCATGTTCAGCCGCCAGACGCCCGCGGCGTCCGGGACCACCCGGAACCACATGCTCTGGAGGCAAGGGGGGTCGGAGCAATCGGGATCGATCCAGGGCTGCCAGGTGATGGCCTGGGCGCGCCGCGAGTGCGGCGCCTCCGCCAGCTTCCTCGCCGCGGCCTCGAGCTGGTCGATGCCCCCGCTCCTGCCGGGGACGCGGTAACGCACCAGCCGCTCGTGATAGGTATACTCCCAGCGCTTGTCGGAGGGGTCTTCCGGGTCGCGCACCCAGTGGTCCTTGATGCCGTCGAGGACCTCCTGGCGATACTCCTCGAGATCCTCGAGCCCCCCCGGGAACGCCCTGTGGATCAGGGGCTCGCTCGCCGGGTCCTCGACCACCATGAGCATGGTGCAGTCGAGGCTGGGCGGATCGACGAACGCCCCCGAGGCGTCGCGAGCGTCGTACTCCGTGCGGACCTCCGCCCCGCCGCGGGCGAGCTCGAGGAGCGAGTTCTCCCACGCCTCCGCGAGAGACCTTCCCCTCGCGACGAGGACCGGTATCGAGCCGTCGGTCGAGTTCGGCATCTCTCCCCCTCGGCCGCCCCGAGCGCATCCGCGACGCGCGAGGCAGGTCTTGTGTCACAGTGTACGCGAGCGGTCCTCCGCCGCAAGCCGATCGCCCGACGCGCGATCCGTTGGCGCCGCGAGGGCGCGCGCATTATAAGGCGCGCATGGCGGCGAGGCTGCAAGCGATGGGCGGGAGCGATGACGCCGGGAGCGCGGCCCTGGAGGCGCTCTCGGGCTGCCGGAGGTACGCGCGCTGGCTCTTCGAACTCGCGCGGCCATTTCTCGGCTCGCGAGTGGTCGAGGCGGGCGCGGGGCTGGGGACCATGTCGGCCTTCCTCGTGGAACGCCCGTGCGCGAGCGTCCTCCTGACGGACGCCGACCCCGCCCGGGTGGAGTTCCTCCGCGAGCGTTTCGGCCGGCGGGAGGGCGTCTCGGTCCGGGCATGGCGGCTCCCGCAGCCCTTCGAGCCGAGCGGTCCGGCCCCCGACACGTTCGTCATGTGGAACGTCCTCGAACATGTGGACGACGACGTCCGCGCGCTCGAGGAGATGCGCCGCGCCCTCGCGCCCGGGGGGAGGGTGGTCGTGGTCGCGCCGGCGGGGAGGTGGCTCGAGTCGCCGCTCGACCGGAGGCTCGGGCACTTCCGCCGCTACGCCCGCCGGGAGCTCGTGCGCAAGTGCGCGAAGGCCGGGCTCGTCCCGCTCCTGGAGCGCCCGTCGAACCTGCTCGGCGCGATCGGTTGGTTCGTCTCGGCCAGGTTCCTGGGCGCGAAGACGCTCGGGCCCGTTTCGGCGAGGCTCTTCGACCTGGCGTCGCCGGTCCTGTACAGGATCGAGGTCTCGATGCCGCCGCCGATCGGTCTCTCGGTGCTGGTCGTCGCGGAGAGACCGGCCTGGCGCGCGCGCCCGGACCGTCCCTGCGGGGCCGCGGGGCCGAGGGGGGCCTGATCGTGCTCGGAGCGTCGAGCCGCCGCAGAATGGCCGACCCGCCGGGAAGGCCTGGGGTTCTCGGCGTCCTGGCGGCATGCCTGGTGTTGCCGTGCGCGGCGTGCCAGGCCCCCGGAGAGGAGCGTCTACTCGTGAAATGGGACTTCGCCGACGACCCCCGCTCGTCCGGCTGGACGACCGGCGCGCCGAACGGCCGCCGGCCCGGCGGCTCCTGGCGCCGGGAGGGGCGCCACATCGTCGTCAGGGATGGCTGGTGGGCCAGTCCCCCCTTCGAGGTCGAGAGCTTCGGCTACTACCGGGTGACCTTCCGCTCGCGCGGCGAGCACCCCGGCTTCTGCTTCGTCGAGTTCATCGGCGAGGACGGCAAGACGCTGACCGCCGACTGCTGCGACGGCATCGAGCCATCGGAGGACTGGGCGGCGCGCGAGCTCGTCTTCCGCGCGCACGCCTCCGCGCGGCTGGCCACGGTCAGGTTCCAGGATCGAGGAGGCGAGCTGCAAGTCGACGAGGTGGGTGTCGAGAGGGTCGGCGTGCGAGAGGCCGCCGCCTGGCTCCAGAGGCTCTCCGAGGGGATGCCTCCGCTCGAGTGTCGCTTCGACGAGGCGAGATGGGCCAGGCTCGCGGAGACCCGGCGGCGGCTCCGCTCGGGGCTCGCGCTGCGGGTCGTGCTCCTCGGCGACAGCATCGTGAACGATACGGGCAACTCGCTCTTCGAGGTGCTGGTGAGAAAGGCGGCGCCGCAGGCGCGGCTCAGCGTGGTGAACTCGGTGAGGAGCTCGACCGGGTGCCGGTTCTACAAGGACGCGAACAGGGTCCGGGAGTACGTCCTCCGCTACGAGCCGGACCTCGTGATCATCGGCGGGATCAGCAACGATGGCGACGCCGAGTCCGTGCGATCCGTGGTGCGGCAGGTCCGAGAGGCGCTCGCCCCGGAGCCTCGGGGCGGACCGGGCGCGGCCGGAACGAGGCCCGAGTTCATCCTCATGACCGGCGCCGTGGCGCCGTGCGAGAGCGCTCAGGAACAAGCATGGGCCCGGGCGCTCGCCCGCGTCGCCGAGGAGGAGGGCGCTGCCTTCCTGGACATGCGAGCCGCGTGGGACAGGCAGGTCGAGATCATGTCCAGGTCGACCGGCCTGCCCGCGGGTGACGCGGCCGCTCGGCTCAGGCGAGACCCTATCCACGCCAACTCGCGGGGGAAGGTCGTGCTGGGGGGCATCCTCGCCGCGTATCTCAGCCCGCCGCCCATCGGCCCCTGACCGTGCGGATGCCTCGCGGCCGGGCAGGGACACGGCACAGGCCCAGCTCGCCGCGTGCGTCGCCTTCTTCGCGGAAGCTCTCGCCTCGCAGCCCGAGCACCGGGGGGGCCCCGGTTGACGTCACCGTCTTTGTAGAGCCCCAGGCACCGCCCGCCCTCGTCCCACGCGCATCCCACCACCACCGTGCCGTCTGCCGCGACTTCGATTTCGTCGGCGTAGTTCTGGACCCAGCGCCCGGTCCCGTTGCCCCTCGTCGTCGAACACTCGAACGAGTTGCCGACCCAGGTCCACTTCACGGCGCCGGGAACGGGCGAGAGCTCGACGTCCTGCCCCCGAGAGAGCCGCGGACCCGCGAGTCCGAGGCCCGCGGCCAGGATGGCCGCCGCCGGGCATAGCATACGCAACGGCCTGCGGTGGCGCAGAACCGCGCGGCCGGGCATCCCGAGCGCGGCGCACTCGCAGACAGCTCGGGCCAAGCGTCCATCTGCGCCTCGACACCGTTTCGTCATGGCTTGCTCCATTCCCGCTGCGACTCTGCTCGAGCATCAGGTGCCAGAAGAGGGGCTTTGTTGCATATATCATAGCCCGTTCGGGCAGGGCGTTAAGTGTCTCTCGCCAGCAGCCGACAGATCGATCGGGCCGAGAGAACCCGCGAGGGGATTCCCCCCCGGAATCGCCCCCCGGGGAGGACGCGCGTGATCGCCGGCGCGCCCCCGTCGGGCCACCGAGGGGACGCGCCGAGCGCGAGTGGAGACTACAGGCTCGGACCTGCCCGCTCTTTCCGGAAGAAGAGCAGGGCGAGCGGGAGGATGACGGCGAGGCCTGCCGCCCCTTCGGCGCCCGCCGCGCACCCGCCGCCACCGCCGCCACTACTACCGGTATACGGACTGGAGCGGAAGGATTCGACTATGACGTTCACGCTGATGGGGTCGCCCGTACCCGGCCCCTCTCCGGATGGCCCGGAGGGGTCCCCCCACCAGTTGCCGTTGGCGGTGATGTCGATGCCGCTCGCATTATCGAAGCCGAAGCTGTTGCCGCAGATGTTGTTGTTCGTCACGACGACGGTGGACTCGGAAGCGTAGTTGAACGAAGAGACGTGGATGCCGCAGTTGTTGCCCGACATCGTGTTGCCCCTGATGTAGACCTTGGCTGGCATGCAACAGACGAGTTCGTCGAAATACAGCCCATAGTCGCAGTCCGTGATCTCGTTGTCTTCGATGTACAGGATCGCCGGGCTCGGTCCGCAGCACCCGACATCCTCGAAATACATGCCGTACGCGAAGCCGATGACGGTGTTGCCGACGAACTTGGTGGTGTCTTCCGCACAGCAACAGTAAATGCCATACGTGTCGGAGACCACGGCGCTCGAGACGACCACGTTGTTGCTGACGATGGCATCGCTCGGGACGTCTTCGCTCATCTCTTCGACGTAGAGGCCATTGTCGCAGTCCGTGGCAGTGTTGTCGGAGATTCTTATCGTGGCTCCGTCGAATCCGTAGACGTACATCCCGATCCAGCAATCGGTCATGGTGTTGCCGGTGAAGGTGAAGGCAGTGCCCTCCATGTAACTAAACTCCGCGTAGAATCCGTATGAGCAGTTCTCGAAGGTGCAATCGGTGACGGACACGGGATCGAGCACCTGGCCGCCTTCGTGGTAGATCCCGTACAATCCGCCACCGTCGATGACGAAGCCGATGAACTTGACGCCAAGCCCTGCGTTCACGGATACGCAGTTACTGCTTCCATCCCCGACGATGATCGCCCGGCCTTTGCCGTCGACCGACCTGAGTGTCAGGTTATTGGTGGCTATCACGATCGCCTCGGCGTACATGCCGGTCTTGACAGCGATGGTGTCGCCTTTCGATGCCGCGTTGACTGCCGCTTGAATCGTAGTATACGTCTCGCCCGGCCCCACCGTCAGCGTGGCCGCATGGCCCACCGCGCAGAACAGCGCTGCCGCCAGCACGAACGCCGTTGTCGATGCGACGCTTCTCATGTCTCCTCCTCTGTCTCCCTGGTCCGCCCTGGCCGAGCGCAGCTGCCGACACTCATTGAACCCCTCCCGCGCCTGACCGTCAAGGATTTAAATCATTTGAAGCATCCCCGCTCCGTTGCGCGAGGCGGCCTGGCAGTTGGGTGGGGAGGGGGAGCGCTCGAGAGGTGGCTAGCGCGGCGTCCGCCGGGTAGGCCGAGGAAGAGGCGGCGGAGAAATCGGTGAACGCCCCCGGAATCGCTACAAAACGCACGACGCCGGGCTCGCGCCCGGCGTCGCATGGAGCGTCCCAGGTCAGCGACGATCAGCGCCCGGGGCCCCTGACCCTGCCTCCCGGCCCCGAACGCCTGTCGATGCGGTCCTCGACGCGGTCCCGGACGTCCTCGCGGCGGTCGCGGACGTCCTCCATCCTGTCGAGGATGTCCTCGAGCTCGTCGCGGAGGCCGCCCTGAACGCGGCTGTCGATGCGGTCCTCGAGCCTGTCGCGGACGTCCTCGCGCCTGTCGAGCACGTCCTCGCGGCGGTCGCGGATGTCCTCGCGGCGGTCGCGCGCACCCGGGCCGATGAGCGCCCTCCGCCACCAGGGACCGGGCGGCCCGTCGAGCCTGTCGCGCACGTCTTCCCTGCGATCCCGCACATCCTCCCGGCGGTCGCGCACGTCCTCGAGCCGGTCGAGGGGGCCGCCGCGGACGCGGCTGTCGATGCGGTCCTCGAGCCTGTCGCGGATGTCCTCGCGCCGGTCGCGCACGTCCTCGCGGCGGTCGCGTACATCCTCGACGCGGTCGCGCCAGCGCAGCCTCTCGCGGAGGAGCGGATGCGCGGCCAGGCACGTCCTGAACGCCGCCATCTCGGGCCCAGTGAGCCTCCCGTCCCCGTCGGTGTCGAAGCGCTCGAGGATCGCCCTCCGGAGGGCCTGCCTGCGCTCCGCGAGCCTCGCCCTGACCTGCTCGCGCTCCTGCCCGTCCACGATGCCGTCATCGTTCAGGTCGGCCTTCTCCTTCGCTGCCTCCCACCAGCGGACAAACATCGGGTGGGAGAGGAACGTCTCCGGTGCTGCCTTCCCGCCCTCGCCTTCCGCCGCCCTCGCCCCTCCGTCCCAGGCGAGCATCCCCACGACTGCCGCTGCCGCCACCGTTCCGAACAACCTCACGATGAGACCCCCTTCCTTCCCTCGGCGCCTCATCCTGCGGCCATGTTGCGCCATCGCAGAAAGGCATCAAGTCGCGTGCCAAGGATTCGCGCGAAGGGGGGACATATCCAACGGCTTGCGAAACGGCGGGTTACGCATACGGAACCCGCCCCTGTGTCGCGCGAGTCCTGTGGGCGTTCCCGACAGCGTTGCCGGGGAAGTCGACAGCGCAGGCGTTCCAGGGGTCCGGAGGCATGCCGCCCGGTCCGCTATGGGAGAACTGGATAACCCTGCCCTGTCGGAAACCGACTTGACCTCGCAACGCGACGACGTACTATAATACATGGTCGGCTGGTGTGTTCCGCGCGGGCTGCGGTCGGCCCCGAACGGACGCGCGGGCTGGCACGGGGAAAGGCGGGTCGGCAATGGGCAGGCACGTGCGTCTCGGAGTTCTTCTGGCGGCGCTCTCGGGTTGCGCGGCGGGGACCTTCCTGGCCGCGGACCCCGTGCTCGCGCCGGCGAGCACGCCATCGATCTCGGCCGAGGAGGAAGGTAGCTTCGGCCCCGGCTGGGGTGCGCGCGGGGGGCTTGCGGCCTACATCGCGCCGAAGACCTCGGACATCCCGGCGCGGCCGACGTTCGGCGGGTATTTCCATTTCCTGGACAGCGACGCCTGGCGGCTGGAAGCCGGTTTCGATGTCACGCCGGATCTCTCGAACATAACCGAGAACAACCTCTATCTGAGCTTCACGGGCGACTACGTGATGTTCATCGGCTCCGGAGGGCTCTTCCTCAAGGCGGGCGGCGGCGGCGTGATCGAGTCGCGGGGCTCCGACAGCGACTTCTTCGGCCTCGTCGAGTTCGGCGGGGGCTGGTGGTTCCAGGTGAGCAAGGAGGGTACCCTCTACGCCACGGCGATGCTCCAGCTACCCATGGGCGAGGGCGGCGAGATACCGGCGACCATCCTGACCCTGGGCGTGTCCTACGATTTCTAGCGCGCGACGGCCACGGCCGTAGAGCTCCGCTCGCCCGGTCCGGCACCCGCCCCTCGCGACCGCGCGGCAGGTGGGCGTAGCTAGGCGGTCGTCGCTCGCGGCCGCTACCTGCAAGCGAGCGACCAGAGCCCGACCTCGACTTCGTAGGCCACGACCCCCTCGAAGATTGCATCCTCCGAGGGAGGGGAACCCGTCGCTTCGAGGGTTATCCTGTACCCGCCTGCGGCGGCGACGTAGTCCTTGATGTCCGCGCCCGTCGCGACGAGCGTCACCTCCGACCCCGCGAAGGCCGCGGGATCGTCCTGGTAGGCCACGAGAACCCTCTCCGGGGTCGAGTCTCCGTCGAGGTCGGCCATCAGGTAGAGCTCGAACGAGGTCAGGAACGAGAAGTCCGGCGAAGGCGATCCCGTCGCTATCCTGAACGTGAGGCCCGTGACGGCGATCCTCTCGATGTAGTCGAACTCCTCTTCCTGATACTCGCTCTCGCTCTGGATGTTCAGTTGTTGGTCCAGGATGATGGTGGCCTCTTGGCTCGATAGAGGCGTGCCGGCCGGGACCGTCGTCGCGTCCACGGCCTCGTCGACGCGGAACGTCCACGTGAGGTCGAGGCAGCTCAGGCAGAGCGTTGCGGCGGCAAGGCTCACGGGCAGCCGACGGCGAACGGGGCGGCGTCCACGATCGGCTTCGTATCTTCCCACCGGGGCTTCCTCGCTCGCGTCGCCGCTCCAGGCGGCCTGCGCCAGGTCTGTCCTCCGCCCTAGGTCATAGTACACCGGGCCTCGCTCGAGTCAAGCGGCCGCTCGGTTGAGGTTGCATTAGGAAGTTCCGGGTACGAGCATTTCGAGGCGGACGCGCGTGATTTCCGCCGCGCCCTTGCGCAGGCAGCCCATGCCGCGATGCTTCATGCCCTGGCCTGATTCCGGGGGGCATTCACCGATTTATCTGCCGCCTCTTTCTCGGCCTCCCCGGCGGACGCCGCGCGAGCCGCTTGACGTTGCTGTGACCCTACGTACTATGTGAACGTTATCATACTGCGGGGCCACTTCGCAACGAACGGAGGTTGAGTCATGCCGCCGGTCACATCTGCTCTGGTGATGCTCGCGATCGCCGCCGCCCAGCCGCGCGAGGCCGCGTTCCCGGACGATCCCATGACGGTGGTGGACGCCAAGCGGCACCTCGGGGCGAAGGGCGACGGCATCGCCGACGACACCGACGCCCTCCAGAGGGGGCTCGACATCTCCTGCGGGATCGAGCCGCTCCCCGGCGGCGCGAAGAAGACCTGCGTGCTCTTCATCCCGAACGGCACCTATCGCGTCACGAGGACGCTCGTCGTGAAGACCGGGGTGGGCCCGTGGGTCTACGGCGAGTCCCGCGACGGCGTGGTGCTGCGGCTCGCCGACGGCGCGAAGGATTCGAAGTCGGTCCTGCGCACGCACCCGCGCGACGAGAAGGGCGGCTCGGCCGACTGGTTCATGCGGACCTTCCACAACTTCACCGTGGACGCCGGGAACAACCCTCACGTGGACGGCATCCGCTACTGCTCGACCAATACCGGCATCCTCAGGAACGTGCGCGTGGTCGGCAACGGCAAGGTCGGGATCAACATGGGCTTCATCGACCAGAGCAGCCCGAAGCTCCTCCAGGACGCCGTCGTGGAGGGCTTCGAGACCGGCGTCGTCGCGCAGTGGAGCTGGGGCGAGACGATCTCCCGCGTGACGCTGCGGAACTGCCGCAAGGAGGGCCTCTTCGTCACCGGCAACGCGGTGGGCGTGGAGGACCTCGTGGTCGAGAACGCCCCCGTGGCCGTGCGCTGCACGATTCCGAACAACTGGGGCTGGTGGGGCGGGGTCATCGCGCTCGTGGGGGGGCGCTTCACGGGCACCGACAAGAGCATGCCGGCGATCGTCAACGAGGGCGTGCTCTACGCGCGCAACGTCAAGACGCGCGGGTTCGCCATGGCGATCAAGAGCTCGACCCCTGGCGGCGACGTCGCGACCGAGGACGTCAGCGAGTACGTCTCCCATGACGTCAGGATGCTGTTCGACGCGGCGCCCACGGCGATCAAGCTCCCGATCAAGCCAGAACCTAAGGTGCCCTTCGAGCCCGATGCGGCGAACTGGGTCTGCGCGAACGAGTTCGGCGCCGTCTACGGCGACAACAAGGACGACACGGAGGCCTTCCAGCGCGCCTTCGACGCCGCGGCCGCGGCCGGCAAGACGACCGTCTACCTGCGCGGCATCGGCGGAGGCGATCCGAACTGGTATACTCTGAACGGCGAGGTCCGCGTCCGCGGGAGCGTCCGGCACGTCATCGGCCTCGGTTTCGGGAGGGTCATAGCCGGGGAGGGCGGCAGGTTCGTCGTGGACGACGAATCCGCGAGCGTCGTCAAGTTCGAGAGCATCCAGGCCTTCGGGGGCCGCCCGCCTGTGGTGGAGAACCGTTCCATGTCGAAGACGCTCGTCGTCGAGAACTGCGACATGCGGGTGGTCGGCACGGGTACCGGCGAGATATTCGTGACGAACTGCGCATCGAGCGTGCATCTGAAGAGCAAGGGCGCCCGGCTCTGGGCGCGCCAGCTCAACCCCGAGGGCTCGTCCGACGAGGGCCTGATCCGCAACGACGGCGGGGACCTCTGGGCGCTCGGCGTAAAGCACGAGGGCGCGGGCGTCCGGGCGAGCACCACCTCCGGGGGCCGGACGGAGCTCTTCGGGATATTCAACTACGGTCCGGGCATCCCGGGGAACGACCGCAGGCCGATGTACGACATCCAGGACGCCTCCCTGAGCGTGATGGGCCTGAGGGAGATCGTCTTCGGCGGGGGTGCATGGCCGGTCAAGGTCCGCGAGCGCCGCGGCGGCCAGACGCGCATCCTCGGCGCCGACAAGGAGCCGGGTTGGACGGGCTGGGCGCTCTATAGCGGCTACGTGATCCAGGATTCCACGCCGCCCGGCGAGGTCTCGGGCCTCGTCGCGAAGGCGGAGGGGCCCTTCTCTGCGAGGCTTACCTGGAGGCCGGCCTCGGACGCCGAGAGCGGGGTCGTGCTCTACGAGATCCATCGCGGCGACCGCAAGATCGGCACGACCAGGGACTGCGCGTTCGTGGAATCGGGTCTCGAAGAGGCGACCTCCTATACCTGGAGGGTGACGGCCGTGAACGGCGCTGGGCTCAGGTCGAAAGGCCTCTCGACCACCGCGACTACCGCCCCGGACACCACGCCCCCGGCGATCATCTCGGCGTACGCGCTCGCGGAACCCACCAAGGTGTTCGTGCGGTTCACGAAGCCCGTGGAGGACGCCGCGCGCGATAGCGCCGGCTGGACGGTCGAGCCGGGCGCGAAGATCGAATCCGCCGCGCTGGACGAATCCCGCACGCTCGTCACGCTAGTCGTGAGCCCGCTCGAGGGCGGGCGCACGTACACGGTGAAACCTCCGCCGGGGCTCAAGGACCGCTGCAAGAAGCCGAACGCGCTCGCGGCGAACTCGCAGGTCTCCTTCACGTACCGCGCCGACGGCGACGGCCTCTCGGTGACATGGTTCGCCCAGCGCGACCTCCGGGGCAGGAGCTTCACGCGCGTGGATCGCACGGTCGCCTACGACCTCGACAGGTCATCCCCCGCGGACGGCTGGCCCCGCGAGAACGTGAGCGCGCGCTGGACCGGGCGGCTCTGGGCGCCGGTCGCCGGCGCCTACCAGCTCATCGTCAAGTCCGACGACGGCGCGCGGCTCTGGATCGACGGCACGCAGGTGATCGACGACTGGACCGACCGCGGCACCACGGACTCGGTCGCGCGGGTGGAGCTCAAGGCGGGCTTCCACGACGTCAAGATCGAGTACTACCAGGGCACGGGCGGCGCCTGCGTGTACTTCGACTGGGTGCCGCCGGGCGGCGCGCGCTCGACCGTCCCGCGGGAGTTCCTGCACTCCCGATAGGCGGGCGGCGGCCCGGCTCAGCGCGAGCCCGCGGCGAAGAGCGCCCCGAGGGCCGCGCCGTAGAGCGCGGAGAGCCAGGGGTTCGACGTGATCGGGCAGGCGCCGCTCGAACACCCGATGAACCGATAGAACGCGAGCCCCAGCACGGCGCCTGCCGCCACACTCGCAGCCATCAGCATGCGGTTCCTCCGTCGCCTGGACGCGCCCCCTGCCCGGCCGCCCCTGACCTGGCTGCCCTCCGGGCGATCGCCCGGGCCGACGCGGGACCCTCGGGCCGCGCAATGCTCATCGGCGGACCTCGGCCCTTCGGAAGGGGGCTCTCCCCGACAGTACGCGGGGCCGGGCTGGGCCTTTGTCTCGCCACGGGGTTCCATCTCGACGCCCCTCCCGATCCTTCCGGCGCGTCTCTATCTTGCAGACGCATGCGTGTGCACGAACCTTCACATGACTTGCACCGTCGGGGAAGGCGAGGTCCCCATCGACCGCCACTGGATCCAGAGCCTTTACGGCGACGCGAAGCTGGGCTTCGCCGCCTACCTCCATGCGAGGCTCAGCTACGACGTGCACGAACTCGGAGGCTCCGAGACCGCCTGCGCCGGGTCCTACCAGGAGTTCAGCTTCTACATGAAGGCCTGCGCCTCCGAGAAGCTCTTCGCCATGGCGAAGATGGACGTGGAGGACGAGGACGACCCCATCGAGCAGTTGTACTTCCAGTGGGACGACGTGGGCGGGGCACCGGTGAGCCTCTCGTTCGGCGAGAAGCAGGTGCGTTTCGGTCAGTGGGCCGCGTTGTGCTACAATAGCGGCCTCGCCTACGGCTGGCCGATGGTGGCGAGCGACCCCAGGGACCCGTCCGGCGGGGCGAAGCTCAGCCTCCCCGGATGGATCGCCGACGTCGTCCAGTTCGAGACCAGGGTGAAGCTCCACAGGACGACCGACCTCTACGTGTCGAGCTTGCTGAACCCTCGGGCGGCCTACGGCACGACCGCCGACGGGGCACCGCGGGACACGGGGCTCTTCCAGTCGTATTCCGCGCAGATCGAGACGAGGCCGGTCGCGGGACTGCACGCGAAGCTCAGCCTGCTCTCGTTCCACGACGAGGAGCCCCGCAATCGGTACGACGGAACACTGCTTCCGTTTCCCAGCGAGGACGCCAGGGCCTGGAGCGCGGCCGCCACCTGGACGAAGAAACCCTGGAGGGTCTTCGCGGAGTACGTCGGGACCGACGACTGGGATAACGTGAAAGGCTTCGACCTGAGGCTCTACGAGCTCGGCTTCTGGTTCGACGCCACGCCCAGGATCGGCTTCGGCGCGCTCTGGGACTGGGCCGAGGCCGCGGGCCAGGGCGCTCTGGGCGCGGACGCCGTTCTCACCTGCTTCATGGCCGGCGTCGGCTTCACCTTCGAGAAAGACGTAAAGGCGTACATAGAATACGTGCACCAGGAGGAGCGCTCGGCGCTCGAGCGCATCGACAGCGTTCAGGCCGGGGTCCACTGGTGGTTCTGAGCGGCTCGCCGACCCTCCAGGATAGCCCCGTGTATCCTTGCGCCGATTCTTCGGCCTCCCGCGGCCGGAGTGTGGGGGGACGGCCCGGGACGAGCGCTCGCGCCAGCCCGCACACGCCCGCACAGCGACGCGACCGAGGCAGTGAGACATTCCTCGCGGCCGTCCCGGCGTGCACGGCGGCGCCGCTGTCAGGGTGTCGGGGCCCCTGCGGCGGGCGTCCGTTCTCCGCCGGGGTCCGGGAGGAGTCCGGCGGGACTGGCCGCCGGCGAGGCGTCCGGTGGACGGAACTCCCGGAGGATCTCGACGCACTCGCGCGGGAGCCCCGCCCCGGGGGCGGCCTGGAGGAGCTCGTACACCGCTCGCCTGAGCACCCGGTCCTCCTGGAGGTCGCAGACGAAGGCGCTCCCCCTGTCGTCCGCGACGAGCCTTCGCGCGCTCGCACGCGCGAGGAGCCTGACGGCCTGGTCGGAGACGCGCCCCCCCAGGGCGGCGACCATCTCCCGGAGGCCGGGGTAGGAGTCGAGGCTCCGCCCGTCCGCCTCCGCGGCGCGCGAGACTAGCGTCCGATTCCGCTCGAAGAGCTGTCGCACGTGTTCGTCGATCCGCTCGTGCAGGCCGAGCCTGGCGATCTCCTCGGACTCCCAGCCGGAGAGGGTGTCTTCTTTCACCTCCACGTCCGGCTCGACGCCGCCGGGCTTCCCGCCGCGCCTGTCTATCGTGCGACCGGTCGGGAGATAGTAGCGCGCGATCGTGAGCCGGAGCTTCGTCCGTCCGCCGGTGGCCCTGACTGGGATCAGACTCTGGACGGAACCCTTCCCGAAGGTGCGTTCCCCGACGACCCGCGCCCTGCCCCAGTCCTGGAGCGAACCAGCCACGATCTCGCTCGCCGAGGCGGAGCCAGAGTTCACGATGACGACGAGCGGAACGGACTCCGCCCTCGCGTCGGGCCCATCCCCGCCCTTCGAGGGGGACGAACTCGTGTAGCGCCTGAGCGGGGAGAACTCCGGCCGCCCCTGGCTGTAGACGATGACCTTGTCGGGCCCGAGGAAGATGTCGCTGACCTCGACCGCCGCCGAGAGCAGCCCGCCGCCGTTATCCCGGAGGTCGAGCACGAGCGACCACGCCCCGCCCGCCAGTATCTCCGCCACGGCCGCGCGGACCTCCTCGCCCGCGCGCTCCCCGAAACGCACCAGCTTCAGGTAGCCCACCCCGCCCGGGAGAACGGCGGAGTAGCAGTTGCTGATCTTGATCTCCTCGCGCGTGAGCGAGAAGGCGTGCGCCTCCGACCAGCCGCGGCGCATGACCTTGAGCTCGACCCTGGTGCCCTTGGGACCCTTGAGGCGTCTGACCGTCTTCTCGAAGCCGAGGTCGTCCGTGCTGACGCCGTCCACTTCAACTATACGGTCCAGGGACCTGATCCCGGCCCTCGCGGCCGGCCCGCCGTAGACGGGGCTGATGACGGTGAAGAAGCCGTCGCGCAGGCCGACCCAGGCGCCTATGCCCTCGTAGGACTGCGATATCATCTCTTCCATGTCGTGGACTTCCTGCTCGGTCAGGTAGTCGGAGAAATCGTCCAGGGACCTGGCCATGCCCTTCGCGGCGGCGTCGACGAGCTTGCCGCGGTCGACCTCGTCCTGATCGACGTAGGCCTGCTCCATCCTGTCCATGAGTTCCCCGAGGACCTCCGCCCATGCCGTCCGCGCGACGCGGAGCGCCATGAGCGCGCGCCTCCCGTCGGCGGTCGGCTCGGAGGCCATCTCGGCGAGGCGGGTCCGCACCATCCCGTGGAAGCCGTTCTCCCCGAGGACGAGCGCCGCCTCGCGAGACTCGCGCGCGCCCGGGAGCTCCGCCATCGCCTTGAGGGCGTTGACCGCCCTCGCCCGGGCCTCCGCGGCGGGTTCCCCGGGGCCGGCGGACGAGACGCGCAAGGCGGCCTCCGCGAGCGCGCATCGCGCGAGCCCGTCGGTCTCGACCTCGAGGAGCTCCGCGAGGGCCTCGGCCACGGGCCCCAGGCCCAGGAGCTCGGGCGTGCTGCCCAGGGTCCGGGCCGCTAAGGCGCGCACCTCGCCGGTGGAGCCCGCCCTCGCGAGCTCGAGGAGCGCCCTCGCGCCGAGGCCGGTCTCGCCGACCATGCAGAGCGCCCTGCCCAGGGCGAGCCTCTTGGGCTCCCCGGCCTTCTCAAGCTCGCTCGCCAGGATCGGGGCGGCCTCCGCGCCCAGGGCGCCCAGGCGGTATGCGACGCCCCACACGTCCTGGGGCCCGAGCCCGTCGAGCTGAGCGGCGAGCTCCCGCGCCGCGAGCTGGAGCCGCGCGACATCCCTCGCGGGGGAGCCGCCCTGGGCGGTCTCGCCCGCCGCCGCGACGACGGGCGCCAGGAACCAGGCAAGCACTACGAGACGCCGCACCGCGGTGCGTTCCTTTCCACGACTCTTTAGGCGCATTCTAACGCCTGCACGAGAACTCACGCAAGAGGCCGACCTCGGCAGGTTGCATTAGGAAGCTCTGGGCCCGAGCATTTCGAGGCTGCCCCCGGCGAGGCGCTGCGCTTGAGCGGCCGTGCGGGCGGCGTAGAATGCTCCCTCGAAGGCGAGGCGCGAAATGCGGGATATGGCCAGACATGTCGGCCGAGTGGTGATCAAGGTGGGTACGAGCCTCCTCTCCGGCGGCGGACCGGGGCTCGATCGCCGTTACGTCAGGAGGCTCGCCCAGGCCTTCGCCGCCGAGCGCAGGCGCGGCGTGGACACGGTCCTCGTCACGAGCGGGGCGATAGGGGCGGGGCTCGAGGCCCTGGGCCTGGAGGAGCGCCCGCGCTCGCTCAGGCATCTCCAGGCCGCGGCGGCCGTGGGTCAGGGCGCGCTCATGCACGCCTACGCCGAGGCCTTCGGCCTGCACGGGCTCGTGGCCGCCCAGATCCTACTCACGCGCGACGGGATCGAGAACCGCGAGCGCTATCTGAACGCGCGGAACACGCTCCTCACGCTCCTGGAGGCCGGCGCGGTGCCGGTCGTCAACGAGAATGACACGGTCTCGGTCGAGGAGATCAGGTTCGGCGACAACGACACCCTCGCCGCGCTCGTCACGGAGCTCGTCGACGCCGACATGCTCATCATACTCACCGACGTGGACGGGCTCTACACGGGCGACCCGCGCAGCGGGGACGCCCGGCTCATCGCCGAGGTCCACGAGGTGACGCCCGAGCTCGAGGCCGTCGCCGGCGGCGCGGGAACGAAGCTCGGCTCCGGCGGCATGGTGACGAAGCTCGCCGCGGCCCGCATGGTGACCGCGGCCGGGGCGTCTATGGTCCTCGCGGGCGGCGCGGACCCCGGCGTGATCAACAGGATCCTCGAAGGCGAGGAGATCGGGACCTTCTTCCATCCGCGCGGCCGGGCCTACGACGCGCGCAGGTTCTGGATCGCCTTCGGGAACGCCCGGTGCGGCGCGATCCGCGTGAACGACGGCGCCGTGAAGGCGCTCGTCGAGCAGGGGAAGAGTCTGCTCCCGGTGGGGATCGTGGCGGTCCAGGGAGCGTTCGCGAAAGGCGACACCGTCTCGGTCGTCTCTGAGGACGGCCGCGAGTTCGCCCGGGGAATTACGTGCTATGCCTCCCCGGAGGTGGAGAAGATGCGCGGCAGGAGAAGTTCCGAGCTCCCCGCCCTCCTCGGGGCCGCGTATTCCGAGGAGGAGGTCATCCACAGGGATAACCTGGTGATCCTGTAGGCGCGCCGGGGGCTACCTGAGCCTGACGAACCGCTTCCCCGGGAGCTGCCTGACGAGCCGGCGGATCTCGAGGACCAGAAGCCCCGCCGAGACCTCGGCCGGCGACAGTCCCACCTCCGCCGTGATGTCGTCGATGTCGCGCGGGTCGGTCGAGAGGCACTCGTAGAGCTTCTTCTCGGTGGACGAGAGCCCCGGCCAGGCCTCGGCGAGCGGAGGGCGCTCGGGCGAGCCCTGGGCAGTCGCCGGCGGAGCGCCTCCGCCCTCTCGCGCGCCCGCCGCCGCGGCCCCCTCTCCGGAGCTCGCCGCCCGGGCCAGGCCCAGGACGTCGGCCGAGGGGCCGATCTCTTCGAGGATGTCCTCGGGGCCCTCGACGAGTTTCGCGCCCTCCTTGATCAGGAGGTGCGGCCCGCGCGAGAGCGGCGAATCCACCTTGCCCGGCAACGCGAAGACCTCCCGGCCCTGCTCGAGCGCCGAGCGCGCGGTGATGAGCGCCCCGGAGCGCGCGTCGCCCTCCACGACGAGCACGCCGAGCGCAAGCCCCGAGATGATCCTGTTCCTGCGCGGGAAGTTCTCGCGGTAGGGCTCGGTCTCCATCGGCAGCTCGCTCACGAGGGCGCCGTTCGCGGCGATCTGCCGGGCGAGCTCTTCGTTCTCGGGCGGGTAGACCTTCGAGAGGCCGCAGCCGAGCACCGCGACCGTCCGCCCGCCGGCCGCGAGCGAGCCGCGGTGCGCGGAGGCGTCTATCCCCCGCGCGAGGCCCGACACGATCGTGAAGCCCAGGCCCGCGAGATGCCCCGCTATGCGCTCGGCCTGGGTCCTGCCGTAGTAGCTGCACCGGCGCGAACCCACGATCGCGAGAGCCAGTCCATCCCTCGGTAGTATTTCGCCCTTCAGGTACAGCACGAGCGGCGGGTCGTAGATCGTCCTGAGCGCCCGGGGATAGTCGCCGTCGTCGAGCGTGATGATCCGGACACCCTGGCTCGAGGCGAGCTCCATCTCGCGCCGGGCGAGCTCGGCGCTCCTCGCGCGGGAGGACGCGATCTCGTGCGCCGTGCGCTCGCCGATCCCCTCGACCTCGGCCAGGCGCTCTCTCGGCGCGGCCAGGGCCGCCTCGGCCGACCCGAAGGCGCTCACCAGCTTGCGGAAGGTCACCGCCCCGACGCCGTCGGTGAGGTGGAGCCTCAGGATCGCGAGCCGATGTTCGTCCAAGGGCTATCGCCGCCTCACGTCCCGCCGGCCGGGCGGCCGCGGATGCCGAGCGACGCGAGCGTCTCCCGCACGAGCGCCTCGGGCACCGGCTCCTCGCGGAGGCGCGCCCGCCCGATGCGCTCCGGCAGCACGAACCGCAGCGCGCCCCCGAGCGCCTTCTTGTCCGCGCGCAGATGGCGCATGACCGCGGGCTCGCCCACGCCGAGGCCCTCCGCGTCGGTCGGGAGCCCGAGTCGCCTGAGCAGGGCCTCGAGGCGCGCCTGGTCCTTCTCGCTCCAACCGCCGAACCTGAGCGCGAGCCTCCCCGCCGCGACCATTCCGATCGAGACCGCCTCGCCGTGGAGGAGCGTCCCCAGGCCCGCGGCGCTCTCGAGGGCGTGGCCTATGGTATGCCCGAAGTTGAGAACGGCGCGCTCTCCGGACTCGTCGCGCTCGTCGCGTCCGACGACGGCGGCCTTGACGCGGCAGGCGAGCTCGACGGCCCGCGCGAGCGGGTCCGGGCCCCTCCGGAGCAGGTCCTCCGCGCGGGCCTCCACGAGCTCGAAGAGCTCGCGCGAGCGGATGACGCCCGCCTTGACGACCTCCGCCAGCCCCGAGCGGAGCTCGCGGTCGGGGAGCGTCGCGAGCGCGAGCGGATCGATCTCCACCCCCACCGGCTGCCAGAACGCGCCGACCAGGTTCTTCCCGCGCGGGCGGTCTATGGCGGTCTTTCCGCCGACGGAGGAGTCCACCTGGGCGAGGAGCGTCGTCGGGACCTGGAGGTACGGCACGCCGCGCAGGATCGTGGCCGCGGCGAAGCCCGCGAGGTCGCCCACCACGCCGCCCCCGAGGGCCACGACCGCCGTGCGCCTGTCGATGCCGGCGTCGAGCATGGCGTCCCAGAGCCGGACGAGCGCGCCTGCGGACTTCGTCCTCTCGCCGGGGGGCACTGCGATAGTGGAGTGCGGTATGCCTGCGTCTCCGAGCGAACGCTCGACCCTGTCGGCGAGGAGCGCGCGCACGTTCGAGTCGGTCACGACGATCGCGCGCGAGGCGAGGCCGAGCGCGCGCAGCCGCTCGCCCACGCGCTCGAGGAGGCCCGGGCCTATCCTGATCTCGTATGCGCGGGGACCGAGCTCCACACGGAGGACGCGCAGCCCAACTGCCACCCCGGACGCATCCGCGCGACTGCGGCCCCGGCGCTTCGTCATGCGCGGCCTCAGCCCTTCTCCTGGGGCGGAGGGGCGCCCTTCGATACGGCCTCCGCGACCTTCCGGCGGATGTGCTCGCGGCCGCCGCGGAGACGCGAGAGCCTCTCGCGCAGCTCGGAGCCCCCGCGCGCGTCGCGGCGGGCGAAGACGAAGAGGACCGCGAAGAGCCCCACCGCACCGATGACAAGAAGCGTCACCGCGAACCTGAGACCCTTGATCGGCGGGAGCTCGTACTTCTCCACGGAGAGCGCCGCGAGGTACGGCACCCAGCGCCACTCCCCGTGCCGCATGTACGGCCAGCGCCGGATGTAGACGCCCGTGACCAGGACGATGTCGCTGTCCGTGAAGCCCCTCAGGTCCTGCGGCGCGCTGACCAGGTATATCCCGCGCACGTGGGTGTCCACGATGAAGCAGAAATCCAGGTCCTGGATCCCCGCCTCCAGGTGTTCCTTGTGCTTGGTGAAGCGCATCGATTTGAATCTCTTGACGAACCGCGCGATGAGCGTGATAGCCTTGCCGCGGTTCTCGGCCGGCCTGTTCAGGAGCTCGCCGTACTTCGGATTCCTGTTCGAGGAGGCGCGGAGCTTCTCCATGCCCACGGTCCGCATGTACCGGTAGACGTGAAGGATGCTGGGCGCATCGTCCGCGAGGGAGTTGGCGGGCTCGGGGGTCTGGAGGTCGTCCCACGCCCAGGAGAACTGGTCGAGCACGCGGAGGTCGAGCGCCACCCGGGCCGGCTGCGCGGCGGCCTCGGCGAGCGAGGAGTCGAGCGCGACCGCCTTCGCGCGCAGGTCTGCGGCCTCGCTCGCCCGCCCCGCGAGCTCCGCGAGCTGCGCGAGGAAGAGGACGTCCAGGGCCTTCTCCTCTCCCGCGCGCACCTCCGCCGCCGCCTTCGCCAGGGAGTAGAGCTCGGCGACAGAGAGCTCGCCCCATGCGAGGTTCTGCCTCGGGCCGCCGGGCGACTCCAGCTCGAGCCCCTCCGGCGAGGCGCCGACGACCCTGCGGTCGCCGCCCGGCGACGGGAGGACGAGCGCCGCACCGGACTCGACCCTCTCGGCGATCCTCTGGCGCCAGGCGAGGATCGGCTCGGGCTCGAGCGGCGTGAACTTCTCGAGCATGGGCAGGAACGCGGCGCGCTCGGCCTCCTCGGCCCGCTCCGTATCGTGGAGCCACTTGGAGTCGAGAACAGGTATCTCCGCGGGGGAGCGTTCGCCTCCCCAGCCCCGGGGCTCCGGGGCCTCGGCGGCCACCACGCGCGCGGGCCCGCCCGGCCCGCGGGGCCCCTCCGCAGCGGCCGGCCCGGACTCCGCCGGGGTCTCCTTCGGAGATGTCGGCGGCCGTTCGCGCGAGTCGGGCGCCGGCTGGACCGCCTCGGCCTGCTTGCGCGCGAGGACCTCGCGCCGGATCGGATCCGTCGGGTCGGGTCTCGGGGAGATCTCGGCCGCGTCGGGGACAGCGTGCGTCGAGCGGTCGATGGTCCGCCCCGCCCTGATGAGGCCGCGGAACGCGAGGAGCGCCAGGAGCGTCGCCGCGAGCACGGCCAGGGTCACCCACTCCCGGCCGCCGCCGGGGCCGGCCCCGGGGATGCCGAACACGATCGTCCCCCTCTCGCGGATACTCTAGGGTCGTTCCGCCGGGGTGTCAAACGGCCGGCGGAGCGCCGTCCATGAGAACGCCCGAGGCGGGGCGCGGTTCACGCCGTGCGGCAAGGATGGCCGGGGGCTACCTGCCGAGCCTCCTGGCTATCTCCTCGTGCGTGAGCACCCAGGCGATGGGCCGCCCATGCGGGCAGGTGGGCGGCGTGCCGCCCGACTGCTCGACGAGCGCCGCCAGCTCCGCCGGGTCCAGCCTCGTGCCGAGCTTCACGGCCGCGCGGCAGGCGAGCGACCGCCTGACGCGCTCGAGGAGCTCCGAGGAGCGGCCCTCGCCCCCCGAGTCGAGATCCGAGAGGACCTCGCGCAGTATCTCCGCCGAGGCGGCGCTCGGCACGCCCTCGGGCACGGCGCGGACGATCGCGGTCCGCCCGCCGAAGGCCTCCGCGACGAAGCCCAGCTCCTCGAGCGCCGACTTCGCGCGCTCGAAGGTCGCGGCCTCCGCGGGCGAGAGCTCGACCGTCTCAGGGACGAGGAGCGTCTGCGAGCGCGTCGCCCCCTCCGAGGCGGCCCTGGACAGGCGCTCGTAGAGCGCGCGCTCGTGCAGGGCGTGCGGATCGACGATCCGCAGGTCGCGCTCGGTCTCGACGAGGACGTAGCCCTCGCGGAGGCTCCCGATCACGCGCGCGCCGGGCGCAGGGCCCTCGCCGAACGGGGCCGGCGACTCCCCCGCGAGCGCGCCGCCCCGCCAGAGGTCGAACTGCTCCGTCGAGCGACGCTCGGCCGCGCGCGAGGCGCGCCCGCCACCGCCCGGACCCGGCGCGAGCGTCCGGGCCTCTGCGCCCGCGGGGCGCCTCAGGGCCTCGCGCACGCTCGCGCTCACGAAGTCGTGGACCGAACCGCTCGAGCGGAAACGGACCTCGAGCTTCGACGGATGCACGTTCACATCGACCTGCGAGGGGTCGATCCCGACGTGCAGGACGTAGGTGGGGAACTGCCCCGCGGGGAGCGCGGACACGTAGGCCGATTCGACCGCGTGCGAGAGCACCCGGTCCTTGATCGGCCTCCGGTTGAGCGTGAGGAACCCCCAGCGCCTGTCCCGCCGCGCGGGCGCGTCCGGCGACTGGACCAGGCCCTCGACCGCGAGCCACCCCCGCTCCCCGGCTCGCAGCTCCAGGAGCCCCCGCGCGACCTCCTCGCCTAGGACCGCGGCGACGCGCTCGCGGAGCGTCTGCCCCTGCGGGGCGGAGAGGAGCTCCTTCCCGTCTGCGCGCAGCCTGAAGGCCACGTCGGGCCTCGCGAGGGCGAGGCGCTCGACCACCTCGCAGACGGCCGAGGTCTCGGTCGCGTCGGAGCGCAGGAACTTGAGCCGCGCCGGCACGCGCGCGAAGAGGGCCCTCGCCTCGACGGACGTGCCCGGCGGCCCGGCCGCCGGCTCCATGACGGGCCGCCCCCCCGGCTCCATGCGGAGCCGCAGGGCGTTCCCCGCGGAGCGCTGCCTCGTCACGATCTCGAGCTCGGCGACGGCCGCCAGGCTCGGGAGCGCCTCCCCCCGGAAGCCCAGGGTCGCCACGCGCGCGAGGTCGTCCTCCGAGCGCAGCTTGCTCGTCGCGAAGCGCTCCACGGAGAGCGCGAGGTCCCCGGCGTCCATCCCCTCGCCGTCGTCGCAGACCCTGATGCGCCGCCTGCCGCCCTGCTCCAGCTCTATCTCGATCCGGGTCGCGCCAGCGTCGAGCGAGTTCTCGACGAGCTCCTTCACGGCCGAGGCGGGGCGCTCGATCACCTCGCCCGCGGCGATCCTGGCCTGTACGAGACCGCTCAGGACGGCGATCTTCCCCACGGCCGGCCCGTCTATTGGAGCGCGCCCAGGAGGATCGACGCGAAGGAGGATATCGGCGCCGCCTCCCGCGCGTCCTCGACGGCCTCGCGCGCCTGGAACAGGAGCTTCTGCGCCTCCACGTAGAGCTGCGGGTCGTTGACGAGCCGCGCTATGGTCCCCTCGCCCTTCCCGAGCCCGGCGGCGAACGCGCTCAAGTTGGAGACGGCCTCGCGCAGCTCCTGGCCCATCTTCTCGTCGCTGACGAGCCTGGCGAGGAGCGACTTCCCGCCGCGGAGGTCGGCGGCGACCGCGCGGATGTCCGTTACGATGCCGTCGAGCTTCTCGCCGAGGACCTCGTCCGACGCGAGCCTGGCGATGACGCCCTTGCCCTCGGAGATGTCGGAGGCGAACTTCCTGATCCCCTTCAGGCCCTCCCGCAGGTCGGCGACGACCCCGTCGAACTTCTCGCCGAGGGATTCGTCGTGGAGGAGCCTCGCCACGGTGCCGCGGCCCTCGGTGCCCTTGCGGACGTTCTCGACGGCCTTGCGGAGCTCCGCGATCGCCGGCTCGAGGTTCTTCTGCGCGCCCTCGCCGAGGACCCAGCGGCCGAGCCCGCCGTCCTGGGCGAGCGTGTCCAGGACCTTGCCGATCTTCTCGTAGCCCCCGGCGCCGAGCAGCATCCGCCCGAGGCCGCCGTCGCCCAGGCCGTCGAGGACGTTCCCCACCTTGGCCAGGGTGCCCATGAGGTCAGTGGATTTCCCGGTCTTCACCAGAGACCCCGGCTCGAGCGGCGGGGAGGAGGGGGTGCCCATCGTCACCGCGAGGTACATGCCCTGGAGGAGTGTGGCCATCTCCAGGCGGGCCTCGGAGTCCTGCTTCACCACGAAGGGCTGAGCTATGGAAAAGGTGATCTCGACCTCGTAGTGGTCCCCGACCGGTACGATCTCGGTCTTGTCGACCTTCCCAGCCTTCAGGCCCCCCATCCTGACGAGGCTCCCGACGCCTATCTGTGCGGTGTCGGGCAGGCGGGTCCTGTACTGCCTGTCGTACTGGCCGCGGAAGATGTGCCCCTCGTCGTCGATCAGGAAGGTCAGATAAGCCAGCAGCGCGAGCCCAACGAAGAAGAACAGCCCCACCCAGCGCTCCCTGGAACCCATGTGCCGCCCCTTTCCGAAGAATGCCGAGTGCATGGTAGCCCTGCGCGGCGGTGCGCGCAAGGCGGCCGACCGCCGGGCAGAGTCATTTGATTCTCCCCGGAGGATCACGTCGCATGCGCCGGCGGAGTTAGAGGCGGCGAGATTGCGAAGCCGGCCCTCCGAAGTGACGCGCGCGGCCGACGCAGTCGCATCCCGGCCGGTGTCGCTCGGGCATACGTCGGCGACACGAACTGAACGACCTCTTTCAAACGGGATCATGCTTGACAACCGCCCCCGATATGCTAAATTGTCAGTGCCCGACGAGTACTCGGCCCGGCTGTGGACGTGCTTCGCGGGTCCCCCCGGTCCATGGCCGCCGCCGTGCCGGGTCGCGTGTATTCTTGGACGAGTTCCATTGACCCTGAGACGCCCATCAGGCGCGCCCCGTGACCGTCAGCGGCCGGAGAGTCTGCACTGACTTGGTGGGGAGAGCACGGAGGCCCAGATGAAGAAATGCTACAAGTGCCAGAAGCCTTACGTCGAGCCGAACGGGCCCGGGTTCCAGGAGATCTGCGAGGGCTGCGGCTCCTATCTCCACTGCTGCCAGAACTGCTACTTCTACGATCCCTATCAGCAGAACTCGTGCACAGAGCCCCAGGCCGAGTACGTCAGCGACCCCAACGGGATGAACCGCTGCGAGTACTTCCGCTTCAAGGTCATCGGCGGGGGCAGGCCCCTGAACGAGGACGACGAGGGCAGGCGCTTCAAGAAGCCCGACTGGCGCAACCTCAACAAGAAGGACGACCTCATCCCCGGCCGGAGGCGCTCGCCGGACGCGCTCTTCGGGAAGAGGCAACCCTCGGCCGCCGGTGGCGGGCTCTTCGCGGGAGGGCCGGCCGCTTCGCCGGCGCGCCCCGCGGGCGAGCTCTTCTCGAACAAGGAGGGAGGCAGCCCCTCCCCGGCGGGCCCCGCGCGGAGGGACAACCCCTTCGCCCGCAGGGAAGGCGTCGGCGGGGCCGACGACAAGGCCCAGAAGGCCCGCGAGGCCCTGGAGAAGCTGTTCAAGAAGCCGTGACCGCCGGGCAGGCCGGGCCCACTGAATCCGCCCATCCGCTTTCGTGTCTCAGGATCTCGTGGATAATCACGTTATGCGCGGAGGCGGGCGCCTCGGCGACTCGGGCGGAGTCATGATCGAGGTCGAACACCTCACCAAGCGCTTCGGCGAGAAGCTCGCCGTCGACGACCTCTGCCTCTCCGTGAGACCGGGGGAGATATTCGCGTTCCTGGGGCCGAACGGCGCCGGCAAGACCACCTCGATCAAGATCATGGCCGGGCTCCTGAGACCGACGGGCGGCTCGGTCAGGATCGCCGGCCACGACGTCGTCGCGGAGCCCGAGGCCGCGAAGGCCAGACTGGCCTATATCCCGGACGAGCCTTTTCTCTACGACAAGCTCACAGGCAGGGAGTTCCTGCGGTTCGTGGCGGAGCTATACGGCATCCCGCGCGCCGAGGCGGATCGGCGCACGGCGGCGCTCGCCGAGCGCTTCGACTTCGCCAGCTACATGGACGAGCTCTGCGAGAGCTACTCTCATGGTATGAGCCAGAGGATCGTCGTCGCCTCCGCGCTCATCCACGACCCGCAGGTGCTCCTCATCGACGAGCCCTTCATCGGACTCGACCCCCGCTCCTCTCGCGCCCTGAAGGATACCTTCCGCGAGCTCGCCTCGCGAGGCGCGACGGTCTTCCTCTCCACGCACATGCTAGAGGTCGCCTCGGAGCTGGCCCACAGGGTGGGCGTGATCCACCGCGGGAGCCTCGTCGCGTGCGCGCCGCCGGCCGAGATCGCCGCGGGGGGCAGGGGCCTCGAGGAGGTCTTTCTCGAACTCACCGCCGGCGGGGTCTGAACCCGAAAAGACGCTCGCGGCCCAGGGCCATTCGGCCGGGAGCCCGAGCCATGGCCCCACAGGCGCGCCGCTCGGCGGGGCGCATGCTGGCCGCGTACCAGCGGCGCGCGGGATTCGCCCGCGCGTGCCGGCGCTCAGGCCCGGCCGCCTATCCCTCGGGGGGCTCCGGCAAGTGTCCGAACCGCGAGGTCGGCTGCACCCGAGTAGCGGCGAAGGCGCTGCGGGCTGTACGGGCCGCAGGCACGTGGAAGAGGATCGCCGCACGACGGGCGCGAGCGGCGCCGACACCAGAGCAGGGAGGTGATACCGGCCGGCCGAGTCCCGGTCAGAACCTGACCGGGTCCTCCGGCGGCTCCGGCGGCGGAGGGACGGGCCTGCGGCGGCCATCGCGCCCCTGCTTCTTCAGCGCCTTGTCCTCCCTATCTCTTTCCTTCTCCCTGGGGGGTTCTTCCCCCAGCCGCCTCTTCAGGACGGGCCTGGGAGGCTCGCCGAGCGGCGAGAGCTCGGCCTTCGCTTGGAGCGCGAGATCGTCCGCCTTGAAGCGGTAGAGCGAGCCGCCCCTCGCCACGTAGACGCTGCCCCCCTCGACGAGGAGCGAGGCCGGCGCCGGCGGCTGGAACGCGGCGAGCGCCGCGGGCACTTCGCTGATCGTGAGCTTGCCGTCGCCATCGCGGTCGAACCTTCTCAGGAGTTCCGGACGGTCGAGCTCGTCGGCGGTGATCGCGCCGTCCGCGTTCCTGTCGAGGCGCCTGAAGAAGGCCTCCTTGGCCTGCGTCTCGCGCTCGGCGTCGTCGACGGACGGGATCTCGGCCCTGGCCTCCTCGGCGAGCGTCTCGGCGTCGAGCCGCCTGAGCGTGTCGCCCGTCACTATGTAGAGCTTGCCGCCGGAGACGGCCATCGGCGCGGCCTCGAGCCTCGGCAGCCTCGCCTCGAGCGCAGGCGCCGGCATGAGCCGCCTCTTCGGGCCCTCCGCCGGGGGGCCACCCTCGTCGTGCCTCGGGCCGGGCTGCCCACCCCCGGCGGGCTGGGCGAGCGCGGCGCCGGCGCCGACACACCCGGCGACTGCGGTTGCCAGAGCGATTGCCAGGGCTCTCGACACGGTTTTTCTCCTCTCGGCGTGACATCGCATTGCCGAGACGCAGCTCGGAGCTGCCGCTCGGCGATGCGCCTTCTTATCCTACAGCCTCACGCTGGTGGGAAGCAAGTCGCGTGCCGCCGACCGGATTCTGCAACCGCCCGAGTGACACGTAGTTAGCTATGGCGTCGCGCGGCCCGGGTGTGTGGATTCTCGACATCCCCGACACATCACCCTGCGAACCGTGCCGAGCCCTCGGCGGCGCAACCGGACTCACCACCGGGCAGGGAGACGCCGGACCACCACCTTCTCGTGCCAGGTCGCATCCCGCGTCACCCGGTGCGCGAGCGTGAGCCGGTCGCGATCCACGCAAACCACCGAAAAAGTCCCATCGTCGCCGCGGTGCCCGGCGTCCATGACCCAGTCGGTCTGGCCGAACCGCCAGTGCTCTACGCGCTCCCAGTGGCCGCAGAGGTGGAGCAGGACGGAGTTGGCCGCGTAGATCGCGTCCAGCTCCTCGCGATTCGTGATCGAGCCGGCATTGTAGTGGTTCACGACGATCTTCGGGACCTTCGGATCGTATTTGGCGAGCTCCTTCTTCAGCCACTCGATATCGGGGCCGAAGATCGGGGAGTAGCCGGGCTTCTGCCTCTCCGAGCAGTCGTACGTAGGCGAGGGCATCAGGAAGACCACACCTTTGTGCAGGAACGAATACTGTATCCCCGGTATGATCCCCGACCCGGCCTGCGGGGGCTGCCGGGCCGGCAGACCGTTGTCGGAGGCATGCGCCCTGACGAACGGGTCCTTCCGCAGCCAGTCGTAGAACGCCTCGGAGGGAGAGAGGCCGCCCGAGTCGTGGTTCCCGGCGACGGCGCGCGTGGGAAACCTGAGCAGTTCCCGGCAGATCCTGTCCCAGGACGATACGCACGCGCGAGTCGGCCACCCCGTGCTGTCGCCGCCGCTCGCCACGAACTCGGGCTCCGCCACGACGCCGCCGATCGGTTCGGGATACGGCGTACCTGCGATCGCATTCATCGCCCGGATCGTCGGCACGCACCTGCTGAAGTCCCCGTTCCTGCCCTGGTCGATCTCCTGGTCCGTCCAGAAGAGGAACGTGAAACTCCCCGGCGAGTCGCTCGGTCCCGCCCCGGCGGCCGGGGCCGACGCCGCGGCCCAGGCCAGGAGACCCGCGAGCAGTGCCCCCTCCGCGTCGGGGAGAACACCCGACCGCCGGCCGCAGTCACGTGACCGCCGGGAGCACGCGCACGCGCCGGCCCTCGACCTTGAGGCGTCCCTCGGCGAAGAGCCTGACGGCCTCCGGGTACGCCTCCCGCTCGGCCGCCTGCACGCGCGCCCCGAGGCTCTCCGGGGTGTCGTCGTCGGCGACCTCCACCGCCCGCTGTAGTATGATGGGCCCGTGGTCGTACTGCTCGTCGACGAAATGCACTGTGCAGCCCGTGATCTTGACGCCGGAGGCGATCACCGCCTCGTGGACGAAATGCCCGTACATGCCCTTCCCGCAGAAGGCCGGTATGAGCGCCGGGTGGACGTTCATGATCCTGTTCCGGAAATCGGGCGGGACTCCGATCCTGACCATGAAGCCGGCCAGGGCCACGAGCTCCGCGCCGGAGTCGCGGATGGGCGCGAACACGTCTCTGGTATAAGCGGCCAGCGTGGCGTATCTCCTGCGCGGGAAGACGTGGGCGCTAACGCCGCGTCGCTTCGCGCGCTCCAGACCGAAGGCGTCCGCGCGGCTCGACACCACTTCGACGACCCTCGCGGGGAGGAGGCCGGAGTCGATCTTGTCGAAGAAGTTCTGGAGCGTGGTCCCCGAACCCGAAAGCATCACCGCCATCCTGAGCGGGGAGCTGCCCATCGCGATGCCCCTCTCCGTTCCGTCCCGCCGCGCTCAAGGCCCTGCGCGCGACTCCGCGGCCGCCGCGGCGTAGACCGCCTCGGTGGCGCGGATCATGGGCTCCAGGCCGAACTCTCGCTCGACGAGCTCGCGGCCGGCGCGACCCATCTCGGCGCGGAGGCGGTCGTCGGAGACGAGTGTAACGAGCTTCTCCGCCATAGCGGCGTCGTCGTGCGGCGGGACGAGAAAACCGGTCTCGCCGTCGCGGACCGCCGCGAAGACGCCCCCCGCGGCCGTCGCCACGACGGGCCTCGCGCAGGCCATCGCCTGAAGGATCCCCGAGATCAGGGCCTCGCGCGGGGCGGGCATGACGAAGACGTCCAGGTTGGGCAGGATCTGCTCCGGCCGGACCCCTCCCCCGAGGAACGTCACTCGGCCCCGGACGCCGAGCTCGCGCGCTAGCGATCGGAGCTCGCGCTCGAGCCTTCCGGTCCCGACGACGACGAACTCCGCGTCCTTACCGGCGCCGAGCACACGGCTCGCTGCGCGCAGGAAGGTGTCGGTGCCGGAGCGCTCGTCGAGGGGGCCCACGCAGCCGATGGCGCTCGTCCGGGCCGCCTTCCGGGCGGTCGGGCCTTCGGCGGCGGAGGGCGGGCGCTCGGGCGGCCGCGCGGGGTAGAGCGAGGCGTCGATCCCCACAGGCGCCACGCGCAGCCTGGACTTGGGCACGCCCCCGTCGTTCACCAGATTCTCCCGGAGCGTCTCGCTCACCGCGATGACCAGGGGCGTCTCCGCCGGCTGCCAGGGCAGGTCCTCGGGGCGTCCAATGTACTCGTGCACGGTCACGACGAGCGGGAGCCTGAGCGCCCGCGCCAGCCTCCTCGCCGCGGGGTAGGCCGCGGTGCCTACGACGTGCACGATCTGCGCGCCGAACTCGTACAAGCTCGCGGCGGCCCGCGCCGCAGCGAGCGGCCCGACAAAGCGCCGGAGGAGCTGCGGGAAGAGCATCACCGTCGCCCCGGCCTCCTCCAGCCTCTTGGAGAGTACGCCGCCCGCGGCCACGACGGCGACCGCCGCGTGCGAAGAGAGGTGCCCCCGCACGAGGCCTTCCAGATACGCGGCGAGTCCCGAGGGCTCTAGCTCCGCCGAGACGAGCGCGATTCTCGCGATCGCAGACAATGATCCGCTCCCTGGCAGGTGTATAAGCCGGGGTGCGGGCCGGCGCAAGGCTCGGTGCTGGCCCGCAGGGACACCGCGAGATCGCATATTGAGACCGAGTGGTGCGTCCGCCCGAGGACGGGAATGGCGAAGCTTCGCCTCCCCATCAGGCCGGGCCGACCACCGGGCTATGGCTGCGGGCGGCCCCTAAACGCCGCGCCCCCGGCCGAGGCCGGGGGCGCGGGACTCTTGCGTCCGAGTCAGCGCGCGCCAAGAGGACCGGCGCGCGCCAAGGGCGGCGAGACCGGGGGCCCCCGGCCTCCCGCCGCGGGGAGGAGGAGCCTCATCCCCGGCCTGAGGTCGGCCGGCCTCCTCAGGACGCCGCTATTCGCCTCGAGGATCGCCCTCCACCTGGTGGCGTCCCCGTATACGCGCTCGGCTATCCCGCCCAGCGTGTCGCCGGGCCTCACGACGTAGGTCCAGGCCCGCGGCGGGACCGCCTGGGCGGGCCCGCGCGACCGCTCGGCGGGCGGCGCCTTGGCCGGCTCCGGCTCGACGATCGTGGGCATGAACTCCGCCCGCCGCACGCCCGAGAGCGTGAACGCCAGCACGTCCGAGGGCTGCTCCCCTCCGCGCAGCGCCGCCTGCTCCCCGTCCCAGAAGTAGGCGAGGAGGAGCAGGGCGAGCACCACGAGCGCGAGAAGTCCCAGTTTGAAGTCCCTGAAGAGCCTTTCGGCCTGGGCTTCTGCCTCGGCACGGAGGGGATCCTGGCGGCCTGAGTCCGGCGTCGGAGGTCGCACGACATGGAGGCGTTGCGTGTAGTAGGGCGGAAGCCCGCTCGGCGCACCGGCCGGCCGCGAAGGGCCGCTCAGCATGGGTCCCCCCTCCCCGTGCGAAGGGAGTGCGAGACCAGCCGGCGGCCCCCGCGCCCCCCGCGCGGTACCCCGGTCCGTCTATCGGCCGGAAGGCGACGTCACTTTAGCGCCCTGACGCGGGCCGCCATGTCTCGAGCGGGCATCCGCGGCAGGAGGGCGTCGGACGGCAGAAGCGCTTCCCTAGCTCGACGAGCTGCGCATGGAGCTCGTTGAAACGCCGCTCGCACCCGGGGCCCGCGAGCGCGCGCTCGAACTCGGCGCGGATCTCGTCGTAGGGCTCGTCGCCGCGAGCGACACCGTGGCGGGATAGGACTCTCCTGGTATAGGCGTCCACGACGAATACGGGCCTGCCGAGGGCATACAGCAGTATCGAATCGGCCGTCTCGGGTCCCACACCGTGGACGGAGAGGAGCTCCTCACGCAGGTCCGGCGTCGGGACGCGCCCGAACTCCTCGAGGCGGCCGCCGCAGCGCTCGAGGAGCCAACGGCACAGCTCACGCAGCCTGCGGGACTTCACCCTGAAGTATCCCGCGGGCCTGACGAGCCTCGCGAGTCTGCCGGGCGAAAGCGCCAGGATCGCCTCCGGGTCGAGCGAGCCGGCCGCCTCGAGGTTAGAAATGGCGCGCTCGACGTTCTTCCAGTTGGCGTTCTGGGTGAGCACCGCGCCGACCATGACCTCGAAGGGGGTCTTCGCCGGCCACCAGCCCTGCGGGCCGAAGGCCCGGTCGAGCCGTCGCGCGAGCTCCCGGATCGCCGAGCGCCCCGCCGCCGCACCCCTCACTGCGCGGCCCCGCCCCCGCGCCTGACGAAGGCCATGCCGCCGCGCCGGCCGCCCGACCCCGCGGGCCTGACGTCCTTCACGACGAGCTCGAAGCCCTCGGGACCGGACCACTCGCTCCTGGAGATCTCGAAGGCCAGGTCCGCGCCGCGCGAGAGGCAATCCTCGAGGTCCCGACGCCTCTCGCCGAGGTCGAAGGCCACGGCCCTCAGCGACCTCCCGCCCGAGGAGACCCTGAAGGCGCAGTGCCGGCCCTCCAGGCCGAGCGGCCGGAAGTCGCCGTCGAGCTCGAGCCCGCGTGCCGAGAAGACCGGCCTCGGGTTCCCGCAGCCGAACGGCTCCAGCCGCTCGAGCTCCTCGGCGAGCTCCGGCGTGAGCTCTTCGGGCGCGACCTCGGCCTCGCAACGGAGCAGGGGCTCGAGCGTCCTGCCGCCCGGCTGCGCGCGCACGGCCCTCTCGAAGGCCGACTTGAAGCCCTCGAACTCCGAACGGAGCACCCTGAAGCCGCCGGCCGATGCGTGCCCCCCGTACTCGACGAGATGCGCCCGGCAGGCCTCGAGCGCCGCCGCCGCGTCGATGCCTTCCGGCGAGCGCACAGAGCCCTTGCCCTCCTCGCCGTCGAACGCCACGAGGGCCGCCGGCCGCCCGGTCCGCTCCATGATGCGCGAGCATACGACGCCCAGCACGCCCTGGTGCCAGTCCTCCGAACCGAGCACGACCGCGGCGCCCGGCGGGCCGTCCCGCTCGAGCGCCGACTCGACCTCGCGCAGGACGCCGTTCTCGAGCTGCTGGCGCCGGCGGTTTGCGCTGTCGAGCCGCCTGGCGAGCGCCATGGCGCGCTCGGGGTTCTCCTCCAGAAGCAGCGCCAGGGCATCGTCCGGGGAGCCGGTGCGCCCCGCCGCGTTGAGCCGCGGAGCGAGCCTGAACGCGACGTCCGAGGCGCGAAGCCGCCCGTCGCCGAGCCGCGAGACCTCGATCAGGCTCCGCAGGCCCGGGTGAGCGCTCGAGCTCAGGACCTTGAGCCCGTAGCCCACGAGCACCCTGTTCTCCCCGAGGAGCGGGGCGACGTCGGACACCGTCCCGAGGGCGACGAGCGCCATCGAGTCGAGGAGGAACTTCCTGTGCTCGGGCGAGGCCTTCTTCGACAGGCTGAAGCGCGTCGCCGCGGCCCAGGCGAGCTTGAAGGCCACGCCCACGCCCGCGAGGCCCTTGAACGGGTAGGGGCAGTCCGGCCTCTTCGGGTTGAGGACAGCGTTGGCGGGCGGGAGCGCGCCCCCCGGCTCGTGGTGGTCCGTGACGATCACGTCGATGCCGGCGGACCTCAGGCCTGCGACCTGCGCGCTAGAGCGCGTGCCGCAATCGGCGGTCACGACGAGCTCGGGCCTCCGGCGGACGATCTCCCTGGCGGCGGCGTCCGTGAGCCCGTAGCCCTCATCCAGCCGGCTCGGGAGATACACGGAGCAGTCCGCCCCGCAGAGCCTGAGGAACCGGCAGAGGAGGGCGGACGCCGTGATACCGTCGGCGTCGTAATCCCCGAAGACGAGAACGCGCTCGCGCCTCGCCAGGGCCTCCCGGAGCCGTGAGGCCGCTGCGTCGGCGTCCGCCATGTGCGCGGGCTCCTCTAGCTCAGAGAGCGTCGGCGCGAGGAAGCGCGCGATCGCGTCGGCGTCGCGGACCCCCCGGTTGAGAAGCACCTGCGCGGTGACGGGCGAGACGCCCGCGTCATGCGCGAGCGAGCGGGCGAGGGCCGGCTCGGGCTCCGGTACGACCCACCTGGCGGGGGTTCTTATCACTGCCCTATGCCCCCTGCGCACGAGCGCCCGGGACGCTGGTGTGCGTCCGAGGGAGCTGCCCCTCGCCCGCCGCGCGCACCGACAGGACGCGGAAGTACGAACCGCACCGCCGGAGCTCGACCTCGAAGGTGTCGCCGTCGAACCCCGCATCCGCGAGCCTGACGAGCGCGCCCCCCGCGCGGAGCTCGGCGCGGGCGCGCACGATCGCGAAGGCGCGATCTCCCTCGACGCGGATCGAGAGCACCGCGAGATCAACCTCGACCGCCTTCGCCCTGCCGAGCAGGTAGCGCAGGCCGGCCTCGACCTCGCGGCGCGTGTAGCCCACGGCGTCCCGGTATTCTGGATCGATATATTCCAACAAGGCACCGACGTCGCGATCGCGCGCGCTGTTGGCGATGTCTTCCAGGGCGATCCGTACGCGGGTCTCGTCGCTGCGAAGGGCCAAGGCGATCTTCCAGACGGCGTAGCAGGCCAGCGCGGTCCCCGCGCAGATCGCGACGATGACACCTGGGGCAGGCCCTCTCATCATGCCCCCCGGCGGCCCCCGGCGCCGCCGCCCCCCAGGTTGACTGAGCCATTGTACTTCCGTACCGTGCGCGTTCAAGACAAAACCGGCGGCCGCGCAGACGTCGGCGACACGAGAGGAAGAACTGAACAGGATGACCGCCGGGTGCGACGGCGTTCCATCCGCGGAATTGGAGACAGCCCCGGCAGCGGTCCTCGCACCGCCGCCCTTGCGGCGCTCGCGCCAGCCGGTTACTGTTCTGGATCGGTCAGGGGGGCGGGGGGCGGGGGGCCGCCTAGGACCGCGAAGACAGCGGCCTCGGTGCGGCGAGCCGTTCCCCGGGTGCGGACCATGGGGGCGGCGATGCCGATACCGGTCAGGTGCTCGTGCGGCAAGACGCTCGCAGTCAAGGAGGAGCACGCCGGCAAGAAGGTGAGGTGCCCGGCCTGCCGTGCGGTGCTCGAGGTGCCTGCCCCACCGGCCGCGCAGGGGGGGCGGGCCTGCCCAGGCTGCGGGGGAGAACTCGCGGGCGGCGCGGTCGTCTGCGTGAACTGCGGCTACGACACGCGGACCGGCAGGAAGCTCCAGGCCGCGGTCCCCTCGCGCCAGCGCGGCGCGGAACGACTGACCCCGCCGCGGGCCGAACGAGGGTCCAGACCGTCGGAGCGGAAGGCCTCGCCCGTCGGGGATCTCGCGGACATCCGGGCCTACAGGAGCTGGGGCTGGCTGATCATCTCGCTCTGCCTCGCAGGGGCCGTGGGGGCGGTCGCTGCTGGGGTGATGACGGGTCTCGTCACGGTCCACAAGGGACTGCCCGAGGCCGCCGGGGCGCAGGCCTGGGAGCTCCTCAAACCAGTCGGGCTCTTCTTCATGGGCGCGATAGCGGGGGCCTTCCTCGGGGGCCAGGCGGCGAAGATACTACCCAAGTAGCCAAGGCGCGTCCGGCCCCACACAGGCCTTCACCCCGAATCATCCCCAGTTCGATACGAGCCAGAGGCAGACGGGCTCCATCAGAGGCGCATCGGGCATCGGCGACCACGAAATCCAACGATCGAGGCAACTTGACACCGGCTACCGGGCGGAGTACGCTTCTATAAGGTGGAGGTATGCGCGCTGGCGCAGCCGGAGGGCCGGGCCGTCTGCTTGCCGCCTCGGCGGCCGTCGCCGCCGCCGCTTTGCCGGCCGCTGCGACGCTCCTCAGGCCGATCTCGCTCCGGGAACTCCTGGGCGCGAGCGACGTCGTCATTGTCGCCCGCGTGGAGCGGGTCTCGTGCCGGGCCGCCCCGGACGGCCGCGAGCTCTCGACGATCGTCGAGGTCTCCGTCGAGCGCGTCCTCAAGGGGGAGCTCCAGCCGGGTTCGTGCGCGAGCTTCCGCCTGCCCGGCGGCCGCAGGGGCGACCGCGTCCGCGTCTTCGAGGGCTGCCCAGAGTTCCGCGTCGGCGAGCGCGCGGTCCTCTTCGGCTCGCGCGGGGCGGGCCTGCCCGTCGGCGAGTACCGCATCGCCGGGTTCTCCGCCGGAAAGCTCCCGATCTTCCGCGACCCCGCGACGCTCGCCGAGCGAGTGGCGCCCGGCGCGTCGCCCGCAGGCGACGCGGGGCGACAGTCCATCGAGCTCGCGCGGTTCCTCGAGGCGATCGGCGAGGCCCTCTCCGGCGAGGAGGGCGCGGCGCTCCGGGAAGCGGAGTCCATCCTCGGCCCGCCGCGGGTCGAGCCCCGCGGCCGGGGGCCGGCGAGGCTCGTCGTTCCGGACCCGCCCGATGCCGCGCCGGGCGGGGAGGAACCGCGAGGGACGGTCCCGGCCGCCTGGGCGCTCGCACTCGCTCTCGCGGGGATGCTCGCGCTCGCGGCCCGCCGCAGGCGAGCCGCTCGGCTCGGGGCGGGGGCGCTCTTCCTCGGGGCGGCGCTCGCGGCCGCGGCCTCGGGCACGCTCGCGCTGGCCTACACGCGCACGCGCTCGCTCGGGTCGAGGGGCCCGTACTGCTGGTGGGACCTCTCGTCGGGAGGCGTCACCTGGTACATGGCCGAGGACGAGGCTCCCGAGTGCGAGCTCGAGCTCGACGCGGTCGAGGCCGCGTTCCGCGCCTGGGAGGACGTGTCTCTCTGCGAGATCTCCTTCCGCTACGGCGGGCCGCCGCCGGAGGGCGCGACGCGGGGCTTCGCCGACGACGGGTACAACGTGGTCTTCTGGGATCGTTCCTCCTCGTGGGACCCGAACGTCCTCGCCGTGACCGCCTGGACCGCCCAGAGCTCGACCGGAAAGCTCCTGGACGTGGACATAGGCTTCAACGCGCGCGTGTCCTGGACCACCGGCTGGGAGACGCCCTGGGCCCAGCCCGTCTGGGGGGTGATCGAGCACGAGGTCGGCCATCTCGTGGGCCTCGCCCACAATGTCGAAGACCCGTCCTCGACGATGTATCCGTATTTCCACCCCGGCCTGAGGACCCTGGGTCCGGACGACATCGCCGGCGCGAGGGCCGTGTATCCCGACCGGACCGCGCCCCCCAGCCCCGCGATCACGGGGGGCTCTAGCGCGTTCCCGAGCACGAACTGCGCGGTGACGCTCGAGGGGACGATCTCCCCAGACGTCCGCGCGGTGACCGTGAATGGTTCGGCGGATGGCGTCGCCCCCATCGAGCCCGGTTCGACGAGGTGGCGCTACGGCGCCGTCGTCGAACCGGGCGTGCATTCCTTCTCGGTGAGCGCCTCGGACGAGGCAGGTAACGTCTCGTCTCCCGCGACCGCCACGGTGACAGTGCTCGAGGGCGGCCCGCTGATCGAGCGCTTCGCGCTCGCGGACCTCTCGACCGGCTCGGTCGCCTCGACGAACGCGGACACCGTGGCGGTGGTGCTCGCGTGCCGGGCGGGGTCGGGAGGGGCGCTCCGGCGCTGGCTCCTCACCGAGGACCGCTCGCTCGCCGTCGACGCGGCGACTCTGGAGGCGGCCGGGGCGCCGGCACCCCCGCGCGTCTGGTCTTTCTCGAACCGCGCCGAGGGGCGCAAATACGTCTGGCTCTGGGTCTCCGACGAGGCCGGCAACGTCGCAGGTCCTGCCGAGGCGAGCATCGTCTTCGACTGGCAGCCGCCGGCGGTGGCCTCGGCGAGGGCCCTCGACGCCACGCACGTCCTCGTCGAGTTCGACGAGCCGGTACTCGGGGAGCTCGAGCCCTCGGCGTACGCGCTCTCGGGCGAGGCCCGCTGCCTCGGGGCGGAGCGCGTCGGCGGGAGGGTCGTGCTCCGGACGACCCCGCTCTCGCCCGGGGCGAGCTACCGCGTCGCGGCGCGAGCGCCCCTCCTGGACGGCTCCGGGGCGAACGAACCCGCGCCGGGGGCGGCCGGCGCGGCCTTCGCCGCCCTCTGGGAGGCGCCCGCGATCGCGCGCGTCCACAGCCAGACCACGCGGCGGACGACGGTCACCTACTCGCGCGAGATGCTCGGGGCGGAGGACCGCTCGCACTACACCATCGGCAACTATGTGTTCTTCAAGGACTACTGGCCGCTAGAGGTGAGCCACCTGGGCGGCGACACATACGAGCTCGACTACTGGGAGCTCTACTCGCCGGCGGCGCCCGAGGGCTACGAGACGTATCTGCTCGTGCGGGGCGTGACGGACCTCGCCGGCGCGACCCTGCCGGCCAACGCCAGCGGCGACTGGCACCAGGCGACGCTCCGCGTGAGGGGGCTCGACAGCCCGCCCGACTGGCAGGCGCCGCGGATCGAGTCCTTCGAGCTCGCGTCGCTCGACGACACCTCCGTCACCTCGTCCACCCGGAGACCGCGCGTGGCCGTGAGGCTGACCGAGTCCGACCCGGACGGCGGCGTCGTGCGGTGGCTCCTCTCCGAGGATGCGCCCGCGCCGGACGCAGGAAGGATGCAGCGCGAGGGGTCCGCCAGGAGGCCGTGCAAGTTCGAGCTCGCGGATACGCCAGGCCTGCACACGGTCTACGCATGGGTCATGGACGAGGACGGAAACGTCTCCCCCGCGGCGGCCGCGTCGATCGAGCTCCTCGCCGACAGGCCTCCGGTCGCCGCGATCGCCCCGCTCAGCGAGACCCGCCTAGAGGCGCCCGCCGAGGTGGCCTTCGACGGCTCGCTCTCGTACGACCCGGAGGGCGCGGCGCTGGAGTACTACTGGGACTTCGGCGACGGCTCGACCGCGACGGGGGCCTGCCCGGTCCACGTGTTCACCGACGTGGGCGCGTTCGAGGTCTTACTCGTCGTGACCGACGACCAGGGCCGCACCGCGAAGGACGCCGTCGTCGTTACCGTCGTCGATACGACTCCGCCCGAGCTCGACGTGACGCGGCTCGTGCTCGCCGGCCGCGTGGACAGCCCCGACGTGACAGAGGTGACGGTCGAGGTGGACGGTTCGCCCTGCGCGACGGCCCCCGTCGCGGGGGGGCGCTACGAGGTCGCGGTCGAGCTCCCCCCCGCGCCCTGCGGGGTCGTCCTGAGGCTCGCCGCCCCCGGCGGGGCCTCCTCCGGCGTGCGTATACTGGAGGTGACCAAGGATGGGCGCTAGGTCGGCTGCGCTCGCAGCGCTCGCCCTCGCCGGACTTGTGCTCCTCCCGGCCGGCTGCGGCGACGAGCCGGGCTCGGGACGAAACACCGCCCCGAGCGTGAGGCTCCGTGCGAGCATGAGCCTCGTGAAGGCGCTCGTCCAGGTCGAGTTCACTGCCGAGGGTTCGGACGCCGAGGACAACATCGTGGCCTACTCCTGGGACTTCGGCGACGGCTCGGGAGCCGTGGGGCCCTCGCCAGTGACGCGCCACGCCTTCCCGAAGGAGGGCGCGTACCTGGTCTCCGTGACCGCCACGGACGCCGGGGGGCTCTCGGCGACCGACGAGCTCTGGATCGAGACCACGCCGCCAGGAGGGGCCCCGCTGCTCACCGTGGAGGCGATCTCGTTCCAGGGCGTCGCGCGGGACGCGACGGCGTGCGAGCTCACCGTGAACGGCGGTGCGCGCGTCCCGGTCGAGGACGGCATCTTCGTCCTGAACGACCGCATGGGCTCGTCCGGGCAGGTCTGGTCCTTCGAGGTCATCGACCGCGGCGGGAACAGCTCCGCGTGCACCGTGGCGCTCGTGCCGGTCCAGTGAGCGCCCCTGGAGACCTGCCTCGGGGCGTCCCTCCGGCGCAGGGTGTTGACACCGGACCCCTCGGGGATATCATAGAGATTGTTCGGGCGACTAGCTCAGTTGGCTAGAGCGCGTGGATCACACCCACGAGGTCACAGGTTCGAGTCCTGTGTCGCCCACCATGCACGCCTTGCCATAAGGGGGCTTCCGGGGACACCTCCTGATCTGGGCGCTGACAAGTCGGCCGTCGCCCGCATCATGAGCGGCATGCCCAGGCTCGCGCGCGGCCGACCGGGGAGGCCGGAAAAGAGGCGACGGGGCAGCTAGGAGGCGGAAATGAGGAAATGTCCCTGGAACGCCCTAGCCGCGCCCCTTCTGTTTTCCTGCGCCGCTGGCTGCGCAGGCCTGTCGGGGCCCGACGCATTCCGCCTCGAGCCGACGGCGGAGACCTGCAGCCAGCAGTGGGCGTCCGCATCCGCCCCCGAGCTCCTCCCCTGCGGGAGCCTCTCCGCCGCCGGCGGCGGCCGGCCGGGGACGGGCTATGTCGGCGCGGCGGCCGCTATACTTCTTGCCCGCAGCGACGAGCTCTCGAACGGCTGGGGCCTGGACCTCAACTACACGCACAACCTCGGCGAGAGCTTTTCCGTCGAGCTCTCTCTAGGGGCGGCAGGTTACCGCGTGGAGAGGCCCGGCCTCTCCGGGCGGCTGAGCACGGTCGCGCTCGGGGCCGCGGCGCAGTGGGGCCGGCCCTTAGGCGCGGCCAGGTGGTACGCGTCGGCCGGGGTCGGGTGGTGGCTGAACGACCTCTCGGGCCTGGGCGGCGCGGAGGTCGGGGACTCGTTCGCGGCGCTCCTCGCGGCCGGCGCCTACCTGCCCATCTGGGGCAGGGGGAGCCTCGCATTGGAGCTCCGCTACGCGATCTCGACCGCCGAGGTCTCGTCGGCCGAAGACCTCGTCCTGGATGCCTTCTCGACCAGGGTGAACTACGTCTTTCTGTACTGACCGGGGGATGTCCTGAAGCACGCCTTCACGACGCTCGGCTGCCCGGCCTGGGACCTCGCCACGGCCCTCCGACGCGGCGCGGAGCTGGGCTTCGACGGCATCGACTTCAGAGGCATAGGCCCGCACAGGTTCGACCCCTCGACGGGCCGTTATGTGGACCTGCGCCTGGACATCACCGTGCACCCCCTCTTCACGACGGGCCTCGACCGGACGCTCGGGCTCATCAGGGACTCGGGGCTGGAGGTCGCAGGGCTATCGTCCGGGGCGGGCTTCGCGGGGCTGGCGCCCGACGGCCAGGGGCCCGCCCGCGAGGAGGCGCGGCGATACATCGCGCTCGCCGAGAGGCTCGGCTGTCGAATCGTCCGCGTCTTCGGCGGCGGCTTCGATCCATCGAAGGTGACGCTCGAGGAGGCGAAGAGGAACCTGGTCTCGGCCCTGAGGAGTCTTGCGCCTGTCGCGGCCGGCTCGGGCGTCAGGCTCGCGGTCGAGACCCACGACGCCTGGATGCACAGCCCCAACCTCCGCGCCGTGCTGGAGGAGGTCGACGACCCGGCGGTGGGGGCCCTCTGGGACGTGCACCATCCGTTCCGGTTCTGCTCGGAGGCCCCGGAGGCCACCTGGCGCGAGATCGGCGCCTGGGTCCTGTACACGCATGTCAAAGACTCGCTGCCTGACCCCTCGCGGCCGGGAGGCTTCCGCTACTGCCGCACCGGGTCCGGCACCGTACCGCTCGGAGAGATCGTGCAGGTGCTGGCGCGAGGAGCTTACGAGGGGTACCTGACGTTCGAGTGGGAGGCCCTCTGGCACCCGGAGCTCGAGCCGCCCGACGAGGCCTTCCCGCAACACCTGCGCGCAATGAGGGAGATCGTCGAGAAGGCCAGGTAGCGTCCGAACCGGAGACGATGCCGCGCGTGACCGCCGGGCGGTCCACTCTGTGTCGTATCTCCGGGCCGGGGAAAGAAAGGGTGGGGTCGGCACATGAGAAGCCCTGATCTGGTCTCTACGTTCCGCAGGAGGGGCCCTGGGGAGGCCCTGGTCGCTGCGGTCGCCTTCCTCGCGGGCTGCGTGGTGTACGTCACCGAACCTGCGCCCGCGCCCCAGCCGGCGCCGCCTGCGGCGGTGCAGCCCTCTCCGCCGCCAGTGGTGGTGCACCCCCCCGCGACGATCCAGCCGCAGCCCCCGGCGGTGACGCCGATGGTGGTCGTGCCGAACCTGGTCGGGCAGAACTTCGAGTCCGCCGAGGCCATCCTCGCGGCATCGCAGCTCGAGCTGGGCGACGTGAGCTACCGCCAGGGCCCGCTCCCGCCGGGGACCGTCATGGATCAGGAGCCCGACGCCGGGACAATCGTGTCGATCGGGAGCCGCGTGTCGCTCCGGCTCGCCATCGAGCAGGCGCAGGCGGTCGTACCAGATGTGATCGGCAAGGGCCTGGTCCAGGCCACGATCGCCCTGAGGCTCGCGGGGCTGCGCGTGGGGCAGTTGAGCTTCCAGAGCGTGCCCGGCATCCCGTCTCCGCGAGTCGGGGCGCAGTCGCCCATGGCCGGCACCCTCGTCGCGCCGGGGACCGAGGTGGCGCTCGTCGTCCACAACCCGAGTCCGAAGGCGACGGTGCCGTCTCTATCGGGCCGGAGGCAGATCGACGCGATCAGGCTGCTCAACGACGCGGGGCTCCGCCTGGGCTCGGTGACGAGCGCACCCCACCCGACCGTCCCGGAGGGCTGCGTCGTCTCGCAGAACCCGCAGGCGGGGACGCTCGTCGATCCGGGAACTGCCGTGAGCCTCGTGATCTCCTCGGGTACGGGGCTCGTCGTCGTGCCGAACGTGATCGGCCGGACCGTGGCCGGCGCAATCTCGGAGCTCGTGAAGGAGGGGCTCCGCTCGCACGTCGAGTATCGGCCCTCGGCGGGCCCTCCCAACCGCGTGATCTCCCAGGATCCGCAGGCCGGCAGGCAGGTCGAGCGCATGACGGTCGTGGCGCTCGTGGCGAGCAAGGCGCTGCCCGAGCTCCAGACGGTCGCCGTGCCGGACCTCGTGGGCGAGCGACCGGGCGAGGCTAACGCGCTCCTCGCGGCGGCGGGCCTCGCCGTCGGCGAGGTGACGCGCGGGGCGGGCAAGCCCGGCATAGTGATCTCGCAGGAGCCGGCCGCGGGCACCGTCGTCGTCAGGGGCACGAAGGTCTCTTATGTGGTGGGGGCATTGGTGCCCCTGCCGCACCCCAGGCCGGTCACGGTGCCGAACGTGGTCGGGATGAAGGAGGCCCAGGCCCTGGCCGCGATCCGCGCCTCGGGGCTTGAGGTCGGGCAGGTCCGCGAAGCGCCCTCGGAGCGCGCGGGCGAGGTGATCTGGCAATCGCCTTCCGGCGGGACGCAGGCCGCCCCCGGGACGAAGGTCGACATCGTCGTCGGGCGGCCGCAGTTCGTGCCGCGGACCGTGGTCGTGCCGAACGTCGTCGGGATGCCCAGGGCCCAGGCGGAGGCGGCGCTTCGCGCGGCGGCGCTCGAACCCGGGGTCGTGAGGGAGGTCCCCGGCGCGCGCGAGGGCGAGGTCGTGGCCCAGTCGCCGGCGGCGGGCGCTGAGGTGCGGCAGGGCTCGAAGGTCGATCTCACGGTCTCGCGCGGCCAGGCGCCGCCGAACATGGCGGTAGTCCCGAACGTCGTCGGGATGAAGCGCGGGCCGGCCGAGGTCGCCATCCAAAAGGCGGGCCTGGAGGTGGGGACGGTCACCGAGGTCCCGGGCCGCGAGCCGAACGAGGTCGTCTTCCAGACGCCGCCGCCTCTCTCGCACGTGCCCGCAGGGACGAAGGTGAATATCTCCGTCGTCCGGCCGCATGCCGAGCCTGCGCTAGTCGCGGTCCCCAACGTGGTGGGCATGACCCAGCCGCAGGCCGCGGCCGCGCTCAGGAACGCGGGTCTCGCGGTCGGGACCGTGAGGGAGGTCCCCGGCGCGCGCGAGGGCGAGGTCGTGGGGCAGTCGCCGCCGGCTGGGAGCCAGGTCCCCGCGGGGAGCAAGGTGGACCTCTCCGTCGCGGCCGGCACTCCCCCGAGCGCGACCGTCGTCGTGCCTAACGTGGTCGGCATGAAGCGCGGCGCCGCCGAGGCGGCGCTCCGCAGGGCCGGGCTCGAGGTCGGGACGATCACCGAGACGCCGGCCGGCGGCCAGCCGAACGACGTCGTCGCGCAGTCCCCGCAGGCGGGCTCGCAGGTCCCGCGCGGGACGAGGGTGAACCTGACGGTCGTCAGGCCGCACTCCCAGGGAGGCGGGCGGGAAAAGACGGAGGCCCCGGCCCAGCCGGCGCCCAACGTGGTCGGCATGAAGAGGGAGCAGGCCGAGCTCGCCATCGGGAATGCAGGTCTCGTCCTCGGCCAGGTCACGGAGTCGCCCGGCGGAGAGAAGGGCGTCGTGCTCTCGCAGTCGCCCGCGCCGGGAAGTCCGCTCGGACCGGGCGCGAAGATCGACCTCGTAGTGGCGCAAGGGGCGGGCGGGACGGTCACCGTCCCGAACGTCGTCGGGATGAGCGTGCCGCAGGCGCGCGCGGCGCTCAAGCAGGCGGGGCTCGAGCCGGTCGTGCCGCCCGGTCCGAGCGGGGCGTTCGGCGGGAAGCCCTCCCGCGTGGCCGCCCAGACGCCGGCCGCGAACTCGAACGTGCCGCCCGGCTCGAAGGTGGTGCTCTCGGTCGGACCCGAGAAGAAGTAGCCCGCACCTGCGGCCCGGGAGGGGACGTTCGTCGCGGCGGACCGCGTGGAGATGAACGGCCCGCCGAGCGGGGGCCGCGCGTGACGGGTGCGGCCGGCCTCTCAGGACCGACTCAGCGATCCTGCCGGTCCCAGATCCCTCGGCGCGCCTCGCGCGCCTCGCGCTCGGCCTGGGCTATCTCGTCGAAGCGCGGCCCCGGCTCGCCCCAGCTCCGCGCCCGCGCGAGCCCCATGCGGACGATCTCCGCGTTCGCGAAGGTCTCGGACCCGCCGGCGCCGCGACCATCCTCGGCCGGCACGAGGACGTAGGCGAGAAACCTCCCGTAGACGTCGCGCACCCGGGGACCCGCCTCGAGACGCACCTCGCGCCGGGCGACGAGCCGCTCCAGGGCCTCGGAAGCGGCGCGGGCGAGCTCCCCGAGCGGGCCGTCGAGCTCCGGGGCGTCGATCTCGAGGAGCCGGATCGCCGCGCCGTTCGTGAGGTGCAGGGTATCCCCGTCGACCACGCGGCGGACCACGCCGCGGCTCGGCGCGAACTCCGCCCTCGCCCGGCCGCGCACGGCCGCCGCGATTGCGACTGCGAGCGCGGCCAGGGCCGTCGCGACGAGCGCCGCAGCGCGGCGGCGCCGCAGGCGGAGGAGCCTCACCGGCACCCTGTCACGTCCTCGCCTGCAACCTCACGAGCGCGCGGCGCACCTCCGCGAGCTGGCAGGCGACCTCCGCGTACTCGTTCTTGCCCGAATGGTGCTCGACGCCCCAGTAGCCGCGGTAGCCGGCGTCGAGGAGGATGCGCATGGCCGGCTCCAGGCGCGTGCGGGTGACCCTCGCGTCCACGTGCGTATGCATTGCCCACGGGGCGATGCGGCGGTCTCCCTCCTCCTCGGGCGAGTTCTCCCAGTGGCCGATGTGGATGAGCACCCCGAAGGCCTTGTGGTCGACCTCCCGCGCGAGGCGCTCCATGTTCTCCGGGACGAGCTCCGGCCCCCAGTGGCTCTCGGGCCCCACGCGGAAGCCCGCGTCGGCGGCGAAGCGCGCGTACTCCTTGAAGCGCTCGACGATCGTCTCGAACTGCTCGGCGGTCCAGGCGTGTCCCTTGCCGCCCGCGTCGACGCGGACGGTCTTCGCCCCGAGCGCTGCGGCGGCCTCGAGGTGGCCGAGCGCGGCGGCGCGATTGGCCTCGCGGCGCGACGGGTCGTCCTCCCAGACGTGGCAGCCGTCCGCGTGATAGTTGGCCAGGACCATCTCGCGCTCGTCGAGCGCGTCTCTCACCTTTCGCTGGAACGCCTTGTCGAAGACCTGCGCGTCGGGGCCGAGGATGCCGTTCCAGAAGTCGGCCGCATCGAGCCCGTATCTGTACTTGCATGTCTCGAGGTAGCCGAACACGTCCATCATCCCGGCCTCCCGCAGCCCGTGGAAAGAGTACGCCGCGATCGAGATCTTCATGTCGTCATCCTCCCTTGCGCTTCGAGCTGGCGGCCAACATAGTGGCCCGCCAGCCGCCAGTCTAGCGCGAGTTCCGGGCGGCGACCGCCCTCACGCCTGCCCCCGGCACCCCTTCCGCAATGCTCACGGTGACCCGCTGGCGAGGCGCTTCCCGTCGGGCCTGAAGATCCTCGCGCGCCAGAGCCGCGCCCGCGCGAGCGCCTGGAGACACGACACGCCGAGCACTCCGAGGCCGTAGCCCACCGAGCGCGCGAAGCCTATCGAGCTCGCCTCGGGAAAGTACCTCGCCGGGCAGCTCATCTCTCCCACGCGGAAGCCGAAGACCAGGGCCTGCGCCAGCATCTCGTTGTCGAAGACGAAGCCGTCGGAGTTCTCCCCTAGCGGGAGCGTCTCGAGGACCTTCCGCGACCAGGCCCTGAACCCCGTGTGGAACTCCGAGAGCTTCGTCCCGCCGAGGAGGTTCTGCAGGAAGGTCAGGAACCGATTCCCCGCGTACTTGTAGAGGGGCATCCGTCCGCGCGAGCGGCCCCTCCCCCCGAGGATGCGGCTGCCGAGCGCGACGTCGTACTCGCCGCTCGCGACCATCCAGGCGAGCGCAGGGACGAGCCTCGGCGAGTACTGGTAATCCGGATGGAGCATGACGACGACGTCCGCCCCGGCCCGGAGGGCGGCCGCGTAGCAGGTCTTCTGGTTGGCGCCGTAGCCGCGGTTGCGCTCGTGGACTATCGTCTGGAGGCCGAGCGACCGCGCGAGCGCGACGGTGCCGTCGCGCGAGCAGTCGTCCACGAGGATGACGTGGTCCACCACGGAGCGGTCGAGCTCGCGCACCGTGGCCTCGAGCGTGCGCTCGGCGTTGTAGGCCGGTAGGACCGTCACGACCCTCGAGCCCGAGAGCACGATCCGCCCCCCGGACCAGGGCGTCTCACATCCTGGCGAGCAGGTATACCACCACCGCGACCAGCCCGATAATGACGACCGCGTTCGCCGCGACGATCACGTAGAGCGCGGTCCGCGAGGGCGGCCGGGGGGATTCCTTGTCGCCCATGGAGCGGGCGACCTCGGCGGCCCTCGCGCCCTTCACGCTGGGGCCGGCTGCCACATGGGCGCGGATGAGATCGGCGCTCATCTGGAAGGTCTTCATGCTGTCGGCGACCTGGGGGCGCGAGTCCGGAGGCTCGACCGCCGCGCCGAGCATCTCTGCGAGGCTCGTCGGCTGGTCGCCGCGCGCGGGCGGCGCCGGCTCCCCGGGGGCCTGGTGGAAGACGAGCTTGTACTTGCCGAGCCTGAGCTCGTCCCCGTCCTTCACCTGCGCGGACTCGACCTTCTCCCCGTTGAGGAAGGTGCCGTTCGCGCTCTTCAGGTCCTCCACCCTGAAAGAACCGTCGGCCCAGGTGAACTGACAGTGATGGCGCGAGAGGGCGAGGTTGTCTATCTGAGCGTCGCAGGTCGGGTCGCGGCCGACGATGAACGGTACATGCGAGATCGTATGGGAACCGAGAGACTGGTCCCCCAACATGACGCTGATCATCGCCATTGGGATGCCCCCCTGCGGCGCCCGGAGCCGTATGATCTCTACCTGCCACGGGCGCTCGAGGCAAGCGAAACCGCGCGCCGGGAGAGGCGGCGTTTCGACGAGGGAACTTGGCAAGACCGCCCGGCGCCTCGAAAATGCCGAGCATGCGCCCTGGCCGCGCCACTCTGCGCTCGAGCCTCGTCCCGGCGCTCGCGCTCGTCGCCCTCTGGGCGGGCGCGGGAGAGCCGGTCGGCGGCGAACTCGTCTCGCTGCGCGGGGTGAAGGTCCTACGGCTCCGGGGCTCCCCGCGCGAGCGCGGCTACGCCCACGGGTACCTGCTCGCGCGCGAGATCTCGGGGCTCGTCGTCCGCTACCTGCCCCTCGTCGCGAGGGACGGTGCGCGCTACAGGGACGGGATCAGGGCCGAGGTCCGCGACCGCTTCGCGTTCCCGGAGGCGCTCCGCGAGGAGGCCGCCGGGATCTTCGAGGGGCTCCGGGCCGCGCTCGGCGAGGAGCGGCTCCCGACGCTGCACGGGGCGCCGATCGACGAGCTCGACATCCTCGCCATGCAGGCCCTGCCAGACTGGTATCCGTTCGCCTGCTCCGCGTTCGTCGCCTGGGGGGCGCTCGCGCCGGAGGGGCCCGTCGCGGGGCGGAACATGGACTTCTTCGTCCACCCGGCGCTCCTGGAGAGCCACGTCCTCGTAGTGCACGAGCGACAGGGCGCCTCGCGCGCGCACGTCTCGCTCGGCTGGCCGGGGCTCGCGGGTTCCCTCACGGGCCTCAACGAAGACGGCGTCTGCGCGTTCATCCTCGACGCCGCGCCGCCCCCGGAGGGGCCGCCTCCGCGCGAGCGCCGGGGTTTCCTGGCGAGGATGGCGGCGGCGAGGCTCGTCCTGGAGAAAGCCCGTCCGGAGGAGCCAGCGCGCGACGCCTTCGCGCTCGTCAGCGAGAAACTTTCGAGGTGGGGCGGGAATCTCTTCGTCGCGGGTCCTGAGGCAGGCAGGCTCCCAGCCGCGGCGGGCGTCGTCGAGACGGACGCGCTCGGCTCGAGCCTGCGGCTCGCGGGCGCGGAGACGGTCTCGGCGCGCGCCCCGGCCTTCGTCTGCACGAACCACTTCCGCCTCCGCGCGAGGCCGGAGCCTTGCCTGCGCTATGCCATCCTGTCGAGGGGCCTCGACTCGCTCCAGGAATCGGGCCTCGCGTGCGACTTCGAGCGCGCCTTCGGCCTCCTGCGAGAGGCCGCGCAGCCGATCACCATGCAGAGCCTGGTCGTGAACCTGAGGACGCGCGAGCTCGCGCTGAGGCTCGCCACCCCGGACCGGCGCGCCGAGGAGGCGCCCCCCGTGCGCCTAGGCTGGGAGGAGCTCGCAGGCACCCCGGCGCGACGCTGACGGCCGGGGCGGCATCGTCAAGGCGCCTTCGCCTGTCGGAGACGAACGGGCAAGAGCTCCCCGCCGCCAGGGAGTCGCCTCCGCGATGCGGATGGCTTCCGATTCGGTAAAGACGAGGCCCCTTCGCACGCCTGTCCGATCTGCGCGGCGAGCTCAGGGCCTTATGCGTGCTAGGATCGCCTCGGCGAGCGCCGTCCGACCGCGGGCGTTCGGATAGCGCCCGAGCGCCTTTCCAGTCCCCGCGGCGGCGAGCCAGAAGTCGTTCCCGGCCAACGCATCCAGACGGACGAAGCCGGCCCTGTAGGCGCTCGCCGCCTGGGCGAGCTCCTCGGCGTAGAGCTCCCGCCGCGAGCGTTCGACGGCCGGCTCCGGCAGGAACAGGATGCTCAGGCGCGAGGCGCCCGCAGCGCGCGCCCGCATGAGGATGAGGTCGGCCGCCTTCCTGAAGAGGCGCACGGGCGTGGCCCGCCTCGCGTCGTCGCAGGCGACCACCCAGATCACGAGCTCCACGCGCCTGCGCAACTCGCGCATGGCATCGAGCGCCGCCGCGAGGTCCGCGAGCACTGGATGCAGCACGCCCTCGGCCGATTCCCCGGGGAGCGCGACCGCCTCGACCCTGGTCCCGGCCTTCTCTCGTACGACCGGGAAGTAGGCCGGTTCCTCCGGACCCTCTGCCGGACCCGGGACCGGGAGCGCAGGATATGCGTCGGAACTGCCTCCCGGCGCCTCGCGCCTCCGCTCCCCGCCCCTCGCGCCGAAGGCGGGAGCAAGGAGGAGCACCCCGGCGGGGAGCGACCCCTCCTCCAGGCGCTCGGCCAAGCGCTTCCAGAGATACCACTCGCGATCGGGCTGCAAGGTGCGCCTGGGCAGGCAGATGACCGCGAGCTCGCCGCGCCGCGCGCCGGCCCCGGACACCGCCCGCAACCTGTCGCCGACGGCCTCGAGGGGAGGGAGATCGCCTCCGGCGTCGAAGCGCAGGATCTCCGCGAAGTCCTGCGGCGAGTCGCGGCCGCAGAGGGCGATCCGCGCACGCACCCAACCCGAAGAGGGGAGTTCGAACGCGGCCGGCGCGGAACCAGAGGGCAGAACGGTGACGGAGCGCGTCGCGAGCGGCTCGCCCTTGCCGTCCTCCTGGAAGAGCGTCGCCTCGACCTGGCAAGAGACCTCGGCGGCCGAGCGGTTCTCCACGCGGACGCAGACTGGCACGCGCTCGGGCACGTAGACGAGCGGCGGGATGTGCTCGACGACCAGCCTGAGCTCGCCGGCCCAGGCGACCGCGGCCGAGAGCGCCGCGGCGAGGCCGGCCGTCCGGAGCCTCGGCACTGCTACCTCCCGGCGTCGGGCCTCGCACCCGGGGCGCCAGCCTGCGGCTTCTCGCCCTGTGCGACGACCGAGATCCCGAGCTCGCGGAGCTGCCTGGGGTTCACCTCGCTCGGCGCCTCGGTCATCAGGTCCTGGCCGCGCTGGGTCTTCGGGAAGGCGATCACGTCGCGGATCGAGGGCGCGTCCAGCATGATCGCCACGAGGCGGTCGACGCCCACGGCGATCCCCGCGTGGGGCGGGGCGCCGTAGGAGAGCGCCCTCCGGAAGAAACCGAACTTCTCCTCGATCTCCTCGTCGGTGAGCCTGAGCACGCGGAAGACCCGCGTCTGGAGCTCCGGGTCGTGGATCCTCACGGAGCCGGAGGCGATCTCGTAGCCGTTCAGGACCAGGTCGTAGCTGTAAGAGCGCACGCTCCCGGGGTCGGACTCCAGCCTGCCGATGTCCTCCGGATTGGGCGACGTGAACGGGTGGTGCTCGCTCTCCCAGCGGCCCTCATCGGCGTTCCAGGCGAAGAGCGGAAAATCCACCACCCACGAGATCGCGAACTGGCCGGGGCGCTTCCAGCCGCGCGCCGAGCCCAGCTTATTCCTCAGGAAGGCCATCGCGTCGTTGGTGCTCTTCTTCGGGCCGCCGATGACGAGCGCGACGTCCCCCTCCTCGGCCGAGAGCCTCGCGCGAAGCGCGCGGCGCGCGTCGTCGGGGAAGTTCTTCGCGATCCCGCCCTCGAGGGTCTCGCCCTTCACGCGCATCCAGCCCAGACCGCCCGCGCCGAGGGCCTGGACCTCGCGCGTGAGCTCGTCCATCTCCTTGCGGGACATCCCCCCCCAGCCCACGCCCCTCAGCGCCCGCACGATGCCGCCCTCCTCCAGGGCACGCCTGAAGGGCTCGAACGAGCCCGCGCGGGCGAAATCGGCGGCATCGACGAGCTGGAGGTCGTAGCGGAGATCAGGCTTGTCGTTGCCGTAGAGGTTTATGCAGTCCGCGTACTTCATCCGCGGGAAAGGCCTGGGCAGCTCCACCCCCAGGGCCGCCCTGAACGCGGCGCAGACGAAGCCCTCCGCAACGTCCACCACGTCCTCGAAGGAGGCGAAGCTCATCTCGACGTCGATCTGCGTGAACTCCGGCTGGCGGTCGGCCCTGAGGTCCTCGTCGCGGAGGCACTTGGCGATCTGGAAATACCTGTCGCAGCCGGCGATCATCAGGAGCTGTTTGTAGAGCTGCGGCGACTGCGGCAGGGCGTAGAACCGGCCGGGCGAGAGCCTCGCCGGCACCAGGTAGTCGCGCGCGCCCTCTGGCGTCGACTTGCCCAGTAGCGGCGTCTCCACCTCCCAGAAGCCGCGCGACGAGAGATGCTCGCGCACGGCGAGGAGCATCCTGTGCCTGAGCTCGAGCGCCCTCTGCATGGCCGGCCTTCTGAGATCAATGAACCGCCACTTCAGCCGGGTCTCCTCGGCGACCTCCGCGGCGCCGTCCACGGGGAACGGGAGCGGCTGGGCGCGCGATAGAATCTTCAACGAGCGCGCGGTGACCTCGACCTCCCCGGTGGGGAGCTTCGGATTCACGGTGTCGCTCGAGCGCCTGACCACCTCGCCCTCGACCTGGACGACGTACTCGCCCCTGAGCTCGGCTGCGGCGGCGTGCGCCTCCGCGGAGCGTTCGGGCGAGAAGACGACCTGCACCTTCCCGGACCTGTCGCGGAGGTCGATGAAGACCAGTCCGCCGTGGTCGCGCCTGCTGTCGACCCAGCCGGCGAGCCTGACCTGCCGACCGGCGTCGGCCGGCCGGAGCTCGCCGCAGCCTCGCGTGCGGTATGTCGTGGCCTCGAGAATCGGACTCCCTCGTACCGGGGCGGTAGATTCGCTCACGAGCGCAGTTCCCTTCGCTTCTCCTCGACTCTCCCGACGATCTCGTCCACAAGCTGGCTCAGGTCGTGCGACCGCTGAACTCCCGAATCGAGGTCCCTGAGCACGGCCTGGCCGGGGACGACCTCGCGGACGCCGAGCATCACAGCGAACATCGCGCCGAGCCTGTCGGCCTCCTCCATCTGCGCGCCGAGCTGCCTCTGCGCGACGTCCGTCGCGCAGGAAACTCCTCTTTTCCTCAGGTCCCGCGCGAGGGCCGGGACCTGCACCCCGGCCTCGCCTGGCTCCGCCGCGATATAGACCTCGACCCGCCGCCTGCGCTGCTCGGCTCCGGCCAGGGCGAGCGCGATCCTGTCCACGCCTAGGGCGAACCCCACCGCGTGGACCCGCGGTCCGCCGAGGAGTTCGCCCAAACCGTCGTAACGACCGCCGGCGCCGAGGGCGTCCTGCCTGCCGCATTCCGTGCGGAGGAAGAACTCGAAGATCGTCCGGTTGTAGTAGTCGAGGCCCCTGACGAGCCGCATATTCAGCACGAACTCGAGCTTCTGGCCGCGAAGCTGCTCCTGGACGGCGGCGAAGTGTTCGCGGCAGGCCGCGTCGAGGAAGCGCTCGATCGTCGGGGCCTCCGCGGCCATCGCCCGGCAACGCTCGTCCTTGCAGTCGAGGAGCCTGAAGACGTTCCGCTCCAGGCGCCTCGCGCAGTCGGGGCAGAGACCGTCCTTGCGCGCCGAGTAGTGCTCCGCCAGGGCCGCGCGGAACCGTCCGCGGCAGTCCGGGCAGCCGAATGTGGAGAGCTCCGTCCTCACCTCCAGGCCGAGCTCGGCGAAGACGTGTAGCGCGAGCGCCACCACCTCGGCGTCCGCCTCCGGGTGCGGGGAGCCGAGGCACTCGACCCCCGCCTGCGTGAACTCGCGCCAGCGCTTCTTCTGCGAGGACTCGTGCCTGAACATCGAGCCGATGTAGAAGAGCCGCTGCCTCGGCGCGGTCCTGTGGAGCCCCGCCTCGAGATAGGCCCTCAAGACCCCGGCCGTGTTCTCAGGCCTGAGCGCCAGCTTGTCGCCGCCCTTCGTCTGGAGCGTGTACATCTCCTTCTCGACGATGTCCGTGGTCTCGCCGACGGCGCGCGCGAAGAGATCCACGTTCTCGAGGTGCGGCGTGCGGATCTCCTCGTAACCGAAGAGCCCGCAGGCCCTGCGGAACGCAGCCTCGATCCGCGAGAACCTCCCGGCCTCGTCGGGAAGCAGATCCCTGGTCCCTTTCGGCGCGGCGAAGAGCGGCTTGCCCATGTCCTGTCCGTCCGCGGGCGGTCGCGGGCTTTCGGGTGCGGAGGCGCGCCGAAGCGCCCTCTGGCGGGAAGCAAGACCCCGCGCAGCGCGATCCTAGGCCTGGTGGCGCTCGGGTCAAGCTTGACTGCGCACGGGTCGGACGTAGCCTGTCCGCCGGACCATGAGCGAACGCATCGGCGTCGTCCTGCTCGCGCACGGGCAGGCCGCCTACGTGCGGCGGTGCCTGGCGTCGCTCGCGGAGCACTCCGGGGTGCCCCTCGAGGCGGTGCTCGTCGACAACGGCTCGGGGCCCGAGGTCGGCTCCGCGTTCGACGAGTTCGAGCGCGCCGCACGCGGGTCGCGCAGCGTTGTGAGGCGCATCCGCTTCGACCGGAACGTGGGCGCTATCCGCGCGCGGAACGAGGCGCTCGCGCTCGTCGAGAGCGATTCGGTCGCCTGGCTCGACTCCGACTGCATCGCCCGCACGCGCGGCTGGCTCGCCAGGCTCGAGCGCCGCCTCAGCGAGAGCCCCGACGTAGGCATCGTCGGCCCCAAGCTCGTCTACCCCTGGCCGCCCCATCGGATCCAGTGCGCTGGCGCGGACGTCACGCGGTCCGGCCGCGTCGTGTTCCGCGGCCGCGGAGAGGCGCGCGACGACCCGCGCTTCGCCTCGGAGCGCCGCTGCCCGTGCCTGATAAGCGCCTGCTGGCTCATGCGGACGCGGCTCTTCAAGGAGCTCGGCCCGCTCGACGAGCTCTTCTCGCCCGTGCAGTTCGAGGACATCGACTACTGCTACCGCGCGCGCGCGGCGGGCTGGGAGCTGCTATACTATCCCAGCGTGGAGATGTACCACTTCGAAGGCATGACCACGATGCGAAGCCCCGGAATAGAGTACAACAGGATCACCGCGCGGAACGCCGTGCGCTTCAAGCGCAAGTGGCGCGAGGTCATCGAGCGCGAGGGCGGCCTCGACGACCGCGAGGTGCGCTGGCTCGGCGACGTGGGCTGGCGGCCGATCGAGGAGCTCGGCGAACTCGAGCTCGTCGACTGAGAAGGCGCTCTGGCGTTCCCGCGACGCGCGCGCTATGATCCGGCGCGCCCTGACGGGCACCGAGAGGGGAGACCGCCATGGGCCCGGCAGAGGAGTTCGCCCGACTCGCGGGCGAGATGCTCGTGATCCTGCTGCATATCGCCTCGGCCTTCGCCCACCTGCGGGAGGCCGACGTCGAATCCGCCCTGCGCGAGCTGAGCGAGGTGGTCGCGAAGACCCCCCAGGGGCGCTACGCCGACGAGGCCCTCTACTGGCGCGCGCGGATCGCCGAGGCGGACGGCGACCGCGAGGCGCGTGCCGCCGCCGCGCGGGACTATCTCGAGCTCCTGAAGAGGCTCCCGGACGGCAGGTTGAGGCGCGAGGTCAGGGTGCGCCTCGCGGCGCTCGCGGAGCCCGGCAGGCTCCTCTCGGCCGAGGAGGCCTCGGAGGCGTCCAGGCGGCGGTTGGAGAGGATCGGCCGGGCCCTGCACGACTTCGCCGCCGACCACGGGGGCTCGCTCCCCGGGGCACTCGAAGACCTCCTGGACGACTACCTGACGGACCCGTCGCTCCTCGTGCGCCCGGGCCCGATAGGTGCCGGAGGCTCGCGGCCCTACGCATACGCGCCGGGGTTCAGGACCGACCTCAGGCCGGCAGAATCCCCGCGCGCGCCGGCGGCCACGGGAGGGTTGCCGGTGATCGTCCTGGAGCCGGAGGCAGCCGCCGACGGCACGCGGCTCGCCTTGAGGCTCGACGGAGAGGTCGTGACCGTGCGCCAGGCCCCGCGGGCCGAACCCAGGTCGGGGGCGCCGCAAGCGGAGGGAGAGACAAGGTGAGCGAACCGGAGAAGCCTGCCGCTGAGAACCAGGCGCAGGAGGCGAAGCCGCGCCCCGAGCAGGATCGTGCATCCGAGGGCGCGCAGGCGAAAGAGGCGGAGAAGCCCAGGCCCAAGGCCCGAAGGCTCTCCGAGGAGGAGCGCAAGGAGCTCTGGCACCGGGCGGTCATCGACAAGGCGAGGAAGCTCAAGCTCTTCTCCGACTGGTTGCTTTTCCTCTTCCTCGTGATTCCACTGGGGGCGCACGCGCTCACCTTCGTCGGTCCGCTCAAGGTCGCCGCGGAGTGGGAGCCCAAGAGGGGCTACGAGGTGGTTATGGACCTCCTGACGAAGGGCACGCGGCCCTACATATACCATAGGCTCTCGCCCGACGGCACGCCCATGGTCGACCGGGCGACCGGCAGGCGGCTCGTCGACATCCGGCCCTCCGACCCGGCCGACGCCCTGGCCTTCGCGTACCTGGCGGTCCCGTTCGGGGCCGTGCTGCTCATCGTTCTCTACCTGCTCGACTACGTCCTGTGGATGGGGCGCTTCCTGCCGGGGCTCTCCATGCTCTACGGGTTCGGCGCGGTGGCCTACCTCGCGGCGACGCGCCTGCCGGAGAACGGGACCTGGAACGCCATGCGGCTGGGCTCGCTCCTGGCCTGGTATCTCCTCATGATCCCGCTCTTCTTCGTCGGAGCGGTCTCGATGCTTCGTTTCTTCGTCTCGCAGAGATGGAAGCGCTACGAGTTCGCCGGGCTCCCCGTGCCGGAGCACCTGAAGCCCAGGCCCCCGGCCCCACCGCAGGAGCCGGCGCCAGGGGTGCCCACCGAAGCCGCCCGTGAAGGCGCGGTTGAGCGTCCGCCGGTCGAGCCACCGAAACCCACGCCCGCCGAGGCTGCGAGGCCCGAGGGTGCCGAGTCGCCCGGGCCCGGCCCGGCCTCGGAACCCAAGCCCGGCGGGGAGGGCGAGAAGGCCCCCTAGCCCCGGGATAGCGCCCGCGAGAGGCGCGCATGCTCGCGATCGAGACGAGGGACCTGACGGTCGTCTACCGCAAGGGACTATTCTCGCCCCCGAGGGAGGCGCTCTCCGCACTCGAGCTTTCCGTCGAAGAGGGCGAGGTGTTCGGCTTCATCGGCGCGAACGGCGCCGGGAAGACCACCACGATCAAGGCGCTCCTCGGCCTCGTCCGCCCCTCGCGCGGCGAGGCGTTCCTGCTGGGGAGGAGCTTCCGCGAGCGGGCCTCGCGCCGCGAGGTGGGGTTCCTGCCGGAGGCGCCCTACTTCTACGACTACCTGACCGGCCGCGAGGCGCTCTGCTTCTACGGGGGGCTTTCGGGCCTCGCGGGAAAAGACGCGAGCTCGCGCGCGGGCGAGCTGCTCGAGCGCGTGGGTCTCGCATCTGCGGCCGACCGCGCGATAGGGACGTACAGCCGCGGCATGCGCCAGCGCCTGGGGCTCGCCCAGGCGATAATCCACCGGCCGCGTCTGGTGATTCTCGACGAGCCGATGTCCGGTCTCGACCCGCTCGGCAGGCGCGACGTGCGGCTCCTCATGCTGGAGCTCGCGCGCGAGGGCGTGACGGTATTCTTCAGCACGCACATACTCTCGGACGTCGAGGCGCTCTGCGCCCGCGTGGGCGTGCTCGTCGCAGGGAGGCTCGTCGCCTCGGGGCCTGTCGGGGAGCTCGCCGCGCCGCGCGTGAAGTGCGTCGAGATCGCCTGTTCGCACGTCAGGCCGGAGCTCGTCGCGGGGCTCGCGAGCCCTCCCGGCGCCGTGCGCTCCGACGGCGAGACCGTGACCTTCGAGGTGCCCGACGAGGAGGCCGCGCAGCGCGCGGCGCGGCTCGTCCTAGAGTCCGGCGGCAGGCTCAGGTCGCTCGTGCCGATCAAGGAGTCCCTGGAGGAGGTCTTCACGCGGCTCCAGGGGGGCTCCGCGGGGGGGCCGGCCGTATGAACCGCGTGCTCGCCATCGCCCGCAACACCTTCCGGGAGGCCGTGCGCGATCGCGTGCTCTACCTGGTGGCGGCCTTCGGCCTCGTGGTGCTCGGCTCGGGCAAGCTCGTGGGCTGGGTCTCGGTCGGCGAGGACGTGAAGATCGTCCGCGACGTCGGCCTGGCGGCGCTGAGCTTCTTCGGGGCGCTCGTCGCCATCTTCGTGGGGACGGGGCTCGTCCAGCGCGAGCTCGGGGGCAGGACGATCTACACGATCCTCGCCCGTCCGGTCGCGCGGTGGGAGTTCATACTCGGAAAGTATCTGGGCCTCCTCGCCACGACCCTAATCGTGGCCGCCGCGATGGGGTGCGTTTTCCTGATCTACCTCGCGGCCGTGACCAGCCTCGCGCCTGGCGAGCCGGTCGGGGGCGGCGCGCCGCCGGCGGCGCTCGGGCTCGCGGTGTGGCAGTCGCTCTTCCTCACAGGGTGCGAGCTCGTCGTCGTGACGGCCCTCGCGGTCTTCTTCTCGGCCGTATCGACGCCTATACTTTCTGCGGTTTTCACCTTCCTCACCTACGTCGCCGGCCAGTTCGCCTCGAGCGTCGAGCTCCTCGCCGAGATGACCTCGCGCGCGCCCGGGGGGGGCTCGGCCCTGGGGCGCGTACTCCTCCAGGTCGTATACCGGCTCATGCCGAACCTGGACCTCATGAACATCCGTTCGAGCGCCGTCCACGGGCTCGCGGTGCCGTCGGCGCAGGTCGCCTGGACCGCGCTCTACGCCTTCGCCTACGCGGCATGCGTCCTCGCGGTCGCCTGCGCCGCGTTCGAGCGGAGGAACCTGCCGTGAGCGGCGCGTCGGCTCCTCCGCGTCCGCTGATCGAGAGACGGCCGGTTCTGGGTCTCTGCGTCCTCGCGGCCGGGATGCTGCCGGTCGCCATTCTCGCCCAGTTCGCGGCGGGATCGCACGCCGCGAGGACGCGCCTGGAGAGCTCCATCTTCCGGCCGCTCGGCGAGGCCGAGCGAGAGGTCCTGGCGCGGAAGAGCTTCGGCATGTACCTGCCGCATAGCCGCTCGCTCCACTACGCCGCGCTCGCGAACGACTCCCTCGCAGCCGGGGCGGTCTGGATCAAGGCCGCGGGCTACGTCTCGCGCGAGTTCGCCTCGGCCTACAAGGGCCGGAAGTTCGAGTGGCTGAAGAAGCTCTACACCTGCGTCGCCGAGCTCGATCCCCACTGGGTCGCGGGCTGCAGGGTCGGTGCGGTGATCCTCGCGGCCGTGGGCCAGGACCCGACGGGGGCGATCGAGCTCCTCCTGCGCGGCATGCGCGAGAACCCGGACTCCTGGGAGCTGCCCTACGAGGCCGGCGTAACCTGCCTCCTCTGGCCGGGGCACGCGGCCGACGCCGCCAAGTACTTTCGCATGGCCGCACGGAGGCCCGGCCATCCAGAGGTCATCGAGCACGTGCTCCCCAGGCTCATGGCCGAGGCCGGGCGCCTCGAGGAGGCCGTGAGGCACGCCCGCGCGAGGGCCAGGGGCGACTTCGCAGCGCTCGCCGAGGCCTCGCGGCGCCAGCTCGAGGAGCTCTTCGCGCGGCTCCTCCAGGCCGACCTTGAAGACGCGATCGAACGCTTTCGCCGCGACTGCGGTCGCGCTCCGACGGAGCTCGCCGAGCTCCGCCGTCGGGGCTACCTCCTCGGTTTCGACCTCCACTTCGCCGAGGAGACCGTCCTCCCGCGTCCCCGCGCGCTCCTGGATCGGCTGCGCGAGCTCCGCGGCGGGCCGGAAGGCCGCGCACAGGACCCTGCGGCTCCGCTCGATCTCGTGCGGAGCGGATTCCTACAGAGGATGGTCCTCGCAGGGGAGCTCCCGCCCCCCGAGGCGGAGGACCCGTTCGGGCGCCGATTCCTATACCACGCGCCGAGCGGGACCGTGCGGAGCGAGGGCCTCGCGGATATCGACGCCCGCAGGACGCTCTCGATCCTCCAGGCCGCGTCGAACCGCTTCGCGCGGCTCGAGCGTCGAACGGCAGCGAGCTTGCAGGAACTCGCCGAGCACTGGGCCGGGGTCGCCTCCAGGGGAAAGCCCCTCCCGCAGGACTGGGTCGCGTGCTTCGCGGGCGGGCGGCCGCCGGAGCATCCCCTCGCGGCATGGGGGGCCGGATACTCCTACGACCCGGCGACCGGTGCGGTCGGAACCCTGCCGGCCCGTCCGTGAGGGAGCGGGACTACCAGCCCTCCAGCCTCAGGTTCGAGAGCTCTATCGCTCCATCTACGCCCTTGGCATAGACGACCACCGCCACCGAGACGTATTTCTTCGTGCGGTCGAATGGGGCGTCGTAGAGCCTCCAGCCCGTCGCGGTGGAGCGGAAGTCGCTCGCGTCGAGCGGCACGCGGAGGGCCTCCTCGTTGGCCGTCGCGCGGACGTAGAGCGGCACGGTCTCGTAGAGTTCCCCGCCCGCCGAACGGAACCTGAGCGCGAGCCTCGCGGCCGTCGCGAGCCGCGTCTTCGCATTCAGGACGAGCGCGCGGCTCGCGGCGAGGCCCTCGGGGCAGGGGCCCTCCGCCGCGGCCCAGTCGCGGTCGGAGGGTGCGATCTCGATCTGGAGCGAGCCGTCGCGGGCGGAGACGCGCACGGGCGAGCCCCCCTCGACGGGGCGCCAGCCGGCGGGGTCCCAGAGACCGGTCCCCACCGCGCGGAGGGCCGCCGCCGGACCGCGGTACCGATAGCGGATCGCCGGGTCCTCGGGCTCCGCCGCCGAGCCCCGCCCGGGGAGGCCCTCGCCCCCCGAGCGCAGGGCGTGGACGGCGATGTTCACGGCGAGCCGCGTCGCCCCTTCTTTCGCCTCGCGAGGCGTGAGCCCCGGCGGCGGGACGAACGTCAGGTCCGAGTTAGGGTCGATCTCGATCGCCCTGCCGTAGCCGTTTCTAGTATATACCGCGACGAGCCGCCCGTCCTGCGCGAACAGGCCCTCGACCTCCCCTTGTCTCGACCAGGCCCCAGAGGGAGGGGAGCGCCCCAGATACCCCCGCGAGAGGTCGTACCAGGCCGCGAAGAGCGGGTGCGAGGACGGGAGCCGCCGGATGCTCGCGCCGGGGAGGAGCGCCCCTGCGAGCTCGCGCCAGGCGCGGTCGAAGCTGTCGTCGCCGGGCGGCGAACCGTCGTCCACCCAGAGGAAGCCGCCCCGCTCGAGATAGGTCTTGAGCCGCGAGCGGGCGTTCTGATCCAGGCCCATGTCGCGGCGGCCGGTCACGTATACGAAGGCGCAATCGAAGAGGGCGTCCTCCGTCGCCCTGAGGGGCGTCGCGCGCAGCTCGAGCGACTGCCCCCTGAGCCTCGACGCGAACTCGCGCGCGAGCGCCGTCATGGCCCGCGGCGCGACCGCCCAGTCCCCCGCGTGCTTGAGGACGCCGATGTCGATCCGCGCCCGGAGCGCCCTGGCGCGCCCGGTGGGCGAGCTCCCGCAGCTCGCGTCGGGCGCGGGCGCAGTCCCCAGCCCAGTCGAGGCGCGCGCGATCGCCCCCGGCGCGAGGGTCTGCGCGGAAGCGCCCGTGAGGCCCTCCTTCGGGCCGAGCTCGAGCGGGGCCTGGGGCTCGTCGGGCCTCCCCAGGACCCCGGCGGGCGACTGCCCCCGCGTGCGGGCGATCGTCTGGAGCCCAGGCTCTTCGGTCTCGGCCGCGGGCTTTTTCTGGACAACGGGCGAAGGCACGACCTCCTCCGCGTGTGGCCGCCTCGCCTCGAGCGCGGGGACAGGCTCGGAGGGCGGAGCCGCCCCGGCACGCGCGAGCGTTCCCGCCGGGACCGGAGGCCGCCCCTCCGGCGGCTCGAACGGCAGCGCCAGGGTCCTCTCGGGCGCGCGCGCGCGGTCGGCCCGCGGACGCCCCGGCTCGGGAGAAGCCTCTCTCTCGTGCGCGGTCTCGGTCGGAGGCGTCGCCCTCGGCGCTGGCGTCTCGCGCGGAACGGTCCTCCCCGGGACGGGAAGACCGGCCTGTGGATGCCCTTCGGGTGCCGCCGCCCTCGCCACGCGGGTCGCGAGGGAAGGCGCCGTCTCGGGGAGCGCCCCGAGGACCGGCCTCTCCCGCGCCGGACCCGTGACGGTCCTCGCGGTGCGAGCGGGTGCGGCGGTCTCGGGGGACAGCTCCTCGCGCACAGGCGCCGCGACGAGCGGGGGCTTCTCGACGAGGGCGGCCGGCCCGCGCGAGACGGCCCCCGGAGCCGAGAGTTCCGCGAGGGCTCCGAACGCCTCCTCGTCCGAACTGCGCGCGCGGGCGAGCCGTCCCGGCTCCAAGAGCGAGAGCGAGCCCTCCGGCCCGCTCGGATCGAAGCCCTCCGACGGCGCCCCCCCCGGGCCGGGCCGCGCGGCGCGCGCGAACTCGAGCGTCTCGCGAGCCTCGGGCCCTAGCGGGGCGTCCGGGTGCGCCGGGACCGGATGCGACCGCGCCTCGACCGAGGGCAGTTCGGCATCGCCGGGAGAGGTGACCTCCTCGGCCCCCGCAGGTCCCGTGCGCAGGGGCGCGCCGACGAGCGGAAGTTCGACCCCGGCGGATGCGAGCTCGGCCGGATCGTTCGTGCCGCTCCGACCGGCGGAACGATCCGCGACGGGCTCCGCCTGCGCGAGCGGCTCGACCCCGTACGGGTCCGGGACCTGGATCACTCTCACGAGCGTGGCCGTCTGCGCGGCGCCGAGACTCGCGCCGAGCGAGACGAACGGGGAGCGTACCCCCGTCGCGAGCGCCAGGGCGTGGATCGCCGCCGAGATGGAGGCGTACCTGACCGCCCTCGACCGCCACGCCGACGCGGCGAGGAGCGCGCAGGCGAGCGCCGCCGCGACGAGCGCGAGCCTCGCGGTCGATGGCGAGACCTGCGTCGCGCCTGCGGCCCGCGAGACCCCCAGGGCGATCTCCGACCGCAGAGAGAGCCCCTCCGCCTCGACGACGAGAGCCGCGCGCCCGCCTAGCCCTGGGGCGATGTCCGGCGCGCGCGCGACGACGACGAACTCCGTCTCGCCGCGAGGGGGCAGGACGCGGACGAGCTCGCGCGAGGGCTCCGCGTCCTCGAAGGCGAGCTCCCAGGAGCCCGATTCGGCGGACTCGATCCTGGCCCGGAGTTCGAGCGGCCTGTCCTCGTTGCTCTTCGCGCGGACCGAGCCGAGGCCCTCGCCGAGCGGCGGCGCGAAGACCGAAAGCTCGCGCGGCTGGAGCTCGAAGGGCGCAAGGGCCGGCGGCCTCGGCACCTCAAGCCTCACGCGGACCTTCGCCCTGGCGCCACCAGCGCGCACTAGGAGCTCGCCCTCGTAGGTCCCGTCCTCCTGGCCCGGAGGGATCGCGCCCTCCAGCCGCACGGTGAGCTCCGCTCCGGGCGCGATCTCGGCGGCGCCCCCGGCTGCGGTCGCCTCCAGGCCTTCGAGCAGCGCCTCGGCTCGGGTGGTCTTCTGGAGCGGAGTGGCGAAGCCCAACTCGAGTCGCTCCGGCAGCGCCCCCTCCAGGCGCAGAGGGAACTCCACCGAGACTTCCTCGCCAGGGGCGACCCGGCCGAGCTCGAGTTCCTGCGGCGCGAGGAGCCTGGGCGCGTCCACCTCGACGACGAGCGCGCTTTCGGCTTTGTGCGGTCCGGCCGCCACCTTGACGACGCCCTCGTACCGCCCCGGCCGCGCGCCGCGCGGCACGTCGAGCTCCAGGGTGACGCGAGCGGGCTCCTCGGGAGCGAGATCAACGCCCCGCGTCGAGGGGCGGAGGAACGCGGGGAGTATCTCGCCCCAGTCGCCGGCGAGACTCCCCCAGTCGAGCCACGCGGAGGCGGCCGTCGGGTCGCGGAGGACGATGTCGAGCCCCGCGCGCGCGCGGGCGCCCGCGAAGGCGCGGCCGAAATCCACCCGGGCCGGGACCTCCAGGCGCCGCGCCGCCACCTCGAAGCGGATCTCGGCCCTCGCGGAGCGGCCGCGCCTGTCCGCGACCGAGAGCGCGACGCGCGCTCGTCCCGTGTAGGCCGTCGCCTGGGCGACGATCTCCAGGCGGAGGGGCGCTCGACCGTCCGAGTCGAGCTCGAGCCTCTGCGCGATGGCCCTCGCGAAGACGCCGGCCGCGCGGCTGCCCACGGGCGTCTCCGGCGGAGAGACTTCGACCGTGAGCGTTTCCGAAGGCGCCCCCGTCGCGTCCAGAGAGACGGTCCTCGTAGAGGCCCTGTAGATCCGCCCCAGGTCGAGCTCGCCCGGCCGGATGCCCGGTTCGCCGCCCCGCGCGGCCGCCGCATATGCTAGCGAAGCAACACAGACGGCGACGGCGGTGATATGCCTCGCAAGAAACGGGCCGACGCCGCCGGCGACGTGCCTCGGTCGTCCGGGGCGAGGCCCCAGCCAGCCTGGCTCCCGCTTGCACACGCGAGGCGATCCCGTTCCTCCGGGCGCGGCCCGCAAGGCGCCCCCCTCCGTCACTATCGCGGAGAAGGCGAGACGTCCCCGAGGCCGGAAGTCCTCTGCGCCGCCCCTCCAGGACCCTCGGCGGGGAGGGGGGAGACCGCCACGGCCACGGTCTTCACGCGCGCCCGGGTGCAGACGTCGAGCACGCCGACGATCTCCCCGTGCGAGGCCGTCTTGTCGCCCCTGAGCACGACGGGCAGGGAGGGGTTCGCGCGAACGGCCTCGACGAGCGCCCGGTAGAGCTCCTCGCGGCTCACGGGCCTCGCGCCCAGGAGCACCGTGCCGTCGGAGCGCACGTTCACGAGGAGCCTTTCGAGCCTGCCCGCCTGCGCCGCGCCCGAGCCCCGCGGGAGCGACACGGTCAGGTCCTTCTCGCGGTCGATGAAGTTCGTCGCCACGAGGAAGAAGACGAGCAGGAGAAAGACCACGTCCACGAGCGGCGCGAGCGGTATCGTGAACTCGCCGGCGGCCTCGTCTTCGCCGTCGCGTCCTCGGCCGCGGGTGGCCCGACCCCTGGTCAAGGCCCGGCGCGGCTCGGCCCGCACGACCTCCGGTGCGCTCATGCCCGCGCCCCAGTCCCGCCCCGCTCCTGGCCGCCACTCGCCGAGGCGCGCGCGTCGGCGGCTGCCTCGCCTTCCTGACCCGTCCTCGCCGCCTGCGGCGCGTCGCGCCGGGGCGACTGCCGCGCCGCGTCGTGCGGCTCCGGACGAGCGACCGACGCGAGCGCCCTGTCGATCACCGTCGCGGTCTCGGCCTCCGCGCGCCTCACCAGGTCTTCGGCCCTCCCGCGCAGGACGTGGTAGGCCAAGAGCGCCGGGATCGCCACTATGAGCCCCGCGCCGGTCGTGATCAGGGCCTCGGCTATGCCGGCGGCCAGCTCCTCGCCTCGGCCGAGGCCGCCGGCGCTCGCGCGGTCGAACGCCTTTATCATGCCGAAGACGGTACCGAGGAGGCCCAAGAGCGGTGCGAGGCTCGCGACGATCCCGAGCGGCCGGACGTTCCGCCTGAGCTCGTGGAGCACGAGGTCCGACGATGCGGCCGCCGCCTCCTCCATCCCGGCCCTGCCGTCGCCTGCGCGCTCGAGCGCGGCGGCGAGCATCCTCCCGAGGGCGGAGGTCTCGCCCTTGAGGGCGGCGACGCCCGCCGCTACTCCGCCCCGCGAGACACGCGCGGCGATGTCGCCGGCGAGGCCGAGCGGTATCTGCACGCTCGCGCGCAGCGCGATCGAACGCTCGATCCCGAAGGCGAGGGCAGCGATGCTCGCCGCGAGTATCGCGTGCATCACCACGCCACCTTTACGGTAGAGCTGCCAGAGCCCTGCCCGTTCCCCCAGTATGAGGCCGCGGCCGGACGGCTCCGCCTCGTCCTGCGCGAGGGCGGCGCCGGCGAGTAGGAGCACTAGGACGAGCGCCTGGAGACGGCAGCAGGGCCATCTCCCAATGGAACGAAAGAGCCATCCCGCGGCGCTGCGCTCGCGTCCCGACGACGCAGCGGCTGATGCCCTCGCGGAGCCGGCCTCGGACATGGTTTGCCTCCCGGTCTCAGGGTCCGAGGGCCGCCAGGCGCTCGCGGGCCTTCGCGGCGTAGGGGCTCGACGGATTCTCCCGGACGAGCTCGGCGTAGAACTCCCTCGCCCGGGCCAGGTCGTGCAGCTTCTCGTTCGTCTCGCCGAGCCTGAACCGCGCCTCGGCCTCCCATTTCCCGCCCGGGAAGAGGAGGAGGAGCTCGTAGAAGGCGCGGTCCGCCCCGCGGAGGTCCCCCCTCGCCGCGAGCGACGTGGCGAGGGCGTACTGGGCGCGTGCGGCCGTCTCGTCCTCGCCCGACGCGAGGACCTCCCGCAGGCGCGACTCCGCCTTCTCGTGCTCGCCGAGCGAGATCTCCGCGAGCGCGAGCTCCACCGCCGCCGAGCGCCACTCGCGGGACCTCGGGGCGAGCGACTCGATGTGCCTCGCGAGCAGGCCCTGCGCCTCCCGGGCCCGCCCGGCCCGCCTGAGCGCCTCTCCGAGCGGCACCGCCCCGACGCCCGGAGCGGCCGCCTCCGCGCGCGAGAGGAGCGAGACCGCGGATTCGACCTCGCCCGATTCGAGCGCGAGCCTCCCCGCGCGCGCGAGTGCCTGCGCGGCCTCCGGGGAGCCGGGGAAGCGCTCGGCGAGCTCCTCGAAGGCCGCCCGGGCCTCCGCGGGCCTCGCCGCGCGCTGGAGGCACTCCGCGCGCCTGAAGGCGGCGCCGGCGGCCTCCGAGCGGCCGGGGAACGCCGCGGCCTTCGCGTAGAGCGCCGCGGCCGCCTCGAAATGGCCCGACTCCTCCTCGAGCGCCGCGAGCCCCCACTGGGCGTCGAAGGCGGCGGGGGAGTCCGGCCGGAGCTCGACGAGCCTCCGCCAGGCGGCGCGCTCGGCGGCCTTGTCTCTGCGCGCGAAGTGGATGAGCGCCTGCTCGCGCAGGACGTCGGGCAGGAGCTCGCCGGCCGGATACGCGGCCTCGAGCCTGACGAGTTCCTCAAGCGCCCCGGCCAGGTCCCCGCGGTCCTTCCGCGCGAGCGCCCTCTCGTAGAGGGCGTGCTCGGCGAACCGACCCCCGGGGTGCCGCCTGAGGAGCTCGTCGAGCGCCCGCGCGGCCTCGTCCGGGCGGCCGGACTCCCTCAGGAGCACCGCCGCCCGGTAGAGCGCCTCCGCCCCGAACCGGGTGTCGGGGTGGGACGCGGCGAGCGCCCTGAAGCGCGCGAGGGCCTCTTCCTTCCGGCCGGCGCCCAGGAGCGCCCAGGCCTCGCCCGACCTCGCGGCAGGCTCGAGCTCGTGACCAGGCCAGGATTCGACGAGCCTCCGATACGCCGCGAGGGCCTCCTGCGGCTTCGAGTCGGCCAGGAGCAGGTCGGCCTCGAGGAGGAGCGCCCACGGGACGAGCCGCGACTCCCCGTGCTCGGCGATGAGCCTCCGCGCGAGCTTCGCCGCCTCCGCCGTCCGGCCCGACGACTTCGCCATCGAGGCGAGCGCCCAGAGCGCCTCGGCCGCGCGCTCCGCCTCGGGGTCCGCGGCGATGCAGCGCTCGTAGCAGGAGATCGCCTCCTGCTCCCTGCCGGCCTTCCGGGCGGCCTCGGCGAGGAGGAAGGCCGCCTCGGCGGCCTCGCGGCCGCTCGCGCCGGACTTCACGATCGCCTCGAACTCGGCGCGCGCCTCCTCCTGGGAGCCGGCCGCGTTCAGGCATATACCTCTGCGGAAGCGAGCGTCCTGAGCGCGGGAGTCGCGCGGGAAGCGCGCCAGGAACTCCCCATAGGCGCGCGCGCCCTCCAGGTGCCTACCGAGCCTGACGAGGACCTCCGCTCTCGCGTAGAGCGAGTCCGCCGCGAGCGCCCCGCCGGCGTACTCGCGGGAGTGCCGCTCCAGTCTCCGGAGCGCCTCCTCGAGCCTCCCGGCCTCCACGAGCGTGACGGCCGAGTTGTAGAGCGCGCGCTCGGCGAGGTCCCTCGGGCCCTCGGCCGTGACGACCTTGTCGTAGGCCTCGACCGCCCCGAGCTTGTCGCCCCTGCGGTAGCGGAGTTCGGCCAGTTGCCAGGCCGCCCGGCCGTGCACCGAGGCTGCGAGCGGCGAGGCCAGGGCGGCGAGGTAGGCCGACTCGGCCTCGGCGGGCTTCCCGAGCGCCTCCAGAGCTATGCCCTTCTGGAAGTGCGCCCTGGCCGCCGCCGAGCCGCCGTCTGGGCGGCGCTGGAGCCTCTCGAGCACCGCCAGGGCCGCCGAGGGCTCCGAGGCCGCGACGAGCGCGGCCGCCTGGGCGAGCATCGCCTCCGGGACGAGATCGCGCGAGGCGGGGTTCTTCTCGGCGAGCTCGATCGCCTCCGCATACTCGGAGGCCGCCTCGGCCGCTCGACCCATCGCCGCGAGGGCAGAGGCGCGGCCGGCCCTCGCCTCCGCCACCGGGCCGAGCTCCCCGGTCCGGGCGAGGAGGGAGTCGAACTCCGCCAGGGCCGCCTCCGGCTTCCCCATACGGACCAGGCATTCGCCGGCCAGGCGTCTCGCGCCGTCCGCGAGCGCCTTCTGGGCGCCGAAGCGCTCCGCGAGCTCTCGCGCGCGCTGGAGCGCCTCCTGCCACTCCCCGGCGCGGAAGTGGGACCAGGCGAGCGAGTCCAAGCAGTTCGCGGCCCGCTCGCTCGAGGGATATCGCCTGAGGAGCTCGCGCCAGGCGTCCCTCGCCTCCTGGGTGCGGCCCGCGGCGGCGAGCGCTTCGCCCAGCCAGAAGAGCGCCTTCGCGGCGAGCTCGTCTCCGGGCTTCGCGGCGAGGAGCGCCTGGAAGCTGGCGATCGCCTCCTGGGACTTTCCGGCCTTGTGCAGGGTGTAGGCGAGCCAGAACTCGGCGGTGGGCCTGCGCTCGTCGGACGGGAACTTCTCGACGAACCGGCGGAACTCGGCCGAGGCCCTGTCCAGGTCCTCGCGGTCGGCGAGCGCCATCGCGAAGCGGAAGAGCCTGTCCGCTTCGGGCGAGGCCGCCTCGCAGACCCGGCCGGCCAGGGCCGCGGTCAGTATCGCGAGCGCCGAAGCTCGGGCTGCGGGGCCGAGGGGATGTGACATCGCGTCCCTCCCGCCCGCTCCAGGCGGCTCTCGCGGGCGGCGTCCCCCCAGTGCGCCTACCATCGTAGCCGTGGGCGCGCCCGTGTCAACCCGGATCTCTCTCGAAGTTGCATTAGGAAGTTCGGCCGTCTCCGCTTGAGCTCCCGATGCGTGAAAAGCTCTCCCCTGTGGGCTTCGCCCTCGCGGGCTCACGGGCCCACATCGCCGACTTCGGGGAAGAACTGAACGACCCTGCGCCGGGCCTTGTGTCCGCGACAAGAGGTAGGCGGCGCGGCTAGGGCTCGCTCGCCGCGAGATACTGGAGCGAGCGCTCGCGCAGAGGGCTCGACTCCGGCGCCGCGCGGGCGACCTCGCGCCAGTGGGAGCGCGCGAGCTCCAGGTCCCCTGAATCGAGCGCGAGCAGCGCGAGCACCCAGCGGGCCTCGTAGCGGTCCGGGTCGAGCCGGCAGGCGCGCTCGAGCGCCGCGACCGCCTCGCGCGGGCGGCCCATCCTGACCAGGACGAGCCCCAGATTGTACGGGAACGCCGCGCTCGACGGCCACTTTCTCTCGGCGCGCTCGAGGACTTCCCTCCCTCGCCCGAACTCCCCCCCGAGCGCGAGCGCCGCCGAGAGGTCGAGCCAGGCGGCCTCGAGGTCCGGCTCGGCCGCGACCGCCTCGCGCAGCAGCTTCTGGGCCTTGACCAGCTCTCGGGCCGCGAGGGCCGAGGCGCCCTCGCGGTAGAGCTCGTGCGCGTTCCGCCCGCGAGCGGCCGCGGGGCCGGGCTCCGCCCGAGCGGCGACGGGCGCGGGCGCCGCCTGCGGGGGGGCAGCCGGGGCGGCCTCGATGGAGATCGCGGGGGCCACGGCCTCCCCGCGATTGCCGGCGCGATCCCGGACGGCGATGCGCACTAGCGCATCGCCTCCCGACTCGCCCGCGCGGAAGACGAAACTGCCTGTGTCGTCGAGCCCGGAGGCGAGCGTCCGCCAACTGCGCCCGCCGTCTGTCGACACCTCCACGGACGCCGCGCCGGCCGGCGCGGGGTTCGCCTCGCGCGTCCGCCAGGAGAGCATGAGTTCTGCGCCTGGCTGGAGCACCTGGGCGCGAGTCGGGGAGACGATCTCCACGACCGGCGGCGTGGCGTCGTAGACCGCCACGATGTCCGCCGAGTCGGGGTCGTCGCCACGCGGGTCGGCGTTTCCGGCGGCGTCGCGCGCGCGAGCCCGGAGGAAGTGCTCGCCCTCGGCGGGCGCGCGGAACGTCGCGCTCCCCCCGAGGGTGCGCCCGGCCTCACGCCTCAGGGAGAACGCACCCGCCCGACGCCACTCGCGGGAGGTCCTGTCGTAGACCTCGAGCGCGACCTCCTGGGCGTCGGGGTCCACCCGATCGAGTGTGATGGCGAAGACGGGCGAGCCCTGGTACCGCCTCGGCGGGCCGGCCCAGGCCCCGAGCGCCGGGAGGCCTACGAGTGCGGCGAGCGCGGCGGCCGCGGCGAGAGCCCGCCGGAGCTCCAGCGGGCGAGCGGGGGCGGTTGGCCCGCGCCCCGCCGCCGAACCGTCCCCGAACTCGGGCCGTCGCGCCATGCGATCCGCCTCCTCAGGCGATCCTTGTAGACAGACACGGGCTCCGGCGCAAGCCCTGCCCGGTCTGCCAGGGGCACGGGAGAGTTGCGTCCTCGGAATGCCGACGTCTCGTGCGGGAGGCGGCCTTCCGCAGAGCGCGGCGCAACCGTCGCGAGAGCGCCGGGGCGAGCTCTGCCAGGAGCTCTTCGCAGGTCTGCACGGTCCCGACTCTCCGAGCGCATCCGTAGTATCGGAATATTCGGCCGCCGGCCGAAGCATAAACCGGACGAGCATCCCGCTTGACATCTCGGGGGGGTATACTATCTTGATGAGTGAAGCGGCTGAACGGTTACTCGGGTTGAATGACCCTGGGGAACCAAGCCCTCTGCATGGAGTCTCGACGCGCGGGATGGGAGGCTCGCCATGCCGTCCGAAAGGAACTTGCTCCCCGTTTTCGTGCTCGGCCTCACCGCGGCCGCTGGCGCCGCCGCACCGACCTCCGCCTCCCAGGTCACGGCCGCGGAGTGGGTGAGGAAACAGACCCAGCCAAGGTTCAGACCCGGCCACACGCTCCCTCTTCTCGGGCAGATGCACTGCGTCAATCCCCCCGCGGAGTTGCGCGCCGAGTTGGCCAGGAACTGGGGCTACGCCGTCCGCCTGAGCCGGCCGCAGGGCGAGCCGGAGCTGATCCGGCTCTGCCGGGAAAACCCCTCGATATTCCGACCGGCCGCGATGATCGGCAATCTCGGGAACCTTGAGGGCGACACGTCCATCAAGTGGCCGGAGGGAACGTTCCTGCGCCGGGCCGACGGTTCGCTGGTGGACGGCCGGCAGATCTTCAGTCCGGAGATGCCGGACGCGGCCTGGCAGATCCTCGTGGAGGATGCGCTTCGCCAGATCGAGGGACAGCTCGGAGGGCTTCCGCCGACGACTCTGGCGACGGTGGAGAACTGGACCGAGCACGGCCTCGGTGTCCCCATCAACGTCAGGGGGCCCGGGCAGCACGACCCGCGGGTGGTAGCGGCCAAGGGCCACCGCTCATGGCAGGAATACGTCTCCCAGAGGAAGTCCTATTACGAGAGCAAGATGCGCGAGGCGGTCAAGCGCCGCTACCCGAACGCCCTCTACACCGCCTACGGTTACGCCGGCTTCGTCGGGAAACCGGACGGGGACTGGGCCTGGGACTACCCGCACCTGAAGACGGCCACCGACCTGCCCAGTCCGGAGTGCTACTACAACTATTTCAACTCCGGCTTCGTGGGCGGCAAGGACATGCTAACCCTCCGCCTGTACGCGCGCCACATCGAGATCCAGGAAGGCTCCCCCCATTACCTCGGCTGGCTGTGCGCCGGCTTCCAACGGAGGATCGAAGACTTCCAGGGGGACCCGGCGCAGGGCGTGTACGCCCCCCTCGACCGCTGGATGGGCTACCTCAAGATGTCTTATCTGGCCGGCATGCTGGGCGGCATCACCACGGGCGAATTCGGCGTGATCCGATACGAGCCCTTCGATCCCGCCCAGCCGCCGAAGTGGCTCGACCAGATGCTGGTCTTGTCGCACGCGCACGCGCTGTTTTCGTGGATCGAGGCGGAGCTGCGCCACAGCCGCCTCCTGCCCGGGCCGAGGCCGCACGCCTGGAGCCGCGAGCATCCCGCCTACGAATTCCCCACCGGCCACAGGGACACCCGCGTTCTCGTCCGCCGTCTCGACGGCGCGCCCCGCTGGTTGATCGGCGCGTGGGCGGCCGACGGCGTGGAACGCGAAGTCACCGTGGCGGTGCCAGATCTCGGCGACTACCGCATCCTCGCCCGCCCCGCCGGGACAGTGCACGACGTGGCCGTTCGCGCCGGCCGGCCAACCGTGCGATGGCTCGACGAAAATGCAATGAACCCCAGCCTCACCGCGGCGAAGAACAACCCCTGAGTTCCGGAGGAGAGGGGCCCTCTCCGGCGCCGCAGGTAGGGATGCCGCTGCTATCTGCCCTGGTCGCCTCTGACTCCGCATCCTCCACGACCCGGCATCGCTCGATGCGGCCTTGGCATACCAGGCGGCCGCGCGCTGCCGGTCGACACGGGCTCGCGCCTGGGACAGGTTTCGGCGGGGCGTGACGCGCCGTTCTGACATACTAGGGCAGCATGACACGCGCCATCGGTCCTCCGGCAGGCGCCGAAAGGACGACCTCGCTCGTGCCCGATCGCAGATTCCGACGGAGGGCCGTATTGACGGGGCGCTGGGGGGAGAGTATCCTATTGCGGTAGTGTTCCGGGACGGGGGAGGTGCGGCATGGCCCCTGTGAGGCGCTCGTCGGCGCGGGCTGGGACGGCGCTCTTCGTCGGTCTGGCCCTGGCGGCCGGCTGCGGAGACGACGGCGGCGGACCCAAGCCGCCTGCGATCACGACGCAGCCGGCGGACGAGATTGTCGCCGAAGGCCAGACCGCGATATTCTCCGTGACGGCGGCGGGGGCCGAGCTCACCTACCAGTGGCAGAGGTCCGACGACGGGGGTTCCACCTGGAGCGACATATCCGGCGCCACGGATGCGAGCTACACGACGCCCCCGACGACGCCCGCGGACTCCGGCGCGCAGTTCGCCTGCGTCGTGACGAACGCCGGCGGGAGCGTGACGTCCGACGCGGCGACGCTGACCGTCGTGGTCCCGCCGGTCATCACGAGCCATCCGTCGGATCGGACGGTCGTCGAGGGCCAGGCCGCGACGTTTTCCGTGACGGCGACGGGCTACGCGCTCGTGTACCAGTGGCGGCGGTCGGACGACGGGGGCTCCACCTGGAGCGACATCCCCGGCGCCACGAATCCGACCTACGGGCTCCTGACGACACCGAACGACGACGGGGCGCAGTTCGCGTGCGTGGTCGCCAACATAGCGGGCAGTGTCACGTCGAGCCCGGCGACGCTCGTCGTCAGGGCCCGGGCCGTGGCCGTGGCGGCGAGGCTGACCCACTCCCTCGCCCTGAGGGCCGACGGCACCGTCTGGGCCTGGGGACGGAACAAGTACGGACAGCTCGGCGACGGGACCTGGACTGATAGCCCCAGGCCCGTGCAGGTGAAAGGGTCCAGCGGCGCCGGCTGGCTCGCGGACGTCCAGGCCGTAGCGGCGGGGGGCGGTCACTCACTCGCCCTGAAGAAGGACGGCACCGTCTGGGCCTGGGGACGGAACGAGTACGGACAGCTCGGCGACGGGACCAGGACTGATAGCCCCAGGCCCGTGCAGGTGAAAGGGTCCAGCGGCACCGGCTGGCTTGCGGACGTCCAGGCCATAGCGGCGGGGGGCAGTCACTCACTCGCCCTGAAGACCGACGGCTCTGTCTGGGCGTGGGGATGGAACTACAAGGGCCAGCTGGGTGACGGCAGCATGTCGGAAAGTTATTTGCCCGTCCAGGTGAAGGGCCCGGGCGGCTCCGGCTGGCTCACAGAAATCAAGGCCGTGGCCGCAGGGGATGTTCACTCGCTCGCCCTGAGGACCGACGGCACTGTGTGGGCGTGGGGATCCGACGGCATGGGCCAGCTTGGCGACGGGATAGGGATGGGGTGGAGCTGGGTACCCGTGCAGGTGAAGGGCCCGGGCGGCTTCGGCTGGCTCACGGACGTCCAGGCTGTGGCAGCGGGGCTGTGGCACTCGCTCGCCGTGAAGACCGACGGCACCGTCTGGGCGTGGGGAGACAACTTGCACGGCCAGCTCGGCGACGGCACCACGGCGTACGGAAGGGATGCGCCCGTGCAGGTGAAGGGCCCGGGCGGCTCCGGCTGGCTCACCGAGATCCAAGCCGTGGCGGGGGGGTACGGGCACTCCATCGCCGTGAAGACCGATGGCACTGTCTGGGCGTGGGGACGGAACAGCAAGGGCGAGTTGGGCGACGGCACCAGGACGGACAGCAGCCCCACGCCCGTGCAGGTGAAGGGCCCGGGCGGCTCCGGCTGGCTCACCGAGGTCCAAGCCGTGGCGGCGGGGGACGGGTATTCCCTCGTCTTGAAGACGGACGGCACCATCTGGGCGTGGGGAGACAACCATTACGGCCAGCTCGGCGAGGAGACCTGGACGGGCAGTCATACGCCCGTCCAGGCGAAGGGCCCGGGGGGCTCGGGCTGGCTCACGGGCGTCGGGGCCGTGGCGGCGGGGCCGTATCACTCCCTCGCCCCGAAGACCGACGGCACCGTCTGGGCGTGGGGAGAAAACTACTACGGCCAGCTCGGCGACGGCACCACGACGGACAGCCCCACGCCCGTCCAGGTGAAGGGTCCCGGGGGCTCAGGTTGGCTCGCGGACATCCGGGCCGTGGCGACTGGGGGAGGGCATTCCCTCGCCCTGAAGACCGACGGCGCCGTCTGGGCGTGGGGAGGGAACTGGGACGGCCAGCTCGGCGACGGCACCACGACGGACAGCCCCACGCCCGTCCAGGTGAAGGGCCCCGGGGGCTCAGGTTGGCTCGCGGACATCCGGGCCGTGGCGACTGGGGGAGGGCATTCCCTCGCCCTGAAGACCGACGGCACCGTCTGGGCGTGGGGAGGGAATACCTATGGCCAGCTCGGCGACGGCACCAAGACGGACAGCCCCGCGCCCGTGCAGGTTTCCGGGCTCACGGGCGTCGAGGCCGTGGCGGCGGGGTATTGTCACTCCCTCGCCCTGAAGACCGACGGCACCGTCTGGGCGTGGGGAGGGAACGAGTACAGCCAGCTCGGCGATGGCACCACGACAAATAGCTCCGCGCCCGTGCAGGTTTCCGGGCTCGCGGGCGTCGAGGCCGTGGCGGCGGGGTATTGTCACTCCCTCGCCCTGAAGACTGACGGCACTGTCTGGGCGTGGGGATGGAATGATTACGGCCAGCTCGGCGACGGCACCAAGACGGACAGCCCCGCGCCCGTGCAGGTTTCCGGGCTCACGGGCGTTGAGGCCGTGGCGGCGGGGTATTGTCACTCCCTCGCCCTGAAGACCGACGGCACCGTCTGGGCGTGGGGAGACAACAACTACGGCCAGCTGGGCGACGGAACCACCACGGACAGCTCCACGCCCGTCCAGGTGAAGGGCCCGGGCGGCTCCGGTTGGCTCACTGACGTCCAGGCCGTGGCGGCGGGGTATTGTCACTCCCTCGCCCTGAAGACTGACGGCACTGTCTGGGCGTGGGGAGAAAACTACTACGGCCAGCTCGGCGACGGCACGACGAGGTACGGCTACACGCCCCTGCAGTCGGGCCCGTGAGCGGCGGCCGGCAAGGATGGGGACACTTCTTCACTTCCGCCTCCTATCTGCCCCGTCGCCTCTTTTCCGGCCTCCCGGGGCGGCCGCGCTCGAGCCGGGGCATGCGGGCGACGGCCGGCTCGTCAACGGCGCAAATGAGGTGTCCCAAGGAGTCGCCCTATATCGGAGACGGGGGCATCGCGTGAGGATCGGCTCCGCGAGCGGCGCGGTGCTCGCAGGCGGCCTGAGCCGCCGGATGGGCCGCGACAAGGCCTCGATAGCGTTCGCCGGCGAGACGCTGCTCGGGAGGGCCGTCAGGCTCCTCTCGGGGCTCTTCGACGAGGTGCTCGTCGTGGGCCGCGATGGCACCGGCGACGCGAAGCTCCGCTTCGTGGCGGACGTGGCGCCGGGTCGCGGCCCGCTGGGGGGCATCGTCACGGCGCTCGCGGCCTCCGCGTCGCCTTGGACGTTCGTCTGCGCCTGCGATATGCCCTTCCTCGACGAATCGCTCGTCCTGAGGCTCTGGGAGCTCGCATCGTCCGCGCCGGGTGCGCCCGCCGTCTGCCCGAGGCTGAACGGGGCCGACGAGCCCCTCGCGGCGTTCTACTCCCGCTCGGCCCTGCCCTCCGCGCAGGATGCCCTGAACCGAGGGCGCCTCTCCGCGAGGGAGTGGCTCCTCGGGCTCGGCGCCCTTCGCCTCGAGCTCGAACCCGGCTCTCGAGAAGCCCGCGCGCTCGTCAACGTGAACACCGAGGCGGAGCTCGCGGCGGCCCTGGCGCGGGCTGCTGGGTCGTCCTCCGCTCGGGGCGCGTCGGGCTAAGGCCGGGCGGCCAGGGCGTCGATAACAATGGCAGGAACAGACACCGGGTCGAGCCGCTGCGGGTTCCGCGCGGGGCCGGCCCAGCGAGGCCACGGGAACGACCTTGGACGCCAGTGCGCCGCCGTTCGGGATCGGGCAGGAGTGCAGGCGCGCCGCCCGGGGCGCCGTCGCGGGCTCCGGCCTCTGCGCACAGGACCTCTTCTGGATAGCGCTCGCCGGGTCCGTGGCCGCGTTCGTGCTCCTGGTCCTCAAGCCGGACCGCGAGCGCCTGCGCGAGGCGGAGGCAGAGGCGAGGCTTCTGGCGACCGAGGTCGCCGCGCTCGAGGAGAGGCTCGCGCACCTTCGGGGCTGGGAGCGTTCGCTCGCCGCCGGCGACCGCGAAGCGTGGGTCGCCCTCGCGCGGGGCCGGCTGGGGTGGCTCGGCCCGGGAGAGCGGAGGCTCGACCCGGGCGGTCTGGCGTCGAGGGCCGGAGGCAGGGACGGATCGCAGGCGGCGCAGCGGGAGAAGGCGCAGGTCTCGACTTCGCCCGCCGGGGGACGGTGAGATGCCCGACGTCCTGAGCCAGAGCGAGGTGGACGCGCTCCTGTCCTCGGTCGGGGGACGGGGGACAGGGGAGGCCGCGAGGCAGGCCGAGCGCGTGCGGTATTACGACTTCCTCCGGCCGGAACGCGCCTCGGCGGCGGAGGTGCGCGCGCTCGAGGAGCTCCAGGAGCTCGTCTCGAGATCGCTCGCCGTGGCGCTCTCGGGGGCGCTCAGGCTCCCCGTGGGCTCGAGGCTCCAGTCCTTCGAACAGGTGGCCTGGGGCGAGTTCCTGCTGGGGCTGCCGAACCCCACATGCCTCGCCGTCGTCGAGGCCCCGACCTCGGGGGGCCGCTTCGCCCTCGAGATCGGCCCGGGCGTGCTCTATCCCATAATAGAGAGGCTCTTGGGATCGAACGTCGTTTCCGCAGGAGGGGCCTCTCCGCCGAGGCCGCTCACGCAGATCGAGCGGCGGGTGGCCGTCGCGGTCGTGGAGATGATGCTCGCGGCGCTCCGGGAGGCCTGGCGGCTGGAGGGCCGGGAGCCGCTCCGCGTCGCGCAGCTCGAGACGAACCCCCAGACCGCGATGCTCGCGCCCCCCGCCGAGATGGCGGCGCTCGCCAGGTTCGAGCTCTCCCTGGGCGAAGGGGGCTCGGTCTCCGGGGCGGCGCACGTCTGCATCCCCTTCGGGCCGTGCAGGGAGTTCCTGCGCGAGCTCGCCGCGCTTCCGGGGGCGGCCACCGGCGCGGGGGGCGAGTCCGCAGGCGCGATGGCGAGGGCGCTCCTCCGCGTGCCGCTCAGGCTCGAGGCGATCCTGGCGCGGCGGCGGGTGCCGCTACGAGAGGCGCTCGCGCTCCTGCCGGGGAGCGTCGTCGAGACGGGCGCGCGAGCGGGCGATGACGTAGTGCTCGCGATCGCAGGACGCAAGAAGCTGCGCGCGAGCGCGGGCGAATACCGGGGCAGGAAGGCCGTGAGCGTGCGCGGGGGGTTCCGCCCGTGAGCGAGGTGCGGATCGCGGAGCTCGAGCGGGCGGTCGGCTTCGCCAGGGCGGTCGCCTCGCCGCTCGCGGAGGTGCTGAGCCGCCTCGCGGGCGCGACGATACTGATCGAATCGCCGCAGGCCGAGCGCGCCGCCCCGGCGGAGCTCGCCGCGGGGCTCTCGGGAGTCCACTGGGTCGTGCCGGTCGAGATAGGCGGCGTCCACAGCGGCGCGATGTGCGTCCTGGTGCCGAGGGAGCTCGCGCCCGAGCCGGCCGCGTTCACCGCGGCGGCGGACGAGTTCCTGGCGCGCGCGAGCGACCGGCTCACGGCCGCCGAGGGCGGGGCGGTGTCGCTCGACAGGCTGGGCCTCCGCGAGATCCCGGCCGAATCGGCGGGCGGCGCGCTCGTGGAGGCGCTCGGCCCGCTCGAGTGCATCGCCGTCCGATTCGCCGCGCGGCGCGCGTCGGAGGCGCCCCCCGGGGCGCGGCGCGAGGTGACGGTAGTCTTCGGCGGGAGGCTCGTCCGCGAGTTCGCGCCGATCGGAGAGGCCGGCGAGACCGTCGTGGTGCGGGCCGAGCGCCCTGCGCCGTCGGAGGCCGTAGGCGCCGGCGAGTCCCCGGCGAACGGTGCGGCGGGGAGCGCCTCGCCGCCCCCACCCGCGCCCGATCCGCAGGCGCTCGTCGAGCGCGCGAAGGGCCTCCCCTTGCGGCTCTCGGCCGAGCTCGGCAGGCGGAGGCTGCCTCTGGGGGAACTCCTCGGGCTCGGACCCGGCTCCTCGATCGACATGGGGAGGAGCGTTACGGAGCCCATCGAGCTCCGCGCAGGGGGGCGCCTTGTCGCCCTGGTCGATGCGGTCCTCGCCGGCGGCAGGTTTGGCGTCCGCGTCAGGGGGACCGCCCCGCGGGCGCGATGAAGCGGCCCGCGGCGGCCGGTCCGGCATCGCTCATCCTCGGAGAATCTCGGCGCGGTCGGCGTGAACCCGAGATGCCCACGGAGCCAGAGCCGCGGCGGCCCGCTATCCCGGGCGAGAAGGCATCCCCAGCCGACCGCGCGCGCCAGGCCGCGCTGCCCGATGTCTCAACTTGCTGGCGGCCGCCGCTACTTGCAGCCGGCGCAGGAGCTCCGCGCGCAGGAGGCGCAGCTCGAGCCGCCGGAGCTCCCGCCGGAGCCCGCTGCCTTGGAAAGTCCCGCCATCGCAAAGGTGGAGAGGACCTTCCGGCACTCGCTGGAGCCGCAGCCCGGGCAGTTGGGGCGGGCGTCCTCGGGGCCCCTGACCAGGACGTCGAAGCGCCTCCCGCAGCCGCAGCAGTCGTACTCGTAGATGGGCATAGCTCGACCTTCCGCCCTGGCCGGCCGCGCCAAGGCATATATCGATTCGCAAATCAAGCTAGCCCGGCGCACCGCGGAAGTCAACCTTGCCGGATATTGAACAAGGCCGTCCAATTCTCCCCTACGGGACTTGTGCATGCGTCGGCGGGGCACGCGAGCCGCCCCTCCGCGCGGGAAAGGGCCGGAGTTGCTGATGCACGCCTGTGGGACTCCGACCGCGATGCGACGGGGTTCGCCACCGCGTAACTGCATCGCGCGCCGCTCGACACCTGGCGCAAGAGCCGTGCCGGTGACGCCCCCGGCACGGCTCTTGCGCTTTCGGTATCGCGCCATTCGCAACAGCCCGGAGCCCTCTGGCCTCATGGGAGATGCAATGGGTTTTCTGAACTGAGCAGGAACGCGGTGGGGGTGGAAGCCTCCCAACCCGTTGTGGGCTGAGGGAGCTTAGTTGTTGAGTGACGATAAGCATTTTCGAGAATAGCGCCGCGAGGAGGCCAGGGAAGGCTCGGGGCCACCTCTGCGAACACTAGGAGCGTATACACCACGACGTCTTCCGTAGGCACGGCCTTCCGCTCGCGCTGAGGTGTCTCGCGCTCCTGGAGGGAGTACTGCCGCTGTGACGAGTGCCTCGAGGGGCTCGGGGCGCGGCGAACTCGCGCTGCCCACTCCGGGGCGCGCCGAGCCGCGGCGACCCGGTGCAGGGACCTGCCCCCCCTTCCACCTATGAGCAGCGTCCCGCGGAAGTCGAGCGTCGAGTCCGTCGGGTTTTCGAGGATGAGCCGGACGCCCCGGCGAGCATCCAGAGCATCGCCGCGAGCGCCCGCTCCTCGGCGGAGGCGCTCGCGAGTTCGGCCCCGCCTGGTCGGAGACAACCTAGCAGCCTGTAGGAACGGGAGGGCCGAAGGTAGACCCGCACGCGCGCTGGACGCTTCGGCAAGCGGGCCGTCGCGGCCGGATCTCGCCGTGCGGGCCTCGCGGCCTTCTCGCGACGCGGCGCGCTCGAACCGCCGTCCCGCCCGGGCAGGGCGTCCTCGAACGACGGGCCTGTCGCCCAGCAGACCGGGCAGGCCAGACACTCGCGCGAGCGCTCTGCGGCGCGAGCGCCGGGCCTGAGCTCGAGGGCGGAGCCGCAAAAGCGGCAGCGGAGCTCGACCTGGCGGTTCATGCGCGGTCCCACGGGAGGGATCGCGCAGGCGATGATGGCGGTCCGGCGCCCGCCGCAGGCCCGTCATGCTCTCATCGGTCGGCCCGGCCGCCGCTCGGGCAGCGCCGCCCCGCTACCTCGGCCAGCGGCCGTTCGCGTCGGGGAGCGGGGGGAAGGCCGCGTGGGGCTCCGTCTGGTACCAGTAGCCAACCGAGCAGATGTCGTCGGTGAGGGGCTCGTACTTCCCGCCCGGCCACCAGCCCAGGGCCTGGATCGTTGCCTTGAGGTCCGATTCGAAGCGCACGGGGTCCATCACGTGCCAGCGGTAGAGCCCGTGCTTCGGGACCTCGCCGGGCTCCTTCCGCCAGAGGGGATAGCCTAGGAACGCCGTCGTGAAGGTCTCGCCGAAGCACCAGGCGCCGCCGAAGTAGTCCTCAGTGCCCGTGCCGCAGTAGGTGGGATGCTCGCGGTCGCCGTCGATGTAGAACTTCACCTCGCCCTCGCCCCACCACCCGTTCGACATCTGGGTCCATGCCAGATACGTGCCGACGTAATGCCCTCGCCCGCGGACGCCGTCGAGGATGACATGCTCCGGACGCTCGCGGCTCGTGAGGGAGCGCCGCCACTGCGCGTGGAAATACGCCGCCTCCTGAGGGACTTCCCCGAGGCAGTAGTCGAACTGGTAGAAGAAGCCGCTGATGTCCTCGTGATACTGGTTCTCGATCTCGACGCGGCAGGACTTCCGGAAGGGCATCGGCCAGTAGCTATTGAACCCGCCGGAGGGGTTCACAGCCACGGGTAACGAGGCGATCTTCGTCCTCAGCCCGTGGCCGCAGCAGAAGAAGTCCCCGAGCGGGCATTCCACGGAGGGGGTCTTCTCGCCGTCCCACCAGATCCTGAGCACGCAGGAGCGATACGCCTTGGGGTCGACCGTGATCCAGACGTGCTGGACGGCGCCGGGGCCTTCGATCTCGGCGAGCGCGGTCCTCGAGCCCGCCTTGAGCGTGATGCAGGGCCTGACCTTCCAGCCGACCCCGAGCTCGCGCGCGGCGGCCTGGCTGTCCGGCTCGCCGAGCCTGGCCCGCGCGCCGCCGCCCTTCTCGCCGCGGGGGTTCTCCGCGGAGATCGAGCGGAACTTCCCGCCCGAGAGCATGGGCAGTCCGCCCAGGCCCTGGCCGAGGATGCAGAGGTCGTTCATGCGAGGCCCCTTTCGCGAGACGCGCGCAGTGGAGTATGTGGCGCGACAGGGCGCTCTTCGCAAGCGAAGAACACTGAATGCCAGATTTGGATATGTCAAAGAGGGCGGCCCTGGCCGCCGGGAGTCGCTCTCGGCAGCGCCACGGCCCTGTGCCTCCGGCGAGCCCCGAGGGGGGGGCACCGCCTCGGCGGCGGCCGCCCGCCACTGGCAGGTACGAGCGGCTCGACATGCGCCAGTCGTCGGCGGCTCGCGCCCCGAGGCTCAGCGCGCGCTGGGATGGGGATCGAGCTCGCGGCCCGAGGGGTTCGGCCCCGCGGCGGCCCCGGCCGCAGGCCCTTCTCCGAGCAGGCTGAACACCCGGGCGAGGTACCCCGCCGGGACGAGCCACATGCCGTCGGGCGGCGCGACCTCGAAGCTCTCGCGCCCCGGCGGCCGGACCTGCGTCCCCTGCGGGAGGTGGCGAAGGAGTTCGTTCTCAGTGAGCACGCGCGGCCCGCTCGCGCGCGCGCAGGCGGCCGGCGAGCATGCGAGAGACGAGAGCGCTATCGCCGCGCAGGAGCGCGAGATCGAACCTGTCCGCGAGGGCCGCCTCATCGCGCAAGCTCCTTTCTCGCCTCCGGTGCGGCGAGTCGTCGAGGAGCCAGAGGACGAGCGCCGCGACGAGCGTACAGAGCGCCTCGGTCATGTCGGCCCGCCATGCGCGCCTACTCGCCGCGCTTCCGGCGTTCGACTATGCGCCTGACGAGACTCGAGATCGCGCGCTCGCCGAGAACCCTGAGCACGTCGAGGCCCTTCTCGCGCCCCACCTCGACCGCGACCGCGCGGGCGCAGTCGCGGAGCTGCGCGCGCTCCTCGGGGGTGAACTTGCCGTCCTCGTGGGCGCGCTTCCACTCGCGGCCGAACCTTTCCCAGGCCTCGTGGACGCCGATCTCGAGCGCCTCGACAGCCTGCGCGTAGCGCTCGTCCGAGCGCCTGCGGCACTCCTCTTTCCACCAGGCGAAGAGGCGCGCTGCGGCCCAAGGGACGAAGACGACGGCGAGCGACATGAAAAGCTCGCTCCCGAGCAGCCTCGAGATCAAATCCATCGCGACCTCCGTTCCGGGGTGGGAATCCCGACCGGTTATCGCTCGAGGCGTGCGGCTGGTCCGGCGAGCGCGAGCGCGCGCGAGGCGGCCTCGTCGGGGTCGAGCCCCGCGAGGAGCGCGCAGCCCGCCGCCCCGCAGACCGCCGGGGAGTATCCCCTGAAGGGAAGACAGTAGCAGGGCGAGTCGCAGCAGGCGCCGAGCACGTGAGTCTGGAGGGACTCGTGCGTCGGATAGGGCCGCGAGACGACCTCGCCCGAGGTCGGCCCGAAGAGGCCGAGCGTCCTCACGCCGAGCGCGCCGGCGAGGTGCAGGATGCCCGTGTCCACGGAGACGAGCACGTCGCACAGGGACACCGCCGCCGCGAGCTCCGCCCAGCCGAGTGCTACCGCAGGGAACGCGCCGAGCTCGTCGGCGAGGAGCTCGCCCCGGCCGGGGCGCCCCCTCGCCCACGAGTTGAAGAAGACGAGCCCGAACCCCTCGGCCCGGAGCCTCTCGGCGAGCCTCAGGACGCCCTCGCGGTTCTGCCAGCTCCTCGCGACGTGCGTCGCGTAGGGGGCGAGCCCCGCTAAGGGGCCAGTCCGGCCGAGGAACGCCTCGATCCGCCCCCTGAGGCGCCTCGGGGTCTCGGGCGGCAGGGCGAGCCGCGGCGTCGAGGCCGCCACTCCCGCCGCGCGGCAGAAGACCTCCACGCGATCGAGCCGCGGGCGGCCGCGCGTCTCGAGCTCGTGCCTCAGGGCGGGGCAGTAGAGGTCCACGAATCTCGCCCCGCGACCGAAGCGCCGCAGGTACGGGAAACGGGCAGGCTCGGGCCGCTCGTCTCGGGCGCGGCGCGCGCGCTCCGAGACCGCGAGCAGCTCGTCGACGTCGGCGCACAGGCGCACCAGACCCTCGTAGCCCGCGAGGCACACGTATCCCACGCGGGCGGAAGCGTCGCGCGCCTTCAGGCCTCGCGCCGCGGGGAACGTCCGCACGACGTCGCCGATACCGCCGGCCTCGCGGAGGAGGACATAGGTCATGGCGGCGCCGTCCGGGACGCGCGCAAGACCTGGAGCATCCGCGAGAGCGCCTCGCGAGGCGCGAGCGCCGCGACCTCGAGCGCCGCTCGGACCTGGAGCCTCCTCGCGACGCAGGCCGGCGCCCAGGGGCGGGCGAAGCCCTGGGCGTGCTCGAGCGACTCCGCCCTGCAACCGCCGCCGCAGACGTTCCTCGCCCAGCAACGGACGCACCCTTGGCGACCATACCAGCGGTTCTCGGCCCAGGCGGCCCTCGCGCGCTCGGAGACGCCGCTCCGCACGTCGCCCAGTGGCTCGCCGCGCTCCTTGTGGCAGGCGTAGACGAGCCCGTCGGGCGCGACCGCGAGGTACCCGAAACCCGCGCCGCACTCGCTGCCCGCGGGCCGCATGAGGAGGACCCTCTCGAGGGCCTTCTCCATGTGGTGGAACCGCACGGTGCGCCCCTCGCGGAGACGCGCGACCGCCCAGCGCGCGGCTTCGCGGTACTCCGCGCGCAGGGCGTCGAGCGGCGCGGGCTCGTCCCGCGCGGGCCATGCGGGCTCGACCGACACCGCGCGCGCGAGGCCCCGGTCGGCGAGCTCGTTCAGGAACTCGAGGCGCTCCCTCAGCGCCGGTCGCGAGAGCGGGAACGTCGCCCTGAGCGTGGTCCGCCGGGCTAGCCCCGCCGAGGCCGCGGCCTCGAGGCCAGCCAGGGCGGCGTCGAACGAGCCGCCCGAGGACGAGCGCCTCTCGGCGTCGTGGAGCTCTCGCGGCCCGTCGAGCGAGACGATGAGCGAGAAGCCCGCCTCGGCGAGGAAGCGCGCGCGCTCCGGCGAGAGGAGCGTGCCGTTCGTGGTCAGGCCGAAGCGCACCTGGACGAGCATGCGCGACGCCCTCTCGCGCGCGAGCTCGACCGCGCTGGCGACCGCATCCCACGCGGCGAGCGGCTCGCCGCCGAAGAAGCCCAGGCGCCAGGGGCCCGGCGGCTCCAGGAGCTCGAGCGCCCGCGCGGCGATCTCGCGCGACATCGTCGCGGGCGGGCGCCCGTCGCGCCTGACGTAGCAGTACCGGCAGGCGAGATTGCAATCGCGCGTCACGGAGAGGACGAGCGCCCTGGCTCGAGACCTGCGCGGCGCGGGGAACTCGGGTTCGAGGCCCGAATCGAGCCCGCAGGGTGCCTCGCCCGCGCCGGCCGCGAAGGCCTCGAGGGTCCCGGTGTCGAGGAGGACCCTTCCCCCGGCGCAGCGGAACTCGCGGAGCGCGCGCGGCCGCCTCGCCGAGAGGCCGGACGCGCAGCCGTCGACGAGGTTTAGCCGCCTCAGGTCAGCCCTCCCCGCCCGACTCGCAGAGCGACTCGCAGACGCTCTCGCACGAGGTCTCGCAGGAGACCTGGCAATCGGTCTCGCACGCGCCGCAGCCCCAGCCCGTCAGGCCCGTGACGATCACCTCGCAGGCGACCTCGCAGGCGGCCGCCATGCAGTCGGTCTGACACAGGGATTCGGCCGCCGCGGTGCAGGCGAGCTCGCAGAGGCCCTGGCACGCGGACTCGCAGGGACCCTCGCAGGAGCCCTCGCAGCCGGACTCGCAGGAGCCCTCGCAGGCCGACTCGCACGACGACTCGCAGGCGAGCTCGCAGCTCGACTCGCACCCGGCCCAGACCGGGAGCCTGAGTTCGAGCTCTATGCGGTCGATGCGCCCGTCGCGGCCCGAGCCGGGGAGGTGTCTCACCGACTGCACCTCGGCCCGGTAGCTCCTGTCCCCTACGATCCCCGCGCCGAGCTCTACGACGTCGCCGGGCTCTATCGCCATACCCTGCAGGAACGTCGCCAGCCGCACGCGCCGCCTGATCGCCTTCCAGCGCTCCAGCCAGAACCGCGCCGCGTCCTCGACGAAGCGGGCCTCTCCGTATGCCCAGAAGTGGACGCGCCTCTCTTTCAATCCCCGGGCGGCTATGGCCGGCTCGTCGCGGACCGAGATCTCGCGCTCGACGCCCTCCTCGTGGAAGAGCCCCGTCACCGACGTGACGAGGGCGTCGGCGTCGTCCCAGCCGAGCTCGAGACTCCCCTCCGCGCGCGCATCCGCCGAGAGCTCGTGCTGCGCGGCCCCCGCTCCGCGCGGGAGGACGAGGAGCGACGCCCTCCCCGCGCGCCAGACGAGCACCGAACGCGCCTGGAAGGCGAGCTCGGCGGCGACCTGCGGGAGCTCGCGCCCGTCCTGGAAGGAGAACGCGAAGCGCACCGGCGCGAGCGCCTCCGCCGCCGCGTCGAATGCCGCGGAGTCTATGTCCGCGCCCTCCTCGAGCCCGCCCCAGCGCGCGAGCAGCGTCCTGATCACCTCCGCCGGGTTCTCGACGAGTTCGCCCGAACCGTCGCCGGCGGAGTCCACGCCCAGCAGGTCCGCGCGGAGCTCGGCCCTCGCGACCGAGAGCCCCGGGAGCGAGAAGGGATCGCGCCTGAACGTCACCGTTGTCACGGGACGGCCGAGCTCGGGGAAGGTGGTCGAGTCGCGCAGGTTCACGGAATAGAGCTCGGGCCTCACCGGCACCCAGTCGTTCTCGGGGTCGGGCGCGTCCTCCTCGCCAGGGGACTCCGCGCCGAGCACTCCCACGGCCCCGCCGCCGAGCGCGACGGGGGGCGTCCTCATGAGCGCGGGCTCCCGGACGCGCCTGCCGTAGAGGTATATCGCGTCCACGCGCACGCTCGGGGCGTCGTTCAGGATGTAGGCCCAGCCGCCCGCGACCACCTCGCGCACGAGGTCGCCCGCGCGGTGAAACGCCGGGAGAGTGGTGATCTCGTAGGGCGTCCCGGCGCGGATGAGCTTAGCACGCCCCAGGCCGCTCACGTGGAGCTCGGGCGTCTCCGAGCGCGTCCCCTCGACCGTGAACGGCGGCCAGTACTCGATGGTCCCCGTGGAGGCGTCGAAGCGCGCGATCGGCCTGTACTCGTAGCCCGAGGGCGCCGGGTCCCGGAGCTGGGCCGATCCCCCGTAGCGGTACTCGTATGGGATATCCCCCGCTTGATACGTGCCAGGCACGAACACCTTCAGGCAGTAGCCGACGTACTCGTTGTCGGCCCCGGCGAGCGCCGCGTCGCGGATCGCGCTCTGCCGGCCTGTGTCGTGGGTCGTGACGCCGCTCGCAATCGTGCCGCCACCCCTCTGGGAGACCTGGAAGACCGCGCCGGAGATCGTCCCCGCGATCCGCTCGCGCCCGATCTCGATCGTGAGCGGCGTCCCTGCGGGCAGGTCCTCGAAGCCCTGGAGGTAGAGCGTCGTCGAGGTCGGCCCGCAGTCCGAGAGGAGCCTCCCCCTTCGGCCGGCGCGCGCGCAGAGGGCCCGCACGCGCTTCGCCCTTCCGAAGACGATCGGGAGCAAGCGGCCTTCCTCCTCCGGCGGGAGGCCCGGAAGGCTCGCGCGGTCCGCCCTCCTGCCCACCTGAACCGCCCACCGCCGCGAGACGTCGGTGATGTCGAAACCCACCACCGACCCCGCCTCGCGGAAGAGGACCGGGGGCGCGATTACCCCGCCCAAGAGCGGCGTCATCGACTGGCCGGGCAGGCCCTCGAAATGCTGGTAGATCGTGGCCCGGGCGCCCTGCGGCTCCACCGACGCGAAGATCGCGCGAAGCGCGCCGTCCTCGTCGCGGAGTTCGAGCCTCGCGTCGGCCACCGCCGGGCGCCTCCCGGCGGCGAGATCTTGCGAGATCGGGCTGCAGCTCGCGATCCGCGGCTCGACCTCGAGCCCCTCGACCTGGAGCTCGCGATCGGAGTACCAGCGCGCCCCGACCGGCGCGGGAAAGTCGATCCTGAGCACGAGCGCGGGGCTCGTGGCGGGCTTCTCCTTCTCGGCGGCGACGAACGGATCGAGCGGACGGGCCATGCGGGCCTCCGGTCAGTCGACGAGGGAGCCGAGCTCGAGCCTCAGCGTCACGTCCCACACGTTCGCGGCGAACTGGGTGAACGAGAGCGCGGGCTCCGCGAACCGCGCGGTCGCGACGCGCCCCCAGGGGTCGATGTACTGCCAGGCCTCCTGCATCCCGTGCGCGGTCTCCTCGAAGAACTCGGCGAGCGAGTCCCTCTGCGCGGTGGTGAGCGAGCGGAACTCGAGCTCGGCTCGCCGCACGGTCGAGCCCAGGTCGTAGACGAAGAGCTCTCCTCCCGCCGTCCTGCCGGCCGCCTGGCCGAGGCTCAGGGACGAACGCCCGAACCGCGCAGGGGCGGGGAGCACGACCGACGCGCCTCCCTTAGAGAGCGTGACGTAAGACCTCACGAGAGCCACCCCCCGTCGAGCCCCCTCCGCCGGGCGCGCTCGAGCTCTTGGAGCGACGCCCGCGCGAGTTCGCGCGCGGCCGATCCCTGCTCGACGCGCTTCGCCTCGGCCCCCGCGTCCAGGCGCGAGGCGGCCTCGCGCAGCCTGGCTGCGAGCTCTGCGAGCTCCAGGGCGAGCGCGGCGAGGTCTACCATGGCATCCTGTGGCGGCATTTGCCCCCCGCTACGCAGTCTTTCCTGGCGCCGCGATCCGGCCGACGAAGTCGCCTGTCGGCCTCTCGAGATCCGCGAGTCCGACGAAGCGCGCCTCGACGATCCTGTCGGCGCCGCCCGAGTACTCGAGCTCCACGGCCCCCGTGCAGACCGCCCTGTGGAGCGTCAGGTCTTCGGACGGGTCGTCGTCCGCCCGCGAGAGCGGGTGCACCGTCACCGTGGCGGCGGAGGCCGAGAGCCTCTGCCCCGGCGTCGGTCCCAGGGCGGCATAGCCTGCCGCCCCTGTCGCGTGCGGCATCGCGAGGATCACGTTCTCGAGGACGTACTCCGCGAGCGGCACGACGAGCTCCGCCCTCAATCCGACCACCACGTAGTCGACGGGGCTCGCGCCCGCGCATGCCGCCGTCTCCTCGCGCAGGATCGGCTCGATCCTGGCGCGGACCGGCCCCTCGGTCCGGCCGACGGCTACTCCATCGACCCTGACCTCCGCCGGTCCGCAGACGACGCGACTCATGTCCCAGAAGGCGGCCATCGAGAACCCCTAGCTCCCTTTGCGGTCGGCGACGAGCGACCACACGGTGCGTCTGACCTCCGTCCGCGCCTCGCTCTCGAGCACGGTCTCGTCGCCAGTGCGGGCGATCCGTTTGACGGACCAGGAGACGCAATCGAAGGGGCTCGCATGCAGCGCCTCATCGGCCGCCGAGACCGCCAGGTCGTTCGCCGCGGTCGACCCGCCCCGGACTTCGAGCAGAAACTTGAGCGTCCACCTGCCGGGCCTGTCGAGCGATGCGTCTGGCCAACCACCCAAGGTATACACTAGGCTCGGGACACGCCTGGCCGCCGGTCCCCCCGAGGCGTAGATCGGGACCGCGCCTGACTCGTCCAGCCCTAGTAGTTCGGCCAGGACAGGGTGCTCCGAGAGTCTGGCAACCAGGGCGGCCCGCACCTCCTCGAGCGGTCCCTCGGAGGCCGGCACGAAGATCCCGATGGGCGCCGCCGGCGGCGACGCGCCGGCCGCGTTGCGGCTCCATGCGGCCACGACGTAGCGCGTCGAGAGTTCGGGTGCGTCGAGCGCGACCGTGCCATCGCCCTGTCGCGAGGCGGAGGCCACGCACTCGCCCGTGCGCGCCAGGAAGAGATCCGCGACGTTCTCCACGCAGTCGTCCCCGTCGATGTGAACGGAGATCCGTCCGCCATCGACCGCCAGAATCCGCGCCGCAGGCCGCCCGGGCGCTATGACCTCGCCGCTCGACCACGCCCCAATATCCGGATGCGCCCGGTCGAAGGCCACGCCGTTCACGCCCTTCGGCACGCCAGCCCCTATACCACGGCGGCGGCAGGGTGAGTCCGCCGCGAGCGAGAAGTCGCCGTTCGCTGGATCGGCCAGCTTGGGATCGGTTGCGAACGAGTCCTGGTCGGGATACGAGCCGTCGTCAATCTGCGGCACGGCCTGCCATTCGGCCAGCGTCGTATAGTCCACGCCGAGGACGCGCGCTATCTTCGCGCAGTTGTAGTAGCAATTCCGCCGCGCGACGATCTGCGTAGCTTCGGTATCAGCCCAGTAGACGTACCGCGTGATCGTGTGGAAGATACAGTTCTCAACCAGAGCGCTAATACTACTAACACCACCCCACTTCCATAGCCCGTACCTACCATTATAGAATATACAGTTGCGCACGACGACGAGCTCGCGCGGCCACGGATACTGTGGCTCACCAGAGTTAGTGCCTATAAGGTTCGCATCATTAGTGAACACACACGCCTCGAACCGCACTGGCTCGAAGCCATACCAGAATATATAATGGCCCGAGAACCGGCATCGTTCGAACAGGCCTCTCGGGTCGATCACAGCAGGACCCCGCCCAGTCCCGTCGGCAAATAAGCAATCCCGCGCGGTCCAGCACCCGTTCAGGAACGCCGTCCAGTTGTTCGGGTACGTCAAGCCCTGCGTCGTGAACGTCATGCCTTGCGCTCGGCAGGAATAACCCTGCCCCACTATGGCATAGTACCACGTGCCATTCACGTCATTCCTGACCGTGAATCCCTCGAAGAGAAGGTTGTCCACGCCTTCGCAGCGGATCGTATGGTTCCCCAGGCCCGCGTTCGTGACGACCACGTTTGAGTTACCGGGTGCGGCCTTGAACACGAGCGGGAACCGGAACATCGGACGCAGGCCGGAGTTGAGCTGTATAGCCTCGTTGTACGTGCCATTGTAGATGCGAATCTCCTGCGTCGCGGTGAAAGGCGAGCTACCCTGATCGAGCCAGAGTTGATCGAGCGCGCCCTGGATCGTCGCGTACGGCTTGCCGGGTCCGACCTCGTAGAGTCCAGCACCTGGCATCGCACCTTCTCCCTAGCGTCCCCCCAGGCCCCGCTCGCGGAGCAGGATCGCCCTGAGCTCGTCGAGCCTCTCGCAGATGGAGTCGAGCCGCGCGGCGATGACGGCTATCGCGGTCTCGTTCCGGCGGATCGCCTCGTCCTGCCTGGCCTGGCTGGCCCAGGCGAAGGCCACGACGGCCGCCACTGCCGCCCCGAAGGAGGCCAGGAAGCGCACCTTGCCCTCGAAGAATCCGTTCCGGGAGGAGCTACTCGCGCCTTCACGCTCCATTGGAATCCCCTCAGCCGGCGAGCCTGAGGCCCGCCTTGACCGGCGCGCCGCGCGAAGAACCGCGATCGACGAACACGCATACATGGTCGCGCCCTGCGATGCGGATCCTGTCCGGCGTCTGGCCCGGCCCTTCGGGCCTGAGTTCGGTGCCCGGAGGGAAATAGGCCACGAGGTCCACCGAGATCGTCTCGCCGGCGGGGCCCCTCGCGGCGCCTCCGCGCACGCGCCGGACGCTGCATCGCGGCGAGGAGGCGAGCGACCATTCGAGCTCTACTTCGCCAGTATCGTTAACGACCCTGGATGCCCGCCAGACCTCGGCCTCGGTCCTGAGAAGCCCGTTCAGGCTCACGCCCCTCCTCCTCACCCGGCGGCCGGCTCGCGGTAGGGAGCTAGCGCCGACTCGACATCGCCCGGGAGTGCAGCGCGGTCGTACTCGGCCGCGTAGTCCCCGAGCGACTCCCGCGCGACGCCGTCCGCGCCGGAGCCGGCGTGCGCGTACCAGGAGGCGGCGAGCTTGACGCAGGCCAGGGCCACGTCGTCGGGGATCGCCGCGTAGCCTGCCGTGTAGACGACCTTCACGTTGAGCCGGCCTCGGGGGAAGCTCGCGCCCACGCGGCGGACTACCCCCTCCTGGGCATAGAGGGCGAGCTCGCTTTCCGGGACCCGCGTGCCCTCGGGGAACTGGCCCTCGGGGTCCTCGTAGACGGCCTCTAGAGCGACTACGGGCCGCCGCGCGAGAACGAGGAGGTCGGTCCCTGAGCCGTCGTAGATCTCCTCCAGCCCCTCCTCGGCGAAGCGTCTGCGGCAGTGCGACTCGATCCTTTCCGAGGAGTACGCGAGGAGCTGGTCGAGGAGGGCGTCCTGGGACGAGTCGGAAGATGCGATGCCGAGGTAGCGCTTCAGGGCATCGCGCGTCGCCAGCAGGGTGCTCGCGGCCACGTGTGTATCCCTTCGGAAGCGGAACGCGACGCTCAGACCCGGATCCCGCGCCGCGCACATTCCGAAAGGACGATCGCCAGGAGCGTCCGCCCGGTCCGGTCCCAACCGAAGCGTTCACGGATCCGAGCGGCGGCGGCCAGGCCCCGGCGCGAGGCTTCGCCGTAACCGGCCATGACCTCTAGCATCCGGCGGAGCAGGTCCTCGGCGCTCGCGCGGGCGAAGCTGACGGCCGAGCCGCCGTCGCCCGCGAGGTCGTGCTTGACGAGTTCGTACCTCAGGGGATAGCCGCAGGACTCGTCCGCGAGGTCGGTCATCGCGCTCCAGGGCGTGTAGATCACCGGCAGACCGGTCGCCATCGCCTCGGCCATCGTGAGGCCGAAGCCCTCGCCGTAGCTCGGGAAGAGAAACGCGTGGGCCGAGAGATAGAGCCGCGCGAGCTCCGCGCGCGGAAGACGCCGGCTGTCGAAGATGATAGGGGCCCCGGGCACCTCCAGGCGCTCGAGGCGCCCCGTCACCGTGGTCTTCACGTAGAGCTCGGCCCGGCTGACGGCTGCACCCATCGCCACCAGGCGCGCGTAGCCCCTCCAGGCCTCGCGGACGACCTCCCAGCCTTTCCTCGCGTTCGGGGCCCCGACCCATAGGAAACGGAACCGCCCGGGGCTCGCCGGCGCTCGCCTCGCCCGGAAGGGGAACTCGCGCGCGTCCACTCCGAGCGCGCAGAGGTGCACGGGCTTCCCCGGGAGCTCGCGAGAAATGGTCCCGACGAGGAAGCTCGCGGGCACTACCACGGCGTCGGCGAGCTCGAGCCCTCGGCGAAAGGCGGGCGTGAGATCGGTCGATTCCCAGGCCGTATAGAGTATGTTGAGCCTCCCGGGGAGCGGCCTGAAGCGGTGCGCAGGGGCGACGTGCACCGCGACCTCTGCGTCCGGATCGAGCGCCGCCCCCGCGCGGAGGAGCGCCGCGCGGGCCTCCGAGTTGTGGACGCAGTAGCCGAAGGAGTTCCCGTCGCCCTCGTACTCGGTCGGCCAGGCGACCCTGAGCATGCCGCCCCCTAGCCCGTGCGCGCGGCCTCGCGAGCGGCCGCGGCGACCGCCTCCACAGGGATGTCCATGCAGCGCCAGTTCCGGCATTCGTTCCAGCGCGGGGTCATCTGGCAGGGGCGGCAGGGAAGCTCGAGCGACAGCACCCTGACCCGCGGGCCGAGCGGGCGGTTCTTCGTCTCGCTCGTCGCCCCGAAGAGCACGACCGCTGGCGCGCCGAGCGCCGCCGCGACGTGGGCGAGGCCGTTGTCGATGCCCACGAACGCGCGCGCACAGGCGATCCAGCCGGCCGCCTCGCGGAGGGAGGTCCTGCCGGCGAGGCAGAGCCTCCGCTCGGCTTCCATCCATCCGCGGCGCTCGCCGCGCGCGCCCAGGAAGACGGACAGCCCCTCGAGCCTCGCGGCGAGCGCGTCCCAGCCGCCCCAGCGCTTTCGCTCCCAGAAGGGGTCGGTGTTACAGCCCGGCGCGAGGGCCCAGTAGGTCCCCGGTTCGAGCGCGACGGCGGACGTGTCGCACTCGACGTGCGCCGGAGGCATGGGGCCTGTGTAGCCTAGCCGCCTCGCGGGGACGAGGTTCGCCTCCGCCTCGTGGACGCGCGCGAGGTCCGTGCGGGGCGCGGAGAGCTCGCGCTCGTGGAGCCGCTTGGCGCCTGACCAGACCGAGCGGACCGCGACGTCGAAGTCCCGCGAGTGCGGGGGCTCGCCCGTGACGAGCGCCCGCAGGGCCGCCCAGCCGGTGAGGAGCTCCGCGGCGGGCGCGGCCTCGGCGTCCAGGTGGAGCGTGACCTCGAAGCCCACGTCCGCGAGCGCCGCGACGGCCGGCGTCGCCATGACGACGTTCCCGATCCCGCCGCCTGCGGAATAGAGCACGCGCAAAGGCGGACCGCCTCTCTCAGGCTGGAGGTCTCGAGGCGGACGCCTCCCTGCGCCAGAGCTGCGCTCGGGGCGCGCCGTATCTCTCGTGCTCCGCTATGTAGATGATTCCTCGCAGACGCCGGGGCCTGAGCGGTCTGAACGCCGAGGCGAGCTCCTGGAAGGGTATCGGCACCATATGCCTGGCGTGCTCGGCCCGCGCGTAGCGGCGCTCGAGCTCCTCGCGCGAGGAGGATGCGATCTCTCCCTCCCGGAGGAGGACTGCGCCGCTTGGCGCGAGCGCGAGCTTCGTCGTCTCGACGAGGCGCAGCTTGTCGTCGAGCAAGAGGTGCTGCATGACGGTCGAGCTCCAGACCACGTCGAAAAGCCCGCGCGTCCTGTAGGTCAGGATGTCCGCGACCTCGAAGCGGCAGATGCCCCCGCCGTAACGCGCGCGGGCGTATTCGATCCTCGCACGGACGCGGTCGAGCCCGAGGTACTCCGTGCAATCGAAGGCCGAAAGGAAGGGCGCGAGCCGCCCGTAGCCGCGGCCCAGGTCGAGGAGCCTATAGCCCCTCCGCGCCGCGAGGATCGGCGCGATCGCCGGGAGCTCGCGCGCGAAGCTCTCCACCTCCACGGCGTAGCGGAAGAAGAGACGGTCGTCGCGTTCGCGCTCGTCGAACTCGCGATCGGGCGAGTAGCCGTCCTTGCCGGTCGAGAGGAGCGAACCTGGGCTCACGTTCAGGCCCCCCGTTCGCGCGCGCCCGAGAGCCTCCCCGCCGCGACGAGCCTCCGCACGGGCTCGGGATGCTCGCCCAGGAATCGCGCGCTCGACCCTCCCCCGTAGGGGTGCGTGCCGAACTCGCGCTCCACGCGAGCGGGCTCGCGGCGCCATGCGAGGAAAACCCTATCGAAGTAGTCGGGCGGAAAGGCCCCTGGGCCGTTCTGTGCGACGTAGAAGGCGCACTTCTTGCGGAGCTTCTCGTCGGGTTTGCCGGCCCAGCTATAGTGGCAGTAGAGCCGCTCCGCGGTCTTTCGGACGCGCACCCCTGGAAGCGCGGTCACATGGACGCCGCGCGGGTCGGTCGGCACGTTGTGATCGCGCCCGTAGCTCAGACCCTCGCGCCAGCGGATGACCTTCACCTGGTGGAAGTCGTCCCAACGCCCTGTGCCGAGCGTCGAGAGGTTATTCCAGAACAGGAAGAAGCCCGGGCAGACCACGTCCGCCTCGTGCATGAGCGCGGATAGCCTCCAGAGTCCTTCGGCGGTGAAGACCTCGTCCGCGTCGAGGAGGAGCATCCAGTCGCCGGGCCGGAGTCGCCTGGCGTACTCCTCGCGCTGCTCGCGCTTGTCCCGCCAGGGACGCCCCGGGGCGCGCACGAGCTCTATCTTGCCAGCGGGGTCGGGGAAGGCGCGGATCTCCTCGACCGTGCGGTCGGTCGAGCGTCCCTCGGGATCGGCGAGGCCGGCGGCCACCGCGTGGCGCGTCCCGCCCTCGACCACGATTATCCTGTCCGCGAGCTGGTAGACCGACTCCAGGGCCGCCGCGACGAACTCCTCCTCGGAGCACGCGATCATGCAGCAGACGATCCGACCCTCGTGGGCCGCGAGGCCCCGCTCCCTGCGGAAGCGGTCCACGAGGCCCGTGCGGACCCAGCGCCGCCTGAAGAGCCTCGCGTTCGCGGCGAGCTCGGGCCCCGCGTGCGCGCGCGAATGGGCCACCTCGTGCACGATCTCGGACTGCGGCGCGTACGCGACGCGCAGGCCCCGCCGGCGGACGCGCATGCAGAAATCGGCGTCTTCCCAGTAGGCCCTGAGGTAGCGCTCGTCGAGGCCGCCGAGCTCGCGCCAGACCGAGCTCCGCACGAGGGCGCAGGCGAACGTGACCATGTCCCGCTCGACGAGCTCCCTCGCACCGTGCGCGCGCGGCGAGGGGTCGGGGATGTCCCGCCCCACGTGCCGGTAGGAACGCGTCTCCCAGGAGAACTCGGAGCCCTCGCTATCGAGGGCGCCACTCGGGCGGACGTGGCGGTTTCCCACCACAGCGACGTCCGGGTGCTCGTCGAGCGCCCGCACCATCGGCTCGACGAACCCCGGTCGGGCGACCGCGTCCGCGTTGAAGAGGAGCAGGTACCTCCCGCGCGCGGCGAGCGCGCCCGTGTTCGTGGCGTGGGCGTAGCCGGTGTTCCTCGAGAGCCTGACGACGAGGGCCCCCTCGCGCCCGGCGAGCTCTTCGAGCGCGATGTGGCCGGATGCGTCCGGCGAGCCGTCGTCGACCGCTGCGATCTCGAAGGGCTCGCGCATGCACTGCACGAGCGACCTCAGGCACGCGCGCACCGCTTTCTCGGAGCGGTAGAGCGGCACGATCGCCGAGACGAGCGGCTCCCAGCCCGCCAGGCGCGCCGAGCGCTCGTCGAGGAGCTCGCGCCCGCCTTCTCTACCGAGCCAGCCGTAGCGCAGTTCGACGTCGGAGAAGTCGGGCGGGGAGGGCTCGGGACCGCCTTCGTCGCCGGACCCTATGCGTTCCCGGTAGAGCTCGGCGGCCCGACGCTGCTCCTCGGCCATCCTGACGGAGATGCCGCTCGCGCACGTAACGACGCGGCAGAGCGGCCTCGGGATCGAGACGATCTTGCGGCCCCGCAGCCGCGCCTCCATGCGGAGCATGAGCGCATAGTCACCGCCGGGGAACTCCTCCGCCCTGTAGCCCCCGACCTCGTCGTATAGCGCGCGCCGGTAGGCCCTGACGCCCACGTGGAGCGCGCCCTCGTCGCGCAGCCTCCACGGAACGTACTTGCCCTTCTGGAATACAGGTCCGACGGGCGCCAGATCCCCTCGCGAGTTCACGCGCAGGCAGTCGCCGAAGGCGAGGAACGCCCCCGCCCGGAAGGCGCGGTCGAGCTCCGCGAGCGCCCCCGGTTCGAGCAGGTCGTGGTCGTCCAGTTCGACGATCACGGCGTCGGGCGGCGAGAGGCGCGCGCCCGCGTCGCGTGCCATGTTCGGCCCGCGGCTCGTCTCGGAGCGGACGAGCCTGAGCCACGAGCGGCGCGGGATCTCGACGGGAGGGCAAGAGCCGTCGTCCGAGACGACGACCTCGACGCGCCTCGCGCGGAGCGAGGCCCTCTCGCGCTCGAGCCTCGCGAGCTGCTCGGCGAGCTCCGAGGGCCGGTCTCGTGTGGCTATGACGACCCAGAGCGGGCCCATGAGGTCACCTAGCGGCTTCGCGCCCGGGGAGACCCGCCCGGGACGGGTCGCCCTGGCCGCGCGGACACTTGCGGCGCGCCAGCCGCTCGCATGATCGGAGCGGCCGCGGCACGGGTCCGGACCCGGCCTGCGCCTCCCTTCGTCGCAGGTGGCCCGGCCGAGGGAGGCGCCCGGAAACGCCAGGGGACGGACCCGCGCCGGAGCGGCACGAGTCCGTCCCCCGATCCCCGCGCGGGAAACGCCTACGCGAGCTCGATCCCCGTGCCCTTCGCCCAGGACTCGGAGAGCATGAGCTTCCCGTCCACGCGCTCCCAGACCTTGAGCCAGAGCTGGTGGTTCGTGAAGGCGTCGCCGGCCTGCGTCGAGCTCTCGACGGCCAGTTCCTCCCTGTCGTAGAGGTGGTAGTACCTCGGGTCGCCGAACAGGAGGACCGAGCTCGGGAGCGCCGACTGCGCGACGACCGGCCTCCCCATGAGCCTGTCGGGGGAGTCCGCCTCCACGCTCGGGCGCCAGAGCGGCTGGCCCGTGTCGTCGGTGAGCTTCCGGATCGCCTTGAAGACGTCGTCGGAGCCCAGCCACACGGCCCTGTCGCGGTAGCGCCCCGGGAGCGTGTAGTAGATCTCGACCAGGGCCTCGTAGCTCACGGGACCGTCCACGGCGTAGGACTGGACCCCGGCCGCCGAGTACAGGCCCTCCGGCTGCGAGGAGCCGTCGCCGACCGCGATCACTCGGTCCTCCTCGACCGCGACCGCCTCCGCGAAGAGCGTCGAGAGGTAGTCGACCAGGTCGATCCCGGCGTCCGCGACGAGCTCGCGCGAGATCTTCGTGACCGCGTTCAGTCTGTGTATGGTGATCGACTTCTGGCCGAACTCGGGCTCCGACTCCGCGAACGCGCCGCCCTCGCTGCCCCAGTACACCGCGACGTCGGTCGCGAGCGTGGGCACCTTCACCGCGTTCGAGCGGCAACCGATGCGGCGCACGAGCTTCGAGAGGCGGCTCGACTCCTTCGCGCGCTGGACGATCTCGCCGCGGAGCTCGTCCGGCACGAGGTAGCCGCCCGCGGAGTCCGAGCCCTCGGCGAGGGCCTTCACCGTCGCGAGGTCCCCCTCGACCCAGGCCGCGAGGAAGCGCGAGGCCTTCTCGCGCGCCGGGCCCTTGATCGCCCCCGCGAGGCCCGGCGGCCTCGTGGGCCTGTCGAGCCCGAGCTCGGCGAACTTGCGCTCGATCTCCTTCGCCGCCGCCCGCTCGAGCTCGTCGATCGTCACAACCCTGTCTTCCGACACAGTCTCCACCTTTCCAACTGCGGGGTCACGCGCGGGACTCGCCCGCATCCCCGTCCGACGCCCCTGACGGCTCCGGCGCCGCGCCTGCCGGTCTCCGGGGCTCCGATCCGACGTATCGTCGTGGGCTGCGCTCCGGTCCGCCGCGCGGACGGAGCGGTCGCGGAGTCTCACGGCCCGGCGTCATCGCCCCGGGCCCTGCGGAGCACCTTCTCGAACGCCCTCTCCATCGCGCGGGCGATCTCCTCGGCCCCCAGGCGCGGGAGCGCCCTGAGGACGAGCCTCTGGGGCGCGGGCTCGGTCGCCGGCCCGGGTCCCGCCGCGGGGCGCGAAGGGGACCGGTCGGAGGACGAAGGCCCTTCGGCGGTCTTCTCGGCGGCGGGTTCCGTGCGGCCGGGCGGGGACGCCGCGGGTGCGGCGTGTCGCATCGCCGCGACCTGGGGTTGATTCTTCGAGCTCGGTGCGGCCAACGCAGCCGCCGCACGAGCGCCGGTGTCGGACGCACCCGGCTGCCCAGCGGCCGGAAGCGACGGAGCTGCGTCGCCCGACGCGCCCGGCTCCAGGCTGGCTACTTGGGCCGAGTCGCCGGTATCGCCCGCCGTCGCGCGCGCGGGGCGATCGCCTTCCGCGTCGAGCGGGGCGAGGCGCACGGGCTGCTCGACGAGGTCGGGGCCCTTGAGGCCCAGAGGCGCGAGCGACTTCACGAGCGCCGGCGCGGTGATCCTGCGCTCCCTGAGCTCCCGCGTCAGCGCCTCGAAGTTCGCGGGGACCGGGACGCAGGAGTACTCCAGGAGGTCCCACTTCCTCACGCGGAACCCGCGGCCGTCGGGCGTCGGTTCCCACTTCTCCGGCACGAAGCCCACCGACCACGCCGAGAGGACGCCCTTCTCGACGAGCGCCCAGACCTCGCGCGAGAGCTCGGTCTCCAGGTGGAACTGCGGCTTGGCGATCAGCTCGCCGTCGCGCACGCGCTCCCAGAGGCTCCGCGCGATCGGGAGGCCGTCGTAGTCGTGCGCGTACAGCACCACGGGGTTCTTCCTGAACCGCGAGAGGTTCACGCCCTCGGGGTCGATGATGTCGCCGTGGCGGTCGCGGGCGCGCGTGGAGATCGTGACGACCACGGCCTTCTCCGAGCGCCTGAGCTCGCGCGTCTCGGAGCGCTCGCTCTCGAGGAAGAGGACTCCCCCCGAGCCCGCGAAGCCCATCTCCTTCAGGAACTCGTCGAGCGCGCTACGATCGGACATGCCATCTCCTCCAGGCCCCTCGGGCCGAACGATTCGGGCGCCTACCGCTCCTCCCGCTCCGGCACCGGCCTCGGCGAGTCGTACCCCTCGAGGGGAGGCTTGCCGTAGTAGTCGGCCCTCGCCTCGTTGGGCGAGAGCACCCCGAGCCTGACCCCCGACTCCATGTCGCGCCTGTCGGCCTCGCGGTCGGCGGGCACGGGCGAATCGAACTCGCAGACGATGCCCTGTGGGAGGAACTCCCGGCAGAGGTCCTGCGTGATCCGCGCCGCGAGGAGCGCGAGCTTCGGCGCGAGCGTGTCGCGGGCGAAGAGCATCTGCGCGGCCTCGGCGTTCGCGCGGTTGAAATCCTCGACGAGGCCGAGCACCGCGGGCGGCACGCCGAAGGCGCCCAGGATCCTGTCGCGGGTCGAGCGGGCGGACTCCAGGAAGTCCATCTCGCGGGGGCTCGTGGTGAAGGGGGTCACCTCCGAGCCCTGCTCTGTGATGATGAGGCGGCCCGCCGCCTCTGGGCCCGCGAAGCGCGACTCGAACTCCGCTCGGAGGCGCCTCTGCTGCTCCGCGGTGAGGGGGTGCGCGGTCTTGAGGACGACGCCCGGCACGGGACCGTTCTCGAAGGCCCTCCTCTGCGCCCTGGCGACCGACTCGTCCGCGCAGACCGCGTCGAGCGCCGCCTCGAGCGGCGCGCGGCCCCCGTAAGGGTCGCCGGGCGCCGGATACCTGAAGTGGATCACGTCCTCCGCGTCGAGCTCGACCTCCCGCGCGCCGCGGCGGAGCCTGTAGGCTCGGACCAGTTCGTCTTCTCCCGGGACCACGCTCACCCACGCGGGCGGCACGGGCCATATCTCCGCGGGGACGCGCGAGACGCGCCTCCGCGAGAGGACCCAGAAGGCGCTCCCGTAGAGCTCCAGGTCCGCCACCGTGGTCTCGATGAGCTCTCTGCACGTATGGAAGGGGTTCACCTCGCGGAGCAGCCTGACGAGAGGGTGGGAGTCCGGCAGGGGCAGCCTCTCGCCGCGCTCCCCCGGCGCGTAGAAACCTATCCGGCAGGCGGCGCAGCCCTGGGAGATAGCCCGGACCGCGGCGTAGACCCATCCCGCGAAGTGCCTCGGAGGATCGGCCACGACCTCGCGCCTGGCGAGCGCCCGCCCGATCTGCCAGGGGAGGGCGTAGAAGGCCGGGAGCTCCCCGCTGGCATCGCTTCCCTGTTTCTTCCTCGTCGCCAGACGCCGCAGCGCAGAAAGCAACCCCATCGTGCCCCCCGTCGGGGCGCGCCCTGCGGACCCGTGCGAGGGCGCGTCCGAGCGGGAGATCGGTCCCGATGCGGCGCCGGTCCGGTGCGATGCCGGACGGGAAGCGTTTAGACTCTAAACGTCTCTAGCGGTATCGACGCCGAGGTCAGATCTGGCGAGAGCACATCGATCAAGCCCAGGGGCAGGGCCATCCCGCCAGGCGGGCAGCGAGCCTCGCAGATCGCAAGAGCGCCCGAGCTCGGGCGCTCCGTTCTGTGGGATCAGAACCTCAGGCTCAGCTCCGCGACCGGCCCCTCGATGGTGGAGTCGCCCGCGTCCGTGTCGTAGGTGTACTCGGCGTGGAAGTACCGGTACCCCAGGAACAGCTTGAAACCGGGACTCTTGGGCCTTCCGATCAAGAGGCCGAACTCTGTCCGCAGGAAGCGGGCCGTGAAGTCCGCAGAGATATTCATCTGGCCCGAGTCGAACGTGTCGCCGCGCAGGACGAGCACTAGCCACTCCCTCAGCCCCGCCTCGACGTTCACGCCTACCAGGGGCACTGGCATGTACTTCACGCCCATACCCGCCAGGGGCGAGTCCGCGCCCAGATTGATCTCGCCCGTGCGCGACTGGGTCAGGTTGTCGACAGTCATGCGGAACTGCACGAGGTTGACACCTGCCGCGAGCCCCAGACGGAAGTTGCTGACCTCGATGCCCGGCTCCCACATCACGCCTATGGACTCGAGGTCGGTCGTGGTCTCTGTCTGATCGCCCGCGGCGGCGAAGTCGGTGACGCCGGCGAAGTCGTAATTGTACGGGGCCGCCTGGGCGCCCTCGCCCTTGAGCCGCCAGTAGTCGAGCCTGATCCTCTGCGCGCCTGCCATGCCCATGAGCTCCCCGACCACGATGCCGGGCTCGGTCTCGACGCCGAAGGCCTCCTGGAGGTCGAGGACGCTCCCGCCCTGCGACTGCTGCTTGCTCTCGAAGGTAGGCATCCAGTACCCTCCGGTGAGCGAGGTGCGGCAGCCTGCCGTGAGCGCTAGGACCAGCGCGGCAAACGAGCCCCTCTTCAACACGGCGCTCCTCCCGTCGAGGCCCCGATCCCCATATCGCATAATACCCTAGTCGCCTGCCGAGATGCAAGTTCGGACAACAAAACGTCCCTACCCAGGCGGAGCGTCCCGCGCTGACTCGCCTGTGGCCTACTCGGACCGGTTATGCGAGGCCATACCTGCGGAGAAGCCTGTAGAGGCGCTTCCGCTCGACGCCTAGCACCCGCGCGGCCTCGGTCTTGTTGCCCCTGGTCTCGTCGAGCGCCCGCTCGAGGGTCCGCCGCACCGCCTCGTCCAGCCGGAGCGGTCCGGGGTCGCCCGTGGGGCCCCGGCCGGGCGGGGACCCATCGCGGCGAGCTTGGACGATCTCCGGCGGCAAGTCCTCGAGGTCTATCGTGGGCCCCTTGCCCAGGGCGAAGGCCCGCTCGATCACGTTCTCTAATTCCCTGGCGTTCCCCGGCCAGCTATGGGACATGAGGGCCTTCATCGCCGCCTCGCTGATGGTCCGCTTCTCGAGGCCGTACTCCGAGCTCAGCTTCTCGTTGAAGTAGTCCACCAGCGCCGCGATGTCCTCGGTGCGCTCGCGGAGCGGCGGGATCTCGATGACCACGACCGAGAGCCTGTAGTAGAGGTCCTGCCGGAGGATTCCCTCCTGCACCGCCTTCCTCGCGTCGCGGTTCGTGGCGGCGATGATCCTCGCGTCGACGGGCACGGGCCTGGTGCCCCCGACCGGCGTTACCTCCCGCTCCTGGATCGCCCTGAGGAGCTTGGCCTGGATCTCCGTGTCGACTTCCGTGATCTCGTCGAGGAAGAGCGTCCCGCCGGAGGCCGCCACGAAGAAGCCCGGCGTGTCCCTGATCGCCCCGGTGAAGGCGCCCTTCACGTGGCCGAAGAGCTGGCTCTCCAGGAGCGTCTTCGATACGCTCCCGCAGTTCAGCGCTATGAACGGACTTCCCGCGCGCGGGCCCCCGTAGTGGATCGCCTTCGCCACGAGTTCCTTGCCGGTGCCGGTCTCCCCCTGGATGAAGACGTTGGAGCGGTTCCGGCTGACGGCCGCTATCGTATCGAATATGCGCCTCATTGCGGGGCTCACGCCGATCAGGCGCGCGCCCCGGGCGCCGCGGTATCCGGAGCGCAGCTCTTCTCTGAGCGAACGGTTCTCGCGCGCCAGGTCCCGCTCCCTGAGCGCCCTCTCCACCCGCAGGCTTATCTCCTCCAGGTTGTCGGGCTTGGCGATGTAGTCGCTCGCCCCGGCCTTCATGGCCTCGACCGCAGTCTCGGGGGAGGCGTAGCCCGTCATCATGATGACCTGAAGGTCCGGATCGATGGCCCTCGCGCGCCTGAGGAGCTCAAGGCCGTCCATGCCCGGCATGCGGAGGTCCGTGAGCATGAGGTCGGCGTCGCGGGAGGCGAGGTGCGCGAGGGCCTCGTCGGCCGAGGCGAAACCTACGGCCGCGTGGCCCCGCGAGGCCAGACCCCTCACGAGCATGTCCCTGACGAACTCGTCGTCGTCCACGACGAGGATCGCGGGACGGGCGCCCACGCTAGACCTCCCCGCCGGCGCGAGCGTCGTTCGCCTCGGGGCTCCGAACGGGAGGCCCCTCGGCGGTCCGGCCCGGGCGACCCGGCGGCGGGTCGGCGGGTCGGAGAGACCCCTCGACCAGGCGCGTCAGATCCTCCAGCAGGACCGGTTTCCTCAGCACACCCACCACTCCCTCGCCGAACTGGGCCTTCAGGAGAGCGGGCTCGTCGGCGTGGCCAGTGATGATCGCGATCGGCGGGAGCTTCCTCGGGGCGAAGCCGCTCGTCCTCTTGCCCGCGCCGAACTCCTGGCTCAGGACCTTGTGGAGCTCGGCGCCGTCCAGGCCGGGCATCTTGTAGTCGAGCGTGATCATGTCGAAGCTCCCGGCGAGGAACGCGCTGACCGCCTCGGTCGCGGAACCGGCCTCTACGACCTCGCAGCCCAGGGTCTGGAGCATCCTGGCGAGCACCTCGCGGACCGACGGATCATCGTCCACAACGAGGACGCGGGCCCGAACACCTCCCGACACGAGACACCCCCCTCCCTGCAGACGCGTCGGACCGGGCCGTCATCGGGCCCGCTCTCCGGTCTCCCGGATCATCTCCTGCTGGAGCTCCGCGAGGGTCTGAGCGAGCTGGCTCATGTTGAACGGCTTCGCGACGACGCGGCAGCGCGTGCGGCGCACGAACTCCCTGGCATCCTGCGAGACGGTGTCTCCCGTGCAGAATATTATCCGCTTCGCCAGGGCTGGGTCGCGCGCGAGCACCGCGTCGTAGAGCCCCGGCCCCCCCATCCCCGGCATGCGGAGGTCGCAAAGGATGAAATCGACCGGGTTATCCTGGAGAAACGTCAAGGCCTGCTCGGCGCTCCTGGTGGAGGTCACCTTGAACCCGAGGGACTCCAGTATCCTCTCGAGCACATCGATTACCACGTCCTCGTCGTCGACGACGAGCACGCGCTGCCTGAGCCGTATGAGCTGCGTCGTAGTGACGGACGGCTTCGCGCGGGCCTCGACGCCCTCCGCGGGGGGGAGCTCCACGATGAACTTCGCCCCCTTGCCGTACTCGCTCTCGGCCCAGATGCGGCCCTTGTGGGCCGTGACGATCCCGAAGCAGACGCTCAGCCCCAGACCCGTGCCCTCGCCGGGGGGCTTGGTGGTGAAGAACGGGTCGAAGACCTTCGACAGGTGCTCCGGGGCGATGCCGGGGCCGTCGTCCTCGAACTCGATCCGCACCTTGCCGCCGGGCACAGCGGTCCGCACGGTCACGCGGCCGCCCTTGCTGGCCTTCCTGATCGCCTGCATGGCGTTCGTCAGGATGTTGACGAACACCTGCTGGAGCTCGTTCGAGTCGGCGCTCACGGGCGGGACGTCCGGGGCGTAATCGCGTACGACCTCGACCCCGGCCACCCGGAACTGGTAGGCGAGGAGCTCAAGCGTCGACTCCAGGACGTCGCGGACGTGGATCGTCCGCCGCTCCGGCTTGTGCTGCCGCGCGAAGCGGAGGAGATTCTCGACAACGGCCTTGCAGCGCTGGGCGTTCTTGCGGATGGCCAGAAGGTCGCGCTTGACGTCGTCTGGGCAGTCAGACCTCTCGGAGAGTATCTGCGAGAAACCGATCACCCCCGTGAGGGGATTGTTGAGCTCGTGGGCCACGCCCGCGATGAGCTCGCCCAGGGCGGAGAGCTTCTCGGCCTGCGTGAGATGCTCCTCCAGCCGCTTGCGTTCGGTGACGTCCACGCCCATGCAAAGGAGGAGCGGTTCGCCCTCGACCGGCGTCGGCAGCACCCCGACGCGCCACTCGACGATGCGCTCCGCCCCTGCCTTCGTTCGGAAGGGGAGTTCGCGGGGCTTCGTGACCTCCGCGTCGGACCTGAGCTTCTCCCAGGCGGCCTCGGAGAAGAGCGTCCCGGCGACGGGCCTGCCGGTGACCTCCTCGCGGGCGTAGCCGGTGAGCTCCTCGCAGGCCCTGTTGAAGAGCTCCACCGTGCCGTTCCGACGCACCCCGAGGATGAGCGCCGGCACGTTCTCGAACATGTGCCAGGCGTAGTCGCTCGCGCGGGCGAGCCGTCTCATGGTCCCGGCGTGCTCCGCCTGCTCCTCGAAGAACGACAGTGCGAGCCCCAGGTCGCCGGCGAGCTGCGCGAGGAGCGCGACCTCTTCGTCGTCGAAGGCGTCGAGCTCCGAGGCGTAGACGCTCACCGCACCCACCGCTCGGCCGCGCACCGTGACGGGCACCGCGAGCGACGATCGGTAGCCGAACATCGCCGCCCGTTCCCTCCAGGGGGCGAAGCGCGGATCGCCGGGGATATCCCGCAACACGTCCGGCCTGCCGGTCTGGATCGCTGTACCGGTCGGGCCGCGGCCGGTCGGAGAGGAGTCGCAGGTGACGCGGATCGAGCGGACGTATCCTTCGCCCTCGGGTGGCGCCCAGGCCGCAGCTCGGACCTCCTTCGTGACGGGGTCGGCGAAGCCGATCCAGGCGAGCTCGTAGCCGCGCGTGTCGACGAGGACCTTGCAGAAACTCCAGAGCAGCCGCTCGCGGTCCGTCTCGCGCGCGAGCAACCTGTTCGCGTCATGCACCGCGCGGAGCACGCGCACCAGCCGCTCCAGCCGCGCCCCGCCGTTCGTCTCTCCGCTGCGCGGCCGTGGATCGGGTTTGTCGTTCAAGATGCACGCTCCCTATCCAAGGTAGCCGGGCCCCGAAGCTCGCGCATAGAGCTTATACACTCCCTGCGCCGCCCAGTCAAACCGATGACAAACGAAGGGAAGGTCGTCCCACGTGCTTGACCGTGCGCCAGTCCGGGGGGATGCCCGCGAAGCCCTATTCCGCCGCGGCGAGGCTCCGGCCGCCCGGCCGGAGGAGGCCCTCTACGCCTCCGATCGAGGTGTCGGTGACCACGATCACGCGCGCCTCTTCGAGGGCCCTGCCGGCCGACTCCAGCCGCGCGGCGTCCTCCCTGCTCACGATGATGTTCGCGCGGAGCGGTCCCTCGCAGGTCTTCGCCTTGAGGACGACCCGCCTCCGGCGGGGCCTCGGCTCGCCGGCGACCGGCTCCGCGTCTCCGCCGTCCGGCATGAACTCGCAGGAAAGAACAGGGACACCTCGCACCCCGGCGCCCGGCGAAGAGCAGGACGAGCGGGCGCCGAGCGCGGCGGCCGGGGCGAGCTCCACGTACTGGACGAGCCCCTCGTTCACGACCGCATCGCGATCGGCACGCGCCGCACTGTAGACCACGCGCCCGGTCTCGTCCTTCACCACCGGGAAGAGCGCCGCGAGCACCCCACTGCCCCGGGCGTCGATGACTATCGCGGGGGTGGGGCCCGCGGCCAGCCCTTTCGCGACGGGGGCGCCCCTCCTCGCCGCAGCCGACTCGCCGTATCCCATCGCACGGTCGGCAGCGAGCGGGATGCCGAGCACGTCCTTCGGCCGCTCGACCACCCATGCCATGTCCCAGCCGTCGCCCGCCGAGGCGGCGAGCAACGTCCCGTGGATCGCCGGAACGGATGGGAACGCAGCCACCGCCCAGGCCTGCGTCGAACCGACCCCGCACGTCGAGCGCCGCGCGCCCTCGGCCGGAGGCGTCTCGAAGCCCCGTGCGGCCTTCGCGGCCCTCGAGTAGAGCTGGCTCACAACGCCACCGACGCCCAGCATCGGGACCTCGAAGAGGCACTCGAGGTCCCCGTTCCTGAGCCTGCGCCTCCTGAGGAGCCGCCTCTGCTGGATGTTGCCCCAGAGCCGGAGCGTCCCCTCGTCGGAGGCCAGATTGGAGAGCGTGTCCCGCGCGTCCACGCGGATGCCCGCGGCGAGCGTGAGGAACACGCGCGACGCGGCGAGCGCCGCCGCATCGTAGGCCCTGGTCTCGGCCACGACCGGGGCGACGGGCTCGCCCGCGGTGGTCTTCTCCACGACCGGCACGGAGATCCTCGCCAGGTAGCGGTGATTCGCCCAGTCGATCGCCCCCTCCGTCACGAACTCGACGTGGGCGCGGAAGTCGGAGGGCAGAAAACCCTGCTCCTCCGGGGTGGGTCCGGCCGAGTCGCGCGCGACCGTGCTCCTGCGGCAGGCGGCCTGGGACAGGAGCGCGGCGAGCGCCATCGCGACGGACAGGAGCCGCCGCCCTGACCGGCGCTTCTCCAGGAGCGAGGTCATTTCTTCGCCTCCAGCTCGACCGTCTGCGCGCTCGTAGAGACGACCCTGAGCGGCAAGTGCTGGAGCTTCGTCAGGGCCTCGGCGAGCTCCACGGGGTCCCCGACGTACTCGACCTCGAGCTCGCCCCTGTCGCCGGAGAAGGGCCTCGCGCGGACGATCTGAACGTTCCTGACCCCCTCGACCATGCGCTTCAGCCGGGCGAAGTCCTCGAAGGCTATCCCGGAGACGCGCACCAACACCATCTCCGCGTTCCTCGCCTCGTGGGACCAGCCCTTGACCACGGCCTCGATGCACCTCTCGGCGAGTTCGGTCGCGGTCTTCGCGAGGGCATCCGACCGGGCGCTCGCGATGCCGGTCTTCTGGTCGGCGAACAGGATCCTGCCGGTGTCGGCCTCGATGGCGCGCAGCGCGACCTCCGGCTTGTAGAACTTGACCTGGGCGCCGTAGACCTCGCGCTCGCCGTCGAAGACGAGCCTGGCGCTCCCCGCGAGGACCACCTCCGCGCCCTGGGCCTTCGCGACGGCCGCCACGGCCTCCGCCTCGTTCTTGACGTACGCGCCGTAGACGGCGTCCGCGGCGGCGCCGGTGACCTGGACCATCCTGAAGCCGCGGGCCTGGAAGGCCGACTCCACGGCGCTCTGGACCGTCTGGGCGGCCTGGTCGGGGTTGCCCCCCTCGCGCGGCCCGACGAGCACGAGCATCCTCGGCATCCGCTTCTCCTCGAGCACCCGGCGGATCGCCGCGACCTCGTCCTTGATGGCGCCGAGCTTCACCACGGCCTCTATGTTGACGACCGTGGCGCCTTCCTGGACCGTCTGCGAGAGCACCCGGTACGTCTTCACGAAGCCCTCGGAGCGGCCGACGATCCGCTCGCGCACTACGCGCCTGTGCTCGACCGCGAGTTCGGCCTCTATGTGGGTGCCCAGGGCCTGCTCGACCGCGCGCCTGAGCGCCTGGCGCAGGGCCTGGTCGCCTGCGGCGGTGTCGGTCCCCGAGGCGACGCCTGTGGCCTGTACGACGATCTCCCCCGGGCCGGCGGCGATCGTCTGCGCGAGGTCCCCGGAGGGCGTCGCCGCGACGAGCGCTCTCCTGCCGCAACCTGCGCCAGCCAGGATCAACGCGCCCAGGCCGCCAGCGAGCGCCAGGGCGCTCGATAGTCTCGCTCGCACGAATCGATCCTTTCCGAGATCCTCGGCCCCATACCCTCAAGACACGTCGGACCGGGCCGCCGTCAGGCCGGGCCCGCAGCCTACATCGAGAGCTCCGCCCTGTCGCCCCTCTTGAAGCCGGAGCCCTCCAGGATGACGGCCGTTGAGAACTGGTCCTCGACCGACTCGACCTGGATCATCCCGGCCCTTTCATAGCGGGCGATCCGCTCGCCCGTGACGGGATTCACCAGGTCCGGCTTCCGGCTCTTGAGGACGAAGCGCAGCCCCGGCGACATCCCCACCTCGCGGCCGCCGGCGAGGAGGACCTTCCCCTCCTCGACCGCGAGGACCACCGTGTAGTAGGGCTGCTTCGCGAGCCCCTCGCAGATCTGCTTCACCGCGTGGTCGATGCAGGCTCGCACCGCCTGGCCGATCGGGGTCTTCGCGAAGTTCGACGAGCCGAATCCCCAACCCGCCTGGTGCACGCTGAAGCTCACCCACTGGCCCTGGGCGCGGCCCTCGGCCTTCACCGCCGAGACGACCTGGCCGCTCGATGTATCCACCATCCGGAGGTCCACCGCGACGTAACCGTAGGACGCGCTCCCGCCCAGGGTCACGCCCCACGGCGTGTGGAGACCCGAGCCCTGCTTTCCCTCCTCGTACTGGAACTCGGTGATGACCCCGCGGATCAGATACTGGCACCTGAGGAGCTGTCCTGTCTGGGCGAACTCGCCCTCGGCGGCGCGGTCGGTCTGGGCGAAGTCCTGCTCCTTCATGATCTGCTGGAGCCGCTCGCGCTCGAGCACGTTGAACCGCCCGGCCTGAACGAGCGCCGTGACGAGCTGGTCGGCCATGCCGGTCCCGATCTGCCACTCCGCGACGCGGGCGTTGGGGGCGCGGTTCTCGAACTCCATGACGCCGACCCAGAGCTTGGGTCCCGAGGGCGGCGCCTGTACCGCGCCCGCAGCGGGAGCGGCCTGGCGCGGGGCATAGCCCGCGCCCTGCATCATGGGGATGCAGCTCGCCGCGGCGAGCGCCCCGAGCGTCACGAACCCGAGCGCCGGTCGCCCGGCGCGGGAGCTGGCCGCGGCGACCCGGCCCGAACGGCCTTGATGCTTCGTCATGGTTGCGATCCTTTCATGTGACGACCCCTGAATGCTACACCGGCGGGAGCGCAGAAGGCAAGCGAATGTCGCCGCGCCGACGGGGCTGGTCCGAGGTCCTCTCATGAGCACGGCGCCGGCATGGGAGTCGTCGCCAGGCTCACGGCTGGCGAATCAGCCGGGAGGTGTTCCCCGCGCGAGTTGCAGGAACGGGAAGGGCCGCGTAGGCTGGGTCGACCATGAGCGAGGAAGCCGCCGGTCCCCGGGCCGCGTCGCCCGGGAACCCTCGCGCGCCGACGCCAGAAGCCGAGGTGGCAGCGTTCCGCGCCACGGTCGGCCGTCTGCGCGCGGAGGTGAAGAAGCTCATCGTAGGCCACGATGCGGCGATCGACGAGCTTGTCACGGCCCTCTTCGCCGGCGGGCATGTCCTGATCGAGGGCGTGCCCGGAATCGGCAAGACCAGGCTCGTCCAGGCCGTTGCTAGGGCGCTCTCGCTTTCCTTCAGGCGCATACAGTTCACCCCCGACCTGATGCCGGGCGACATCACCGGCAGCGACGTGCTGGCGGGGCCCGAGGAGGGGCGGGGTCGCTTCCGCTTCGAGCCCGGCCCCATCTTCGCGCAGGTCGTGCTCGCCGACGAGATAAACAGGGCGACCCCAAAGACGCAGGCCGCGCTCCTGGAGGCCATGCAGGAGAGGGCCGTGACCGCGCTCGGCGTGCGGCATGAGCTGCCGAGCCCCTTCTTCGTGCTCGCCACGCAGAACCCGATCGAGATGACCGGGACCTATCCCCTGCCCGAGGCGCAGCTCGACAGGTTCATGCTCAAGCTCGTCCTGGGCGCGCCGTCGGAGGAGGAGATCGTCTCGATCCTCGAACGCACCGCGGAGGCCGAGGAGCCCCGCGTAGAGCCCGTGGCGTCGGCCGAGGACGTGCTGCGGATGCAGGGCTTCGCGCGGTCGGTTCCCGTCTCCTCCGGCGTGCGCACCTACGCGGCGAGACTCGTCCGCGCGACTCATCCCGACGACGCGTCCGCCCCCGAGGCGGTCAGGCGATACGTCCGCTACGGCGCGAGCCCTCGCGCCGCGCAGTCCCTGATCCTGTGCGGAAAGGTGCGCTCGCTCCTGGCGGGGAGGATGCACGTGGGCTTCTCAGACGTGAGGGCGTCGTGCGAGAGCGCCTTCAGGCACAGGCTCGTGCTCAGCCTCGAGGCCCGCGCGCAGGGCGTCTCTCCCGAGCGAATAGTCTCGGATGTCGTGAACGCCGTCCGCGAGGGATGAGCGCCGGCTTCCAGGGATACTTCTTCGGCATCGACAAACCGGCCGTCGCCCGCATCATGGGGCATGCCCAGGCTCGCGCGCGGCGAACACAGTCGTATCGCAGCCGGTGTCGCTCGGGCATACGTCGGCGACACGAGAAGAACTGAATGACCTCGAGGCTCCGCTTTTTCCCTTGTCACTGAGGGCGCAGGCGGCTATCTTCCATCGCGGCTCGGGGCGACGACATCGGAGAGAAGCGCATGACAGCAGCTTCGGCTATCGAGGCGAAGGCGACTCAGCGTGAGCTCACCCTCTCGGACGTTATAGAACTGGCGAGGCTCGCGCGCATTTCGACCGCCGAGCGCGACGCGCTCGCCGCGCTCGACCGCGACTTCGAGAAGCGCGTCGCGCCGCAGGTGCCTAGGGACGGCCAGTCGTTCCGCAAGGCCCTCTTCGCGTGGCTCTTGGGCAGGAGGGAGGAGGCCTCCGCCGCGCTCTCGCGGTTCAGAGGGAATCCCCTCGCCTCCTTCGTCCTGGGCCGGATCGCCGAGGAGGCGCTCGACCCGAGGCAGGCGGTCGAGCACTTCAGAGCGGCGGCGTCCGGGCTCGAAGGCGAACCGCGGGTCCAGCTCGCCCTGGCGGGGGCCCTGTGCGCGGCCGGGGAGCACGAGAAGGCCGCCGCCGAGCTCGACAAGGTCGAGAAGAGCAACCCCGGCGACCCCTGGGTCCGCGCGGAGCTCGCCTTCCAGCGCGGGTATCTCCGGGAGCTCGCAGGGGACCAGGAGGGGGCGCTCGATCTCTACGAGAACGCCCTCGTGGCCGACGGTACGCACGCAGGCGCCGCGTTCCGGATGGCGCGGATCCTCGACCTGCGCGGAGAGGACGACCGTGCCATGGAGCTGTACGGCCGCTGTGTGGCAGGCCCCGTCCGCCAGACCGGGCCGATGGTGAACCTGGCCCTCCTCTACGAGGACAGGGGCGACTGCGAGCGCGCGATAGCCTACTACCGCGATGTCCTGCGGGCGGACCCGTCGAACCGGAGGGTGCGGCTCTTCTTGAGGGGGGCAGTGGAATCCACCGAAGAGGTCTACGACGAGGTCGAGCGCAAGGAGCGCGAGAAACTCGAACAGGTGCTCAGGACCCCCGTCAGCGAGTTCGAGCTCTCCGTCAGGAGCAGGAATGTGCTCGCCAAGATGAATATCAAGACCCTGGGGGACCTGGTGCAGAAGACCGAGAACGAGATGCTGGCGTACAGGAACTTCGGGGAGACCTCCCTCAGGGAGATCAAGCAGCTCCTGGCCTCCAAGGGGCTCCGGCTCGGCATGGCCCGCGATGAGGTCGAGCGCCGCCACAAGCGCGAACGGTTGGCGCTAGTCATGTCCGACCGCGACAGCCGCGTGCTTTCGACGCCGGTCGCGGAGCTCGGCCTCTCCGTGCGCAGCAGACGCTGCATGGCGCGGCTGAACATCCAGACGGTGGGGGATCTGATCGCGAGAACCGCGGACGAGCTGCTTTCGATAAAGAACTTCGGACAGGTCTCTCTGAACGAGGTCCGCACGAAGCTCGCCGAGCTCGGTCTCAGCCTGCGCGCAGCGAGTCCCGGCCCGGAGGCCGAGAAGCCCCGCACGAAGGGTGCCTGAAGCGGTCGGGCGGGGGCTGCGGGCGCGATCGGACCTTCGGCCCATCGGATCCCAGGCTGCCTGCCGGGCCCGGAGGGGGCGCGCAAGGGATGAGTCTCTCGCGGCCTGGCCCCGCTGGGGCGGGCGCCGCGGCGGAGGCGTCCCAGGATGTTCAATCACCTCAAGGGACGGTTGGTGTCGGCCGAGCCAGCCTCCGTGGTGGTGGAGTGCGCAGGGGTGGGCTTCCGGCTCCGGGTCCCGCTCTCGACCTTCGAGCGGCTGCCTCCCGTGGGCTCCGACTGCACGGTGCTCGCGCACCTGCACGTCCGCGAGGACTCCCTCGAACTCTACGGCTTCGCCACGGAGCTGGAACGGCAGATGTTCAGGAGGCTGGTCTCGGTCTCGGGGGTCGGGCCGGCCGCGGCGATGTCCTTGATGTCGCATCTCTCCGTGGCTGATATCATAGGCGCGATCGCGCGCGGCGAGCCCGGGCCCCTGACGCGGGCGCGGGGGATCGGCCGCAAGACCGCCGAGCGCGTGGTCCTGGAGCTCAAGGGCACCGTGGCCGAGCTCGAGGCGATGCTCGCCTCGACCGGAGCCGTATGCGCCGCGCCCGCGGCGGACGATACCGCCGACACCGTCGCGCAGGCCCTCGTCGCGCTAGGCTACTCGGCCTCGGACGCGGAACGTGCCGCGAAAGATGCCGCGAAGGCCCTGGCCGGCGCCGGGGCCGGCGAGATGCTCCGCGAGGCGCTCAGGCGGATCAGGTAGCGCCGCGGACGGAGGGCGCTCGAAGTGGCTGCGAAGATGAGAGAGGTCTCTCCCGCCCCCTGCGCCGGCGAGGAGGCGTTCGAGAAGAGCCTCCGCCCGACGCGCCTCGAGGAGTTCATCGGGCAGACGAGGACGCGGGAGAACCTGGCGCTCTACATCGAGGCGGCCAGGCGCCGCGGCGAGGCCCTCGACCACGTCCTGCTTTCGGGCTCCCCCGGGCTCGGCAAGACCACCCTGGCCGGGATAGTGGCTAACGAGCTCGGCGTGAACCTCCGCGTCACGAGCGGCCCGGCCATCGAGCGCGCCGGGGACCTGGTCGGGCTCCTGACGCAGCTCGAGCCGCGCGACGTCCTCTTCGTGGACGAGATACACCGCATCCCGCCGCAGGTCGCCGAGTATTTGCACGCGGCGATGGAGGACTTCGCGGTGGACGTCGTCATAGACCGCGGACCCGGCGCGCGGAGCGTGCGCGTGCCGCTCCAGCGCTTCACCCTGATCGGGGCCACGACGAGGGAGGGCCTCCTGAGCGGTCCGTTCCGCTCCAGGTTCGGGATATGCGAGAAGCTGGAGTTCTACCCGCCGGAGGACCTCGCCGAGATCGTGAGGCGGAGCGCCGGGATACTGGGGCTTCGGATCGACGACGACGCCGCGCTCGAGATCGCGCGGCGGGCCCGGGGGACCCCCAGGGTCGCCAACCGCTTCCTCAGGCGCGTGCGCGACGTGGCCGAGGTCGCCAACAAGAAGCGGATCACCGCGGAGCTCGCGCGGGAGGGCCTGGAGCGGCTCGGGGTCGATCGGGTGGGGCTCGACCAGATGGATCGCAGGATACTCCAGGCGATCCACTGCCACGCCGGCGCGGCCGTGGGCCTGAAGACCATCGCTGTCTCCGTCGGCGAGGAAGAGGATACCATAGAGGAGGTCTACGAGCCCTTCCTCATCCAGCAGGGGTTCCTCCAGAAGACGCCCAAGGGGCGGCTCCTCGGCCCGCGCGCGTACGAGCACCTGGGCCTCGGGCCGCCCCCGCGGCAGGAGGGCCAGGAGGCGCTCTTCCGGTGACGAGGCTCCTGCACGTCTGCTGCGCGAACTGCCTCTCGGATGTCGTGGAAGAGTTCAGGAAGGACGGCGCGGAGCTCGTGCTCCTCTTCGCGAATCCCAATATCCACCCCTTGGTCGAGTTCAGGAGGCGGCTCAAATCGACGAGGCTGCTCGCGCGGAGGCTCGGCCTGAGGCTCGAGGAGGACGCCTACGGCCTCGGGGCCTTCCTGGGCGCGCTCGGGAACCGGACGCGCCGGGAGGACGGCCGCTGCCGGACGTGCTACGCGATGCGGCTCGAGCGCGCGGCGGAGCTCTCGCGGGCGCTCGGGGCGCGGAGCTTTTCGACGACGCTGCTTTCCAGTCCCGATCAGGACCGCGAGGCCCTGCTCGAGGCCGGCGAGCTCGCCGCGCGGAAGTGGGGGGTAGCTTTCGAATCGCCGGACCTCAGGCACCTGCACGGCTCCGACGGCGCGAGGCCGCGCGACCTCAAGCTCTACAGGCAGTCCTATTGCGGATGCGTCTTTAGCGAAGAGGAGCGCTTCCGCGACACCTCGCGCGGATGGTGAGGCGGATGCCCTTCGCGCGTCGGGGCGGGACCTGGCCCTCCGGAGGAGGGGACGGACTGTGAGGCCTCAGACGCTCAGGGCGGCCCTGGCGGCCGGCGCGGGGCTCTTGCTAGTCATGTTCTTCTCGTGCCGCGAGATCCCTTCCGCCGCCGAGCGGGCGCTCGCCGCGGCGCCGTCCTGCCGAGGCGGCGCGCCCGAACTGCGCGTGGCCCTGGCGCGCGGCCGTGACGCGGTGAAGGTCTCCGTGACGGGGCGGTTCAAGCTCTTCGGGAGCTCTGGGGCCGAGATCGCCATCCAGAACGAGAGCCTCTCCGCCGTCCGGGTGAGGGCCTCGGGCGGGGGGCTCGCGGTCGGCGACACGAGGCTCAGGTACGGGTCGCTCGAGTTCAGGCCGGCCGCCGGCGAGGAGGTCTGGCTCGACGGGGTCCCGCTCCCGGGCGCCCTGGGCGTCTTCAGGGAGTCAGACGGCGGGAGCGTCTCGGCGGCGGGGACGATGGACGTGGAGCTCTACGTCTGCGCGGCGCTCGCCTGCACGGCGGGCCGCGCCAGGGTGCCCGAGGCGGCCCTCGAGGCCTATGCGATCTGCCTGAGGACGCGCGCGCTCTACCTGATGGCGCTCGCGCGCGAGTCGCCCGGCTCGGCGCCCTTCGATCTCGACGACCCTGGGGTTCTCTCCGCGCTCCGGGACGGCTCGTACAGGTCGGTGCCGTTCGCCAGGGCCGCGAACCGCACTCGCGGGCTCGTGCTCACCTGGGACGCGCGGCTCTTCCCGGCCCCGCTCACGGCGGCCTGCGGAGGCCGGACCGAGGACGCCTCGAACGTGCTCACCGCTGCCTCTATCACGCCCTTGTCCGGGGCGGACTGCCCGCACTGCGCGCGCGTCAAGGCCGGCGAACCGGAGTGGGTCGTGAAGCTCTCCACCAAGCGCCTCACCGAGGCGCTCAGGCCCTTCGTCGAGGGCCGGGGCGTGTACCGGCTCGGCGCGGTGAGGCGGGTCGAGGTCGCGTCGACCGGCTCGAGCGGACGCGCGACCAGGCTCAGGCTCGACACGGCCTACGGCCCGGTGGAACTCGACGCGGAGCTCCTGAGGTCGGCGCTCGGGGAGGCGACGCTGCCGAGCACGTTCTTCACGGTCAGGGAGGCGGGGCCGGAGCTCCTGGAGTTCGCCGGGCGCGGCGAGGGGCATGGCCTGGGACTGTGCAGGCGGGGCGCCGAGGGGATGGCCTTGGAGGGCGCCACCAGCGAAGAGGTGCTGGCCCGTTACTTCCCGGGGGCGGTCCTGGCCGCACTGCCCTACGGCGAGCGCTCCGCTCGAACCGCCGCGAGGAACCGACCGTGAGCGCAGGGGAACCCGGAGGCTCGCCGCCTGCGACGACGAGAGACCCGCGCGCCGGCGGCGCGGAGGGCTCCGCGAACTCGCCCCAGCCCGGCCGCTTCGAGCTCGACGCATGCGACGGCGCCACCGCGGCGCGGGCGTCGCGGCTGGCGACGCGCTCGGGAGAACTCCTGCTCCCGGCATTTTTCCCCGTGGCGACCCGCGGAGCGGTCAAGCTGCTCACGTCGGCTCAGGTGCGCTCGCAGCTCGTGCAGGGGCTGCTCGTCAACGCCTTTCATCTGCACCTCCGCCCGGGCGAGGAGGTGGTCGAGGCCCTCGGCGGGCTGCACAGGTTCATGGACTGGCCTGGTCCGCTCGTGACCGACTCCGGGGGCTTCCAGGTCTTCAGCCTGGCCGAGCTCAGGAGGGTGACAGACGACGGCGTGGTCTTCGCGTCGCCCATCGACGGCTCGCCGCTCGAGCTCACGCCGGAGCGGGTGATCGAGATCCAGCGCAGGCTGGGCGCCGACATCGTGGTGTCCCTGGACGAGTGCGTCCAGTACCCGGCCCCGCGCGAGACGGTCGAGGCGGCGGCCCGGCGCACGCTCGCGTGGAACAGGCGTTCCAGGGAGGAATGGCTGCGCGGCGGGTCGCGCGAGTCCGGGCAGCTCCTCTTCGGCGTGCTCCAGGGCGGCACCGTCCGGGAGCTGAGGCTCCGGTCCCTCTCGGAGCTTGCGGAAATGGAGCTTCCCGGCTATGCAATCGGCGGGGTATCCGTGGGGGAGGGGCCGGCGCTTGCGCGCGAGGTGCTCTCCTACACACTCGAGGCCGCGCCTCGCGACCGTCCGCGCTACGTCATGGGCGTGGGGCCGCCGGAGGACCTCTTGGACTTCATCGCGATGGGCGCCGACATGTTCGATTGCGTTCTCCCCACGCGCAACGCGCGGAGCGCCTGCGCCTTCACCCGCTCGGGGAGGCTCAGGCTCAGGAACGCCGCCCACGCGAGGAGCGAGGAGCCCATCGAGGCGCTCTGCGACTGCCCCGCGTGCCGCACGGTCTCGCGCGGGTACCTGAGGCACCTCTTCGTCGCCGGGGAGGCGACGGCCGGGGCGCTCGTCACCATGCACAACCTGCGGTTCTTCTCGAGGCTCCTCGCCGAGTCGCGCGAGGCGATAGTGCGGGGGCGGTTCTCCGAGTTCAGGAAGTCGTTCCTCGAGCAGTATCTCGCTGGAGAGAACCGGGCCGGGCGGATGCCCGCTCGAAGAGGCCCGGAGGGGGCGGACCGATGACGGCAGCCGTGGGTCTTCTGATCTCGGGCCTGGAGCTGCTCGCGCAGGCCGAGCCGGCGGGCGCGAAGGGCGGGGGCCTCCAGTGGGACGTGCTGATCCTCATGCTCCTGCCGGTCGCGGCGATCTTCTGGTTGTTGTCGCGCTCCCAGAGGAAGCGCGACCAGGAGCGGAGGGACATGCTCGCCAGGCTCAAGAAGGGCGACCAGGTCGTGACGATAGGTGGCATCTACGGAGAGATCGTGCGGCTGAGCGACCGCGAGGTGGTCCTCCAGGTCGACAAGCGCAAGGACGTCGAGCTCCGCCTCCAGCGGGGCGCGATCTCGGCCGTGGTGAGCTCCAAGGCGCCGGTCGAGGAGACGATCGGCCAGAAGGACACCGCCGCGAAACCGTGACCCGGTTGGAGCGGATCGGACAGCGCGAGAGCGGAGGAAGAGCGTGGCTACAGGCAGACTCCCGCGGGCGATCTTCGCCACCATCGCGGGCGTCGCCCTGGCGGCGGCCGGGGCGGCTTTCTCGGCCGTGTCGTACGGACCGATCGCGGCGCACGCCCCCGTGGCGTGGGCGGCGGTCGGCGTCTGCGTGCTCGCCCTCGCGGGCCTCTGGCTCGGCAGGTGGTGGGGGTACGTGCTCGCGGCCTTCGTGGTGCTTCCGGCGGGGACACTCGCGATCGGGGCGTTCTTGCCCGTGGGAAGCGGCCTCCGGGCGGCCGCCGTGCTCGGATGGATATGCGTGGTCCTGGCGCCGCTCGTCTCCTCAGTGCGCTTCTACTTCCCGAACGAGGGCGACAGGTCCTACCTGGGGAAGTTCGCGTTCATCTCGGTGGTGGTGGGGCTGTTCGCCCTCGCGTGGGGCCTGAAGGGGACCGAACTCGGGCAGGACCTGGCCGGGGGCGCAGAGCTCCGCTACGGCGTCACCAAGAGGCTGACCGAACTCTACCAGAAGTACCTCCAGTGGAGGAGCGAGCTCGGCGACCCCGAGCGCGAGGCGGAAAAGAAGCGCCGCATCGCCGAGATCGACCGCGCGCTCGAGTCGGCGACGGGGGCCGAGAAGGACAGGCTCAGGCACGAGAAGGCGGACCTGGAGTTCGCGCTCGACCCGGTCAGGCTAGCGCAGGCCATCGACGAGCTGGAGCGCCAGCAGGAGTCCGTGGCCCAGGGCGCGGAGATCGTCCGCCGCAGGCTCGACCCCACCACGACCGCCGATATCGAGGTGAGGACGGTCGGGAGCTCGCAGATACTCATCCGCATCCCCTACCAGCGCCGCGCGGGCGAATCCGAGGCCCAGGCCGAGGCCCGCTTCAAGGCCAGGCTCGACGAGATCCAGAGCCTGGTCGAACGACAGGGGGTCTTGAGGTTCCATCTCGCCGTGAGTCCCGAGGACAACGCCGACCAGTACGAGGAGGCGAATCGCCGCATGCGCGAGGGGCGTCCGATGGTCGCGAACCGCCTCTTCGCCCTGCCCAAGGAGCAGTACGAAGAGGTGCGCAAGCTGCTCGCGGAGCGCGGCATCAAGGACCCCCTGGCCGCCGGCTACATCAAATGGGCGGACCCCCCCGCCGAGCGGCCGGGCAGGCGCTCGAAGCCCGAGTATCACGCGCCGCTCCTCCTCGAGGCCTCCAGGGACGACACGGGCAAGATCAGAGGGGTCCTGGAGGGCACCATAGTCGATCGCGCCCACCAGCGCTTCGGCGACAAGGGCTGGGAGATCGGGCTCGACTTCACGGCCTCCGGCGGCGGGCAGTTCGAGCGCGTCACCTCCGCCAACGTCAAGAGGCAGCTCGCCATAGTCCTGGACGAGGTCTGCCACTCGGCCCCCGTGATCCAGGAGCGCATTTCGGGCGGGAGCGCCGTCATAACGGGCAACTTCACCGAGGACGAGGCGCGCGACCTGGCGACGGTGCTCACGGCGGGGTCGCTGCCGGTCCAGATCCAGTTCGAGAGCAAGTCGATCGTGGGGCCCTCGCTCGGGCGCGACGCGATCCGAGCCGGGGCGCTCGCGTTCATCGTCGGGAGCGGGGCGGTGTTCGTCTTCATGATCGTCTACTACCTCGCCGGCGGCGTGGTGGCGTGCGTGGCGCTGCTCATGAACCTGCTCCTCCTCGTGGGGACGTTCGCGGCCTTCAACGCCAAGCTCACGCTCCCGGGGATCGCCGGCATACTTCTCACCGTGGGCATGGCCGTAGACGCGAACGTGCTGATCTTCGAGCGCATACGCGAGGAGAAGGCGAAGGGCCGGACGCTGAGGCTCGCCATCCAGGCGGGCTACGACCGCGCGTTCGTCACGATCATCGACTCCAACCTGACAACGATCCTGACGGCGCTGATCCTCTACTGGTTCGGGAGCGGCCCGATCAGGGGCTTCGCGATCTCGCTCACTGTAGGTATAGCCGCTTCGCTCTTCACGGCCCTGTACGTTTCGAAGACGGTCATCGAGTTCATGGCGAACAAGGGCTGGCTCACCGAGATGGCGATGATGAGGGCCGTCGGCCGCACGAACATCCCCTTCATGAAGCTGCGTCCGCTGGCGTACCTCTTCGCGGCGGCGATGGTCGGAGGGGCGATCTACGCCTTTGTCGCACACAAGGACAAGTGGGGGATCGACTTCGTCGGCGGCACCATGCTCCACGTGAACCTGCGCGAGCCCGTGGCCGACGACAGGATGCGCGAGCTCGCCAACTCCGCGATGGCCGCCATGCAAGCGCGCGAGCGCGAGCGCGCCAGGGAGCAGAACCGCGACGAGCTCGACTTCGGCGACGTGCGCACGCAGGCGGTCGTGAGGCCCGGCGAGCACCGCGGGGCGTCGAGCCGCTTCTCGCTGATCATGCGCCTGGACGTCCACCAGCTCGAGGAGTACAAGGCGCTCCTCGCCGAGAAGGCGAAGGGCCTGCTCGACGAGGCGGACCCGTTCCCCTCCCAGGAGTCGATAGGGCAGACCGTCTCCGAGGAGCTGGGGGCCGACGCGGTGCGGTCGCTCATCTTCTCGGTGATCCTGATCTTCCTCTACATAGTGCTCAGATTCGAGTTCAACCCGTCGTTCGGCGTGGGCGCGATCGTGGCCCTCGTGCACGACACGGTGATAACTGCCGGCGCGATGGCCGCTGTCGACTGGGCGGGGCTCTTACCGGCGAAGTTCGACCTGACCGCCGTCGCGGCCGTGCTCACGATACTGGGCTACTCGATCAACGACACGATCGTCGTCTTCGACAGGATCCGCGAGGTGAGGGGCCAGGGGCGCGACCGTCCCCTCGCCCAGGTCGTGGACGAGTCCGTGAACTCGGTGCTATCCAGGACACTCATCACGAGCGTCACGACGCTCTTCACGGCGGTGGCGCTCATGATCCTGGGGGCAGAGACGACGAGAGGCTTCGCGTTCGCCATGACCGTGGGCGTGGTCGTGGGGACCTTCTCCAGCGTCTTCATCGCCTCCCCGATCGTGGTGGAGTGGGAGCGGCTGCGCGACCGCCCGCGCCTGAAGAAGGTCCTGGCCTTCGCCGCGGCGGCCCTGGCGGTCCTCGCGATCGGCGCGTTCGTCGCGCAGGTCGTCCGCACGGACAGAGAAGCGAGGCGGCGCGACGAGTGCCGCAGGAAGCTCGAAGAGGTCAGGCTCGGCCTCAGGTCCTACGCCGCCAGGCACGACGGGGCGTATCCGCCCTCGCTCGACGCCCTGACCGAGGAATACCTCAGGGCGCGTTCGGCCCTGGCGGGCTTGACCTCGGGCCAGGGGATCGGTTATTCATATGTGTCCGGCCTGCGCTCGGACGACCCGGCGGACTGCGTGCTCGTCTACGACCCGGGCGACGTGCACGCCTTCGGCGCGCACGCGCTCTTCGTGGACGGCCGGATCGCCTGGATGGACGCCAGGCGCATAGAGGCCGCAGTGGCGGCCACGGCGAACAAGATCGGGGCGCTGCCGAAGAGAAAGGTGGATGTCATCCCCGCCGGGTCGGCGGGGAAGGGCCCGGCGAGGTGACGTCGCCGCCGGGGAAGGGAGCCGGATGCGGCCGACCCTGGCCGCGGGAAAGGCGGTTCGGACTGGCGCGTGGCGGGGGGGCCGCGGGCCGGGCTCGACGATTGCGCCCGGCTGACGGCACGCTCTTCTCGAACCGGGGGAGGGTGCCATGAAGCGCGACGCAAAGGTGGGGCTGCTGGTCGCGGCGGTGGTCTGCGGCGTGGCGGCGATCCTCCTGGGCGGGGGCCTGGCCGCCAGGCCCACCCGCTCGCAGGGGACGCTTCGCGTGAGCGAGCAGGTCCCCGCCGGCGAACCCGTCGCCGAGTCCGACGGCGCCGCGCACCGCGACGCCTCTCCTGCGGGGGCGCTCCCCGAGGGGCTCGCCGAGGGCGTCCTCCCGCCGGCAGAGCCCGCCGAGGACGGAGCCCCCGCGGAGCTCTCGGAACTGGCGGCCGCGCCATCCGCGGCCGCGCTTCCCGCGCTCAGCCTCTCGCCGCCCGAAGGGGCTCCCGGCGGCGCGGCGCCCCGCGCGCTCCCGCCCGTGAGGGCGATCTCCGAGAGGCCGGACGACTGGCGCGACGCGGCGCCCTCGGCTGGCGCGCCGGCCGGCGCCCCGCGAGGGCTTCCGCTCCTGGAGCCCGCGCAGGAGCTCGAGGGGCCTTCCACGACGCAGGCGGAGCCGCCCGTGGCGCCCCCTGCAAAGGTCGTCGCGCTGAGTCCGCCGGCCAGGCACGTGTACGTCGTCCAGGAGGGAGACTCCTTCTATTCTATCTCGAAGAAGCTCTTCGGAACCGTGCGTTATTTCCACGACATCCAGAAGGCTAACCCCGACGTGGACCCGAAGAAGCTCCGTCCGGGCATGCGGGTCGCGATCCCGGAGGTGGGCGGCGCCACCCTCCGCAAGGAGCTCCTCGCCCCGCCGGAGCCGCCGAAGCGCAAGGTCATCCTGGCCCAGGACAAGATGCACGTAGTACAGCCGGGGGAGGTGCTCGAGGAGATCTCTCTCAAGTACTACGGCACGAAGCACAGGTGGCAGCACATCCTGCGGGCGAACCCGACCATCAGCGATCCGAAGGACCTCAAGCCAGGCAGGGAGATCGTCATCCCCGCCCTGACGGAGTGACCCGTGCGTCCCCGGCGGAGACCGCGCGCGCAGGACCGGCGGCGTTTCATGGGGGCCCGTCCAGCCAGGTACGCGCGGCGCGCCCCCTTTGCGGCGGGCCGGAGCGCATCCCTCGCGTTCGTGAAGATGTCGGGCGCCGGGAACGACTTCGTCCTTATCGACAATCGCGCCGAGGAGCTGCCGGAGGGCCGCAAGGCGGCGCTCGCCCGCGCGATCTGCGAGCGGCGCACGGGCGTGGGTGCCGACGGCCTCATCCTCCTCGAACGCCCCTCCGGCAGGGGCTGCGACGTCAGGATGCGCATATTCAACCCCGACGGGAGCGAGGCCGAGATGTGCGGGAACGGCTCGCGGTGCCTGGCGCTATTCGCGACCGAACTCGGCGCGGCGAAGGCGAAGATGACCATCGAGACGCCCGCGGGTCCCATCAGGGCCGAGGTGAAGTCGGGGCGCGCCGAGGTGGAGCTCACGCCCCCGGGCGAGATCTCCTCGCGCGGGGTGCTCGAGTTCGGGGGCGCTCGCGGGGAGGTGTTCTTCGTGAACACGGGCGTCCCCCACGCGGTGACCTTCGTCGAGGACCTCGACGGGGCGGATGTCAGGGCCTGGGGCAGGGCGCTGAGATACCACCAGGCGTTCGCCCCGGCGGGCGCGAACGCGGACTTCGTGTGCGTCTCCGGCCCGAACTCCATAGCGATCCGCACCTACGAGCGGGGCGTCGAGGACGAGACCCTGGCCTGCGGCACCGGCGCGGCGGCGTCCGCGCTCGTCGCGGCCTCGCGCGAGGGCTGGGGAGGCGCCGTCCGCGTCTCCGTGAGGAGCGGCGAGACGCTCGTCATCCGCCCGAGCGGCCGCCCGCCGCGGTACGACAAGGTCGCGCTCGAAGGGGGCGTGAGGGTGGTGTTCCGCGGTGAGCTCGCCCCGGAGACCTTCCTGACCTGAGCGGACCCCGTCCGAGGGCGATCGGCGGGGAGGCGTCTAGCGACAGGCCGGCCGCAGCGTCATGGTATGGGGGCGATCTTGCAGCCGCTCCCGCACGCGGCCGAAGGTCGAGGGCCCAGTCGCCCGGATTTCGTAAAGCCCGGGGCCCGCGCGGTCGAAATAGGATCATGGAACCTCGCGTGCGTCGGTACGACGAAGGGAATCGACTCATGCATGCCACCCGGAGCGCCGCGGTCGCAGGCCTGGCCCTGGTCGCGCTCGCCTGTTCAGGCGGGCGGGCCTTCGCGCGCACGACCGGCGGCGGGGAGATCATGACGAACGAGAAGGTGATCTCGCTCGTCAAGTCCTCCGTTGCAGAGGACATCGTGCTGAGGATGGTCCAGGGCGCCTCGCGCACCCAGTTCGACCTGACGGTGAAGGGGGTGCTCGCGCTCAAGGCGGCCGGCGTCAGCGAGCGGATCATCTCCGCCATGATGGACATCTACAAGAAGGAGGAGCAGCAGCGCGACAGGGACGTGCGCATCTACATCCAGATGCTGCGCTCCGACGTCCCTGAGGAGTACGAGCGCGCGGTCAGGGAGCTCGTGCGGTTCGGCGCGTACGGGGTGCCTCTCCTGGTGGAGAACCTGACGAACGACGACGAGCGCATCCGCGCCGGCTGCGCCGAGGTGCTCGGGAGGGTCGCCGACCCCGCCTCGCTCGAACACCTGTTCCAGGCCTTGCTCGACAGGAACCAGGCCGTGCGAGCCAAGGCCGCGCGGGCGGTGAGCATGTTCCCCAAAGAGGAGGTCGGGCCGCGTCTGGCGTCGGGGATCGAACGGAAGGGCCTGGCCCGGGACGGCTACGCCCTGGCCCTCGGATACATCGGCGATCTCAGGTACCAGGGCCTGCTCGTCGAGCTCGCGGACGACCCGGGCCCCGAGGCCGACCGCGCCGCCGCGGCCTACGCCCTCGGGCTCCTGGGGGATGCCAAGCCCGAGGTGATAGGTGTGCTCGTGAAGCTCGTGCAGGACGACACCTTCCGGGACCTGCGCGAGGCCGCAGCGAGGGCGCTCGGGAGGCTCGCCCAGCGGATGAGCCCCTCCACGCGCGACGCGGTGACGAGGGCGATGATAAAGTCCCTCCAGCGCTATTCCCCCGGAAGGGATGTGCTCGCGCTCCAGCTCAGGTTCTTCCCGTCCAGGCGGACCGTCGAGGCCCTCCTGGAGTACATCGGCGACCGCGACAAGAACGTCTCCGGCTCCGCCTGGGAGGCGCTCAAGGTGGTGACCGGCGAGGAGATGCCCCGGGACGCCGAGCAGTGGAAGGCCTGGTGGCAGATCGCCAAGAGCCAGCCCCGGTGGAAGGACGAGTCCGGCGAGTCGGGGTTCCCTGACCTCCTCGCGCCGGCCCCCGCCGAGGCGCCGGCGGCCCCGCCGCCCTCGCCGCGGCCGTAGCTGGCAAACGGGGCGATCGCCCGAACGGAGAGGCTAACGCAGGGCTGCGGGGATAGGACCCGCCCTACTTGCGGGCCGCCCTGGAGCGCGCGACGGCGAGCACCTTCCGCGCCACCTCCTCCGCCAGGTCCTCGATGCTTTCGTTGAAAGACATCTGGCAGACGTAGGCCGCGCAGGGCCTGTAGCACATGATGTTGACGCCACGCTCCTGCGACTGGCGGAAGTCCGTGCGCACGCCGACGACGGGGATGCCGCTCGCGTAGGCGAAGCCCATCTCGAAGGCCACGCCGCTGTCGGTGTCGGCGCCGTCGAGCACGGCCACGACGACATCGGCCGACTTCAGGGCGCTGATGCATTTCTGGAAGAGTTCGCCGAGCCGGGATCTGTCGTTGTAGCGCCCCCCTACGCGAAAATCCTGAGGCAGTATCACTTCCAGGCCCGCCACCCGCTCGGCGAGGAGCCTGGCGAGCTCCCTGTTCCATCGCCGCTCGACCTGCGAGAAGAGCGGCGCCGCGAGGTAGACGACCATCGCCGCCTCCTGTGGCCATCCGGGAGGATACCGGCCCCGCCCCGCCGGTCAAGCCGCGGCGGGAGCTACCCGCCGAGCCATATCCCGGAGCGACCGGGCTCGGCGCCTGCCGGCCCGGCCGGCGCGAGAGCGAGCGCCAAGGCGTCCGCATGATCGGGGCTAGTGGATGGCGAGGCGAGCTCGCCCGGAGAGCCCGCGCAGACGATGCGTCCGTCGGGCGTGTAGAGGACGCGGAGGAGCGAGAGCTGCTCGGCGAGTATCTTCCCGTCGCGGCTAGAGGCCACGCGGGCCAGGCCCACCAGGCCCGCCTCGAAGAGCCGCCTGAGGCCCCAGAAGAGCTCCGAGCGGCGGTTCGCGAAGCTCTCGGGCCGGCTCGCCCGCGCGCCGAAGCGTTCGGGCCTGACGGCGTAGCCCCTGGAGCGGAGGATATCCGTCACGCCCCCGCCGAGGCCCGTGTCGTCCACGAAGACGCGCGCGGGGTCCACCTCGAGGGCGCGGATCTCGTCGTCCACCATGCGGGCGACCTCGTAGAGGTCGCGGCGGCGCGCCGAGTAGAGCCTGAGCACCTCGCCGCCCTGGGCCGCGCAGATCACCGTGGAGTCGTTCCCGAACCGGGCGACGTCGACGCCTATCGAGCGCTCGGACCCGGCCTGTATGCTTGTCGAGAGCGCCCGTTCGATCCAGGAGCGCTCCAGGAGCGCCGCGGAGTCGTCGGAGGGGAACTCGGCCAGCACCCGCGAGCGCCAGAAGGCGCTCTCCTCGCCGTAGGCGCGCCTCACGTGCTCGACCCACTCGCGCGTGACGGCGCCGGGGATCAGGTTCTCGCCGGAGACGACGTTCGGATGCGCCGTGCAGGGGATGCGCAGCGTCGCGAACGAGGGGTCGGCGAAGGCCTCGAAGAAGCGCCCCTCGCGCGAGGTGGGGTTCCCGATCAGGAGGAGGCTCGACTCCTCTCCCGTGAGCACGGTGTCGGCGGCCTCGTGGATACCGCGCTCGACGCCCGCGGCCTCGTCGATCACGACGAGCATCGACCTGGCGTGGAAGCCCTGGAAGCGCTCGGCCGCGTCCGTCGAGAAGCCGAGGGCGTACCAGCCCGGTCCGAGGACGAGCGACGTGGCCGAGAGCCTCCCCCCCAGCGGTATCCTGCTCGAGGCCCACTGGCGCCTGAGTTCGCCCCAGAGGAGCATCCTGACCTGCCGCGCTGTCGGCGCGGTCGAGAGGACCACGCTCCGCTCGCGCGTGCAGAGGAACCAGAGCATCGCGGCCGCCGCGACGTGGTCCTTTCCGACCGCGTGGCCGCCAGCGACCGCTACGCGCCTCCGCGAGGCGAGCGCGCGCAGGACCTCCTCCTGCATGTGCCAGGGTTCCAACCCCAGCACCGCGCGCGCGAAGGCGACCGGGTCGCGCCTGAGCCGCTCGAGCGCCCTCCTGCACCGCTCGCGCGCCTGGCCGCGTCTATCCTGTTTGCGCATTCGGTCCGGGGTGCCCGGGGCCTTCTGCGTCCCTCTCCCCAGGGGCTTCGCCGCTGACGAGCTCAGCCAGGGTCTCGGCCACGCCCGCGCGGCGAGGCGGGGCGAGTTCTCTCGTCAACCTCCTCAGCCTCTCGGAGGTGCGGACGAGCCTCTCGAGGTCCGCGCAGGCGCTCGAGCGCTCCGCGGGGGCGAGCTCCCCCTCGAGGGCCCGCTCGAGTTCCCCGCAGAGGCCCTCCGCGACGCCCAGCAGCCTCGCGAGCTCGGCCCGGAGACGTTCGGCCGCCGCAGGCTGCGACCGGCGACGGCGAGGCATGCGGCGCGCGCTCACTCGTATGTCCTCGCCGCCCGGAGCGGCTCGTGCCCCAGCTTGCGCCTGCGCCAGGCGCCGATGCCGTGTCGGGCGAGGACCGCCCGGGCGCGAGGCAGCACCTCTTTCCTGATGACCTCCTGCACCCGGCTCTTCCCGAGCCCCACCGCGAGGCCTATCTCGTCGATGGTCTCCCCCAGCAGTATTCGCCTGCGGGCGATCTCGCGCACCCGGCCGGACGGCATCGCGTCGAAGAGATCCGACGCGATCTCGTTCGAGATAGCGGCCGAGAGCGGGTCCGGGTCGCGGGAGGCCATGCGCTCGGCGGCTGCGGGAGGATTCGGCGAGGACTCCTCCTCGGGCGACTCATCGGGGCGGTCCGACGGCGGAGGCGGTTCGCCCGCCCCCGTTCGAGTCCTATCCCCCGAGCGCGGGTCGGTCCCGTCGTGGGGCCGGGCACGGGCCCCGAGCGGCCTGAGCGCCTCGCGCCCGGCGTCGAGGAGGGCGCCGGTGATCCGCATCGCCGCGTATCCCCTGAAGGGAACCCCGCAGGACGGGTCGAAGCGCTCCACCGCCTCCACGAGCCCCGTCGCTGCCGCGCCCCAGAGCTCGCGCCAGTCGAGCCCGCGGGCCCGCGCGAAGGCCCGTGTGCGGCGCTCGGCCCAGGCCATGTGGAGCTCGACCACTTGGTTCCGGACGTCCGTCCTGCCGGTCCGCCTGTAGGTCCACCAAAGCTCGGCCTCGCGCGAGCCCCTAGTCTCCGCGGCGCGGCCGGCCGGCTCGTGCGCATCGGTCGCGTGCGTCTGGTCTCTCGTCACGTTCGCGTACTCCATGAGTTCCCCCTTGTGAACTGAATGCGTGTTTCTCTCCGGAGCGACCGACGCGGCCCGCTAGCCTGGGTCGTCCAGCTCGGCGAGCCTGGCGCGGGCCTTGCGCAGGGCGGAGATGCAGGCGGCCTCCCGATCGCCGAGCGCGGAGCGGAAGGCCTCGACGAGGCTCATGAGGCCCTCGAGCCCCGCTGATTCGTCCCATACCGTGAAGGTGATCTCGACGCGGTCGGCGAAGGCCCTGGCCCTGATCCCGCGCGGGAGCTCGCGGGCGCTCACCCTCGCGGAGGCGGGCGCGAAGCCCGCCCGCACTGGCCTCCCCTCGCGGATTCTCGCGGCCACGCGCTCGGCGCGGCCGTCGGCGCGGCCGCGTCTCCCGAAGGCCGAGGCGACGGCGTAGGCGCTCGAGTCGCCCGAATCGACCTGCGCCTGCACCTCCGGGGGCGCCGCGAGGAGATTGAGCGAGAGGCTCACGCGCGCCGGGCTCACCCCGAGCTCGCGCGCGAGGCGCGCCTGCGACCAGCCGGTCGCGTCGAGGAGCGCCCGCATGGCCCTCGCCTCCTCGACGGGCGCGAGTCCCTTGCGCTGGAGGTTTTCCACGAGTTGCACGACCCCGGGCTGGGCGCCGGGCGGGAGGAGGAGGCACTCGGCGTCCTGCCGGCCGAGCGCGCGGAGGGCCGCGAGCCTCCGGGCGCCTGCGCGGACGGTCCCGTCGGGCTCGATGAGGAGCGGCACGAGAAGCCCGTGCCGGGCCACGCTCTCGCGGAGCGCATCGAGATCGCCCAGCTCCGCCCGCGGGGCGTCGGCAGGGAGCCGGAGATCCTCGAGGCTCCGCCTGACGAGCCTCCAGGGCGGGCAGATGGGCCCGCCGAGCCCAGCCGCGACGGGGCCGGGGGCTTCCGGCGAGCGGCCAGAGAGGCCTTCGCACGATTCGGCCGTCGGACCGGCGCGGTCGGAGCAGCCTGCGCTAGGAGCTCGCGCTGTGACCATGACGCCCCCTGTTATTTAGTCAGTAAAACTTTTCTCTATAACTATAATCGGACGATGTTGGGCGATCAAGCGACAGATTATGATCTATGCGCTCTGAATTCACCGCACCGTTACTGCCGTCGCGGCGGGAGGCTCCGTCCGGTCGCACCGGCACGGGCAGTGAGGCGGAGATGCCGATGCCCGTCCGCGGGGCTCTCGCCGCCTCTAACTCCGCCGGCGCACGCGACCTGATTCCCCCGGGGCGATTGAACGGCCCTGGGCGGGTCAGGGCCCTGTCTTGACTCGGAAGCCCCGGCGGAATACCGTACCTCGGGGAATGGAACGACAGCCGAGGAGGATACGGGGACCGTGGCCGCCGTCCGCGTGCTCGCCGTCGATGACGACGCGAACGTCAGGACCTTGATGCGCGACGCCCTGTCGCTCCGCGGCTACGAAGTCGTCACCGCCTCCGACGGGGTCGAGGCCGCCAAGCTCCTACGGGACCAGTGCTTCGACATGCTGATAACCGACCTCCAGATGCCGCGGATGGACGGCCGCCGCCTCGCGGAGCTCTCGGGGCAGATCCGCCCCGGGATAGGGCTCATCATCATGACCGCGCACCCGTCCGAATCCTCGGTGCTGGACACCTTCCGCCACGGCGCGGCGGCGTACCTGGTGAAGCCCGTCGACCTCCGCGACCTCTACCGCGCGGTGAAGAAGGTCGAGCGCGAGCGGCGCGAGCTCTGCGGCCGGCTCCAGGACGGCTCCTCGCGCGCGCCGCCCGTGAGGATCGAATCCCCACGGCCGGGCTGGATCGAGTTCGAGGCCCCGAGCCATGCGCTCTATCTCGAGCGCTTCACGAACCTGTTCGATGTGCTCCTCAGGCAGGGCCTCGACGAGGACGTGCTCGACGACATCCGCATCGCCGTGCAGGAGATAGGCGCGAATGCCATCGAGTGGGGCAACGTCGGCGACGTCAGGAAGCCCATCCGCATCTCGGCGCTCGTGGAGCCTGACACGCTCGTGCTGGTGATCGAGGATCAGGGGCGCGGCTTCAAGCCGCAGTCGGTCCCGGACCCGCTCTCCGACCCCGAGGGAGTGGCCGAGCAGCGGCGCGCCTCCGGGAAGCGCCCCGGCGGATACGGGATCGCCATGGCTAAGGCCGCGATGGACGAGCTCTTCTACAATCAGGCTGGCAACACCGTCGTCATGACGAAGCGTCTGAAGGGGCCCGCGCGACTGGGCAGGTTCGCGGGCGGGCATCCCACCTCGCCGGACGGCGAATCGCGCGAGACGCCGGAGACGCCCCCTCTCTCCTAGAGATCGCTGGAACCATCAGGCGGTCCGGTCCTGGCCGCCCGGCGGATGAGGGCCGCGAGGCCCTCGGGCGAGTCGTCCTCGACGCGCGGCGCGGGCCTCCAGACCCCTCCTCGCGCGGCAGCGCCTCCGGTGGTCGAGCGCCAGATTGTGGGCGACCCGGAAGAGCCAGCACGCGATGTCGCGGATGCGCTCGCTGCCGCTCCCAGCGATGGCCCCCTCCGAAAGGGCCCTGTGGAGCCTGAGGAACGGCTCCTGGGCCAGGTCCTCGGCGATGCGGTCCAGATACCTGAGGAGCGGCGTCTCGAAGCGCTCGACGAGCTCCCGGATGTCTCGAGCCCCGCGGCCGCCTCGGAGGCTGCCGGCTGGGCCTTGCGGTCCGCGGTTTCGAGCCCGCAGGCTGCGCCCCCGCGCCGGGCCGGACTCGCCCCGCTACGACCGCGCGCCTTTCGCGGCGTACCACTCGACGGTGCGGCGCAGGCCCTCGTCGAAATCGACCCTGGGCCGCCAACCGAGTTCGTCCCTGATCCGCGAGGAGTCCGGGGCGTAGCGGCGGTCGTGGCCGGGGCGGTCGGCGACGTGCGCGATCAGCGAATCGTCCCGCCCCACGAGGCGCAGGAGCGCGCGCGCGACCTCGATGTTCGGCCGCGGGCGGCCGAAGCTGATGTTGTAGATCGTGTGCCGGAGTTCCCGGGCCTCGACGAGCGCGAGGAGCGCCCCGGCGCAATCCTCGACATAGAGCCAGTCGCGCTCCTGGAGCCCGTCGCCGTAGACGGGCAGCGGCCTCCCGGCGAGGGCGTTCACCAGGAAGAGCGGGATGGCCTTCTCCGGATACTGGCGGGGACCGTAGTTGTTCGATGGCCTCGCGATGATCGCGGGAAGGCCCCAGGTGTGCCTCGCGGCGAGCACGAGCAAGTCGGCGGCCGCCTTCGACGCCGCATAGGGGCTCGATGGCCTGAGCGGCGCATCTTCGTTCGCGGTCTCGTCCGGGCCCATCGGACCGTACACCTCGTCGGTCGAGATCTGGAGGAACCGCGCGACGCGCGACGCCCTCGCGGCGTCGAGGAGCACCTGCGTGCCGATGACATTTGTCTTCAGGAACGGCGCGGGGTCGGCGAGAGATCTGTCCACGTGCGTCTCGGCCGCGAAGTGGACGATCGCATCGGGTTTCGCCCGCGCGAGCGCCCGCTCGACATCGGCCGGGTCCGTCACGTCCCCCTCGACGAACTCGAGGGCTAGCCCCTCCAGGTTCGCGAGGCTCCCGGCGTACGTGAGCTTGTCGATGACGACGACCTCATGGCGCTCGACGGCGAGCTGGCAGAAGTTCGAGCCGATGAATCCGGCGCCGCCGGTGACGAGCAGCCTCATCGGATCGGTCACCGGTCCTTCCTGGACCAGTCGAAAGGTATGGGCCCGCCGTGGGGCTCGGCGCGCTCCTCGTCCGGCCGCGCGCGGTCGTAGGGCTCGCTGGGCACGTTGACGACGATGCACTCCTCCTCCGACACGCACTTGAAGCCGTGCCAGACGCCCGGCGGGATCTTGACGAGGAGCGGATTGTGGATGCCCGCGTAGACCTCCATCGTCTCGCCCCTGGTCGGCGAGTCGGGCCTCGCGTCGTGGAGGGCTATCCTGGCCATGCCCGACACGACGGCGAGACAATCGGTCTGCCTCTTGTGCCTGTGCCAGGCCTTGACGACGCCGGGATACGCCGTCGTGATGTAGACCTGTCCGAAGCGCTCGAAATCGGGATCGTCCGAGCGCAGGACCTCCATGAGCCTCCCTCGATCGTCGGCGAGCACGCGAAGGGGCTTGAGCCGCACTCCGAGGATCACGGGGCAGTTTCCTTTCCCTGCGAGCCGGCGAGGCGCGCCGCCCGCGCGTAGGACTCGAACGTCCCGGCGTCGGTCCATGCGCCGCGCATGATCGCGAAGCGCATGGCGCCCGAACGAATATAGGCGTTGTTGACGTCCGTGATCTCGAGCTCGCCGCGCGCGGAGGGCTTGAGCGTCTTGACGATCCCGAAGACGCGCGAGTCGTAGAAGTAGACGCCCGTCACCGCGAGGCGGCTCTTCGGCGCGCGCGGCTTCTCCTCGATAGCGACTATCCGGGTCCCGTCCGCGGAGAGCTCCGCGACGCCGAAGCGCTCGGGGTCCGCGACCTCCGCGAGGAGCACCATCGCCCCGGTGCCTGGGTAGAGCTCGACATAAGGCCCGAGCGCGTCCTCGAAGATGTTGTCGCCCAGGATCACGCAGACAGGCTCCCCCCGCGCGAAGCCCTCCGCCAGGCCCAACGCCTGGGCGATGCCGCCGGGCTCGTCCTGGACGCGGTACGTGAGGTCGAGCCCGAGCTCCCGGCCGCTGCCGAGCAGTTCCAGCACGTCCCCCATGTGCTCCCGGCCGGTCACGACGAGGACCTCGGTGATGCCCGCCTCGCGCAGCTTCATGAGCGGATGGAATATCATGGGCATCCGCCCCACGGGGAGCAGATGCTTGTTCGTGACGTTGGTGAGCGGCCTCAGGCGCGACCCGGTCCCGCCGGCGAGCACCACGCCGCGCAGCGCGGCCCTGCGATGATCCGCGTCCGGCGTCACTTCTGCCCCTCGCGCGGCGTCCGCGCGCGGTAGACCCGGGCGTCGAGCATCTTCACGTAATCGCTCCAGTGCGAGCCCTCGGGGGCCGGGGAGCGCGCGGCGGCGTCCGCCGCCTGGACCTTCGCGTCGAGGTTGTCCAGGTGGTGCAGCGCCAGGGCCTCGGCCGTGGCCGGGAGCACAGGCGACCCGTATTCCCTCGCCCCGTGGTGCGAAAGGACCAGATGCAGGAGCTCGAGCCTGAGCTGCGCGGGAAAGCCCTCGAGCCTGCGCATCCGCTCGTCGAGCATCAGCGCGCCCAGGGCCACGTGTCCGACGAGGTACCCCGCGTCAGTCTTCTCGAAGCCGACCTCCGCGGAGAGCTCCTCGACCTTGCCGATGTCGTGGAGGAGCGCCCCAGCGACGAGGAGGTCCCTGTCGAGCCTGTCGTTCGACGCGGCGACCGCCTCGGCGGCGATCGCCACCGAGACGCTGTGCTCGAGGAGCCCGCCCAGATACGCGTGATGATATTGGTTGGCGGCCGGAGAACGCGAGAAGCGCTCGACGAAGTCCTGGTCCGCGAAGAACGACTCGAGCAGCGCCGCGAGCTCCGCGCGCTTCACGCTCCGCACGAGCCGCTTGAGCTCGCGCGTGAGCTCGCCGATATCGCGCTCGGTCGTGACCTGGAAGTCCGCCGGGTTCACCTCGCTGCTCGAGGCCGCGCGGACCTGCTCGATCCTGAGCTGCACCTGGCCCTTGTAGGACTCCGCCGTGCCGCGCACGCGGACATAGGAGCCCGCGCCGAAGACGGCGAGCGCCCCCTCGTCGGCGTCCCACTTGTTCGCCCTGATGGTCCCCGTGCGGTCGGCGAGGACCGCGCGCACGTACAGCCTGCCGTCCTTCGTGGGGACGAGACTCGCCTCCCTCACGTGGAGGACGCAGTCGAGCTCGTCCCCAGGGGAAAGCTCTCGCACGGTCTTCGCAGGCAAGTCGTGCCCCTTCCGTCAGATGCCCTTGGCCAGCCGCTCGGCGAGCATGGGGTCGAGCGGCTTGCCGCGGATCTTGGCCATGGTCTTCTTCACGTCGTATTCGACGCGCACGAAGCGCACACCGTCGTCGACGATAACATAGCAGGCCCTGGGGTCCTTGTCGCGCGGCTGGCCCACCGAGCCCACGTTCACGATCATCCGCTCGTCGAACGGATACTTCCTGCCGAACTCGACCGGCTCCTTCCTGCCTGGCATGAAGAGCGCAGGGATGTGCGAGTGCCCGATGAAGAAGAGGCGCACATCCGGGTGGGCGCGGAAGGCCGCGTCGGCCTCTTCGATCTTCCTGACGTACCTGTCGTCCCCGGGCCTGGTCGGATTGTCGTGCGCGAAGAACATCTCGCCCACCTTCCGCCACGGCTTGAGGCCGAGCAGGAACTCCCAGTACTGCTTGCGCAGCCTGTACTCGCGCGGCCTGAGGAAACGGAACGAGAGCTCGCTCGGGTGGATCTGCTTGCGGGTCCAGTCCGTGGCGCGGCGGGCGATCGGGTTGAAGTATCGGGGCGGGCCCGTGAGCACGGCGCGGTCGTGATTGCCCATCAGACAGAACTCGAAGTTCTTCAGGAAGTCCAGCACCTCGCGCGGGTTCGGGCCGTAGCCTATGATGTCGCCGAGGAAGACGACGCGCCCGACGCCGCGCCTCCCGATGTCGCGTATGACGGCCCTGAGGGCCTCCAGGTTCGCGTGCACGTCCGAGAGGACGGCGATCATGAGACACCCGCATCCACCGGCCGGGCCGGACCCCTACGGCGCGGCCGTCTCGACGCGCACTATCCGATCCAACTGCACGACGCTGAAGAACCGCGCGAGCTGGTTCGACACCTTCACCAGGAGATTCTTCCCGCGATCGCGGGCCTGCGCGGCGACCGAGCCTATTACGCCCAGGTATGTGCTGGTGAGGTAGTTGTGCCTGGAGAGGTCGATGACGAGCTCCCGCTCCGGGCAGTCGAGGAGCCTCCTGCACGCCTTCTCGAACTCCTGCGCGAACGCGGAGTCGAGCGCCACGCGCGGCGTGAGGACGCCATCTTCTATCGTGTAACTGGCCGAGCCCGCCGGCATGAAGATGCCCCTCCCCTGGCGCACCCGATCCTACGCAGGTCCCGCCGGGGCCGCAACGCGGGCGGCGGCCGAACCGCACGCGTACAGCTCGGCCGCGCGGTAGGAGCTCCGCACGAACGGCCCCGCCTCGACTCTGGCGAACCCTATCGCCCGCGCGAGCGCCGCGTACTCGTCGAAGCGCCCGGGCGGCACGTACTCGGCCACGGGGAGCCTGCCGGCGCCGGGGCTCAGGTACTGGCCCATCGTGACGCACGAGCAGCCCGCGGAGCGCAGGTCGCGGAGGACCTGCTCGACCTCGTGCGGGCGCTCGCCGAGCCCGAGCATGAGACCGCTCTTCACGAGCGTCCGACCGGTTCCGCTGAGCCCGCCGAGACGCGCGGCCTCCTCGAGGACCCGGAGGCTGCGCAGGTAGTCGGCGCCGGGGCGCACCTTCGCGTAGAGGTTCGGGACGGTCTCCACGTTGTGGCCGAAGACCTCTGGCCCCGAGGCCATCACGAGGCCTACGCAGTCCGTGCGGCCCTGGAAGTCCGGCACGAGCACCTCTACGCTCGCGCGCCCCTCTACGTGGATCGCGCGCACGGTCGCGGCGAACTGCGCGGCGCCGCCGTCCGGCAGGTCGTCGCGCGTGACCGAGGTCACGACGACATAGCGCAGCCCCAGCCTCCGCACGGCCTCGGCCAGTCGAGCCGGCTCGCCGGGGTCCGGAGGTGCCGGCGTCCCGCGCCTGACCGCGCAGAAGCGGCAGGCCCTCGTGCAGGTCTCGCCCAGGATCATGAACGTGGCCGTGCCGCAGGCCCAGCACTCGGCGAGGTTCGGACATTTCGCCGAGCGGCAGACCGTGGCGAGCCTCAGCTCGTCGAGGATCGCAGGGAGCGGCGAGGCCGTCCGCACGGGAAGCCGCTTGACGAGCCAACCCGGGCGCCCTCGAGCGCTAGCCGACACGGGCTCCCCTTCTCTCGCCTTCGAGCGCGTCGCACCCGCGACGAAGCTCGAGCCCCAGCCGCTCCGCCAGGGCCTCGGCCGCCGCACGCCCGAGCTCGGCCGCCGGAACCGCCCTGCCCGTCCTCTCCGCTACGGAGGTGACGCGGCAACCCTCCAGGCCGCAGGGCGCGATGGTCCCGAAGGCCGAAAGGTCGCAGGTCGAGTTCAGGCTCATGCCGTGGTAGGTTACGCCGCTCCGGCATGCGATGCCGATGAAACCTATCTTCGCGCCGCCGACCCAGACGCCGGTGAGCCCGTCGCGCGTCTCCGCGTCCACGCCGAATCGTGCGAGCGCGGCGAGCCCGGCGGCCTCGAGCGCCCTCAGGCAGCCCCCGAGCGAGAGCCCGAGCCTCCGCAACGGAAGGATCGGGTAGACGACCGCCTGACCCGGGCCGTGCCAGGTGACGTCCCCGCCGCGATCGAGCTCGACGACCGGGACGCCGCGCAGGCCCGCCTCGCGCACTGAGGGCCACCTGCGCGGGTCGCCGCTCGGGAAGAGCCGCCTCACCCCTGCGCGGCCTATGGTGTAAACCGGTTCGTGTTCGGCGACGAAGACGACCGGAGCTGCGCCGCAGGCGACCGCCTCGCGGGCGGCCGCCTGGAGGCGAACCGCTTCGTCGAGCGGGACGCGCCCGAGCTCGACGAGCGCCGCGGGCGCGCGGCGGTCCGGGAGGGGCGGAGCGGCCGCTCGCGCTTCGTCCGTCCGGACCGACGCGGGTTCTCCTCCCGAGCGCAATCGGCCCCCCGCACTAGATGTGTATGGCGCGCCCGAGCGCCGCGGAGGCGGCCTCCATCAGGCCCTCGGACAGCGTGGGATGGGCGTGGACCATCTCCTCGAGGTCCTCGAGCGTGGCCTCCAGGCGGACGGCGAGCGCCGCCTCGTGGATGAGCTCCGTCGCGTGCTCGCCGACGATCTCGGCGCCGAGGATGCGCCTCGTGGAGCGGTCGGCGACGAGCTTCACATACCCGGCGGCAGCGCGGCCGGCACGCGCCCTGCCCAGGGCTTGCATCGGGAACCGGCCGACGAGCGTCTCGCGGCCGGCCCGGGCGGCCTCCTCCTCGAGCATGCCAACGCGGGCGGCCTCGGGATGCGTGTAGGCGCACCAGGGGATCGCGCCCTCGTGCGGCAAGGGCTTGCCGAGCGCGTCCGAGACGGCCGCCAGGCCCTGGCGGCTCGCCGCGTGCGCGAGGAGCGTGCGGCCCGTCACGTCGCCAGCGGCGTACAGGCCCTGCGCGGGCGTCCTCCCGACGGCGTCCGTCTTCACGAAGCCCTTCTCGTCGAGAACGCCGAGCGCCTCGAGGCCCAGGCCCTCGGTGCAGGGCCTGCGCCCTACGGCCACGAGGATCGTGTCGGCCTCCACGTATCCGCCGCCTGCGAGCGCCAGCCTCGACGAGCCGCAGGACTCGCAGCCCTCGATACGGCTCCGGGTCTTCACCTCTACACCGAGCTTCCTGAGCCCGCGCTCGATCTCGGCCGAGGCGTCCGGGCTGAAGACGGGCGCCACTCGTTCGAGCATCTCAAGCACCGTGACCTCGTAGCCGAGCGCCCCGAGGATGTAGGCGAACTCGCAGCCGAGTATCCCGCCGCCGACGATGGCGACCCTCGGCCCGATCTCTCTGGCCGAGAGGATGTCGTCGGAGGTGAAGACGCGCGAGCCATCCGGCCTGAGGAACGGCGGCCAGGCCGGGCGGGAGCCAGTCGCGAGGAGGACGTGCGCCGCGTGGAGAACCCGCCTGGTGCCAGCGGCCTCCACGACGACGGTCCTCGCGTCCGCGAGCGCCGCGCGACCCCGGACGAGCTCTACCCTGCGCCGCTTGAGGAGCTCCTCGACCCCCTTCCTGAGGCCCGCGACGATCTCGTCCTTCTTCGCGATGGGCCCGGCGAGGTCCTGCGCGCGCCTGGGCTCGGTCGCCCTGGCCTCTCCCGGGCCGGCGAGTCCGAAGGCATGCGCCTGGGCCATCCTCTGGAACGTCGCGGCCGACTCGACGAGGGCCTTCGTAGGGATGCAGCCGCGGTTGAGGCAGGTGCCGCCGAGCTCCCGCTCTTCGACGAGGGCGACGCGGGCACCCCAGGTGCCGGCCCGCAGGGCGGCGACGTAGCCCGCGGGGCCGGCGCCCACAACGACGATGTCGAAACTCGAAGATTCATGAGCGCTCACGTGTGTCGTACCTCCGATCATTTAATCGTACGCGGCTCCGGCCGTGAGGGTGGATGTTTGCTGACGGCGCGCGTGCCGTCAAGCAGGCCCTGGGCCGTGGTCGCATTAGGAAGTTCTGGGTACGGGCATTTCGAGTCGGACGCGCGCGATCTCCGCCGGCGCTTGCGCAGGCAGCCCATGCCGCCTGGCCCACGACCGCGCCTAGTTCTCCTCCATCGCCCCGGTGCCGTTCATGTGGGGCGGCAACTCCGGCCGTATCCGCTTGAGCTTCCGATACGTGAAAAGCCTCTCCCAGTGCGCCTCTATGTACTCCCTCCCCGCCTCTCGTAGCTCTCGCGGTCTTCGCTGAAGATGTGCTCCACTATGCCCGCCTGACACGGGCCGCCATGGAGAAGGTTTCGCACTCGCGAGCGCGGCCTTCCGTCGGCGTGGAATAAGCGCCACCTCCTGAACTCGGCGAGACCGGGTCCTTCCATTCGTGTTTCGGCGCGAGCCATGCGCATTTTCGTTCGCCTCGTCGGCGCCGGCGGGCGGCCTCGGGACCCTCCGGCCGCCGCCCGCATACTGGGGCAAGCCCAGGCTCGCGCGCGGCCGACCGGGAAAAGAGACGACAGGGCAGAAGAACTGTCCCTGGAATATCCGAGCTACTTCAGGTCCAGGCACGCCAGGGCGGTCTTGTTCCTGACGATGAGCTTCCCGTCGGCGACGATGGGCGCGGTCCAGCTCTGGCCGCCCAGGGGGCGGAAGCGGCCGAGCTCGGTGTAGCCGTCGGGCTTGAGCTCGACCATGGCCACGTCGCCGTTCGCGCCGTCGCAGACGATGAGCGTCCCGTCGACGGCGACGAGCCCTCCCTTCTCGAACCCGCGCTGTTGCCACCTCACCTGGCCTGTCTTCGGGTCCAGGCACACGAGCCTGCCGGGATCGGTAGTGCCGTAGATGAACCCATTGTAGTATACGGGCGTACTGAAATGGGAATGCATCTCCTTGTTCTCCCAGGCAATCTGCGCGCCCGAGGGACCGACCGCCACCATGGCGCAGCCGCGCCTGTAGTCGCTCGTGATGAAGACCCCGTTCCCGATCACGAGAGGCGTCGCCGCGTTCACGTCGTAGCTCGTCTTCCACTGGCAGCCCCAGAGCCGGGCCCCTGTCGACTGGTCCACGCCGATCACTCCCTCGGCCGTGAAGACGACGTACTGCTTTCTGCCATTGATCGTCGCGCTCACCGGAGTGGCGTAACCGGGCCGGTCGTTCCCGCCACCCTTCCAGAGCGTCCTGCCCGTCATCTTGTCCACCGCCGCGACCGCGGCCCCGTCCCCGCCGGGGACGAGGACGAGCCTCGGCCCGTCCACGAGCGCCGACCAGGCGTAGTCCCACTGCGGCCGCCTCCCGCCGAACGCCGCGACCATGTCGAGCGACCAGATCTTCGCGCCGGTCGCGGCGTTCAGGCAGTGGACGAGCCCCAGGCGGCTCACCGTGTAGAGCCTGCCATCGTCGTAGGTCGGAGTCGAGCGGGAGAAACCGTAGTTGCTCGAGTTCGCATCCTTGTAGCTGAACCGCCAGAGCTCGCGCCCCGAGCCGAGCTCGAGCGCCTTCACGATGTCCTGGTCGCCCTGGTGGTCGATGATGAAGACCTTGCCGGCGGCGGCCGAGGGCCCGGCGTAACTGTCGTCCGACATGGGGACCTGCCAGAGGAGCTTCGGCGGCCTCGCGCGCCAGTCCTTGTTGATGCCGGTCTCTGGGGAGATGCCGTTCGCGTCCGGCCCGCGGAACCGGGGCCAGTCGGCCCCCGCGGCTGCCGCCCCGAGAAGCCCCGCCGAAACCAGGACGCCGAGCGGCCCGCTCAACATCGGTTGCACTGCGCCTTCTTTCATTTCGCCATCGCAACACTCGGGACCTATCGCCGGTCACAACTCCTTCAGCGCGCTCGGGGCCGGCCGGGCCTGCGGTTCGTGGGAACTCGGCTCCGATCATGATCGGACTCTAGCGAGGGTCGGCACGAGGTACATTGAGCCGGCTTCACAGCCTCACCGCCGCGAACTCGCGCCCCAGTCCCCTAGGGGATAACTGAATGACCCTGCCGGGGGGCGTTTGCGCTTGACTCCGGACGGCAAGATGCCGTATAATAAACGGTGGGGAAAGACAGTGACAGAATCCGCGCCAGGCCACGGTGGCGGGGCTACGCCTATCGACCTGGATCCGATCTGCCGCGAGATCTTCGAGTCGTCCATCTTCCCGGTCCTCCTGACCCAGGCGGGCAAGGTGATCGCCGCGAACAGGTCCGCGCTCAGGATGCACGGCTACGCGAGCGTGGACGAGGTCCGCGGGAGGCAGATACTCGAGTTCGTCCATCCCGACGACAGGGAGCTCGTCCGCAAACAGATGATCGAGCGCCACCCGGGGACGGTGCAGAGGTACTCGATCCGCACGCTCAGGAAGGGGGGCGACGCCCTCGACGTGTCAGTCTCTTCCTGGGAGGTGCGCATCGGCGATAGGGAGACCGTCGTCATCGCCCTGGCCGACCAGACCGAGATGCGCAGGGCGCAGACCGAGCTCGGCCGGGCGCACGCGCTCCTCTCGGCCATGATGCGAGCGATTCCCGACATGGTGTACTACAAGGATCTCGAAGGCCGATTCCTGGCCGTGAACAGGGCCTTCGAACACATGCTCGGCAAGCACTCGAGCGAGGTGATCGGGAAGAAGATCGAGGATCTCTTGTCCCCCGATCACGCCAGGAGGTTCACCGAGACGGATCGAGTCGTGATCGATTCCGGGGCGCCGGTCTCCTACAGCTACACTCTCGCCGACCCCCAGGGCCGCAGGCACAGCTTCGACGTCGTGAAGGTGCCTGTGTTCGACGACAAGGGCGAGATGGTCGGGCTCGTCGGGGTGCACCGCGACGTCTCCGAGCGCGAGCGGCTCCATGAGGAGCTGGCGCTCGCCGAGCGCATGATCGCGGTCGGGACTCTCGCCCGGGGCATCGCGCACGAGTACAACAACATCCTGACCGCGCTGCGCGGGCTCCTCGAGTACGCGGCGCGGCCCGACGCCAAGGAGTCCGAGATCCGCTCCGACGTCTCCGAGGCGGTCAAGCTGGTCGAGCGGGCAGCGGAGCTCACGCAGCAGATCGTCGCACTGGCGGAGGGTCCTCCCCCGCACAAGAGACCTTGCAGGCTCGACCAGGTGGCCCGGTCGGCGCTCTCCCTGGTGAAGGAGAGCTTCATGAGGGACGGCGTCACGATCGTGGACCGCTATGCGCCTGAGACGCCGACGATAGTCGCCGACCGCGCCCAGGTCGCCCAGCTCCTCTTGAGTCTGCTGACCGTGGCGAAGGAGGCCGTGACAGGGCGGGCCGAGAAGAAGATCACGGTCACGACCGGCCGCCGGGGCGAGAGCGCCGTCCTGAGCGTCGAGGACACGGGCCGCGGCAGGGCGCCGGACCCGTTCGACGGTCCGTTCGGGGCGGCCCAGTCCCAAGGGGCGAGGATCGGCCTGGGGCTCGCCGTGGCGGAGCGCATCGCCCGCAACCACGGGGGGGCGCTCGAGGTCAGGAGCGTGCCGGACGTCGGCACGACGGTGACGGTCCTACTTCCCGTACAGGTTGCGGAGACCCAGCCCGCCAGTAGGGCGGACGCCGGAGTCCTGCAGGGACGCAAGATCCTCGTGGTCGAGGACGAGCCCGCGACCCGTAGGCTCAGCGCGAGGGCCCTGTCGGCCGCCGGGGCCGATCCGCGCGAGGCGGCCGACGCCCGCGAGGCCCTCGCTGCACTGAAGAAGGAGAGGTTCGACGCGATCCTGCTCGACCTCGTCCTCCCCGGCCCCCCGGGCGAGGAGGTGCTGGACGCAGCGAGGAGGCTGCCGGCCGCCAGGCGACCGGTGGTGGTGGTCTTCACGGGACTCGTGGCGCCCCAGGGCTACCAGCATCTGCTCGACCGCGGGGCCGCCAAGATTCTCTACAAGCCCCACACGAGCCCGCAGGATGTCGTTTCCGAGCTCGCGGAGCTCCTGGGGAAGGACCGGAAAGACCGCGACTGACCCGCGCGCCGTCGTGCCCCGTCGGAAGCCCGTGTCGCAACTGCGGCGCGCGCTCTCCAGCGAGTACGTGTTTCCTGCCGCCCCCGCGGTTGCAGCCGGCCACTGACAGTGATATCTCGCGCAGGCCGCCCCGCCAGGCAGGGCTTGTACCTCCCGCCGGGGCGCCCGGAGCTCGAGACAGTGCTCCTCCTCGCGGCACAGGCGGGCCTGCAACTGGACCCGGTAACGGGCTGGCCGGCGCTATTCGTCTCGGCCCTGGTGGTCGGCGTATCCAAGGCCGGGTTCGGCGCGGGAGTCGGGATACTCGCGATCCCGCTCATGGCGATCGCCGTGGGCTCCGAGAAGATGCTCGGGCTCCTCCTGCCCGTCCTCATACTGGGGGATCTCTTCTCGGTCGTCCACTACACGAGGTCCTACGACGGCCGGAGCCTGGCGGGGCTCCTGGCGGGCTGCGCGCCGGGCGTGGCCTGTGGCATGGTGCTCCTCGGCTGGTTCCGCGGGCTAGGCCACGGCGCAAGGATCCTCGACGGGGCCGTGGGCGTCCTGTGCGTGGTATTCGTGGCGCTACAGGCGGGGCTCGCCCTGCGTCGCCGGCCTAGTTCCGCGGCGCTCGGACCCGGTACATCCGGGGGAACTCGCGGAGAAGGGGACACCCCTCGAGCCCTGTCGAACTCCTCGTCCCCGGCGGGCGGGGAAGAGGCCAAAGCCTCCGCTGGCGGCGGGGCGTCGGCTTGCGCGCCGAGCTCGGGCCGGACCGCGCTCGCCGTGGCCGTGGGGCTCGCCGCCGGCATCGCGAGCACCCTCTCGCACGCCGCAGGGCCGCTCGTAGCGATGTTCCTCCTCCCCGCGGGGTTCGACAAGAGGGTGTTCGTCGGGACGACCGCGTGGTTCTTCCTGGGTTGCAACCTCATGAAGCTGGGGCCGTTCATCCACAGTGGGCTCGTGACTGCGGAGGCGGCGCTCTGCCTGGCATACATCGCGCCGGCCGTCGTAGCCGGGACCCTGCTCGGCGCGTGGCTCAACAGGAAGGTGAGCCCCAGGGCCTTCAACGCGATCGTCTACGCCCTGGTCTTCGCCACCGGATTGAGGCTCGCGCTCGGGCTCCTCGGGGTGTAGCCGCCCCGGGGTGCCGTTCCGCCCCAGTTGCATCCGCGGTCGCCGGAGGCCCGGGGTCCACCTGCACGGACGGGCGGCGGCCGGAAGACCCATGGCGGACAGCACCGCCACTGACCGGTCGGCCGCGCGAAGACCGGTCTCCGTTATTGACAAACAATGTGACCGTGATAGACTACAATCTGTTGGAGTGATAGTAAAACGTGCTTTCGTCGAGAAAGGCCGAAGGACCGCCGTGCGCCACAGGACCAGGCCGCCCGTCGTCCAGGACGCGATCGTCGAGCGGGTCCGCTCGGAGATCATTTCCGGACGCCTGAGACCCGGCGACAGACTCCCCCCTCGCAGCGAGGTGGCCAGGAGATTCTCGACGACGAGCGTCACCGTCCAGCGCGCGTTCGCGAGGCTCGTCGAATCGGGGTTCGTGACCGTCCGCGGCCCCAAGGGGACCTTCGTGTCGGAGCGCCCGCCTCACGCCTACCGATACGTCCTCGCCTTTCCTCTGGGTCCGGGCGATCCCGGCTGGGTGCGCTTCTGGACCGTGCTGGCGGAGGTCGCGCGCGAGGCGTCAAGCGCGGGCCCCCGCACCTTCGTGGTGGCGTGCGACGTGAACAAGGGCGCCGACAGCGCCGAGTTCCGCGCGCTCCTCGAGGACGTGAGGGAGAGGCGCCTCGCGGGGATCGTCTTCGCCACGAACCCGTTTCTGGTCAGGGGCACGCCGCTCCTCGAGGCGACCTGGCTCCCGCGCGTGGCGATCATGCCGCCGCCCGCGCCGGAGGGGGTCATCGCCCTGGACCTGGATCACGGCGCGTTCCTGGACCGGGCGCTCGACGCCTTGGCCGAGCGGAAGCGGACCCGTGTCGCGTTCATCACAGTCCCCGGCGTGAGCGCGGACCGGTTCGACGCCCTCGCCGGCAGGCTCTCCTCGCGCGCTATGGCCGCGCGGAAGGAGTGGGTGCAGGTCGCGCCCCAGTCGGACCCGGCATGGGCCGAGAACCTGGCCAGGCTCATGTTTCGCGGGGCTCCGAAGGAGCGGCCCGACGGGCTCGTCATCACCGACGACAACCTCGTCGAGCATGCCTCGCGCGGCATCGTCGAGGCCGGCGTGCGCGTGCCGGACGAACTCGACGTGATCGCCCACTGCAACTTCCCCGCCCCGGCGCCGAGCGTGCTGCCGGTCAGACGCCTGGGCTACGACATCCGGGCCCTGCTCCGCGCGTGCGTCGAGCTTCTCGAGAGAAAGAGGCGGGGCGAGGCCGTCGCGGACTCCGTGGTCAAGCCCGTCTTCGAGTCGGAGCTCCCCGCGGCCGGCGCGCCGGACGACTCGCACGAAGCGCCGCGCCCGGGGTCGCGAAGGGGCGGGAAGGCGCACTCGGCCGGTCCTGCCTCGGATGGCCGCGTCGCGTCCGCAGGATGCCGGGCACGCAAGAGCTAGGGAGGTGCACGATGAGGCCGCGCTGGATCATGGTCGCATGGGCGCTCGTGGTGACGGGAGGGGCGTTCGGGATGCAAACGGACAATCGGGGCATCCACGCGGTGCCGGTGCCGGCCCGCGTGACGATCGACGGCTCGCTCGAGGACTGGGACCTCTCCGGACAGATCCTCGTCTGCTACGACGTGGAGACGCTCAAGGATGTCTACTCGGGGAGGGTCGCGATGATGTACGACGACGCGGCCCTATATGTGTCCGTCCACTGGAAGGACCCGGTCCCGATGGGGAACACCCACGATCCCCGATTCCAGGCCGGGAAGGGATGGGCCGGCGATTGCCTCCAGCTCCGCATCAGGACCGACCGCATCTGCCACGTCACGGCGTGGTGCTTCGCGGCCGCGTCGGAGAGCTTCATCAACATCGAGTACGGGAAGGACCTGAACGAGCCGTTCGGGGGCGGAGGCGTGAATCTCTTCCGCACCGAGGGATGGAAGCTCGAACGCGGGGCCGAGATGGCGTTCAAGAAGGACCCCGACGGCCGCGGCTACGTGCAGGAGATGAAGCTGCCCTGGGGACTCATCACCGAGAAGGTCCGCTACCGCCCGGGCGAGAGCTTCCAGTGCGGCGTGGAGCTGCTCTGGGGCGAGGCCGACTGGCCCGTCCACAGGTACGCGGACAATCTCGCCGATGGCGCCTCCTCCCGCGAGTTCTTCTGGACCGCCAAGGACGCCTGGGGGAAGGTCTTCCTCGAGCGCTCGGGCCGGTTGAGCCTGCCGCCGCCGCCCTGGGAGAGGCCGCCGGCCGAGGAGAAGCAGGAGGGCACGATAGAGATCGTCTACGAGCTGCCGAGGCCCGCCCGGGTGACGCTCGCGATCGACGACGGCTCTGGCAGGCGCGTCCGGAACCTCCTCCCGGCGGTCGAGCGCAAGGCCGGCAGGAACGTGGAGCTTTGGGACGGCCTCGACGACGCCGGCGAGGTCGTGAAGCCCGGCAAGTATCTCGTGAAGGGCATCTATCACGACGGCCTGCACCTCAGGTACGCGACCTCCTTCGCCAGCCCCGGAAACCCTCCCTGGAAGACGGCCGACGGGAAGGGCGCCTACTACGGGGATCACACGGCGCCCGAGGCGGTCGCGGCGGGCGGCGACATGCTCGCCCTCGCCTGCCCGATGGGCGAGGCCGGGGAGCACCTGATCGGCGTCGACCTCGCGGGGCGCAGGCAATGGGGGCTGGCGAACCGCGTCGCGTTCGGGGGCGGGCGCGTGTCGCTCGCGACCGACGGCGATACGCTCTGGATCGCGAACGGCGACGGCTCGCAGGCCGAGGGAGGCGGGCGCTTCACCATCTGGCGCTGCGAGCTCAGGACCGGGCGCTACCGGCCGTGGAAGCGCACAGACTCGTCGGGTGCACCGGTCCTCGACCTCCTCGTGACTCCGGGCCGCGGCACCGAGAACTGCCGCGCGATCGCCTGGCGCGAGGGGGCGCTGGCCGTGATCGTGGCCGCCGAGCGCAGGCTGCTCGTCCTCGACCCGGAGACCGGGGACACGCTCAAGGACTGGCATGACATGCCCGCCGGGATGTCGGGCTGCGCATTCGATCCCTCTGGGCGGCTCCTCCTGGCCGCCGGCGACACGCTCTACACCGTGGACCGCTCGACGGGGCGCCTCGCGGCTCTGGCGAAGGGGCTCGAGGACCCGAGGGGCGTCGCGTGCGACCGGTCGGGCAACATCTACGTCGCCCAGCGCGGGAGCCGCCACAACGTGGAGGTCTTCTCGCCGAAGGGGAAGAAGCTCCGCGAGATCGGCCGCCGGGGCGGGAGGCCCGCGGTCGGCTTCTTCGATCGCGACGGCATGCGCGACCCGGCGCAGATCGCGATCGACTCGCGCGGGCGGCTCTGGGTGACGGAGTCCACGCTGCGCCCGAAGCGGACGAGCGTCTGGGACGCGAACGGAACGCTCGCCTTCGATCTGGTCGGCACGACCGGCTACGCCGAGGGGGGGCTCGTGAACGCGCTCGACCACACCCGAGGCTTCAGCGAGGGGGTCGAGTACGCGCTGGACTACGCGAAAGGGTCCTTCCGGCCGCTCTTCACGCTGTCGTCGCCCATTCTGGGCGAAGGACGCGGCATCGGCAAGGAGACGAAGGTCGTCCGCGCCGGCGCTCGAGAGTACCTCGCCACGACGGGTCGTCAGCGCAGCGCCGGGTGGGTGTGGCTGTTCACCAGGGACCCCGACGGGTCCTGGAGGGCCGTGGCGGTCTTCGGCAGGGTGGGCGAGGGTTCCGGGATCGACGACCCGCATCACAGGGAGTACAACGCCCAGTTCACCGGACCCTTGTGGGAGGGACTGTTCGGGAAGAGCTTCGTCTGGACGGACGCGAACGGCGACGGCCTCGCCCAGCGGGAGGAGCTCTCCGCGAAGGACGTGAAGTTCGGCCGATTCTACTGGGGCCAGGCGATCGGCGACGACCTCACCGTGGCCATCCCCTGCGGAGAGCGCGAGATCATGGTCTTCAGGCCGGGGGGCTTCGATTCGCGCGGCGTCCCGCGCTACAGCTTCGAGGCGGCCAGGGTCGTGAGACTAGATCGCCCGCTCGGCGGCGAGGGCATGATGGCCGTCGGGCGCGGGGGGCGCTTCTACCTGAATCAGTCGCCGCTCGTCGCGGTCGACGCGACTGGCCGGACGCTATGGACGTATCCTAACGACTACGTCTCCGTCCACGGCTCGCACCACGCGCCGGCGGCCTCGCCGGGGCTCCTCATAGGGCCGAGCAGCATCTACGGGACCGCTTTCGTCAACGACGAGGTAGGCGAGGTGTTCTACCTGAACGGCAACCTGGGCCAGAACTTCCTCTTCACCGAGGACGGCCTCTGGGTGCAGAGCCTCTACAACGACTGCCGCGGCTGGTTCGACGTGCCCGCGAGGGCCGAGCCCGGCATGTCGTGCGACTCGATGACCGCCGGGGGCGAGAGCTTCGGCGGGGGCTTCTGCCGCTCCGACGACGGCAGGTTCTACACCGTGGGCGGCGGCACGGCCGCGGTCGTGATGGAGATCACCGGGCTCGACACGCTCAGACGGTTCCGGAGCGAGGCGGTCGTCACCGAGCGCGACTTGGCGGCCGCGCAGGATATCAAGGTCAGGCGGGCCGCGGCGAAGAGCGCGCCGAAGGTCTACACGGTCCGGCGCGCGAGGACCCCGCTCCCCACGGACGGGGAGCTCGCGGCCTGGGACATGGCCTCGGACTCCGTCGAGATCCAGGCCGGCCGGCAGAAGGTCGCGACGATCAAGGCCGCGTTCGACTCGAGCGCGCTCTATCTCGCCTACGACGTGAACGACCCCTCGCCGCTCGCCAACTCGGGGCAGGACGAGCGCCTGATGTTCATCACCGGAGACTGCGTCGATCTCATGCTCAGGACGGACGCGGCCGCGAAGGGGCCTGAACCCGTCGCGGGCGACCTGAGGCTCCTCATGACGATCAGGGACGGTAGGCCCCTCGCCGTGGTCTACAGGCCGGTCGTCCCGGGGACGCGCCCGGCGGAGCGAGTCGCGTTCAGCTCCCCCTGGCGCACGGTCTGGATGGACAAGGTCGAGGTGGTCAGCTTCCCCATCGGGATGAAGAAGAGGTCCGGCGGCTACACGGTCGCCGCGGCGGTGCCGCTCGGCATCCTCGGCGTGAAGAGACTCGACGGCCTCGTGCTCAGGGGAGACTTCGGCGTGCTCGGCTCGGACTCGGCCGGTCGCGAGTGCACCTCGCGGAACTACTGGAGCAACAAGGCTACCAACAACACGAACGACGTCCCCGACGAGGCGATGCTCGCACCCGCGCTCTGGGGCGAGCTGCGGTTCGAGTAGCCGGTCCGGAGGAGCGAGAGATGAACGGTTCGCGCGAGAAACGTCGGCCGCGCGCGGGGTCCTCGCGGCCCTTCGCCGCCGCGGTGGGGGTCGCCTGCGCGGTCGCCATTGCGGCCGGCGTGGTGTACGTGGCGGCCCGCCGCGGGAGCCCCGCCCCTCCGGGGCCTCTCCCCGAGAAGGCCGGGGCCGCGCGCGCCCTCCGCGCGGAGGCCGGGAGCGCGCCGCCCAGCGCCGCGAAGTCGCCCTCTCCCGCTGAGGTCTCCCAGGGCGGACCCCGGGGGCCCGGCAAGGGAGCTCCGCCTGCGCCAGTTTGGACGCCGGACGACTTCGTCGCGGTCTCCGGGGCTTCGTCCCCGCGCGTGGCCTACGCACTCAAGGTATCGGACGGGCGGCTCCTCGTCGCGATCGAAGCGGAGGCGTTCGAGCCCGACGGCTCCGGGGTCTCGGTGAGGCTGGGCCTCGCGGCCGCGAGGAAGCTGCTGCTGGACGGCTCGAAGGCGGCCGTGGAGCGCTCCTCGTCCGCGGCGCGGTTCGTCTTCACGGCGGCGGCCGAGGAGCTCGTGGCGGCCGAGGAGGATTGGAAGAAACTGCGCATGGCCCTCGACGTCCAGTGGGCCGGCGGCCCCTACGGAAAGCCGAGGCTCCACGAGCGGTTCCTCCACGCGGACCGCCGCGCGGCGCACGCGGGGCTCTCCGAGCGGCCGGAGGACTGGAGCGCGATCGACCCGCAGGAGCATGCCAGGCTCGTCGCGGATCGGAAGACGAGGATCGTCATCCCGATCTCGCAACCGATGGACGGCAAGGTCACCGTCGTCATCGAGGACACGGAAGGCCGCCGGGTGAGGAACCTCATCGCCGGCCGTCCGACCAGCGCCGGCAGGCACGAGATCGAATGGGACGGCCTCGACGAAGAAGAGCGATTAGTCGGGCCGGGGAAATACCGCTGGAAGAGCATCCACCATCCCGGCATCCGCCCGGAGTACCTGATGTCCTTCTGCAACGGCGGCGAGCGGTTCCTCGAGCCGTTCGGCTCCAATCACCAGCACTTCGTCGCCGCGTGCGCGAACGAGCGTTACGTCTTCCTCGCGGCGCCCATGACCGAGGGCGGCTACGCGATGATCGCCTGCGACCCGGCGGGCGCCTGGAGGCACGGGTACAACCCGATCCTCGGCTCCGGCATGGACGCGGTCGCCGTGGCCGCGGACGATCGCTACCTCTACGCGGCGCACGACGGTCAGGCCTGGGGGCAGGCCGTCGACAGGGGAAAACCCGACTGGAAGCTCGTCGTGAAGACCACGCTCACGCGGTTCGAGATCGATTCCGGGCGGACAGTCGACTACCCCGGCGGCAGGTTCGCGGTCCTCGAGGAGCACGAGTTCGGTCCAGGTGCCGCGAATCCGGCGCTCCGGGGCTCGATGAGCCTCGGCGGCATGGCGCTCGTCGGCGACAGGCTCTACATCTCCAGCCGCGCCGCCGGCGCGGTGCTCGTCGTCGAGAAGGACTCCGCCAGGAAGGTGGACGAGTTCGGCCTCGAGTCCCCCGGCGCGCTCGCCGCGGCCGGCCCTAAGCTCCTCGCCGTCTCCGGCCGCTCGATCGTGGAGATAGACCCGGCCTCCAAGGCGCGGCGCACGATCCTGCCCCCCGGCGAGCTCGAGCCGCGGGCGCTCGCCGCGGATGGCAAGGGCGCGATCTACGTGGCCGACGCCAGGAGCCATACCGTAAAGGTCTTCAGCCAGGGTCGGCTCGTGCGCACGATCGGCAGGCCCGGCGGGCCCTACAAGGGGCGCTACGATCCCGAGCGGATGGTGAACCCGTCGGGCCTCGCGCTCGTCGGCGGACGGCTCTGGGTCGCCGAGGACCGCGACAACCCCAAGCGCGCGCACGCCTGGGACCTCGCGCGCGGCACAGTCGAGGTCGAGAAGTTCGGCAACCCGCCCTACGGAGGGAGCGGGGCGGGATTCGACCCTGCGGACCCCTCGAGGTGGATCGGGCACGGCGCGCTCTGGCGGCTCGACTTCGCCGCGAAGAGCGCAGAGTGCCTCTCGATACTCGGCTCCGCCCACGGCCAGATGCACTACCGCATCGTCCGCAAGGACGGCCGCACCTTCGCCATAGGGCTCGGCGGCATCACGACGATAGACGAGCTCGCAGGCGACGGAACGCTCAGGCACCTCGCGTTTCTCTCCTCCACCCACAGATACTGCTTCGCCCTCGACTGGAACCCGCCCCAGGCGTTCGTCGAGGCGTTCGAGCGCGCCTATCCGACGCGCAAGGGCAAACACGCCGAGAAGGGTCCGGGCGTTCTCTGGGTGGACCTCGACGGGGACGGCCGCCCGTCCGCGAGCGAGTTCGATTTCTCCACGGCCGCGGACGACTTCGCCGGCGCGTACTGGGGACACGACTTCTACGACCTCACGATGAAGGTCCCCGCCACTGTCAAGGGGAGGCGCGTCCTCGTGACGCTCGAGCCGAAGGGCTACCATGCCTCCGGCGCGCCGCGATATCCGAGGCTCAACGACGCCTGCGCGGCGGGGGTGCCGGTGGCTCTCGAGCACAACCAGGTCGAGACCGCCGTCGATCGGTTCGGCGACATGATCTGCAACTCGGACCCAGCCATGAAGTGCTTCGCGCCCGACGGCAGGCTCCTATGGACCTATCCTAACCGCTGGACGAACGTGCACGGCTCGCACGCGGCGCCGCTCCCGGAGACGGGGGTCATGCAGGGGGCGCTCTTCTTCCTCGGTATGGCGAGGCTGGACGATTCCTCCGACTGCTTCGTCGTGAACGGCAACCACGGGCGCTTCTTCGTCCTGACCTCGGACGGTCTATACCTGGACGAGATGTTCAAGGACGTGCGGCTCGGCGGCTCGCGCGACGAGTTCTGGATCGGCGGGGAGTGCTTCGGGGGCGTGTTCGGCAGGTCCGAGGACGGCGCCTACTATCTCCAGACCGGCGGCGACGGCTACCGCGTCTTCCGGCTGCACGGTCTCGCGGAGGCCGTCCGCGCGCGCGGCGAGGTCGTCGTGACGCCGGAGCAGCTCATGGCGGCCGAGCGCAAGCTCGCGCGCTCCCGCGCGCCGGTTCGGACCGCGAAGGAGGCGGTCGTCCGCCGCCTGGCGAAGTCCCCCGAGATCGACGGGCGCGACGGCGACTGGGGCGGGGAGTTCTCGCTCGCGTGGGACAAAGGAGGGCGCTTCCCGGTCCGGGTCAGGGCGGGCTACGACGACGCGCAGCTCTATCTCTTCTACGACGTCTGGGACGACTCGCCCTGGGTGAACGGCGGCAAGGACTGGACGACGCTCTTCAAGACGGGCGATTCCGTGGACCTACAGCTCGGAACGGATCCCTCGGCACCCGGCGACCGGAAGGGGCCGGCGAAGGGCGATCTCCGGCTGCTCGTGGCGCCGCTTGAGGGAAGGCCGGTCGCGGTGCTCTACCGCCACCGAGTGAGCGGCGCGAAGAACCCGGTCGTCTTCACGAGCCCCTGGAGGAGCGAGACGGTGGACGTCGTCCGCAGGCTGGACTCCGCGCGGATCGCGGTCGAGCGCGGGGGCGACTACTATCGCGTGGAGGTGGCCGTCCCGCTCGCCGAGCTCGGCCTGGAGGCGCCGGCGGGCAGGAGCTTCAGGGGCGATTTCGGCGTCATCTACGGCGACCCTGGCGGGACGGTGAACGTCCTGCGATCGTACTGGTCCAACCAGGCGACGATGCTCGTAAACGACGTGCCCGGCGAGATCATGCTCCACCCGGAGATGTGGGGGAGCGTAACGTTCGCCGAAGGCGGGGCCCGCTGACGGCCCGGACCCGGAGGGGAGGCAGGGCGTGTCTCGCGCGGTCTCGGTGCTGCTGGCGTCTTTTCTCGCGGCCCGCTCGGCCGGCGCCGAGCAGATCGTCTGCGCCGGCGTCCTCGGCAACTCCGGCGAGGCGGGCGATACCCTCGTGCGCTTCGGACCGGTCGGCAGCCACGACTCGGGCCTGGGCGTGGTCTACGACCGCCTCGGCTCGCTCTGGGACAGGGCCGGCAAGGGGACGCTCAACCGCTACGCGCCGGATGGGAGGCTGCTCGCCCAGTACCGCATACCCGACGGGGGCGGGGGCTGGCAGGACCAGGACGCCATCGCCCTCGCAGGCGACACGATCGTGATGAAGCTCGGCCGAAGGCTCTATACCCTGTCCGTGACGGCCCCTCCCGGGAGCGAGCCGAACGACCTGGGCGTCGAGGCCGAGCGCATGTCGCTCGGCTCCGCGAACGGGCGCGTCGCCGCGTATGCGAATGGCAAGCTCTTCCTCTTGGACGCCGAGACCGGCCGGACGCAGCAGGTGGCGGAGTCCGGCGGCGGCGTCGCTTGGCTCGAGCTCGGCCCGGACGAGGCGGTCTACGCGGTCGTCGACTGGAAGATGCATAAGTTCGTGAACGGCCAGCGCGTCCGGAGCGGCTGGCCGCGGGACTGCCCGGGCGAGCGCCCGCAGCTTCTGGATGGCGTGTGGTTCGGCCACGGCTGGCACGGGACGGTCCGCCGCTTCGACGCGGAGCTGCAGCCCGCGCCGGGGGTCGTGCTGGGCGGCGCATCGGGGTCGTTCATCGGGCACCTGGACCAGAACTCGGAGCTCGTGAAGGGCTCCGGCATGGCGCGCCTCGCGCCGAGACTCTATGCGATCTCCGGGATCGGCGGGATCATGCACCTCGCCGAGTGGGACGCATCCGCGAGGCGCATGACCCTCCTCCGGCGGATCGGGGCGGTGCCGGTCTGCCGGGGCCTCGGGCTCGACAGGTCCGGGAACGTCTGGTTCCACGCCGGTTCCTGGAAATGGGACGACCGCCCCGACGAGCCCTTGCGCTTCGGCGTGAACGCGCCCGAGCATCCAGGCGTGGGCCAGGCCGCGATGCTCGACTCGGACTGCATGGTCGCGGCGGGATGGCTCTGGGGGAAGCCCACCTTCTACCGCGGTCCGCTCGGCGGGGAGGTCCGCACCGACCGCATCGAACAGGGCTGCGCGCTCTCGCGCGCGGCGGTCGCCGCGACATGGTACCGGAGGGATGGCAAGCTCGTCTTCGTCACGATGGAACCGAGCGGGGCGGCGCGGGCGTTTTTCGTCGGAGAGGACGGCGCATACCGCGACGAGGCCGGCGCCGTGGAGTTCAGGCCGGCGGTCGCCGCGAGGGAATGGGCAGCGCTCGCGAGGGTGTCGGACGGCGCGCTCCTCGGCGCTGCGGACGGCGCCGTCGTGGAGTTCGCGCCGGAGGGACCGTCCTGGAAGGAGACCAGGCGCTGGAACTCCTGGGGGAGCGGTCCGGACGAGCGATTCGGACCGCGCATTCGCATCGCCGCCGACGACGGCCGCCTCTGGGTCGCGGATACCGAGCGTCACAGGGTCCTGTGCTTCGACCTCGCGACGAGGAGGCCGCTCGCGAGCTTCGGCAGGACCGACGCCGCGGGGACGGACCTAGGCTCGCTCTCGAGCCCTGGCGTGATCGCCGCGCGGGCGCGCCGGGCGGTCGTCCACGACGCGGGCAACCAGCGGCTCGTGAGACTGGAGCTCAGATAGGCGAGTCTCCGGGCCGGCTTCCCGGCCGGCATCGCGAGCGGCTTGCGGTTCCGGGCGAAGTACGTAGTCTGACGGGGCCGTGCGATCGCGATCGCAACGGGAGGAGGGAAGGGAAGTCTCATGGGTGAGCGCGCCGAGACTCGGGGCCGAGAAGAGTTCGGCGCCGACGGCCTGGCGGTCCGCGAGGCCCTCAGGCCTCACGTGGCCGCTTGCGTCGTCCGCCACGCGACCGCCGACATCGCGCTGTCGAGCGGCCGCATGAGCGACTTCTACTTCGACGGCAGGACCGTGACGCTCTGCTCCGAGTCGCTCGCGCTCGTGGCGGAGCTCGCGCTCCGCGAGGTCCTGCGCCTGGGCGCGACCGCCGTAGGCGGGCCGGTCATCGGGGCCGACCCCATAGTCGGCGCGACGCTCGCGCTCGCCGCGGCGAGGGGCGTCCGCCTCAAGGGCTTTCTCGTACGCAAGGAGCCCAAGTCGCGCGGACTCCTGAAGCAGGTGGAGGGGCCGCGCCTGGCGGGCGAGCGGGCGCTTCTCGTCGAGGACACGGTGACGTCGGGCGGCTCGCTCCTCGCGGCGGCGGAGGCCGTCAGGCGCGAGCAACCTGGCTGCGAGCTCGTCGGCGCCTTCGCCCTCGTGGACCGTGAGGAAGGGGGACGCGAGGCGCTCTCGGCCGCAGGGCTCGCCCTCTCGGCCGTCTTCAGGAAGAGCGAGTTCGCTCCCGAATGATCGTCATCCCGGCCGTGGACATAAGAGGCGGTTCGGCGGTCAGGCTCGTGCAGGGCCGGCCCGATCGCCTCGCGCTCGACGCGGGCTCGCCACTCGAGGCCGCCTTGCGCTGGGACGCGTTCCGCCCGGCGCGGTTGCACGTCGTCGACCTCGACGGCGCCTTCGAGGGCCGGCCCGTGAACATGGAACTCGTCGGGCGGATCGTCTCGTCTGTGAAGGCCCCGGTCGAGGTCGGCGGGGGCATACGCACGCGCGAGGCCGCGCGGGAGTACCTGGGGCTGGGCGCATCGCGAGTCGTCCTCGGCACTCGGGCCGCGGCCGAGCCAGAGTTCGTGCGCGAGCTCGCGCGGGAGTTCCCGGGGCGCGTGAGCCTGGGGCTCGACGTCTCGGGCGGTCGGGTGGCGGTGAAGGGTTGGGCCGAGTCCTCCGCACTCGACCCGTTCGAGCTCCTGGAGGCGCTGCGCGGCGCGCCGCTCGCCGAGGTGATCTACACGGACGTCTCGCGAGACGGGATGCTCTCGGGCCCTGGGCTCGACTCGACACGGGAGTTCGTCGAGCGCTCGGGCCTCCCGGTGATCGCCTCCGGAGGCGTCTCGTCCCTGGACGATCTCGAGCGGTTGAAGGCCCTCGGTTGCTTCGGCGCTATCGTCGGCAGGGCGCTCTACGCCGGCACGCTGGACCTCGCCGAGGCGATCTCGCAGATCGAGGGCCGCTGACTTCCGTCGGGCCAGGCCGCTCGCGAAGCTGCTCCATCAGGGCCTTGCCAGCGGCTCGACCTTCGCCGCGTAGTTGCGCAAGACCTCCTCGGCCGAGAGCGCCCTGTCGTAGATCGCCACGAGATAGAGCTTCCCGAGCCACGGCCGGTCCCCGGTGAACTCGTTCCCGACGACGAGGGGAAACGCCTGCCAGGTGCTCAGGTCGCCGCCGGGCTCGTGGCGCTCCTCGCGTTCGCGGCCGTTCACGTAGAGCCGCGCAGTGGTTCCGTCGAACGCCGCCACGGCGTGAACGGGCCCGGGGCCGAACGCGAGGCCCTTCGTCTGGAGCGCGGGTTCCCCGTTCGGGTTCGTCTTCGACGTCCGGAGCCTGAAAACGAGCTCGAGTCCAGCCTGGCCGAGCGTGAAGTCCCGCGCCAACGTGTCCTGCGAGAGCGAGACGATCCGGGCGGGCCCGGACTGGCTCAGATTCGCGGGCTCGAACCACGCCTCGACGGAGAGCCGCCCCGCCGCCTTGAGCCGCTCGACGAGCCTCCCCGCGCTCGTCTCGCTCGCGAGGGCCGTGGGACCGGCGAGTTCCAGTCCCCCCCGGCCGCCGAGCGAGCGGAGCTTCGTCGGGTCCTTCGGGCGGAGATCGGGGGCCACGCCCGCGCCGCTCCGGTCGCGGACAGCCGCGCCGGGGAGCTCGTCGAACAGCCAGAGCGCCACGAGACCGTCGGTGACGCGGCCGGAGGCGGCGTACTTGTTGAGAGGGACCTCGACCTGGCGGCCCATCACGGAGCGTTCGAGTACCCGGTACAGCCTCGCGAACCTCTTCGCGAGCGCCTCGACCGCCGCCGCCTTGAGCGCCCCGCCCGCGCCGAAGGAGGCCGCAGGGTCGGCGTTCAGGAGGCCCCAGGCGTCCAGCCACGGGACGCCCGACTCGGACGCTACCTCCCTCACGAGCTTGTTGAACCTCTCGACGAGCTCGAGCGCCCTGGTGTCCTGCGGTCTGGGCATGCCCAGTGTGAAAAGCACGGGCACGGCGCCGAGCTCTTGGACCTCGGCGACGAGTTCGGCCAGGTCCGTGCGGTACGCCTGCGGAGGACGGCCCTCGCGCAGCACGCCGGCATCGAAGCCGATCATGACGAGTTCGGGTCGTTCGCGGCCGAGCGCCTTCTCCGCGGCCTTGCGGGCGGCGGCGAGCGTCATGCCTGCCGAGGAGAGTCCCGCCTTCGAGGCGAAAGCGTATCCGTCCTTGGGGGGCAGCTCCTTCTTGAGCGCCTGGTCGAAGGCCGCGAGCGCCGCGAGGCCCCCGCCGACGGCGGCGAGCTTCTTCGCGGTCGCCCTCGCCGGGTCGAAGCGCCTGGAGAGCTTCACGAGGAGGCCGGGATCGAGCCAGTAGCCGTCCCTTTCCGGCCGGGCGCAGGCGTCGGCAGGCGATGCCAGCCTGAGCACCTCCGGTTCCCATTCGCAGACGAAGCCGGGGACGTTCGAATCGCCCTTCAGGTCGTTCCAGTTCGCACTAGGCGGGTCGCTCGCTCTCATCTCCAGGTAGTTCTCTTCCCCGCCGCTGGGCTCGCCGCGGGACCAGGCGGTGAAAGCCACCGTTTCGCCAGTGACCCACTCCCAGCGGCCCTCGTGACCCTCGTCTGTGAGGCCGATCCAGGCATTGCTCCCGAGCAGGCTCTTGACGAATGCGTTCTCCTCCTGCGACGCGATGGTGACCAGGTGCCCGCCCATCTCCTCGCAGCGCCGCCTGGCGGAGTGCCAGCTCCCGGGCTCGGGGAAGTACGCGTACCACCGGCCGCCGCTCTCTCGCGCGCCGGGGGGAAGCCCCGGAGGGATCTCGGGCGCTCGTGGCGTCGCCACCCGGTCGGCGCCCGGCGTCCGCAGGTGCGTCTGAGGTATCACTGACATCGCGCCCCCCGGGCCGGCCCAGGAGAGCCTCACTATGGCCTCCCTGCCGCGCTCGAAGTACTCGAGCCTGATGGGCACCCAGCCCGCCGCGAGACCCTCCGCGCGGCCCGAGCTCTCGGCGACCGCCTCTCTCCAGTCGTCGATGACGAGCTTGTCGCCGACCCACAGCCGCACGCCGTCGTCGTGGCTCAAATGGAACGTCCAGCTCCCCGGCGAGCTGAGGAACACCTCGCCCGTCCACCTGATAGAGAAGTCGTCCGTCGGAAGGCCTTCGGCCGGCGGACCCCGACCCCAATTGAAATCCACGCGCGGATCGACGCGCCTGAGCCTGAGCCGCCCGGGTTCCAGGTCCGTCCCCTCGAAGTACTCGCCGAGGAGCCCGTTCGAGCCGCCCGGCTCGATGGTGGGCGCGGCCGCCGCAGGTCGGCCGATGGTCACGGAGATGTCGTCGAACTCCGCCCTGCAGGCGGCGACCCTGAGCGCGGGCCTGCCCGACGTGACCGCCTTGTTGTCGAACTTGTAGGCGATCCTGCCCTGGTCCTGTCCGTCGAGGTCCCGGGCCGAGCCGACGATGCTGTCGGGGGTGAGCTCGAGCCTCAGCCTGTACCTGTGGTCGTACGTGAGCCCGGTGGACCTCGATTCGACCAGGGTGAGCTTGGACTCGCCGAGCTGCGCCATCCACTTGCCGTCCAGCAACTCGTGGAGCTCGAGGTAGCGCGTCCCGTCTTCTGCTTCGACGAGCGACAGGGCCCAGAGATTGGCGTCGTCCCTGTAGAGCACGAGCCCGGTGCTCGCCCATCCGGCGCCCATTCTCGCGCGGGGCCTGGCCGTGGCCTCGAAGACCAATGCGCCGCTTTCCGGAACGCCCATGACGGCCATCGCCTGACCCTCGCCCTCCCCGACGAGCGCGCCCGAGGCGATCGTCCAACTCCCCTTCAGCGTCCAGGCCGGGTCGGCGAAGCGACCCTCCGCGTATCTCGAGAAGTCCTCGGAGACGGACGCGCCTTGCGTCGCCAGGCGGGCTGAGGCCTCCTTGATGCGCGTCTCGACGGCCGCGATGGCGGGCTCGGCCTTCTCGCGGAACCAGTCGCTCGAACCGAAGCGCATTCGGACGTAACCGAAGGCCTTGAGCGCCTCGTCGAATCTGCCCTGGGCGAGGAACGTCTCCGCGGCGCCCAGGGCCGCCTTGAGCGCATCGTCCGCCTGCTCGATGTATCGAGCCTCCGCATCCCGGAGGATGGCCCTGGCCTCCTCGGCCTCGGGGGACTTCTCGAACTCTGCCAGGAACTTCGCACCCTCTGCGCGAAGCTCCTCGTAGCGCGAGAGGCCGGGGTCGGCGAGGTCCCTGAGCGCGGCGAGCCGCGCCTGCACCGGGCTCAAGGATGCTCTCTCGACGACTGCCCGACCGGGGGCGGGCGCTGGCGGGGGGAGGCTATCCGACGCGATCGGTGGCGTCTCGCGCGGCGTGACCGCCATGATGCTCGCCGGGGGCGGAGGGAGGCCCGTGCGTGTCGGCTTGGTGCCCGAGCGCGCCAGCATCACTGCGGCGACGGCCGCGAGCGCCCCCGCCCCGAGCCCTACGCCGAAGAGGAGCGCCATGGGCAGCCCTGGGCCCTTCGGCCGGCGCATGGCCGCCTCCGGACGAAGGCCGGCGGCGCGGGGCCCGGGGAGGGGGGTCTTCTCGGCGGGGGGCGCGAGGGCCGCCGTGGGGGCGAGCGCGGAAACGAGTGCCTTCCGCTCCTCGGGGCTCAGCGTCTTCGTGCACGAGCGGCATACCGCGAACGAGCTGGACACGAGCGCTTCGCCGGAGGCGAGTTCGCTCGGGAGGATGATGCGACCGCAGCGGTCGCAGTAGATGATGGCCTCGGCCATGACCCCGCCCGCGATCTGCCGTCATGGCATACCGCGCCTGCAGATCCCGGGTCCGACTTAGTATATCGCTCCGGGTGCGTCCGTGCAAGCATGGTTCTCCGCGCACAGGCGAGATGCCTGGCTGCATCGCCGAGGCTGACGACCCTTCAGGCCTCGTCCGCGGGCCGGCATGGGTCGGAGCATTCTCGCGTTCCCCGGCCGGCGCCGACCGAACCCGACGGGTCGCTTGTGCGCTCACAAGTACGAACCTCCGTGGGACAGGCGAGCGAAAGGGGAAGACGATGGAAATGCCTGCGAGCAGGTCTCGGCGACATGGCAACTCGTGGCGCGCCGCTGCGGCGGCGCTCCTCGCCGTGGCGGCGCTCGGCGCATCCGCTCAGGAGGAATGGGGAGCCGGAGACGTCCCGACGCTCCCGCCGGTCGTGGTGACCGCTGAGAGACGCGAGGCGCCGGAGCTCGAGGCGGCGCAGCACGTCTCCGTCGTCACCGCAGGCGAGATCGCCGAGCGCGGGTGCCAGACCACGCCGGACGCCCTCAAGGAAGAGCCCGGCGTGTGGGTACAGAAGACCGGATACGGCGGCGGCTCGCCCTTCGTGAGGGGACTCACCGGCAAGCAGGTTCTCCTTCTGGTCGACGGCATCCGGTTCAACAACTCCACGTTCAGGTTCGGCCCCAACCAGTATCTGAACACCATCGATCCCTGGATCATCGAAAGGATAGAGGTCGTCCGGGGCCCCGGCTCCGTCCTCTACGGGTCGGACGCGCTCGGGGGCGTCGTCAACGTCGTCACCCGCAGGAGCGGCGAGTTCGGCGAGACGCCGCAGCCGGGCGTGAGCGGCAGGCTCGCGGGGCTCTTCTCCTCGGCCGACCGCGGAGCGGTCGTGAGGCTGGACGTGGAGGGTTCGTCCGGTCCGGTCGCGTGGACGATCGGGGCGAGCGCCAAGGACTTCGGGGACCTCCGCGCGGGCCGCGGCGAGAGCCCCGTCGGGCTCGTCGACACGAACGGCGTACAGAGTCCGTCCGGCTACACCGAGACCGACTACGACGTCAGGGCGCGATGGGTCCTTTCGCCCCGGAGCGAGCTCAGATTCGCGTACCTCCACTCCCGCCAGGAAGACGTCCCGCGCTGCGACAGGTGCATAGCCAGCGACTACCAGACGAGCCCCGAGCGCTACTACTACGATCCGCAACAGGCCGACTTCGCCTACGTCGAACACGAGTCCCGCGACATAGGGCCGGTCGAATCGATGAAGTTCACCGTCTCGTACAACCTCCAGCTCGAGGGCCGCGAGCGGCGCAGGTCGAGCTGGACGTATACCAGATACGAGGAGGACGAGGTCGGCACCGTCGGGTTCGCGTCACAGGTCGCCATGAAGCCGGCCGGGCGCAATAGCGTCTGCTTCGGCCTGGAGGCCTATGCCGACGCGATCTCGTCGGCGCGGTGGGACGTGGCCGACGGCACGGGAACGATCACGACGCGCCCGGGTCGCTTCCCGGACGACTCCGCCTACCGGAGCCTCGGCGTCTACGCGCGCGACAGGCTCGCGCTCTCCGACAGGCTCGACCTCGGCGTCGGCGTGAGATACTCGTCCTTCGCCGCGGAACTGGACTTCGGCGGGTACAACTTCCCCCTGATAGGGCCGCTGTACGAGGTGTCCGAGAGCTACTCCGACGTCACCTGGAGCGTGGAAGCGATGTGGCACGTGAACGACTCGTCCAGAGTCTACCTGAACATCGCCCGCGGCTTCCGCGCGCCCAACATCGACGACCTCGCCGTGAACGGGGATTGGAGCTCCGGCTACGACCTCCCCAACCCCGAGCTCCGGCCGGAGAAGGTCGTGAACTGCGAGCTCGGCGCGAAGCACTCCGGCGCGGCCGCCTCCGCCGGCGCGAGCGTCTTCTACGCAGACTGCACGGACCTGATCCAGCGCGAATACCTGGCCCCCGGCGACGACGGGATCCCGGGGACCGGCGACGACCTCTACCACTTCGCCAACGCTGCGAGGGCGCAGATGTACGGCGGAGAGCTGTGGGGCAGGCTCCGGGTACACCGGTCCGAGGATGGGACCTGGCACCTCTTCGGGGGTGTAGCGTACGTCTACGGGCAGGACATCGCAGCGGACGTGCCGCTCTCGAAGATCCCTCCGCTGAACGGACGGCTGGGCGTCCGCTGGGAGGCTCCTGCGAGCGGCCGCTGGTTCGAGGCGTTCGCCGAGGGCGCGGCCGCGCAGGACAGGCTCTCGCCCAGCGACGAGAACGACGTGAGGATCCCCGACGGCGGCACGCCCGCCTGGGTGACGTTCAACATCCGCGGCGGCATGAGGCTCTCGAAAGACCTCGTGCTCTACCTGGGCGGCTACAACCTGGGCGACGTGAGATACCGCGTGCACGGCTCGGGGCTCGACGCCCCGGGCCTGAACGTGGTCGCGAGGGTCGAGTGGAGATTCTGAGGCGTATCCCGGCCTTCGGCTCGCTGGGCCGAGGTCTGCGGCGCGCGGCGGCGGGCCTGGCGGCGATGCCGGGCTTCTATCTCTGCGTGTCGCTGGGCGCCCACGCCGCGGCGTTTGCGCTCGCGGCCCGGGTCGGGCTCGGCCCGGTCCCCGCGCCGAACGATTGCCGTCCTCCGATATCCCTGGGCCTGGAGACCTCGCCGCCGCCGCCGCCGCAGGTCAGCTCCCGTCAACTCAGGCTCGATTTCACGGGTCTCGAGGAGCCTCCCCCGCCCGAACTCGAGCCGGAGGAGCCCTTCGCCGAGGAGCCGGACACGCCCGCCGAGACGGGGGCGGTCTGCCTCGTGGGGATGCCGCTCGCGCTCCTGCCGGCCCGCGAGGAGCGCCTCCACGAGGAGGCGGACGCAGGGACGCCCGTCTCGGCCGCCCCGCTAGGCCCTGCCGAGGACTCGCCGTCGGTCGCAGATTTCGATCTCGGCCTGAATAGACCTCCGGAGTATCCCTTGCTCGCGCGGAGGCTCGGCTGGCAGGGGGAGACGCTCCTCGAGCTCGAACTCCTTCCGGACGGCGTCCCCGCGAGGGTGACGGTGCTGCGGTCGTCGGGCCACCGGCTGCTCGACGACGCGGCGGTCGCCGCGGCGAGGGAGTGGCGCTTCAGGGTCCCTGCGGGCGCGCCCGGTCGCAGGGTGCTCGTCCCCGTGGTATTCCAACTGCGCTGAGCGTGCCGCGCGGCCTGCGCACGAGCCGACCGGCCTAGCCCCTCCGCGTGGCGAGTATCCAGAGGAAGAACGGTCCCCCGAGGAGCGCGGTGAATACGCCGACCGGGATGTCCATGGGCGCGGTCACCGTGCGAGCGACGGTGTCGCAGGCGACGAGAAAAGCGCCCCCCCACAGGAACGCGCTCGGGACGAGGAGCCTATGATCCGGCCCCACGAGGAACCTCATCGCGTGGGGAACGATGAGCCCCACGAAGCCCACGGGCCCCGCCGCAGCCACGGCGGCGCCGGTGCCGAGCGCGGTTCCCGCGAGCACGAGGAGCCGCACCCGCCGCACGTCCACCCCGCGCGACTCGGCGAGCTCCTCGGAGAGCGCGATCTGGTTCAGCCTCCCGGCCTGGAGCCCGATGAGCACGAGGGCAGGCATGAGCACCGGGGTCATCGCGGCGATCGTCCTGTAGCCGACGGTGCCGAGGCCTCCCATCATCCAGCGGATCATGTGATGGATCTCGAAGGGCTCGGAGACGTACTGGATGAGCAGCACCCCCGCCGACGCCACGAAGGTAAGCGTCACGCCCGCGAGGAGCAGCCCTTCGGGCGTGAGCCGCTTTCTCCTCCCGAGCCGGGAGAGCCCCCACACCGCGGCCGCCGAGGCGAGCGCGCCCGCGAAGGCGGCGAGCGACGTCAGAAGACCGCTCGAGGCGCCGAGCTTCATCGCGACCACCGCCGCGAGCGATGCGCCGCTCGCGAGGCCCAGGGTATAGGGGTCCGCGAGGGGGTTCGCCAGGATCCCCTGCATCGCCGTCCCGCAGGCGGCGAGCGTCCCGCCCGCGAGGGCCGCCAGGATCGCGCGCGGGAACCTGAGCGAGAGCACTATCGTGCGCTCGTCGGCCGCGGCGCGACCCGCGAGCACGCGGAAGAGGCTCGCATCGACCGAGCCGAACCCCGGCGCTAGCACTAGCGCGAGCGCGAGCGCAGCGGCGGACACCGCCACGACGCATGCGAACTTGCGCGGAGTGAGGACCCTCACGAGCCGCCTCCCTCCGGGGCCCGGCGAGGGCTCGCCGCGAAGGCGAGCGCGACGGGGAGGCCGTCGGCCTCGTGGCTCGTCACGCGCACCGAGGGCCCGTAGAGCCTCGCGAGGCGCTCTTGCGTCAGCACCTCGCACGGCGCGCCCAGGGCCTCGATTCGCCCCTCCGCCAGGAGCGCGACGCGATCGGCGATGCGCGCCGCGAGGTTGAGGTCGTGCGTGACGAGCGCGATCGCGATCTGCCTCGCCGCCAGGCGTTCGAGGACGAGCGCCAGCGCCGCCTGCGCGGCCAGGTCGAGCCCGGACGTCGGCTCGTCGAGGAGGAGCACCTTCGGTTCCTGCGCCAGGGCCGAGGCGATCGCCACGCGCCGGCGCTCGCCTCCGGAGAGGCTGCCGAACAGGCGGTCGGCGAGGTGCGCGGCGCCGACCTCCGATAGCGCGCCGAGCGCGATCGCCCTGTCGCGCGGCGACTCGAAGCCGAACGGTCCGAGGTGCGGATACCTCCCCATGAGTGCGACCTCGCCCACGGTGAAAGGGAACGCGCTCTCTATCTCCTGCGGCACCCAGGCGACCTCGCGCGCGAGCTCCGCGCGCGGCAGCTCCTCGATCGGCCTGCCGAAGAAGCGGACCTCGCCCCGCCGCGGCTCGAGGAGCCCGGCCGCCAGGCGCAGGAGCGTGCTCTTCCCCGCCCCGTTGGGGCCGGCGATGGCGAGCCGCGAGCCCGCGGCGAGGGCCAAGCTCGCGCCCCGCAGGACCTCGGGCCCGTCGGGGTAGCCGAAATGGACGTCGTCGAGCTCGATCGCAGCGGGGCCGGTCACGGAGCGCTCCCGTCGAGCCATGCGCGCGCGGCCGAGACGAGCCGCTCCATCTCCCTCGCGAGCTCGCCCACGCGCGGGCCCGGCACCTGCGCGCAGTCGAGCGTGAGGAGACGGACGTCCGGCCCCCGTCCGGCCCGCGCGCCCCCGAGGAGCCCGCGCCAGAACCCGCGTATAGCCTCCTCGTCGGAGCGCGAGAGCTCCCGTCCGGGCAGCGAGACCATCACGAGCTCCGGCGCGCGCGACACTATGGCCTCGGCGGAGACCTCCGCATAGGCGCGCGGGAGCTCCGCGAAGACGTTCGACCCGCCCGCCGCCTCCAGTATCTCCGAGAGGAACGTCCGCCCGCCCGACGTGAGGAACGGGCCCGTCCCCGGCGCCGCCGCGTGGCCGATCTGGAGGAACGTGCGCACCGGCCTCGCCGCGCGCGAGCGGGAGCGCACGTCCTCGAGCTCCGACTCGATCCTCCGCGCGAGGTGCTCGCCCGCCCCGGCCGCGCCGAGCGCCGAGCCGATCTCGCGCGCGGCGCGGACGATCTGCGCGACCGTGTCCATCTCGACGCGGACGACCTCGATCCCGAGCTCGCGCGCCTGCTCACTCACGCGCGAGTGCACGCCCTGGACGAGCACGAGGTCCGGCCTCGTGCCGACGAGCACCTCCAGGTCCACATCGAGGTAGCCGCCGACCCGCCGGATAGAGCGCGCCTCCGGCGGCCAGCTCACCCACGACGAGACCCCCACGACCCGGTCGAGCGCGCCGAGCGCGTGGACCATCTCGGTGATCGACGGGGAGAGCGATACTACTCTGGCTGGTGCGGCGCCAGCGGGCGCGGACGAGCCGCCGCCTGCGAGCGCGAGCGGCAGCAGGCCGAGCGCCGACGCGGCCGCAGCGAGGGCGAGTTCTCTGTTCACCGCGCGCCCCCGGCGTTCACTTCGAGAGGACGCTCGCGGGCCGAGACGGCCGCTGCATCGCCCAAGGCGAGCACCATCGCGAGCGGCAGCCCCACGCCGCGCACGAGGAAGCCCGCGAAGGCGCCTCCCAGGAGGACCGCGCCCGCGCTCCCGAGCGAGCCCGCGGCGGCCTCGTTGCGGCGAGCCTTCGCCGCGCGCGCGGCCGCGGAGACGAGGAACCAGAGGAGCGCCGCGAGCCCCGCCGCGCCAGTCTCGCACAGCGCGACCTCGAACAGCCCCTGGCTGCCGGGTTCGTCAAAGCGCACGTCGTAGCCCGAGACGTCCTCGCGGCTGCCGATCGGCTTGTCGTAGGGGGGCCGGTAGTACTCACCTATCCGCGCCTGGAACTGCCCGGGGCCGATGCCGAAAATGGGGTTGTCCAGGAAACAGCAGCCTACCGCGACCCACCTCCTGAGCCGCATGGAGGGCCCGACCCTGCCGGCCTCGTCCGCCAGGTGGAAGGACACCGACCTCGCCTGCGCGCGCGAGACCGCGGGGAGCGCGAGGGGCTGCACCGCGAACGCGATGACCGCCGCGCACGCGGCGACCGCGGCGCCCCGGCGCGCCCCGAGCACGGAGGCCGCGAGGATCGCCCCCGCGGCCTGCGCCGCGAGGAGCCAGCCGGAGGTCGTGACGAGCATCCCGCCCGCCGCGACCGCGAGCGCCCACGCGCGGAGCGCGCGACTGCGGCCGGGCGAGACCCCGACCGCGACGAGCGGCGGCGTCGCGACCGCCAGGAAGCACCCGAGCGCGTTCCTGTGATGGAATAGCCCCCTCACATGGAACGGATCCGCCCCCGAGGCGAGCTGCGCCGCCGCAAAGGCCACGTGCACGCCCGCCGCACTGGCGAGCGCCAATAGCGCCCTCCGCCGGGAGGCCGGCCCGCCCGAGGCCGCGTAGAAAGACGCGCCGTAGCAGACGACGAGGATCTCCACGAGCTGGACGAGCTCCCTGAGGGCGCTCGCCCAGGAGCGCTCCTCGCCCGCGAATACGGCGGACGCCGCGGCCGCCGCCACGACCGCGAGCGACGCGACCGGAGGGAGGAGCCTCCGCCACTCGCGAGGCCTGAGCGCGAGCTCCATCGCGATCGTCCCCGCGAGGAGCGCGAGGACCAGGTCGCCCGGCCCGATCCTCGATGCGGCCCTCGCCTGCGCGGGCCCCGCCGCGAGCTTCCATACCTCGACCGAGGGGAGCGGACCGAGCGCGGCGAGCACCCAGAGGAGCTCGCTCCTCGCGCGCCCCAGGAATCCCGCGAGCGCCTCGCGCCTCGGCGAGGGCGGCGTCGGCCCGCTCATGCCGCCTCCCCGGCGGGGCCTCGAAGACCTGCGGGCGCGTACCTCTCGAAGAGCGCGGCGCACGCGAGGACCATCGCGAGCGCTCCCGCGCCCATGGCGAGCACAGCGCCCTCGGCCGGCCACCTCCCGAAACAGATGGCGGAGTTGAGGAAACACGTCCCCACGGCCGCCGCCTCGCCGAACCTCCTGACGGCGATCGGCAGGAGCGTCCTCACGGCGGGGACGGCTCTTGCGAGGACTAGGGCGCCCCCCGAGGCCGCCACGATCCAGGCGAGCGGCCGGCGCATGAGAGTCGCGCCAGCGGCCCCAGACACCGCGAGGAGTCCCGCGGCCGCGACGACGAGGAGCCAGCGCCTGCTCCCCTCGTGCTCGGCCTGCTCGATGCACTCGGCCAGTGCCCCGCTCGCGAAGGCTAGCGCGGCGGCGATGATGGGTTCCGCCCTGGTGAGGTAGACGACCTCCGGTCTGGCGCTCATGCCGAGCCCCATTGCGAACGCCCTCGCGAGCCCCGAGGCGACAGGACCCAGCACCGCGTCCGGCCCTCTCCCCGCCCGCGCCCACGAGAGCAGGAACATGAAGGCCGCGAAGTAGACCGGGAACCTGCCCGCGGAGACGCCCCCAGCCATGACCGCGAACACGCCCCCGAGCGCGAGCGCCGCGCCCGCCAGGAACGCGCCCTTGAGCGACCCGTCAGGGGCGGGTCCCCTCGCTGGCGACGACTCCGCCTCCTGCGCGGCGGCGAAGCAGGCGTCGAAGACTCCTCCTGCGGCGCCGAGCATCGCGGCGCCGGCGAAGAGGAGCGGCACCTGGGCCATCGCCTCCGCGCCGCGGGGCATCGCCTCCGACGCCACGCAGTAGCCCGCGAGCACGTCGGTCGCCACTGCGAGGCTCTTCGCCGGCCGCATGAGCGTTACGAGCCCCATGGTCGTCGCTTCCACGCGGATACGATAAAAGAGAAGGCCTCGCCCGTCCAGGCCTGCGGGGCGTTCAGGGGCGTCCGAGTCTTTCGCCCAGCTCGCGCGCCTGGGCGATGCGTTCCGGATGGCGCTCGATCTCCCCGGGGGAATCCACGCGCGCGACGTACAGCCTCTCGGCGAGCTCGATCTGGAGCGAGTCGAAGAAGTACCGCATCGTGAGGTCCAGGGCCTCGAAGCCCTCCTCGTGCCGGGAGCCGCAGACCGCGATGACGCCTCCCCTGCGGCGGGATAGCTCCTTCCCCTCCAGGCGCTCGCGCAGGACGTACTTCCTGTTGTAGAGGCACTGGGTCCTGTCCACGAGCAGCTTGAGCTGCGCCGGGACCGACATGAAGTGGACCGGCGTCGCTACGAGCACCCTTCCGGCCTCCCAGATATCCTCCAGGAGCGGTACGAGGTCGTCATCGGTGAAGATGCACTTCCCCGTGCGCGCGCAGGCGTCGCAGGCGCGGCAGGGGCCGATGGTCCTGCCGGTGAGGTCGACGACCTCGACCGTGGCGCCCGCCGAGCGCGCGCCCTCGGCCGCGGCGGCCAGGAGGATCGACGAGTTCGACCGCGGTCGGAAGCTCGTCTTGATAGCCACCAGCTTCATGCCGATACCTCGCCAGGAACTGCCGTTCCGGCCTGCCCTGCTGGCGCGCGGCCCCTGGAGCTATCGGAGGCCCGCGCGCGAGAAGAACCTCTCGGCCGCCTCCCTGAACGCCCCCGGCGGGGCGCGCAGGAGCGCCTCGCGCGAGGCGGGGTGCGAGCCCGCCCTCAGCCTCCGCCAGGCGAGCTCCACCCAGACGACCGGGGCCCGTTCCGCTGCGGCGGCGAAGAGCTTGTCGGCCCTCTCCGCACCCTTCGGGTCCTGCGCGGCGACCTGCGCGGCGAAGTAGAGGCCGAGGGTCTTGCGCCCCGTGACGAGGAGGTCCAGGGCCGCGAGCGCCCCCTGCCTGTCGCCGGCCTCTGCGAGCCCGCGCGCCCTCCGGATGCACTCGAGCTCCTCGCCCGTGAGGGGGTCGTTCTCTCTCGAGGCGCGACCGGCGGCCTCGACCGCAGAGGCGAGGAGCTCCGCCAGGTCGCGCACGTCCGATTGCTCCTCCGCCCTTCTGGGCTCTGCCTCGCGCGCGAGGACCAGGGCGAAACCCAGGAGCGCCGCCGCCTCGGTCCGGCAGACGGCCGGCGCGAGCTCCCTCCTGAGAAGCCGCTCTATCGCCGGCGCGAGCGCGGAGAGCTCGGCGCGCGAGCTCGCCGCGCGCGCGGATGCGGCCACGCCTCCGGGCGTCGGGCGCAGCCCCCAGGAGGCGAGGTCCACGCCCAGGGCGCGCTCGACGGGCGCGCCCCAACGGTCGACGGCGTAGTCGACGAATCCCAGCGTGTAGGCGAGGCCGAGCGCGCAGGCCAGGGCCGTGGCCGATCCTCCGACAAGGAATAGCCTTCTCAGCAGCCCCGCCCGACGTCGCGCCGCCTCCCGGCGGATCCGTTGACTGTCCGTCAAGGCGGCCACGCGCCAGGCGGCGCTCGTCCTGGTGGGGCGCTCCGGTACGCCCATGGCCGCGCGGGCGTCGGAGCGCGTGCGCTCGGCGAAGGCCTCGCGCCCGCGGAGCGTCGTGAGCTCGCCCAGGCTCTTCAGCCTTCCGCTCAGGATCGCGAGGGCCCCGCCGTCCGCGCGGCAGGCCTCGCACGAGGCGAGGTGTTCGCGCACGCGGGCGTCATCCTCCTCGGCGAGGATGCCCAGGGCGTGATCGAAAAGGTCCGCCCAGTCGAGTGTCCCGCAGCCCAAGCGGCGTCCTCCCGGAGACCGGTCAGCGCACTTCCTTGCGCAGTTGCTCTATGGCGTGATTCATCCGGCCCCTGATCGTGGCGACCCTGTCGCCGGTCACCTCGGCGATCTCGTCGTAGCTCATGCCCTCGTGGACCCTGAGCAGGAGCACCTCGCGGTTGGCCGGGCTGAGCTTCATGAGCGCGGTGAAGAGCTCCCGTGTCTCGCCCGGCGGCCGTTCCCCGGCCGCATCGGCGCTTCCGCGCGCGCTAGAGACACGTTCGAGGCTCGCACGAGACTCGGGGCGATTCTTGGTTACGAAATCCGACACGAGCCCGTGCAATATCGAAAACAGCCAGACCCGGAACGGCTTGTCAGAGCTGCCTCGGCCCGCCTCGGATGCCATCTTCACGAAGGCGTCGTGGGCGAGCGCCTCGGCGCCGTCGGGGTCTCCGGTCATGCGCGCCGCGAAGGACACCGCGCGGGTGCGGTGGCGATCGAGGATCACGGAGAAAGCGGTCGCGTCCCCCCTGCGCAGGCGCACGACCAAGTCTTCGTCCGGTGCCACGGAGAGTTCAGCAGTGTTAGGCAAGATGGAATCCCAGGATGTAACCTCTCTCGTCTCAATGTACGCGCAGGCGCGCCTGGAGTCAAACCCATCTTGCACTCCGGTTGCATTGGGAAGTTCTGGGTGCGAGCATTTCGAGGCGGACGCGCGCGATCTCCGCTGCGCCCTTGCGCAGGCAGGCCCATGCCGCCTGGCCCACGACCGTGCGACACGGGCCGCCATGGAACGGGCTTCGCCCTCGCGAGCGCAACCGAAAGCGCAGCGCGAGGCTCGTTGCAAGAGCCGTGCCGGTGACGCCCCCGGCACGGCTCTTGCGCTCCTGGTGCCGCGCCGTTCGCGAAGGCTCGGGGCCGCGCAGCATACGGAACCGGTCTCGTCGCGCGTCACGGTTGCCTCAGCCGAACCCGGGTCCAGCGCCCAACGCACGTGCGACCTCGCGCACGGGACGCGACTCGGAGCCCTCTGGCCTCATGGGAGGATGCAATGGGTTGTCTGAACCGAGCAGGAACGCAGTGGGGGTGGAAGCATCCCAACCTGTTGTGGGCTGAGGGAGCTTAGTTGTTGAGTGACGGTAAGCAGTAAAATCGTCTTGACAAAGCAACGGGTAATGTCTATTATTTCTATGGACAGACTAGGGAAAAGTCTCGATGCTCGTAAGACAGAAGAGCCGCTACGCCCTCAGGGCGCTTCTGGAGCTGGCGAAGAGGGCCGGCCAGGGGCCCGTCAAGGTGGGCGAGATCGCCCTAGCGCAGGCCATTCCGACGAGGTTCCTCGAGGCGATCCTGGGCCAGCTCAAGCAGGGCGGGTTCGTGGATTCCAAGCGCGGCAGAGAGGGCGGCTACGTCCTGGTTCGGCCGCCTGAGAAACTCACTGTAGGCGAGGTGCTCAGATTCATGCAAGGGCCGCTCGAGCCGGTCGAGTGCATCGGCAAGGCCCCTCGCGAGAAATGCCCGCTCAGGGAGAACTGCGTCTTCATGCCGATTTGGGAGGAGGCGCGCGAGGCGGTGTCGAAGGTCTACGATTCGACGACGTTCGGCGAGCTCGCAGAGAGGGAAGGCCGCAGGCGCGGCTCGATGGCGAGTAACTACGCGATTTGAAGGAGGCGTGTTTTTTGTGAGGGGAATCCCGACTGAGCGAATCGGGATACACGGGAAGGAGCCGCAGATGGGAGAGAGGAAGCAGTCGCTCGAAACGCTCGTCCTGCATGCGGGGCATTCGCCGGACAGGGAGACGCATTCGCGCGCGGTACCCATCTATCAGACGACGAGCTACGTCTTCGAGGATTCCGAACACGCGGCGAGGCTCTTCGCCCTGCGCGAGTTCGGCAACATCTACACTCGCCTGACGAACCCGACGACGGAGGTCCTCGAGAAACGCCTAGCCGCGATCCACGGGGCGACTGGGGCCGTGGCGACGGCCTCGGGCCAGGCGGCGATCTTCTACGCGATCGCCTGCATCACGTCCGCCGGGCAGAACTTCGTCACTGGCGACAAGCTCTACGGCGGGACGTACACGCTCTTCAACTACCCGCTCAGGCGCTTCGGCATCGAGGCGCGCTTCGTGGACTCGCGCGACGCCGCCAACTTCGAGAGGGCGATCGACGAAAAGACCAGGCTCCTTTTCACGGAGTCCATAGGCAACCCGAAGGGCAATGTCGACGACTTCGAGGCTATCGCGGAGATCGCCCACAGGCACCGGATCCCGTTCGTCGTGGACAACACGGTCACCCCCCCGCCGCTCTTCAATCCGTTCGAACACGGGGCGGACATCGCCGTCTACTCGCTCACCAAGATGATCGGCGGGCACGGGAACTCCATCGGCGGGGCCGTGGTCGAGAAGGGCGACTTCGACTGGAGGGCTTCCGGCAAGTTCCCGGAGATCGACGGGCCCGACCCCGCCTACCACGGGGTGAACTTCTGGGAGGCCTTCGGCGCTCACGCCGGCGCTGTCGCGCCGGGTCTCGCCTACGCGCTCAAGATCAGGACCGGCCTCCTGAGGGACACGGGCGCGGCGCTCTCGCCATTCAACTCTTTCCTCTTCATCCAGGGGCTGGAGACGCTGCCACTCCGCGCGAGGGCGCACGTCGAGAACGCCCGCAAGGTCGCCGAGTTCCTCGCGCATCACGAGGCGGTCTCGTGGGTGAGCTATCCGGGCCTCCCCGACCACCCGGACTACGAGAGGGCGAGGCGCTACTTCCCCCTGGGACCCGGGGCGATACTCGGTTTCGGGATCGAGGGAGGCTACGAGGCGGGGAAGAAGTTCATCGACTCGGTCAGGCTCGCCTCGCACCTGGCGAACGTGCTGGATGCGAGGACGCTCGTCATCCACCCCGCGAGCACCACGCACCAGCAGCTCAGCCAGGACGAGCAGCTTCGGGCCGGCGTCACGCCCGACTTCGTGAGGGTATCGGTGGGGCTAGAGAACGTCGAGGACATCATCGCGGATTTCGACCAGGCCCTAGCGGCCTCGCAGAGGGCCTGAGATGGGCTTCTCGACGGCGAGGGAGCTCGGGAGGACGGCCTTGAAGGAAACGGCCCTAGCCCCGAACGGTCCGGACTCGCCCGGCTCGGTGGGCTGGACCGAGGCGAAGACGGTCCGCCTGGCCACGGCCGATCGGCCGCTCGAACTGGAGCTCGGCGGGAGGCTGGGGCCTGTCGACGTGGAGTACGAGACCTACGGGGAGCTCGCCCCCGACGGATGGAACGCAGTCCTCGTGGCGCACGCGCTCTCCGGCGACGCCCACGTCGCCGGCTGGGACAGGAACGCCGAGAAGACGGGCCGCCTCTGGAGGCTCAAGAAGCCCGGCTGGTGGGACCCGATGGTCGGGCCCGGAAAGCCGCTCGACACGCGGCGATTCTTCGTGATATGCGCGAACTTCCTCGGGAGCTGCTACGGGACGACCGGACCCTCGTCCATCGATCCATCCACGGGCAGGCGCTACGGCCTCAGGTTCCCGATGGTGACCGTCGGCGACTGGGTGAGGCTCCAGGCGCTCCTTCTCGACCATCTCCGGATCGGGCGGCTCTACGCGGTCGTCGGGGGCTCGCTCGGCGGCCAGCAGGTGATCGAGTGGGCGCTCGCGTACCCCGACAGGGTCGAGCGGTGCGCGGTGCTCGCGGCGAGCCCGAGGCTCTCCGCGCAGGGCCTGGCGTTCAACGCGGTCGGCCGCTTCTGCATCATGAACGACCCCTATTTCGCCGGCGGCGACTACTACTACAGGCACGCCCCGGCCGCCGGGCTCGCCGCGGCGAGGATGCTCGCGCACATAACATACCTCTCCGACAAAGGCATGCACGAGAGGTTCGGCCGCAGGCGGCGGAACGGAGTCAGTCCGGACGCCAGGGATCTCACCGACAGGTTCGGCGTCGAGTTCGAGGTCGAGAGCTACCTGGACCACCAGGGGCGGTCCTTCGTCGAGCGGTTCGACGCGAATAGCTACCTCTACATCACGCGGGCGATGGACTACTACGACGCGGCAGCCAGGTGGGGCGGCGGAGACCTCGCCGAGGCCTGCTCGCGCGTCCGCTCCAGGGTGATGATCGTGGCCTTCGACTCGGACTGGCTTTACCCTCCCGAGCAGTGCAGGGAGCTCGCGCTCGCCCTCACGAGGAACGGAAAACCCGTGACCTACGTCCGAGTGCCCTCGCGCTACGGACACGACGCGTTCCTGGTCGAGACGGAGGACGTAGGGAGGCTCCTGGCGAGCTTCCTGCGCCGGTAGGAGGAGGTTCGGATGAAGTGCGTCAAGCTCGATTTGGAGGCCGGGCCGGCGGCGAGGCGGCACTGCGCCGAGCCGCCCTCCGAGGAGGGGGCCTCGATGCCGCTCCGATCCCGCTGGCAGGATGCCGCCATCGAGGACGAGATCCCCGAGGGGGCCTCGGTCCTCGACCTCGGCTGCGGTCGGGGCGAGCTCCTGGCGCGCCTCGCGCGGACGAAGCGCGCCAGGTGCCAGGGGGTCGAGCTAGACGCCGAGGCGGCGTTCGAGTGCGTCGAGAGGGGCGTCCCCGTCCTCCAGGCCGACCTCGACGAGGGCCTCGGCGGGTTCCCCGACCGCAGCTTCGACTTCGTGGTCCTGGAGGAGACGCTCCAGACCGTCCGCAGGCCCATGCGCGTCCTGGACGAGATGCTCCGGGTGGGAAGGAGGGGGATAGTCAGCTTCCCGAACTTCGGCTTCTGGCGGGTGCGCTTCGGCCTGGCCCTGACCGGCCGCATGCCGGTCACCGAGAAGCTGCCGTACCAGTGGTACGACTCGCCGAACATACACCTCTTCACGCTCCAGGACTTCACGGACTGGGCCGCTCGCGCTGCGGTCCGCATCGTGAGGGGGCGCGTCCTCGCGGACGGGGTCCTGCGCGAGCTCCGCGCGGAGGACAATCTGCACGCGGAGGAGGTGCTCCTGGTTCTGGAGAGAGAGACGAGTCCACCCGGCGAGGCCGCCGGGCCCAGAGGATAGGAGGTCTGATATGGCCGGCATCTACGACGACAACTCGCTTTCTATCGGGAACACCCCGCTCGTGAGACTCGCCAGGCTGTCCCGCGGCCTCGGCGCGAAGATTCTCGCCAAGATCGAGGGCCGCAACCCCAGCTACTCGGTCAAGTGCCGGATCGGCGCCTCGATGATCTGGGACGCCGAGAAGCGCGGGCTCCTGCGGCCCGGCGTCGAGATCGTCGAGCCGACGAGCGGCAACACTGGGATCGCCCTCGCGTTCGTCTGCGCCTCGCGCGGGTACGCGCTCACGCTCACGATGCCAGAGACGATGAGCATCGAGCGGCGGCGCGTGCTCGCGGCGTTCGGCGCGAAGCTCGTCCTCACGCCGGGCCCGGAGGGCATGAGCGGGGCGGTCAGGCGCGCCGAGGAGATCGCCAGGTCGGAGCCTGGCAGGTGGTTCATCCCGCAGCAGTTCAAGAATCCCGCGAACCCGCTCATCCACGAGCAGACGACGGGCCCCGAGATCTGGAACGACACTGGCGGCGATGTGGACGTTCTCGTCTCCGGCGTCGGGACCGGCGGGACCATCACGGGCGTCTCGCGCTACTTCGAGCGCGTCAGGGGCAAACCCCTCTTCTCGGTCGCCGTCGAGCCCGCGAAGAGCCCCGTGATCTCGCAGACGCTCGCCGGCAAGCCCCCCGCACCCTCGCCGCACAAGATCCAGGGGATAGGCGCGGGATTCGTCCCCGAGACGCTCGACCTGAGCATCGTCGACCGGGTCGAGCAGGTCACGGACGAGGAGGCGATCGAGATGGCCAGGCGCCTGGCCCGCGAAGAGGGGATACTCTGCGGCATCTCGAGCGGCGCCGCGGCGGCCGTGGCCGTGAGGCTCGCGCGCGAGAAGGAGTTCGAGGGGAAGACGATAGCCGTCATCCTCCCCGACTCCGGCGAGCGCTACCTCTCGACCGTGCTCTTCGAGGGCCTTTGACGCCGCGGGCGGCCGCGGCGCGGCCGCGAGACGAGAACCGTTCCGAGGTCCGGCGCGAGCCGGGATGATAGACAAGCCGTCCGGCAGAGCGATCGCGCGGGGCGCTCTGCGTCACTTGGGCTGCTCGAGCTCCCCGCCCGGGCCGAAGAGCGACCTCCCGAACTCGCCCGCCTTCCGCTTGGGCGGCTCGGGGGCGGTGCGCTCCTCCCGGGGGCGCGGGGGCGGGGGCGGTTCAGGCCGGGCCTGAGGCGGGGCCGGCGCGTTCGCCGGGACTACGACCTGTCGAGGCGGCGGCGCGACGACGACGGATTCCCTGGAACGGACCGCGACCACGATCACGGCGAGAGCGATCGCCGCGACAGCACCCGCGATCACCAGGAAGACGACGACCGTCGTGTTATCGGTGGCGACCGCGCGGCCGGTCGCCCTGCGGTGCGCGCGGAGCGCAGCGGTGGAACTCCTGGGCCTCCCGACCGCCGAGGCCGCGGCGGCGATCCTCGCGGCGGTCTCGCGCTCCTTGCGGCTCCTTCTCTCCTGTTCCTCGTAGGCCGCGGCGCACTCGGCGCAGAAGACCTCGACGCGGTCGCGGACCGCACGGCCCTTCTGGATATCCTCCTCGGTGAGGGGCTTGCCGCACTGATCGCAGAGGAGCGTACCGGCCACCTGCTCTCCTCCGGGAGGGGCCTCTCGCGCCGTGCTCGCAATAACACGCTAGCACGTCCCGCGACTCAGGGCAAGCGCAGGGTCATTCAGTTCTCCCTCTGAAGCCGCCGACGCCGACCTCGGCTGCCACTCGCGGATGGTCGTGAGGCCCTTCGATCAGATGATTCAAAAGCAGGGAACGGTTGACGCGAGGCGCGGCGCCGACTATAGCCGTCACATGTGGTGCGCCGGGCGGTGGTGCGGATCGAGAGGGGGGCCTCCATGCAGCCGATGACCAGCGTCGAGAGGGTCTCGAACGCCCTGGCGAGAAGGCGTGTGGACCGCATACCGGTCGCCATCAACCCCTGGGGCGATACGGTCAAGCGCTGGGTCAGAGAGGGTCATATCAAGGAGGGCGCTGACGTCGCCGAGCACTTCGGCCAGGACATCCGCGGCGCCTGGGTACTGAACTCGGTGGCCGACATCGACTTCAAGGAGGTCGTCCTGGAGGAGACCGAGGAGACCGTGCTCAAGCTCGACGGCAACGGCGCGAAGCTCCGCCGGCACAAGCTCCACGACAGCACCCCCGAGCACGTGGATTTCACCGTCAAGGACCGCGCGGGATGGGAGGAACACATCAAGCCCCATCTCGTCAAGCTCGACCGCAGGCGCATCAACTTCGACGCCTACCGCAAGGAGAAGGCGTTCTCGCAGGTGAAGGGGCGCTTCTTCACATGGTCCGGCGTCGCTCCCTTCGAGCAGATGCACCCGGTCTGCGGCCATGAGTACATGCTCATGGGCATGGCCCTCGACCCGGACTGGGTGAAGGACATGGTGATGACCTACGCGGAGTTCACGATCATGCACCTCGAGGAGCTCTTCGCCGAGGAGGGCAGACCGGACGGGATGTTCTTCTACGAAGACATGGGGTTCAAGGGCAAGCCCTTCATGTCTCCGGAGATGTACCGCGAGATCATGCAGCCCGGCCACAGGCGCCTCTTCGAGTTCGCCCACTCCATGGGTCTGAAGGTGATAGTCCATTCCTGCGGCTACGTGGAGCCGCTCGTCCCGGGCCTCATCGAGGCCGGCATGGACTGCCTCCAGGCGATGGAGGTCAAGGCCGGCATGGACCTCGTGCGGCTCGCCGAGCGATTCGGGGACCGCATCGCATTCTTCGGAGGCATAGACGTGCGCGCGCTCGCCGCGAACGACCGCGCCTGGATCGAGCGGGAGCTCCGCGCGAAGATCCCCGCGGTGCTGGGGAGGCCCGGGGGCGGGGGCTACATCCTGCACACGGATCACTCGGAGCCGCCGCAGGTGGACTACGAAACGATGGTCTTCTTCCTGGAAAAAGGCCGAGAGATCGCCGCCTCCGTCAGTTGAGCATGCGCTCCTGGCATGGGCCGCCGGGGCCGGGTCTCCATGGCGCGGCGCGGCCTCACTCGACGACTTCGAGGATCCCGTACTTCTTCTTGCCCACGCGGATGGCGATCCGCTCGCCCGCCCGCGCGGCGCGGATCGTCGCGGCGACCGAGTCCACGCGCCGGCCTTCGAGCTGGACCCCGCCCTGCTCGATGAGCCTGCGCGACTCGCTCTTCGAGCCCGCGAGCCCGAGCTCGACCAGCGCCGCGACGACGGTGTAGGTGCCCGCGGCGAGCTCGCCCGCCCTCACCTGCCTGCAGACCGGCCCGTCGGCGGACGGCCCGCCCTCCGGGGACGCCAGCTCCTCTTCGGACGCCAGGCCCAGCCTCACGCTCGCCTCGACGAAAGAGGCGTCGTAGCCCCCGAAGAGCCTCCGCGCGCTCGAGACCGCCGAGACGGCCTTGGCCTTCCCGTGGGCGAGCGACGTCGCCGCGAACGCGAGGACCTCCTTCGCCAGATTGAGCTCGCGGCCGGAACCGCGACCGCAGAGGCCGCGTATTTCCTCGAGCGGGATGAACGTGAAGAGCGCGAGGAACCGCTCGACGTCCGCGTCGTCCGTGTTCCGCCAGAACTGGAGGAACTCGTACGCGGAGGTCCTGGACTCGTCGAGCCAGACGTTGCCGGACTCGGTCTTGCCGAACTTGCCCCCGGAGGCCTTCGTGAGGAGCGTGAACGTGACGCCCGCGAGGCCGTCCGAACGCTCGACCGGCCGCCCGAAGAGCGTCCCGCCGGTCGCGCGCCTGCCGAGCTCGATCCCCGCGCAGATATTGCCCCACTGGTCCGAGCCGCCCATCTGGACGAGACAGCGCTCTTCCTCGGCGAGCCGCACGAAGTCGTAGGCCTGGAGCAGCATGTAGGTGAGCTCGAGGTAGGTGAGGCCCTCGCCCTCGCGTTCCATGCGCGCGCGCAGGGACTCGGACTTGAGCATCTGGTTCACCGAGAAGCGCGGCCCGAGCTCGCGCAGGAACTCCAGGCACCCTAGCGGGGCGAACCACGAGGCGTTGTCCACGAGTTTGCCCCGCCGGCCGTCGAGCTCGAGGTAACGCGCGAGCTGCCCCGACACGCCCTGCATGTTCGCGCGGACATCCTCCGGCGAGAGCATCTTCCTCATTTCGGTCTTGCCGCTCGGATCGCCGACGAGCCCGGTCGCGCCTCCCACGAGGGCGATCGCGCGGAGCCCGCAGCGCTGCACGTGCGCCAGGGCCATGATCGGCATCAGGCTCCCGACGTGGAGGCTGGAGGCGCTAGGGTCGAAGCCCACGTACGCCGCGACGGACGTGTCGGCGAGGAGCCTCCGCGCGAGCGGCTCGTCCGTGACCCTGTCCACGAAGCCGCGCTCGAGGAGGACGTCGTACGCCGAGCGCCCCGAGGCGCCCTCCGGGGACCGCGCGAGTCTCGCGCGCCGCGCGCCGAGCCTGCGGAGCTCGCGCGTCTCGACCCTCGCGGAGCGCGTCTCGTCGGATGTGGGAAAGCAGACGCTCGGCAGCCTGAGTAGCCTCTCGTCGTAGATCGCCTCGAATCCCTCGCGCAGCCCTAGCGGGCTCAGTGCGCGGGCCGGGACGCCCGCGACGGTCTCTGCCTCCTGCGCGGAAAGTATCCGGGCGGGCGCGCCGAGCTCACAGGAGACCGCCTCCATGTCGAGCGACGTGTCGCCGCTGTGGACGAGCGCGACGACCCTCTCCCCCGCCCGCACGAGGACGGTCCTGGCGATGCAGGCGAGCGGGAGATTCGTCGCCCTCGCGGCGGCGGCCGCGCTCGAATCCGCGGGGCTCGAATGGACGATCTCCACGAAGGAGATCTCGCGCCTGTCAGGAGCGTCGGCTGGCATCGTCCCTGCCTTTCGCACGAGCTTGCCTAGACGACCTCCCCGCACGGGAACGGACCCTGGCCGATTCCGCATGAGAGGCGAGCCCCTCGGCCTCGGCCAGGGCTTCTATCGTCGGGAGGAGCGACGAAAGCCCCCGCCGCGTGGCGCCGATCAGGCTCGTCCGCTTCATGAAAGAGAGCGGCGAGAGGCCGCTCATGAAACGCGCGGTGCCGCCGGTCGGGAGCGTGTGCGAGGGCCCCGCGGCGTAATCGCCGAGCGACTCCGGCGCCCACTCGCCGAGGAAGATCGCACCGGCGTGCTTCACCTTCGCGGCGAGCGCCTCGGGCCTCCGGCAGAGGAGCTCGAGGTGCTCGGGGGCGATCGCGCCTGCGACCCTGGCCGCCTCGTCGAGGTCCCGCACGACGAGGGCGAGACCGTATCGCCGGAGCGACTCCTCGGCGATCGCGCGCCTCGGGTGGCCGTCGAGCATCGCGAGCAGCGCGGAGCGCACCGCCCGAGCGAACTCCCTGTCCGGCGTGACGAGGATCGCGGACGCCATCGCGTCGTGTTCCGCCTGCGAGAGGAGGTCCGCCGCCGCGCCGGCGGGGTCGGCGGAGCCGTCGGCGACGACCAGCACCTCGCTCGGCCCGGCGAAGAGATCGACGTTCACGCACCCGAAGACCTCGCGCTTGGCGAGCATCACGAAGAGGTTCCCGGGTCCCGCGATGACATCGACCTTGGGGATGGACTCCGTCCCGAACGCGAACGCCGCGATCGCCTGCGCGCCCCCCACGCGATACACCTCGCGGCAGCCGATGAGCGCCGCTGCAGCGAGCGTGAGCGGGTTCGCCGCACCCTCCCGCCCGGGGGGCATCGCGAGGACGACGCGCTCCACCCCGGCGACCTGGGCGGGGATCGCGTTCATGAGGACGCTCGACGGATAGCTCGCCTGCCCGCCCGGGACGTAGCAGGCCGCCCGCTCGACCGGCGTCCAGCGCGCCCCGAGCGCAAGCCCCCCGAGCCTGCGCGGCGCGACGTCCTCCGGGAGGAGCCTCTGCTGAAACGCGCGGATATTGGCCGCGGCCCGCCGCGCGGCCTTCAGGAAGCGCCTCGGCGCCCTGTCGAGGGCCCTATCGAGCTCCCCCTCCGGGACGCGGAGCTCCGCCGGCGGGACTCGAACGCCGTCGAGCTTCTCGGAGAACTCGGCCACCGCCTCGTCGCCCCGCTCGCGGACCTCCCGCACGATGCGCCTGACGACCTCGGCGGGCGGAAGCATCTCGCCGAAGGCCCGCAGGGTCCTCTCCCGGGAGGCGGAGGATTCCCTGTCCTCGAGGGCCGCTACGCGCGAGGAGAGCGCCTGGAGCCTGGAGGCGCCCTCGGGGGCGCCGGCGTCGAGGATCGGGAAGAACGACGGATCGTCCAAGGGGGTTCCATCCTGTCACGGCGGCGCACGGCCCCGTCGCGCCGGGGCCACATGCACGGCGAGCGCCCCGAGGCCGCCGCTCATGAAGTTGCGGCCATCTCCGCCGCGCGAACCGGCGTCAGAAGCGCAGCTCGAGCCTTATCGAGAGTACGTCCTCGTTGTCGCCGCCCTCGTGGATGTCGTTCCTCCTGTACTCCACGAAGAGGCCGACCTGCTCCATGTCGAGCGCGATCCCGCCCCCGACGCCGTCGGCGTCCGCGCTCTCGCCGCGGTCGTGCGTCCCGACGAGGCTGAAGCCGACCTCCTTCATGAAGTAGAGCGTCAGCCTCTCGGTCCAGTGGTCGTCCACGTTGCCGTCCTGGATCTCCGAACGCGCGGCCGAGGCCTGAAGCATCGCCGCCACGCCCGACGGGGTGCGGAAGATGTGCGTCCACTCGATGCCGTAGCGCGTCATGTTGAACGCGATGGGCAGGAGGATCAGGACGTCCTTGTCGTCGTCGTCGAAGGTCAGGGCGATACGCCCGCCCCTCGTGTAATCGAACAGGAGCGCCGCAGAGGTGATCATCCACTCGAAGTCGTCGTCTTCGTGCTCCAGGCGCTGGTATGCGAACCTGCCCCCAAAGCCCGCGGGAGACATGACGACCGCCTCCACGTAGAAGCCCGAACCGTCGTACTCTGCGGGCGCTGGGCTCTCGACCTCTATGTGCGCGGGGCCCCCGTGGATCGACCACCAGGAGGCGCGCTGGAGGATCGGCTGGAGCGCGATCGGCCCCTCGTCGAGCCGAATGGGGCTCGAGTACGCCTTGATGCCGAACGCTGTGGCCGTGAACTCCGTGTCCGGGGCTTTCGTGGATTGATACACCAGCCCCGGCGCGACGCTGTAGGTCGGAGACATCCCCCAGCTCATCCCCGCGAGGGCGGAAGACGGCATCTCCGCGGGAACGAGCGAGACCGGATCGGGCGCCTCGAACGGCGCGAACGCCACGCTCGCGCAGCCGCAGCTCGCCACGAGCGCGAGCAAACCCCACCTCGCAAGTCTCATGTCATGCCCCCTCCCTCCGGCCCCATCTCCAGACAGCGAAATGATACGCTAACGGGCCGATCGCCGCAAGGCCCCAGGGCGTCGGTTTCCGGATGCTCCAAGGGCAGCGGCGGGCATCCCCGCGGCCGCGGGGATGCGGCCGCTCACCACGGGACTGGCTCGTCCGCCGGTCGGGTCTCGGGCGCGCCCGGCGCGGACGCCGGGGCCTTCGGGCCTTCCGGCTCGTGGATGCCCGCGCGGAGCGCGCGCCTCGCGCCCGGCCTGCGCGCCTTCCCCTCGGCGGGCGCGGCCACCCCTGCGGGCCCCTCGGCCGCCGGTCCCACGAGGGGTCGCCCCACCGGGGCAGGGTCGAGCTTCGCGAGGTCCACCCCGAACCGCCAGAGGATCGTCGCCGCGATGTCGGCGATGATCCCCCCGCGCGTCACGCACTTGTCGTTCGTGGCGAGCCACCCGTGCGGGGCGTTCGAGTGGCTCTTCCCGTGCTCGTCGAAGCCGTGGTCGGTGGTCACGTAGATCGGCGTGACGTCGCGGAGCCCCTGCTCGTTGAGCCACCCGACGATCTTGCCGAGCCAATCGTCGCAGGCGATCGCGGCCTCACGGTATTCGCGGCTGTCGATCCCGTGCTTGTGGCCCGCGTGGTCGGGGTCAGAGAAGTGCAGGAACGCGAGGAACCGCGGCTCCTTGAACTGCGCGAGATACTTCAGGCAGAGCGGGCCCGTCTCGTCCGCGCTGCGCTGGTCCGAGTCGAAGACGTCGAGCCTCCTCTTCGTCAGGTAGAACGGCTCTCCTCGTGTCTCGAGCTCCGGCGTGTCGTCGGCCCCCGGAGGGGCGGCCTGACGACGCTTCCGCTGCTCCCCCGGACCGCGCCCGCCTACGTGGGCGACCTTGCTCGTCACCATGAAGATGCGAAGCTTGTCGCGCCCGCCGAGATGGTCCTGCACCCGCTCTAGGATCGTATGCCCGGCCGGGATCGGGCGGTAATCGGTGTTCGAGAACACTCCGGTCGTCGCCGCGTCGAGGCCGGTGAGCATCTCCGCGTGGCCAGGCTTCGTCACGGTCGGATGGCCCGTCACCTCGATCTCCTGGAGCGACCCCTCGCGGATGAGCGCCGCCAGGTTCGGCAGCTTCTGCTTGGCGAGGAGTTCGTAAAGCACGCTCCTGTCGAGGCCGTCCCACGAGATCAGGATCAGGTTCCGCGGGGGCTCGGGGCGCTCGGCCTCTTCGCGGACGGCGGGTGCGTCGCGACCCTGGGTCTGCGTCTGGCCATCGCCCTTCTGGGAAGGGCGGGCGCGGGTCTGCTTCCTGAGCTCGGACAGCGTCACGCGGCCGTCGCCGTCGGCGTCGAGCCGCTCGAACACCTTCGGCCTGCCGAGCTCCTCCGCGGTGAGCGCACCGTCGCCGTCCCTGTCCAGCCGCTTGAAGCGTTCGGCGAGCGTCGCCCCGGGCGAAGGCCGTTCCTCCTGGGCGAACGCGCCCGCGGCCGCCGCGAAGACCAACAGCGGGAAGATGGTCGTCGCCCGAGGCCGTCCGGGGCGGAATCTCTTCGCCATGACGTACTCCTCTCGTGCAGGTCGGGCCAGGCCGGTCCTCCGGCGATCGGCCACAGAGCAACGTCCGTGCCAGCGGGCGCCAGGGCCGGCGCGCCGCAAGACTCGAAGGACCAATGGACGGGAATCGCCGCGATCGTCGCCCCGGACGCAGCGAGTGGAGAACCCCGACACCCGTGTCTTCCCGCGCGACACCTCTCGCCCTCAGACCTGTCGCCCGGTCTCCGAGCCGGCCCTGGACCCCGCGGTCGCCGGCGTCGCCCTGGCGGCGCCGAGCCTGATGGAGAGCGGCACCTCAAGGCCGCTCTTCTCCATCAGTGCGGCGTCGGAGAGGATCGCCCGCGCCGGCCCGTCCGCCGCGACCGCGCCTGCCTCGAGGAGCACCGCGCGCTCGCAGAGTTCCAGGGCCGTCTCGAGGTCGTGGGTGGCGAGTATCCAGGTGCGGCCGACCCGGCGGAGCACCTCGACGAAGCGCCGCCGCGAGCGGGGGTCGAGCCCCGCGGTGGGCTCGTCGAGCGCGAGCACCTCCGGCCTCATAGAGAGCACCGTGGCGAGCGACGCCGCGCGCTTCTCCCCGCCCGAGAGGCTGTGCGGCGAGCGGCGGCCGAAACCCGCGAGGCCCACGGACTCGAGCGCCGAGGCGGTCCTCGCGGCGACCTCCTCGGCGTCCAGGCCCATCTGCGCCGGACCGAACGCCACGTCCTCGGCGAGCTCGGGCATGAAGAGCTGGTCGTCGGGGTCCTGGAAGACGAGGCCTATCTTCCTGCGGATCTCCCTCAGGGTCGCGCGGGAGAGCTCGAGACCGCCCACGCGGATGGTGCCCTCGGCCGGGACGAGCCCTACGAGCGCGAGCAGCAGCGTCGACTTCCCCGCGCCGTTCGGACCGATGAGGGCCACATGCTCGCCAGCCTCGATGCGAAGCGAGACGCCCCTGAGCGCACGCTCGCCGCCGGGGTAGGCGAAGCGCACGTCCTCGAGCGCGATCAGCGCGTCCGGCACGCGGAGCTATCCTTCCAGCCAGAGTCCGCGGAGTCTGAGCCCCGCGGAGAGCGCTAGCGCTGCCGCGACGAAGAGGACGTCGGCGGCTCGCAGCCGCGCGGCAGAGGCGCCGGCGAAGGAGCCGTCGAATCCCCGCGCGGTCATGGCCTGCGTCACGCGTTCCGCGCGACGCAAGGCGCGCGCGAAGAGCCCCGCGAGGGCCGCCGCGGCGGCCGGGGCGAGACCTTTCGAGCCGACGGCCCTGGCGCTCGCCGCCCGGTGGGCGCGTCCGAACTCGTCCACCACGAGGAACACGAAACGATACAGGAGCGCGACCTGCATGGCGAGCGCCCTCGGCACGCCGAGCGACGACATCGCGCCGGCCAGCCGCGACAGCCGCGTCGTGGTCGCCAGGAGCAGAAGCGCGAGCGCCGACACGAGAAACTTGAGCAGGATCGAGCCCCCCGTGACCCATCCGGCGCGCACGGTCGTCTCCCAGGGGCCGAGCCCGACCCGGACGGGCCAGGTCTCGAAGATCGGATTCAACGCCGCCACCGAAAGGGCGAAGGGCGATATGACGAGCAACCTCTTCAGGATGAAGGACACCGGAACGCCGGAGGCGAGGATCAGGGCCGCAGGCGGAACGAGGTACGGGAGGAGCCCCGCGACCTCGTGCCTGGGCTCGCTCACCGCCGCCGCGGTACAGACCAGCACGGCGACCAGCTTCGCCCTCGCATCGAGCCGATGGACTGGGCTCTCTAGCGACGCGTACCTGTCGATCGAGGCGTGATGCACTCACTGCTCCGGGCTGCGCGGCCGGAGTCTCGTGCCGGCCGGCGCGCGCAGCGTGCCGGGCGGGTCCGTTCATCGGCCGGGCGTTCAGGCCGGACCTGGCGGCGGATCCGGACGCCCGCCGGCGGATGCGGCGTCCGCCCGGGGCCGGCCAGTGCGAAGGGCCCTCGCCGCGGCCGATGCCACGCCCAGCACGAGCGCGGCCCCCAGGATACCCGAGACGGTCGTCCAGTACCAGCCGCCGCCGGGCCGAGAGTAGTCCGGGAAGATGGCGATCTTCTCGCCGATGCGCTCCGCAGCATCGGCCGCGCTCCGGGCCGGTTCCTCTCCGGCCGGCTTCAGGACCTCGAGCCGCTCGAGCGTGGAGTCGAGCCCGTCCGGGAGCTCGGAGGCGGCCAGGGAAAGGAATCCTCCCACCAGGGCCGCGGCCGCGAGCACCGAGGCGAGCGCCGCTCCGAGCGGCGCGCCCCTGCGCTCGTCGCGCAGGACCGGCACGAGGTCCGGCCTGAGCCTCGCGAGGGCCGCGAGCACGGCGAAGGTGATCGCCCCCTCGGCCGCGCCTATCACGGCGTGGACGCCGGCCATGACGCCCAGGAAGAAGAGGAACGGCGCCGCGCTCACGCCCGAGACCGAGACCTCGATCGGGACCAGGATCGCCCCGGCGAGGACCGAGCCGAGCGCCGCGAGGAAGCTCGCCGCGTAGAACCGCGCCCTCGACACATCCCGGCCGCCCCCTGAGATCGCGGAGAAGATCGCGTGCGCGACGTACGGGCCGACGAGCGCCATGTTGACCAGGTTCGCCCCCAGGGCGAGGAGCCCCCCGTCCTGGAATACCAGACACTGAACGATCACGATCGCCGCCATGCCCAACGCGGCCGCGTGCGGGCCGAGCACCACGGCGAGCAGCGTCGCGCCGACGAAGTGGCCGCTCGTCCCGGGGAGCACGGGGAAGTTCACCATCTGGGCCGCGAACACGAACGCCCCTAGCACGCCCAGCAGGGGGACCTTCTTTTCGTCGAGCCCTTTCCTCGCCTTCGCCGAGGCGTAGCCGAGCCCGCCTGCCGCCCCCGCGAAGAGCGCCCCCGCGACCGGGAGCGTCAGGAGTTCGTTGCCCATGTGCATGTCGATGTCTCCTCTCCTGGGAAGGCTAGAACGACACCTGCGTCCTCAGACCCACTAGCACGAGCGGCGCGTCGGCCTTCGCGCAGTCGTAGTTCCAGACGACCTGCAGGTCGACCGTGAGGCCCAGACCCTTAGAGACCTGGCGCCTGTAGTAGACCTCGAGCGCCGTCATGTCGGCGTCCTCGGCAGGCGTGGAATCGGCGTAATCCTCCGAGACGAGGTGCAGCGCGGCGGCCGCCCCCAGGGCGTCTGACTCGCGCGACCAGACGCGCCCCGAGAGCTCGACGCCGGCGCTCGCCGACGACCATATCTCGAAGACCCGGTCGTCCCTGAAACCGAACCTCGCGAAGACGATCGCCCGCTCGCCCAGGGCCAGGTCCGCCGAGACGCCCCAGCCGGCGGTCCTGTCGATGTCAGCGCCGCCGGCGAACGGGGTATAGCTCCCCCCGGCCGACCACCAGTACGCCCTCAGAGCGGCGCGCTCGCCCGACGGCCCGGCAAGGAGCGCGAGCTCCGCGAACCAGTAGGGGTCGGCGAAGACGGAGCGCCAGTCGGCGTCGGTCTCGGCCCAACCGAGTGCAAGCGCGACCCGCGAGCCCTCCGGCGCCCATGCGAGCCGGACGCAGGGGGCGTTCCCGTCGGGGAAGCGCACCGCTGCGGACCGTCTGAACGATGCGTTCAGGAACTGCGTCGTCTCGTCCGACGCGGCTCGGTTCGTGTCGAAGAGCGTGCTCACGTCGAGAAGGCCGGCGGTGAGGCTCAGGCCCCGCCCGAAATCCTTGGAGAGCCAGGCCTCGGTCAACGCCGCAGCGGCATCGCCCGCTGCGTCGTAGTTCACCGGCACGAGGTTGAGCGAGCCTAGGTGCGGGTCGAGCCCGGCCCCGGAGGAACCTTCGACATGCAGCCCGCACTCGACCGAGTCGGCGGGCTTCCCCTTCACCAGGAGGTCGCACGAGAGAGATAGCTCCCCGGTCCGCCCGTCGGGGAGCAACTGTTCGTCCCCCGAGGCCGTCACCTGGGCCACGACCGTCAGGCCCCCTCGCAGCTCCGCCTCGCCGCCGAACGCATGCGAAGCGATCCCGATGGTCAAGAGAGCCAGCCGACACCACGCGCGTCCCACGATGCCCTCTTTCTCTTCCGAGTGCATGTTACTAAATCGTATTTCGTGCCATCGCACTGTCAAGCGACTTTTTTCGGCTCGAGGATCTCGCATGGCCCCGGGAGCGCTACGCGCGCCATCTCTGCCGGCGAGCCTTCTTCCCGTTTCCCGCGGAAGGGGGGGCCGGCGCGGCACCGGACGGGCGGGCTCGTTGACGACGGCGAGGAGAGGTCTATAGTGGCCCCCGGTCCAGAGGCCCGTCGTCGCAGCATGCGCCGAGGGCTCGCGGAGTCGCGACGCCGGCGGGCGAGGCCAGCAATCGATGGGGAATACGATGAAACGCCGCGAGATCGGTTTCCTGAGGGGCATGCACCGGGACTGGGTGTGGCCGCCGTCCGGGCGGAGGCTGCTCCTCGCCCAGCCGGACGCGGGCGAGCGCGCGCGGGCGTTCGTATGCTCGGACGGTACCTTCTCGCCAGGCATCGGCTCGTTCGGTGTGACCGCGCTCTACAGGCCCGCGGGAGGCGACCTCCTGCGACCGGCCTGGGAGCCGCAGGCGCCGGGGGCCGAAGGAGCGCCGGCCACGAGCTGGCACGCGCTCGACGGCTCGCGCTGTCCGTGCTCGGAGCTCGTCTTCGAGGTGGGTCGCTTTTCCGTGACCGAGAAGCTCATCGCGTCCGGCACCCCTCGGGACCCTACATTCCACTGGCGCATAGCGGTCCGGAACCTGGGGGGGCGGGCCAGGCGCCTGGCGGTCCATGTCTGCGTGAGGGCCTTCGGCCCGGCGGGGGGCGCGCTCGACAGACTCGAGTGGCGAGGCTCCGCGAACGAGCTCCTGGCGAACGGCCGGGCGGTGATGAGGGCGTCGCGGAGGCCGGAGCGGGCCGGCTGCCTCTCGTACTCGGCGACGGGGCTCGACGCCTCCTCCGCGGCCGCCTCGGGGGCCTTCCCGACCGAGAGCAAACTCGCAGACGCCCTGGGGCTCGCCTCCTGTCTCCTCGTCTACGACGTCGCGCTCTCCGGACGGGAAACCGCGGAGCTCGATTTCGGCTTCGCGGCGCCGACCGGCGGAGCGCCTCCCGACCCGAACTTCGCCCGCGCAAAGGAGTCCTCGCGCTCCGCATGGGCCGGTCGGCTGGGCGGGTTCGACGTGTCGCTCCCGGACCCGGCCGCCCAGGAGGCCCTCTATGGCTCCCTGCACAACGTCCTCGCAGGCGTCTGGGGGGGCGAGGCCCACATCAGCCCCGTGAGTTATCCCATGAGGTGGCTCCGGGACGGGGTGTATCTCGTGGACGCGCTGGTCAAGGCGGGCCTTCCGGAGATCGCTCGGACGACCGTCGAGGGCTTCATGGAGGAGCCCTGGGCGGGCGGCGCGGGCCCAGAGGCCGACGCGCCCGGCGAGCTCCTCTGGGCGATGGGCGAGTACTACAGGTACACAGGGGACCGCGCGTTCCTTTCGAAGGCGCGTCGGGCGATCGAGCAGGCGGTCGCGGACATCGAGGCCATGAGGCGGCTCGAGACCGGTCCCTATGTCGTCGGCGGGGTGCCGGTCGCCTGGCCGGCCGAAGGGGGCCTCCTCCGCGGGAGAATGGACTACGACATCCAGCCCGTCTGGGTGAACGCCTGGGCGATCCGCGGGCTCTTCGAGGCGGCGACGCTAGCGAGGTCCCTCGGCCGCGAGGAGGAATCGAAGAGGATCCGCGCGGAGGCCGAGCGACTCCTCAGGGTCTTCACCAAGCGCGTCGTGGTGCCGAGGGTAGAGCTGAGTTCGCGGCCCGAGAACTTCTCGGAGGCCCTGCGGGCGGCCGGGTACGAGCTCTCTCGCGAGGAGGACGCATCGAGCGCGTTCGCGAATCCGAGGGACCTCTCTTGCCTCCTCTGGCCCTGCCGCGCGGCGGGGGTGGACATCCGCCCCTGGGCCAGGGCCTACTTCCAGAGGGTGAAGATGAGGCAGGGCGCGTTCTTCATGGACCCGAACTGGCGCTACTTCGACCTGGCCCAGGCCCACAACTACCTGTGGGCGGGCCTGCCGGAGCTGGCGTGGATGACGCTCGACTCCTACCTGGCGCGGCCGGACGCCCCGTCCGGCTGGGCCGAGATCGGGGCCTCGGATATCGACCGCGCGCGTTGGGACGCGCTGGTCACCACGGAGCCCCCGGAGGTCGTCCTGCCGCACGGGTGGGTCTCCGCGGAGATGTTCCTCCTGCTCCGCGACATGCTCTTCTTCGAGGACGGGGAGCGGCTCGTGCTCCTGAGCGGTCTCAGGCCCGAATGGCGCGCGGAGGGCAAGACGGTGGAGGTCGCGTCGGCCCCGACCCCCTGGGGAAAGCTCTCGATGGCGGTCTCTGGCGCCCCTGGTGGGCGCCTCGCCGGCGAGGTGCATCTGGAGGGCGAGCCGCCGGGCGGGCTGGTCCTGGCCCCGCCTGGGATCGAACCCATGACGCTTCCGCCGGGAGGGGGCCGGTTTTCGGTTGACATAGCGGGCCGCGTGGGATAGAGAGGATTCGGCCCGGGCCTATGGTCATTATTCTGACTCGCAGACGTCTATCGGAGAACGCGCAGGACCGAAGATCGGTGCCGCCGCCGGGGTTCGGCCCGAAGGACCTCGTGGTGCGCCGAGGCGTTCGGAGCGCCTTCTCTGCGGGTCTTGCGACCTGATTCGATTCGCACCGCCGGTGCGGGCCGTGAACGGTCGCGCTGCGGAAGAAGTTGTCCGCATGGTAGAACCTGACGGCGTGCGCGAGGCATCCCCGTGCGAGCCGGCCGACGCCGTGGCCAGGAGCGCGCTCGAGTTCATCGACTCGGCGAGGATCGCCTGCGGTCTGTACGCCGAGCGCCCGCAGCCGCGGCGCCCCGATGGCTCGATCGTCGGGCGGGATCGTGCGAAACTGTCGAACGCGGCCCTGGCCGTGGCCGGGAGATACATCGCGGGTGCGCTTTCGCTCCCCGAGTTGGCCGCGGAGCGCGAGGCGATAATCAGTTTCATCCACGAGAAACAGAGCCCGTCGACCGGCTCCTACGACGAGCTCTCGCGCGACACGCCCACGGCCGGCAGGCTGAACCTGCCCCTCTTCGGCTGGGCGGTCAGGGCCCTGGCGATGCTCGGCTCCAGACCGCAGCTTCCGGTCAGGTTCCTCAGGCGCTGGGACGATCCAGAGGAGCTCACCTGGTGGTTGGGTCTATTGGACTGGCACAGGTCCGCGAGGTCGGAGAGCCTGCGCGTCATGAACGTCGGAGTCCCGCGCCTGGCGGCCTATCGTCGCGGGAGGCGCGAGCTCGAACCGTCGGTGTACGCGCTCATGGGCTGGCTCCAGGCCCACCAGGACCCCGTCTCGGGGTTCTGGGGTCCGGCCCAGGGAGGCGACCTCGTGAACGGGCTGGGGGCGACCTTCCACGTGCTGGTCGTCTACGAGGCGGCGGGGAGGCCCGTGCCCCTGGCGGACAGGATCGCGCACACGGTCATCGACCTCTGGCGCGACGAGACCGGCTGGGGCGATCTCTGGTCGCAGATGGCGGGCATCTCCCTGCTCCAGAAGACCGCCCTCGGCGGCGGGAGCCTCTACGAGGCCAAGGCGAGGGAGCTGGCGCGGCGGGTCGCGAGCCTCGTCGCGCCGGCGACGCCCGACGCGGGGACCGCTCCTGCGCTCCTGGCGGACGTCGTCACTCGCCTGGAGACCCTGCGCGCGGCGGCGGCGATCGCCGCGGACGACGAGCGCCTGCGAGCGGCCCGGAGCTGGCAGTCGGCCTGGGATCCGAAGCTCTGGGTCTGCGACTGGTGAGCCGGCTACCGGCTCGGCGGCTCACCGCCACCGCCACACGCGCCCCACCTCGTAGTACGAGACCGCGAGGCCCGGGAACTCGGCGCCCAGCATGCGGGCGAAGCGCTCGATCCCGGGGTTTTCGCTGATCTCGTGGCTCGTCTCGATCATGGGCACGCCGCATTCCTGGGCGAACCGGAAGCCGTAGTTGTCGCTCTCCCCGGCGATGAGCACGTCGGCGCCGTGAGCGAGGACCTGCCGCTGGTAATCGACGTTCACGAAGAGGCCGAGGCCTCCCCAGGGGAGACCCACGCGCCGCACCTTCCTCCCCGGCTCGTCCGCGAGCGTCGCCCGCACGCGGTCCATGCCCGTGCGCGACTTCACGCGCTCGATCAGCTCCCCGTAGGTGCACTCGGGGATCTCGTACACGCGGACGAGCCCCTGGCGCACAACCGGCCTGCCCAGCCCCAGCATCGAGGCGAAGTCGTCGAGGATCGTCATCTCATCCATCGAAGTGTGCACGCGGAGGAAGGTCAGGCCGTGCCGCTCCAGCGCCTCCCTCCGGCGGACGTTGACGGGCCAGTCCCGCCAGCCCTCGGGGTTGTCCGACCTGACGGACGCATCGTAGGGGTAGTAGAGACTCTCGTGGCCGATGAGAAGCTGCGCGCCGAGCGCACCCGCCCGTTCGATCGCGTCGGGCGTGGCCATCCACGAGACGACGACCGAACTGACCTCGGCCTCCGGCGAGCCGTGGTGGACGCCCTCCTCCCAGTGGAGCGGATGGCCCGCGGACCGTTCGACGTACGCCACGATATCCCTGACGGTCATCCGCGCCTCCAGGCCCGGCCGCCTACAGGCCGTATTCGGACCGCAGGAGCTCCTCCAGCTCCGCAAAACTGGCGATCTCGTGCCTCGGGCGCGTCCGTCCGGCCACGCCCTCGTACTTGCCCCCGCGCCGCACCAGCACCGTGATCCAGCCGGCCGAGCCGGCCGGATCGATGTCGCGTTGGGGATTGTCGCCCACGTACATGGCCCGCCCAGGCGAAAGCCCCGAGCGCCGCAGCACTTCGCTCCAGAGGCGCGGGTCTTCCTTGGAGATCTCGAGCTGCTCGGCGATGAACACCCATCCGGGCTCGAACTCGCCGGCCAGACCCAGCCTGACGAGTTTCTCCGCCTGCTTCACAGGTATGCCGGAGGTGACCACGCCCATCCTTACGCCGCGCGAACGCAGCCGCCGCAGGACCTCCGGCACGTCGTCGAACGGACGGAGCTCCGTGAACTTGGTGTCGTGGTAGGCGACCACAGCGGAGGCCACGATCATGGCGGGATTCACCGGGCGGTACGCCTCCGGGCTCACGCGCTGGAGGACCTCGTCGAACTGGTACGGGAAGTTCGAGCTGTACTCGCCTATGACCTCCCTGAGGAGCTCGCGCACGCGCTCCGGCGGCAGCCTGAGCCCGGCCCGGATCATGGCCTGGATCGAGCGCTCGCGCGCACGCTCGGCGAACGCCGTGCTCGAGTAGAGGGTGTCGTCGATGTCGAAGAATACCGCGTCGAGCGCAGCCAACGCCAGTCCCCTTAAGAGCCCGGACGTATGCTAACTCTGAGAGGAGCCCGGTCAAGCCGAGGGGCGGACGAACACGCGTCCCGCTTTTTCGGCAACTCGCGGACGTAGTCCCGCGACGTACCACGATCCGGGCGCGACCCGCCTTGCATTGCAGGTGCGGCGCGGTAGGCTCTGGTCAGGCAGGCCGGCGACCCTGCGAAGCTCGGTGGTATCCGGAGGGAGGAACCCATGGAGGTCGCGGAGCAGCTCTCGGTGTTCCTGGAGAACAAGCCCGGAGTTCTCGCCCGCGTGTGCGCGGCGCTCGCGGAGGCGGGCGTGAACCTCCGCGCGATCTGCGTCTCCGACACCGTCGATCACGCCGTGGTCCGCTTCGTGCCGACGGATGCGCGCCGGGCCCGCGATGTGCTCGAGCGGGGCGGCGCCCTCGTCGTCGAAACGGACGTGCTCTGCGTCAGGCTCCCCGACAGGCCGGGCGCGCTCGCGTCGCTCGCCAGGAAGCTCGGCGAGGCCGGAGTGAACATCGAATACGCATATGGGAGCGCCGGGACGGGCGCGCCCGATGGCCTGCTCGTCTTCCGCGTGGACGACGTGGAGCGGGCGAAACAGGTCATCGGCTAGGGCATCGCGAGAGTGCCGCGGCAGGGCGCCGCGTGAGCGCTGGTTCCGGGCGGCCCGACGGCCCAGCGACGCACGTCGGAACTCGTCGAAGCGAGGGCGCTGCGGCGCGAGGCGTCCCCCGGGGGCGGGCGGCGCGCCGATGCTCTTTGAGGTGTTCCGCAAACGGGTCGCCCGGCGGGGCCGGATCACTGTGGTTGACATCGGGGTCAAACTCGCAGTTCGCGCCTCGCTCCTCGCCGCCGACTGGGCCGAGGCGCTCGCCATCGCCCGCCGGCTCGGCGCCTGCGGCGTGGAGCTGGAGGTGCCCCCGGAGTACGGGGCGAACCCGCTCTTCAATCTCGAGTTCCGGCGCGGCGTTGCGCGCTCCGCGGGCGTTCTCTCGGTGCGACTCGAGGCGCTCGAGCGCTACTCGTTTTGCGCCAAGGAAGACAGGCTTCGCGCGGAGGCCGAGCTCCTGGCGATAGACGTGGTCGATGCGTGCTCCGAGCTGGGCTGCCGGGTCCTCGTGCTGCCCCTCGTCGGCGGGCCCCCCGACGAAGGGGAAGATCCGCCGGCCCTGTGGGCCGCGTCGCTCAGGTCGGTCGCGTACGCGGCCGAGGACAAGCAGGTCGCGCTCGCCGTCGAGCCGCGCGGGGAGGCCTTCGCCCCCGATGCCCGGGCGGCCATTGAGATCGTGCACAGATCGGGCTCGCCTGCGGGCGCCCTGGCCCTCGAGGCGGAGGCCGCGCTCGGCGCCGTGCGGGCCGGCCAGGCAGGGATGCGGATCGCGCTCGTCTACGTCGGGGCGGATCGGGCGGACGCCCTCGGGGAGCTCGCGCGGTTGGGTTGGTCGGGCGTCGCCGTCGTGACGGCCCCCGACGCGGCGGCCGCCGTAGCCTCCGCGCGGGAGGTCTTGGAGGGGCGTTCCGCATCGGGCGGAGGCGGATGACGAGTCCCGTCCTCGCGGACGCGCCATCTGCAAGAGCGGCGACGGGTCGGGTCCTCGAGGATAACGGCCGCAGTGTCGTCGCAGCAACGCGCCTCGCTATCGGCGCCCCCTGGCGTGCGGACCGGTCCGTCGTGCGACAAATGGCCCTGCTGGGCCGGCGCTCCGCTTGACGCGCGGCGTCCGGTACGGATGATCCCGCCGCCACGCGGGGGGCGAGTGCCGCCCGGCTATGGGTCCTTGCACGGGGAGGAGACGATTCCGCGGTGAAAGAGAAGCTCGAGGCCTTTTTGCGAGAGAGGATCGAGAAGCAGCACTTCGCGAAGCTGATGGCCCTCAAGAACCCCTCGCTCCACAGGTTCGTCGCGGACGCGATAGACCTGTGCAGGCCGGACTCGGTCTATGTCTGCGACGACTCCGACCACGACGTACGGTACGTTCGCGAGCAGGCCGTGGCGCGGGGCGAGGAGCGGCCGCTCAAGCTGAAGGGGCACACGGTCCACTTCGACGGCTACTACGACCAGGGCCGCGACAGGGACAGCACCAAGTACCTCGTTCCCCAGGGCGTGGACCTCGGCGGGAGCATCGGCATGGCCGACCGCGAGACGGGCCTCGCCGAGGTGAAGGGGCTCCTCAAGGACAGCATGAAGGGCAGGCAGATGATCCTGCGCTTCTTCTGTCTGGGCCCCACGGACTCCCGCTTCTCGATCTCGGCCGTGCAGATCACGGACTCGTTCTACGTCGCGCACAGCGAGGACCTGCTCTACCGCCGCGGCTACGAGCAGTTCAAGAAGATCGGCGAGTCGAACGACTTCTTCCGCGTGCTCCACTCGTGCGGCAGGCTGGAGAACGGCGTGAGCGCCGATCACACGAAGCGCAGGATCTACATCGATATCACCGACGACACGGTCTACAGCGTGAACACACAGTACGCGGGGAACACCGTAGGCTTCAAGAAGCTCGCCCTGAGGCTCGCGATCCGCAAGGCGGACCGCGAGGGCTGGCTCGCCGAGCACATGTTCATCATGGGGGTTCACGGCCCGAAGGGCAGGGTCACCTACTTCTGCGGCGCCTTCCCGAGCTTCTGCGGGAAGACCTCCACCGCGATGATCCCCGGCGAGACGATCATCGGCGACGACCTGGCCTACCTGAAGCGCATAGACGGCGAGGCTAGGGCGGTCAACGTAGAGTGCGGGATATTCGGGATCATCAAGGACGTCAACGCGCGCGACGACCCGGCCCTCTGGGAGGTGCTCACCAGGCCCGGCGAGGTGATCTTCTCGAACGTGCTCGTGAAGGACGGCGTCCCGTACTGGGAGGGCGACGGGCGCACGCCTCCGGAAAGCGGCACGAACCACTCCGGCGAGTGGTTCAAGGGCAAGACCGACGCCGAAGGCAACGAGATCCCGATGGCGCATCCCAATGCGCGGTACACGATCTCGCTCGAGGGGTTGAGGAACCTCGACCCCCGCGCGAACGACCCCGCAGGCGTGATAGTCGGGGGCATCGTCTACGGCGGGCGGGACTCCGACACCTCGGTGCCCGTCTGGCAGGCCTTCGACTGGGCGCACGGGGTGATCACGATCGGCGCGAGTCTGGAGTCGGAGAGCACAGCCGCCACGCTCGGCAAGACCGGCGTGCGCAACTTCCAGCCGATGTCGATCAAGGACTTCGTGTCGATATACCTGGGCAAGTACGTACACAACCACCTGGAGTTCGGGACGGGTCTCGAGCGCCCGCCCGTGATCTTCGGCGTCAACTACTTCCTGAAGGGCCGCGACGGTCAGTACCTGACCAGCAAGAAGGACAAGTACGTCTGGGTGAAGTGGATGGAGCGCCGCGCGAACGGCGAGCTGTGCGTCCGTCGCGCCCCCACCGGGCTCATACCTACCTACGAGGATCTGGCGGTGCTCTTCAAGAAGGTGCTCGGGGTGAAGTACACGAGGGACCAGTACGTCGAACAGTTCACGATCCGCATACCCCAGAACCTCGACAGGATCGCGCGCGTCGAGGAGTTCTACAGGAAGAACGTGCCGGACACGGCCCGGATCGTCTACACGGTCCTGTCCGAGCAGCGCAGACGCCTGGAGCTCGCGCGCGAGAAACACGGCAACACGGTCTCGCCGCTCGAGCTCCCGCTCGACGGTCGGCCGGGCGCGTCGGCCCGTCGTGCGAAGGCCGGGGCAGGCGCCGCCTAGCAGCGCGCCGTCACGGCCCCTGCGGGCGCTCGGCGACGAAGAGCGTCCCCGAGCCAGGGGCCAGCTCGACTCCGCCCGAGGTGCGGAGACCCTCGGGAACGCCCTCCTGCCAGACCCAGGCGAGTTCGCCCGCGCGCGCGCCCGAGCGCTCGAGCATGTGGCGGATGTCGCCGGGGATCTCCTCTCCGGCGGAATCGCAGCGCGGCGTCCCTTCCGGCAGTGGGAGCAGTCTCGCGGGAGATCCCCGCGAGAGCACCCGTGTCACGAGCTCGGAGTCGGCGTCCGTCTCGGAGCGGACGCGCGAGCGCACGGAGCGCGTCCTGAACAGGAGGTGTTCGCCCGCCCCGGCCGGGGCGCCCAAGGCGCGCCAGACGCCGCCGTGTTCGACGAGCGAGTATGCCGCCGCCTCGCCCACCCTACGCGCGACCGCGATCGGTGGCCCCGTCCCGCACTCGAAGCCCAGCGTCCCCGCGCCGAGCGAGGTGAGGACGGCGGTGTCCGTCACGACCTCGGCGCGGCCGTCGGCCGTGAAGAGGCGCACGCGCAGGAGTCTCGCTGAGCCGGGGCTCGGGCCCCAGATGAGCGTCACCACGAGCGCCCAGGCGATTGCGACCGCCGCGAGCGCTGCCAGGGCGAGCCGACGCCTCGCGCGGGAGAGGAGGCTCGCCGCGACGCCCGCGAGGAGCCCTCCGACGATCGCCGCGGTGCGCCCCCTGGAGGCGGCCGCCGCGAAGGGTCGCTCCGGCGCGAGGGCCTCGAAGGCATCGGGGTCGAGCCACGGCTCGGCGCGGGCTGCGAGGAATCCCGATAGGAAGCCCGCCGTCGGCGCGCCCCATGGGCGCGGGTCGCCGGGCTCGGCCGCGAAGACGACGAGCCTCCCCAGCCCGAACGGGAGCTCGACCCGCTCGGGCAGGCCCTCCTCCCGGATCGCGCCCGAGGCCCCGCCGGGCCAGTCGGCCCAGGTCCGCGGGGCGGGGCCCGCCCCGAAGAGCGCCCGCTCGAACGCCCCCAGGGCCCTGAAGGAGGCGAAGACGACCTTGCCTCCCCCTAGAAGGTATCGCGCCAGGGCGTCCGCCCGAGCGGCGCTCACGGAGGCCCGATCGGCCTCCTCCACCACCACGAGGTCGGCCGCCGCGTAGGCCTCGTCGCGCGTCGGGAGCTCCCTGGCCTCGAGCGCGCTCACCGCGACACGGCGCGAGTCGAGCTGGAGCGCGGCGAGTGGCAATGCGCGCGCCCCCACTGCGATGACTAACCGCTCCGAGGGCTCGAGTGGCCTGAGCACGCGCGAGAGGTCGGCGCGGAAGAGCGGCTCGCGCGGCTCGGCCGCGGCGCGCCCGTCCAGGACCTCGAACCTGGTCCCGGCGGATGCGCTGTCGGGGATGAAGACGATCTCCAGGGCGTTCGAGCCGCGCTCGAGCCTGACGTGCTCCGACGGAGCGAAGGACGCCTCCGACCGGCCCGTGCGCGTGCGGATGCGCACCAGAGCGTCGAGGGACTCGCCCGAATTCTCGACGACCGCTTCGAGCACGGCCGGCGCGCCGGGCCTGACGTATGGCCCCGCCACGACCCGCGCCGTCACGGAAAGACCGGCCCGGCCCGGGAGCTCGTTCGGGAGGGGATCGGCGAGAGAAGTTCCCGCGACCAGGAGCGCCCCGACGCCCGCCGCGAGGGCGCGCCGGAGATGTTTCAATGGGAGAGTGCGGAAAGCGCCGCGCCTCGCCCGGGGACGCCGGGCGCCGGGGCGTTCCCCTGCGCACCCCCGGGGGAAATCTCCGATCGCTGCGGCGAATGCCGTCGTTTCCCGAGTCCTCCGCGGGCCTCGCGGCGCGTCCCGTCTAGAAGAACGTCTCGACCAGCTTGAAGAACTCCATGTCCAGGGTGCGCGGCGCACCGACGGCCGCCGAGAGGGGAACGGCGACGATCTGGCTCCCCTTCAGGGCGACCATCTTGCCCCAGTCGCCCTTGAGCACGAGCTCCGCTGCGGCCAGGCCGTAGCGCGTGGCCAGGACCCTGTCCCAGGCGGTGGGCGAGCCGCCGCGCTGGAGGTGTCCCAGGACCACGTGGCGCGTCTCGAGGCCGGTCTTCTTCTCGATGATCTTGGCCAGCTCCTCGCCTATCCCGCCGAGCCTGACGTGGCCGAAGGCGTCCTTCTCCTTGGTCTGAAGGACCTCGCCGCCCGCGAGCTTCGCGCCCTCCGACACCACGACCATGCCGTAGAGCTTGCCCTTCGCGCGCGAGCGCTTCAAGGCCTCGCACATGGCGTCGATGTCCGTCTCCTTCTCCGGGACGAGCGTCCAGTCGGCGCCCGAGGCCATGCCTGCGTAGGCCGCGATCCAACCGGCGTGGCGGCCCATCACCTCGACGACCATCACGCGCCTGTGGCTCCTCGCCGTGGTGACGAGGCTATCCACCGCCTCAGTCGCGCGCTGGACGGCCGTGTCGAAGCCGAAGCAGAAGTCCGTAGCATTGAGGTCGTTGTCGATGGTCTTGGGCACGCCGACCACGTTCACCTTGTGGGCCTTGTAGAGCTTGTCGGCCACGCCGAGCGTGTCGTCGCCGCCGATCGCCACGAGCGCGTCGAGCTTGAGCGCCTTGAGCGAGTCCAGGATCCTGGGCACGTCCCTCTCGGCGTTCTTGAACGGGTTCGTCCTGGACGAGCCGATGATCGTCCCACCCTCACCCACGATGCCCGCGACGTCGTCGGGCCTGAGCTCCTGGGTCTTCTGCTCGAGGACGCCCTTCCAGCCCTCGAGGTAACCCGTCGTGGAGATCCCCTCCTTCGCGAGCCTCACTACCACCGCGCGGATCACCGCGTTCAGCCCCGGCGCATCGCCTCCACCCGTCAGGACTCCGACCTTCTTCACTGCCATCGTTGACCCCTCTTCTTTGATTCGCGTCGCAGGGCCGCACCGATGGCGGCGGCCCCGTGCCGACCATCCCGCACCGTCCGCTGGCACGCCGTCAGGCGGGCGGCTCCTTCGCCGCGATCCAGGACATCATCTTGCGCAGCCTGCGGCCCGTCTCCTCGATCAGGTGGGCGCGCTCGCGTCTGCGAGCCGCCTTGAGCACGGGCCTGCCCGCCTGGTTCTCGCCGATCCACTCGCGCGCGAAGCTGCCGTTCCTGATCTCCTCGAGGATCCGGCGCATCTCCTTCTTCGTCTCCTCGGTGATGATCCTGCGCCCGCGAGTGTAGTCGCCGTACTCGGCGGTGTCGGAGACGACGTGCCTCATCCAGGAGAGCCCGCCGACGTAGAACAGGTCCACGATCAGCTTGAGCTCGTGCATGCACTCGAAGTATGCGATCTCGGGCTGGTAGCCGGCCTCGACGAGCGTTTCGAAGCCCGCCTTGACGAGCTCGGACACCCCCCCGCAGAGCACGCACTGCTCGCCGAAGAGGTCGGTCTCGGTCTCTTCGAGGAAGGTCGTCTCGATCGCGCCCGCGCGCGTCCCGCCGATGCCCTTCGCGTAGGCGAGCGCGAGCTCCTTCGCCTGGCCCGAGGCGTTCTGAGCGACCGCGACGAGCACCGGCACCCCTGCCCCGCGCTGGAACTCCTCGCGGACGAGCGTCCCGGGGCCCTTCGGGGCGACCATGATCACGTCCATGTCCTTCGGCGGCTCGATGCACCCGAAGTGGATGTTGAATCCGTGGCTGAAGAGTAGGGCCTTGCCCTTGCCCACGTTAGGCCTGATCGACTTCTCCCATACCGCGGGCTGCACCACGTCCGGCACGAGCATGCTGACGATGTCGGCACGCCTGGCGGCCTCCTCGGCGGTCACGGGGGCGAAGCCGTGCGACTTCGCCATCTCGTGGCCAGGCGTCCCCGGGAGCTCCGCGACGACCACGTTCACCCCGGAGTCGCGCAGGTTCTGCGCGTGGGCGTGGCCCTGGGCCCCGTAGCCGACGATCCCGACCGTCTTCCCCTTGAGTCGGCCAATGTCGGCGTCCTTGTCGTAGTACATCTTCGCTGCCATCTCATCCTCCTCTGGGCCGCGCCCGCTGGGGCCCCGGATCGCCTCTCGCCGGAGCCGCCCGGCACGGCGTTCGGCGGATTCCTATGCCGATCGGGCGCGAGGGTCAAGCGTAGAACAGGGTTGCCCGGTTGAAAAGCCTGAACTCGGCCGATGCCGGGAGCCGATAGGGTAAACTGCTTATCGTCACTCAACAACTAGGGTTCGGCTGAGGCAACCGTAACGCGCGACGAGACCGGTTTCATATGTTGCGGGGCCCCGAGCCTTCGCGAATGGCGCGGCACCAGGAGCGCAAGAGCCGTGCCGGGGGCGTCACCGGCACGGCTCTTGCGCCAGGTGCCGAGCGGCGCGCGCCGCAGTTACGCGGTGGCGAACCCTGTCGCATTGCGGTCGGAGTCCCACAGGCGTGCATCAGCAACTCCGGTCCTTTCCCGCACGGAGGGCGCAGTCCGGGCCGGAGACCCGTCCCCCCGTCACCACCAGGATCGGCACTGCGGCGAGTTGCGCCGAGACGGAGAAAACCACGAGCCACGCGACCGACACATCGTAGAGGATGCCGATGAGGGCGCTCCCCAGGAACCATGAGATACCGTATCCGGCGTTGAAGACGCCATAGGCGGTCCCTCGTCGCCCGGCCGGCACCATGCTCGCGATTGCCGCGCGCATGATCGACTCCTGAGCGCCCATTCCGATGCCCCAGCAGACCATCCCGATGACAGCAGCCCAGAACCCGCCCAGGAAGACGAGCGGGGCGAAGGCCGCCGAGATCAGGACAACCACGGTGAGGACCTTCAGACCCTGGCGATCGAACAGATACCCGAAAACCAGAGCAGCAAGAGCGTCGACCCCCATCGAAATGGCGTAGAGGACGGGGATCCATGCGACGGAGGCGACCGCTTCCTTCCGGAGCCTGAAGGCGATGAGCGGAAAGTCCGCATACCCCGCGGCGACGAGGACCGCCGCCAAAAGATAGAGCCAGTACGTGCGACTGAGCCCCTTGCCTTCCGGGACAGGCCCCACCACGTCGAGGTCGCGCGGGTTCGGGTATACAAGACGCGCTGCCACCAGTGTCGAGAGCGCCAGGACGGCAGAAACCCCCAAGAGCGCGAATGCCTCGGGGTAGCTGCCGTGGGCGGAGAGGACCGCTGCCGCGACCAGCGGTCCCAGCACGGCGCCCACCTGGTCCAGCGCCTCATGCAGCCCGAAGCCCCATCCCCTGCCGATCCGGCTGGTCGCGTGCGACAGGATCACGTCTCTTGGCGGGTTCCGCATCGCCTTGCCCGTTCGTTCGGCGATCATCAGCAGGGCCGCGACCTCCCATCGTCCGGCCAGCGCCAGGGCGGGGACGGCCAGCAGGTTCAGGCTGTACCCGAACAGGGTGATACCCCAATAGCGGCCGGTCCTGTCGGCGAGGTAGCCGGAGACGAGACGAAGACCGTAACCGACGAGCTCCCCGAACCCGGCGACGAAACCGACCACCGCGCCGGAGGCGCCGAGGATGGCCAGGAATGGCCCGGTGATGCTCCGCGCGCCCTCGTAGGTCATGTCCGCAAATAGGCTGACGACGCCAAGCAAGACGACGAACACGAGTGCACGTCGCTTGAGTTCGCTGTGCGACCTGTCAGCAGCGTGATCGCCGGCCATCTGCGTCTCCTTCCCCATGAGTCTCCGCCAACGCGGCGGGGGCGCTTCCGGGGGCATTCCCGAATGGCGCTGACTTAAGCCACTAACAGGCGGACCTCCTCATGCCGATAGAGCATGTGTTCGGGCACACTCATCGGCCACACAGGAGGAGGTCCATGACTACTCTACAAGCCAATGTCGGCGGT